>Ga0207709_10000018_pt1 | contig 431545 bp, 383 predicted proteins | sample KBSM34metaG_FD_184397 | JGI IMG/M metagenome (GOLD analysis project Ga0207709, IMG submission 184397) | Miscanthus rhizosphere microbial communities from Kellogg Biological Station, Michigan, USA - KBS M3-4 metaG (SPAdes) (version 2) | ecosystem: Host-associated > Plants > Roots > Rhizosphere...
GCGCCTCGGACATCGATGTCGTGTGGATCTACGGTTACGGCTGGCCGGTCTATCGCGGCGGCCCGATGTTCTGGGGCAATACCGTCGGGCTCGATAAGGTCGTGGCGGGTCTCGAGAAGAATGGTGTCGAGGTGTCACCGCTGCTGAAGGCGAAGGCCGAGGCCGGCGAGAAGTTCTGAGCATGAAGTTGCGTCGCCCCGGCGAAGGCCGGGGCCGGCCCGTTTGGCGCACCGACCGGGCCGAGTTGCCAGCGGCCCCGGCCTCCGCCGGGGCGACGAGATGAGGTCGACTATGACGGACGTCCTGGACCGCGTGACCGAAAAATCGGCGATCGAAACCGCCAAGGCGATCCGCTCCGGCGAGACCACCGCTTTGCTCGAATGCGAAGCGGCGATCGCCCGGATCGAAGCGCGTGACGGGGCGATCAACGCGGTCGTCGTGCGCGATTTCGACCGCGCGCGGCATCAGGCGCATGAAATGGACCAACGGCTCGCCGCTGGCGAACGTGCGCCCCTGCTGGGCGTGCCGATGACGGTCAAGGAGAGCTTCGATCTCGACGGGCTCAAGACCACCTGGGGCCTGGAAGCGGCGCGCGACTTCGTAGCGAGCAGTGACGCCGAGGCGGTCCGGCGCCTCAAGGCCGCCGGCGCGGTGATCCTGGGCAAGACCAATGTGCCGCCGCTGCTGGCCGATCTTCAGGCCGACAATCCGATCTACGGCCGGACGAACAATCCGCACAATCGCGATCGGGTCGCGGGAGGATCGTCCGGTGGCGCCGCCGCCGCTCTTGCCGCGGGTATGGTGCCGCTCGAGCTCGGCAGCGATATCGGCGGTTCGATCCGAGTGCCGGCGGCGTTCAACGGCGTCTGGGGGCACAAGCCCACCTTCGGCGCGCTGAGCCGAGACGGTCATTACTTTCCCGGCACCGACGGCGCGCCGGGCGAATTGTCGGTGATTGGCCCGATGGCGCGCAATCCGGACGACCTCGCACTGGCGCTCGACATCCTGGCCGACCACCCGCTCAAACAGGCGGATAACCGTCCCGCGAGCGACTATCGCGTGCTGGTCCTGAACTCGCATCCTCTTGCCAAGGTCGCCGCGCCGATCGCCGATGCGCTCGACCGGCTGGCGGATGCGCTCCACGATCTCGGCGTCTCGGTCGACCGCAGGAGCGACCTGATTCCCGATCTCGAAGCCCAGCAGCGCGCTTATATGAAGATGCTCAACATCACGATCGCGCGCGGTGTGCCGCAGGACGGATCGGCGCCGACGACCTTGGTCGAATGGTTCGAGCTGCGTGACGAACAGGCGCGCAACAAGCGTGCCTGGAACCGCCTGTTCGCGAGTTACGACGCGGTGATCGCGCCGACCTTAGGCGTCACCGCCTTCCCGCACGATTCGACGCCGCTGCCCAAGCGGGTGCTCGACATTGACGGCGAGCAGACGCCGTTCGGACGGCAATTCGCCTTCCCCGGCCTCGCCACCTTCCCGATGCTGCCGGCGACCAGCTTTCCGATCGGGGTCGATCCCGACGGCATGCCAATCGGCGTGCAGGCGATCGCCGACACGTATCTCGACCACAAGGCGATCGCGGTCGCCCGGCTGGCGCATGGAGCAATGCAATGAGTGATGATCTTGAAACCTTCCGCGCCGAAACGCGCGCCTGGCTGGAAGCCAACTGCCCGGCGGAGATGCGCGAGCCGGTGCGGTCCGACGCCGATGTCGTTTGGGGCGGTCGCGACCAGTCGAAGATGACGCCGGCGCAGAAACAATGGATGGACGCGATGGGCGCGAAGGGCTGGACCGTGCCCGACTGGCCCAAGGAATATGGCGGCGGCGGCCTGTCGCCGGCGGAAACCAAGATCCTGCGCGAGGAAATGGCGCGGCTGAAATGCCGCAATCCGCTCAACTCGTTCGGCATCTCGATGCTCGGGCCGGCATTGCTCAAATACGGCACCGAGGCGCAGAAGATAGAGCATCTGACCAAGATCGCACGCGGTGAGATCCGCTGGTGCCAGGGCTATTCCGAGCCCGGCGCCGGGTCCGATTTGGCCAGCCTGCAGACCTCGGCGGAAGACAAAGGCGATCATTATCTGGTCAACGGCCAGAAGGTCTGGACCAGCTACGCCAATTACGCCGACTGGATCTTCTGCCTGGTGCGCACCGACAAAACGGTCAAGCAAGGCGGGATCAGTTTCCTGCTGTTCGACATGGCGACGCCAGGCGTGTCGACCAAGCCGATCCTGCTGATCTCGGGCTATTCGCCCTTCTGCGAAACCTTCTTCGACAATGTGAAGGTCCCGAAGGAAAACCTTGTTCACGAAGTGAATAAGGGCTGGGACGTCGCTAAATATCTGCTCGGCCACGAGCGCGAGATGATCAGCGGCATGGGATTGGGATCTAGCGGCGGCAACCCGCTGGTCGACGGGGCCAAGCGGACCGTTGGCCTGACCGACGACGGCACTCTCGCCGATCCGGTGCTGCGCGCGCAAATGGCGCTGTTCGAGGTGCGCGCCAAGGCGTTCACCGCGATGTCCGAGAAGTTCATCGACGAATTGAAGGCCGGCAAGGCGCACCCTGCCCAGCCGTCAATGATGAAATATTACGGCACCGAGCTGAACAAGTCGCGCCATGAGCTGATGATGGCGGCGGGCGGATCCGACGCACTCGAATGGGAAAGCCAGGAGTCGAACAACGGCGCCGCGCCACGCGCCTGGCTGCGTACCAAGGCCAATTCGATCGAGGGCGGCACCAGCGAGGTGCAGCTCAACATCATCTCGAAGCGGATTCTGGATTTGCCGGACAAATGACCAGAAAGCCCTCTCCCGCTCGCGGGAGAGGGTTGGGTGAGGGTCTTCTTTCTTCTTGGTTCAAATCCGGCCCGAAGAAGTAAGAAGACCCTCACCGCTGCGACTAGGCTCGCTTCGCTCACCAAGTCTCGCTCCTCTCCCGCAAGCGGGAGAGGGATCAGGAGAAAAAAATGCCCCTCTACCTCAACGACGAACAATCCATGCTCGCGGACACCGCGAAGGACTTCGTGCGCGAACATGCCCCTGTCAAACATCTCCGCGAACTGCGCGACAGCAACAATGCCGACGGGTTCAGCCGCGATCTGTGGAAGTCGTTCGCCGAAATGGGCTTTACCGGCATCCTGATCGATGAGGATCAAGGCGGGCTCGGGCTCGGCCATGTAGAAGCCGGCGTGGTGCTCGAGGAAATCGGCCGTAACTTGTCGCCCTCGCCGTTCCTCGCCACCGCCGTCGCCGCGGTGGAGGCGCTCAAGGGCAGCGCGCTGGCGGACAAATTCTACCCGGGCATCCTGGCCGGCGAGACCGTCGCCGCGCTCGCGATCGACGAGCAAGCCAAGTTTCGCGACAGCGTCGGCATGAAGGCCGAACGGTCGGGCAACGGTTTCCGCCTGTCGGGCAAGAAGCAGTTCGTGACCCACGGCCATGTCGCCGACCTGATCATCGTTGCCGCGCGCACCGCCGGCTCGGATGCCGATGAGAATGGCGTGACGTTGTTCGCGGTCGACAAGGGTGCGGCGGGGCTAACCGCGATGCCCGAACGGCTGGCGGATTCGAGCATCGCCGCGCGGCTCGATTTCGACAACGTCGAGGTCACCGCCGATGCCGTGATCGGCGAGGTCGATGCCGGCCGCGGTCCGCTCAATCGCCTGCTCCGTGCCGGCCGCACGGGAGCCTCGGCCGAGATGCTCGGCGTCGGCGCGGGCGCGATGGACATGACGGTCGATTATCTCAAGCAACGCAAGCAGTTCGGTGTCGTGATCGGCACGTTCCAGGCGCTCCAGCATCGCGCCGCGCATCTTTATTCCGAGATGGAAGTGGCGCGTGCGGCCACGCTCCGCGCGCAGCAGATGCTCGACAGCGGGGTTGATCGTGCGGACGAAGCGGTGTCGGTCGCCAAGGCGCAGACCGGGCTGGCCTCCATGCTCGCGGTGCAGGAAGGCGTGCAGATGCACGGCGGCATCGGCATGACCGACGAATATGACATCGGCTTCTACATGAAGCGCCAGCGCGTGCTGGCCGAGATGTTCGGCGACGCCAACTTCCATGCGGACAAATTGGCTCGGGCGGCCGGTTACTAATCACCCGTGTTCCTGCGAAAGCAGGAACCCAGGACCAACACCGTTGCCGCCTGTAACACTGGGCTCCTGCTTTCTCAGGAGCACTGCTAAAGAGAAATCATGGCCGAAGAAGATCCACAACGCCCCAAGCGCACCCCCGAACAACTCGTCGAGGGCCTCGTCGCGTTGCTCGATGTCGAAGAGCTCGATGCCGATCTCTATCGCGGCATGAAGCTCCCCGGTGGCCAGGGCCGTGTGTTCGGCGGTCAGGTGATTGGCCAGGCGCTGCAGGCGGCGCAGCGATCGTCGGAAGGCAAGGATGCGCATTCGCTCCACGCTTACTTCATGCGCGCGGGCGACGACGCGCTGCCGATCATCTATCGCGTGGTGCGCGACTTCGATGGCAAGAGCTTCGCCACCAGGCGCGTGATCGCGACCCAGAACGGCCAGCCGATCCTCAACATGGCGGCGTCGTTCCAGGTAGCCGAAGGCGGCCTGCATCATCAGAACACGTTCCCCGACGACATCCCCCCGCCCGAGGATCTGAAACCGGAGAGCGAGTTGCGTGCCGAGGCGGCGCAATATCTCCCCGAGGAACATCGCGCGCGTTTCCTGCGCTGGGCGAGCCCGATCGACGTTCGCCCACTCTATCCGCGCAACTGGTTCTCGCCCGCCGCGCGCGAGCCGATCAACTATACGTGGATCCGCGCCCTCGCTCCGCTCGGCGACGATCCGGCGATGCACCGTGCGATCCTGGCCTATGCGAGCGACATGGGACTGATGTCGACGAGTATGATGCCGCACGGCGTCAATTGGATGACTCCGGGAATGCAGACCGCCAGCCTGGATCACGCCATGTGGTTCCACGAGGCGTTCCGTGCCGACGAATGGATGCTCTATGCGATGGACAGCCCCTGGGCCGGCCATGGCCGCGGCATGAACCGCGGCAGCATCTTCACCCGCGACGGCCGCCTGGTCGCGAGCGTCGCACAGGAAGGCCTGATCCGGAAGCGCGAGCCGAGGCCCGCCACGAGCTGAGGCTCATCGCCTCGTCACCGTGTAGGTCGAGGGCAGGTACAGGAACACTTCCACCGGCCCCGCTCGCGCCCACTCGACCGGGCGATCGAGGCCGGTCACCACGACACCATAGTCGGGCCCGAACTTCACCTTCATCGTCGCGGCGTCGGCGGCGATCAGATCGGCGATCTGGCCGCGATACTGGTCCGGATTGACCACCGACAAGGTCGGCTCGCCCATCACGGTCAGCGTCGATCGTCCCGTTTTGTCCACCGAATCGACGAAGCGTTTGATCTGCGCCTTGGCCGCGGCGATATCCATTCCCGGTGCCAGCTTCACCTTGACGAGGAACGTCGTCGTCGAGGTATCGGGCCGGCCGTCACCGCCATAAGTGAGGTTGCGGTAATTGGTTACCGTGAGCGGCTCGACCACATAGTCGCCCGTCGCCAGTTCCACACTCGCCTTGGGTGCTCCCGCGATCATCGTGCGCAGCGTGGCATTGACATCGTTCATCCGCACCGTCGCGTCGCGCGCGTCCCCGGTCAGCCGTACCGCCTGCACGACGTAATCGGCGGTGCGCTTGAGATTGATGATCGGCCGCTGCGTGGCGACCACGCCATTGGCGTAGCCACCATTATAGTCGTTCTGCGCGCGCCGCTGTGCGCTGACGATCATCTCCTGCGCGAAGACGGGTGCAGCGCTCGCGAGCATCGCGAGTGCAATCAGGCTCTTGACGACGATCCGCATGGCTATCCCCTCTCCCACCCGCGTTCAGTTGCGCGGCCGTACGGTGCTGTTAGAGGGCAGGAACAGCTGCACCTCGGTCAGGCTCGCGCGCTTCCACTGCACCGGCTTGTCGAGCCCCGTCGCTTCCACGCCATAGCCAGGACCGAATTTCGCGCCGGTCGCCGCGGTGTCCTTGGCGACCAGGTCGATGATGGCGCTGCGATATTGCTCGGGATTGACCACGCTCAGCGTCAACTCGCTATAGGCTTTCATTTCGGCGCGACCGACCTGGGGCACTTTCTTGATGAACTGGTCAATCTTCGCGAGCGCCGCCTTGGCATCGATTCCCGGCGCAAGCGGCACTTTGACCAGGAACTTTACCAACTCACCGTTTACGTCATCATCGTCGTCGGTAATCGCCAGATCGGTGTAATTGGCCGCGGTCAGTGGCTCGACGACTATCTCGCCACTGGCGACGAGCACACCGGAGGAGCCGGCAAGGTCGATCGCCTTGCGCACCATTGCCAGCACTTCCTTCTTGGCCTCGTCCTTGTCGACGGTGTCACTCGCCACCACGACTTGCTGGATCGCAAAATCGGCGGTGCGACGCAGCATTTGAATTGCAGCCGGAACGGGAACGGGCTTGTCCTTGACGCGGTCCTCGTCGTCGGGATTGAGCCGCTTCATGGCAGTGACGACGATTTCGCTGGTGCCGTCGTCCTGGGCAAAAGCCGGCGTGGCGCCTGCGAATATTCCGACCACAGCCAAGCCAATGAGAAGCTTGCGCATCCAGTTCCCCCCTGCTTGTCACGGCAGGGTGAGGTGTGCCGGCGCGTCTGTCAAACGGCGGTTCGCCCTAACGGGCAGCAGCTCCCCTCAGAGCGGCGTGCCCTCGTCGGCTTCGTACAGCTTCAAATCTCGGTCGTGCAGCCCGAGTTCGGCGCCCTGGGCGCGCCATTCGGCCATGTGCGCCGACGCGCCATGCGCCTTCAGCGCATCGCGATCGCGCCAGCGTTCGACGACATGAATCAGCGTCGGATCGAGCACATCCTGACCATAGGCATAGGTGAAGCAGCCATCTTCGGCGCGGCTCGCGGTAACCATCTTCTCCATCGCCGATCGCGCACGATCGAGCCCGCCCGCCGGCAACCGCACCGTGCCCATGATCAACAGCATTCGCTTCTCCTTCTCCTCAGACGGCGGGTTTGCCGAATTCCTGCCGGGTGACCGGGTGGCTCGACGACAGGCCGCCATCGACCGCCCAGGCCTGGCCGTTGACATAGCTGGCGTCGTCGCTGGCCAGGAACAAGGCGACGCGGGCGATCTCCTCGGGCACGCCGGCACGCTTGAGCGGGTTGAGGCGGCCGACCTTGTCCATCTTGTCATTGGCGCGGGCATATTCGAACACGCGCGCGGTCATGCCGGTTTCGATCAGGCCGGGGCAGATTGCGTTGACACGGACATTGGTGCCGGTGAGTTGCTGCGCGGCGGTGGTGACGAGATTGATGACGCCGGCCTTGGACGCCGAATAGGCGGGCCCGCCTGCCCCCGAGCGGATACCGGCAACCGACGCGGTGCAGACGATCGCGCCCTTTCCCCGCTTGATGATTTCCGGCGCGCCATGCTTGATCGCCAGGAACGGACCGATCAGGTTGACGCGCAAAACTTCGGTCCACAGCTCGACGCTGCTGTCGAGAATGCCGGTGATCCCGCCCGAAATGCCGGCATTGGCGTAGATGATGTCGAGCCCGCCATGTTCGGAGACCGCGAGCGCGACGGCGCGCTCGACATCGCCTTCGTCGCCCGCGTCCATCTGGATCGCCTTGGCGGTTCCGCCTGCCTTGAGGATCGCCTCGACCGTATCGTGTACCGCTTCGGTCTTGTCGGCAGCGATGACGCTGCCGCCTTCCGCCGCGAAGAGGGTCGCCGAGGCGCGGCCGATGCCCGACCCGGCCCCGGTGACGATGATCGATTTCCCAGTGAAACGTGCCACTTTTTCCTCCGTCGCCCCGGCGCAGGCCGGGGCCGCTATGTTTGGTTTCCGCAACCCGGCGGCCCCGGCCTGCGCCGGGGCGACGGGTAGGGCTAGATCGTCACCCCGCCATCCATCACGATCGTCTGGCCCGTCGTGAACGCTGCAGCCTTCGACGCCAGGAACACGACGCCGCCCGCGATATCCTCCGGCTCTCCGATACGGCGCAGCGGCACCGAGTTGTTCGCCGCCTTCTGTCGCTCCGGATTCTCCCACAGCGCCCGCGCGAAGTCGGTCTTCACCAGGCCCGGCGCGATGCAATTCACGCGAACATTGTCGGGCCCATATTCGTGCGCCAGGTTGCGCGCGAGCTGCATGTCGGCCGCCTTGGAGATGCAATAGGCGCCGATCGCGGTCGACCCGCGCAGGCCGCCGATCGACGAGATGATGATGATTGCGCCATCCTTCCGCTCGCGCATCTCGGGTACGACCATCGAGATCAGCCAGTGGTTGGAGACGATATTGTTGTCGAGGATCTTGCGGAACTGCTCGTCACTGATGTCCGCCTGCGGCCCGTAATAGGGGTTCGACGCTGCGTTGCAGACCAGGATGTCGATCTTGCCAAATGCCCGGCGGCTCTCGTCGACCAGATGCTGCAGGCCTTGCTTGTCGGAGATGTTCGCGGCGACCGCGATCGCGGTGCCGTCGCCATATTTGGCGTTGATCTCGGCGGCGACCTCGTCACAGGCGTCCTGCTTGCGGCTCGATACGACGACCTTCGCGCCATGCTCGGCAAGCTCGAACACGCTCGCCTTGCCGATCCCGCGCGACGATCCTGTGACGACGGCGACCTTTCCGGTCAGGTCGAATAGGCTCATCTTCTTTCCTCTCTCGCTCCCCTCCCGCTTGCGGGAGGGGCTGGGGGAGGGTCTGTCCCTCCTCGTGACGTTGGAGAGGACGACACGCCCTCCCCTAACCCCTCCCGCAAGCGGGAGGGGAATTTAAGCCCCCGCCTTCTGCGCGAAGTCCCAAGCCGCTTCCGCCAGCCGGTACACCCCCGCCGCCGATTTCTCGGCCTGCGCGGACGACGCTGTTCCTTCGACGATGCGCTTCTTGATGCCCTGGACGATCCCGGTCAGGCGGAACAGATTATAGGCAAAATACCAGTTGAGATCCGGCACGCCGTCGCGCCCGGTGGCCGCGCAATAGTGTTCGACCATTTCTTCCAGCGTCGGAATGCCGCTGTCGCCGCCTGCCTTGCCCATCACGCCCGAACGGCCCTCGGGCGCGGTCACCCAGCTCATCAGGAAATAGCTGAAATCGGCGAGTGGATCGCCGAGGGTCGACAGTTCCCAGTCAAGCAGCGCGATGACACGCGGCTCGGTGGCGTGAAAGATCATGTTGTCGATGCGATAATCGCCGTGGACGATCGAAGTGCGCGTCTGCGGCGGGATGGTACGCGGGAGATAGTCGATCAGCTTCTCGACCGCGGGCATGTGCTCGGTCTCGGCCATGCGATATTGCTTGGTCCAGCGGCCGACCTGGCGCTCGAAATAATTGCCCGGCTTGCCGTAATCGCCGAGCCCCGCCTTTTCGTGATCGGTGTTGTGCAGCGCCGCCAGCGTATCGCACATCGCGTTATAGACACCGGTGCGCTCCTCGGGGGTATAATCCGGCATCGTGCCGTCCCAGATGTTGCGTCCATTGGCGAACCCCATAACGTAGAAATCGGTGCCGATCACGTCCGGGTCGGTGCAGAGACCATAAGGCCGCGCGACTGGGAAGCCGGTCGGATACAATCCGGCAATCACGCGATATTCGCGGTCGACCGCGTGCGCCGAGGGCAACAGATTGCCGAACGGCTTGCGGCGTAGCACGTACTCGCCCGATGTCGCCTCGAGCTTGTAGGTAGGGTTCGACTGCCCGCCGGCAAACTTGGTGTAATCAAGCGGCCCTTCGAACCCCTCGACATTGGCGTCCATCCACGCGGTCAGCCTGGCGAGATCGAGGCGGTCCTTCTCCGCCACCTCGATCGTCTTGGGTGCGTCGTCGGGATGTGCGCTCATCTGCCGGCCCTTATCCGAACGTGATCACCGAGCGCGCGGCGTCGCCCTTGCGCAATTCATCGAACGCGTCGTTGATCCGCTCTATCGGCATGCGGTCGGCGATGATCGTGTCGAGGTCGAGCAGCCCGCGCATATAGAAATCGACCAGCCGCGGAATGTCGACCGGGAAGCGGTTGCCGCCCATCAACCCGCCCTGCAGCTTCTTGCTGCCGAGCAAGTCGAGCGCCGACAGGCCGACCTGGCTGCCCAGCGGCATCATGCCCAGGATCGTCGCGGTGCCGCCGCGGCGCAGCACCTTGACCGCGGTCTGCGCCGACGCTTCACGGCCGACCGCTTCGATCGCGTGATGCACGCCGCCCTTGGTCAGCTCGACCACTTCGGGAATGGTGCTTTCCGCCATCGCGTCGAAACTATGGGTAGCGCCGAGCTTTTCGGCCAAAGCGCGCTTCTCCGGCACCGGGTCGAGCGCGATGATCTTGCCCGCGCCGGCGATCTTCGCGGCGTTGACCGCGGCAAGCCCGATACCGCCGCAGCCGACCACGCACACCGTCTCGCCCGGCGTGACCGGGCTGGCGTTGAATACCGCGCCCGCACCCGTCGTCACCGCGCAACCGAGCAAGGCGGCGCGGTCGAGCGGCATGTCTGGGTCGATCGCGACGCAGGCATGCTCATGGACCAACATCATCTCGGCATAGGCCGACAAATTGAGCATCTGATGCACCGGATCGCCGTTCAGGCTCAGCCGCGGCGCGGCGTCGCGGGCGCGTTTGGTGTCGTTGCTGATGCATAGCGACATGCGGCCGGTAACGCAGAATTCGCAATGGCCGCAAAAGGCCGACAGGCAGGTAACGACGGCATCGCCGACCTTGACCGTGCGGACCTCATCGCCAACCGCCTCGACGATCCCGGCCGCTTCGTGGCCGGGGATCGCCGGCAGCGGCGTCGGATAGGCGCCGTCGACGAAATGGAGATCCGAGCGGCACACCCCGCAGGCGACGGTGCGGATCAGCACCTCGTGCGGCCCAGGCTTGTCGACCGTCACGTCGCAGATTTCGAGCGGCTTTTTCGCCTCGAACAGAACGGCTGCTTTCAAGTCCTACTCCCTCAGTGGTCAACAGACCCTCACCCTTCCCACCGCCTTCAGCGGCGGGCCCCTTCCCTCTCCCGCATGCGGGAGAGGGAAGGGAGGCGCGAAGCGCCGGAAGGGTGAGGGTCTTCCTTTTTGCTAGCGCGAAACCCCGATATCGCCGCTGGACACGATATCCGCCTTGTAGTCGGCGTACTTGCCGAACTCATTGCGGGCGATCGCGCGGTTATGGACCTCATCCGGGCCATCGGCGAAGCGCAGCGTCCGCATCGCTGCCCATTGATGCGCCAGCGGGAAGTCGTCCGACACGCCGCCGCCGCCATGCGCCTGGATCGCGTCGTCGAGGATCTGCAGCGCCATGTTCGGCGCCTGCACCTTGATCATCGCGATTTCGAGCTGGGCGGACTTGTTGCCGGCTTTGTCCATCATGTCCGCGGCCTTGAGGCACAACAGGCGCGTCATCTCGATATCGATGCGGGCACGCGCGATGCGCTGTTCCCAGATCGAATGGTCGGCGATGCGCTTGCCGAACGCGACGCGGCTGAGCAGGCGCTTGGCCATCGCCTCGATCCCGGTTTCGGCGACACCGATCGTGCGCATGCAATGGTGGATACGCCCCGGCCCGAGCCGGCCCTGCGCGATCTCGAAACCACGACCTTCGCCAAGCAGCAAATTGTCGACCGGAACGCGGACATTCTCGAGCAACACCTGGCCATGGCCGTGCGGCGCATGATCATACCCGTAAACCGAAAGCATCCGCTCGATCTTGACGCCCGGTGCGTCGAGCGGAACCAGGATCTGGCTCTGCTGAGCATGGCGCTTGGCGTCAGGGTTGGTCTTGCCCATCACGATCGCGACGGCGCAGCGCGGATCGCCAACGCCCGACGACCACCATTTACGGCCATTGATGACATAATGGTCGCCGTCACGGACCATCGAGGTTTCGATATTGGTGGCGTCCGACGAAGCGACCGCCGGCTCGGTCATCAGGAAGGCGGAGCGAATCTTGCCTTCCATCAACGGTCGCAACCACCGCTCTTTCTGCTCGAGCGTGCCGTAACGGTGAAAGACTTCCATGTTGCCGGTGTCGGGCGCCGAGCAGTTAAAGCATTCCGAAGCCCAGCCGATCTTGCCCATTTCCTCGGCGCATAGAGCATATTCGAGATTGGAAAGCTGCGTTCCTTCGAACTCGAAACTGTCGTCGACATGGGTCTGGCCCGAATGCGGCGGCATGAAGAAGTTCCACAGGCCCTGCGCCTTGGCGATCTCCTTCACGTCCTCGATCACCTGGATCACCTTCCAGCGCTCGCCCTCGTGCGATTGCTGGTGATACTCGGCGTTGCGGGGTGCGATCTCCTTGTCGATAAAGGCCCGTACGCGGTCCCGGAAATAGGTTTCGCGATCGCTCAGCGTGAAGTCCATGATGCTTCTCTCCTATGGCTGTCGCTACCCCGACTAAACCGTACCGAGTTTTCGGTAAAGCCGTTGAATCCTCTTTTTGAGCGGGGTTCCGAACAACGAAAAAGCGAAATGGCGTTGCGGAATCCGCTGGCCCCGTGTGACGGAAATGTTAAGCAGGACGGATGGGGCAAACCGACACCGCAGAACTGGACGAGGTTACGGGAACGAAACGTTTCAAGGCGAAACGTAATGCGATCCTGGCCGCCGCTTCCGAAGCGATAAACGAACAGAGCGCGAAGGGCATGACCTTCGCCGATGTTGCGCGCCGCGTGGGGCTCAACACGACCAGCGTGACCTATTATTTCAAGCGCAAGGAAGACCTCGCCCAGGCATGTTTCGAACACACGCTCGAAACCTTGGGAGAGATGCTCGACATCGCCCAGATGGAGGCGACACCGGAGGCGCGGGTCGCGCGCTATCTGTCGCTCAACATGGAGCGGTTCGCGCGTATCCGCGAAAATGAAGAGCGCGCGCTGGCGACGCTGAGCGATTTGCGCGCGATGGAGGATCCGATGCTCGGCCGGCTGATGGCCGCGTGGCGCGAGATTTTCCGCAAGACGCGTGCTTTATGGGGTGAAGAACCCGAGAATCGCCGCCTCAAGGATCTGTTTGGCGCGCGCGCCCACGTGCTGCTCGAAAACACCTTCTGGATCCCGGCCTGGATCGCGCGCTACGACGTCGACCAGTTCGACCGCGTCGAGGCTCGGTTGATGGACATGTTCCGCCACGGCATCGCGGTTCCCGGTGCCCGATGGGAGCCGGCCATCCTCGACATCGAGCATGAGGAAGCTGAGCCTGGCCGTGAGGCGTTCCTGCGCGCGGCGACGCGGCTGATCAACGAACTCGGCTATCGCGGCGCCTCGGTGCAGCGCATTGCGTCGGAGCTCAACGTCACCAAGGGAAGCTTCTACCACCATCTCGATGCCAAGGACGATCTGGTCATCGAATGCTACAAGCGGAGCTTCGACACGATCACCGAGACGATCCAGGTCGGTGAGAATAGCAGTGGCGATTGGTGGCACCGGTTGTCGAGCATCATCGCGACATTGCTCGACGTGCAATTCTCCGAACGCGGGCCGTTATTGCGGACCACCGCGCTGACCGGGCTGCCGCGCCACGTGCGCCAGGCGATGATCGACCGATCCAACCGCATCGCGCGGCGCTATGCGGGCATGTTGTCCGATGGCGCGGCCGAAGGGTCGGTCCGTCCGGTCGATGCATTGATCGTCAGCCAGTCGCTGATGGCGCTGCAGAACGCCGCGTTCGACATGCGCAAATGGGCATCGGCGATGCCGCGCGACCGCGCGGTAGCGATGTACGCATCCACTCTCGCCTTCGGCATGTTCGACGATCGCGCGGCAGACAGCTGAGCCGCCCGTCGACGCTCAGGCCGCCGCCGCGTCCTGCGCCGCTTTGCGCTCGATCGCCTTGCGCTTGAGCAGTACGCCCGCGCGCCAATAATGAAAGATCGCCCAGGGGGTGATCGCAGCGAAGACGAACATCGAATAGCGCAACGACTCCGCGCCATAAATCGGCTTCAGTGAGTCGCTGAGCATACCGACAAGGAACGGCCCCAGCCCTAGACCGATCATGTTGTTGACGAGCAAGGTGATCGCCGCCCATGTCGCGCGCAGCCGAACCGGCGCCTCGGATTGGATCAGCGCGAAGGTCACGCCGAGATAAGCGGTCGAAAACAGGATCGACAGGAAATAGGCCCCGACCCCGAAGGTCGGATTGGTCGCGGTATAGACGCATAGGGTCAGCGGCAGCCCGATCGTCTTGAACACCGCCACCATGAACGATTGGCTATACTGCCCGTAGCGCCGCGTCAGCCGATCGGCGATCCGTCCGCTGGCGATGGCCGCGACAGCGACGATGATCGCGCCGGCGGGCGCCACCTTGAGCGCGATGTCGAGCTTGGTGAAGCCGAACGAACGCTGCATGAAGCTGGGCCCGAACGCCGTCAGACCGTAACCGATCATCGACGTCAGCGTGAAGCCAGCAACGAGGTGAAGCGCGGCACGGTTGGCGAACAAGGTGGTGAAGCCGTCGGTCAGCGACGGCCTGGCCGTATCCATCGCGATCTGCGCGTCGGACAGACCTCGCTTGGGCTCGGGTACGACGGCCCAGATGATCCCCGCCAGCAACAATCCGGGCAGGCCGATCACGTACATGGCGACGCGCCAGCCATAATAGGTCGCGACGACACCGCCGATGATCGTGCCGAACGCCGCGCCGAGGCCGACGCCGAGCGAATAGATCGACATCGCCGATGCTCGCTTGTCCGGCGGATAGAGGTCGGCAATGATCGAATGGCTCGGCGGGCTCGACCCCGCCTCGCCGATGCCGACGCCGATCCGCGCGCCGAGCAGCTGCCAGAAATTGCCGGCGAGCCCGCCCAGCGCGGTGAACGCGCTCCAGATTGCCAGCGCGCCGGCGATGATCCGCACGCGGTTGCCGCGATCGGCGAGCCAGGCGACGGGAATCCCCAATCCGGCATAGAAGATCGCGAACGCCATCCCGCCCAGGATGCCCATTTGCGCGTCGGAGAGATGCAGATCCCTGATGATATCCTCGTTGAGGATCGCCAGGATCTGCCGGTCCATATAGCTGAAAAAATAGGCGAAGGTCAGGAGCAGCAGAGTCAGCGCGCGGCGCTTCGGCACGAACGTCGCCTCTACTTCGGGAAGATGCGTGGGGGAGGACACGGGAGGGGGCGACCTTTCTGTTTATCTAAAAGAACGGCCCCGCCGCGCTGGTCTGGCGCGGCGGGGCCGAGGAGAGAAAGCTCAGTCGGTCAAGGTTAGAACTTGGTCGACAGGCCGAGCTTGAACATCCGGCCGTACGGATTCCCGACGAACGGCTCGTAATTGTAATCCTCGCGCGCGAACGGCGGCGAGGCGTCGAAGATGTTGAACACCGTGCCGGTCAGGACGATGTTGTGCCACGGCAGTTTGACCTGGATGTTGAAGTCCGCCGAGATGAAGTCGTCGAGATCGGCTCCGGTCAGGATGCTCGCGGCGTTGGGCGTCAACCCAGAGTCGACGCAGGCGCCGGTCGCTCCCGGTTTCAGGCCCAGCGCGCAATTGGGCGCGAACGGCCCGGTCCTGGTATCGTAACGCTGATCATGCAGCCCGTCGGTATAGTTGACCGTCAACCGGGCATCGACCGGGCCGGCGCCAAGGTCGAGATACGCCTGCCCTTTCCATTTCGGCACCGGATACAATGTCGATTGATAGTTGAGCAGCCCGACGCCATCGAACGCGTCCTGAACCTTGGTTCCCGCCACGATGATCGCGCTGATCCGGTTGTGCAGCGTCCGCGTGGCGTCCGCGCCGACGCCGAAGCGGATAGCGGAGCCGAGGAACTGGTTCGATCGATAGTTGACGCTGAAATCGAGCCCATCGTTACGTTGGGTCGCGCCGTTCTGGTACATCGTCTTGACGCGCGCGATGTTCGCGACGGTTGTCGTCGTCGGGTTGCAGGCTCCGGTCGAGAAGGTGAACCGCGCGGCAAGGCCCGCATTGGCAGCACAGGTGTTGGGCAACCCGGTCGGGAACAAAGTCGCGACCATCGCGCTCAACGGATCGCTGACGATGACGTCGCTCAGATTATAGCGGAAATAGTCGACGCTGGCGTTGAAACCGCCGAACTTCAGCAGAATGCCGGCCGAGTAGTTTTCGGAGCTTTCGGGTTTGAGCGCCGGGTTGCCATAGACGTCGACCGGCTTGAACGTCGTGCCGATCAGCTGGAGCGCGGTCACGAAATTGTTGGTGATGTTCGCCAGCGTCGGCCCGCGGAACGTCGTTCCGTATCCCCCGCGGATCGCGAGCCAGTCGGTGACCTGCCACCGCGCGCGGACCTGGGGATCGACGGTCGAACCGACCGAGCCACCATAATCCTCATATCGTACGGCTGCCTGGATGTTGAAGCTGTCGAACACCGGCAGCTGCAATTCGGTGAACACGGCCTTGACGCCGCCCTTCAGGAAGCTGTCGCGGTTCGTACCCAGGAACGCCAGCGCGCCGGTCGCGGGGCTCGGCGTTACGCCCGAGGTCGGAGCGCAGGCCGCGGGATTCGTGTTGCCGGTGATCGGCGTGTCGCGGCAGGGATTGACCGCCAGATTGTTGTTCGCGGCATATTTGGTGTCGAACCAATTGTAGCGATATTGCGCACCGACGCCGAACTGGATGTCGCCGCCGGGCAGCTTGATGCCGGTCGAGCCACTGATATTGCCGTCGAGCACGAACAATTGCGAATCGACCGCGGTCGACGACCGCACGAAGAACCAATCGGTCAGCGCCTTGGTATTGGCCAAAGCGGCATTGCCTTGCGGGTTGGTCGTACCATTGATCGCGCCGGCGGTTACCGCGTTGCCGAACGGATTGAGCCACATACAGCCGTTCGCGCCGGGCACGTTGCCGGTGCAATTCGGGCCGCCCAATCCGCGCAACGCGAGCTGGATGCGGTCACCAAACGAGTCATAGCCGTCGATGTACCGATAATATTGGTGATAGGTCGCCGACAGGCTGTAATCGAGCTTCGGCGCGAGTTTGCCGCTGAATTCGGCGGTGAAACGGATCGACTCCGACTTGCGCATGCCGCGCGCCGAACCGGTCTCGTCCGAATCCCCGAGCGTAGAGGGGTTGCCGCCGGCCATGTACGGTCGGAACAACAGTAACGGGAAGACAGCTCCGCTCGCAGGTAATGGGTTGCCCGTTACCGGGTTGATGAAAAGCGACGGATTGGCGGCCTTGTAGGCGATGAACCCCGGATTGTTCGCCGGCACGTAGAAACCGAGCCCGAGACTGCTGTTCGCTACCGAACCGCCCAGCGACACTGTCGAGGGCAATTGCGTCAGCAGATAGGACGGCGAGGTCAGGTAGTGCGGGACCGTCGTGCGTCCATAGAGCGCGGTGACCTCGAATTTGTTGCTGCCGCCGAGATCGACCTCGACATCGGTGAAGGCGGTAATGCGCTTCTCGAGATCTATCAGGGTGTCGAACCCGGTATATTGAGTCGAACAACGACCGTTCGCGCCGAGATATCCGCCCAACGGAACGCAGCTCGTATCGGCCACGACACCCGTATAAGGGGTAACGACACCAGGAATTGTCGGACTTGGGCCAACCAGCAAGAAGTTGGCGGGGTTACCGCCGCCGGTCCAGCCGCCCTGCGGATTGTTGAGAAAGGGTTGGACCGCGAATTCGCGGTCGCGCGCCAGCAATTGGCCACGCTTGTTGAAGCCGACCGCGGCGAGCATCCGGAAGCCGTTGCCGACATGGCCGTAGCTCAGCGACGCGTCGATATCACCGTCGGTATCCTTGACCCAACGATAGGCGGCCGAGGCGCGAAACCCTTCCTGGTCGGTACGCGTGATGAAATTGACCACGCCCGCGACCGCGTCCGATCCGTAGGTCGCCGCCGCACCATCCTTGAGCACTTCGATACGGCCGATCGCCGCGGACGGAATCAGGTTGATATCGACTGCTGGGACGCCGTTGCCGGCGGTGACCAGGCGCCGATTGTTGAGCAACACCAGTGTCCGTTGCGGCGACAGGCCGCGGAGGTTGGCGGTGGCGATGCCTTCCGCGCCCTGCGAGCGGCTATCGAATTGGTTCGAGTCGCCAAGCACCGCGCTCGATGTCGGCAGCGCCTTGAGCAATTCGACAGCGGAAGGGGAGCCCTGCTTCTGGAGTTCATCGGCACCGATGACGTTGACCGGCAACGCCGCATCCTCAGGCGTCCCCCTGATGATCGATCCGGTGATGATGATGTCCGGCGTGCCGCCGGTGTCTTGCGGATCCGCGGCCGGTGCCGATTGAGCAGCAGCCGATGATGCCGCGCATACCGAAAATACGGAAATTGCGCAGGCGCAAAGCAACCTTGTCTTGGTCATGTGCCTCTCCCCAAATGGGCTGGAGCGCCTTGATTGGCTCCATACCCATTACTCGAATAGGCACTATGGGTGACGTTACGTCAAGCTTTAGTCGCGTTGCAAATCGCTATGTATTCTCGATTCAACGCGGAATAGGCACGGGCTCATGGTTCCGGATCCGGACAAACCGGACTCCGGAAAACATGACCGGAAGGAACTGAGTTTCAGTAGCCGCCGAGGCGGGCGAACCGGTCGCGGAGATAAGCGGTATTTCCCCATACCGCTTCCAGTACCCGCATGCGCTTGAGGTAGAAACCAGCGTCATATTCGTCGGTCATGCCGATCCCGCCATGAAGCTGGATCATCTCGCGGCTCATCGCGTGGCCGACCTCATTGGCCTTGGTCTTGGCGAGCAAGGCAGCCTGACGCGTATCACCGCCGGCGTCGATCGCCGCGAGCCCTGCCTCGACCGCCGAGCGCATCAGCTCGATATCGCTGAACAGGCCGGCCATGCGGTGCTGCAACGCCTGGAAGGTCGACAGGACCTGGTCGAACTGGCGGCGTTGCTTGAGATAATCGAGCGTCGTCTCGAACGCCTGCTGCGCCATACCCAGCATCTCCGCCGAGGCGACGACGCGCGCGCGATCGAGCACCTGATCGAGCAGTCTGTCGCCGCCGTTCGCGAGCTTGTCAGCTGCGACCGCGTCGAACGTGACGTCGGCGTGGCTGCGAAAATCGGTGAGATGACGCCGCGACCGCGACACGCCGGCCTGATTGCCGTCGACCAGATAAAGCCCGTCCGCCGCCGCGACAACGAACAGGCCCGCGCTGTCGCCCTCGGCCACGAACGCCTTGGTCCCGCTAAGCTTGCCGCCGGCAACTTGGGTCTTGATATTCTCCGGGTCGTGCCGTGGCCCTTCGTCGAGCGCGAAGGTCGCGACGAGCTCGCCGCTGGCGATCTTGGGCAGCCACGCTTCCTTTTGCGCGTCGCTGCCGCCGAGCACGATCGCCGATGCCGCCACCGCGCTTGCCGATAGCGGGCTCGCGGTCAGGGTGCGGCCAAGTTCCTCGATCACCAGACCGAGGCTGAGCCAGCCGAAATCGGAGCCACCCTGGGCTTCGGGAATGACGATCCCCGCCCAGCCCATCTGCGCCATCTCGTTATAGACATTGGGGTCGTAGCCCGTGGCGGTATCGGCATCGCGCACCTTGCGCCACGCGGTCACCGGGCTTTCGTTGCGAGTCCATTCGCGCGCCATGTCGCGCAGCATCGTCTGTTCTTCGTTGAGGACGGCCATATTCTAAACTCCTTCGCCTTTTCCCTCTCCCGCTTGCGGGAGAGGGCGGGGCCCGCCGCGAAGCGGTGGGAGGGTGAGGGTCTTCTTTCTTCTTCCAAGCGGACGTGGCCGAAAAAGAAGAAAGAAGACCCTCACCCAACCCTCTCCCGCAAGCGGGAGAGGGCTACGGTTATTGATGATCCAGCATCCCCAGGATGCGTTTGGCGATCACGTTGTTCTGGATCTCGGTCGAGCCGCCATAGATCGTCGTCGCCTTGCCGAAGAGCCAGGCGCGGACGCCGTGCAATTCGGCTTCGCTGAAGCCCTCGCCTTCCCAGCCCAGGCCCTGCAGCCCCTGGATTTCGATCGTCAGCTCGGCGCGTTCCTGCCCCAGCTTGGTGCCGATCGTCTTCAGGATCGACGACACTTCGGACACGCCGCCCTTTGCCTTGGATTCCGCCTGGATGCGCATCGCGGTCAGCAGGAACGCCCGCCAATCCATCTCGAACTTGGCGATCCGCGCGCGCAAATCCGGGTCGGCGATCCGTCCCTCGGCATCGGTGCCGACATATTTCTTGGCGACGTCTGGCAGGCCCGGTCCGCTCGGCATGAGCCGCGACCCGCCGCCCGACAAATTGGTCCGCTCGTGCTGGAGCAGGCGCTTGCCGATCGTCCAGCCCTGCCCTTCCTCGCCGACCAGATTTTCCTTCGGCACCTTCACGTCGGTGAAGAAGGTCTCGCAGAAGGGCGACATACCGCTGATCATCTTGATCGGCTTCACCTCGACACCAGGCGCGGTCATGTCGATCAGCAGGAAGCTGATGCCTTTGTGCTTTTCCGTTTTGTCGGTGCGGACGAGACAGAAGCATTTGTCCGCCCACTGGCCGCCCGAGGTCCAGGTCTTCTGACCATTGACGATATAATGATCGCCTTTGTCTTCGGCGAAGGTCTGCAGATTGGCGAGGTCCGAGCCGGCATTGGGTTCGGAATAGCCCTGGCACCAGCGTATTTCGCCCTTGGCAATCGCCGGGATATGCTCGTGCTTCTGCGCCTCATTGCCATATTCGAGCAAGGTCGGACCGAACATCATCACGCCCATGCCGCCGATCGGATTCCAGGCGTCGACGCGCGCCATCTCGTCCGCCAATACCCTCGCCTCGGCGCGGCTGAGCCCGCCGCCGCCATATTCCTTCGGCCAGGTCGGCACCCCCCAGCCCTTTTCACCCATTGCCTTGCGCCAGGCGGTCATTTCGGGCGTCTCTTGGGTCGGCCCCTCGACACTGGCGAGGGCATTGCCCTTGCCCTTGAGCGACGCTGGAAAATTGGCGGCGAGCCAGTCGCGCACTTCGGCACGGAAATTCTCGAGTGCGTCGGATGGACGATCGAGTTCGGCGGCGGATGCCATGAAAACTCTCCTTTAAACCGAATCTGAATATCGGGTATGGTCCGGAGATGACACATTCCAAGCCGACGGGAAAGCCCCTGACGATGCGAGTCCGCGAAGCGCTCGATGCCGTAGCGGAACCGGCAAGGGCGCCGGCGATGCAGACGTACATGAAATCGGCGATGCCCTATCTCGGCGTCGCGAGCGTGCCGCGGCGCGGCGCGCTGAAGCCGGTGTTCGCCGGAATCGATTGGCCGGACAGCGCGGCGTGGCAAGCGGATGTGCTCGCGTTATGGCGCGGCGCGACCCACCGCGAGGAACGGTATGCGGCGATCGACCTCACCGCGGTGAAGACGGCGCGGCGGTTTCAGCAGATCGACGCGCTGCCGCTATACGAGGAGATGATCGTCACGGGCGCGTGGTGGGACTATGTCGACGAAATCGCTGGGCACCGGTTATGGACGTTGCTGCAGAACGACCGTGCCGCGATGCGTGAGACGATGCTGGCCTGGTCGACCGACACGGATATGTGGAAGCGGAGGAGCTCGATCCTCTGCCAATTGCCCGCCAAGCGTGAGACCGACCTCGATCTGCTCTACGCCTGTATCGAACCGTCGATCGGATCGGCCGAATTCTTCCTGCGCAAGGCAATCGGCTGGGCGCTGCGCCAATATGCCTGGACAGATCCCAATGAAGTCGCACGTTATGTCGCTGCGAACGAGGATCGGCTGAGCGGCCTCAGCAAACGCGAGGCGCTCAAGAATAGTGGCAAGCGGAGCGGCGGATGACGACAATCACCGGTGGGTGCCTGTGTGGGCAATTGCGCTACGAAGCGCGCGGAGCGCCGGACGGTATGGGTTTCTGCTATTGCGCCGATTGCCGCAAGGCATCGGGCTCGGGCTTCATTCCGTTCATGGGCTTTGCCGCCAGCGCACTGACGATCACAGGGCGCATGCATCAATTCCATTCCCCGGCGATGCGCGGCGGCAGTGCCACACGCAATTCCTGCCCTGAGTGCGGCGGGCTGGTGTTCGGCGGCATCCATGGCGTGCATGACAGCCATACCATCTATGCCGGTTCGCTCGACGACCCGGCGCACTTCACACCGACGCTGGCGATCTTCGTCCGCGACAAGCCCCATTGGGTCGCCATGCCCGAGGGGTTGACGGTGTTCGAGACGATGCCGGGCTAAAGCGATCCAGCGAGTGCTGGATGACGCGATTTGACTCTTAAATAGCTATCTGGCTATATAGCCATATGGCTATCGAATCACATCCTCTCGACGCGACCTTTGCCGCGCTCAGCGATCCCACCCGCCGCGCGATCCTCGCCCAGCTGGCGCTGGGCGAGGCCACAGTGTCCGAGCTCATGCAGCCCTTCGCGCTCAGCCAGCCGACCATCTCGAAGCATCTCAAGGTGCTCGAACATGCCGGGCTGATCGAGGGCGGGCGCGACGCGCAACGCCGGCCGCGGCGGTTGCGCGCCGAAGCGATGAAGGATGCCGCCGACTGGATCGAGCGGTTCCGCGACCAATGGGACCGCCGCTTCGACAATCTCGACCGCCACCTCGCCGCCACCAAGAAGGAGATTTGAATGCCTGCCCCCGCTATCGCCACCGACGCCGCCGGTTTTACGATCGACCGCGCCGCCCATACTATCCGCTTCGTCCGCGACGTCGCCGCGTCGCCCGACGCCGTGTTCACGGCCTGGACCACGCCTGAGAGCATGCGCCTCTGGTGGGACGCCGGCGGCGAGCCGCTCTCGCGCTGCGAGATCGACCTTCGCGTCGGCGGCGAGTTCATATTCGTCTCGCCCAGCCATGCGCATATGGCGTTCACCGGAACCTATCGGCGGATCGAACCGCCGCACCTGCTCGAGTTCGAGGCGATGGACGCGATCGGTCGAGTGATGCTGGCCGATCATGGCGGCGGCACCCGCATGACGGTGGAGATCATCTGCTGCTCGGACGAGCATCTCGACGACTATATCAGGCTCGGCGTCGCCAACGGCACGAGCCAGACCCTGGACAATCTCGTCGCCCATCTCGGCTGAGCCCCGGCCGCGCCGCCCCTTGCCCCGGGGGTGGCGCCTTTTGCGATGTTGGAACAAGTCGGGCAGAACGCGGCGAACACGTCGCTGAATTGCCGGGTCCGCACGGTTCGGGCATTGCGGCTCGATAATACCGCCGGGAGGAATTGATGCGCTTCGAGAATCGCGCCGTGCCGATCGCGCTCGCGGCGGTATTGATCGACACGATCGGATTCGGGATCGTCATGCCGGTCTTCCCGAAACTGATTACGCAGCTCGGCCATATCGACCTGGAACAGGCCACGCGCGTCGCGGGCTATATGCTCGTCGTCTTCTCGGTGATGCAATTCTTCGCCGGGCCGGTACTCGGCAATCTATCCGACCGGTTCGGGCGGCGGCCGATCTTGCTGACCTCGATGCTGTGCTTCGGGATGGATTATGCGCTGATGGCCTGGGCGCCGACGCTCGGCTGGCTGTTCCTGGGCCGCGCGATCGCCGGCGCGGCGGGCGCGGTCTATGGCCCGGCCGGGTCGGTCATCGCCGACGTCACCCCGCCCGAAAAGCGCAGCGCGACCTTCGGGCTGATCGGCGCGGCATTCGGCATCGGCTTCATTCTCGGACCGGCGCTTGGCGGCCTGCTCTCGAGCTTCGGTCCGCGCGCGCCGTTCGTCGCGGCCGCCGCACTGGCGTTGCTCAACGCCGCGACGATGTTCCTGTTCATGCCGGAAACGCTGAAGCCCGAGAATCGCCGTCCGTTCCGCCTGCGCGACGCCCATATCGTCGGCGCTTTCCGTCCTTTGTTCCACGCCGGCAATGCCGCTCCACTGTTGCTCGCCTGGTTCATCTGGCAGCTCGCGCACATGGTCTATCCGTCGACCTGGTCATTCTGGGCGACGATGCGTTTCGGCTGGGACGCGCGCGCGATCGGCTGGAGCCTGGCCTTCGTCGGCTTCATCATGGCGTGCGTGCAGGCCGGCCTGACCGGCCCAGTGATAAAGCGCATCGGCGAGCGCAAGGCGATGGTCGTGGGCATGTGCTCCGCCGGTGCCGCCTTTTACCTGTTCGCCTTCGCCACCGCCGGCTGGCAGGCCTATGTCCTGATGACGATCAGCGCGTTTCAGGGCTTCGTCTTTCCTGCCTTCAACGGCCTGTTATCGCGCATGGTCGATGCAACGCGTCAGGGGCAATTGCAGGGCGGGATCGGCAGCATGGGCAGCGTGTCGTCGATCCTGGGACCGCTTGTCCTCACCCAGGCCCTGGCCACAGGGGATCATCACGGATTCACGGGCGCGAATTTCCTGGTCGCGGCGGTGCTGGTGACGATCGCGCTCGGTATTATCCTCTGGAAAGTCCTCGATCGCGTGCCGGTGGCACCGGTTACGGTTGCCGAAGGCTGAGCCTTACGTCGCGCGCGCCTATTGCTCCTTTCCCGGCCGCCGCGTCAGCGCGACGTCGAGGTGACCACCGGCATCGAGCAACGTCACCTCGCCGGTGATCGCGCGAGCGATCGGATCGAGTAATTGCACGATCGGACCGGCGATGTCGTCAGGGCCGACGGCGAATCCCATCGGCACTCGGCTGGCAATATTCTGGTTGAGCCGTTCGAATCCTTCCGCACCCAGCCTCTTCTCGAACCAGCCGGTGCCGACATAGCCAGGCGCAACGGCGTTGACCCGGATATGCGGCGCGAGCGCGCGCGCTAGGCTCTTGGTCATGGTGATCAGCGCCCCCTTCGACGCGGCATAAGCGACCGACGATCCCATCCCGAACACACCCGCGACGCTGGCGACATTGACCACCGCCGACGCATCCTGCTCGCGCATTGCCGGGGCACAGGCACGCACCATCTGAAACGCGGCGACGGTATTGAGCCGATAGATGTCGACGAAGTCCTCGGCGTCGAGCGCGTCGAGGTCCTCGTGATTGGCGAATTTGGTGCGGCCGGCATTGTTGACCAGGAAATCGATCCGCCCGAACGCATCGATCGTGGCCTGCGCCAGCGCGCGACATGCAGCATCCTCGACGATGTCGGCCTGGACCGCGATCGCGCCATTGCCGACCTCGGCCGCTACCGCTTCGGCATCCTCTCGGCTCGATGCGTAATTGATCACGCAGCGCACGCCGCGCGCGGCGAGCATTCTCACGGTCGACGCGCCGATCCCGGTGCCGCCGCCGGTGACGATCGCGACGCGACCATCCATTCCTGCGCTCACGCCACCGCACTCGGACGCGCGGTGACGCGGTCATACCAAGCTCTCAGCGCCCTCGCATCTTCGGGCATCTCGACGCCGATGAACTTACCGAAATCGATCGTCGTCTGCAGCACGATATCGGCCATCGAATATCCTTTTCCGTCAAGAAACTGGCGTTCGGTCAGCGCGGTGTCGAATTCGCGCATCACGGTGTTGATCCGCGGGCGGTTGCTCTCGCCGAACTCGGTATATTGCTTGGGCACGACGCGCGCGGTGTAGGGGTGCGTGTGCACCCACACCATCGCGATCGGAGTCATCAGGCGGAGTTCCACTCGGCGGGTCAGCATATCGACTTCCGCTTGGCCCTGCGCACCGACGCCGAACAGGGGCGGCTCTGGATTGAGCGCCTCGAAATAGCGGCAAATTGACACGCTCTCGGTGATGACGGTGCCGTCATCCAGTTTCAGGCATGGCACCTGCCCCAGCGGATTGACCGCGCGATATGCTTCTCCCTTGTGCTCGCCACGCGGGATCGAGACCTGCTCGCTGGCGACGGTCAGCCCCTTTTCGGCAAGATAGATCCGCACGCGCCGCGGGTTAGGCGCGGGATTGACCGCATCGTAGAACAGCATCCGACTCCCCTTTGATTCTATTTTTCGAATATCGCGTATGGCATTTCGCGACGGCTTCGCCTAGCGATTCGCAGCAAGTTTGAGGAGAGATCATGAGCGCCGAAGCCTTGCTCACCAGTGACTTCGCCACCCTGCCCGACATCATCCGCGACCATGCCGAAGAGCGCGGCGGCAAGACCGCGGTGGCCGACGCCGCCGACAGCTACACCTACGCCGAGCTCGACGCGATGATGGACCGCGTCGCGGCGGCACTGCAGCGCGATGGCGTCGATCAGGGTCAGTCGGTGGCGATCATCTCCACCTCGTCGATCGCTTATGCGGCGGTGTTTCTGGGGACGCTGCGCGCCGGGTGCGTCGCCGCTCCGCTCGCGCCGTCATCGACGCCGGAGGCACTGGCCGCGATGATCGCGGATTGCGGCGCCCCGATCGTCTTTCTCGATGGCGACAACCAGGCAGCAATCGCGGGGCAACTCGTGGCGGCGAAACAGATCCGCCTCGACACCACGGAGTTCGAGGAATGGCTGGCGCCACCGGGCAGCAAACCCCGCGCGGTCACGATCGACCCGACGGACGGCTTTAACATCATCTATTCCTCGGGGACGACCGGCACGCCGAAAGGCATCGTCCAGTCGCACGGCATGCGCTGGTCGCATATCGGCCGCAATTCGGCTGGGGGGTATGGCGACGCCGTTACGATGAACTCCACGCCGCTTTATTCGAACACGACCCTGGTGAGTTTTCTTCCCACGCTCGGCTGGGGAGGCACGGTCGTGCTGATGAAGAAGTTCGACGCGCGCGCTTTCCTCGATCTTGCCGAGAAATACCACGTTACGCACGCAATGCTGGTGCCGGTTCAATATCAACGGATCATGGCAGTTCCCGATTTCGATCGGTTCGACTTGTCGGCGTTCAGGCTCAAGACCTCGACAAGCGCGCCTTTCTCGGCCGCGCTCAAGGCGGACATATTGGCGCGCTGGCCGGGTCGGCTGGTTGAATTCTACGGCATGACCGAAGGTGGCGCTTCGACCGCGCTCGACTGCACCGCTTTCCCCGACAAGCTTCATACGGTGGGACAGCCGCTACCCGGTCACGACATGCGGCTGATCGACGATGACGGGAACGAAGTCCCGCCAGGTGAGACGGGCGAGGTCGTCGGCCGCTCACCGGCGATGATGACCGGCTATCACGGCCGCAAGCAGGCGACCGCCGAGGCCGAATGGCATGACAAGGATGGCAATCGTTTCATCCGCCATGGCGATATCGGCCGATTCGACGAGGACGGCTTCCTGATCCTGATGGACCGCAAGAAGGACCTGATCATCTCGGGCGGCTTCAATATCTATCCGGTCGATATCGAGGCCGTGCTCAAACAGCACCCCGCGGTCGAGGAATGCACCGTGATCGGCGTGCCGTCCGAACAATGGGGCGAGACGCCAGTCGGTTTTTACGTCCCCAATAGCGGCGTCGACGCCTCGGCCGACGAGATCATGGCGTGGACCAATAACCAGCTCGGCAAGACGCAGCGCCTGTCGGCACTCCATCCGATCGACGAATTGCCACGGAGCGCGATCGGCAAGGTGCTCAAGCGCGAATTGCGCGACCGACTGGCAGTGCAGCCGGCATAATCACGAGAATAAGGGGAATTCATGCCGGGCTTGAAGCAGATCATCGATGCCCTCGAACCGATCGAGGGCGGCTGGCGGGGCAGTATCCCCGAGAGCTGGCTACAGGGACGCACCAGTTATGGCGGCCTGTCGGCAGCACTCGCGCTTCATGCGGCGCAACAGTCGGACACTGACCTGCCGCCGCTGCGATCCGCGCTGGTAGCGTTCATCGGCCCGTTGTCCGGCGAAATCGTGATCCGCGCGAGCCGGCTGCGCCGCGGCCGTAATGCCGCCTTCATCCAGGCGGATGTCGAGAGCGAAGCCGGGCTCGGGCTGCGCGCGACCTTCGTGTTCATGAGCGCGGTCGACTCCAAGCTCGATCATCAGGTCGGCACCGCCCCCGACTTTCCGCGCCCGCAGGCCGGCGATACGACCTTCAAAGGCAATTCGGCGGTCTCCTTCGCGCAGAATTTCGAACTGCTCGACCGGCGCGACGCAACCGTCGGTCCGGCCGAGTGGCTGCGCTGGGTGCGACTGAACGAGCGCGACGGGATCGATCCGATGGTCGAACTGATCGCTGTGGCGGATTGCTTGCCCCCTGCTGCGCTCAAGCTGATCGGCGGACCGGCGCCGTGCAGTTCGATGACCTGGCAGCTCAACCTGCTCGGCGAGCAGCCGCGAACCGCCGACGGATGGTGGCTGCTCAGGACCAACGCCGATTACGCCAGGGCGGGAAGTTCGAGCCAGGAAATGATGATCTGGAACGCCGATGGCGAGCCCGTCGCCGAACAGATGCAAAGCGTCGCCATCTTCGCCTGAAGCGCAGACTTCCCCTCGCAGTGCGACAATTTGCGACAATTTCGCCGTGGACTGACATGCGCGGGAGACACAGAGGAACGACAAGTCCCCGGACGGCAGGGAATGACCCTTCGCCCGATCGAGGACAACGGGATGAATCGAGTGTTTCTTGCCGCGGCGCTCGCGAGCGCAAGCTTCATGGCGGTAGCCTTGGTCGGGCCGACCGCGGCGCAGACCGCCCCCGGCGCCAGAGGCGATGCCAATGGCGACGGCGTGCTCTCGCGCGACGAAGCGATGGCGCAGGCCGATGCGCGGTTCGATCGCCTGGATGCGAACAAGGACGGCAAGCTGACGCCCGACGAACTGCAGCCTCGCCGCCCGATGGGCGGACCCGAGGCGGCGGCACCGCCTCCCCCACCGCCGGCTGACGGCGCATCCCCCCCGCCACCCTCGGCCGGACCTGGCGGCCGTGGCTTCGGTGGGCGGATGTTCGCCCGGCTGGATACCAATGGCGACGGCGTGATCGACCGCGAGGAGTATCGCGCGCAAGCTGCGCAGCGCTTCGACCGGATGGATACCAACAAGGACGGCAAGATCGATGCGGCTGAGCGCCAGGCGGCGCGCGACGCGATGGAACAGATGCGCGGTCGGCGCGGCAGCGGCGGAGACACGCCGCCCCCGCCCCCCGCATCGACGGACAAGCCCGGGCAGTAATCCCCATATGCCCAGGCTGCCGGGCGGGTGCCCCTCCTCACCCGCCCGGCCCTCCACCTTTCCTCATTGGTCCTTTTCGCCGTCAGGGGCTTTTCAGGGGGACGATTGATGCTTAGCGAAGTGCCGATGGGCGGCATTCCCCACATTCTTCTGGTCGATGACGAGCGCTCGATCCGCGAGCCGCTCGCCCAATATCTGACCAAGCAGGGCTTTCGCGTCACCCAGGCGGGCGATGCCGAAAGCGCGCGCACGCGGATGGCGGCCTATGCCATCGACCTGATCATCCTCGATATCATGATGCCCGGCGAGGACGGGCTGAGCCTGTGCCGCCATATCCGCGCGACCGGCGATATTCCCGTCGTCCTGCTGACCGCCAAGAGCGAGGAGACCGACCGCATCGTCGGGCTCGAAATGGGTGCCGACGATTATGTCGTCAAACCCTTCTCCCCGCGCGAACTGGCCACCCGCGCCCGCGTCATCCTGCGTCGCGCCGCGGGCAGCGGCGCACGCCAGCATGCACCCGAAAGCGGATCCTATGCCTTTGCCGGCTGGGTATTGAAGTCCGGCGAACGCGCGCTCGTCGATCGCGAGGGCGTGTCGGTGCCGTTGTCGACCGGCGAATATAATCTGCTGCTGGCATTGGTACTGCGCCCGCGCCAGGTCCTCACCCGCGACCAGTTGCTCGACCTGACCCAGGGTCGCGAAGCGATGGCGTTCGATCGCGCGATCGATAACCAGGTCAGCCGACTGCGGCGCAAGATCGAGCCCGATCCCAAGAACCCCGCCGTCATCAAGACGGTATGGGGCGGTGGTTACACGCTCGCTGCTGAAGTCACGCGCCTGTGAGATCATGGCTGTGAGATTGTGGCCGCGCAACCTGCCGGGGCAGATGGCCGTCCTGGTCGCGATCGCCTTGTTCGTCGCGCAGGCGGTCAATTTCGGGCTGAGCCTGCGCGATCGCCAGGCGTTCCGGCTTGAACAGACGGTTGGCCCCGTCACGGCACGGATCGTCGACGCGTCACAGGGGCCGCGCAACCGGCATGACCAGCCGCTCGACATCGCGGCTGCCCCGCCGGTCGGCGACGAGACTCCCTGGGACCGGTTCCGCTCGCGCCCCTGGCCGTCCAACCCGATCGAGGGTGGACTGAGGCGACGAGCAGACATCGAGGAAGCGTTACGCGCGCGCCTCAACGAAGCCGGCGTCCCTGTCGGCCAAATAGTGACCGGAATCCGCCCGCTGCAATCCGACGACCCGCGTTTCGGCAAGATGTCGCGCGTCCGCGCGCAGCGCTATCGCTTCGTACGGCACGAGCTATTGATCGCCGTCGAGCAACCCAAAGTCGGCTGGTGGGCGGCCTCCGTCCCCTGGCAGGATTCGGAATGGCCGTTCCTGTCGCGGCTGATCGGTCAGACATTGGTGCTCTACGCGATCGTTTTGCTGCCGGTGCTGCTGGCGACGCGACGCATCGCCCAGCCGTTGAGGTCGCTGGCCAAGGCGGCGCAGCGTTTCCATCCCGGCGAGGCCGATGGCCCGATCACCGAGAGCGGACCGCATGATGTCCGCACGCTGATCACGGCGTTCAACGACCTCCGCACGCGCGTGAGCGCAATGCTTCAGGAAAAGGACCGCATGCTGGGTGCGATCGGGCACGATTTGCGCACGCCGCTGGCGGCACTCCGTGTCCGCATCGAATCGGTCGAGGATGACGACGACCGCGCGCGCATGGCGGACACGATCGACGAGATGAACCGCACGCTCGATGACATCCTGTCACTGGCGCGGCTCGGGCGGCCGAGCGAACAGGCGACCGAAGTCGACCTCGCTGCTCTGGTCGATGCGGTGGTCGAGGATTTCCGCGACCTCGGCATGCCGGTCGAATTCACCGAAGTGGAACGGCTGACGATGCATTTGCGGCCGTCGCTGATGCGCCGCGCGATCCGCAATTTGATCGAGAATGCGGTCAAATATGGCGGCGGCGCGGAAGTGTTCCTTCGGTCCGACGCCAAGGCAGTCGAGATCGTGGTATGCGACGAGGGCCCGGGCATCCCGTCCGACCGCATCGCCGAGGTATTCGAGGCATTCACGCGGATCGAAGGATCGCGCAACAAGGAAACCGGTGGGATCGGCCTCGGCCTGGCGCTGGCGCGGGCGATCGTCCGCGAGGCGCGCGGCGATATCCGACTGGAAAACCGCCCCAAAGGCGGGCTGGCGGCAACGATCACGCTGCCGCGATAGGCTCCGCTTTCGGATCCTTCACCCGCAGCATCGCCAACGCCGCCAGTACCAGCACGACCGCACCGCACGCCATCGTCCAGACCGGTTCCGCCGGGAAGAACGTGCGGATGATCGCCCCCATCACTGTCGCGACCAGCAGCTGCGGCACCACGATGAAGAAGTTGAAGATCCCCATATAGATGCCGAGCTTATGCTGGGGCAGCACGCCGGCCAGGATGACATAGGGCATGGTCAGGATCGAGGCCCAGGTGAAACCGATCCCGATCATCGGCAGCAGCAACATCCACTGGTTGCGAATGACCAATAGCGACGCGAAGCTGACGGCGCCAATCAACAGGCACAGCATATGGGTCTTCTGCGCGCCGATCCGCTTCGCCATCACCGGCAGCGCGAACGCGGCCAGTGCGGCGACGCCGTTATAGACTGAGAACAGCACCCCGACCCAGTCGGCGCCGTCATTATAGGCCTTGGCCGTGGTGTCGGTCGACCGGAACACGTACTGCGCCACCACGGGGGTGGTGTAGATCCACATGATGAACAGCGCGACCCAGGAGAAGAACTGGACCAGCGCCAGCCGCTTCATCTGATCGGGCATGCTCGCCATGTCGCTCATGATCTGGACCAGTGCGTTTCTGCCCCCGTTACGGGCCATCGCCGCGGCGACGAGCGCCAGCACGCCGAACGCGGCCAACGCCCCGCCCAGCACGTAAAGGTCGCGCTCGAGCGCGAACCACCGCACGATGCCGATCACCACCAAGCCGCCAAGCAGCCACCAAAGGCCACCATGGAGCGCGGCGGGATGGTCGTCATGGCCAAAGGCGTCGGTGTCGCCAAAACCGCGCATCTGGTCGGGCGAATATTCGCGTACCGTCAGCACTGTCCACAATACGGCGGCGAAGATAGCGATCGCACCGAGGTAGAAAGCGTAACGTACCGAATCGGGGATGCCGCCCGACGGCGCGACATTGCTCACCCCCAACTTGGCCATGGCGAACGGCGCCAGGCTGCCAAGCACCGCGCCCGCCCCGATGAAGGCGGTCTGAAAGGCATAACCTGTCGTGCGTTGCGACGGCGCGACCATGTCGCCGACAAAGGCGCGAAACGGCTCCATCGAGACGTTGATCGATGCGTCCAGCATCCACAGCAACAGCGCGGCCGCCAGCAGCGCCGAAGAGTTGGGCATGCCGATCAGCGCCAGCGCCGCCAGCGTCGCGCCGGCCAGGAAATAGGGCCGGCGGCGCCCAAACCGTCCCCAGGTACGGTCGCTGAAATGGCCGATGATCGGCTGGACGAGCAATCCGGTGACCGGTCCCGCGATCCATAGCAGCGCCAAACTGCCGACATCGCTGCCCAGCGACTGGAAGATCCGGCTGACATTCGCGTTCTGCAGCCCGAACGCGATCTGGATGCCGAAGAAGCCGAACGAAATGTTCCACAGCCCGCGCCAGGTCTGGCGCGGTTTCTCCACCGGGCGTCCGTTCATGCCCTGGACGCCGTCGAGCGCCGAACGACCAATCGTGGCGGCAGCATCGCCGCCTCGACCGGCTGTGCGCGGATCTGGCGCAACAGCGTATCGACCAACGCGGCCCCGGCCTTGGCATAATCCTGCGCGATCGTGGTCAGCGGCGGATGCGACAGGCTGGCCGCGGGAATATCGTCGAACCCGACGATCGACACATCGCCGGGCACGTCGAGCCCCGCTTCCTCGAACGCGCGCATCGCGCCGATCGCGATCAGGTCGCTGCCCGCGAAGACCGCGTCGAAGCTCACACCGCGCCGCAGCAATTCGATCGCCGCCTCGTAACCCGACGCCTCCGTGGTGATCGCATCGACCTGCAGCGCCGGATCGGGGTCGATCCCTGCTTCGAGCATCGCCGAACAAATGCCGCGATAGCGATCGGCGAGTTCGGGCGAATGGCTCGACACCTGCCCCAGGAACGCGATCCGACGGCACCCCAGCCCGATCAGATGCGCGCCGGCATCGCGCCCGCCGCGCACATTGTCGCAACCGATCGTCGTGCCCGGCTGGCCGGTCTGGACCGATCCCCAGCGCACGAAATGCGTGCCCTGCGCCTCGAGTTGTTCGAGCCGCGCGCGATAGGTTTCGTAATCGCCATAGCCGAGCAGGATAATGCCATCGGCCTTGTGGCTGTCCTCATAATCGACATGCCAGTTCGACGAGAGCTGCTGGAAAGAGGTGAGCAGATCATAGCCGCGCAGCGCGCAGGTCCGCGCGATCGATCCGAGCATGGAGAGGAAGAATGGGTTGATCAGCGAATCGTCAGGCGTCGGGTCCTCGAAGAACAATAGCGCCAACGTGTTGGTATGCCGGCTGCGGAGGGACGAGGCATTCTTGTCGACCTTGTAGTTGAGTTGCGCCGCGATCGCTTCGATCCGCTTGCGCGTCGCTTCGCTGACGGTCGGGTCGCCACGCAACGCGCGCGACACGGTCGGTTGGGATACGCCGGCGCGTTGGGCGATATCGAACGACGTCGGTTTGTCGGTTAGCATTGCCCGACGGCTTCTCCCGCTGCCGGCCGTCGTTTGCGGCCGATTGGGGGCGAGTGTAGCGGGCAGCGCGGCGGCGCGATAGGGCCCGCGCGCGTAAAGAGTGTCCGGCAAATCATCCCTCCCCAGCCGCCCTCTTGGTCGCGGGGCGATCGCTGGAGCCTAGGCGAGTGGTGCGAGCGCCGGAACGCCATCACATACGTATTCAGCCGGCAGTGTCGGTGCCGGCACAAGCACGGAAAACGCCGATGATGAGATAAACCCACTCCCGCTTACGGGAGAGGGCTATTCCAGCGACGGCACCTATGCCGTTTTCTCGCCCGCTGGAGCTACCGAATCCTATCTAGCGTTCGCGCTGACCGGGGCGATGCAACCGGGCAACACCCGCCTATGCATAATCCTGAATACGTATGTGGCCAACTTGGCCCCATCCCCGCTGCACCATAATCGCAATGCATCTGCACGCGCCGTGTGGGCCGCGTCGATGCCGCAAGCCAAATATGGTGCGGCCGCAAGGGGAGGAATTGATGACTGCTTTCCGTTCGAACCGTCGTACCCAGCTTGCCCTGCGCGCAAGCGGCATCGCGCTTGCCGGCGCGCTGACGGTGGTCGCGTCGCCGGCGCTCGCGCAGACGGCGCCGACAGCGGCGGCTCCGCAGGCCGACGATCAGGCGACCGCCGATTCGTCCCAGGACATTGTCGTCAGCGGCTTCCGAGCTGCCCTCGCCAGCGCGACCGCAAAGAAGAAGAATTCCGAACAGATCGTCGAATCGGTGTCTTCGGAAGATATCGGCAAGCTGCCCGACAACGGCATCGGCGAGTCGATCGCGCGCCTGCCCGGCATCTCCGCCCAGCGCAGCGCCGGACGTGCCAACATCATCTCGATCCGCGGTTTCGGCCCGGACTTCTCGACGACGACGCTCAACGGCCGTCAACAGACCACGACCAATGACAGCCGCGCTGTCGAATTCGACCAATATCCGTCGGAAGTGTTGGCGGGCGTCGACGTCTACAAGTCGTCGGAAGCGGATCTCACCGCCGGCGGCCTGGTCGGCAGCATCAACCTGCGCACCATCCGTCCACTCGACGTCAGCAAGCGCATCCTCGCGATCGGCGGGCGCGGAACCTATGTCGACCAGAAGCTGCAGCCGGGAACGAGTGACCTGGGCTATCGCGTCTATGGAACGTTCGTCGACAAATTCGCCAACGACCGGATCGGCATTGCGCTGTCCGCCGCTTATACTGACGAGCCCTATCAGACGCGCGACTGGAATGCCTGGGGATATGGCAGCTACGGACCGAACCAATATGGCATGAACGGCGTCAAAACCTGGTCCGAGTCGGACAAGCTGAAGCGCTTCGGGGCCAACGGCACGATCCAGGTGAAGGCAACCGACGACCTGATGCTGACGGTCGACGGTTTCTATTCCCGTTTCGTCGACCGGATCGATCAGCGCGGCATCGAGATGCCGTTCAACTGCGGCGGTGGCTGCGGGCACGATCAAATCCTGAACTACACCGCGGATTCGCGCGGGCTCGTGACGTCGGCGACGATCAAGGGAACGCCCGTCATCGAGAATTATGCCAATGACCGCGTGGCCAGCACCTACGCGCTCGCCGGCAATCTGAAGTGGGACAATGGCGGATCGACACGCGCCTTGTTCGACGCGAGCTGGTCGCGCACGGATCGTAAGGACGACCGCCTGGAGACAACCGCCGGTCTCGGCCGCGCACTGCCCAACCCGACGGCGACGGTCAGCTATACGCTGACCGACAAGGGACCGGTCTTCAACAGCGACTATAACGGCGCCAGTTCTGCGCTGGTGCTGACGGACGTCGAAGGCTGGTCGGGCACGCCGGTCCAGGCAGGCTATGACAAAATTCGCAAGAGCAAGGACGATCTGGTCGAGCTGCGTGGCGAGATCGAGCAGGACGTCGGCAACTTCGTGAAATCGATCAAGGTCGGTGTCGACTACACCTACCGCACCAAGGTGCTGACCCAGGATGAGGCGTTTCTGTCGCCGCCGGGCGGCGCTACGACCGCAGCGATCCCGTCGAATCTGATCCTTAGCCCGGTACAGCTGGACAGAGGGTTCGGGTCGATCTTGGCCTATGATCCCCGAGCGCTGGTTGCGAACAATGTGCTGGTCTACATCCCCAATGGTTCCGGCGCATCCCAGGCCTATGACGTGACCGAGGAGGTCTGGACGCCTTACGCCATGGCCAATCTGAATGCTGATCTTGGAACGGTAAAACTCACCGGCAATATCGGCGTGCAGGGAATTCGCACGGCGCTCACATCGAAGGGGGCGACCAAGCCGACTGTCCGGGATTCCTATTGGATCGTCTTGCCCAGCATGAATCTCAACTTCCGTTTCCCGAACGACTTCGTGATCCGGTTCGCCGCGTCGCAGCAGATCATGCGCCCCCGCATGGATCAGCTGACCAACATCGTGAACTTCGGGATCGACAACACCCGCACGCCGCCGATCTATGTCGGTAGCGGCGGTAACCCGCTGCTGCGCCCATATAAGGCGACAGCGTTCGATCTCAACTTCGAGAAATATTTCGGATCGAAGGGCTACATCGCGCTCCAGACATTCTACAAGCACATCAATACATATATTGACCCCAGTGCATTCGATCTTAACTTCGATTATTCTGGGTTCCCGACGCCCCCTGGCAATGTGCCATCTTCGCCCATCGGCCAATTCAGTGGCCCGGTGAATACGCATGGGGGGCACATTTACGGCGTCGAAGCCGCTGGTACGCTGCCATTCGACCTGTTCACCAATGCCCTTTCCGGCTTCGGCCTGACCGGTGGTTTCGGCTATACCGAAACGAAGGTGAAGGACTTTGCCGGTCGGGTCACGGTCATCCCCGGCTATTCGAAATATGTCGGCAATTTAACGGTCTACTACGAGGCTGACGGGTTCAGCTTGCGCGGCAGCATGCGGTATCGCTCTGGCTTCCTCGGCGATTTCTCGCTGTTCAGCGGCGGTCTCGATCGTCAACAGGTGCTGGCGGAAACCGTCTATGACGCGCAGGTCGGCTACGACTTCCCGGCAGCATCCCCATTGCGCGGGCTCTCATTGTACGTTCAGGGCCAAAATCTGACCAACACGCGGTCGGCGACGGTCGCCGACGTGAACGGCGCGGCATTCCCCGGCGCCTGGCTCAAATATCAGAGTTATGGGCGCCGCGTCGTCGGAGGCTTCACTTTCAAGTTCTGATACACGAACTGCCTCGCCGGTTTCGGCCGGCGAGGCTCATTCGATGGTGAAGGCCTGACATGACTGATCCCACGTCGCTCGACATCGTCATCGCCGGCGGCGGGACGGCAGGATGGACGGCCGCCGCCATCCTCGCCCGCTTCCTCGGCAATCGCGCAACGATCACCCTGGTCGAATCCGACGCGATCGGCACGGTCGGCGTCGGCGAGGCGACGATCCCGCAAATCCACAATCTGATCATCGGCTTGGGACTCGACCAGGCCGAGTTCCTGCGGCGCACCAACGCGACCTTCAAGCTGGGGATCGAGTTCAGCGACTGGCTGCGTCCCGGGCATCGCTACATCCACAGTTTCGGCCAGGTTGGACGCGGGGTCGGATTGATCCCGTTCCGCCAGCTCTGGCTGCGTGGCCGGCATCTCGGCGTCGCGGGCGATTATGGTGATTACAGCTACAACGTCGCCGCCACCCGTCTCGGGCGCTTCGCCACGACCGACGGGCGCGACGGCAAGCCGACCGAGCTCGCCTACGCCTATCATTTCGACGCCGCGTTGTTCGCGGCGATGCTGCGCGACTATGCCGAGGAAAAGGGCGTCCGGCGGGTCGAGGGGCTGATCGAAACAGTCGAGCTCGACGCCGAAACCGGCGATATCCGTGCGCTTCGGCTCGACCGCGACCGTGAGATCGCGGGCTCGTTCTTCATCGACTGCACCGGCTTTCGCAGCCTGCTACTCGGCGATGCGCTGGGCGTGCCGTTCGTCGACTGGCGCCGCTTCCTGCCCTGCGACACCGCGCTGGCGGTGCCGAGCGAAACGCGCTCGGAGTTGCGCCCCTACACCCAATCGATGGCGCGCCCCGCCGGCTGGCAATGGCGCATCCCGCTGCAGCATCGCACCGGCAATGGCCATGTCTTCTGCTCCGAGTTCATGTCGGTCGACGCGGCGAGCGACCTGCTGCTCGCCAATGTTGAGGGCAAGCCGCTCGCCGATCCGCGCCCGATCCGTTTCACCAGCGGGCATCGCCAGGATTTCTGGTCGCACAATTGCGTCGCACTGGGCCTCGCAGCGGGGTTCATGGAGCCGCTCGAATCGACGAGCATCCATCTCGTCCAATCGGGGGTCGGGCGCTTGCTCACCTTGCTGTCGGGCGATCTGTCCAGCGTCGCCACCGCGCGCGACACCTTCAACCGCCTGTCGACCATCGAATGGCAGCGCATCCGCGACTTCATCGTCCTGCATTATGTCGCCAACGATCGCACCGGCGAGCCGTTCTGGGATCATTGCCGGGCGATCGAACTACCCGCGACGCTGGCGGAAAAGATCGCGCTGTTCCGCGAGGCCGGCGCGTTCGTCCGCGAGGAGGATGAGCTTTTCCTCGACGACAGTTGGGGTCAGGTGATGATTGGCCAGGGCATCATGCCGAAGAGCTGGTCGCCGCTGGCGGACAACGTCCCCGGGCAGGATGTCGGCCCGTTCCTCGAAACACTTGCCAAGGCCTGCAGGGTCAAAGCCGAAACGCTGCCCAGCCACCGCGACTTCGTCACCGCGATGGCAGGCGACGCTCTGGAGAAACACGCATGATCCGCCGCTCGCTGATCGCCGCCTTGCTCGCGACCGCGCTCGCACAACCGGCGCTGGCGTCGCCGGATCGTGCGCCGACGCCTGCCGCCAGTTACCGCGATCGCCTGCCCGAAGACGAAGTGATCTATTTCGTCCTTCCCGACCGGTTCGAGAACGGTGACACGAAGAACGACAATGGCGGGCTCAAGGGCGATCGGCTCGTCACCGGGTTCGATCCGACCGCCAAGGGTTTCTATCACGGTGGCGACCTCAAAGGGTTGCTCAAACGGATCGACTATATCCAGGCGCTGGGCGCGACCGCGATCTGGGTCGGGCCGATCTTCAAGAACAAGCCCGTCCAGGGACCCAAGGGCAACGAGAGCGCCGGCTATCACGGCTATTGGATCACCGACTTCACTCGGGTCGATCCGCATTTCGGGAGCAACGCCGACTTCAAGGCATTGGTCGACGCGGCGCACGCGCGCGGGATGAAGGTTTATATGGACATCATCGCCAACCACACCGCCGACGTGATCAAATATCGCGAGTGCGAGGCGGACAAGCCCTGTGCGTACCGCAGCCGTGCCGACTATCCGTATACACGCAAGGGCGGTGTGAGCGGCCCGGCGATCAATCCCGGCTTCCTGGGCGACGGCGTCGCCACGCCGGAGAATTTCGGCAGGCTGACCGACCCGAACTGGGCCTACACGCCTTACCTTCCCAAGGGAGAGGAGAAGGCCAAGGTCCCGGCTTGGCTCAATGATCCGATCTACTACCACAATCGCGGCGATTCGACCTTCTCGACCGAGGATTCGCAGCTCGGCGATTTCTCCGGTCTCGACGATCTGATGACCGAGAATCCGCGTGTGATCGCGGGCATGATCGACATTTTCGGCAAGTGGATCGACGATTTCGGGATCGATGGATATCGCATCGACACCGCGCAGCACGTCGACCCGGCCTTCTGGCAGGCGTTCGTCCCGGCGATGCTCGCGCGGGCCAAGGCGAAGGGCATCTCCAACTTCCATATCTTCGGGGAAGTCTTCACCGGCGACCTCGACGTCGCACGCCTCGCGGCCCACACGCGGGTCGACAAGCTTCCCGCCGTGCTCGATTTCGCGTTCGAGCGCGCGGTGGCCGATACGGTCGCCCGCGGCGCGCCCACGAGCGAACTGTTCCACATGTTCTTCGGCGACCCCGCTTATGCGAATGGCAAGGCCACCGCGCGGACGCTGCCGACATTCCTCGGCAACCACGATATGGGCCGCTTCTCGATGTTCGTGAAAGCCGGCATGCCGCAGGCGAGCGACGACGAGGTGCTGAAGCGCGTCATCCTCGGCCATGCGATGCTGCTGACGCTGCGCGGCGTGCCCACGATCTATTATGGCGACGAACAGGGCTTCGTCAGCAAGGGCAACGACCAGTTGGCGCGCGAGGACATGTTCAGCAGCAAGGTCGCGGTGTACAACGATACCAAGCTACTCGGCACGACCAAGACCACCGCCACGCCCAGCTTCGGCACCGACAATCCGATCTTCAAGGCAATCGCCGAGCTTGCCCGCATCCGCATCGGCCATCACGCGCTGACTCGCGGGCGCCAGGTGCCGCGCGCCTGGGGCGACAAGCCGGGCCTGTTCGCGGTGTCGCGGTTCGACCCCGACACCGGCAAGGAAGTGCTGATCGCGTTCAACACCTCGACCGCGCCGCTCACTGCCAACGTGCTGGTTGACGACGCCTCTACCGCTTTCACCGCGCTGCATGGCGCGTGCGAAGCCAAAGCCGCCGCGCCGGGCAGTCTCAAGGTCAGCCTCGCTCCTCTCGACTTCATCATCTGCGAGGCCCAGTGAACGACGCCGCCCGCCTGCCCTCCGTCCAAACCGCGCGCGAATGGTGGCGCGGGGCGGCGATCTATCAGATCTATCCGCGCAGCTTCGCCGACACCAACGGCGACGGCATCGGCGACTTGCCCGGTATCACCGCGCATCTCGACCATGTCGCGAGCCTGGGAGTCGACGCGATCTGGCTGTCGCCCTTCTTCACCTCGCCGATGCTCGATTTCGGCTATGACGTGTCGGATTATTGCGACGTCGATCCGATCTTCGGCACGCTGGCCGACTTCGACGCGTTGGTGGCGCGCGCCCATGAGCTCGGGCTCAAGGTGCTGATCGATCAGGTCTATTCCCACAGCAGCGACCGTCACCCCTGGTTCCTGGAAAGCCGCGCCGACCGCACCAATGCCAAAGCGGACTGGTATGTCTGGGCCGATGCCCGGCCCGACGGTTCGCCGCCCAACAACTGGCAGTCGGTGTTCGGCGGCCCCGCCTGGACGTGGAGCGCGCCCAGGCGGCAATATTACATGCACAATTTCCTCCCCGAGCAGCCGCAGCTGCACATGCATTTGCCGGCGGTGCAGGACGCGATGCTCGACGTCGCGAAATTCTGGCTCGACCGCGGCGTCGACGGTTTCCGCATCGATGCGATCAACTTTTCGATGCACGATCCCGCCTTGACCGACAACCCGCCGGCACCTCCGGGCCCGCGCACGCGGCCGTTCGATTTCCAGCTGCACGTCCACAACCAGAGCCAGCCCGAAATCCCGGCGTTCCTCGAGCGGCTCCGTGCCCTGCTCGACCGCTACGGCGCAACCTTCACCGTGGCGGAGGTCGGGGGACCGAGCCCGGAGGCCGAAATGCACGCCTTCACCCAGGGCGATCGCCGGCTCAATTCGGCATACGGCTTCAATTTCCTCTATGCCGAGAAGCTGACGCCGGGGCTGGTCCGCGACGCGCTTGCGCAATGGCCCGATACACCCGGCACCGGCTGGCCGAGCTGGGCTTTCGAGAATCACGACGCCCCGCGGGCGATCTCGCGCTGGGCCGGTCCCGCGCATCGCGACGCTTTCGCGCGGATGAAGCTGATGCTCCTCGTCTCGCTGCGGGGGAATATCTTCCTCTATAATGGCGAAGAGCTCGGCCTGACCCAGGTCGACATCCCGTTCGAGGCGCTACGCGACCCCGAAGCCATCGCCAACTGGCCACTGACCCTGTCGCGCGACGGCGCGCGCACGCCGATGCCCTGGCGCGCGGACGCAAATGACCATGCCGGGTTCAGTTCGGGTACGCCCTGGTTGCCGATCGGCGCCGACCATCTCGCTTTAGCGGTCGATCGCCAAAACCAGGATCCGGATTCGCTGCTCAACCTGACGCGGCATTTGCTCGCATTCCGCCACGCTAGCGATGCGCTGATGCACGGCGGCGCCCGCGTGATCGAAGCGAGTGGCACGGTCCTGGCGATCGAGCGGTCGACGGCGGACGAGGCCATGCTGTGCGTGTTCAACATGTCGCCCGAACCGGTTGAATGGCGCCCCGCCCAACCCGATCGCTGGCGTGCGGAGGAGATTGTCGGCCAAGTGACCGATTGGCGGTTCGGCTGCTATGCAGCGATGATCGCGCGCCGGATATAGGCGAGCCGGGGCGACCAAACTAATGGACATATCCGGTTGCCGACAATTGTCGTGCGATCAAGCCGTCAGGCCACTGGCGGCTCAACAGCCACCCTTCCCGATTCTAAACAGGGTTTGCCGGGCAATCGTGCAAACCGCGATAGCTTAAAGTTGGTGCGGGCGGTGGGAATCGAACCCACACTCCTTTCGGAACCGGATTTTGAGTCCGGCGCGTCTACCAGTTCCACCACGCCCGCGTGTCGACGAGGCACAACAGGGGGCCACTGATCGACGATTGGGGGGTCTATAAGCGAGCGCTTTGGGGATTTCCAGACCGGAGTTAGCTGTTTCTTGATGACCGTTTCCACGCTGGAGCCGACATAGAATCGCATCTCCGCACGCTGCTCACGCATCAAGCTCTTCGATCGTGTACTCACACGACGGCCAAGTTTGCGACCAGGCAGCGTCAGAAGTCCACGACGGCCCACCGCGATAATCTCACCGATTATCAGCATGATGTTGGCTTAACCACGCTTCCGTGCAGCAGTGCGACTTGATCGAGGTTAACCTCGTGCAACAGCAGGGGATTCGCCATGCCAAGCCTGTATATCTCGCCTGCCGGCTCCGGGGACAAGAGCGGCAGCGACATCAACAACGCAGCCCCGATCGGGTCGCTCAACACGCTGATCGGAAAGGCGGGGCCGGGGGGCGAGGTGCTGCTGCTGGCCGACCAGGGCGACTACAACGTTACCGGTATCCTCGCGCTCACCCGCGGCGGGGCGGACGGCCAGCCAGTGGTTGTGCGCGGCATCGATTCCGGCGGCAATGCCATGGCCGCCCATTTCACCGGCTCGCGCCCGGCCGACTGGCAAGCGGGCGATGCCTCTGGCAACGAGCTGTTCAAACTCGGCACGGGCGCGGACAATCTTGAATTCCGCGACTTGCGGATCGACAATGTCGGCACGGCCTTTCGCGCCACCGCCGACCTCAGCAATCTCCATATCGAGGGTGTCGACGCGAACAATGTCCGCCGCTTCTTCGAGGATTATTCCAGTGCGCCCTCGGGTACCGCGACGATCACCGGGCTGACGATCCGCGACGTTGACGTGCAGGGCTTCTCCAGGGCCGCGATCCGCCTCCAGTACGATACCAACAACGTGGTGATCGAGAACGTCACGGCGGACATGGCCGGGCAAACCGGCGACGACCTGCCCGAAGGCGTCCATCTCGACGGCACCGTCCACAACGTCACGCTCAGCCAGGTGGTGATGGAGAATGTCCAAAGCACCGCCGGCGCCTATTTCAACGGCGATGGCTTCGCGAGCGAGCGGGGCGTCTATGACGTGCGCTTCATCGACACGGTCGCGCGCGGCAACAGCGACGGCGGCTACGACCTCAAGTCGAGCGACACAATGCTCCTCCGCGCGCTCAGCGAAGAGAATGGCCGCAACTACCGGCTCTGGGGCGAGGCGACGCTGATCGACTCGGTCGGCCTGAACCCGGTGCTGCGCGGCGGCATCTCCGAGCAGAATCAGCTCTGGCTTGACGACGCCGCCAACGTCACCGTGATCGGCGGACACTTTGATGATGCCGGATCGCGCACCAAGGTGATCTCCTCGCTGGGGCAGCTCACCTTCCAGGACGTCGAGATCACCCGGTCCGAACTCGCGACGCTCGCCACCAGCGATTCGCTCCCCGGCCTCAGTGGCGCGGAGACGATCCGCGAAACGCTGACCGTCGATCAGGGCAGCGCGTCACCTGGCGCGACCGACTATATCGCGCTGCTGCCCTTGCCCGCCACCGCCACGGCGGACGCGCTGCTTGGCACCGCAGGCGACGACATCTTCCTTGTCGACAACACCGGCGACCGGATCACCGAGGCCGCCAACGCCGGGTTCGACCGGGTCGAGACGACGCTCGACAGCTACACGCTCGCCGGCAATGTCGAGGAACTGATCCGCCGCGGTGCCGCCGATTTCACCGGCAATGGCAACGCGCTCGCCAACACGATGATCGGCGGCGCGGGCAGCGACACGCTGGGCGGCCTTGCCGCCAATGACGACATTGCCGGCAATTCGGGCGACGATTCGCTCGCGGGCGGCAATGGCGAGGACGTGCTCCGGGGCCAGGCCGGTACCGACATGCTGCTCGGCGGCTGGCAGTCGGACTGGCTCGACGGCGGCACGGGTGCGGACCGCCTGGTGGGCGACCAGGAATGGCTGAGCAGCCAGGGCGCCAACGACCGGCTCGACGGCGGAGACGATGGCGACCTGCTGATCGGCGATGCGACCAATATCTATGGCAGCGGCAAAGGGGGCAGCGATCGGCTGACCGGGGGCGCAGGCGACGACATCCTGATCGGCGACGGTGACGTGATGACGGACAGCGCCAGGGGCGGCGCCGACACGCTGGACGGCGGCGACGGCAATGACTGGCTCTATGGCGACGGCCGGGAGTCGGCCGCGACGGTGACTGGCGGCGCCGACAAGCTCTATGGCGGCGACGGCACCGATCACCTCATAGGAGGCGGCGGCAACGACCTGCTCGAGGGTGGCGCGGGCGCTGACTGGTTCGTCTTTGCGCCCGGCTCCGGCGCTGACGAGATCAGCGACTTTACCCCGGGCGCGGACCATATCGATCTCAGCGCCTTCGACATCGCTTATGAGCAACTCGGTTTCGCCACGAGCGCGGGCGGAGTTCGCATTTCCATGGGTACCGACAGCATATTCGTCCGTGGCGCAGAGGGGTTTTCCCCCAACGATTTCGTCTTCGGCTGATGTCTCCAGTTTGTTTCAGCGAAGCTGAAACGGTTGCGGTGCCGCCCTCCGCAGCCATTCCAACGATGCTACGCGTCGCCGGAACCTTGGACTGCTCCGCCCGCTTCCCCACCCGGCCTCCCAACCAGGATATTTTATGGGAGATCGGATGGGGGAGCGGGCCGGCACCGATTCAGCGAAGCTGAAAATGACCAGGGGAGAGAAGGCTCAGCCGAAGATGAAGTCCGCATGATCGAGCGCGGTGACGCCGCGCACGAAGATCGTATCGGTGCCGCCCAGCTGGATCGTCACTCCCGCGCTGCTCGTGGTGAAGCTGAGCGCCTCATAGGCGATGTCGAAGGCGCTGAGATCGATATGGTCGGCCTCGGCACCGCCTCGGGTGAAATCGGTGATCTCGTCGGCGCCGGAGCCGGGCGCGAAGACGAAGATGTCAGCGCCCGCACCGCCGGTCAGCTTGTCCGCCCCGCCCCGCGCGCCAGCCGCCATGGTCACGGCGTCGCCGTACAGCATGTCATTGCCGAGCCCGCCGATCAGCGTGTCCGCGCCGCCGATCCCGCTCGCCGTCATGTTCATTCCATCGCCGATCAATATGTCGTCGCCATCGCCGCCGTCGAGCGTGTCCCTGGCAGCGAGCGACGAGACCCAGTCAGTATCCCCGATCAGAAGATCGTTGCCCGCGCCACCATATAGCCGGTCGGTCTGCTGGCCGCCGTACAGCGTATCGCCACCGTCATCGCCGTAGAGCGTATCCTCGTTCTTGCCGCCATCGAGCCGGTCGGCGCCGCTGCCTCCCCGCAACGTGTCGTTGCCGTCGTCACCGGAGAGCGCGTCGTCGCCGTCGCCGCCGGTCAGCGCATTGGCACCGGCGCTGCCCAGCAGCACATCGGCAAAGGCCGAGCCCTGCGCATTCTCGATACTGACCAACTTATCGCCCATGGCATCGCCACCGCTCGCGGTCTGGGTACGCAGGTTGACCAGCACGCCGCCGAGCGAGCCGGTATAATCCACCGTGTCCGATCCCGTGCCGCCGTCGAGCACATCGCCACCCGCCCCACCACGCAGCATGTCAGCGCCGTCGCCGCCGGACAGCCGATCCTCGCCACCGCTGCCGACGATGAAATTGTCGAGCGCGTTGCCGGTCATCGTCGCGCCGATCGTCCCGGTATAGACCAGCTCCTCGACATTGGCGCCGAGCGTATAGCTGGTCGCGGCGGTGCGGATGCGATCGCGCCCCTCCCCCGCCGCCTCGATCACCTGGTCGCCAGCCTCGTAGACGATATAGAGGTCGTTGCCGGTGCCGCCGCGCATCACGTCGTTGCCGCCGCCGCCATCGAGCTGATCGTCCCCTGCTCCGCCGACCAGCAGATCGTCGCCACCCCGCCCATAGAGGATGTCGCCGAGCAGCGGATCATCGCTGCCGGTGATGCTGTCGGAATAGTTGGAGCCGATCACGGTCTCGATGCCGACCAGCCGGTCTCCTTCGGCCTCGCCGCCGTGATTGACGTTGGTGGCAAGGTTCACATTGATCGCGGCCGACTTGGTATAGTCGACCTGATCGCGCCCCGCCCCGCCATCGAGCAGGTCCGCGCCAGCGCCGCCGACCAATTTGTCGTCACCGTCGAGCCCGTAAAGCGCGTCGTCCGACGCCTTGCCGTATAGGCTGTTATCGAGCGCGTTGCCGGTGCCGGTAAAGCTGGCGCTGCCGGCATAGCTGAGATCCTCGACACCATCGGCGAGCGTCAGCGAGGACAGGCTCGTGCGCACGATGTCGAGCCCGCCGCCGATCGCCTCGATCACCTGGTCGCCGGCATTGTCGACGACATAGGAATCGTCGCCCGTGCCGCCGATCATCACGTCCGCGCCGGCGCCGCCGTCCAGCGCATCGTTGCCCGCGCCGCCCTCGATCCGGTTGGCGTTCGCGTCGCCCGTCAGCGTGTCGGCGAAAGCGCTGCCCACCAGGCCCTCGATTCCGGCGAGACTGTCGCCCTGCGCATCGCCGCCCGACAGGATATTGGTCGCCAGATTGACCTTCACGCCCGCGGCGCTGCCTGCATAGACCGCGATGTCGAAGCCGCCGGCACCATCCAGCCGGTCACCCCCGGCGCCGCCGGCCAGGATCTGGTCCGCGCCATCGCCGACGATCGTATCGGCGAAGCCGGTACCGATAAAATGCTCGATCCCGTCGAACCGGTCGCCCTCGGCATCGCCGCCGCTGCTCGCGCCGGTTTGCAGGTTGATCGAGATGGCAACCGCATTGGCGCTATAGTCGACCGTATCGACGCCGGCCCCGCCGATCAGCATATCGGCGCCCGCACCGCCCTGGAGCAGATCGTCGCCGCCGCGCCCGTCGAGCCGGTCCGCGCCCGCGCCGCCGTACAACGCCTCGGCAGCATCCACTCCGGCCAGCGAATCGTCGAAGGCCGAGCCGACCAGCGCCTCGATGCTCGTCAGCCGATCACCCGCCGCATCGCCGGTGCCGCCCTGCACCGACAAAGCAAGATCCACCTGCACCGCCGCCGCCGAGCCCGAATAATCGGCGGTATCAAGGCCATCGCGCCCATTGATCAGGTCGGCGCCCCTGCCGCCGACCAGCCGGTTGTCGCCGGCATCGCCGTTCAGCACATCGTCGAACGCCGAGCCGATCAGGCCCTCGATCGCGGCCATGCTCACCCCGTCCGAAGCGGTGCCCGCCGCGAGATCCGCCGTCACGGCGCTTGCGCGGGTCGAAAAGTCGGCAATATCGACACCCGCTCCACCGTCGAGCCGATCCGCTCCGCCATTGCCGACCAGCCGGTCGTCACCGGCGGCGCCCGACAGCGCATTAGCCGCGCCGTCGCCGACCAGCACATCGCCAAAACCGCCACCGACCAGATTCTCGATTCCCGTCAGCACATCGCCCTGCGCATCGCCGCCGCTGCCGGTGCCGCCCAGCACCGCGTTCACCGCTGCGCCGCTCGTCGAATAATCGGCCGTGTCTATCCCGGCGCCGCCAGTCAGCCGGTCCGCACCTGCGCCGCCGACCAGCACATTGTCGAAACCGTCGCCGGTCAGCACATCGTCGAAGCCCGAGCCGATCAGCCGCTCGACCCCCTGGAGCCGGTCACCCTGGGCATCGCCGCCAACCCCGGTGCCGGCGACAAGGTCGACCGTGACCGCACCGCCACTGCCCGAATAATCCGCGCTGTCGAACCCGGCGCCGCCGATCAGCGTGTCGGCACCTGCGCCGCCAATCAGCAGATCGTCGCCGCCGCGGCCGTCGATCCGGTCATCGCCCGCGCCGCCGCCGATCGAGTCCGCGCCGTCATTGCCCGACAGCGTATCGGCAAAGCCCGAGCCGAGCACCGCCTCTATCCCGATCAGCCGATCACCCGCCGCCTCACCGCCGCTGGCCGCGCCATTGGCGAGATCGACTACGACCGCTGCGCTGCTGCTGCCATAGTCCACCCAATCGAACCCGGCGCCCCCGTCGAGCAGATCCGCGCCCGTGCCGCCGTCCAGCATGTCGTCGCCGGCGCCGCCCGAAAGCACATCGTCCCCCACGCCGCCGAACAGCCGGTTCGCACCCGCGTCGCCCGTAAGGACATCGGCGAAGGCCGAGCCTTCGACCCCTTCAAACCCGTCGAACAGGTCGCCCTCGGCATCCCCGCCGCTGGCGGTGAGGCGCAACAGGTCGATCCGCACCCCGGCGGCGCTGCCGGCATAGCTGAGCAGGTCTTGCCCCGCACCGCCGACCATGATGTCTCGCCCTGCGCCGCCTTCGATATGGTCGTCGCCGGCATCGCCGACCAGCATGTCATCGCCCGCGCCGCCTGCGAGCCGATCATCGCCCGCCCCGCCGCTCAGCATGTCGCGCCCGTCGCCCCCCGCCAGCGTATCGGCCGCGGCCGTACCCGCCAGCAGGTCGTCGCCAGCGGTGCCCGCCGCCGCCGCGACGCGTTGCCCGGTCAGGGTCAGCACCGATCCAGTGCCACGCTGCGACTGAATTGTGCCCGGCCCGGTGACGAGTCCGAAATCCTCGACCACCAACCTGCCGTTCCTCTCCGCCAGGTTGAACAGCTTTGGTGACCCGGGGTCGGAGAAGAGTGCCCCGTCGATCGTCGCGCTCGCGCCTTCGGCCAGCCAGATATGCTCGCGATTGCCGCCCGCCAGCGGCGCGCCCGCGTCGAGGCTGACGATGTTGCTCAGCTGCGCGCCGGTGCCCCACAGCCGGATGTTGCGACCATTGCCCGAGACGATCGCGCCGTCGACGACGATGTTATCGCTCTTCAAGTCGAGCCCGCCATCGCTGTTGCCCGTGGCGATTACGTCGTGCAGCGTGATGTCGTACGTGCCGCGCTCGGTCGCGAAGCCGTCGCCGTTGCGATAGTCGTTCACCGTGTCGAGCGCGTTGCGCATGGCGACGCGATCGATTGTCACGTCGTGCGCGGTGCCGGTGATGTGGACGCCGATCGCGAAATTGTCGCCGTCCTGGAATTGGCTGTCGCCGCGCACATCCTCGATCAGCACGTCGTTGCTGTCGTACTGGATGCGGATCGCGCCCTTGGAATAGCCATTCACCGCGACGTCGCGGATCGTCAATCCGGTGATCGTCGCGCTGGCATTGGTCCCCGAGACCATGTCGTCAAAGAAGCGAGCGACGTTGGCGGCGTCGACATGCTCGATCGCCAGGTTGTGCACATCCGCACCGGCGCGAAAGGCGGTACCGACATTCTCGAAGGCCAGATCGCTGAAGCGCAGATTGTCCGCGCCGTTCAGCAGCCGAAATATTTCTTCTCCTGGAGGGTTGGCCGGGTCGAAGGGCTCAGGCCGCGTGCCGGTGATCGTCGCCGCCATCGCATTGCCGGCGCTATCGACCCCGCGGATCGTCACCGGCGCGCTCGTCGTCCCGCCCGCGACGATCGCCAGTGCGTCGGACGGCGCGATATAGGCCCCCTGGTCGGCAAGCAGCAGCACTTGCCCGCCCGGTCCCGCCGCCGCGATGAGCCGCGGCAGATCCTTCAGCGTCGCGGCGTTCGCGGCGCTCGAGCCGTCGCCCGAACCGCTGCCGGTCGGCGAGATGTAAAGGGTAGGCATGGCAAGGCTCCCGTCATAAGCCCCAAAACGTAACGCCCCACCGGAATCCGATCGCCGACACAGCGCTGCCCCCGGGCGTCGCGCACAGGCTTGAAGCCTGCGCCGCGTGCACCTTGGGAGGCTGTCCCCTTTAGTCGCACCAGACAGCCCGCGACGGCGCCCGGGTCAACCATATGCTGCGTCCGCGAAAGCCGAATCGCCCCTTTGCTCCGACGACCGGAACCGCTGGCGCCTTCGCTCTCCAGGCTTTGACCGCTACCAAGGTCTCCGTTCACGTTGCTGCACCGCAAAAGCAATGCAGCGGCCGTGAGTAGGACGCGCATGCCAATGCCAGCCTGCCGCACGCCGGAGATTGTCCACGCCTGAGGAACCCGATCGGAGACCCACCGTGCAGCAGGACCTGTCCCTCGGTACATCCCGACCGCCCACGGACACCGGGCTCGACGCTTTCGTCCTGATCCTCGCCATGCATCGCATCGCGGCAGCCCCGTCCGAACTGCGCCACAGCCTCGGCCACGCCAACCCCGTCACGACGTCCGATCTGCTACGCTTGGCCAAGCGTATCGAAGGCGTCCGCGCCCGCGCCACGACCGGCGATTTCGAACGGTTGAGGCGCCTTCCCATGCCGGTGATGGCGAGCGGCGCCGAGGGTTGGTTCGTGATCGGCCGCGTCGGCGAGGACGCCGTGGCGATCCAGCGTCCCGGCGCCGCGATCGAGCGCTGGGACCGTGCCACGCTGGAGGCCCGGTGGACGGGCACGCTGCTCCTCGTCGCCACCCGCGATTCCGCGCAGGTTGCCGCGTCCGCCTTCGACATGACCTGGTTCATTCCCCAGATCGTCAAATATCGAAAGCTGATCGGCGAGGTCCTGCTGATCACCCTCGCGCTCAACCTGCTCGGTCTCGCTGCGCCGCTCTTCTTCCAGAACGTCGTCGATAAGGTGCTGGCACATAACAGCCTGGCAACGCTGCAGGTGCTCAGCATCGGGCTCGTGCTGGTCTCGCTCTGGGAAGTCGCGTTCGGCTGGCTGCGCACCCGGCTCTATTCGGAGACCAGCCAGAAGCTCGATGTCGAGCTGGGCAGCCGCCTGTTCCGCCACCTGCTCCGCCTGCCGCTCGCCTATTTCGAGAATCGCCGCGTCGGCGACACCGTCACCCGTGTCCGCGAACTGGAGACGGTGCGCGAATTCATGACCAGCGCGTCGCTCACCGTGCTGGTCGACCCGCTGTTCACGATCGTCTTCCTCGTCGCGATGTTCCTCTATTCGCCACCCCTCTTCATCATCGTCGCGCTCACCTTGCCTGCTTATGTGATCGTCTCGGTCGTCGTCACCGGTCCCTTGCGCCGCCGGCTCAACGAGAAGTTCGCGCGCGGCGCCGCCAGCAACGCACTGCTTGTCGAGAGCGTCTCGGGCATGCAGACGCTCAAGGCGGCCGCGGTCGAGCCGCAATGGCAGGACCGCTGGGAACGCCAACTCGCCGCGTACAGCGCCGCCAACCAGCGGGTAATCAACCTCGGCAATACGGGCAGCCAGGCGGTTCAGCTCATCTCCAAGCTCAGCCTCGCCGCGATTCTGTTCTTCGGCGCGCAGCAAGTGATCGCCGGTGCGCTGACCGTCGGCGGGCTGGTCGCGTTCAACATGTTCGCCCAGCGCGTTTCCGGCCCGGTCATCCGCATGGCGCAGCTCTGGCAGGACTTCCAGCAGGTCCGCCTCTCGGTCCAGCGGATGGGCGACATCCTTAACACCGGCGCGGAGCCCGGCGCCGGATCGCGCACTGCTTTGCCTGCGCTCGCCGGCCATGTCCGCTTCGAGAATGTCCGCTTCCGCTATGCCGCCGACGGTCCCTGGACTTTGGACGACATCAGCCTCGACCTGCCCGCCGGCGCCACGCTTGGCATCGCCGGAGCCTCGGGTTCGGGCAAGTCGACTCTCACCAAGCTGCTCCAGCGCCTTTATCTGCCCACAAGCGGCCGCGTGCTGGTCGACGGCGTCGATGTCGCGCAGATCGATCCCGCCTGGTTGCGCCGCCAGATCGGCGTGGTGTTGCAGGAGAATATTCTGTTCAACCGCTCGATCCGCGAGAATATCGCGCTTGCCGATCCAGCCATGCCGATCGAGCGAGTGATGACCGCCGCCCGTCTCGCCGGCGCGCACGACTTCATCCTGGCGCTGCCGCGGGGCTATGACACGATCGTCGAGGAGCGCGGCGTCAACTTCTCGGGCGGGCAGCGCCAGCGTCTCGCCATCGCCCGCGCGCTGATCACCAACCCGCGCATCCTGATCCTCGACGAGGCAACCTCGGCGCTCGATGCCGAGAGCGAGGAGATCGTTCAGCGCAATCTCAAGGCGATCGCCGCCGGCCGCACCGTGCTGATCATCGCGCACCGCCTCTCCGCGATCCGCCAGTGCGACCGTATCATCACGCTCGACAAGGGGCGCATCGTCGAGAGCGGCACGCATGAGGAGCTGCTCCGCCTCGGCGGCCGCTATGCCGCGCTCCACCACCGCCAGATCGGCGTTCAGGCGGGGGCCGCGGCATGAACGCGCTCACGCATCACTGGACTGCCGTTCGCGACGCGCTCGACAATGAACGCGCGCGGTCGCGCCAAATTCTGCGCACCGAAGAGACCGACTTCCTTCCCGCCGCGCTCGAAGTGGTCGAGCGTCCCGTGTCGCCGACCGCTCGGGTCACGGCCTGGCTATTGCTCGGCCTGCTCGCGGTCGCGCTGCTCTGGCTGATCCTTGGCCGGGTCGACATCGTCGCCTCGGCACCAGGCAAGCTGGTCCCCGCCGACGACGTCAAGCTGATCCAGCCTGGCGCGGCTGGGATCGTCCACGCCATATTGGTCCGCGACGGCCAGAGCGTCCGCGCCGGCCAGCCGCTGGTCGAGCTCGATCCCACGGTTTCGGATGCCGACACTGCGCAAGCCGGCAAGGCGCTGGAGACCGCCATGCTCGACGCCGCGCGGTTGCGCGCCGTGCTTTCCGCGCTCGACGGCCAGGGTCTGCGCTTCACCCCGCCCGCCGGAACCACAGCCGACGTCGCCGCCACCCAGATCGCGCTCGCCCGTGCCCAGCTTGCCGAGATCCAGGCGACCAGCCGGACGCACGCCGCCGACACCCAGGTCGCCCGCGCCGCCCGTGCCGAGGCGCAGATCGAGGCGGCCAAGCTCACCGAGACCCTACCGCTGCTCGACGAGCAGATCGCCGCCAACGAGAAGCTGCTCGAAAAGGGCTATGTGTCGAAGCTGCGCGTGATCGAGATGCGCCGCCAGCGCCTCAGCGCCGCGCGCGACCGCGACGCCGCCCTCGCCACCGAACGCAAAGCTGAGGCGCAGATCGCGGTGACTGGCGGCAATTCGAGCCAATCCACCGCCGAAGCGCGCGCCCGCGTCCTCGCCGATCTCGCCAAGGCCGAGAGCGACGCGCGGCTGCGCAAGGAGGAGCTGACCAAAGCCACCAAACGCAGCAGCCTCCAGCGCCTGGTCAGCCCGGTCGACGGCACGGTCACGCAACTGGCCGTCCACACCGTCGGCGGCGTGGTCGAGCCGGCCAAGCCGGTCATGGTGATCGTGCCAGCGCGCGGGAAGCTGGTCGCCGAAGTGGCGATCGCCAACAGGGATGTCGGATTCGTCGCTGTTGGCCAACCAGTCGCGCTCAAGATCGAGGCCTTTCCGTTCACGCGCTATGGCGCCGTGCAGGGCAGGCTCGAGCAGATCAGCTCGGACGCGATACAGGACGAGAAACGCGGTCTGATCTACACCGCGCGGGTGACGCTGGACGGTGCGACGATCCAGCGGGATGGTGCGACGGTCGCCCTCACGCCCGGCATGGCGGTCACCGCCGACATCCGTACCGGTAGCCGTTCGCTCGCCTCCTATCTGCTGAGCCCGATCGACGAAATCCGCAGGACGGCCGCGCGGGAGCACTGACGCCTTCTCCCCTCTGGCGAGAGGCGAGTACAAGCTGCTCATACGTCGGTCATCACGACCTGGAAGCAGAGATACTGACGGACTATCAGTAGGAGTGGCCGCGGGACAGAGGGCTTCAGTTAGGAATGCCTTCTGTCGCCGTTCAGTTTGACGCTTCGATCTGCATGGATGAATGGCGGCTTCGGGATAAGCGAGACTCGGCGGAAACGTCGGCAATTAGGGCGCTTAGCCGCCGAGAACGAACGCTTGGTCGCGAAACGGCTTTTTGAGTTCGAGCGCGCCTCCCAGGTCCACCACGCCCGCAGCCGAACGGCGGCTTACCCAGACGAACGTTTTCGTCCGGGCAAGCCGCCGTGCGCACTTATTGGAAGGTCTGCGACAGATTGCCGACGCCGCCCAGGGGGTCGGGCCCGAAGCGGTTCGGGCCATTGGTACCGGGAAGGCACCAGAAGACGAGCAGAACGATCGATGCAATCAGCGCCAACAACGAGCACAGGCCAGCCAGCATCACCAGACTCGCACTCTGGTTGGCCGCACCGGCGATGTTGACGATCCAGCTGAGGATCGCGGGTCCCCAATAGATCATGAGCCACCAACCAGAGCGATCGGTGTCGTGCAAGCGACGAGTTTGCACCGCGAGCGTCGGGATCAGCAGCGCGAGCCAGACGATGCCCAGGATCACTGCGATGATGCCCATCGACGCGAACATGCCCATCATTCCGGCGACGCGCGGCGAACCGTCCGCATTCGCGCCCGCCATGCTCAGGGCGCCAGCGCCCATCATCATGATCCCGAAAAAGGCGACTATCCAGATGATCAGCAGCAACAGCATGAACATCCAGAATTCCTGCCGCCGGGACCGGCCGGAAAATTCGGCATAGCGCCTCAACGGCATCAACATCCATTCCATGGGATTTTCCCCTCAGCTCTATTTCAGTCTTGTCCCGGCAGCGGCGCTTACCGGAAGGTCTGCGCCAGATCGCCGGTGCCGCCCAGGGGATCCGGTCCGAAGCGGTTCGGTCCCGGCGTGCCCGGCAGGCACATGAAGACAAGAACGATGAGGCCGCCGACATAAGGAATGAGGCCCAACAACACGAACCACCCGCTCTTATCCTGATCGTGGAAACGGCGGACCTGAACCGCCAACGCCGGAACGATGATGGCTAGGCCGAATATCCCGAAGATGATCATCATCGGCCAAAACATGGCTGAGGGGCCACCATCGCTCGTCCGAAAACCGCCGAGCATGGCAAACAGGGCAAATAAGACGATTTCGACGATCGCGATCCCGAGCGTGAACATCCAATATTCCATCCGGCGGGACCGGCCCTGGAAATCGGCATAGCGCTTCAGCGGCAACAACATCCAATCCATTGAGCTCTCCTGTTGCTATCGTCTCGCGAGAATGCGCGCCGCCCAAGCCGATGCTGCGGTATCCTTGCCGGTGAACGTCACCGACGGGCGCCCGTTGACCGCAGCGGGTCCTGAAATGCGGCAGATATGCAGCGCCAAATCCGGCGCCATCCATCCCGTCATCGAGATGCTCCCCCGAGTCGCGAGGACAGCCTGACGGCTTTGTCGGGGGAATACAACCAAATCCCCGCGGCGCCGTCCCTTAGCTGGACGGTGCCCGACGGCGATAGCTCAGCGCTTCGGCGACATGGACCCGCCCGACATCGGGCGCGCCGGCGAGATCGGCGATCGTCCGCGCGACCCTGAGCACGCGCGTATAGCCGCGCGCCGACAGCCGCATCGCCTCCGACGCCTGGGCCAGCAAGGTGCGCCCGGCATCGTCAGGCGTCGCCACCGCTTCGAGCAGATCGCCATCAGCTTCGGCATTGGTGCGGGCGGTTTCGTCGGCATAACGCCGCGCCTGGACCTGCCGCGCCGCCATCACGCGCCGTGCGACCTCCGCCGATCCCTCGGCAGGCGGCGGCAGGACGAGGTCGGCGGCGCTGACCGACTGGACCTCGACATGCAGGTCGATGCGATCGAGCAGCGGCCCCGACACCTTGGCCTGGTAATCGGCGGCGCACCTCGGCGCGCGAGCGCAGGCGAGCGACGCGTCGCCGAGATGGCCGCAACGGCACGGATTCATCGCCGCGATGAGCTGCACGCGCGCCGGGAAGGTCACATGGGCATTGGCACGCGCAACGCTGACCACGCCCGTCTCGAGCGGCTGGCGTAGCGAATCGAGCACGCCGCGCTGGAATTCGGGAAGCTCGTCGAGGAACAGCACGCCGAGATGCGCCATGCTGACTTCGCCCGGTCGCACCTTGAGGCCACCGCCGACCAAGGCCGCCATCGATGCCGAATGATGTGGCGCGCGATACGGCCTGGCCCGCGTGATCCGCCCGCCGTCGAGCGTGCCGGCGACCGATTGGACCATCGACACTTCGAGCGCCTCTCCGGCATCGAGCGGCGGCAGGATGCCCGGCAGGCAGGAGGCCATCAGCGATTTGCCCGCGCCAGGCGGGCCGATCATCAGCAGATTGTGCGCGCCGGCCGCGGCGATTTCGAGTGCGCGTTTGGCGGTTTCCTGACCCTTCACTTGCCGGAGGTCGGGGCCGGCGGCCGGTTCCGCGGCCTCGCCGGGTTGCGGCGGACCGATCAACTGATTGCCCTTGAGGTGATTGAGCAGGCCGATCAGATCCGGCGCGGCGATCACGTCGATCGATCCCGCCCAGGCTGCTTCGGCGCCCTGCGCCGCCGGACAGACCAGTCCCTTGCCTTCGCTCGAGGCATGGAGCGCAGCAAGCAGGACGCCCGGCGATGGCGCGATTCGGCCATTCAGCCCTAACTCGCCGACCACCACCAACTCGCTCAGCGTCTCGGCGTCGACGACGCCCATCGCGCCGAGCAGGCCAAGCGCGATCGGCAAGTCGAAATGCGTGCCTTCCTTGGGCAGGTCGGCGGGCGACAGGTTTACGACGATGTGCTTGGGCGGCATCGACAGCCCCATTGCCGCAATCGCGCCGCGCACCCGCTCCCGGCTTTCCGCCACCGCCTTGTCGGCCAACCCGACGACGATAAACTTGGGCAGCCCGGGAATCAGCTGCACTTGCACTTCGACCGCGCGTGCTTCCAGTCCGAGATAGGCGACGGTCGAAACGATGGTGGTCATTGATACTCGTGCTCCCTGCTTGGGATGCTTAGCCTGCTATCCCGCCGGCGCGACTGGGTTTAACGCCATTTTGGCGCCATCTTACGTGTCTTGTATCGCCAAGACACCGCCCCCATCTGTCGGCAATGCCGGCTGACCGTTCCGCGTTGACTTCAGCCGCACTCTCGCTTAAGCGCGCACCCCACAAGGCCGTCCCTGTGGCGGCCCTTTTCAATTTCGACGTACAGGGAATGAACGATGAAGCGGACTTTTCAGCCGAGCAACCTGGTGCGTGCGCGCCGGCACGGCTTCCGCGCGCGGATGGCGACGGTGGGCGGACGCAATGTGATCCGTGCGCGTCGCAATCGCGGCCGCAAGAAGCTGTCGGCGTAACACCCGACCCTGCTTTGCAAGATGATTCGGCCAGCCCGCCTCCTCCGGGAGCGCGGGCTGGTGCCGTTTCTGCGCCCGTGGTGACGCTGACCAAGCGGCGCGATTTCCTGGCGGCGAATGCCGGCAAGCGTGCGCCGATGCCGGCCTTCGTCCTGTTGGTCCGCCGCCGCGACGACAATGATGCGGCGATGCGGATCGGCTATACGGTCACCAAGAAGATCGGCAACGCCGTGGTTCGCAACCGCATCAAGCGGCGTTTCCGGGCGCTGGCGCACGATGTGCTGAGCGTCAGCGGCGTCCGCGGCGCGGATCATGTGCTGATCGGACGCGCCGACGCGCTGACTCGAGACTTCGCGCAGCTCAAGGCCGACCTGACCAAAGCGCTGGCGAAGGTTTCACGATGATCGCGAAAATGCTGATCGCGTTGGTTCGCTTGTGGCAAATCGGCCCCTCGGCGGTATTGCCGCCGACTTGCCGCTATCAGCCTTCCTGTTCGGCCTATGCAATCACCGCGCTTCGCCGCTATGGCGCGCTGAAGGGCGGGTGGTTGGCAGTGAAACGCATCGCCCGGTGCCATCCCTGGGGTGGGTACGGGCCCGACCCCGTTCCCTGATTTTCTGATCGAAGGTTCCTGAGCGCGTGAAGAACGACAATCGCAATTTCATCATGTTCGCGGTGCTCGCGGTATTGCTGCTGTTCGCGTGGCCGCTGGTCATGAACCGGATCATGCCCCCGGCAAACCCGCCGGTCACCAAGATCGAGGGCGGCAAGACCCAGGTCCAGCCCAATCCCAACGCGCCGACTTCGAGTAACCCGGCTGCGATCCGCGATCGCAATCTGGTGCTCAAGGAAACCGCCGCGCAGCGCGTCGCGATCGATACCCCGACGCTCAAGGGTTCGATCAACCTGAAGGGCGCGCGAATCGATGACCTGGTGCTGATCCGGTACAAGGAAACGATCGAGAAGAATTCGCCCCCGATTCGCCTGCTGTCGCCCGCCGGCACCGAGGACGCCTATTTCGCCGAGTTCGGCTGGCAGGATACCGGCATCAAGCCGCCGACGCCCGACACTGTGTGGACCGCGACCGGCAATCTGCTTGCCCCCGGCAAGCCGGTCACGCTGACCGCGAGCAATGGCCAAGGCCAGCTGTTCCAGGTCGAGATCGCGGTCGATGACGAATATATGTTCACGGTCCAGCAGAGCGTGAGCAACACCAGCGGCCAGCCGATCAAGGTCGCGCCGTACGGCCTGGTCAATCGGGCGGCAGCATCGAAGGACCTCGATAGCTGGTCGATCCAGATCGGCCCGATGTCGAGCCACAACGGCGCCGCCGATTACGACGTCAACTGGAAGGACGTCGACAAGGCGCCGCAGAAGTTCAGCACGACGGGCGGCTGGCTCGGCTTCACCGACAAATATTGGTTGACCGCGCTGGTACCGGACCAGGAGGCAGCGTTCGGCGGCGAATTCCAGTCGACCGGCAAGGGCGGCTATCAGGCCGATTATGCCCGCATCGCCCAGATCGTGGCGCCGGGCCAAAAGCTGACCCAGACCAGCCGCTTCTTCGCCGGTGCGAAGGAAGTGAATCTGCTCGACCGCTATGAGGACAAGCTCAAGATCGCGCATTTCGGCCGCGCGATCGATTGGGGCTGGTTCGAGATCATCGAGAAGCCGATCTTCAAATATCTCGACTGGCTGTTCCGCTCGATCGGCAATTTCGGCGTGGCGATCATGCTGCTGACCGTGACGATCCGCTTGCTGATCTTCCCGATTGCGCAGCGCCAGTTCGCCTCGATGGCGCAGATGCGCGCGATCCAGCCCAAGATGAAGGCGCTGCAGGAAAAGCATAAGGACGACAAGCAACGCCAGCAGCAGGAAGTGATGGCGCTGTACAAGGCGGAGGGCGTCAACCCGCTCGCCGGCTGCTTGCCCACCTTCCTCCAGATTCCGATCATGTATTCGCTCTATAAGGTGCTGATGCTGACGATCGAAATGCGCCATCAGCCGTTCGTCGCCTGGATCAAGGATCTGTCGGCACCCGATCCGCTGACGCCGCTCAACCTGTTCGGCCTGCTCCACTTCACCCCGCCGCACATGATCGCGATCGGCGTGGTGCCGATCCTGCTCGGCATCTCGATGTGGCTGCAGTTCAAGATGAACCCGCAACCGATGGACGACGCGCAGAAGCAGGTCTTCGCGCTGATGCCCTGGGTGCTGATGTTCGTGATGGCGCCGTTCGCGGTCGGGCTTCAGGTCTACTGGATCACCAGCAACCTGCTGACCGTGCTGCAACAGCGTATCCTCTACGCGCGGCACCCTGCCCTCAAGCAAGCGGTGGTCAAATAACGTGAGCGAATTCGACGAGGACGCGATCGAGGCGGCGCGCAAGATTTTCGCCGGCCCGGTCGCGTTCCTCAAATCCGCGCCGGCGCTCGAGCATCTGCCCGATCCGGTAGTGCCCGAAGTCGCGTTCGCCGGCCGGTCGAACGTCGGCAAGTCGTCGCTGCTCAACAAGCTGACCAATCGTAACAGCCTGGCGCGTACATCGAACACGCCGGGGCGGACGCAGGAGCTCAACTTCTTCGACGTGGGCGAGCCCCTCGCCTTCCGGCTGGTCGACATGCCCGGCTACGGCTTTGCCAAGGCCCCCAAGGATGTCGTCAAGAAGTGGCGCTATCTGGTCAACGACTTCCTGCGCGGGCGCCAGGCGCTCAAGCGCGCTTTGGTGCTGATCGATGCGCGGCACGGCATCAAGGATGTCGATCGCGAGATCATGGACATGCTCGACAAGGCAGCGGTCAGCTATCGCCTGGTCCTGACCAAGGCCGACAAGATCAAGCCGACCGAACTCGACAAAGTCGCAGCCGAGACCGCCGAAGAAGCGCGCAAGCGCCCCGCCGCGCATCCGGACATCCTGTCGACCTCGAGCGAAACCGGGCTCGGCATGCCCGAATTGCGCGCCGCGGTGATCGAGGCGCTCGGCTAGCTTTCGTCCGCCCCTGTTCCTAAGGATCGCGCAAACCGATCCGGGGGAGCATCCATGAAGACTATCGGCCTTATCGCGGCGCTGGCGCTTGCTTCGTTGCCGGCACTGCCCGCCGCGTCGCGCGACAAAGCGCCGGCGCCGGCGATCGACCGCACGAGGGTTCTCGCAGAGGAAATGTTGCTCGCCGGCCCCGGGCTGTGCGGCCGCGGCAGCGCAACCGCCGACGAGGCGATCGCCGCGGGCTATGTCGCCTCGCTTTTCCGCGATTTCGGACTGCGCCGCGCACCGGGCATGGACTCCTACCTCCAAACCGCGCCGCTGACTCGCCGCGCCATCGCCGGTCCGCCGACGCTGACGATCGACGGCAAGCCGGTGACTGGCGCGACACTGTTGGTGACGGGCGGCGGCACCACTGGCGGTAAGGCTGTGATCGTCTCGCGCCCCGATGGCGACGTACCTTCGGCCGACGTGATCGTCTATAGCGGGCCGGCCAACGACCTGATGACCTTTGCCCGCAAGTTGCGCGGCAAGGGGATCAAGCTCGTATTGGCCGCGGAGAGCGATGCCAGCCGCAAGTTTCTCGGCATGATCGGCGGCAAGCCGTCACTGCCGACGACGATCGAAGGAACTCCCAGCCGTCGTCCGCCGATGACGGTCGCGGCGATTCCTGCCGATACGCTGGCCGGCATCGCGGCGGGCGCCGACGTGTCGATCGATGTGCCGATCTCGACCTCCAGGGCGACCACCACCAACGCGATCGGCTATCTGCCCGGCACCGATCCCAAGGCGGGCGTGATCCTGTTGTCGGCGCATCTCGATCACCTGGGCGTCCGACCGGACGGCACGGTGATGCCCGGTGCCAATGACGACGCCTCCGGCACGGTCGCGGTGATCGAACTCGCCCGCGCATTCGCCGCAAGGGGGCCGCAAAAGCGCGGCATCCTGTTCGTGGCGTATGGCAGCGAGGAAATCGGCGGGCTGGGCTCGACCTGGTTCGGCGAGCATCCGCCGGTGCCGCTGACCGATCTCGTCGCCAATATCGAGTTCGAGATGATCGGCGCGCAGGATCCCAAGCTTCCCAAGGGGTCGCTGATGATGACCGGCTCCGAACGCTCCAACCTGTTCGACATGATGAAGAGCCAGGGCGCGCTGATCGCCGCCGACCCTTATCCGGAGCAGAGCTTTTTCGAGCGATCGGACAATTACTCGCTCGCGCTCAAGGGGATCGTCGCACACACCTTTTCGGGATGGGCAGTGGTGCCGACCTATCACCAGCCGACCGACACGGTCGAGAATCTCGACATCGACTATATGACCAGCGCGATCCGCTCGCTGGTCGCGCCGATCCGGCTGCTCGCCTCGGGCGGGTTCAAGCCGGAGTGGAAACCCAACGGTCGCCCAAAATCATGAGGGCTTGAACCGATCCCTCCCTGGGCTACATACCGAACAATCGAAAAATACCGGGAGGATCGAATGACCGCATCGACCAAGGGCCTCGAACTGCGTTCGCTGGTAACCGACGGCAAGCTCGAATTGTCGCTGGTCGATGTCGAATTGTCGCCTCCGGGCCCGGGCGAGGTGATCGTCCGGATCGAGGCTGCTCCGATCAATCCCTCGGATCTCGGCCTGCTCACGGGGCCCGCGGACCTCGCCACCCTGCGGCAGGGCGGTACGCCCGATCGCCCGGCGCTGACGGCCGATATTCCCGCACAACGCCTGCCGATGGTGCGCGCGCGCCTCGACGAATCCATGCCCGTCGGCAATGAAGGCGCCGGTACGGTGGTCGCCGCCGGCGACGGCGCCGAGGATCTGATCGGCAAGACCGTCGCGGTGATTGGCGGCGGCATGTATACGCAATATCGCAAGGCGCGGCTGACCGACCTGCTCCCCTTCCCCGAGGGCGTCACCGCGCGCGAGGGCGCGTCGGCCTTCGTCAACCCGCTAACCGCGCTGGCGATGGTCGAAACGATGCGGGCCGAAGGCCACACCGCCTTGGTCCACACCGCCGCCGCCTCCAACCTTGGCCAGATGCTCAACCGCATCTGCATTGCCGATGACGTGAAGCTGGTGAACATCGTGCGCTCGGCCGAACAGGCGAAGATTCTGCGCGATATCGGCGCGAAATATGTAGTCGATTCGACCTCGGAGAATTTCCGCGACGAATTGGTCGACGCGCTTGCCGAAACAGGTGCGACCCTGGCGTTCGACGCGATCGGCGGGGGCAAGTTGGCGGGCCAAATCCTCGCCGCGATGGAAGTTGCCGCCAATCGCAACGCGACGACCTATAGCCGCTACGGGTCGAACACCTACAAACAGGTCTATATCTATGGCGCGCTCGACCTTGGACCGACCGTGATCGGCCGCGATGTCGGGTTCGCCTGGGGTGTCGGCGGCTTCCTGTTGACTCCGTTCCTGATGAAGGCCGGCGCCGAGGTGGTCGGCCGTATGCGCGCGCGCGTCGCCGCCGAAATCCGCACGACTTTCGCCAGCCATTACACCGCGGAGGTCTCGCTGGCCGAGGCGCTCGATAAGGACACGCTGCTCGCCTACAGCGCGAAGAAGACCGGTGAAAAATATCTGATCGTGCCGTCCAGGACAGGATGATCGCAGCGCCGCAACAGGCTAATTCTCGCCTGCCAGGCGACGACCAAATCGTGCGGTCAGAAAGTCGACGAAAGTGCGCACCTTCGGCGTCGGATGGCGATCGGGATGCAGCAGGACGTGCGTCGGGCGAACGTCCGAGGCATAATCCTCGAGAACGGGCACCAGCCCGCCGGTGCGGAGATCCTGGGCCACGAGGACTTCGGGCTGCATGATGATCCCCAGGCCGCTCAACGCGGCCATGCGGAGCGCTTCGCCGTTATTTACCGCCAGCGTCAGGCTGACCGGGACGACCCGCTCGCCATCGGCGCCAACAAGCCTCCATCGCCGGGCCGCCACCGGATTGGCAAATCCGAGACAAGAATGGGACGCCAACTCTTCCGGCGTGACCGGATGGCCGTGTTTCTCGAGATAGGACGGCGCGGCGCACAGGATCGAGCGATACGGCGCCAGCGCCCTGGCTTTCATGGTGGAGTCCGCCAGCTCGCCGACCCGGACGACGACGTCGATCCCCTCCTCGACCATGTCGCGACGCGCATCGCTGACGACAAGGTCGATCTCCACCTTGGGGTGGTCGCGAAGATAGTCCTTGAGGACCGGCGCTAGAGCATGCGCGCCGAACGACACCGGCGTCATCACACGAAGCTGTCCGGCAATGTCGCCTGACGCCGATGCGCCCAGCGCTTCGACGTCGTCGAGGCCGCGCAAGATGTCGCGGCAACGCGCATGGACGAGCCGGCCGAGTTCGGTCAGGCTTTGCCGGCGCGTCGTTCGGTTGAGGAGGCGCCCGCCGAGCCAGTCCTCCAGCGCCCGGATATGCTGGCCGACCATCGTGCCCGATATCCCGAAATCACCAGCGACAGCGGCGAAGCTCCCACGCTCCACCACACGAACGAAGACGGTGATGCTGCGAAGTCGATCCAATTAACAACTCTCACTTCGATCAATTCGAAATTTTCAGCTCTTTATCGCGCATGCCGATCAGACGAAACCCTGTGTCACCATTCAATCCATCAGGTTATCTTGGAGATCATAGATGCTGAGCAATGTGGAAGCCCGCAGCCGGGGCATGGTGCTTCTCGAGCAACTCCATGGCGACGGCGCGGCTCAGGCACTGGCCGACGATATGGCCGGCATCTGCCCCGACTTCGTCGACATGTCGATCGAATGGGCGCTCGGAGGTATCATGGCGCGGCCGGGGCTGGATCTCGTTACGCGCGAACTCGTCGTCATCGCGTCGTGCGTGACATTGGGGCATCCTGTCATTCAGCTTCGCGCGCACGCACATGCGGCGCTCGCCGCGGGCGCCAGCCGCGAGCAGATAATTGAAGCGATTCTTCAACTTGTTTTCTATGCCGGCGGCGCGGCCGTCCGGAACGCGCTCGCTGAACTGCGCGACGTGCTGGGGGCGAGTGCGACTTAAGGAAACCGTGATGCCGAGCGCCATGGCGCGGCCGCCTCGGGATCAATCGCCGTTGATGAAAATCGCCATCATCCACTTGCCGTCGCGCTTTCGAAAGATCGCGCGATAGGCGAGCGGGTTGCGCAGGAAATCGGCGCGGACATAGCCTTCCTTACCCTCGTCGGTCTTCACGTGCGTCCATGCGCTGTCCTTCTCGTCGATGACGGTGAGGATGTCCCAGTCGAGCAATGCCACGACCGGGCTATCGGTATTCGGGCTGGCGCGCAGATTGACCCGTGGCCGGCTAGGCATCGTGGTCGCGAACGTGTCACGCGATTGCGGCAGGCGCGCATACATATGGGGGATGCTCGCCTCGCCCGGATCGAGTGCGCAGCCGAGCGATAATGCCAGATCGAGCTCGGTCCACAGGTTCGATGACGCGGGGTGGATCAGGTCCCATTCCTTCGCGAACCCCGTTCTGCCCGGGATGCCCGGGTCGAGCGAATATTCGATGTCCGGCGTCGTCAGCGCCAGCAGCGCCTTCGCGTCCTTGCGCGCAACGATGCCCTTCAATGTCGTGCGGAACGTGGTGAACGACGCATCCGCGGCGCATTCGTCGCGCGGCGGCAGCTTGTCCGCACGCGCCGTGGCGGGAAGGGTCATGGCGGCCAGCGCCGCGAGCAGGGCGATCCTCATGCCGCACAAGGCATCATGCGTCGGCATCGGAGTCAATTGCTGTAGCCAGATTCTATAAGCACATGAAAATATTCACATAAACGAGCATTTCTGACCATTGCTGGTAGCAAAAAGGTGCCACCGCGGCAGGCTCCGGTGGATCGAAATCGCCGATCCAGCATTGAGCAACAAGTCGTAACGGGCGCGATACCGTTAACGACGAATGTTTGCGGAGATGCAGTTACGATGGGGAATTGTGCAACCGGCGTCGCCGGACTGGATGAAATCCTTGCCGGCGGCCTGGCGAATGGCAGGCTATTTCTTGTCGAAGGCAGCCCCGGCACCGGTAAGACCACCCTTGCCAGCCAGTTTCTCATGGCCGGCGCCGCGAAGGATGAAAAAGTACTCTACATCACCTTGTCCGAAACTGAGGAGGAGCTGCGCGACGGCGCCGCGTCGCACGGCTGGAAGTTTCCGCAGAATTTCGAGATTTTCGAACTGGTTCCACCCGAAAGCCTGCTCAACGACGAACAGCAACAGAGCCTGCTTTATTCCTCCGACCTCGAACTCGGCGAAACGACGAAGCGGATATTCGAAGCGTTCGAACGGGTGAAACCGGCACGGGTGGTGCTAGACAGCCTGTCCGAAATCCGCCTGCTGGCTCAAAGTTCGCTGCGCTACCGCCGCCAGATCCTCGCGCTGAAACATTATTTTTCGCACAATGATGCGACCGTATTGATGCTCGACGACCTGACCGCCGACGTCATGGACAAGACCGTGCACAGCGTCGCGCACGCCGTGATCCGGCTCGAGGAATTGTCCCCGAATTACGGTGCGGAACGCCGTCGGATGCGCGTGCTCAAATATCGCGGCCGCCGCTATCGCGGGGGGTATCACGATTTCGTGATCGAGACGGGCGGCATCCGCGTGTTTCCGCGATTGGTCTCCGCCGAACATCGGTCGAACTTCACGCGTGAGACCGTGCCGATCGACAACGAACCGCTCAACCAATTGTTGGGCGGCGGTTTCGAACGCGGCGCGAGCAATTTGATCCTCGGGCCCGCCGGCACGGGCAAATCGTTGCTGACCCTCAGCTTTGTCCAGTCGGCGATCACGCGCGGCGAAAGCGCCGCGATGTTCATTTTCGATGAGGAACTCGGGCTGCTGTTCGAGCGCTCGAAGGGGCTTGGCATCGACCTCCAGGGGATGGTCGATACCGGGCGGTTAGTGATCGAACAGATCGACGCCGCCGAACTGACGCCGGGCGAATTCTCCGAGCGCGTGCGTGTCTGCGTCGAAAAGTATGGCGCCCGTACCGTCGTGATCGACAGCCTCAACGGCTATCAGGCGGCGATGCCCGAGGAGCAAGCACTGATCCTGCACATGCACGAGCTGCTGCAATATCTGAACCGCCAGGGCAGCACGACCTTCCTGACCGTCGCCCAACATGGACTGGTCGGCGATATGAAATCGCCGGTCGACGTGACCTATCTCGCCGATACGGTGATCTTGCTGCGCTATTTCGAAGCATTGGGACGGGTCCGGCGCGCGATCTCGATCGTTAAGAAGCGCACGGGCTTCCATGAAGACACGATCAGAGAGTTCATGATCAACCATGAAGGCATTACGCTCGGCGAACCGCTCACCGGCTTCCAGGGCGTGCTGCGTGGTGTGCCGAGCCTCGTCGGCGACGATGGTGCCGGGCTGCTCGACGTGAAGCAGAGGTGATCGTCTCTTGAATCGCACGATCGCCGAGGGCGCCGTTATATTGGCGCCGCATGGGCGCGATGCAGCCGTAGCAGAAGCGATGCTGCGTGAGGCAGGTCTCGAAGCGGCGGCTTTCCCTGACATTCCCTCGTTCGTTCGCGCGTTGCGCAGCGGAGCTGGCTTCGCGATCGTCACCGAAGAGGCGCTGCGCGGCGCCGACTTGCGCGACCTCGCTGGCTTCCTTGCGGACCAGGCCGAGTGGTCCGACTTTCCTTTCATCGTTCTGACCGCGCGCGGCGGCGGGCTCGAGCGCAATCCAGGCGCGGTGCGGCTGCTCGAGACGCTGGGCAATGTTACTTTTCTCGAACGCCCCTTTCACCCCACCACGCTGATCAGCCTTGCCCGCGCGGCGCGGCGTGCGCGATTGCGACAATATGAGGCGCGCACGCGGCTCGAGGACATTCGCGCGGGCCAGGAGCGATTGCGCGTCGCGCTGAACGCCGGCGGGCTCGGCGCCTGGACGATGGAGCTCAAGACGAACGCGCTCCACGCATCGCCCGAATGCAAGGCCCATTACGGCCGACGCGCCGACGAGCCGTTCGATTTCGATCAGCTGATCGCTACGATCCATCCCGACGACCGCGAGCGGATGCGCGCCGCCGCCGAGCAGTCGATAGCGACCGGCGAGCATTACGATGTCGAATATCGGATCTTATGGCCCGACGGCTCGCTCCATTGGGTCCAGGTCAATGGGCGCCTGGAATATGACGCCCGGGGCAGGATCTCGCAGATGGTCGGCGTGTCGCAAGACATCACGTCGCGCCGCCGCACCGAAAGCCACCAGGCGGCGTTGATCGCGCTGGGCGATGGCCTGCGCCAGATGACCGACCCGGCCGCGATGTCGTTCCTGGCGGCGGAGATCCTGGGGTCGACGCTTGGCGTCAGCCGCGCGGGCTATGGCATCATCGATCCGGTGGCGGAAACCATTACGATCGAGCGCGACTGGAACAGTGCCGGCACCAATAGCCTGGCGGGCGTGCTCCATTTTCGCAACTATGGCTCCTATATCGAAAACTTGAAGCGCGGCGAACTGGTCGCGATCGCCGATGCGCGCGAAGACCCGCGCACTGCCGCGACCGCCGCCGCGCTGGAAGCGATCCATGCGCGTGCGGTGCTCAACATGCCGCTGGTCGATCACAACAATTTCGTCGCCTTGCTTTATCTCAACGACAAAGGACCGCGCGCGTGGATCGCGGAGGACGTGGCGTTCGTCCGTGACGTCGCCGATCGGACGCAAGCGGCAATCGAGCGGCGCCAGGCGGAACTCTCGCTCGCCGCGCTGGCGGAGTCGCTCGAGCAGCAGGTCGAGGAGCGGACGCGCGAAAGCGAGGCCGCGCAAGAACAATTGCGCCAGGCACAGAAGATGGAGGCGGTCGGCCAGCTGACCGGCGGATTGGCGCACGATTTCAACAATCTCCTCACCGGCATTTCGGGCGGGCTTGAGCTGATCGAGATGCGCATCAAGCAAGGCCGGACGGCGGAGATCGACAAATATGTCGAGATGGCGCGCAGCGCGACCAAGCGTGCGGCAGCACTCACCCATCGGCTGCTCGCTTTTTCGCGACGCCAGACGCTCGACCCCAGACCGACCGACGTCAATCGGCTAATCGCCAATATGGAAGAATTCCTGCGGCGCTCGGTGGGCCCTCAGATCGAGCTCGAAGTGGTCGGTGCGGGAGGGTTGTGGACGACCTTGATCGATCCCAATCAGCTCGAAAATGCGCTGCTAAACCTCTGCATCAATGCGCGTGACGCGATGCCCGATGGCGGCCGCGTCACGATCGAAACCGCGAACAAGTGGCTCGATCACGCAGGCGCGCGCGACCGCGACCTGCCACCCGGCCAATATATCTCGCTGTGCGTGACCGACACCGGCACCGGCATGTCCGCGGAGACGATCGAACGCGCGTTCGATCCCTTCTACACGACCAAGCCGCTGGGCGAGGGAACCGGCCTCGGCCTGTCGATGATCTATGGGTTCGTGCGCCAGTCCGGCGGCCAGGTGCGGATCTATTCCGAGCTTGGCCAAGGGACGACGATGTGCCTGTATTTTCCGCGCGTTCATTCGCGGGAAGATGCGGAACAGGAATCGCCCGATCATGCGCCGCCGACACCGTCCACCGGCAGCGAAACCGTCTTGGTGGTCGACGATGAGCCGGCGATCCGCGCGCTGATCGCTGATGCCCTCGCCGACCTGGGCTATACCGCGATTGAAGCGGGAGACGGAGCGTCCGGACTGGCGATGCTCCAGGCCAATCCGGCGATCCAGCTGCTGGTCACCGATGTCGGCCTGCCGAGGGGGATGAATGGCCGCCAGTTGGCCGATGCGGCACGAGTCGAGCGCCCCGATCTCAAGGTGCTGTTCATCACCGGCTATGCCGAAAACGCCGTGATCGGCAACGGCCAGCTCGAACGCGGGATGCACGTGCTGACCAAGCCGTTCGCGATGGACGCGCTGACCGGCAGGATTCGCGAGGTCATCGGCGACTGAGTGACCGCCGATCAGTCGATCGCGCATTCACCCGCTTGCCGCGCCCTACCCGCATCTCTATCCCCCAGCGCCATGCTCAAGCTCATCATCGGCAACAAAGCCTATTCGAGTTGGTCGCTGCGCGGCTGGCTGGCGTGCAAACAATCGGGATTGCCGTTCGAGGAAGTCGTCGTGCCGCTGTACGATGACGACTGGGACAAGCGGCGCCAGGGCGACGAGTTCGCGCCGTCATCGGGCAAGGTGCCGATCCTGTGGGACGGCGACATCGTCGTCTGGGACAGTCTGGCGATCGTCGAATTCCTCAACGACAAGACTGGCGGCGACAAGTTCTGGCCGAAGGACGATGCCGCGCGGGCGATGGCGCGATCGATGGCGGCGGAAATGCATTCGGGGTTCGCGGCGCTGCGCAACAAGCACGGCATGAACATCCGCCAAGTCTATCCGCCCAAGCAGCCCGATGACGATGTCGTCGCCGAGCTGACGCGTCTGATGGAGATCTGGGCGCAAGCGCGCGCGCGATTCGGCGGCACCGGGCCTTTCCTGTTCGGTGAATTTGGCGCGGCGGACATCATGTACGCTCCCGTCTGCACACGCATCGTCACCTATCAATTGCCCGTCGCGCGCTTCGCGGCGGCCTATGTCGAGGCCGTGTTGACGCATCCATTCATGCAGGACTGGATCGCCGGCGCGCAGGAAGAGGAATGGGTGATCGAGAAATTTGAGCACCCTGCAGCGAACACCTAGCCAGAGCCTATACGGGTTATTTACCCGCGATCGCGATGATCGTGGGGCGATGGATGCGAACCAGGTCAATCTTATCCGAGACAGTTTCGTCCAGATCCTGCTCGACTCCGATGCTGCCGCGCGCTTGTTCTACGACCGTCTGTTCGAACTCGCCCCCGACACCCGCCCGCTGTTCCGGAACGACATGGCCGAACAGGGGCGGCATCTGATCGGCGCGCTGGCGAAGATCGTCACCGGATTGAGCAGCCTGGATGTCATGCTGCCCGGGCTATGCAAGCTTGCCGAACGGCATGTCGATTATGGCGTGGAAGACCGCCATTATGCCGTCGCCGGCAACGCGTTGCTGCACATGGTCACCGCGCATGGCGGTCTTGCGATCGACAGCGTGACCGTGCAGGCTTGGAAGACAGCTTATGCGCTGCTCACGGATGTCATGATCGCCGCCAGCAACGACTATCGCGGATTGTCCGACGCCGCCTGACCGGTCGGGCGATCGCCGATCAGAACAACGTCGTCAGCAAGTAGAACACCGCGCCGACCGCGGCCGACGCCGGGATCGTCACGATCCAGGCGACGACGACATCGCCCGCGACGCCCCAGCGTACCGCGCTCGCGCGCTTGGCGACACCCGCACCGATCACGCAGCCGGTGATCGTATGCGTGGTCGACACGGGAATACCGAGCAGCGAAGCGGTGAACACCATGATCGTGCCCCCGGCCGACGCGCTGAATCCCTGATGCTGCGACAATTTGGTGATGCGGCTGCCCATCGTCTCGATGATCTTCCACCCGCCCATCAACGTGCCCAGGCCCATCGCGATATAGCAGCTGATCGCTACCCAATGCGGCACCTCGAACTTGCCGTGCAGATAGCCGGTGGAGAATAGCAGCACGGTGATGATGCCCATCGTCTTCTGCGCATCGTTGAGGCCGTGGCTCAGCGAATAGGTGCCAGACGAGATCAGGTGGAGCACGCGGAAGCTGCGTTCCGCGCCGCGGTTGCTGGCACGCGAGAACATCCAGCTCGTCACCAGCATGATCAGCATCGACAGGATCATGCCGAGCACCGGCGACAGCACGATCGCGATCAGCGTCTTGTTGAGCCCATTCCACTGAATGCCGGTCATGCCGGCATGCGCGACGCCCGCCCCGATGATCCCGCCGACCAGGGCGTGGCTCGAGGATGACGGAATGCCCTTCAGCCAGGTGACGATGTTCCAGAACATCGCGCCGATCAGCGCGCCGAAAACGACCCCCGGCGTCACCAGATTCTTGTCGATCAACCCTTGCCCGATCGTCGATGCGACCTTGTGCAGGCTGGGAAAGGTGATGGTCAGGAAATAGGCGGCGAAATTGAACACGCCGGCAAAGAGCACGGCATGAACCGGCTTCAACAGCCTGGTCGACACCACTGTCGCGATCGAATTGGCCGCGTCGTGCAGGCCGTTCAGGAAATCGAACGCCAGCGCGACGAGGATCAGGCCGACCAGCAGCGGGAAAGCGAGATCGTGCATCGACTGGGCTCAGGCGTGATCGATGACGATGCCATCGATCTCGTTGGCGACATCCTCGAATGCGTCAACGATCCGTTCGAGATGCTTGTAGACCTCTCGAGCGACGATGAAGCGCAGCGTGTCGTCGCGGCCATATTCGACAAAGCCACGTTTCACCCCGGCGCGGTGGATGTCGTCGGCATGGCCTTCCATCCGGACCAGTCGCTCGGTCAGCTCGTGGAGGCGCCCGGCGTTGCGACCGACATCGCGCAGCAGCGGCATCGCCTCGGCGGTCAGTCGCGCGGCGTCGACGATGATGCCGGCCATGTCCTTCATTTCCTGTTCGAATTCGCGAACCTCGTACAGGTCGATTGCCTGCACCGCGGCCTGCATCTCGTCGATCGCATCGTCCATCGATCCGATCAGGCTGGTGATGGTGCCGCGGTCGAACGGCGTCAGGAAGGTTTCGCGCACCGTCTTGAGCACCGCGCGGGTGATCTCGTCGGCGTCGTTCTCGCGCTCGATCACTTCGCGGATATGATCCGGCGCCGCGCCCGTGCCGTCCTGGAGCAATCGCGATAGTGCATCGGCTGCGGCGGTGACCGTCAGCGAGTGCGCCTCGAACATCTCGAAGAAGTTGCCGCTCTTGGGCAACAGGCGCTGAAACCAGGCGAACATGGGACTGATCCTCGATTTGGTAGCGGCGGCAAAGCCGGTGCGGCGCGCGGCCGCCTTGAATTCGGACGGGCCGAACGAACGGATGAGGTCGCTGAGATCGGGTTCGTCGACCATCGACGCCGCTTCCGGCAGGCTGACCCAGCGACGTTCGCGTTCGCCCTGTTCCTTCCAGGCCGTCAGCTCGCGATTGACCGCCAGCGGAAAGACGTCGACGTCGATCATCAGCGACGCGCCGTTCTTTTGCCGTTTGCGGTAACGATAGGTCCCGAGCGGAGTCGGGCAGACGAGCCCCTGCACCCCCGCCTCCTCCTCGGCCTCGATCGCGGCGGCGGCATGAGCGACCATTCCCGAAGACGGATTGCCCTTGGGAATGACCCAGCGACGGTTTTCGCGCGAGGTGACGAGCAGGATGCGGATCGGGGCGTCGCTGGCGGCGCCTTCGGTCCGGTACGGCAAAGCCGCGATCTGGCGAATTGTCAGAACTCCCTCATTGGCGGCCACGCAAGCGAAGACCGGCCGATCGTTCCGCTAGCATCCGGTGCGGCTGCGCGCCATCACAAAACCGCCGGACGATCCGCCAATCAGAACCTGCTCCCGTCCTTGCGCCGCTGCTCGCCGACCGCGCCGGCCAGATGCGTGTCGATATCCGTGTAATGGCAATCGGTCGTCTCTTCGCGACCTCCCGCGACGAACACGCAATCGCTGTCGGAACGGTTCCGCAGCACATGGCCCGCGCATCGGCAGTGGCGCCACATGAAGTGGTGCGCGCAGATACTTTCCGGATTGATCGTCAGTTCTTCACCCGCCGCGCACTCAATACGCGCACCGGCGCCACCGGCACTTCGCCCTTGAACGACCCTCGCACCGTCGCATTGGGATCGATCGGCGCGTCGAAGATCTTGAGCACGACGTCCATCCCGTCGACCACGCGCCCGAACGCAGCATAGCCGAGGTTGGTTTTGGTGGCGTCATCGGGCTTGGTCGGGTCCGCATCGAATGACGGTTGGTCGCCGACGCTGATCGTGAAGTCGCCGCGCGCGGACCCAGGCGCCAGCCGTGCCGTCGAGAGTGTGCCGTTGAGATGTTTCAGGCCGGTGATCGTCGTGGGTTCGTGCTTGATCGGCGGCAGCGTCCGCTTGGGGTCGCCATTGGTGCCAAACTGCACGAAACCGAACTTATCGGCCACCTTGCAGGTGCGGTAGAAAGTGATGCCGTCGAGCTTCTTCTGGTCGACATAATGCAGAAAATTGGCGGCGGTGGCCGGCGCCTTTGCCGTCTCTACCTCGACGGTGAAGCTGCCGACCGTCGTGTCGATCTTCACGCGCGGCAACGCGGCGACGGCGGCCGGCGAGACGGTCGGTGTCGGTGCGGGTTGCGGCGCAGGCGCCGGACTCGTCTGCGCCAGCACCGGCGTCGCCAACAGGCCCAGCGTCATGGTGATCAGTCGCCGCATCATCCTCACTCCTTTATGGAGTCAGCCTATTTCGCCGGGCACGCGGCGGCAACTGCCGTCGGCGGAAGACACCGCCACCCGGACGACGATCTCGCTCAGGACAGTGCCTTCTTGAGCAACTCGTTGACCACGCCCGGATTGGCCTTGCCCTGCATCGCCTTCATCGTCTGACCGACGAAGAAGCCGAACAGCGCCTCCTTGCCGCCGCGATACTGCTCGAGCTGGTTCGGATTCTTCGCCAGCACCTCGGCGATCACGGCCTCGATCGCACCGGTGTCGCTGGTCTGCTTGAGCCCGCGCTCCTCGACGATCTTGCCTGGCGCATCCCCGGTCTCGAGCATCACCTCGAACACCTGCTTGGCCAGGCTGCCCGACAAGGTGCCGTTGTCGACCAGCGCCAGCAATTCAGCCGCCTGACCCGGCGTGACCGGCGATTCAGTAATGTCCTTGCCCAGCCGGTTGAGCGCACCGAACAATTCCGACGACACCCAGTTCGCCGCCGCCACCGGCTTGGCGCCTTCGTCGAGCAACGTGTCGAACCAGCGTGCGGTCTCGACTTCGGCGGTCAGCACGTTGGCCTGATAGGGCGTGATTCCCAGCGCTTCGTATCGCGCGCGCTTGGCGCCGGGCAGTTCGGGCAGGCTCGCGCGACACGCATCGAGGAAAGCGTCGTCCAGCTCGAGTGGCAGCAGGTCGGGATCGGGGAAATAGCGGTAATCGTGCGCGTCCTCCTTCGACCGCATCGACCGCGTCGTGCCGGTGTCGGGATTGAACAGCCGCGTTTCCTGGACGATCTTGCCGCCCGATTCGAGTACATCGACCTGGCGCGACGCCTCATGCTCGATCGCCTGCATCACGAAGCGGATCGAGTTGACGTTCTTGGTCTCGGTGCGGGTGCCGAACTCGTCGCCGGGCTTGCGCACCGATACGTTGACGTCGGCGCGCATCGACCCCTGGTCCATATTGCCATCGCACGAGCCGACATAGCGCAGGATCGACCGCAACTTGGTCAGATAGGCGCCAGCCTCGGCCGGTGAGCGCATGTCGGGCTTGCTGACGATCTCCATCAGCGCGACGCCCGAACGGTTGAGGTCGACGTACGACCGCGTCGGATGCTGGTCGTGCATCAGCTTGCCGGCGTCCTGCTCGACATGGATGCGCTCGACGCCGATTTTCTTGGTCGCCTCGGCCTCGCCCTCCAGTTCGATCTCGACCGCGCCCTCACCCACCAACGGATGGTAGAGCTGGCTGATCTGATAGCCCTGCGGCAGATCGGCGTAGAAGTAATTCTTGCGGTCGAACCGCGACCATTTGTTGATCTTGGCGTCGATCGCCATGCCGGTACGCACCGCCTGGCGGATGCACTCGCGGTTGGGCACCGGCAGCATGCCGGGCATCGCCGCGTCGACCAGCGACACTTGCGTATTCGGCTCGGCGCCGAATTCGGTCGCCGCGCCCGAGAACAATTTAGCCTGCGAGGTGACCTGGGCGTGCACCTCGAGTCCGATGATCACTTCCCAGTCGCCGGTGGCGCCATGGATGCGGTAGGTCGAGGGAGCGGCAGTGCTGAGCGGTTCGGTCATGCCGCGCCGAATAGCCTTAGCGACATGCAGGCCGCAAGGCTCAGGAAATCGGATAGACGTCCGAACTCCGGATCCAGCCGCTGGCCGGCTTGCCGCCGCCGACGAAATCGACCTGGAACCAACCCGGCCGCCGGGCGCGGATGCCGACACCATCACCCTTCACGACATAGGCCTTGCGCGGCACCTTGCTGATCGGGCTATCGTATAAATGGGCGCGGGCGTTCTTGATCACGGCTACCGCCACCCAGGGATAGGCCGTCTGGAGAGTGAATTCGGCGGGCTGATCCTTGTCGGCGAAATGTTGGACGTTCCAGCAGCCGCCATGCTCCGTCACCAGTCGGACGTTGACGCTTCCGTCACTTTCCCGCGACAGAGTCCCCATGACCACCTCTTCCGGGGTCTCCGGAAAGTAACTGCGGATCGCGCCGTTCGCCTTGCCGGAAAAATAGAAGATGCAGTTGAATCGCCCATTGCCGGTCGACGACTGATAATAGCCGCGGACGATATGCGATGCCGGGTCGACGGCGATCAGCATGTCTCCCCCATAGTCGCCGCTGGCAATCTCGCTGTCGGTCGCGGGATGCGAACTCGCGGGAAATGCGGCGGCGGCGACCGTCAGGACAACACCTTCAGCCAGCGCCCGCATCAGTCCGCCCATCACACCTTCCCCCTGTCTTCGCGGCGCTCGCCCTATGCGGTCGCTTCCTGATCGAACAGCGAGAAGCCGCGCGGCAGACGTCGCGGACGCGGTCGCCCCTGAATCTGCCCGTCGATCGCGGCAATCACGGCGATCAGATCGGCCGGGCGATAGGGCTTTGCGAGACAGCCGCGGGCAAAGGCTCGCCCACCTTCGGGGCATTCGCCGGTGACGAAGACTACCGCGACTCCGCGAGCATGCGCCGCCCGCGCCACGTCGATGCCGCTGCCGTCGGCCAGCGTGATATCGACTAGGACGAGATGGACGTCGACACCGGATGCCAGCACCGCGACGGCGTCGGCGACGCGATCGACCGTGGCGACCACCTCGAATCCCTGTTCGACCAGCGCATGCTCATTATCGAACGCAATCAGCGGCTCGTCCTCGCAGACGAGGAGGCGCGTAATGACTCTTTTTGCGTGTCCGAACACCATAATCGTTCAACCCAGTCGCGCGCAGATCGTTTCGTCAGCGCGTCGTTACGTGTGTGTCGCTTAACGCCCGGCAACGGGTCCGGTGTAAATTTTCCCCCGCTCCCCGGCCAATCGGTATATTGGCGCGACGATGCCTCCCTCCAAGACTCCCGACGACCAGCGAATCGCAAAATTGTTGGCGCGCGCCGGAATCGCCTCGCGGCGCGAAGTCGAACGCATGATTGCCGAAGGGCGCATCGCGATCGACGGCGTCGTCGTCGAAACGCCCGCGACGCTGCTGACCTCGCTCGCGGGCGTCACTGTCGACGGCAATCCGGTACGCGAGGCGGAAGCCGCGCGGCTGTTCCTCTATCACAAGCCCAAGGGTCTGCTCGTCACCGAACGCGATCCAGCGGGCCGCCCGACGATCTACGATCGCCTGCCGAAAGGGCTCCCGCGCCTGGTCCCGGTCGGTCGGCTCGACCTCGCGACCGAGGGTCTGTTGCTGCTCACCACCGATGGCGGGCTCAAGCGCCAGCTTGAACTGCCTGCGACCGGCGTCGAGCGGGTCTACCGTGCTCGTGCTTATGGCAATGTGACGCAAGCGCAGCTCGAGGAACTGATCGACGGCGTCGAGATCGAGGGCATCCGCTACGGCGCGATCGACGCCAATATGGAGCGCCGCACCGGGGCCAATGTCTGGATCGAGCTCAAGCTGACCGAAGGCAAGAACCGCGAAGTGCGGCGCGTGCTCGAATATCTCGGGCTCGAGGTCAGCCGGCTGATTCGGACGCGATATGGCCCGTTCGTGCTCGGCGATCTGCCGGTCGGCGCGATCGGCGAAGTCCGCGCACACGATATCGATTCGTTCCGAAAAGATCCGACCCGGCTCGATCTGCCGCAACCGGCGCGCAAACAGGTCAGCGAACTTTCGAGCTCGACGCCTTCAGCCGCGCCGCGCCCCGCTCGCGCCCGCACCGAGCCCGAGCAGCGACGCTGGCAGACTGCGGCGCCCCGCACTGCCGCTCGTCCGCCCTCTTCGACGGCGCATCAGCGACCGCAGCAGGGTGCTCCGCGTCGTTCGGAGCAAATGCGCGATGCGGCCGATCAGGCGCCGTTCAAGGGGCGTAGCGCGCGAAATTCCTCGCCCGACGATGGGCAGCGGCCGGTGACCGGCAAGCGCCCGCCCAAGCCCAAAGCGGGCCCGCGCCAGCGCGCCGACGGAACGCTGGCGACGCGCTCGACCGGCGCACGAAGCGATCGCTCTCGCAATTTTCGCAACGACCGCAGCGATCGTGACACGGCCGAACGGCCCGAGCGCTCGACTCGCCCTGCTGGTGCGACTCCCTCGCGTGGCCCAGGCCGCCCATCGGCGCCGTCGCGTCCCTCCGGCCCATCGGGCTCGCGCGGCCCTTCAGCCCCCCGCGGCGGACCGCGGCCGCCGCGAAAGCCGCGATAGATGCGGATCATCGCCGGTCAGTGGCGCGGCCGTCCGCTCATCGCGCCCAAGGGTGACACGACTCGCCCGACCGCTGATCGCACGCGCGAAGCCTTGTTCTCGATGCTCACCAGCCGGCTCGGCAGTTTCGAGGACTTGGCCGTCGCCGATCTGTTCGCCGGCTCGGGCGCGTTGGGGCTCGAAGCTTTGTCGCGCGGCGCAGCCTCGTGCCTGTTCGTCGAGCAGGACAAGCCCGCGCTCGACGCGCTGCGCGCCAATATCGCCAAGCTCGGCGCCAAAGCCGATGTCCGCGCGCAATCGGTCTTGGCGCTCGGTCCCGCGCGAGCGCCGCTCGACCTGATCCTGATGGACCCGCCTTACGGCACCGGGGCTGGGCTGGTCGCGCTCGATAAGCTGGCGCGGCTCGGTTGGGTCGGCCCGGCGAGCTGGATTAGCATCGAAACCGCGAAGAACGAAAAGGTCGAGGTCGCGGGGTTCGAGGTCGATGCCGACAAGGTCTACGGCAAAGCGCGTGTGACGTTGCTCCGACAAGCCTGACCGTCATCCCAGCGAAAGCCGGATCGTCACCCCAGCGAAAGCTGGGGTCTCGGGCAATATTCGCTTTCACCCCCATAACCCGTCATCCCAGCGGAAGCTGGGATGACGGCTACTTCCGACGGCTATTTCCTAAGCCGCCTTCTTCGCAGGCTTCGACACGGGGTTGGAGAATGTCATCTCGTCGTCGACCGACCCAAACTTCAGCGCCATCAGGTCGCGGACGTAATTCTGATGTACGCGCCACGGCTTGCGGTCGCCTTGGCGCGGGAATTTGTCGATCGAGCGCTGGACATATCCTGAGGTGAAATCGAGGAACGGCTCCTCCCCTACCGGCGCGCTCGGCTGCGGCGTCGCCTGGCGCAGGCCGCGCTTCCGCATCGTGTTGAGCAGCCGACAGACATAGGCGCAGGTAAGATCGGCCTTCAGCGTCCATGATGCGTTGGTGTAGCCGAACGATGATGCCATGTTCGGAATGCCCGAATACATCATGCCCTTGTAGTTGATCGTCCGAGACAGATCCTTGGCCTCGCCGTCGACCGAGAATTGGACGTCGCTCAGCAACTGCAATTCCAGTCCCGTCGCGGTGACGACGATGTCGGCAGGCAGTGTCTTGCCCGATTTGAGCAGGATTCCTTCGAGCACGAACCGTTCGATCGTGTCGGTCACGACATCGGCCTTGCCCTCACGGATCGCGCGAAACAGATCGCCGTCGGGTACCAGGCACAGGCGCTGGTCCCACGGATTGTAGCGCGGGGTGAAATGCGTTTCGATATCGTGGTCGGGCAGCTCGGCGCGGACCATGTCGATGATCCGCTCTTTCGCCTTGGCCGGATATTTCCGCGCCTGGTTGAAGAAGAACAGCCCGAACAACACGTTACGCCAGCGCACCAGCCCATAGGCCAGCTTGCCGGGCAGTTTGGCGCGCAGCCAATTGGCCAACTTATCCTCGGCCGGCCGCGCGACGATATAGGTCGGCGATCGCTGCAGCATGGTGATGTGCTCGGCTTGGTCGGCCATGGCCGGAACCAGCGTCACCGCGGTCGCGCCCGAGCCGATCACCACCACCTTCTTGCCCGTATAATCGAGATCCTGCGGCCAGAATTGCGGATGGACGATGCGCCCCTTGAAATCCTCCGCGCCGGCGAAGTCGGGCGAATGGCCCTTGGCGTAATTATAATAGCCCGAGCACATGAAGAGGAAAGTGCAGGTCAGCGTCACCGGTCCATCGGCCGTTTCGGCCTCGACAGTCCAGCGCGCGTCCTCGGTCGACCAGGACGCTTTCTGGACGTGGTGGTTATAGCGAATGTGCTTGTCGATGCCGTATTCGGCCGCGGTTTCCTTGAGGTAGCTCAGGATCGCCGGTCCGTCGGCGATCGCCTTGGCATCGGTCCACGGCTTGAACGAATAGCCCAGCGTGTACATGTCCGAGTCCGAGCGGATACCCGGATAGCGAAACAGGTCCCACGTCCCGCCCATTTGCGACCGTCCCTCCAGGATCGCGTAGCTGCGATCGGGACTCTGCGACTGCAGATAATAGCCCGCGCCTACTCCTGAAATGCCCGCGCCGACGACGAGAACGTCGAAATGCTCCATATACCTCACCTCTCCGCCATACCGGATATTCGATTCTGGGCCGGTTGCAAAGGGGCTGTTTACATGCGTGTCAGTTATGACCCCAACCCCTCTCCCCTTGTGGGAGAGGGAGGGGCCCATCGCTCCAGCGATGGGAGGGAGAGGGGGCGACCGCGTAGCGGTCGCGCGGCGCGTACGCGCCGCTCCCCTCATCCAAGCTGCGCTAGGCGGCAAGCCGCCAAGCTCCGCTATCCTTCTCCCACAAGGGGAGAAGGATTTACGCCCTCTACCTCGCCCTAAAAATCCTTCTGATACTTCACACTCGCGCCCGTCCCGCTGAACGACCCCGTCTGCGACAGGATGCTGAGGCTCTTGGTCAGCGCGATCTCCAACTGGGTCGCGGTGAAGCCCTTCGCATCGGTGATGATCTCTACATAGATATTGTCGGTGATGTACTTGCCGGCCGCGAGTGCGGTGCCGCGGCCGGTCGCCTGGTCGGCGCCCAGGATCCGCAAGCGATCGATACCGGCCGCGCCGCGCAGCTTGCCGAGCGGATTGAGCCCACCGCCCCCACCGCGCAGCGAGTTCAGCGCGGCGGCAAGCTGCAGCGCTTCGATCGCCGACAGATTCTGCGGGCTCGATCCGAACAGCAGGCGGCTCAGCACTTCGTCCTGCGGCAGGGCGGGCGACGACGTGAACGCCACCTGCGGACGCTGGCCCGTGCCGGTGATGTTGATGATCGCGTTGATGCCGTTGGTCGTGGTCGAGGCGGAGATATCGAGCGTCGGATCGGACAGTACGCCACCGCTGAAGCGGACGTTACCGCGATTGATGTCGAACCGCTTGCCCGCGAAATTATACGTCCCGCGCACGATCGTCGCGCTGCCATTGACCTTCGGCGTCGTCGCGGTGCCGGACACACGCATCGCCAGACTCCATTCGGATTCGAGGCCCATGCCCTCGACAAAGACCTGGTCGTTGGCGCGGATGCGGATATCGAGCGCGAAATTGCTCGGCGGCTTGGGGGCGATGTGCGGCCGCGGAGGATCGCTCTTGCGGCGGATGCCCTTGAGTTCCTCGACTTCGGCCTGCCCCTGATAGACGACCTGATAGCGGGCGTTGGGAATGGTCAGGTCGCCCTTGACCAGTCCGCCGTCCTTGCCGTTGGTCACGGTCAGCGTGCCGGTGGCGGTTGCCCCCAGCGAATCCCCGCTCGCCAGCGTGGCCTTGTTGAGTTTCGCGGTCAGGCTCATCGGGAAATTCTGGTCAGCCGACAGGCCGACCCAGCCGCTCGCCTCTACCGTGCCGTCCCCCGCTTTCGCGTTGAGCTGGCTGATGTCGAGCCGGTCGTTAGTGAAGCGCCCGGCGAGCTTCATCTGCGTGAGCTTGGTGCCGTAATTCGAGTTGATGTAGGTCAAATTGTCGCCGCGCACGATGCCGTTGAGCTGCGGCGACCCCAGCCGACCGGAGAAATCGGCCGCGACGACAACGCCGCCCGCGACTTGCTGGCCCGACAGACCCGATAGCGAGAACAGCACGCCCGACGGGCCATTATACCGGATCCCGCCCGACAGCGGCGCGGCGTAGAGTCGATCCATCCAGCTCGCGCCGCCGCCCAATGGCGCCAGCCGCGCCTGCAATCGGCCAACCGTCGTCACCCCGCGCTTAACCAGTGCGCGCATATCGCCACCCGCCTCGGTCAGGCGACCGACCACCTGGATATCGACCGGTTCGGACACGATCACCGCGCTCGACCGCGTGAAGTTCGCGATCGTGAGGCGCGTATCGATATTGGGCACCGCCGCGCCTGCCGGCTGGACATAGTCGATACTGCCAGTGGCGCTGCCATCGATGCCGAGATTGGGGAACAATGCATTGGCCACCGACAGATCGAGCTTGTCGAGCCGCGCCTGCAGCGACAGCCCCTTTCCGTAGGTGCCGGCGATCCGCGCGCTGCCTTTGTCGAAATCGACCTGGCTCGGGAGCAATCGGTATTCGCCGTCCAGCGGCTCGATCTGCGCCGCGCGTGGCGTGCGGAAGCCGATACCGTTGGCTTTGCCCGATACCGCCACCAGCCACAATTTGGGCTGGAGCCGGGCGTTGATGCCCATGCTGAACGGCACGCCCGACGATCCCGCCAGCACCGCCTGCGCCGTTCCGCTGCCGTTCGAATAGTCGATCTTGGCGCGCGCCGCCTGGAACACTGTCGCGCCGTAGCGCATGTTGCCGACCTGGATGTCGGCAAGGACGCGCGGCGCATTCGGGTAGAGAATGACGCTCGCACTGACGATCGCACGGCCGATGGTGAAATCCTCATTGCCCGGGATCGTGGCGTTATAGGCGCGCGCGGCGATGTCGGCGCGCTGCACCTTGCCCTCTGCACCCAGCGTGGCGGTGCCGTTGACCCCTGATCCGGCGAATTGCAGCTTGCCCGCGAACGGCCCCGCCACGGTCTGTTGCAGCGCGCCGGTCAGGTTCATGCCGGCAAAGGTACTGCCCTGGTTGACCTGGATCGTCAGCGTCTTGGCACTCCTGACCAACACGTTGGCGGCGAATGGCCCGTAATTGGTCGTGCCCTTGGCGACGATGGCATAGCCGTCACCCTTGCCGCGGATGGTGGCTTCGAGCGCGGCAAGACCGACGCCGACACCCGGGCGCGGCGCGTGGATCACGATCACCGGTGCGGCGGCGGTGCCGGTCACGCGCGCATTGATCGGGCCGTAATCCTTCGAATGCGCGTCGCCGGCGAAGATGATCTGTCCGTCGGGACGATAGCTGCCCGAGCCGCGATAAATGCTGAGGCGTGGCGCGGCGAGCTTGACGTTGGAGAAAGTAAACACGCCGTCGGTGCCGTAACCGATGTCGCTGGTGACGATCGCCTGGCCGCCGAGGAAGCTTTCCGCGCCCGAGTTGAAGATGCGCCGCGTCCTCGCAGCGATCCGCCCGGTGATGCCGAACCCGCCCTTGGGCATCGACACCAATTTGGCGTCGGTGGTCAGGTCGACGATACCGATCCCGTCGATCGTATAGTCGTTGACCCGCCCCTTCAGCGCGCCGGTATAATGCCCGCTCGGCAGGTCCGCGACGACGATCGCGGTGGCGTCGATCTTGTCGGATTTGAGCTTCAGATTGTCGGACAGAAGCTTGCCATTCGAATAAGCAAAATCGCCGACCGCGGTGACATTGGTCAGCAACATGCCGGCTGCCGCATTCATTCCGGTGACGCGACGAGCCCGCGCATTGACCGGGATCAGCACATGTTTGGCATCGACCGTCGCCTTGCCAGAGGCGGTCAGTCCTTCCAGGCCGGTGCCGCCGAATGCGATCTCCGCGGCGCTGAGATTATAGCCGATCGTCGGGGTCGCGAACGGCCCGTCCAGCGTCCAATGCGTCATCACGTCGCGCCCGGACAGATTGGGCAGCATCGCGCCCGGCGTCAGCAGCCGCGCATCGATCACGAAATTACCGAACTTGTTCTCGCCGAGATCGAGCAGGCCGTTCGCTGCCACTGCCAGCGCGTCCGACTTGAGCACCATCCGCGTCGTCGCCTTGCGCTTCTCCAGCGTCGAGACGATGTCGACGTTCAGGCCCGGCGCGGTCAGCCGTTCGACCGGTCCTTTCAAGTAAAGGCCGGGATGCGTCACGCCCTTGATCGAGAAAGTGCCATTCTGCGCGCCGAGATCGAGATTGGCGAGCGACTGGCCGTTGAGCGCGGCGACGCCCTTCCCTTTCCAGGACTTCCAGTCGCCGGCGCCGCCGATGCGGATCGCCAACGGCGCCTTGACCCCGGTCATGCTCGCGGCGACGCCATCCGCCGGCGCATCGAACCTGACCCGGATGGCGAGCTTGTTCGCGTCCGGCTGCGCGTCGAGCACCAGCCGCAAGCGATCGCCACCAGCAACTCCCGGCCCGCGCACCGCATCGGCATTGGCGATCAGCTGGGCGCGGCGATCGGCGATATGTGCGACGCCGTCGAGCCGGATGATGTGTTGCTGGCCGGTCACCGGCGCCTTGAGCAGCAGCCGGTCGACCTTCAGGCTGCCTATATCGATATCGACATCGGGCAGGATCGGCGTGTTGGGCGCGCTGGGCAGCAACGACGGTGATCGATGCATCACCACGGTCGGCGCGGCCATCGAATTGACGTCGATATGGTTCCACAGGAATTGGAACGGATTCCAGTCCATCGTCGCGGTCGGCGCGGTCAGGAAAATACCCTGGGGATCGCTGACCCTGAGGTCGAGCAATTCCATCTTGCCGTAGATCGAGCCGCGGATCCGCCCGACCTTGATGTTGAGCCCGGTCTCGGTCTTGTAGCTTTCCAGCCGCGAGACGATGAAGCGGTGGCCGGGCGCGGTATCGAGCCCGAAATAGACGATCGTCAACAGCGCCAGGATCGCGACGCACAGGATGACGATGCCGCGTGCGAGTTGCAGCCACCAAGGCCGCTTCATCACGATGACGTGGTTCTCGGGAGTCTCAACCGGGGTGGTTTCCTCGACCATCAGAAGGCCTGGCCGATCGAGATGTAGAGCGCGATCCGCGAGTCACCCTTGCGCTTGTTGAGCGGGGTCGCGACGTCGACGCGGATCGGCCCGAAATTGGTGTAGAAGCGGCCGCCAATGCCCGCGCCGAATTTCCAGTCGGTGAATTTGGGCATCGAGCTTGCGTAGGAATTGCCGGCATCGATGAACGGCACGATGCCGTAATTGCCGAACCGATAGCGTGCCTCCAGCGCGAATTCGTTGACGCTGCGCCCGCCGACCGGATCGCCATTGGGATCGAACGGGCCCAGCCGCTGATAGCCATAGCCGCGCACCGATCCGCCGCCGCCGCCATAATAGCGCCGCGACGGCGCGAGGTCGTCGCGGGCGATGCCGAGGATCGATCCGACCCGGCCGCGCCCGGCGATCACGAGGCTGCTCGTCACCGGATAATAGACGCTCGCGTCGATCTGCGTGCGGGCATAAGGGCGGATCGGCCCGCGCACCGACGTTTCCGGGCTCAGCGTCAATTTCACGCGATAGCCCTTGGTCGGATTGAGCAGATCGTCCGACGTATCCCACTGAATGTTCAGCGGCAGCGCCGCGATGAAATAGGTTCCCCGTTCGCGTTTGCCGGCATTGAAATCATAGACGCTCTCGTTGGTCCCGGTCAGCTCGAAGCCATAGGCGTACGTGATCCGCTTCTGCCAGATCGGCGTCGAATCGTACGAGACGCGGCCGAACAGCGACAAGGTCGCGGCGTCGAACGCGTCGTAATTGTTATGCCCCGCGCTGAGCCCGAATGAGAGCGTGCGATCGCGCTGATTCCAGTTCGAGCGTCGGAAGGTGACCGTACCGCTCTGTTCCTGCGTGCCGGCCACCGCGCCGACGATGAACGCGCCTTCAGGGGGAAAGGCGTTGCGCGCGGTGAACGTGCCTTCCACCTTGATCCCCTCCCCGGTGCTGTAGCCGCCAGTTGCCGCGATCGAGCGTGTCCGTCCGACCCGCTGGGTCACCGCGAGATCGACGATCCGCGTGCCATCGGTCGCGGTCTTGCCGGTATCGACCGGCTCGACCGTCACGGTCGAGAACAGCCCCGTCGCGACCAGCGCTTTCCTCAGATCGTCGACCTTTTCGGTGTCATAGAGCTGGCCCGGCTTGAACCGGCGCAAGAGGCGGATGTGGTCCGGTCCGAAGGCAAGCCGGCCGCTGGTGCTCACATCGCCGAAGCTCGACCGCGGCCCGGTATCGACCGGCAAAGTGTAATCCCCGGTAAAGGCAGCGTCGTCGAGCAGGATGTCGCGCGTCCCCAGCCGCACGAACGGATAACCGTTGCGTCCCATTTGCAGCGTGACATTGGCCTCGGCGCCCTGGACGCGGACGGTGTCGATCGGCTCGCCGACCTTGAGCGGCAAGTTCCTGGTGATCAGGTCGCCCGGCACCACCGGCTGCGAATCGACGTTGATCGATGCGAACGTATATTGCTTGCCCGGCACTGCGTTGATCACCACGCGGACGCGGCCTGGCTGGTTGGGAATGCTCTCCACCGACGACAAGGCAGTCGCGTCGTAATAGCCGCGCGAATGCATCAGCCTGACCGCCAATGCCTCATCCTCGCGCCCGCGCGCCGCAACCATCGCCGCATTGGCCGCCTTGCCATCGCCCTTCTTCAACGACGAGAAGGTCTTGAAGTCGCTGTCGAGGCCGAGATCGCCGAGACCGTTGACGACGGTGTCGTAGCGTATCTCCGCGCTCTTGCCCCCCGGCACGTCGGCGACTTCGGTCACCGGCGTCGTATTGTAGCTGTCGAGCGTCGGCAACGGCGCGGCGAGTTCGGGCGCGGGCTCGGGTGCCGGCGGCAGCGTTCCCGGTGGCACGTCGGGCGCCTGCGTGGCCGCCGGCGGCGTGACGCTGGGCGGCGCCTTGTCCGCGGTCTGCGGGGTGAACGGTGCTTCCTGCGGGATCGGCTCCAGCGGCGCGTTGATGTCGCTCGACAAAGGCGGCAGCGACTTGTCGAACTGGTCGTCCGGCACGATCGGCTTGTCGCCGAGCGGATCGCTGGTCGGGGTCGGCACCGGCTTGGGCTCGCCCGATTGCCGCGCCTGATCCTGGCTCGAAGGGTCGGCCGGCGCGCTGCTGTCGGTTCGCGCCGGCGGGTTAGTCTGTTGCGCGACCAACGCTCCGGGAACAACGGCGCACGCCGCGATAGCCAGACAACAATGCGATACAAGACGCGACACGACGGCCCCTTTTCGGGGATCGTCCTTCGCCCCCTTCGCGCCTGCCAACGCGCCACAGCCCGATCGGTTCACGCTCAATCCGCCCCGACGCCCTCGGGCGCGACTTCGCTGGCCGCCGCTTCGATGCGATCGAGCATCGCCGACAAGGCAAGACGTTCGCCGGCGTCGAGCTGTTCGAGCACCTTGGCCTCGAGTTCCAGCGCCTTGGGCGCGACCTGATCGTAGAGCAGGCGCCCGGTCGCGGTCAGCGCGAGCAGATGCGATCGCCGGTCGCCTTCGTTCGGCGTCCGCGCGACCAGTCCACGCTCGACCAGAGCCTGCGCCGCGCGGCTCACCGTCACCTTGTCCATCCGCGTAGCCACACCCAGTGCCTGCTGGGTGATCCCGGGCCCTTCCGCAATAACCGCGATCAGGCGCCACTCCGGAATCCGTAGGCCAAACAGCCGGTCATAAGCGGTCGCGATCGCCGCCGACACACGGTTGGACACGACCGAAAGCCGGTAAGGCAGGAACTGATCGAGCTTCAAATCGGCCATTTCCGGGCACTTTGCGGTGCATTGCCGCGCGAAACAAGCATTGCGTGATGCGCGTTGGACCAGTGGACGGGGACGAGCAAAGCCGATATAGTTTCAGCTGAAACGACTTTTCCCCCTGGAGCATGTTCCGATGACCGACACGCACGACAATCCGATGGGCCTGGACGGCTTCGAATTCGTCGAATTCACTTCGCCCGAGCCGGATAAGATGGCCGATCTATTCGAGAAAATGGGCTTCACCCATGTCGGCACGCACAAGTCAAAGAACGTGCGCCGCTATGCCCAGGGCGACATCAACTTCCTGCTCAACATGGACGATGCCGGCCAGGTGGCGGGTTTCCGCAATGCGCACGGCCCGAGTGCCAACGCCATGGCGTTCCGCGTCGCCGACGGCGAGAAGGCGCGCGACCTCGCGCTCGAACGCGGCGCGACCGAAGTGAAGGGCGAGCACGGTCCGGGCGAACTCGACATCCCGGCGATCGAGGGGATCGGCGGTGCCAACCTGTACCTCGTCGACAAGAAGTCGAAGATCTACGAGACCGATTTCGTGTCGACCGGCGCTGGCGTCGACGACCATTCGGTCGGGCTGCACACGCTCGATCACTTGACCCACAATCTCAACCGCGGGCGGATGGATTATTGGGCGAATTATTACGAGCGGATCTTCAACTTCCGCCAGATCCGCTATTTCGACATCGAAGGCCAGGCGACCGGCCTGTTCTCCAAGGCGATGACCGCGCCCGACGACAAGATCCGCATCCCGCTCAACGAAAGCCAGGACGAGCATTCGCAGATCGAGGAATTCATCAAGGATTATAAGGGCGAAGGCATCCAGCATCTGGCGCTGGCGACCGACGACATCTTCTCGACGATCGACCAGCTGCGCGCCAACGGCATCCGGTTCCAGACCGCGCCCGACACTTATTTCGACCTGATCGACAAGCGCCTGCCCGGCCATGGCCATGACGTCGCCGAGATGCGCAAGCGCCACATCCTGATCGACGGATCGCCGGAGACCGGCGGCGGCTTGCTGCTGCAGATCTTCACCGAGAATATGGTCGGCCCGATCTTCTTCGAGATCATCCAGCGCAAGGGCAATGACGGCTTCGGCGAAGGCAATTTCAAGGCGTTGTTCGAGAGCATCGAACTCGACCAGATCCGCCGCGGCGTCGTGCCGGCGAAGGCGGAGGCTTAAGCCGAAATCCTTCTCCCCTTGTGGGAGAAGGATAGCGTAGCTTGGCGGCGGAGCCGCTTAGCGAAGCTTGGATGAGGGGGACTCGCGACTCCCCCTCACCCTTCCGCCCGCTTCGCGGGCTCCCTCCCTCTCCCACAAGGGGAGAGGGATTTTGCAGGAGCTAGCCTTTGCCCGACTACCAAACCGGCTTCGGCAACCATTTCGCCACGGAGGCGATTCCCGGCGCCCTCCCGGTCGGTCGCAATTCGCCGCAAAAGCCCGCTTTCGGTCTCTATACCGAACAGCTCAGCGGCACCGCGTTCACCGCGCCGCGGCACGAGAACCGCCGTACCTGGCTCTACCGCCTACGCCCCTCTGCCGCGCACCCGGCCTTCGTCCGCTACCAGGGCGCCAAGCGCTTCGCCCCCGGCCTGAGCAAATCCCCCCTCGCGCCCAACCGCCTGCGCTGGCGGCCGCTCGAAGAAGCGGCCGACGCCGATTGGCTCGACAGCCTGACGACGATGGTCGTCGCCGGCGACGGCCCGCGCACCCAGGCGGGGGTGGCGATGCATCTCTATCACGCCACACGCGACATGACCGACCGCGCCTTCGCCTCGGCCGATGGCGAGCTGCTGATCCTGCCCGAGCAGGGCGCCCTCCTCCTGCTGACCGAAATGGGCCGGATCGACCTCGCGCCGGGCCAGGTCGCGGTGATCCCGCGCGGCGTGCGCTTCCGCGTCGAACTGCCCGGCGGGCCGGCGCGCGGTTATGTCGCCGAAAATCACGGCCAGCCGTTCCGCCTGCCCGATCTCGGTCCGATCGGCTCGAACGGCCTCGCCAATCCGCGAGACTTCGAGACCCCGATCGCCTGGTTCGAGGATCGCGAAGGCGACTTCGCGCTGATCCAGAAATTCGAGGGCGCCTTATGGCAAACCCAACTCGGCCGCAGCCCGCTCGATGTCGTCGCCTGGCACGGCAATTACGCGCCCTATCGCTACGACCTGAAGCATTTCAACACGATCGGCACAGTCAGCTTCGATCACCCCGACCCGTCGATCTTCACCGTGCTGACCTCGCCCAGCGACGTGCCGGGCACCGCCAATGCCGATTTCGTCATCTTCCCGCCGCGCTGGATGGTCGCCGAGGACACGTTCCGCCCGCCCTGGTTCCACCGCAATGTGATGAGCGAGTGTATGGGGCTGCTGTACGGCGCCTATGACGCCAAGGCCGACGGTTTCCGCCCCGGCGCGATGTCGCTCCACAATCAGATGTCGGGCCACGGCCCCGATCTCGCATCGTGGAAAGGCGCGAGCGAGGCCGAGCTCAAGCCGCACAAGATCGACGGCACAATGGCGTTCATGATCGAGAGCCGCTGGGTCTTCCACTGCACCGATTACGCCCTGGAAACGAGCGCGCTCGATGAGGATTACGATCAGGTCTGGTCGGGATTCCCCAAGGCGGAATTGCCCTGAAGGTCCTCAGCCCGGCAACACCGTCATCGCTCGCCAGCTTATCGCGATCAACGCCGCGGCGAGGACCAGCACGGCGATCATCATGGCGATGCTGCGCCGCCCGGTGACGATCATCCACAAGCCGTAAGCGATCGAGCCCAGGCCGAACACGATCACCGCGGCGAACACGGTGAAGATCGTCTGTGCCTGTTCCGCGGTGCCGGTGAAGGTCGTCCCGCCCGTCGTATCGCCCGGATGCGCCATCGAGGGCGCGAGCACGGACCAGAGATAGCTCATGAACCCGGCGAGGAAGATGCCGCACACCAGCAGCACCCAGCCGGCGATCCGCACCGTCCGCGGCGTCCGCATTTTGCCGCCGCAATTGGGGCAAGGATTGACCGTTCCTTCGACTTTGGTGCGGCATGACGGCGCGAGACAAGTACTGACGGCGGGCATCGATTCCCCCTTTTTCGACCGAGCGGTAACCAGCCCGACAATCGCACGACGGGGTGACGAGTCAACGCCGGGAAATCGACTTTCAGACCTTCTTGCCGCCACCGTTTGCCGCCGACGCCGCGCGGACCAGCGCCTTGAAGGCTTCCTCGTCGATCGCATCGCCTTCGTGAAAGTCGATCGCGCGGCGGACATTGCCGTCCAGGCTCGAGTTGAACAATCTCTTGGGGTCGTCGAGCGTCGCGCCCTTGGCGAAGGTCGCCTTTACCGCGTTCTTATAGGTCTCGCCGGTGCAGATGATTTTGCCATTGGCATACCAGGTCGGAACCCCGCGCCATTTCCATTCCTCGACGACGTCGGGCTCGGCGTCGTGGATCAGGGCACGAATCTGCGCCAGCGTCGTACCGCGCCAGTCGTCCAATGACGCGATCCGGTCGTCGATCAAGTCGGACGGCGATCTGGTGTCAGCTTCGGTCGTGGTCATCACTCTTCCTTCGTCTCGATCGCTCAGGCGGCGTCGCGTGCAGGTGACGGCGTGCGGCTCTTCGCCAGATAGGTCAGCGCGAACATATAGAGGCCGGTTATCATCAACAGGATCAGCGGAAAAAGTGCCGTTAGTCCGACCCATGTCGCCTGGCGGTTCAGCATGAGCATGACCGTATTGAAGATCACCGCCACCACGAAGACGATCGACGTCCAGCGGTGAAACTGCCGGATACCCGAATTCCCGTTCATCTCTTCCTCCCCAAGTGTTCGAACATGCGATCAGTCGATCCGCGCCACGACCTCATCCAGATTGCCGAGGAACTTCTGCCAGCCGAACTTGGCTCCGGCGAAGGCCTGCTGCTGGTCGGGGCGGAAGCCGGCCTGCTCCATGCGCACATGCGTGCCGGCGGCCGAAGGCGTTAGGGTCCAGGTGACCACGCTCTCCAGCCCCATCGCGTCCCAGCTATAAGCGAGCGCCCGCTGCGGCTCGATCTCGAGCACCTTGCAATCGACCGATCCCCAGTCGCCGGTAAGCGTGAAACGATGGTCGACCGTCGGCACAAAATTGTTCTTCATCAGCCATTCCGCGATCAGATGCGGCTGGGTCAGCGCGCGCCAGATCTTGTCGGGAGCATGCGCGAAGTCGCGTTCGATCACCACGGAACGGGTTTCGGTCGAAGTCGTCGTCATTGGTCCATCCTCTTGAGCAAATCATCGAGATCGTCGAACCGGCTTTCCCAGAATTCGGTCATCTGGCTGGTCCAATCGAGCAATGGCGCGAGCGCCTGCCGCCGCGCAGTGTAATGGGTCTGGCGCCCCTCGTGCCGATCGAGCACGAGGCCGGCCTTTTTCAGTACGCCGAGATGCTTGGACACCGCCGGCTGCGAGACGCCCGCCGCCGCGGTCAGTCCGCCCACCGTCTGCTCGCCACCACGGCATAGCCGCTCGAAAATCCCACGACGCGTAGGATCCGCCAGGGCGCTGAAAATGAGGTCGTGCGGGGTCGGCATGAAAACGTATAACTCTTTGGCTATGGATTTGACCCATAACCACACAGTTATATATCAGTCAAGTAGGGAGATGCAGCCGGTCGCGCGCGCGAAACAGCGCGCCTACAATGCAGGCGGCAAACAGCGCACCCTCCACGCCCCCGGTCAGGAGTTGAGTGACCAAACCGAAATCTTGATCGCCGACCAGCGTGCCCAATTGACCGAGCCGCAGATGCGAGCCGGGAAAGGTTCGCGCCAGCAGGTCGAGGCTGCCGCCCATCAGTCTTCCGCCCAATAGCGGCACCAGCACGCCGCCCGCCGCACCGACCAGACCGGCGATAGCGATCCTGCGCCGCATCGAGCCCGATCGCGGCCGGCCGGCCAGCCATGCAGCAAGCCCCACGGCGCCACCGAGCAATAGCCCCTCGGGCGCGCCGGCGATACCGCCCGGCAATCGGCCGAGCAGCAAGCTGAACGCATCGAGGCCAAGCAGCTTGACGATGCCGCCGATCGCCATGCCGCCAAGCGCGCCGCCGACGATGGTCCACCAACCGCGCTGGGCGAAGCCGGCGGCAGCGATCCCGAAGCTCACACCGGCGCCGCCGATCACGGCTACGACGACGGTGAGCCAAAGCAGCACGAACAGCACCGACGCCCCGCCCCCGGACTCCAGCGGCTGCGATGCGGCGACGAAACCGTAGAATAGCCCGCCGATCGCGCCGGCGATGCCGGCCCCGATCGTTCCCGCTCCGCCGAGCAACATGACATCGCGCCAGGAATAGGATGGGGCCGGCAATATCGGAGCCGCCGCAGTGGGCTCGGTACTTGCCTGCTCCGCCCAGTCGACCGACGCGACGAAACGATAGCCGTGCTTCGGGATCGTTTCGATGAACCGCGGATTGGTCGCGTCGTCGCCGAGTTGCCGCCGCAGCGTCTTGATACATTGGGTCAAGGCTTCGTCGGTGATCGGCACGCCGCGCCACACCTCATCCAGGAAGCGATCCTTGGTGACGAGCTTGCCGCTTTCCCGCAGCAACAGGACGAGCGCATCGAAATAGCGTGCGTTGAGCTCGACGACGGTACCGTCGCGCATCAGCCGCCGCTGGGCCGGGTCGAGCTCGAAACCGTCGAAGCGAAAGCTGCCGGACGCCATTTTTCAGCGAAACCTCAGGAGTTGCTCATGCCGCTCACCGGCGAGTCCGTCAGGATGACGCCACATTCAAGCATGGAGGCGACGTGATGGCAAAGGTGATCGAGCGCGGACGTGGACCGAACCCGTGGAGGGTAGCGGGCTGGAGTCTTGCCGCGCTGCTGCTGTTGTTGCCGCTGATAGCGATGCAATTCACGCGAGAGGTCAAGTGGGCACCATTCGACTTCGCGTTCGCCACAGTGATGATAGGGGGAGTCGGCATCGCGTTCGAGCTGACGGTCAGAGCCACGCGCAACAATGCCTATCGCAGCGCGGTCGCGACCGCGCTGGCCGCCGCGTTCCTGCTGATCTGGATCAACGGCGCGGTCGGCATCATCGGTGACGAGGATAATCCGCTCAACCTGCTCTATATCGGCGTCATCGCCATCGCCTTCGGCGGCATGGCCTGGGCGCGCTTCCGGGCGAGAGACACGTCGCGCGCGATGATGGCGGCGGCGATCGCCAATGCCGCGGTCGGCGTGGTCGCGGTCGTAGCGGGCCGCAACGATCCGCCCGGTATCGTCGGATTGATCGTGCTGAACGGCTTCTTCGTCCTGCTGTTCCTGTGTGCAGCGCGGTTGTTCGGCATCGCGGCGGAGAAGCCATAATTGCGTGCCGGCACCCACCGCACTGTTCAGGAAAACACGTTCCCGTCACGTCGAGGGCATGTTAGCCAGCGCTCATGTTTGAATGGGTGCTAATCTCGATGGTGCTGCTGGTAGTCAGCACCGTCTATTGCGCTCGGAACATGATCGCTGACTTCAGGAACGCGAAGGCGTCCGCTGGCATATGGGGTGCGGTGGCACTCGCCGGCACACTGTCGCCTCTAACGCTTGGAGTTACCGTGCTTTTGTTATCAATGTACTACCACTAGCGACGGAGCCTCCGCGCGCACCTTTGCGGCAAGGGCGTCACTTCCAACGGTTCTCCCTTAAGGACGCACCGTAATCGGGCAAGGAGGGGCGATGAAGTTCACTGAATATGCGGCCCACGATGCTGTCGGCCTGGCGGAGCTGATCCGGCATGGCGAGGTCTCGCCGCTCGAGGTCGTGGACGCCGCGATCGAGGGCATCGAGCGATATGATCGCGAGATCAATGCCGTCGTCTATCGTGCGTTCGATGAGGCGCGGGCGGCGGCTGCCGGGCCGCTGCCGGACGGTCCGTTCACGGGTGTTCCATTCCTGGTGAAAGATTTGCTGCTGCAGGTGGAGGGTTGGCCGCGTACGTCGGGCAGCCGCTATGCCGCAAACGCCGGCCTCACCGACGCTGAAGACAGTGGCCTGATGCGCCGCTACCGGGCGAGCGGGGTCGTCCCCCTGGGCAAGACCAACCTTTCGGAGTTCGGAATCGCCGGCACAACCGAAGGGGCGCTGTTCGGGCCGTGTCGAAACCCATGGAACCTCGGACACATCGTCGGCGGATCGTCGGGCGGTTCGGCGGCAGCGGTGGCGTGCGGCATGGTGCCGATGGCGCATGGCGGCGATGGCCTTGGCTCGATCCGGATTCCCGCCTCATGCTGCGGCCTGGTCGGGCTGAAGGTGACGCGCGACCGCAACCCGGATCTGCCCGACGGCTACGATTTCGCGCAAGGCAATGTCGTAGAGCACGTGATCACCCGCACTGTCCGCGATACCGCGGTGATGCTCGACGTGACCGGCAATCCGGAGCCGGGGTCACCCTATGCCATCCCGCCAAAGGAACGGCCCTATGCGGACGAAGTCGGACGCGATCCGGGACGGCTCCGCATCGCGTGGTCGGGCGGGACGCCGCTCGGGCGCGCGATTCATCCCGACGTGCAAGCAGTGCTCGAGGATATTGCGCGATTGCTTGACGGGCTCGGCCATCACGTGGAGGAGCGCGCGCTCGGCACCAATACGCTAAGCGACTATGTCGCCAATCTACCGCTTGCCGGCGCGAATTTCGCTGCCGGCATGAAGCGGATGATCGAGGCGATCGGGCGCGAGCCGGCACCGAACGAGCTGGAACCGCTGACCTGGGCAGTGCTCAACGGCGCGCGCTCGGTATCGGGTGTCGACGCGCTCTACAGCGCGCAGGAACGCCGGATGCGAGCCCGAGCGACGCTTCGCTTTTTCGAGGATTGGGATGTGTTCCTATGCCCGGTGATGGGAACCCCACCGCCCAGGATCGGTTATCTCGATCCGATCAACGTGTCGGCGGCAGACATCCAGACCCGAAATGGCGAGGTCTATCCCTTCGCCGCCCCGTTCAACTTCACCGGTCAGCCCTCAATCTCCCTGCCGCTCGGCCAATCGCGTGAGGGGTTGCCGATCGGAATGATGTTCTCGGCGCGGTACGCCGACGAAGCGACATTGATCCGACTTGCCGCCCAGCTCGAACAAGCCTGCCCGTGGCATGATCAGCGACCGAAGTTCGGCGGGTGGGTAAACGGCGAGAAGGCTTGACCCGTTTCCGGCTTTCGTCCCAAAAGTCCCGAGAGCAAACCCACTCCTAGCGTCGACCTGCGCTTGCTCTCCCGCTTATCGTTGCAGAAGCTTGCTCCACCCAGCAAAACTGCAGCTCGGCTTTGGACGAGGAGCTTACCGATTGGTCTGGCTTAAAAGAATTCTGCTGCCGCTGCTCATGCTGATTCTAGCGATCCAACTCAGCTACGGGCTGCTGGCCTGGAGAGAAGAGGCTGTTGCGGAAGGCCGGATTCAAGCGCTGGAGGGCACGAGTGAGTGCCTCGGTGACATAACAACCTTAGAGGCGCGACGGCTCGAACACCTTGCGACGATAAGCGGCCTTACGCTGAGCGTCGAAGACCGGTGGCGCGTCGACTGCTATCTCAGAGCCGGGGACCGCCGGCAAGCAATTGAGCGCGCGCGGCAAGATTTCACCAACGCGCAAACGGCGATCACGAAGGCCGCACTGCTTGGCTCGGCGGCGGCTATAATGATCGGGATTCTGTCGGTGCTTGGATTGATCGGCCGTCGCAAGACCGCACGGACGATAGGCGCAGCGACTTAGCTGACGGAATTTGAACCACCCATTCGCGGACGTCGCCGTCGATGGGTCCCCGACCTAATCCTCGATCAGCTTCATTAGCCGCCGTTCGATCGGCGCCAGCACCGGGCCGAGTTCATGGCCGCGTTTCACCACCTGGCCGTGTTCGGCGATCAGCGCCCACATGCCCTGGCGGTTGCGCAAATCGGGGCGTTTCTCGATCCTGAATTCGGGGCGCTCGGCGGTGCGGCGAAACGCGGCGAACACCGCGGCGGCCTGGCCAAGCTCGATCGCATAATCGCGCCAATGCCCGGCGGCGACCATGCGACCGTACAGGTCGAGGATACGGGTGAGCTCGATCCGCTCGAACCCGATCTGGCTGGGCCGATGCCCGGACGAAGGAAACGGAGTGACCGTTCCCATCAGGCGCGATCACGCTCCGGGGTTTCGTGTTCGGCGAGCAAGGCATCGAGCCGCTTGCGCAATGTCTCGATCTCGCAGCGGAGCAACTCGACCTTCTGCGTCTGCGGATCGAACATCTCGCTGCACGGCGTGCCGTAAGCGAGGAACGGCTTTTCGCCCTTCCCTTCGACCATCGTCGGCCGTGCCGGGATGCCGACCATCACCGCGCCTTCGGGCACGTCGCGCGTGACGACCGCATTGGCGCCGATCCGAGCGCCCACCGCGACCGTCACCGGCCCGAGCACCTGGGCGCCGGATCCGATGATGACATTGTCCTGGATCGTCGGGTGGCGCTTGCCCGCGACACCGTCGGCCGGATTGGTCCCGCCAAGCGTGACGCATTGATAGATCGTGACATTGTCGCCGATCACTGCCGTCTCGCCGATCACGGTGAAGCCGTGGTCGATGAAGAAGAACTTCCCGATCGTGGCACCCGGATGAATGTCGATCGCGGTGAAGAAGCGCGCGATATGGTTCACCCAGCGCGCCAGGAAAAACAGCCGCGCATTGTACAAAGCGTGCGCGATGCGGTGATAGCCGAGCGCCCAGACGCCCGGGTAAAGCAGGATTTCCACGTTCGATCGTGGCGCTGGGTCGCGCGCCCGAATCGAGTCGAGATAAGCCCTGAGGCCAGCAAGCATTGGCGCGTCCCCTTCGCCGATTTTGACATATTTAGGACGGCGAACTGATGATTTCCATAACCGCGTTGCGAGAACTTCGTTGGGGAAAAGCCCATCTTTGTTGTAGGAATTAGCTCCGCGCGCCATGCAACGGAGCGGATCGCGGGGAGTTTGCGCTGTTGATGGTCGATGTTTCGCTGGCCTCGATCGAGGCGATCCTGCCCTTCATCGCGATCGGATTCGCCGCGCAATTGGTCGACGGCGCGCTGGGCATGGCGTTCGGCCTGATCAATTCGACGCTATTGATCAGCGTGATGGGTCTGCCGCCGCGCGTTGCCTCGGCCAGCGTCCATGCGGTCGAAACCTTCACCACTGCGGCGTCGGGTATCAGCCACGTCCTGCACCGCAACGTGAACTGGCGGCTGTTCGCGCGGCTGGTCATCCCCGGCATGATCGGCGGCGTGCTCGGCGCCTATGTGCTGTCGTCGGTCGACGCCTCGATCGCGCGACCGTTCGTGATGGCGTATCTGAGCGTGATCGGCCTCTATTTGCTCTTTCGCGCCTGGCGCGGCCGGGTCGAACCGAGGACGCCCAAGGTGATCGAGCCGCTCGGGCTGGTCGGCGGTTTTCTCGACGCGGCGGGCGGCGGCGGCTGGGGCCCCGTAGTGACGAGCAACCTGCTGGTGCAGGGCTCCTCCCCGCGCGAGGCGATCGGCACGGTCAACACCGCCGAATTCTTCCTGACCACAACGATCTCGGCGACGTTCATCTTCACCTTGGGTTTCGCTGCCTTCACCCTGCAGACGCTCGGCATCCTGATCGGCGGCCTGCTCGCGGCGCCATTGGGCGGGTGGCTCGCCAAGAAAGTGCCGGCGCGCCCGCTGATGGCGATGGTCGGCGTGCTGCTGACGTTGACCAGCGCGTTCTCGATCTATCAGGCCCTGGCGCGGTAGCGTTTGTCGCGGTGCCGGCCCGCTCCCCCACCCGACCTCCCAATCAGTTTATTCTATGGGAGGTCGGGTGGGGGAGCGGGCCGGCACCGTCTCAGCGAAGCTGCAAAAGACTCTAAACGTCGAACATCTGCGGCGCGCTGTCGATGACGCGGCGGGTGACCTTTTCCAGCGCGGCATTGAGCGCCACCCGCTCCGCATCGCTCAGATCGGTGAGCCATTGCTCATAGAATTTACCCCGCGCTCCACGGATGGCGGCGTGGACCGACTTGCCCGCCTCGGTCAGCGAAACGAGGCTGCTCTTGCGGTTACGCGGGTTGGCCTCGCGCTGGACGAAGCCGCGCTGCTCGAGCGACGCGACGGCTCGGCTCACTTCAGCCCGGTCCGAATAGGCGACGCTCGCCACTTCCGCGGCACTGCACTTTCCGATCATCTCGACATGAGTCAGCACCCGCCATTCGGCGAGGGAAAGCTGTGCCGTGTCCCGGACATGCTGCGCCGTGACCCGATCGATCATCTTGCTGAGCAAAAGGATGCGATAGGGAATGTGCGAGGGGCCGAATTCGAATGATGGCCGGCTGGACTTCGCCTCCGTCGGCGGTTCGGCACGGATGGTCTTTTGCTGCATCGCGATTTTGTAGCCGCCAGAATCGATATTGTCTTCTCGACGTGAGGCATCGCGCCTGATCGTTGACAAATCAACAAATGCGGCGTTTATCCGCTGTCCATGAGCGGACACCATCCTTTCGCCCCGGGGCTCGACCACGCTTTCACCATCTCGATCACGCTGTCGAAGCCCTATTGGATCAAACCGGGCGCGCGCGGCGATACACGCGCGGCAATCTACGCAGCGGAGGGGACGGTCGAGGGCCCGCGGCTCAATGGTCGCGTGATCCCCATGTCAGGCGGCGATTTCCCATTGTCGCGGCCGAACGGGGTGATCGATTTCGACGCCCGCTATCTGCTCGAGGCTGACGATGGCGCGATCATCTACCTCGAAAATCGCGGGTTCCGCTGGGCGCGTAGTCCCGAGATCGCCGAGAAGATGCACCGCAACGAACCGGTGTCGTTCGAGGATTATTATATGCGCGTCACGCCGCGCTTCGATGCACCGGCGGGTCCGCATGAATGGATGTCCCAGCATGTGTTCGTCGGCGTGGCGGAAAAGGTGCCGAACGCCAATCGGATCCATTATTTCGTCGTGTTATAGGGAGGCAATGTGCGTTTTCGGCCGCTCATGCGCGCGGGGAGCGACCCCTTCGGTCACCCCAATAAGCCGCCGCTGCCGCCGGCCGATTTCTCTTGCCGGGCCGAACACGGGCTGACGATCGAGCGCAATTGCCGCATCCCCTTACGCGATGGGGTGGAGATCTTCGCCGATCTCTATCGCCCCGAGGGCGCGACGGCGAACGTGCCGCTGCTCTTGGCCTGGGGCCCTTACGGCAAGCATGCGCTGACCAACCGCGTCTTCTGGCCGCGCTCCGGCGTCGACCCGGAATGGCTATCGGAACTGACCCCGTTCGAAGGCCCCGACCCGGTCTGGTGGGGTCGGCACGGTTACGGGGTGGCGGTGGTCGACCCGCGCGGTGCCTGGCTATCTGGCGGCGACTTCCACCACAATGGCATCCAGGAAGCGGAGGATTGCGCCGACGCGATCGAGTGGCTCGGCCGATTGCCCTGGTCGAACGGGCGGGTCGGGATGACCGGCGTGTCCTATCTCGCCAACATCCAATATCTGGTCGCGCCGCTGCGCCCCGGGCCGCTCGCCGCGCTCAATCCGTGGGAAGGCTTTTCAGACTGGTATCGCGAGTTCGCCTATCATGGCGGCATATTGGAAACGAGCTTCCTGCCTCGCGCCTGCGACAATATCCAATGGTCGCGCAATCGCACCGAGGATAGCTGGGCCAACATCGTCGCCCACCCGCTGATCGACGATTATTGGCATTCGAAGGACCTCGATCTGGAGGCGATAGGCCAGCCCGCTTATGTCGTCGCGAGCTGGTCCGATCAGGGGCTCCACTTGCGCGGCACGATCGAGGCGTGGCGCCGGATGGGATCGGCCGAGAAATGGCTCGACATCCACGGCCAGAAGAAATGGGCGCATTATTACCGGCCCGAAAGCCGCGCCCGCCAGCTCGCCTTTTTCGACCATTTTATGCGCGACCGGCCCACTGCCCTCGCCGCCTGGCCGCGCGTGCGGATCGAGGTTCGCGAACGGCACGGCGTGGCCGAGGAGCGGGCAGAGAATGAATGGCCGCTCGCGCGTACCGACTATCGCCGCCTCGCGCTCGACGCCGCGAGCGGCACGATGGGCGGCAACGCGCCGAGCGAAAGCGAGGTCCGGTATCCGGCGTCCGACGGGCGCATCTGCTTCGACCATCTCTTCGTCGAGGCGACCGAGATCACCGGCCATGCCAGCGTGAAGCTGTGGGTCGAAGCGGACGGGAGCGATGACATGGACCTGTTCGTCGCCCTGCAGAAGATCGACGCGGCGGGGGAACCCGTGGGCTTCACCTTCTATGCCTTCTACGAAAACGGACCCGTGGCGCTTGGCTGGCTGCGCGCCAGCCACCGCGCGCTCGACCCGAAGCGTTCGCGCCCCGAACGACCGGTCCATCTGCACACGAGCGAAGAGCGGCTCGCGCCCGGCGACTGCGTGCCGGTGGAGATCGAGATCTGGCCCTTCTCGGTCCGCTTCGCGGCCGGCGAGACATTGCGGCTGATCGTCGCGGGGTCCGACATCTATCCGAAGGAGGAGGGCGTAATGCTGCCGTTCCCGCTGCACCAGCAGACACGCAATGCCGGCACGCACATCATCCGCACCGGTGGTGCGTTCGATTCCGCGATCCTGCTTCCCGTCATCCCAGCAAAGGACTTGCCGCAATGACCGCCGCCGACTGCATGCTGGAGCACGTTTTCGATATCGAAGTCCTGTTCGGCGCCGACCGGCACATCTTCGGCCCGCTGCCCGGCGGCGGCAGCCAGGGCTATACCCCCGCGATCGGCGGCACGATCAGTGGGCCGCGCCTTTCGGGCCGCGTGGTGCCGCACAGCGGCGCCGATTATGCCCTGGTCCGCGACGACGGCACGATCGAGCTCAGCGCGCATTACATGCTGGAGGCGGATGACGGCACGAGCATCTATATCCAGAATCGCGGCTACCTCGTGCGGGCCGCTCCCGGCAGCGTCCAGCCATCCTATTTCCGCCTGACTCCCTATTTCCGGGTGCCGGCGGGCCCGCACGACTGGCTGTCGCGCACCGTGATCGTCGGCGGAGGCGAACGCCGGACGGCCCCCGATCGGTCGCTGTTCCGCTATTACGCACTGGTGTGACGAGATGAGGCGGGGCGGTCGGTTCTGGGGTATCTTCCGCCGATGAGCTCGACTGGACCCAGGGCACCGCGCGGCGCGGCCGACAGGCTTGCCTATCTCCTCAAGCTCATCGCCGCGGGACCACCACAGTTCACGCTCGGCGAGCTGGCGGCCAGCGCCGGTCTGCCGACCAGCTCGGTACATCGTCTGCTTCAGGCGCTGGTGCGATCGGGACTGGTCGAGCGCGGTCATGGCCAGACATACCGCCCCGGGCGCGAACTACATCGTCTTGCCTCGCAGCTCGTGGCACGGTTCGATCTCGTCCGTTGCGCGACGCCGCTGCTGGAGGAACTGGTGACCCAATGGCACGAGACGGCGGTCTTGTGCACCTACAGCCCGTCGATGCGGGCCGCGATCATCGCGGATGTGGTGATGACTCCTCACCCGCTTCGCTTCGCGGTCGAGCGCGGCGGTGAGGTCCAGTTGCCATGGGGATCGCTTGGCCGTGCCATTCTCGCCTTCCTGCCGCAGGGCGATACGGAAGCGATCATGCGCGAGGCCAAAGTCGGGCCGTTAAGCGGCCGCCCACGATCATCGCGCCCGGAGATGGAGGCGGAGCTGCAGCAGATCCGCGAGCGGGGTTTCGCCCGTTACTTCGACCCGCGCTACGATATCGCCGGTATCGCGGCGCCCGTTTTCGGTGCCTTTGGCGAGATTTTGGGATGTCTCGGCGTGACTATGCCGTCAAAGCGATACCAGCTTCATCTTGAAGACGATCTTGCCACGGCGGTGCGCACTTCGGCCGAGACGCTGAGCGGAATGGCTGCGATCTCGCACAGTTGATCACCCACTTTCCGTAATACGGAATTGAACTTCCGGAATTTGGAATTGCCTTGACAGTTGATTGTTCAACATGTCCATCTCCGCTCCGGCGATGCCGCAAAGGCACGCGACGAACCCTAGGGGGGATGCACTATGGCAATTCGATTGACTGCGCTCCGTGCGGCTACTTCGATCATCGCGCTTGCCGGCTCCATGGCCGTTGCCGCGCCCGCGCTGGCGCAAGACACGCCGGACACCAGCGCGCAGGATCAAAAGGACAGCCAGGCATCGTCCAAGGACGACATCGTCGTGACCGCGCAGTTCCGGTCGCAGCGGCTGCAGGATGCGCCGCTGGCGATCACCGCGGTGTCGGGAAGCATGCTCGAAGCACGCGGCCAGACCAGCATTGCCGATATCGGCAACCAGGCCCCCAACGTCACGCTGCGCCAGGCGCCGGCGACCTATGGCCCCGCGGTCGTCGCCTATATCCGCGGCGTCGGACAGCGCGACACCAGCTTTGCGCTCGAACCCGGCGTCGGCCTTTATATCGATGATGTCTATCTGCCGACGCTGCACGGTTCGTTGCTCGACCTGATCGATCTCGATCGGGTCGAAATCCTGCGCGGACCGCAGGGTACGCTTGCCGGGCAGAATTCGATCGGCGGGGCGATCAAGCTCTATTCGAAGAAACCGGACGGCACAGGCGGCGGCTATGTCCAGGCGACCTACGGCGCCTATAACCGGGTCGAACTGCGCGGCGGCGCCAACTTCACCATCCTGCCGAATCTTTTCGCGCGCGTCTCCGGCACGGCGGTCCACAAGGATGGCTACATCACGCGCTACGACTTTGCCTGCACGCACCCAGGCACGCCGATCCCGTCGACTTTGGTCAATTCCCAGTCGTGCAAGCTCGGAACCGAAGGCGGCAAGGACTATGTCGCGGGGCGCCTGGCCCTGCGCTATGAGCCGAGCAGCAACGTGACGCTCGATGTCGTGGCCGACATCACGCGGGACGACAGCGAGGCGGGACCGACGACCCTGCTCTATGTCGGGCAAAACGCCAATCCCGGCGTCGCCAACACCGGATCGGCAACGACCGGAACATCGGCTCCCGCTTATACGCTCAATGGCGTGCGATACGGCACCTCCACCGGATCGCAATTCATCAGCTATTCGCCGTTCGGCAATTATGCGCAGGATACATTCAGCTCGAGCCCGTACATAAGTTACGAAAATTACATGGAACTCAAGCCGCGCGACGGATCGGCGCCTTGGTCCGCCCCGATCAAATCGGCGATCAATTCCTGGGGTGTTTCAGGAAATCTGAAAGTCGATCTGTCGCCCGATTTCAGCATCACATCGATCACTGCTTACCGCAAATTCGATGGCGTCTACTCTTCGGCCGATGGATCGCCCTTCTCGCCGACGCTGCAGGCGAGCCAGATCTACAATCGCCAGTTCAGCCAGGAGCTCAGGCTCAACGGCAATATCGGCTCGACGTTCAACTTCACCGTCGGCGGCTATTATCTGCACAAGCGCAGCCAGAACATCACGCGGGTTACCCTCACGACGCTCAACTTCATCGAGAACAACAAGATCCCGGCGACCACCAAGGCCGTGTTCGCCAATGGCGATTGGGAACCGCTCAAGAACCTGCATCTGGTCGGCGGCATCCGCTATACCGACATGACCAAGAGCTTCATTTACGGGCGCAAAGGCATTCCCGGATCCTCGACGGGAGGGGCGACGCCGCCGTCGATCGCGTCGCTCGACGGCTTGGTCGGGACATTCAAAGGCAATCGCGTCGATTGGCGCGCCGTGCTCCAATATCGCTGGTCGGACGAGATCATGACCTACGCCCAGGTTTCGACCGGCTTCAAGAGTGGCGGCGTCAATCCGCGGCCGTTCTTCCCAGCCCAGGCGCTGGCGTTCGGACCCGAGACGCTGACCGCGTATGAGGCGGGGTTCAAGAGCGACCTTTTCGACCGCCACATGCGGCTGAACGTCAGCGCGTTCCTCAACAAGTACAATGACATCCTCGTTACCGTGGCGAGTTGCCCGCTGCCGGGCGTGCCGGCGGCGCCTTGCGCGCTTCCGCTCAACGCCGGCAAGGCGGATGTGAAGGGCGCGGAAGCCGAATTGAGTTTGCGCCCGGTCGATGGCTTCACCATCGATGCCTCGCTTGCCTATCTCTACTTCAGATACACCTCGATCTCGGCGGCGGCCGCGAGCTCCGGCATCGGCGTCGAGGACAAGGGGCAATATATCTCGCCCTGGCAATGGAGCCTGGGCGTACAATATGATTTCGAGTTCGCCAGTGGCGCCAAGCTGACGCCGCGGATCGATGTGGATCACCAGGACTCGTTCAATCGCAACGCGAACAATGTCGACGCCGTGACTGGCGGCAAGGACATCTTTGGCGAGGTGAAAGGACGCACGCTCGTCAATGCGAGACTCACCTTCCGGACACCGAAGGACGATTGGTCGCTCGCGCTCGAGGGCCGCAATCTCACCAACAAACTCTATTACACCGACATTTTCGACAATCGCGGGTCCACCAATTCGATCCAGGGGTCACCGGGCGAACCGCGGACCTGGGCCGTCACCCTCAAGCGGAAATTCTGAGCGGAGGCGAAAAAGCCCTGCCACAGGCCCCTCGCCTCAATTCAGAATCCAGTGGAGTTTGCCATGGTCTCTCAGCCCCACCCCATCGCAACCGCAGCGCCAAGCGGGCCGATCGTCGCGGGGCTGCACATGCCCGACTTTCGCCGGATCGGTGTAAAGCCCATTTCGGGCGCCTGCGGATGCGAGATCAGCGGCGTCGACCTGCGCCAACCGCTCGATGACGAAACGCTCGCCGAGGTCATGAAGGCATTCGAGCATTTTCTGGTGATCCTGTTCCGCGACCAGGATCTGACGCCGGAGCAGCACAAAGATTTTTCCCGCTATTTCGGCGAGATCACCGAACTGCCGCAGGCCCCGATCTATGACGGACACCGCGACATGCAGGAGGTACGCCGCGAAGCGCATGAGCCCGAGAATGTCGTGCCCTCGTTCGAGCATTTCCACACCGACAGCCCCTTCCTGCTTCAGCCGCCCAAATGCGTCGTCATGCGCGCGCTCGAGGTGCCGCAATGGGGCGGCGATACGGCGTTTTCGAACGCCTATCTCGTCTACGAACATATGTCTGACGGGCTGAAGGCACTGCTCGACGGACTTCAGGTGGTCTATTCGGGCAAGGACATCTGGGCAAAGAATGCCAAGCTGGCGCCCGACAAGCGGCTGCGCCTGCGCGAGAGCCACGACTTTACCGAGGACGAACTCGAAAATGTCCATCCCGCGGTGCGCGTCCATCCCGTGACGGGGCGCAAGGCGCTGTTCGCGACGACCGCCTACTTCAAGCGCTTCGTCGGATGGAGCGAGGAAGAAAGCCGCGCCTTGCTCGCTTATCTGCAAAGCCTGGCCCAGCACCTCCATTATCATTGCCGCGTGAAATGGGAGAGAGACACGCTGATCGTGTGGGACAACCGCTTCACGCTCCATCGCGGCATCCACGATTTCAAATATGAGCGGCGGCATCTGGTCCGCACCACCGTGATCGGCGAGCGGCCCCTTGGTCCGTCGGACTTCCTGCGATCATGAAGGTCAGCGCCGCGATCGCGGAAATACTCGCGCGCGAAGGCATCGACGTCATCTTCGGTTATCCGCGCAATGCCGTGCTCGAACAGGCGGCGGCGATCGGCATCCGCCCGGTCATCGTCCGCCAGGAGCGCACCGGCGTCCACATGGCCGACGCGCTGTCGCGGCTCACGCGCGGGCGGCGGATGGGCGTGTTCGCGATGCAGCACGGACCTGGCGCCGAAAACGCCTATGGCGGCGTCGCCCAGGCCTATTCGGAAAGCGTACCGGTGCTGGTGCTGCCGCAAGGCTATGCTCGCCGGCTGGCGCACGTGCCGGACAATTACAACGCCAGCCTCTCGATGCGCGACATCACCAAGACCTGCGAGCCGATCCTGCGCGCCGAGGATACGCCGGCGATCCTGCGCCGCGCGTTCACCGCATTGCGCAACGGGCGGCTTCGTCCCGCGCTCGTCGAAATGCCGTGGGACGTGCTCGACGAGGAACTGTCCGAGCCGCTCGACTACGCGCCGGTCGTCACCACCCGCAGCGCGCCCGATCCTGAAGCGGTCGCCCGGGTGGCGGATCGCCTGGTCGCGGCAAAGCGGCTGGTCATCCATGCCGGGCAAGGCGTGCATTGGGCCGAAGCCTATGCCGAATTGCGCATGCTCGCCGAATTGCTCGGCGCGCCGGTTTCCACAAGCCTGGAAGGCAAGAGCGCGTTCGACGAGACGCATCCGCTCGCGCTCGGGTCCGGCGGCGCGGCGATTCCGGGGCAGCTTCGCCATTTCCTCGACCGCGCCGACCTGATTCTCGGTATCGGCTGCAGCCTGTCCGAAACCGCGTTCGGCGTAGCGATTCCGCCAGGTGCGGCAGTCGTTCACGCCACGCTCGATCCCGCCGACATCAACAAGAGCGTGCCCTGTATCGACGCACTCATCGGCGATGCGAAACTGACCCTCGCCATGCTGGTCGCGGCCTGTCGCGAGCGGCTGAGCGGCCCACGCGATCCCGGCCCGGCCGCCCGCGAGATCGCCGAGGTCGAAGCCAAATGGCTCGCCCAATGGCTGCCGCTGCTCGAAAGCGACGATACGCCGCTCAGCCCCTATCGCGTCCTGTGGGACCTGCAGCGCACCGTCGACGTCGCGAACACGATCATCACCCACGATGCCGGTTCGCCGCGTGATCAGCTCTCGCCTTTCTGGAAGACGCGGTCGCCGCTCAGTTATATCGGTTGGGGCAAGACCACCCAGCTCGGCTACGGCCTCGGACTGGCGATGGGCGCCAAGCTCGCCTGTCCGGACAAGCTATGCATCAACGTCTGGGGCGATGCCGCGATCGGCTTCACCGGCATGGATTTCGAGACGGCGGCACGCGAGCGGCTGCCGATCCTGTCCATCCTGCTCAACAATTCGGCCATGGCGATCGAATTGCCGATCATGCCTGTGGCGACCGAACGCTTCCGCGCGACCGACATTTCGGGGAATTATGCCGACTTCGCGCGCTCGCTCGGCGGATATGGCGAGCGCGTCACCTCGCCCAACGAGATCATCCCCGCCATCCGGCGAGGGATCGCGGCGACCGAAGCCGGGCAACCGGCACTGCTCGAATTCATCACCGCACAGGAAACACGGGCGTCGCGCTTATGAGCAATTCCGGCGAAACGCGGCGCTGGCCCTGGTCGGCGACCTGGCCGTTATTCGTCCTGACGCTGGTGTCTGTGTCGAACTATCTCGACCGTTCGCTGCTCGGCCTGGCGCTTCCCGCGATTAAGCGCGAGCTGGGGTCGTCCGACACCGTGCTGGGATTGGTCTCTGGCCTGGCCTTCATTCTCTTCTACTCGTTGCTCGGCATTCCGATCGCCTGGGCAGCCGATCGCACCAACCGGCGCAACATCATCGCTGCGGGCCTCGCTTTCTGGAGCTTGATGACGGCGTGCACGGGATTGATCGGCGGTATCTGGCAATTGGCGGTGGTGCGGCTGCTGATGGGGGCCGGCGAGGCTTGCGGAACCGCCCCGTCCAATTCGCTCATCGCGGATCGCTTCCCGGCCGAACGGCGTCCGCTCGCGCTGGCGTTGTTCGGAACAGCCTCGCCTTTGGCCTTCATCCTGTTCTTCCCGCTCGCAGGATGGATTGCGCAGACCTATGGCTGGCGCGCGATGTTCATCGCCATGGGGCTGCCGGGACTGTTGCTCGCGCTGCTGGTGGTGTTCACAGTTCGTGAGCCCGAGCGGACCGCGCCGCCTCCCGCTCGGCTGCCGATGGCGAGTTCGCTGCTTGCCGACCTGCGCGCACTCTTCGCCAACCGCTGCTTCACCTGGATCTTCGCCGGCGTGACATTGATGGGGGCGAATATCTGGGCATCGGGGGCATGGGTGCCCTCCTTCTTCATGCGCGTGCATCACCTGAGCGTTGGCGACGTCGCGAACATCATCGGCCCGACGCGCGGGTTCATCGGCCTGTTCGGCATCTTGATCGGCGGCGTGCTGATCGATCGCTTACCCAAGGAGCGGATTGCCTGGCGGGTAGGCCTTCCCGCGATCGCCTGTTTGCTGGCCGGCCCCGCCGAGGCGCTGTTCCTGCTAGGCAATTCGCATTCGGCCTGGCTGGGCGGTTTCGCGCTCAGCAGCTTCTTCATGCTGATCCATCAGGCGCCGATCTATGCGGCGGTAGTGAACATCGTCGGCGAACGACGGCGCGCGCTCGCCACGGCAGTCATTCTGCTCGGCGCGAGCCTGATCGGCGACGCCGCAGGCCCGACCGCCGTCGGCGTGCTCAACGATCTGCTTGCCCCGCGTTTCGGCGACGACGCCATCCGCTATTCGATGCTGATCGTCGCCGTCACGCCGGTGTTTGCCGGATTCTGCTTCCTGCGGGCGGCCACCCTCTATGCCGCGGCGGCAAGCGCTAGCCCGGAGGAAGTGGGCGCAACGACCTAGCGCCTTACGCTATCGCGGCGTGCACCGTCGCGACCGCCTTCATCACCGCCGCCCAGCGTACCGCGTCCTGGATCGCCTGCGCCGTCACGCCGGCCTTCTTCAGCACATTCTCATGTGCATCGATGCACAGGCCGCAGCCGTTCATCGCGCTGATCGCCAGGCTGAACAGTTCGAAATCGTCCTTTTCGATGCCTGGCGCGCCGATCACGTTCATGCGCAGCTTGGCTGGCATGTTGGCATATTCCTTGTTCCCGGCGAGATGCGTGAAGCGATAATAGACGTTGTTCATCGCCATCACCGCCGCCGCCGCGCGCGCCGCATTGGCGGCTTCGGGCGACAGCTTGCCGGCGACTTCCGCCTCGGCCGCTTCGACCAGCGGCTTATGGCCTGAGGCATGCGCACAGGCGAGGATCAGGCCATATTTGCGCTGATCGCCGAGCGACGTCTCGTTGAGCAACGACCCGACATTGAGCCGGATGTCCTTGGCGAAATCGGGCAGCGACTGGGCGAAATCCTTGAGCGACATGCGATAGGCTCCTCGCGGCGGTGATCGCCGGCGTTGGGAAGGCCCCGGCCGAAGCCGGGGCGAAAGATCGGGAAATAGGTGGCGCGGGGCCGAGGGGGGGAAAGACCCCGCGCCGGGGGATACGGCCCTGATTCGAGGCCGCATCTGTTAGACGGAGCCGTTACGCGGCAACCTTGAGGACGTCGTCGCCCTTGTTCCAATTGCACGGGCAAAGCTCGTCGGTCTGGAGAGCGTCGAGCACGCGCAGCGTCTCCTGCGGGTTGCGGCCGACGTTGAGGCCGTTGACCTGCACCGCCTGGATCACGCCGTCGGGATCGACGGTGAAGGTGGCGCGATAAGCGACATTTTCGTCGGCATCCAAAATACCCAGCGCCGCTGCGAGCTTGCCGCCATTGTCGGCGATCCACGGGAAATCGGCCGCCGCGAGGTCGGGATCCGACTTGCGCCACGCCAGGTGGACATGGCTGGTATCGGTCGAGGCGCCGATCAGCACCGCGTCGCGATCCTCGAAATCGCCCTTCAGCCCGGCATAACCGACGATCTCGGTCGGGCAGACGAAGGTGAAGTCCTTGGGCCAGTAGAACACGATCTTCCACTTGCCGGGAGCGGTGGTGGTGACGTCGATCGTCTCGCCGGCGGGCAAGGCGTCGACGCCCTGCTGGACGGGAACGGTGATAGCGGGGAACTTGTCTCCGACGGTCAACATGATTCTGGGCCTCCTGCCTGAATTGGGGTCGGCCTTCTTGGACATCCTCTCGAGGATTGGCGGGCCTTCAGGCCTCTTCTGTTCGAGCCGCATATAGGCTGGCTTTTAAACGATCCAATAGGTTATTTACGGATCCTTGATCGAGTGAGGCGATAAATGACGACCTACCTCCCTACCCTGAAGCAGCTGCAATATCTCGTCGCGCTGAAGGACCACGGCCATTTCGGCCGCGCCGCCGAAGCCTGTTTCGTCACCCAATCGACCATGTCGGCGGGGATTCGCGAGCTCGAGACCTTGATCGGCGTGACCCTGGTTGAGCGGACGCGGCGCGTGGTGCGGTTCACGCCGCTTGGCGATCGCATCGCCGACAAGGCGCGGCGCGTGATTCGCGAGGCCGAGGAACTGGGCGACATGGCACGGGCTGCCGGGCGGCCATTGTCGGGCGAGATGCGGATGAGCGTCATCCCGACAATCGCGCCGTTCATGCTCCCGCACATCCTGCCCGCCTTGCGCCGCGACTATCCGGACCTGAAGCTGTTTCTGCGCGAGGAAACCACGGGCACGGCGTGCGAAGGCCTGCACAACGGCCGCACCGACTGCGTGTTGCTCGCGCTGCCTTATGCTTGCGGCGAGGTGACCGCGGCGCGGTTGTTCGACGACCGCCTGTTCGTCGCCTTTCCCGATAGCGAATTGCCCAATCCCCCCGCCATGATTGCGGCGGCCGATATCGACGAGAATCGACTGCTTCTGCTCGAAGACGGGCATTGCCTGAAGGATCACGCGCTGGCGGCCTGCAACCGGCCCGAACTGGGCGCGCACGCGATGATGATGGGAACGTCGCTCCACACGATCGTGCAGATGGTCGACAATGGATTGGGCGTGACGATGCTACCCGAAATGGCGGTGCAATCGGGCATATTGGACAATACCGCGATTTCGGCGCGGCCGCTCGCGGGAGATCATGCCACGCGCACCATCGCGCTGGTGTGGCGGCGCGCATCGCCGCGCGAACGCGACTTTCGGCTGCTGGCCGACATCCTCAAGGCGGCGGCCTGACGCTTTTCCGCGTCGGGCGTTGGGAAACCAACCGGTCACCCGAGCGTATCCTTTAGGACACCCGGCACGGGTGCACCCATGAAAGGATGCTAATAGAATGAAGCTGTTGCGTATTCCGGCGCTCGCGATCGCGCCGGTCCTTGCCCTTCCCGCTTTCGCCCAGACCACGCCCGCCGCGCCGCCGGCTGGGCCTGCACCGCAGACCGCCGCTCCTGCCCCCGCCGCCGCGGCCACTCCCAATCCTTCGGTCGGTGGCGCGCCGATGGACGCCACCAAGACCATCGTCGCCAACGCTTCCGCCGCGCCCAACCTCTCGACACTGGTCAAGGCGATTACCGCCGCGGATCTGACCGCTACCTTGTCGGGGCCCGGGCCGTACACCGTGTTCGCGCCGACCGACGACGCCTTCACGCGCCTGCCGCCCGACACGCTCGCCCAGTTGATGAAGCCCGAGAACAAGGCGCTGCTGGCCAAGGTGCTGACCTATCACGTCGTGCCCGGCACGATCGATTTCGCGCAGTTGAAGGCACAGATCACCGCCGGCAACGGCACCGCCACGCTGACCACCGTCACGGGCCAGCCGCTCAAGGTGACGATCACCGGCAACAACGTCGTCACACTGACCAGCGTCAACGGCAATGTCAGCTATCTGGAGACGCCCGACGTCCACCAGTCGAACGGCATCGTCCATGTCGTCAATGGCGTGCTGCTGCCCAAGCTGAACTGATCTCCGCCCCCGGCGCTGTGGCTTGGCCCGGCGCCGGGGTCACCGCTTCCAGCGGTCGGCGGCGTGATGATCGCTGTCGCGTTCGCCGACCCATCGCGCGTCCTGCCCCCGCGTCTCTCGTTTCCAGAACGGCGCGTCGGTTTTGAGGCGGTCGATCAGAAAGGCGCACGCCTCCAACGCCGCGGCGCGATGGGCCGCCGCGGTGCCGACAAAGACGATGCGCTCGCCCGGCTTCATGGCTCCGACGCGATGGATCACGGCCGCCGCGGCCAGCGACCAGCGTTGGGCTGCTTCCGCCGCCAGGTCGCTCAGCGCCTTTTCGGTGGCGAGGGGATAATGTTCGAGGAACAGTTCCTCCACGCCGCCATCATCGCGCACCAGCCCGGTGAAACTCGCCACCGCGCCGCCGCCGGCGCGTTCGAGCGCGTCCAATTCGGCGGCGACGTCGATCGGGGCGTCGGTGACCAGGATTCGGATCATCCGCCGGTCACCGGCGGAAACAGCGCGATCTCGCGCGCTCCCACGATCGACGCATCGAGCGGCACGAACAGTTGATCGACTGCTGCCCTCAGCTTTGTCTTGTCGCCCAGCGCCTCGGCATAGCCGCCGCCGCGCGCCGCGAGCCAGTCGATCAGCCCGGCGACGTCGGCGATCTCGACCGGCGGTGTCGCGCGCTCGTGGCCGACCCCAATGCTTTCGCGCACCCAGGCGAAATAGAGCAGGTCGATCGCTGCCATCAGTCCATGTGCTTCAGGCCGACGCGCAGATAGTCCCACCCGGTGACCAGGGTGAGCGCGGCGGCGCCCCACAAAGCGACCAGCCCGATACTATGCACGATCGGCCAGGCCGGCAGCGCTCCCGCCAGGATCATCGCGCCGAGCGCGACGAGCTGGAGCGTCGTCTTCCATTTGGCGAGTTGCGACACCGGGACCGAGACCTGGAGGCCGCCGAGGAATTCGCGCAACCCCGACACCATGATCTCGCGCGCCAGGATGATGATCGCGGCAATCACGTGCCAACCGCCAATGTCGCGAGTCGCGACCAGCATCAGGACGACGGCAGCCACCATGATCTTGTCGGCGATCGGATCGAGGAAGATGCCGAGCTTCGACACCGTCCCCTGGGCACGGGCGAGATAGCCGTCGAGATAGTCGGTTAGCGCGATCAGCGCGTAGAGCACGAAGGCGAACGCATAGCCAAGCTCCCAACCCGGCCACCACAAGAAGGCGACGAGCAAGGGCACGCCGAGGATGCGCGACAGGGTCAGGATGTTGGGAAGAGTCCACATGTTCGCACTTCCTAAGGTGTGTACCCTCAACCGGCAATGTCGGCGGAAGTGCCCCGCGCCAAACCACATTTACCAATTGAACGATTGTCGCTGCCTATGCCGCTCGGCTAAGGGACCGGCTTCTTTCGCCACGACGGGGCCCCACACTCGTAATGCATAGTGCGCTCGGTTTGTTGAAGGAGCGCCGATTCCTGCCGCTGTTCGTCACGCAGTTCCTCGGTGCCTTCAACGACAATCTGTTCAAACAGGCGATGGTCATCGTCGTGGTTTATCAGATTTACAACAACCCTCAGTACGAACAGAGCTTCACCGCGCTTGCCACCGCGATCAGCATCATACCCTTCTTTCTGCTGTCCGCGCTGGCCGGACAGCTCGCCGACGCCAACGACAAGAGCAAGATCATCCGCATCGTCAAGACCGCGGAAATCGTCATCATGGTGGTCGGCGGGAGCGGGCTGCTGCTCGCCAAGGCGGGCCACACCGTCATCGGCATGGCACTCATGCTGACCGCGGTGCTAGCGCTCGGCATCCATTCGACCTTTTTCGGCCCGATCAAATACGCGATCCTGCCGCAGCATCTGGAAGAGGATGAGGTGCTGGGCGGCACCGGGCTGGTCGAATCGGCGACCTATCTGGCGATCCTGCTCGGTACCGTGCTCGCCGGCTTCATGAAGGTCGAACACGCGGTGATCGGCACGCTCGTCGTCGCGGCGATCGGCTGGTTCGCCGGACGGCGAGTTCCGCCGGCGCCGCGCGTCGGACCCGAGCTGAAGATCAACTACAATCCCTTCACCGCCTCGTGGCGACTGATCAGCGGGACGATGCACATCCCCCGCCTGTTCCTGGCGATCTGCGCGATCAGCTTCTTCTGGACGATGGGCGCGGTGCTGATCATCATCTTCACGCCGCTGGCCAAGAACGTGCTGACCGCCGACAAGCATGTCGCGACCTTGCTGACCGCCTTATTCTCGATCGGCATCGCGATCGGATCGGTCGCGATCAACTCACTGCTCAAGGGCCATACGTCGGCCAAATACGGCCCCGCCTCCGTGCTGATCATGGGCGCCTTCGTCGTGCTGTTCTCGATCCTGTGCAAGACATGGCCGCCCGCGGCGGTCGGCCATTATTATGGCTGGCTCGAATTCATCGCGATGCCCCGCGCACTGCTGGTGATCGGCGCCCTGATGGGGATCGCGATCTTCGGCGGCATGTTCGTCGTTCCGCTCTACGCCTTCCTGACGACGACCGTGACCAAGGACGAGACCTCGCGCACGGTGGCGGCCAACAATGTCGTCAATTCGGGATCGATGGCGATCGGCGCGGCGATGGTCACCGCGCTGTCGCATGCCGGGGTGACGCCGACCAACATGCTGTTCGTCGTCGCCGCGATGTGCCCGATATCGGCCTGGCTCGCGCAGAAGCTACACAAGGCCTGCGACTGAGCGGAGGCCCGCCAGCGCGGGCTGTCAGAGAATGAGCGTGTAGATGCAGATGAAGAAGGCGGTGAAGCTCATAACGAAGAGCTTCAGGTCGCCATCGTCATTACGTCGCCGCGTCTCGCCGCCAAGCCCGAGCCGGCGGCGGAAGGAATGGCTGGCCCCGCGCGGGGCGAGTTGGAGATACCCTGGCATAGCCAGCAGTTAACGCGCCGTTTACGATTTCGGCCATCGTTAAGATTGGTTAACCACTGTCCGTGAATGGGACGGTCGCGGAAGGAACTTTTTGCCAGCCGTCGGGCGATACTCAGGCTTGGCGAGTAAGCAGGGTTTCGATGCCGCCCGCCATCGTCGATCCGGCTCCAGCGAGCACGCCGAACAGGTCGCGCGGATCGCTCGGCCGCGCGAGCAGGTCTATCGTGCTGTAGAGGCCCGCCTCGCCCACCACGTCGTCGAGATAGCGCAGCGCCGAGAAATCCTCGATCGCGAAGCCGACCGAATCGAACAAGGTGATCTCGTCGCGATGCGCGCGGCCCGGGGTTTCGCCGGCGATCACGCGCCACAATTCGGTTGCCGGAAAGTCGGCCGGCTTCTGCTGGATTTCGCCCTCGATTCGCGTCTGGGGCAGATATTCGACGAACACGCTGGCGCGGTCGAGGATCGCATCCTGCAACTCGGTCTTGCCCGGACAATCGCCGCCGACCGCGTTTATGTGCATGCCCGAGCCGATCATATTGTCGGAGAGGATCGTCGCGCGCTTCTTGTCCGCGGTCACCGTGGTGACGATGTCGGCGCCCTCGACCGCTTCCTGCGCGGAGGGCGCGACGGTGATCGCGAAATCGCGGCCGGCCATGTTGGCGCGGAATTTCGCGGTCGCGGCGGGATCGACGTCGTAGATGCGCAGGCGATCGATCCCGAGCAACGCATGGAACGCCTCCGCCTGGAATTCGGCCTGCGCCCCCAGCCCGATGATCGCCATCGTCCGCGCGCCGGGCCGGGCGAGATAGGTCGCGGCCAGCGCCGACATCGCCGCGGTGCGGAGCGCGGTCATGATCGTCATCTCGGCGATCAGCCGAGGATAGCCAGTCGCGACGTCCGCCAGCACGCCGAACCCGGTCACCGTCTGCAGCCCCGCCGCCTGGTTGGCGGGATGGCCGTTGACATATTTGAACCCGAAATCCTGTTTGTCGGCGATCGGCATCAGCTCGATCACGCCACCGGGCGAATGGCTGGCGTAGCGCGGCGATTTGTCGAATTCGGGCCAGCGGCCATAATCCGCCGCGATATAATCGGCGAGCTCGCGGAGCAGATTGCCCAGCCCCTTGCGCCGGACCAACTCAACGACGTGACCAACCTCGACTAAGCGCATGACCCTCATCCTTTCGAGCGAGGATGCTAGGCAGGCGAACCGCTGCGCATAATTGCATTATCGCTGGATAAAAATACAACGATGGAGCAGAATGCTCAGCCGCAAGGAGCATATCGATCATGCAGGAGCTCGACTCGACCGACCGGCGGCTGATCGCCGAATTGCGCCAGGACGGCCGGGCGCCGATGGCACAACTCGCAACCCGCATCGGCATTTCGCGCGCGACCGCCGAGAAGCGCGTGGCGCGGATGGTCGAGAACGGCACGATCCTGGGCTTCACCGTCCGTGCGCGCGACGAAACATCGAGCATCCGCGCGATAATGATGATCGAAGTGGCGGGCCGCGCGACCAGCGCGGTGATCCGCAATCTCAAGGAAATCCCCGAGCTGCATACGCTCCACACCACCAATGGCGGCTGGGACCTGATCGCCGAATTGCGCGCCGACAGCCTGGGCGATTTCGACCGCGTGCTGCGCGAAGTGCGACTGATCGATGGCGTGCTGAACAGCGAGACGAGTTTGTTGCTGAGTTCGGCGTGAGGGCGCTCCCAGGCTTATACCGTCCACGTCTCCCACCGCCTGACGGCGGCGGGCTCCTCCCCCTCTCCGGTGAGCGGGAAAGGTGTATTAGAACTTGTTGTCGCGCGGGAAGCCGGTCGGCGGCATTCGCCCCGCGGCGCCGCGCGCGGTGCGCCACGGCTGGAGGTCGGTTTCGGTGCGCGTGCGGCCGCTCTCGCCGCCCATCGCCCAGCTCAGGCCCTCGGCGAACTTGAACGTGACGGCGTCCGACAGGCCGCCGTCGCGATAACGTTGCAACTGCACGCCTTGCCCCTTGGCGAGCTCGGCGACTTCCGACAGCGGGAAGACCAGCATCTTGCGGTTGTCGCCGATCGCCGCGACGTAATCGTCCTCGCCGGCGATCGGCCGGACGATCTTGAGCTTGGCGCCGGCGCGCGGCGTCACGACCGCCTTGCCCTTGCGTGTCTCGGCAATCGCGTCGGCCGCCTTGAGCACGAAGCCGCGGCCGTCGGACGCCGCGACCAGCAATTTCTCCGCCTCGCTCGCGCGCAACAGCGCGGCGATCCCGGCCTCTCCATCGAGGTCGATCATCAGCCGCACCGGCTCGCCAAAGCCACGCCCGCCGGGCAGCCTGTCGGCGGCAAGCGTGTAGAAGCGTCCCGTCTCCGCGGCGAGCAGCAATTTGTCGGTGGTCTGGGCGTGGAAGGCGAAGCGCGGGCCGTCGCCTTCCTTGAACTTCATCGCATCGGCGGAGGCGAGTTCGACATGGCCCTTCATCGCCCGGATCCAGCCGCGCTGCGACAGGATCACGGTGATCGGCTCGCGCTCGATCATCGCCTCGAGCGGGATTTCGCGCGCCGGTGCCGCTTCCTCGATCCTGGTGCGTCGGCGGCCGAGCACGGTCTCCGGGCCATAACGGTCGCGGACCTTGCCGAGGTCACGCTTCAACCGTGTGCGCTGCCGCGCGTCGGACGAGAGCAGCAAGTCGAGCTCAGCCTTTTCCTTCTCGAGCCCCTCGCGCTCCTTGCGCAGTTCCATTTCCTCGAGCTTGCGCAAGCTGCGCAGCCGCATGTTGAGGATCGCTTCGGCCTGGCGGTCGGTCAGCTCGAACTCGGCGATCATCACCGGCTTGGGCTCATCCTCGGTGCGGATGATCTCGATCACGCGGTCGAGGTTGAGATAGGCGATGATATAGCCGTCGAGCAGTTCGAGCCGGTCGGCGATCTTGTCGAGCCGATGCTGCGAGCGGCGGCGCAGCACGATGAACTGGTGATCGACCCAGGATTGCAGCGCTTCCTTGAGGCTCATCACGCGCGGCGTTCGCGTCGCGTCGAGCACGTTCAGATTGAGCGGGATGCGCGTTTCGAGATCGGACAGCCGGTACAGGCTTTCGATCAGCGTATCCGAATCGACAGTACGGCTGCGCGGTTCGAGGACGATTCGCAAATCCTCGGCGGATTCGTCGCGGACATCGGCCAGGATCGGCAAGCGCTTGTCGTTGACCAGGTCGGCGATGCCTTCGATCAATTTGCCCTTGGACACGCCATAAGGGATTTCGGTCACAACGAGGTGCCAGCCACCGCCCTTCTCGTTGACCCGCTCGATCGTCGCGCGAGTCCGGAACGAGCCGCGACCGGTCGCATAGGCCTCCGCGATTGCCGCCGGGCTGTCGACAATCGCGCCACCGGTCGGCAAATCGGGGCCCTTCACATAGTCGAGCACATTGGCGTCCGGATTGTCGATCAACGCGATCGAGGCATCAAGCAGTTCGGCGGCATTGTGCGGCGGGATACTGGTCGCCATGCCCACCGCGATCCCGGCCGCGCCGTTGGCGAGCAGATTGGGAAACGCGCCCGGCATCAGCTCGGGTTCCTGATCCTCGCCATTATAAGTGGGTCGATAGCCGACGGCGTCCTCGTCGAGCCCGTCCATCAGGTCGGTCGCGACCTGCGTCAGGCGCGCTTCGGTGTAGCGATAGGCGGCGGCGTTATCGCCATCGATATTGCCGAAATTGCCCTGCCCGTCGACCAGCGGGTAGCGCAGCGAGAAATCCTGCGCGAGGCGGACCATCGCGTCATAGACCGAGGCGTCGCCATGCGGATGGTATTTGCCGATGACGTCGCCGACCACGCGCGCCGATTTCTTGTAGGCGCTGTTGGGATCCATCTTGAGCGTCCGCATCGCCCAGAGCAGCCGGCGGTGCACCGGCTTCAGCCCGTCGCGGACATCGGGCAGCGAGCGTGCGGTGATCGTCGACAGAGCATAGACGAGATAGCGTTCGCTGAGCGCGCTATCGAACGGCGCATCGAACACGCCCACGGAAGGATTGTCGGGAAGGTCGGTCGTCTCGGCTGCCATTCAAGAGCGGTTAGAGCCTAATTGCCCCGGAGGAAATATCGGGAACGAAGAAGGTGTGGATCGTCGGCCCGCTATCAGCCGGTGGCCCCACCCCTTTCGCGCTCGAACTCGGCACGGCGGCGCTCGCCGCGTGCCTTCAGCAGATCGTGGCGCGACAGGATGCCCACTACCTTGCCGCTGGCGGGATCGACGATCGGCACGCGGCCGATTCCCGTTTCGACCATGAGATCGGCGACCTCACCGATCGGCGAATGGCGATAGGCCATCGGCTGCGAGGCGTCGGAGAGGATGTCGGCAAGCGGTATGTCCAACTGGCCGCCTTCGACTTGCCAGCGCAGCGCATCCGAGCGCGACACGAGGCCGAGCAGGCGATCGCCCTTCCCTACCACCGGGTACGACCGGTGCGTCGCATGATCGGCGAAGAAGGCAACGACGTCGCGGATCGGCATGTCGCCGGGCAAAGTCTCGGGATCGCGCGTCATCACTTGATCGGCCTGAAGGAAATCGAGCGGGTCGACGGTATATTCCTGCAGGATGTGGCGCCCGCGCCGCGCGATCTTCTCGGTCAGGATCGAGCGGCGCATGATCAAGACGCTGACCGCATAGGCGCCTACCGAGGCTGCAGTCATTGCGGGCAGATCGGTGAAATGCCCGGTCACCTCGACCGCGAAGAAAGCGCCGGTCAGCGGCGCGCGCATCGCCCCGCTCATGATCCCGGCCATGCCTGCCATTGCCCAGAACCCGGCCGGCCCGGGTAGGAACTGGCCGAGCGCGACACCAAGCGCGCCGCCCAGGATCAGCAGCGGCGCGAGCACGCCGCCCGACGTCCCCGATCCCAGAGCGATCAACCAGACGATCGCTTTCACTACCAGCAAGGCGAGCACGACGCGCAACGTCATCGATCCATCGAGCAATGCCTGGATATTCGAATAACCGGTGCCGAGCACGTGCGCGTCGATCAATCCGCCGAGCCCGACGACGATGCCGCCTAGAGCGGGCCACCAAAACCAGTGAACCGGCAGGCGGTGGAACAGATCCTCGACCTTGTAGAGCGCGACCGACAGCAACGCTGCTTCGAGCCCGGCTAATATCCCGGTAACGAGCGACCCAGACGCCGCCTGCCACCAGTCGAGCGCCACCGCCGGAAACGGGAAGAGCGAACCCGAACCGAGCAGCATCGGACGGCAGGCGAACGATACCAGCACCGCGGTCACCACCGGCACGAAGCTGCGCGGCTTCCACTCGAACAGCAGCACTTCGATCGCCAGCAGGATCGCCGCCAAGGGCGTGCCGAAAATGCCGGTCATGCCGGCAGCGGCGCCCGCCACCAAGAGCGTCTTGCGCTCGGCCGCGCTCAGCCGGAAACGCTGCGCGAACAGCGACCCGATCGCGCCGCCGGTCATGATGATCGGCCCCTCGGCGCCGAACGGACCGCCGCTGCCGATCGAGATCGCCGAGGACAATGGTTTGAGCAGTGCCACCTTCAGCGACAACCGGCTCTCGCCATAAAGGATCGCCTCGATCGCTTCGGGGATGCCATGCCCCTTGATCTTCTCCGACCCGAACCGTGCCATCAGCCCGATCAGCAGCCCACCGATCGCCGGGATCGCCACCATCAACAGGCCGAGATGCGCGCTGGTGATATCCGTCGGACTCGCCGACAATCGGCCGAACCAGAACAGGTTGGTCGCAATCGCGATCAGGCGAATCAACAGCCACGCGCCGAGCGCCGCGCCGATCCCGACCGGGATCGCGGCGGCGGTCAGCATGATCATGCGCAAATCGGCGCTGTGATCGCCTAAAGGACGCGCCTTGTCGGCGGACGTGGAATGGAGTGACATGGCGTCCTGTTTTGTAGGGAGACGCCGCGCAACTATATCGCGGCGCGATATAGTTCAACCGAGGATGACGAATGATGCCGAGCGGACATGAGCTGAGCGACGCCGAATATGCCGCGCTGGCCGATTTTCGCCGCACCCTGCGCCAGTTCCAGGCGTTCAGCGAAGAGCGGGCAGCCGATTTCGGCCTGACGCCGCAACAGCATCAGGTGTTGCTTACCATTCGCGGCGCGGCACCCAGGCCGGTCAGCATCGGCTATGTCGCCGAACGCCTCTTCGTGAAGCCGCACAGCGCATCGGGCCTGATCGTGCGACTGGAAACGCTGGGGTTGATCGCGCGCCGGCCGTCGCCGCAGGACGGTCGCCAGGCATTGCTGGAGCTGACTCCAAAAGCGCGCGAGATCCTCGAACGCTTGTCGGCCGTGCATCGCGACGAAATAGTCCGAATGCGGCCGATGCTGAAACAATTGCTCGATACGATCGCCTGACGCTCATCCTTGATTTATATCGTACTACGATATATATTTCTGGTCAGGAGGATGGCCGGATGCAAATCTTGCTGGTGATCGTCGAATCGATAGGCTTGGTCGTCGGCAGCATCACCGCCGCGATCCTGCTGTGCTGGTTGCTGTGGAGCACGTTTCGACTGATCCGCCATCCCGCCTGGGGACCTCCGATCGTCATCCTGCCGGTGATATTATGGGCGGCCAACATGCTGCCGCGCAGCGAGTTCCTGCGCATGACGTTGGTATTCGCGTTGCTGGCGGCCATCCCCTTCTGGATCGAGGGCCGCGCCTGGCGCGTGGCGTGGATCGAACGGAAGCGCCCTGGCGTCGACGATCCGCTGCACGGCTGAATAGTCGTGCACTATCCGCCGCTTTATCCCGTGCTTGCCGCCTGCATCGCCCAGGATCGTCCACCGCGGCCGGGCGAACTGGAACATGTCGCGCAACGGATCATGCGCGAAGGATCGGTCGGCACGTCCGGCACACTTCTGGATCGCCGCATGGCGGCCCGCGCGGCGCGCACCGCGCTGATTGGTGCGCCGAAGAATTGACGCAACGGAGACGTCTGCGGATCGCAATCCTTCCCCTCCCACTTGTGGGAGGAGTTAGGCGAGGGCGTGTCTAGCGGGTCGGCGGAAGAAACAGGCCCTCCCCCAGCCCCCCCGCAAGCGGGAGGGGAGATTTGGGCCTACCATTTGATTTGGTTGCTCGACGGCGCCTTCCATTGATTGCTCGAGGGCGCTTTCAACTGGGTGCTTACCGGCCCTTCGCCCTTGATCTGGCTGCTCTCGGGCGATTTCCACTGATTGCTCGTCGGCGCCTTGATCTGAGTGCTCTTGATCTGGGTGCTGTCCGGCTTGTCCAGCCCGATCAGGACGCCTTGCGTCTCGCCCGCCGGTACACCGGGCTGTTTCTGCGCCGCTGCGTCGGTTACGCCCAGCGACAGGCCCAGCATCGATACCGCCGCTGCCAGCGCAGGTTTCATGAGATCGGCCATGCCATCCTCCCTGCAAAGCGAGAGCGCACTCCGGGAGCGGAGAGCGGCTCTCGACTCTGGGAGAAATAGGCCTGCCCGCCCCGATCGTATTGGCGGAATGCGACATGCCCGCCGGCGACGCGATCAAACCGGGCTGGGCAGATCGCGGGCGAGTTCGGCGAGCAGCCATTCCCGGAAGCGGCGGATCTTGGCAACGCCGCGCCGAGCTTCGGGATAGCATAGCCAATAAGCATAGCCGCGCGTCGAAACTTGATCGAACGGCCGCACCAATCGCCCTTCGGCCAAATCGTTGCGCCAGAAGAACGGCGTCAGCATCGCCATTCCCTGCCCCGCCATCGCGGCATGTCCTTCATGCGCTTGGCTGTCGAGGCGGACGCCGACGCGCGGCGGGCCGTCGGGTACTTCGACCCCGGCTTCACGCAGCCAGAACGGCCACCATGGATCGTGCGGGCTGATCTGCGGGATGCGCAGCATGTCCTCGACCGTGAACGGTCCGTGACGCTTCAGAAATCCGGGCGAGCACATCGGCGTGAAGTCGATCCGCACCAGCAATTCCTCGTGCAGCCCCTCCCATCCGCCCAGGCCCGCGCGGATCGCGACATCGACATCGTCGCTGACGAAGTCCGCCAGCGCGTCGCTGGTCAGCAGACGCACCGCCATCTCCGGATGGTTCATCTGGAAACTGCCGAGCCGCCAGGCGAGCCAGGTATTGGCGAACGTATTCGAGGTCGACACGGTCAGCACCGCCGCATCGTCCGCGCGGATCGCACCGAACGCCGCGTCCATCGCATCGAACGCGCGGGTGATCTGGGGAGCAGCCTTGCGGCCCGCATCGGTCAGCACCACGCGGCGCTTTTCGCGGCGGAACAGCGGCGCGCCGAGCCGCTCCTCGAGCAATTTGACCTGATAGCTGACCGCCGCCTGGGTCATGCCGAGCTCGTTCGCGGCGGCGGTGAAATTCTCATGCCGGGCGGCAGCTTCGAACACGCGAACGGCGGCAAGGGGCGGCAGGCGGCGCATGCCAACTTGATAAGCATGGCTTGTTGATCATGTCCAACGATTTGTTGGCGAACCGCCGCCGATACGAGCATATCCACGTCATCGCCAACGCCGGATTTTATGAGGAGGATTAAGCCATGCGCGATGATTTCCTGAGCGGCGACTGGGCCGCGAACAAACACCGCCTGACGGTGGACGTCGATAAGCTGGGCAACACGTTGGCCGAGAAGGTCAGCGACAGTTTCGAGGCGCTCAATCGGGCGCAGTTCGACGCGCCGTGGCACCGCGTTTGGCGCAAGGTTCGTATCTCCGGGCTGCGGTGAACCGCGGCAGCCCCAGGGCCGGGACGCATGCCCCCGTGCGTGCCCGGCCCGCCCCAATCGACCTGCGCCTCTCCGGCGGCGCACATTGGACGGCAGGATCCGCTTCCTTCTTGCTTTCCGCGCGCCGCCGGTCTTTTCCCTTCACATGAGCGACGATTTCGTGCCGCTGACCTGGGCAGACCTGACCGCGCGCCCGCGCCCCGAGCCGCAGGCGGCGATCGCCTATGGCGACGATCCCTGGCAACGCGTCGATTTGTGGCTGCCAGACGGCACCGGCCCCTTCCCTGTCGTGTTAATGGTCCATGGCGGATGCTGGACGACCAGCATCGCCGATCGCACGTTGATGAACTGGGCGGCCGAGGACCTGCGCCACGACGGCTTTGCGGTGTGGAACGTCGATTATCGCGGCGTCGATCGTCCGGGCGGCGGCTATCCCGGCACCTTTCGCGATGCCGCCGCAGCGGCCGATGCCTTGCGCGGCTACGCCCCCAAATACGGGCTCGACCTGCGCCGCATCGTCGCCACCGGCCATTCGGCGGGTGGGCACCTGGCGCTGTGGCTGGCGGGGCGGCGGCGGCTGCCGTCCGACAGTCCGCTTTGGTGCGCGACACCATTGGCGATCGCGCATGTCGTCGCTTGCGGCGCGCTTCCCGATCTGGAGGCGGTCGCGGCGAGCCCCGACAATGGCTGTGGCATCGACGTCATCCGCGATCTGGTCGGCGCGCCGGACAGTGACGGGCGCGATGTCTATGCCGACACCTCGATACCGTCCTTGCTGCCGATCGGGGTGCGCCACGATCTGGTCAATGGCCGCGAGGACCGCATCGTCCCCTATCGGCTGGCGACGGATTATGCCGGCAAAGCGGGCGAGGAAGCCGTCCTGCACACGGTGCCGGATACTGGGCATGTCGAGTTGGTAACGCCGGGCACCGCCGCTTGGACGGTCACCAAGCAGCTGATCGCCGCCGCCTTCAATCTGACCGATCGCTAGGCCGGCGGCGGCACCAGGGCACCGAATGGATCGTCATGCAGCGATGCTGCCACTTCGGCGAGCAGCCAGGTGCGAAACGCCGCGACCTTGCGCTGTCGCTTGCGATGCGTCGGATAGACCAGCCAGAAGCTGTTCCGCCAATAAGCGATACGCTTGATCGGCTGGACCAATTGACCGGCATCGATCGCGCGCTGCCACATGGGCGGGCTGAGCACCGCAACGCCATGCCCGGCAATCGCTGCCTGACCCTGCAATACTTGCGATTCGAGTTGGACACTGGGCGGCGAGTCGCCGGGCTGATCCCCCAAAACGCTTTCCAGCCATAATCGCCACCAGCCGTCCCCGGGCGACAGCCGCGGCAGCGCCAGCAAGTCGTCGACGGTTTTGACCGGCGGATGACCGGCAAGGAACCCCGGGCTTGCCAGCGGCGTGAACGGCATCCGCATCAGAAAGTCCGCTTCCAGCCCCGGCCACGGCGCCGGCGCTCCGCGGATCGCGACATCGATCTCACCGCGATCGAATTCGGTCAGCGCGTCCGACACGCGAAGCCGTACCGCCAGATCGGGTCGGGCCAACTGAAAGTCGCCGATGCGGGACGACAGCCAGTTGGTCGCAAAGGTCGACGGCGCGCTGACCGTCAGCATCATCTCGTTATCGCTGCGCGCGGCACGGAATGCCTCGTGGAGCTTCTCGAATGCGCTGGTCACTTGCGGCGCGATCAACTGGCCGAGTTCGGTCAGTTCGACCCCGCGCCCCTTGCGCGCGAATAAGGGCGCGCCGACCCGCTCTTCGATCACCTTGATCTGATAGCTCACCGCCGCCTGGGTCGTGCCGAGCTCTTCGGCGGCACGCGTGAAATTGCCGAGCCGAGCCGCGGCTTCGAACACGCGCACCGCGCCGAGGGGAGGAATCGAAACCATTGGAGGCATAAAGCACATTTATGGCTTGTTCTCAACGTTCGATTGGAGCTGCGGCGCGGTGCGCGGCATATCGGCGTCATCGCCACCCCCGGCGACGACAGGAGAAAGAAGATGTTCAAGCCCTTGATGATGACCGCCTTGCTGGTCGCCGCAGTCCCCGCCTTTGCCGGCGACAAGCCGGTTCCTCCAACCGCCCGCGTCACGACCGCCGATCTCGATCTTTCGACCGCGATCGGCCGCAAAACGCTCGACCGCCGCCTGCGCGTGGCGATCGATCAGGTATGCGCCGCCGCCGATACCGCACCGCGCACCGGTATCCTCCCGAACGACCGTTGCCGGTCGGTCGCCGCGACCAGCGCCCGCCGCCAGCGCAGTGCGCTGATCGCCGCCATCGACGCGAGAAAGAACGGCGAGACTGGCGTCGAACTCGCCCTCGCCAAATGATGCCCGAACACCACTTGATCAATTAAGCGCTCTGATGGATTGCCTAAGCCGGCAGGCGTCCATCAGGCGTGATCGCTAGTCCCGCTATCAGCAATCCCGGAAGTAGCACGCGATCCGATTAGTCGCCTTTCCGACACGCCTTGACGCAATATCATATCAATGAGATTGTGTATCAAATCATCGGGAGAGAGCATCGTGCGGATCGTTCTGATGTCGACCGCTATCCTGTGCTTCACCCTCACCGGGTGCAGTCAGGTGTCGAGCCCCAAAGCAGCTGAAAAGCTCAATGCCTATGACGTTGCCCCAGCTGCCCCGCCGGGCAATGCGGCAAATGAAGGCAAGGGCGACGAGACGGCGGCCACGCCGCTGACAGTCACGCTCCCCCAGATCGCCTATGACTATAAGTACAGCTTTCGGCTCCCCGCCGATCGGGTCGCGTCGACACAGCAGGCGCATATCGCGGCTTGCGACAGACTGGGGCTGGCGCGATGCCAACTCGTCTCATCCGAAAGCAGCAGCGGGAATGGCAGCGCGGCCTCGTTAAAGCTACGCGTCGCCAGCGACGTCGCGCGGCGGTTCAGTGCGACCCTGGTCGATTCGGTCGCCAAGGCAGGCGGTCGAGCCGTGGATCAATCGATCAGTGCCGAGGACGTATCGAAAGAGATTTCCGACACCAGCGCGCGGATCCGCCAGCGCGAATTGCTGGTCCAACGGCTGACCCAAATCCTTCAGTCGCGCACCGGAAAGGTGAGCGAATTGGTCGAGGCCGAACGCAGCGTGGCAGCCGCGCAAGAGGAACTCGATCAGGCCAAGGCGTGGCTGACCCAATTGCAGGGCCGCGTAGCGATGTCCGACGTCGAGATCGACTATGCCGCCGCAGTCGCCGGCGCCCCCGATCAAGGCCCGTTGGGCGAGACGGTCGGCCAATCCTGGTGGTTCTTCACCTCGGCACTTTACGCGATCCTGCGCTTGGTGATCTTCCTTGCGCCATGGGCGGTAGTGGGAATTGGCATCTTCCTCGCCGCCCGTGCGGCGAGGCGGCGTTGGGGGCGAGCGCCCGCCACGGACATCGAGTCGCTACCATCCGACGATGCCCCGCCCCTCGCGTGATTGCACCGGAGCAGTCGTTCCGGTATAGGCCGTTGCTTCCCGCCCCGGCGCGCTATCCGCGTTGCCGGGGCGCTCATTTTACAAAGGTAAGCGCCGAATATGGCACGCCGCCGCCAGATTTACGAAGGCAAAGCCAAGATCCTCTACGAGGGTCCCGAACCGGGCACGCTGATCCAGTATTTCAAGGACGACGCGACCGCGTTCAACGCGCAGAAAAAGGGCACGATCAGCGGTAAGGGCGTGCTGAACAACCGGATTTCCGAGCACATCTTCACGTTGCTCGGGATGATCGGGGTGCCGACGCACTTCATCCGCCGCCTCAACATGCGCGAGCAACTGATCCGCCAGGTGGAGATCGTGCCGATCGAGGTGGTGATGCGCAATGTCGCCGCCGGATCGCTGTCGAAGCGGCTGGGGATCGAGGAAGGCGTCCAGCTGCCGCGCACCATTATCGAATATTATTACAAGGACGACGCGCTCGGCGATCCGATGATCACCGATGAGCATATCGCGGCGTTCGGCTGGGCTAGCCAGGAAGAGATGCACGACATCGCCGACCTGGCGATCCGGACCAACGATTTCCTGTGTGGCCTGTTTGCCGGGATCGGCATTCGCCTGGTCGACTTCAAAATGGAATTCGGGCGAATCTGGGACAATGATTACAGCCGCATCATCCTGGCGGACGAGATCAGCCCCGATGGTTGCCGGCTGTGGGACATGGCCACCAACGAGAAGCTCGACAAGGACCGGTTCCGGCGCGATCTGGGCGGCGAAGTCGAGGCCTATCAGGAAGTCGCGCGACGCCTGGGCCTGTTGCCCGAAGGCGCCGACGGCGCGGTGCTCGACCTCGAAACGCATCGCCAGAACCGAGGCAAATAAGCGCGATTTGCAGCTGCGCTGAAACGAAGAAGACTCAGTCCTTGACCCGGAATCCGCAGATGATTCCGAAGATGAATGACGACACCAGCGACAGCTGAATCCATCCACCGGAGTCGGTCCAGCCGAAATACTGTCCACCGAAGGTGAACAGCGCAATGAACATCACCATTGCCAGTCCGGCCATGTCCGAACCCCCTAATCAGGCGAGCGCGACCCCTTAGCGAGTCGCCCGCTGGACGAAACGCTGCGCTTCGCGGGTAAACGAAGTGTAAAACTTGCGGCGAACCGCTGGCGCGGCCATAGGGGCGCCGACTCCGTTTCAGCCAGGAAAGCGCCGCTCCATGAAGGTTCGCATCGTCGTCACCCTCAAGCCTGGGGTGCTCGACCCGCAAGGCAAGGCGATCCACAAGTCACTCGAAGGCTTGGGCTTTGGCGGCATCAACGACATCCGCGCGGGCAAGGTGATCGAGCTCGACGTCGCCGACTCGGTGACCGACGAAGAGCTCGACGGGATGTGCCGCAAGCTGATCGCCAATACCGTGATCGAAAATTACAGGATCGAGCGGTGACCGCCGCGGTCGTCGTTTTCCCGGGCTCCAATTGCGACCGCGACCTCGCGGTGGCGATCGAGTCGATCATGGGGCGCAAGCCCAACATGGTGTGGCATGGCGAGACCGAGCTACCTGCGGGCACCGACCTGATCGCGTTGCCGGGCGGGTTTTCGTATGGCGACTATCTGCGGTCGGGCGCGATGGCGGCGCGGTCACCGGTGATGCGCGCGGTGGTCGATGCCGCCGAGCGCGGCGTGCCGGTGCTCGGCGTATGCAATGGCTTCCAGGTGCTGACCGAAGCGGGGCTGCTGCCCGGCGCGCTGATGCGCAATGCCGGCCTCAATTTCGTCTGCCGCGACGTCGAACTGTCGGTCGACAACGCACAGTCGGTGTTCACCAGCCGCTATGCCGCGGGTGAGACGATCCTGATTCCGGTGGCGCATCATGACGGGAATTACACCGCCGACGCCGAGACGCTCGACCGGCTGGAGGGCGAAGGCCGTGTCGCGTTCCGCTATACCGGCAATGTCAACGGATCGTCGCGCCAGATCGCCGGCGTGCTCAACGCCGCCGGCAACGTGCTCGGCCTGATGCCGCACCCCGAACGCAAGATCGAAGCCGCGCATGGCGGCGACGATGGTCGCCGGCTGTTCGAAGGACTGATGGAACTGGTCTCGGCCTGACCGAGACTTATCCAAATAGGCACTTGCTATTTCCGTCGCGTCGCGGCATTTAGCCTTCGCAATGATGACTTTCGCCCTCTCCGCGCAACCGCGCCCCGTTACCTGTCGACATTGACGGACGGCTGAGTCGCGCCCGCGATCCGGGTGCAGCTCGATAGGGAGAGGTACCCGCATCGCGCGGGAATTTGCGGGTTTCAGCCCTGCACCTCGATCCAAACCTCGCCGATTCCACTGCCTTCAGGTGTGGCCGAACGCAATGCAGTGCGCGGTCGGTTTGTGATTCCGATGCTAGCGGGTGCAAATCCCGCCGGTCACCCCTGAGGGCAGTGTCGCTGTCCGAGTGGCGAAATGGGAACGCAGCGGATTGCAACTACGCGATGAGCCGGTTCGATTCCGGCCTTGGACTCCATTTACCTATTTGGTTTGTTTGTTCACGACTCCGCGTTCAAAAAATCAGACTCTCGCCTTGAACGGCGAGAAGTCGGTGCCTTCGTCGAACACATCGACTCCCTCGGCACGCTTGAGCGCGCCGACGACGATATAGGTGACTGGGGTCAGCAGCACTTCCCAGGCGACCTTCAGGAACCATTGCGTGAACAGCACGGTGATGACGAGGTTCGTCGTAAATCCCTCGGCACCCAGAAAGGCGAGCGGATAGAAGATCAGGCTGTCGACCCCCTCCCCCGCGATCGTCGAGCCGATCGTGCGCGTCCACAGATGCTTGCCGCGCGTCATGATCTTCATCTTCGCGAGTACGAAGGAATTGACGAACTCGCCGGCCCAGAACGCGGCGCAGCTGGCGAGCACGATACGCGGCACCTGGCCAAAGATCGTCTCGTACGCCGCCTGGTTCTTCCAGTCGGGCGCGGGCGGGAGCGCCACCACCACCCAGCTCATGAACGCCATGAACAATACCGCGCCGAACCCCGCCCAGATCACGCGGCGTGCGCGGGCATAGCCATAGACCTCGGTCAGCACGTCGCCGATCACATAGGAGATGGGAAAGAACAGGATCCCGGCGCCGAACGGCCAATAGCCGACCCCGGGCAGCCAGACCTGCGCGACTTTGCCGGCGCCCAACACATTGGACAGCAACAGGATCGCGACGAACGCCGCCATGACGAAATCGTAATAGCGGAAATGGTGGACGGTATTGGCCGTCACGGCGCGCAGCGCGGTCGATTCCCCCTCGGTCATGGCGTCGTTATGATCAAGGTTCCGTTCGCCCGCAATCCGCCTCGGGCGTTGCCGGTCGCGCGCAAACGCCCTAGGCGGGAATCGGGCGCCCGTAGTTCAACTGGATAGAGCACGAGCCTTCTAAGCTTGGAGTTGCAGGTTCGAGTCCTGCCGGGCGCGCCAACACTTATTTCTCAAGCCATTGATATTTAAAAAATATGTTGCTGCACACTTCCTGAAATCTGACGCGCCGTCTGACCAAGGATGAATTGCTGGCGATCGATCTGAATAAAGTGGAGCGAGCATGAAGATCCCGCGCGCACTATCCGTTCTTCTCTCGGTAATGGTGAGCCTGGTGCCGGCAAGCGCGCAGGAGGTGCGGATCGTCCCCCGGCCCGATGCCCGAATCGCGGCCACGCCGCTGCCGATCCATATCGGCGGCCGCGCGGTACGGCTGGGCACGGCGGCGACCTCCAATTATCAACGCCAATGGCCCGGCAGCTATTTCGAAACGGCATTTGACGGCTCCGCAATCTATCTCAAGATCGGCGCGGGCGATGTCATCCTGCACGTGCTGGTCGATGATCGTCCGCCGGTGCCGTTGGTGAAACCCAGGGAAGGCCTGTATTTGCTCGATGGCCTTCCGCCGGGGCCGCACCGCTTGCGCGTCGAAATAGTGACGGAAAGCCAGGCGGGGCCCAGCAGCTTCGGCGGCTTTTACCCTGCGGAGGGCACAAAGCCGATGCCGCTTCGCCCGCGCGCTCGCCAGATCGAATTCATCGGCGATTCGCATACCGTCGGCTATGGCAATACCTCGCCCAGCCGCCAGTGCACCGCCGACCAGATCTGGGCCACGACGGATACGTCGCAGGGCATAGCGGGGCTGATTGCCCGGCGTTATGGCGCGGATTATCAGGTCAATGCGATTTCGGGGCGAGGCGTGGTTCGCAACTATGGCGGGTTTGCCGCCGATACCCTGCCCATGGCCTATCCCTTCCTCCTGTTCGACAAGGCCGAACGTTATTCCGATGCGAGCTGGCAGCCGCAACTCATCATCATCGCACTGGGCACCAACGATTTCTCGACGCCGCTGAAGACGGGCGAGAAGTGGCCGAGCCGCGACGCGCTCCACGCCGATTTCGAGGCGAGCTATGTCCGGTTCGTCGGAGATCTGCGGCGACGCAATCCCCAGGCGCGGTTTGTCCTATGGGCGACCGATCTCGCCGGCGGAGAGATCGATACCGAGGTGCGAAAAGTGGTCGACAAGCTGCGCGCGACCGGCGAGCATCGCGTCGACTATATAGCGATGCGCGGACTGGCAACGACCGGCTGCGACTATCACCCCTCGACCGCCGACGACCGGATGATCGCCGACGCGCTCAGCCAGGTAATCGACCGGCAACCGGCGATCTGGCGCCGCGCCCTCCCTCGAACGATTCCTTGACCAGCGGGTCCGGGGCGCACCAGCGCGGGTAAATGAGTCAGGTCTATAACCGCTTCCGCATAACCGAGCGCGACGACGACATGGTCGCACTTGCCGATTACCTTCACGAACTGTGCGACGAAACGAGGAACATGCTGTCCGCGTTGATCAATCGATCGGTCCGCGGATCGACAATCAGGACGACGGGAACCCCGGCCAACTTGGCGCCCGCACCATAATGCGCTGGGACCTGCAAATCCTTGTCGAACCAGCCAATATCGACCGTCACAATCTCATAATGCCGACCAAGCCAGGGCTTCAGCGGCGCGAGCTCCATGATTCCGGCAAGGAGGCGGCAGTCGAGGCACCAATTTCCGCCAAGATCGATCTGCAACAATTTGATAGGAATTGAAGATACGAAATCTCCGGGCGAGACAGGTTGCCGTTTTACGAGATGGTTTGCATGGGCCAACGGGTGCACCATGCGCCTGTTCGGGCGAGCGGAAGGCACTCGATTTCCGGGGCGGCCATTGGTGATCGACATGCATCCGATCCGCGATCAGCGCGTTGTGCTCGCTATGACAGGCTTCGATCGCGGCGATGCACCCTTTCTGTTCGATCACGAGCGCCGCTTGCGGTGCGAGATCGCGCGCGAACGCGACATCGCGTCGACGCTCGCCGACCCGGGTCGCCGAGCGGGCCACCTTTCCCGCGCGCGCGCCCTGTCCGCTCTGCTCCCGCAATCGGCGTGCGAACGGCTGTTGCTCACATTTGGCTAAAGGGGTGACGCCGCCGCTCGCCTTGTAACCACAGGCCGATTGGTGGAGAGCAAAGGACTGGTCCACCCTGCCGGAAAGTCCGCGATGCGCCCTCCTTTCGTCACCTCCGCTCTTTTGATCGCCTGGGCGGTGATCGCGCGCCCCGCCGCTGCCGCCCCCGATGCACCGTCACCGATCCTGACCAGCTCCGATGCGAAGGACGTGCTCAGCCATGCCCGGCCGGAGATTGCCCGCGTCACCCATGTCGATCTCGACCTGACCGCCGATTTCGCGGCGCATGTCATGCGCGGCACCGCGACGCTCGACATCCTTGCCCGGCCCGGTGCACGAGAGATCGTCCTCGACGACAAGGACCTCGTCATCTCGCGGATCACCGATGCGCGCGGGCGTCCGCTCAAATGGACGGTCGGGGCCAGCGACGATTACAAGGGCGCGCCGCTGACGATCGAGATTGGTGCCGCGCGGCGGATCGTCATCACCTACCGATCCGATCCCAAGGCGCGCGCGCTCGGCTGGCTGGCGCCGGCGCTGACCGCCGGGAAGAAGAAGCCTTATCTGTTCAGCCAGGGCGAAAGCATCAACAACCGCAGCTGGATCCCGACCCAGGACAGCCCGGGCATCCGCCAGAGCTGGGCCGCGAAGATCACCGTTCCCTCGAACCTGGTCGCGACGATGAGCGCCGAGCGGCTGACCCCGGCCGGCATTCCTGCCGCGCGCGGCTGGCACAGCTATCGGTTCCGCATGGACCATAATGTCCCGCCCTATCTGATCGCGCTGGCGGTCGGCGATCTCCGCTTCCGCGCGATCGACGCGCGCAGCGGGATCTATAGCGAGCCGAGTGTGCTGGCGAAGAATGCCGCCGAACTCTCCGATACCGGCAAGATGGTGACCACCGCCGAGAGCCTCTACGGCAAATATCGCTGGGGCCGTTACGACGTGCTGGTCCTGCCGCCGTCCTTCCCGTTCGGCGGGATGGAGAACCCGACACTCACCTTCGCGACGCCGACGATCATCACCGGCGACAAGTCGAACGTCGACGTCATCGCGCACGAGCTGGCGCATAGCTGGTCGGGCAATCTGGTGACCAACGCGACCTGGTCGGATTCGTGGCTCAACGAGGGGTTCACGACCTATTTCGAGAACCGGATCGACGAGGCTTTGTACGGCAAGGAGCGCGCCGCTACCCTGGCGGACCTGTCGTGGGACGATCTTCAGCGCGACCTGAAGGCGGCTCCCGATGCCAAGGCGACGCGACTGCACGGCGATCCCGAAGGCGTCTATGGCGAGCTCGATTACACCAAGGGATCAACTTTCCTGCGGACGATCGAACACACCGTCGGCCGGGCGCGTTGGGACGCGTATCTGCGATCCTATTTCGATCGCCACGCTTTCCAGCCGCAGACCACCGCCGGTTTCCTCGCCGATTTGCGCGCCAATCTGATCAGGGGGGATCAGGCGCTCGAGGCGAAGTTGCAGCTCGACCAATGGGCGTACGGAACAGGATTGCCGGACAATGCGGTCCATGTCCGCTCGGCGACGCTCGCCAAGATCGATCAGACCTTGGCGTCGGTTGCGGCCGGCGCTCCGATCGCCTCGATCGACGCATCGCATTGGTCGACACAGGAATGGCTGCGTTTCCTCAACGGCCTGCCGCGCCGGCAATCGGCGCAGCGGCTGGCGGAGCTTGATCGGTCGCTGGGGCTCTCGGCGTCGAGCAACGCCTATATCCGCTCGGCCTGGCTCGTGCTCTCGATCGGCAATCGTTACGAGCCGGCGGTCCCCTCGATCGCGCAATATCTGCCGAACGTCGGGCGCGGTCTGCTGATCCTGCCGGTCTATGCCGCGCTCAAGGCTCAAGGCGACTGGGGGTTGCCGATCGCGCGCAACGTCTATGCGACCGCGCGCCAAGGATATCACCCGACGATTGCCGCGGCGATCGACAAGATGCTCGGTCCCAAGTCCTAGCCCGCCTCCGACGCGCGTCGATGATGGAACGAGAGATTTCACGCACGCGGTGCATCGGCGACGATGGGTCGCCGCTGGTCGTGATCGACTATCAGCATGTCGACCACCGCCAGACCGATAACGGCGAGCGCACCTATCCGGGAGCGCGGCGATCAGCGCTCGCCAACGGGGAAGCGGTGCGGCCGCTGGGCGACGGTATTTGGGAAGTGATCGCCACCGGCGAAGTGCTGCGGCGGGCGTGATCGTCTCACCGACGGTTGACGCGGGCGCGCCATGCGTCGATCGCACGCGCATGACGTCTAATCACCCTCCCCATGACCGCGCCTGGGCCGACGAAGCGGTCCGGCTGATCGAGGCCGACTATAATCGTTCGGCCGACACACATCTCATCCCGATCCCGCTACCGCGGTTTCCGGGCGTCCAGCTCTATCTGAAGGACGAATCGAGCCACCCAACGGGGAGCCTCAAGCATCGCCTGGCACGATCGCTGTTCCTCTATGCTTTGTGCAACGGCCGAGTCGGGCCGGATACGACGATCGTCGAGGCGTCGAGCGGATCGACCGCGGTGTCGGAGGCCTATTTCGCGCGCATGCTGGGGTTGCCGTTCATCGCGGTGGTGCCGCGCGCCACCTCGGCGGAGAAGATCGCCGAGATCGAATTCTATGGCGGCCGACCGCATTTCGTCGAGCAGGCGGTGGAGGCTGCCGGCGAGGCCGCGCGGCTCGCTGACGAGCTCGGCGGCGTGTTCATGGATCAGTTCACCTTCGCCGAGCGCGCCACCGACTGGCGCGGCAACAACAATATCGCCGAATCAATCTTCGCCCAGATGGCGCTCGAACAGCATCCGATCCCGCACTGGATCGTGTGCGGCGCGGGCACCGGCGGCACCTCGGCGACGATCGGCCGCTATGGCCGCTATCGCCGGCTCGCGACCCGGATCTGCGTCGCCGACCCCGAGGGATCGGTATTCCACCGCCATTGGGCCGACCGCAGCGTCGCCAAGCTCGATCGCTGCTCCAGCCGGATCGAGGGTATCGGCCGCGCGCATGTCGAGCCGTCATTCGTGCCCGAAGTGATCGACCGGATGGAGATAGTGTCAGACGCGCGCAGCATCGCCGCGGCGCGGTTGCTCAGCGAGCGGCTGGGTCGGCGATGCGGGGGATCGACCGGCACCAATTTGTGGGCATGTGCGACCTTGGCCGAGGAGATGGCGGCGGCCGGCGTCGAGGGATCGATCGTCACCATCCTGTGCGACGACGGCAATCGCTACGCGTCGACCTATTTCGACGATGCCTGGCTCGACCAATGCGGGCTAGACTGGAAACCCGCGGCGGCCGACCTGGCGGGCCGGTTGGGCTGGTCAGCCGATTAGCGCCGAGCAGCGGGCGAGCCGGACCTAAGTCCGCCACGCCCGCCGATCGTTATTTGGTCGGACTGCCCGTCGTGCAGTTCTTGTCATCGCCGCACACCGCGCTGGTATCGAGATTGACCGAGCTGCCTGACGAAGCGCCCGTGCCGATCTGCGACGGCAGCGGCTGCGCCTTCAGCGCCGGCTGCAAGCCCTCGCTGCCCAGTGGCAGGTTGATCGTGAAGGTCCCCGGCGTGAACGTGATCGTGTAGTTGTCGCCGGCGTTGAGCGTCCCGATCTTGATCGCGTAGGTGCCAGGGTTCTCGCCCGTATCGCGCGCGAGGTTGCCGCTGAAGGCATCGCCGCTGACCAGCGAGCCCGAGGTAAGCGTGTAGGTCAGCGCCGGGTCAGGATCGTTCTGCACCTTGGACGCGTCATCCGCCGTCACCGACAGCGCCCGCTTCAGGATGTCGCCGAGCGCACTGGCCGGAATCGTGATGGTGTAATTGCCCGCGTCCGCGCCGCCGATCGCGGTCCCGGCCACCGCGACTGCCCTGCCGGTACCGGCGTTCTTGTCGGCATAGGTGAAGGTGGTGCCGCTAGTGGTAACGTTGTCGCCGGAGATCACCCCGTTGAGCGTCACGGTGCCGGTACCGGTGGTGTTGCCATCATAGGTCTTGCTGGTAACCGCCACGCTGGCGGTGATCGCCTTCTTCAGGATGTCGGCAAGCGCGCTCGCCGGCACCGTCACGGTGTAGTTGCCCGCATCAGCACCGGTCAGCGACGTTCCCGCGATGGCAACCGACTTACCGGTGCCGGCATTCTTGTCAGCGAACGTGAAACTGGTCCCGCTGGCGGCCACGGCATCGCCAACAACCACGCCGTTGAGCGTGACAGTGCCAGTTCCGTTCGTCGTGCCGTCATAGGTCTTGCTGTTGGCTGTGACCCCAGCGGTCAGCGCCTTCTTCAGGATGTCCGCGAGCGCGCTCGCCGGAACCGTGACCGTGTAGTTACTGGCATCCGCGCCGGTCAGTGTCGTACCGCCGACACTCACCGTCTTGCCGGTTCCGGCGTTCTTGTCGGCGAAGGCGAAGGTCGTGCCGCTGGTGCCGACCGTATCGCCAGCGACGACACCGTTGAGCGTGACATTGCCAGTCCCGGTCGTCGTGCCGTCATAGGTCTTGTTGTTCGCTGTGACCCCGGCGGTCAGCGCCTTTTTCAGGATGTCGGCGAGCACGCTTGCCGGAACCGTGACCGTGTAGTTACCGGCATCGGCGCCGGTCAGTGTCGTACCGCCGACAGACACCGTCTTGCCGGTCCCCGCATTCTTATCGGCGAATGCGAAGGTCGTGCCGCTCGTGCCGACCGTATCGCCCGACACAACGCCGTTGAGGGTCACGGTGCCGGTGCCGGCGGTCGTGCCGTCATAAGTCTTGCTGTTGGCCGCAACGCTCGCGGTGATCGCCTTCTTGAGGATGTCGGCGAGAACGCTGGTCGGAATCGTGAAGGTGTAATTGCCCGCATCCGCGCCGGTCAGCGAGGTGCCCGCGACGGCCACCGCTTTGCCCGTACCTGCATTCTTGTCGACGAAGGTGAAGGTGGTTCCGCTGGCACCGACCGTATCGCCGCTGACGACGTCATTGAGCGTCACCGTGCCGCTACCGGTGGTCGTGCCGTCATAGGTCTTGTTGTTGGCAACGACGCTCGCGGAAATCGCCTTCTTCAAGACGTCGGCGAGCGCGCTCACCGGCACCGTCAGTGTGTAGTTGCCGGCATCGGTGCCGGTCAGTGTCGTGCCCCCGATCGTAACGGTCTTGCCGGCACCCGCGTTCTTGTCGGCAAACGTGAACGTCGTACCGCTGGTGCCGACGGAATCTCCCGAGACCAAATCGTTCAATGTCACGGTGCCCGTGCCGACAGTCGTGCCATCGTAGGTCTTGTTATTGGCCGTAACGCTGGCCGTGATCGCCTTCTTCAGGATGTCGGCCAGCGCGCTCGCCGGGATGGTTAGCGTATAATTGCCGGCATCGCCGCCGGTCAGAGTGGTACCGCCGACCGCTACCGTCTTGCCGATGCCGGCATTTTTGTCGCTGAACGTGAACGTCGTGCCGCTGGTACCGACCGCATCACCGGCGACGACGCCGTTGAGCGTCACCATGCCCGTCCCCGCGGCGGTGCCGTCATACGTCTTGTCGTCAACGGTGACGTTGGCGGTAACGGCCTTCTTCAGGATGTCGCCTAGGGCGCTGGCGGGGATGGTGATCGTGTAATTGCCGGCGTCCGCGCCACTAATCGTCGTTCCTCTGACGGCGACCATCTTCCCTGTCTCGGCGCTCTTGTCGGCAAAAGTGAAGGTGGTGCCGCTGGTAGTGACGGCGTCGCCTGAGACAACACCGTTGAGCATCACGCTTCCGGTGGCATTGGTGTTGCCGTCATAGGTCTTGCTGTCGACCGTGACGCTCGCCGTGATCGCTTTTTTGAGGATATCAGCGAGCGCACTGGCCGGAAGGTGGATTGTGTAATTGCCTGCATCACCCCCGCCGATGATCGTGCCCGCGATCGTGACCGTCTTGCCCGTGCCTGCATTTTTGTCGCTAAACGTGAACGTCGTGCCACTGGTGGTCACGTTATCGCCAGCGATCACGCCATTGAGTGTGATCGTACCACTGCCTGCTGTATTGCCGTCATATGTCTTGTAATTGGCGATGACGCTCGCGCCGATCGCCTTTTTCAGAATATTGGCCAAGACGTTTGCCGGCATGGTCAGCGTGTAATTACCCGCGTCTGCGCCCGTCAGTGTCGCCCCGGCAACATTAACGTTCTTACCGGTCCCGGCATTCTTGTCGCTGAACGTGAACGTAGTGCCGGTGGTCCAGACCGCGTCGCCCCCGACGACACCGTTGAGTGTAACATAGCCCATGCCTGCGGTAGTTCCATCATAGGTCTTGTTGCCAGCTGTCGCAACGCCGATAAGCTGTTTGGGTGTAACCGTGACGGTGCCCCCGGGGGCGAAGCCGAAGGCGTAACCTGCCGCGCTCTGCAACGATCCGGTTCCGCCGAGGATGGCATAGGGGCCGCCGGCGACGCTGGCGCGTTGTGCGAACCCAGCGGAGGTAAAGCTCGGCGTTCCGGTAAAGGCGGTTGCCGCCGTATCGGTCAAGAACGCCCCGGCAACGCCACGATAGCCGGTGACCGTCCACGGCACCACACTGCCGCTGGGAGCGTCGCCATAGACTTTGGAGATGTCCTGCGCCGAGATCGTGAGGGTCGGCGTAAGGGCGAAGACATAGCGGTTGCCGGTAATTATCGAGGGATCACGTGTCGCCAGCGTCGAGCTCCACGAAGCGGTATTGCCGCTATCGAGCCCACCGAACGTATCGAGCGACGGATCGGCCGAATAGATTACCCAATGTCCAGAGGGGTGCATGACGCTACCCCCGGCATTATTGGTGAATGCGCTGGCGGCGGACAGGACGACATTGCTGCCGGTGAAGGACGCGCCTGCATCGAGCCGCACCAGCGAATTGGACCGTGCGATGATGTCGCCCGTCGCGCTGATCGCGCCGCGAATCGAAATGCCCGTCAACGGGTCGGTCGTTCTCGTCGTGATGTCGATCCCGCCGTTAGTCACGGTCAAGGCCCCGGCGATAACGAGCGACCTGACGTCCAGATACAGCCCGTCAGTGAACGTGTCGCCCCCCAGTGTAACGGTCACGTCATGGTCGATGCCCTGCATGGGCGTGGTCGTGAAACTGACCGCGCTCAGACTGCGCGCGCTCGTGTTCCACAGCGATATGGACTGCGGGCTCTGCGGCGAATCGCGCAGCACAATCTTGATATCCGATTCGCGGTTCGGCCCGGCGTGTACGCTCCCTCCTAACCCGACACTAATATATCCGGCATCCAGCGTGATGGATTCCGCGCCCACACCATCGCTGTTGCCCAGGAGCGTCAGCCCGCTATTGCCACTGATCGAACCAGCGGACGCCGTGAACGAGATCGCGCCTTTTGCCTTGATCGTCGACGCAACGCCGTCGAGATTGCCAATATCCACTCGGTCCCTAGCTGTAGCCGCCAGGGCGCCGCCGGCGGTGACGTTGCCGCGGATCGCCGCAATCCCGCCGGCTGCCGTGAGGATGATGTTGCCCGAAGCGCTGCTGTTGCCGCCCGAATAGAAACTATTTGAAATAAGGCCGCCGAGGGTCACTCCGCCGGTCTGGCTCGTCATCTCGATATTGCCATCGAAGGCATTGGCGTTGCTGAAGGTGACATCGTCCCCAGTCGCGACGATGTCGCCATGCGTGGCATTGGCGGTCACTGCCCTGATGTTAGCTGCGCCAAGATCTATTCCCGTGGCGGCAGACAGATTTGCGCCAACCAGGTAGGTACCCGCGCGTAGCTTGATGATTCCCGCAGATGACAGATCTGCGGTCTCGATTCCGGCTGCGGCATTGATCTTGATGTCGCCGGTACTGCTGGTCGCCTTGCTGTAGAGCTGGGCGAACGCTGTCGGTGCGGTGCTCGTCTGCGTAATCGTGATCGACCGTCCCTTGGTCTCGCCCAGCACAAGCAGCGAGGTCGCGGCAGCAATCGTCAAGTCGCCCGTCGCGTTGACACCGCCCGGTCCGACCGACGTGCCGAAACTCTGTCCGACCACGATCTTGTCAGCGGTTAGATTCATCGAGCCGCCGGACACCAAGTTACGAGCGGTGAACGTTTGGCCGGACAAGTCGACGGTGAGATCGCCGTTGGCCTCGATATCGATATCGTCGTTGCCCGCGCTAATATTGCCGGTGATCGTCGCATTACCGGTGGTCGTGGCATTGCCTGCGCTCAACTTGACAGGTCCGGTCGCGACGATGGTGTTCGACAACGTAAGATCGACGCCCGCCTTGATGTCGACCGATCCCGCGGTCACGGCGCCATCGAGCTCTACCACAGCGAAGGCGTTCACCTTCAGCGCACCACCGATTTTGGCGCCCGGCGCGCCCAGCATGAACGCCGGCACTGAACCGTCGATGATGACGTCACCCGTGGCTTCTACGCCGCCCTCGAAATACGTCTGACTTTTGGATATGATATCGCCTGCGGTCGCCGTCACCTTGCCGGCTAGCCCAACAATCTGCCCGAAGGTAACACTGGCGCCCGTAATGGTGTCGGCACTCGAAACGGAGTTGACGAATGCGCTGCCGAAATCGATCGCTCTTGCCGCGTTGATAACTCCATCGATACGGTGCGTGATAGCATTTGAAAGCAAACCCGATGCGCTATCGATGTTGCCGGTCTGGTTGATCGAACCGAAACCCGAGGTGGCGTTGAGGTCGATATTGACGTTACCCGTGCCGACGCCGGACGACAGCACGACACCGCGATCGGTGACTGTTGCCCCAGTGGCGATGAGATTGCCGAAAATGGCCATCGAGTAATCCGACCCCGGCGCGAACGTCGATTGGGCATAGGCCAGGGCGATGTTGCGGCCGCGCAGCGTCGAACCGGCACCGACTTCGATGCCATTCCAAAGCGACGTGCCGCTATAGATCTGTATCGACAGCGGACTGCCCGGCGTGTTGGTGATCGCCGCGTCGCTTGCGGCTATCAGCGCGACATCACCGGCAGCGCCCCCCGACGTGGCATTACCCGCGCTACCCCGGAACAGCACCTGCGATCCCATCATCACCAAATCGCCCATGCGGCCGCCATTGCTGCTGGCGCTTGCCGCAGTGGTGAATTGCGATCCAGCATTGGCAGTGATCGTGCCGCCGGTCGAACCGCTGAAACGCAACGTCGTCGCGGCGTTCAGGAAGTCGTTGTCGTTCGACAGGTTGCTAGTGCCGGCGAAGAACGCACCGGTGTTTACGACGGCGTTGCTGCCGAACAATATCCCCGATTGGTTGAGCAGATAAACCGCGACGTTGGGATCGGACTTGATCGTTCCGAGAATGTTTGATGCGCTACCGCTCAGATCGCGATTGAGCACCGCCATGTTGTCGGTGCGCCCTGTCACCCCGCTAATCGCCCGCGCATCCTTGAAGTCGACTGTGTTACCGGCCGCGACGTTGAAGCCCGCCCCGCCCCAGTTCAGGATGGTCCGATTGTCCTTGAGGTCGACGCGCAAAGTCTGCGCGCCCGCCGCTCCGGACGTCGAGAAGGCGGGATCAGTAGACCCCGGCGCGCCGCCACTGAGGCCACGGGTGGATACCGACACATTCCCCGTATCCGGCAAATTCTGCGCCTGAGCCGGCGCCACCACGAGCAACAGCCCGGCGGCGAGGATGGTCGAGGCGGAAAGCGTGCTACGCAGGCGGGTTGACTTGATCATGACTGGTCCCCTGAAACTCAACGGCGCGGAGCGAATTGGATGGTGAGCGACAGCAGTACGCGGTCGGGCGCGCGCGGCGCCCCGGGCAGGTTTAGTTCGAGATCCTGCGGGTGCGCGTACATCGCCTCGAGCGACATCAGCCCGGGGAGGATCGCGCGCAGGCCGCCGCCGAACGAGGTGAGCCCACGACTGCCCTCGGTAGTGAAGGTGTCGGCGTTCCAGATGTGGACGGTGTCGTAGAAACCGAACGCGACGAAGGCGGCGCGCGACGTGACCGGCAATTGCCAGCGCGGCTCGAGCCGGATGCCGATCGCCTTGTCGCCCGAGGTCACACCGGGATCGTAGCCACGGCCGATTGTAAGATTACCGACCGAGAATTCCTCGAAGCTCAGCAGCGGGCCGCTCGCCCATTGGCCCTGTGCGGTCGCGGCCAGGCTGAAATCGCGGCCGATGCTGACGAACCCGCTGAGCCCGCCGCGCAAGACGGTTGCGCTGGCGCTGCCCTCGAACCGGCTCGGACCGTAGCCCGCCGGTGTCAGCACACCGGTCTTGGTCGCGCCCAGGATGTCGAAACCCTGGCGCAGTTCGAGTGAGCCGCTGATCGCCCAGGCATCCGGCTTGTTGAAGCGCGGCGCGCGCTTGCTTGCCGACAGGCGAAGATAGCCGACGCGCAATTTGTCCAGCGTGACGGGAATACCGCTCTTGCCGACGAACAATTGGATACGCTGCTCGATGATCTCGACGCCGCCGCCGAAATCGGCGCTCGCGCGGACGCTGCGCTGCAACGGCGCCGACACATCGAACCCGCCGATCAGTGAGCGCGACCGCAAATCGAGCGCGCCGATATCGGGCTTCGACCAGGCGTAGCTGAATCGCCCGCCGATGCTGAGGCCGCTGTCGGTCGCGAAATAATGGCCGATCTGGAGCACTTGCTGCTCACGGAAATCGGCGGTCGACGACGCACCGATGAAGGTGCGGTCGGAGAGGCCCGTCAGGCCGTAATATTCGGCGCGCAACGTCCCGCTCTCACGCCCAATCGAGCGCGATCCGGTATTGGTGACGTTGGCCAGGATAGTGAACGGCGTATACTCGACCGCAACCTCACCGACGACTTGCCCCGGGCCCGTGCCCGCGGAGCGCAGCGCCATCTTGACCTGCAAGCCGGGGACGTCGTTCACGCCTAGCAGGATGCTCTCGATCTCGTGCGTGTTGAGCGCGGGGAGCGCCTTGAGCCGGTCGACTCGCGCGGCCAGCGTTCGTCCAAAGCGTCCCGCCGATCCGGTGATATGCACATCGGCCAGGCGAGCCGGGATGACGATCAGCGTCGCATCGCCGGTATTGATCTCCTGCGGCGGGATGGTGACACCGGCGATATAGCCGGCATTGCTGAGCGCGCTCGCCGCGGCATCGCGCAGGTCGCATAGCTGCGCGAGCTTCTGCTTGCCGGGTTGTGGCTTGATATCCGCGAGCGTGTCGAGAAGCCCGGCGGGCAGCGCCGATCCGTCGGGCGCAGTGAAATGCAGACGATCGATCGCCACCTCGATCGGCGAGTCGGCGAACGGGCAGTTCGCGGTCCGCTTGGTCTCGTCGGTGACGGTGATCCCCGACTTCGGCTTGACGGCATCGACTTTCGGAAGCTCGATCTGCTCGCGGCTGGGCAAGGCGCCAGGGGCGGATTGCGCCATCGCCTTCTGAATGCCGAATGAGCCGGGCACGACAAAAACCGCTGCGCAAAACAATGCGCGCTTGAAACGAAGCGACACGAATCCCCCTGTATTAGCCCCGTGAGACTCGTATCATTTCTTACGGCAAATAAAACCCATTACAAACGGCCGAACCGGAACCATCTCATGGGGAAGGCTCGCTTTATTGTGGGTCGTACCGTTCAAGCGGATAGCCGCGTCGCCCCCGCTGCACGCACATGGTCAAGCGTCGGCATGCCATTGACCGCCATCATCAGATCTGCCTCGGCCAGGATGCACTTCAGGACGTGCGCCGCCCCGTCGGCGCCGTCGAGCGCTAGGCCATAGACGAACGGCCGCCCTACCCCGACCGCGCGGGCGCCCATCGCGAGCGCCTTGATCACGTCGCTGCCCGAGCGGATGCCGGAATCGAACCACACGGGAACGTCGCCGGCTGCCTCGACCACGCCGGGCAGCATGTCGATCGCGGCGATCCCGCCATTGGCCTGGCGGCCGCCATGGTTCGAACAGAAGATCGCATCGGCCCCCACATCGACGGCTTTGCGCGCATCCTCGGGATGACAGATGCCCTTGAGTACGATCGGCATCTTGGTGACGGACTTGAACCAGGCCATATCGTCCCAGGTCAGCGGCCGCGCGAACAGCGAGCCCCATAGCATGACCGCTTCGGGCAGCGCTTGTGCCGGGTCCTTGCCGAGCAGCTTACGAAAGACCGGGTCGACGAAATAGTTGGTCAGCACATGCCCGCGCAGCTGCGGAAAATTGCCGGCGTTGAGGTCGCGCGGGCGCCAGCCGGTCACCCAGGTATCGAGCGTCACCACCAGCGCGCGATAACCGGCTGCTTCGGCGCGGCGGATCAGGCTCTCGGCCAAGTCCCTGTCGCGCGGCGTGTAGAGCTGAAAGAAGCCGGGCGTGTCGCCGAGAGGCGTCGCCACCTCTTCCAGCGTGTCGTTACCCAGCGTCGAAACGGTCATCGGCACGCCGGTCATCGCCGATGCCTTGGCCGCTGCGATATCGCCATGCTGGTCCTGGCCGCAAATGCCCGTCACGCCGATCGGGCTCATGAACAACGGGCTGTGATAGGTGTGGCCGAAAATCTCGGTCGACAGATCGCGGCTGGTCGTGCCGACCATCATCCGCGGCACCATGCCCCAATGATGGAAAGCGGCGGCATTCTGGTCCTGGGTCCATTCGTCGCCACAGCCGCCCTGGACATAGTTCAGGACGTGCGGCGGCATCGCCGCGGTCGCGCGCTGGACGAGCGTCGCATAGTCGACGGGCACTTTGGGCAGCACGCCGCGCAGGCCGGCGCCGTAGATCTCGTTCTGATAATCGCCGAAATGCGGCATCGTCCCTCTCCCGTTCAGCGTATCATCGCGGCGGATCGCATGGCGTGGCCGAGTAACGCGGCGCCGGTGCTGGCTGCACCACCCCATTGACCTCGATGAACGTCCCGCGTGCCTTGTTGTGGGGATGGTCCGCCACTTCGTCCCAGGCGAGGACCGGCGCGAAGCAGATGTCGCTCGCCTCCATCGACGCGCACCATTCGTCGCGCGTCTTCGACCGAAAGATCTCGGCCAGCCGCGCCTTTTGCGCCGGCCATTGCGCGCGATCATATTGGCTGTCGAACAGCGGATCGGCGGCCAGCCCAAGCGCCTGGCGGAGCAGCGCGTAGAATTGCCCCTCGATCGACCCGATCGCAACGAACCCGCCATCGGCGGTTTCGTAGGTGTCGTAGAAAGGCGCCCCGGTATCGAGCAGATTGGTGCCGCGCGCATCGTCCCAGATGCCCTGGGCGCGGAATCCCCACATCATCGACATCAGCAATGCTGAGCCGTCGGTCATCGCGCAGTCGATCACTTGGCCGGGCGCGCCGTTCTTCACCGCCAGCAACGCGCTGACCATCCCGAACGCCAACATCATCGCCCCGCCGCCGAAATCGCCGACCAGGTTGATCGGCGGCGTCGGCTTTTCTCCCGCGCGGCCGAGCGCCCCGAGAACTCCTGACAAGGCTATATAGTTGATGTCGTGCCCCGCGGCCGCGGCATAGGGCCCGTCCTGACCCCAACCCGTCATCCGGCCGATCACCAGCTTGGGATTGTCGGCGAGCAGGACATCCGGGCCGATCCCCAACCGCTCGATCACACCGGGCCGGAATCCCTCGATTAGCCCGTCGGCGGTCTTGAGCAGCTCGCGGAGCTTCGCAATGTCGTCAGGCGATTTGAGATCGAGCGTCTCGATCGTCCGCGACCGCAGCAGCGGATCGCCGCCATGACGCGCAATCGGCCCGCGAGGGTCGCCGCCGGGTACGGGACGGTCGATGCGGATGACCTCCGCGCCATGATCGGCGAGCATCATCCCGCAGAACGGTCCCGGGCCGATCCCGGCGAGTTCGACGATGCGGATGCCTGCGAGTGGGCCGGGCATGAGGTCTCCTACTCCTTTAGCCCCTCCCCTTCAGGGGAGGGGTTGGGGTGGGGTAGTCACGGGCGGCGCGCTCTGCGAGGCATCCCCCACCCCCAACCCCTCCCCTGAAGGGGAGGGGCTATTGTTTTCAAATCACCGCGGCGCCATACGGATGGCACCGTCGAGGCGAACGTCTTCCCCATTGAAGTACGAATTCTCGATCATCGTCAGCGCTAGTTGCGCATATTCGGGCGGATTGCCGAGCCGCTTGGGGAACGGCACCGAGGCCGCCAGCGCGTCCTTCACATTCTGCGGGGCGCCCTGCATCAAAGGCGTCTCGAAAATGCCGGGCAGGATCGTGTTGATCCGGATGCCCTCGTTCATCAGGTCGCGCGCGATCGGGAGCGTCATGCCGACCACCCCGCCCTTCGACGCCGAATAGGCCGCCTGGCCGATCTGGCCGTCCTCGGCGGCGACCGACGCGGTCATCACCATCGCGCCGCGCTCGCCGTCGACGCCGGGCTCGAGCGTCAGCATGCCCGCGGCGGACTTGGCAACGCAGCGGAAGGTGCCGACCAGGTTGATCTGGATGAGCCAGTTGAACGCTTCCAGGGGGAAGTGCTTGATCGACCCGTCTTCCTTCGATCGGCTGGCAGTCTTGACCGCATTGCCGGTGCCCGCGCAGCAGACCAGCACGCGTTCCTGGCCGTGCGCCGCGCGTGCCTTGGCGAAGCCGGCGTCGACGCTCTCGTCGCTGGTCACGTTGACCTCGCAGAACACGCCGCCAATCTCGCTGGCGAGCGCTTCGCCCTTTTCGGCCTGAAGGTCGAAGATCGCGACCTTGACGCCCTTGGCGGCGAGCGCGCGCGCTGTCGCGGCGCCAAGGCCCGAGGCTCCGCCGGTAACGACCGCGGCTACCGAATTATCGAGTTTCATTGACCTCTCCCGTCGCCCCGGCGAAGGCCGGGGCCGCTATGTTGTATATCCTGACGCGGCGGCCCCGGCCTTCGCCGGGGCGACGCAACTTTTCAAAGCCGCTCGACGATCGTGACGTTGGCGATCCCGCCGCCTTCGCACATCGTCTGCAGCCCCCATTTCTTGTCACGCGCCTTCAGCGCATGGAGCAACGTCGTCATCAGCTTCGTGCCCGACGCGCCCAGCGGGTGGCCCAGCGCGATCGCCCCGCCATTGACGTTGAGCCGGCTGTGGTCACCGCCGATCACCTGGAGCCAGGCGAGCGGTACCGGCGCGAACGCCTCGTTGACTTCGTACAGGTCGATATCCTCGATCTTCATGCCTGCACGCGCCAGCGCCCGCTGCGTCGCGGGCAGCGGCTCTTCCAGCATGATCACGGGGTCGCCGGCGGTCACGGTCAGATTGTGGATCCGCGCCAGCGGGGTCAGGCCGTGGTCCTTGAGCGCGCGCTCGCTGACGATCAGCACGGCCGAGGCGCCGTCGCAGATCTGGCTGGCGGACGCCGCGGTCAGCACGCCGCCTTCCTGGAGCAGCTTGACGCTCGCCATCGATTCCGGAGTCGCGTCGTAGCGGATGCCTTCGTCATGCACGTGAAGGACGGTGTTGCCCTCCTCGTCGACCACCTCGATCGGCACGATCTCGGCATCGAACGCGCCCGCTTGCGTGGCGGCGGCAGCACGTCTGTGGCTATCGAGCGAGAAGGCGTCGAGTTGCTCGCGGCTGAAGCCGTATTTCTGCGCCATCATCCCGGCGCCGACGAACTGGCTGAACCCCTGAACGCCGTAGCGGTCCTTGATCTTCTGCGACCACGGTCCGATCCCGATCCCGAGCTGCGCCGGCGCGGAACTGGCCAAGCCCATCGGCACGCGGGTCATGCTCTCGACTCCAGCGGCAAGGACGATATCCTGCGTGCCCGACATCACGGCCTGCGCGGCAAACTGGATCGCCTGTTGCGAGGAACCGCATTGGCGGTCGATCGAAACGGCGGGAACGCTGTCGGGAAGCGAGGAGGCCATCACCGCGCTGCGGCCGATATGCCCCGATTGCTCGCCGGCCTGGATGACGCAGCCCATGATGACGTCCTCGACTGCGGCGCCGTCGATCCCGGCACGCTCGACCACCGCGTCGAGCACCTTGCCGGCGAGATCCGCCGGATGCCAGTCCTTCAACTTGCCGCCGCGCCGTCCGCCGGCCGTACGGCCCGCCGAGACGATATATGCCTCTGCCATCTCGCTCTCCTCGTTATCCGTTGCAGTTAGCCACTGGTTTACGCGAGCGGCAAGCGCATTTTCGTGTGGACGGTATGTTCCGTCAGTGTATTGGCACGGTTCCTCCCCCACATCATTGTGAGCAGCATATGTCCGGAGGCACCATGATCGATCGCAACGGCCTGAAAATCGCGAGTGAACTCGTCGAGTTCGTCGAGACGCGTGCATTGCCGGACACGGGGATCGAGGCCAACGCCTTCTGGACGGGCGTCGCGGCAATTTTCGCGAAGTTCGCCCCGGACAATGCGGCGCTGTTGGCAAAGCGTGACTTGATCCAGGCGGAGATCGATGGCTGGCTGGCCCAGCGCGCGGGCGAGCCGATCGACCAGGCCGAATACCAGCCGTTCCTGAAATCGATCGGCTATCTGGTCGACGAACCCGCGCCGTTTGCGGTGACAACGCCGAACGTCGATGCCGAAGTCGCGACCATGGCGGGCCCGCAACTGGTCGTGCCGGTGCTCAACGCGCGCTTCGTGCTCAACGCCGCCAATGCGCGTTGGGGCAGCCTGTATGACGCGCTCTACGGCACCGACGCGATCCCGGGCACGACCAGGCCCGGCGGCTACGATCCCGAACGTGGCGGCCAGGTGATCGCCTGGGCGAAGGCATTCCTCGACAAAGCAGTGCCGCTCGCCAACGGAAGCTGGGCCACGCTGGCCGGTGCGCCCGCCCTAGCCGACCCGGCGCTGCTCGTCGGGCGCGCGGGCGAGAATTATCTATTTCGGCACAACGGTCTGCACATCGAAGTGGTGATCGATCGCGAGCATGCGATCGGCAAGACCGATCCCGCCGGCATCGCCGACGTCATCCTGGAAAGCGCGATCACGACGATCGTCGACCTCGAGGATTCGATCGCGGCGGTCGATGCCGAGGACAAGGTCGCGGCCTATGCGAACTGGCTCGGTCTGATGCGCGGCGACCTTGAGGACACGTTCGACAAGGGCGGGCGGACGCTGACCCGTCGCCTCAATGACGACCGCCGCTATACCGCGCCCGATGGCGGCGAGCTGGTGCTGCGCGGTCGCAGCTTGTTGTTCGTGCGCAATGTCGGTCATCTGATGACCACCCCCGCAGTAATCCTGCCCGATGGCGGCGAGGCGCCCGAAGGCATTCTGGACGCGATCATGACCAGCTTGATCGCGCTGCATGACGTGAAAGGCCTTGGCCGGTTCCGGAACAGCCCGGCCGGGTCGATCTATATCGTCAAACCCAAGATGCACGGGCCCGACGAAGCCGCTTTCACCAATCGGCTGTTCGACGCGGTCGAGGATCTGCTCGGACTTGCTCGCAACACGATCAAGGTCGGCGTGATGGATGAGGAACGCCGCACCTCGGCCAACCTTGCCGCATGCATTCATGCGGTGAAGGACCGTATCGCGTTCATCAATACCGGTTTCCTCGACCGCACCGGCGACGAGATCCACACCAGCATGCAGGCCGGGCCGATGGTGCCCAAGGGAGAGATGAAGACCTCCGCCTGGATCAAGGCCTATGAGGATCGCAACGTCCAGATCGGGCTCGCTTGCGGGCTCAGCGGCAAGGCGCAGATCGGCAAGGGCATGTGGGCGGCGCCCGACCGCATGGCCGATATGCTCGAGCAGAAGATCGCCCATCCGATGACCGGCGCGACCACCGCCTGGGTTCCCTCGCCCACTGCGGCAACGCTGCACGCGACGCACTACCATCAGGTCGACGTGTTCGCGCGCCAGAAGGAGCGCGCGGCGGAGCCGGTCGCGAGCCTGAATGACCTGTTGTCGGTACCGCTTGCGCTTGGCCGCAACTGGACGCCCGACGAGGTGCGCGCCGAGCTCGATAACAATGCCCAGGGCATCCTCGGCTATGTCGTGCGGTGGATCGACCAGGGCGTCGGCTGTTCCAAAGTGCCCGACATCCATGACATCGGATTGATGGAAGATCGCGCGACCTTGCGCATCTCGAGCCAGGCTCTGGCCAATTGGCTGCTGCACGGCGTCTGCACACCGGAGGAGGTCGAAGCCGCGTTCGGGCGCATGGCGGCCAAGGTCGACACGCAGAACTCAGGCGATCCAGCCTATCGTTCGTTGGTCGCCAACCCTGCGGGCGCGGCTTTCCAGGCGGCGCGAGCGCTGGTGTTCGAGGGAACCGTTCAGCCCAACGGATATACAGAGCCGTTGCTCCATCGCTTCCGGCAAGAGGCCAAGGCGGCAATCTGAAACGCGGGAGGGCGCCCGTGGGCGCCTTACCCAATAGCGGCGATCGGCTCAGTTCGCGGTGACGTCGTCACCGCGACAGACATTGACGTTCTCCAACGCCTGCTCGCTACCGTCGCTGAAGCGAAGCTTGATATTGTACAGGCAGGCATCCCCCGCCGGCAGGGTAAAGAGCGACCGGTGGTTGGGCTTGATGGGGAAATCGACGGCAATTTCGGTCCAGGGATCGTTGGTGCTGATGCGCGCGTACCAGACGTGTTGAATGGACGCGGAAGCGTTGAGATTGACGACGGAGAACTTCCGGCCATCGGGCATGGCAGCGGCCGGGGAAACGTACAAAGCGGTTGCGCACAGCACACCGGCGATCTGGAACAAGCGGATCATGGTTGCCTGAATATAGGGTTTGCGGTCGATTTGATAAGTTATGCCGCCATCCATATCGCCGCGCGGGATCAGGATAACGGTGGCGAGCAAGCGATCCAGGGCTCAACCGGTCTCACTCTTTGCTGTCCGATGGAGAAGATGGCGATTGGAATTGCATTTCCATCAATAGAACATATCATGAACATCTTATGCCCGAGTCGTCTGCCTCGCTGAGTCGATTGCGCCGCCGTGTCGCGCGTATCGAAGGCGCGCGCGTCTCGGGCGGCCCGGCGCGGTTCGCCACCGGCCATGCCGCAATCGATGCCTGGCTGGGTGGCGGGCTGGCGCGCGGCCGCTTGCACGAAGTGATGGCGGACGACAGCGAGGATGCCGGCAGCCTGTCGGGCTTCGCCGCGATGCTGGCGCTGCGCATCGACGCCGGAAAGCCGTTACTGTGGCTCAGGACCGAAGCGGCGGAACGGCGGGCGGGCAAGCTTTACGCCAGCGGACTGGGCGAAATCGGCCTCCATGGCGGCGACCTCATCCTCGGACTGCTCGGCGACGATGCGGCATTGCTCAAAGCCGCGAACGACGCCGCGCGGTGTGCCGGGCTCGGCGCACTGGTGGTCGAGAGCTGGGGCGAACCCAAGCCGCTTGATCTGACCGCGACGCGTCGGCTGATGCTGGCAGCGGAAGCGTCCGGCGTGACCGTGCTGCTGCTTCGCGGCGAGGCGCGCGAAAGCCCCAGTGTCGCCGATACGCGTTGGCGGGTCTCCTCTGCCCCCTCAACCGCGCTTGCCGCCGATGCGCCGGGGCCGCCTGCCTTCGATCTCGAATTGTTGCGCCGCCGCGCCGGCCCCGCCGGACGTCGCTGGCGCGTGGAGTGGAATCGTGAACGACGTGCTTTCCAGCCCCTCGACAGGCAGGCGCTATCTGGCGCTGTTCTTCCCCTGGCTGCCGGCTGAGCGCATTCGCATCACGCGACCGCATGTGTTCGCGGGCCGTGCCGGTGCGCCTTATGCGCTGACCGAGAAGGTCAAAAGCGCGCTGCGCGTGCATGCGATCGATCAGGAAGCTGCGCGGCTGGGGATCGAGCGCGGCATGACCCTGGCCGATGCTCGTGCTCGCCTGCCCGAACTCGAAGCATTCGACCATGTCCCCCACGATGACCATCTGTGGCTCGAACGGCTGGCCGATGGCTGCGCGCGTTACACGCCCTGGGTTATGCTCGATGCGCCCGACGGGCTGGTGCTCGACATCACCGGCTGCGCCCATTTGCTTGGTACCGAAACGGCGCTCGCAACCGATGTGCTGGCAAGACTCGAGCGGTTGGGTGTCACCGCGCAACACGCCTTTGCCGCCAATCCCGATGCCGCGCGGGCGCTGGCACGATGGCGCAGCGTCGGCGCCAATGAGGATGAAGCGGTTCGCCGCTTGCCCGTCGTGGCGCTCGGGCTCGAAGAGGAAGCGACGACCGCGTTGAAGCGCGCCGGGCTCAAGACCGTCGGCGACGTCGTGGCGCGTCCCTTGTCGGCGATCGCCGCGCGGTTCGGCAGCGATGCCGCGACCCAGATCCGCCGGATCATCGGCGAGGCGGATAGTCCGTTGAGCCCGCGCATCGTCGCGCCACCCTTGTTCGTCGAGCGACGCTTTGCCGAGCCCGTCGCGCGCACCGAATTCGCGCTGACCGTGCTGGGCGAATTGATCGCCGATGCCGCCGCCCGGCTCGATCACACCCATGAAGGCGGACGCCGGTTCGAGGCGCGCTTCTTCCGCACCGACGGGCTGGTGCTGCGGATGGCGGTCGAGACCGGCCGGCCAACCCGCGACGTGGCCGCGGTGTTGCGGCTGTTCCGCGAACGGATCGAGACGCTGGCCGATCCGATCGATCCCGGGTTCGGCTTCGACCTGATCCGGCTCGACGTGCCGATCGCTGAGCGGCTCGATGCTGCGCAGCTTCGGCTTGAAGGCGGCGCGGTCGGCGAAGCCGAACTAGCGCAGTTGATCGACCGGCTGTCGACCCGGGTCGGGCGCGGACGCCTGCGTCGGTTCGCGCCGCGCGATCGCCATCTGCCCGAACAGGCCGAATTGATGCTGCCCGCAACCGACCCCGTCCTGCCCGGCGATTGGCCGGAGCTCGAAGTGGGCGAGCCACCGTTGCGCCCGATCCACTTGTTCGACCCGCCGCAATTGATCGACTCGATCGCGAGTGAAGTCCCCGACGGCCCGCCGCGCCAATTCCGCTGGCGGCGCGTCCTGCACGACGTCGCCAAGGTCGAAGGCCCCGAACGGATCGCGACTCCCTGGTGGGGCAGCCGCCAGGCGCCGACGCGCGATTATTACCGCGTCGAAGATCGCCGCGGCCGCCGCTTCTGGATCTTCCGCCATGGTTTGTACGGCGAGGTGACCGAGCCCGGTTGGTACATTCACGGCGTGTTCGCATGATGAGACTCGCACAAAGTCACGAAGACACGAAGGTTTTGGTCGCGCGGAGGTGCGGAGGCGCGGAGATTTACCTGCGTTTCGCGTCAGCTAGACTCTCATCCCTCTTTTCCATTGGTGCTGACGGAGCCGCTATCGCGGCTCGACCATCATCTCTGTGCTCTCTGCGCCTCTGCGCGAACCACCTCTTTCTTCTTTGTGCCTTCGTGTCTTTGTGCGAGCAAAATTCTCCGACAGCCGGCCAGCATGGCTGAGGTCGTCGGTTTCGCCGAGTTGGTCGCCGCGACCAATTTCTCGTTCCTGCGCGGCGCCTCGCATCCTAGCGACATGGTCGGCGAGGCGATCGCGCTCGGCATGCGCGCCATCGGTATCGCCGACCGCAACACGGTCGCCGGTGTGGTACGCGCGCATGTCGCCCTGAGGGAAGCACGCGAGCAATGGCACCCCGCCTGGGCCAAGGCGAAGGCGCGACATGAAGCCGACCGGCCGTGGGAAGAATTTCCCGCTCCGCCCGATCTGCCCTCTCCAGCTCCCGATTTCCGCCTGATCGTCGGAGCGCGTCTGGTCTTTGCCGACGGCACGCCCGACATCGTCGCCTATCCGGCGACGCGATACGGCTGGGGGCGGCTGACCCGGTTGCTGTCGCTCGGCAATCGCCGCGCGACCAAGGGGGGCTGCCTGATCGGGATCGGCGACCTGATCGCACATCATCAGGATCTGATGCTGATCGTGCTGCCCGAGAGCAGCTTCGATGCGGAGGAGAATGAGGCGCTGCCGGAGAAAAGGCGGATCGACCAGGACCAGGATCGTGGATTCTTGCGATTGGGGGAGGGTGAGGTGGAAACCACCAACGTCGTTCCTTTCCCTCCCCGTCATGCCGGCCTTGTGCCGTGTTCGAGCTTTGACTTGCCCCCGGCAAGTCAAGATTGCGTCCGGGGGACGCAATCTCGCTCGAACACCACGGAGCCGCAAGCCCCAGGACAAGTGGTGGAGTGGACCCCGGCACAAAGCCGGGGTGACGGGTCGCTCGAGGACGTGCTTTCCCGTCTCAAACGCGTCGTCGGTGACCGCTTGTGGCTTGGCGCCTCCATGCCCCGCGCGGGCCGCGACAAACGTCGTCTCGCCGCGCTCGCCGCCATCGCCCGTGCCGCTCGCGTTCCGCTGCTCGCGACCAACGACGCGCTCTATGCGACGCCCGAGCAGCGCCCGCTGCACGACGTCGTCACCTGCATCCGCAAGGGCACGCACGTAAAGGCTGCGGGCAAGCTGCTCGAAGCCAATGCCGAACGCCATCTCAAGCCGCCGGAGGAAATCGCCCGGCTGTTCGGCGATTATCCCGAAGCGGTGGCGGAAACCAATATCCTGCTCTCGCGCATCGGCTTCACGCTCGATCAATTGAGCTACGACTATCCTCATGAGCCGGTGCCCGCGGGCTGGGAGGCACAGAAATGGCTCGAGCACTTGGTCTGGCAGACCGCGCTCGAACGCTATGATTATCGCGTCCCCGACAAGCTCTACGCGTTGCTCTACGAGGAATTCTCGCTGATCCGCGAGCGCGGCTACGCACCCTATTTCCTGACCGTCCACGATATCGTGCGGTTCGCGCGCAGTTGCGAGCCGCCGATCTTGTGCCAGGGGCGCGGATCAGCGGCGAATTCGGTGGTGTGTTTCCTGTTGGGCGTGACCTCGGTCGATCCGATGCAGCACGATTTGCTGTTCTCGCGCTTCGTGTCGGCCGAGCGCGACGAGCCTCCCGATATCGACGTCGATTTCGAGCACGAACGGCGCGAGGAGGTGATGCAATATGTCTATCGCCGCTATGGCCGTCATCGCGCCGCGATCGCCGCGACGGTGATCCATTACCGGTCGCGCAGCACGGTGCGCGAAGTGGGCAAGGCGCTGGGCATGACCGAGGACGTGACCTCACGCCTCGCGAGCACCGTCTGGGGCAGCTATTCGAGCCATTTCGAGGAAGAGCGCGTGTCGCAGACCGGGTTCGACCTGGCCAATCCCGACATCGCTCGCCTGAAATCGCTGGTCGACCAATTGCTCGAATTCCCGCGCCATTTGTCGCAGCATGTCGGCGGGTTCGTGCTGACCCAGGACCGGCTCGACGAAACCGTGCCGATCCACAATGCGGCGATGGAGGACCGCACCTTCATCGAATGGGACAAGGACGATATCGACGCGCTGCAATTGATGAAGGTCGACGTGCTCGCGCTCGGCATGCTGACCTGCATCAAGAAGGCGTTCGACCTGATCGAAGCGACCGGTGGCGAACGACACACGCTCGATACCATCCCGGGCGAAGTGCCGGCGGTTTATGACATGCTGTGCGAGGGCAACAGCCTGGGCCTGTTCCAGGTCGAGAGCCGAGCGCAAATGAGCATGCTTCCCCGCCTCAAGCCGCGCATCTTCTACGATCTGGTGGTGCAGGTCGCGATCGTCCGGCCGGGACCGATCCAGGGCAATATGGTGCATCCATATCTGCGCCGCCGGTCGGGCAAGGAGAAAGTCGACTTCCCGGCCCCGGCACCGCGTTTCGGTCGCCCCGATGAGTTGGAAGAAGTGCTAGGCAAGACGATGGGCGTGCCCCTGTTCCAGGAACAGGCGATGAAGTTGGCGATCGTCGCGGCCAAATTCTCGCCGGAGGACGCCAATCGCCTGCGCCGCGCAATGGCGACGTTCCGCAATGTCGGCACGATCCACCATTTCGAGGCCAAGATGGTCGAAGGCATGGTGAAGCGCGGGTACGAGCGCGACTTTGCGCAGCGCTGCTACGATCAGATCAAGGGGTTCGGCAGTTATGGTTTTCCCGAAAGCCATGCGCTGGCGTTCGCGCGCCTGGTCTATGTCTCGGCCTGGCTCAAATGTTTCCACCCCGCGGTGTTCGCCTGCGCGCTGCTCAATTCGCAGCCGATGGGATTCTACGCGCCAGCACAGATCGTCCGCGACGTGCAGGAAAAGCATGGTGTCGCGGTGCGGCCGATCGACATCAATGCGAGCGGCTGGGACAATAGCCTCGAACGCGACGGACAGGATCTCGCCCTGCGATTGGGGTTCCGCCAGGTCGACGGGTTCCGTGAGGATTGGGCCGAACGATTGGTCGAAGCGCGGGCCACGGCGCCTTTCACCTCGATCGAAGAACTCGCCCGTCGCGCCAACCTCCCCTCGCGCGGACTCCGACTGTTGGCCGACGCCGATGCCTGGGGATCGATCGGCCAGGGACGACGCGACGCCTTGTGGGAGGTGCGCCGCACCCCGTCGGACGAACTGCCGCTGTTCGCCGCGGCTAAGGCCCGCGAGCTGGGCACTGAAGAGGATGCCGCGCTGCCGGCCATGCCGCTCAGCGAGGAAGTCGTCGCCGATTACGAACTCACCCGCCTGTCGCTCAAGGGCCATCCGATGCAATTCCTGCGGCCGATGTTCAGGTCGGAAGGCGTTCTGAGCTGCGCCGAGGTGAGCAAGGCGCGCAACGGATCGCGCGCCACCGTCGCCGGCGTCGTGCTGGTCCGCCAGCGCCCCGGTACCGGCAATGCCATCTTCATCACGCTGGAGGACGAGACCGGTATCACCAATGCCTTGTTATGGGCCCGAGTGTTCGAGACGCAGCGATTGCAAGTGATGGGATCGCGGTTGATGACGATCGAGGGCGAGATCCAGCGCAGCGCGCCGAGCGAGGGCAGCGTCGTCCATCTGATCGGCGCCCGCGTGATCGACCGCACCGCCGACCTCGCCCGATTGTCGGAAGACCATGTCGCGCCGCCGCCGACCGCACGCGTGGACTTCGAGCTATCCCCCGACCCGCGCTACACCGCCGACGCGCATGGCCGCCACCCGCGCAACGTGCGCATCCTACCCAAATCACGCGATTTCCATTGATAGGCAAATCGCCGCCCCATCACCTGCAAGGACGGCCCACCGACAAGCGGGAACACAAGGCTGGAAAAGAATATGAGCCCCAAGAAGGAGACCGATGCGCGCATCTAGGCGACATTTTTCCCCCTGCCTCGCTCCACTGAATGGCGTAACGGGTGAACGCCATGATATTTCGCGATGCAATCCTTGCCGATCTGCCGACGGTCGTCGCCATGCTCGCCGAGGAACAGATAGGCGGCCGCGCCGACGACCCATCCGAACCGCTTGCCCCCGCCTATCTAGCCGCGTTCGACGCGATCGATCGCGATCCCAACCAGCGCCTGATCGTCGCCGAATTGGACGGCGCGATCGTTGGCACGATGCAGCTGAGCTGGCTTCCCGGGCTGCTCAACCATGGCGCGTGGCGTGGCCAGATCGAGGCCGTGCGGATCGCCAGCGACAAGCGCTCGCTCGGTCTCGGCGCCGCGATGATCGGCTGGGCGGTCGACCGCTTCCGCGAGCGTGGCTGCTTCATGGCGCAACTGACGTCGAACAACGACCGCGTCGCCGCGCATCGTTTCTATGAACGGCTCGGCTGGAAAAAGAGCCATAGCGGGTTCAAGCTCATGCTGACGAAAGGCGACTGATGCCGGGCAAATATTTCGACGAATGGCAAATCGGCGAGACGATCGAGCATCCGCTCCGCCGCACGGTGACCGAGACCGACAATCTGTTGTGGTCGACCATGACCCACAACCCGCAACCGCTCCACCTCGACGCCGAGGCGGCCAAAGCGAGCGAGTTCGGCCGCATCCTGGTCAACGGCACTTTCACGTTCAGCCTGATGGTCGGGATCACCGTCGCCGAGACGACGATGGGCACGCTCGTCGCGAACCTGGGTTATGACAAATTGGTCATGCCCAAGCCGGTGTTCATCGGCGACACGCTGCGCGCGACCAGCGAAGTGACCGAATTGCGCGAGAGCAAGTCGCGGCCGAACGCCGGGCTGGTGACGTGGAAACACCGCATGCTCAACCAGCGCGACGAGGTGGTGTGCGAGTGTTTGCGGACGGCGTTGTTGTTACGGAAAACCGCATAGTCGTGTCGGAATTCTTCGGGGCCTTGCTCGAAGCGTTGTTCACCGCGCCCTTCGAGCAAGCGATCCAGGCCGAAAATTGGAAGAAGACGCTTGCGTGGGTCGTCGGATGGTCGTTCGCGGTGGTATTGGTCGTCTGGCTACTTATCTGGTCAATCGGTGAATAACCGCCGCAACTATTCTCAAACCGTAAAGCTCTCCCCGCACCCGCACGCGCCTTTGGCGTTGGGGTTTTCGAACACGAAGCCGGCGGCGAAATCGTCCTCGACCCAGTCCATCGTCGAGCCGATCAGATAGAGGACGGAGGCACCGTCGACGAAGAAGGTGCCGCCTGGAGTCTCGATCCGCTCGTCCATCGGGTTGGCCGTGGTGACATAGTCGACCGAATAGGCCAGCCCCGAACAGCCGCGCCGCGGGGTCGACAGCTTGACGCCGATCGCGCCCTCCGGCGCCTTCGACATCAGCTCGGCCACGCGCGCCTCGGCGCGTTCGGTCAGGTTCACGGCAGCGGGGCGCTGCCTCAGGGTCGTCGTCATTTCTCTTCTCCAAGCCCCTCCCCTTCAGGGGAGGGGTTAGGGGTGGGGCTGAGTCTCCTGACCTTTGCCCCAACTCCCCCACCCCAACCCCTCCCCTGAAGGGGAGGGGCTAGAGCCATTACAGCATTCCCAGTTCCAATTTCGCATCGTCGGACATCTTTTGCGGGTCCCAGGGCGGATCCCACACCAGATTGACGTCCGCGACCGCGACTCCCGGCACGCTACCGACGCGCAATTCGACCTCGGCCGGCATCGATTCCGCGACCGGACAATGCGGCGTGGTCAGGGTCATGGTGACCGCGGCATGGCCGTCTTCGGTCACCTCGACATTATAGATCAGCCCGAGGTCGTAGATGTTGACCGGGATTTCGGGGTCGTAAATCTCCTTGAGCGCGTCGACCACGGCCTCGTACAGCGCGCCGCCCGGCTCGCCGCCCGATAGCGGCTCGGGCTTCTGCGCCAGGAATCCGGCAAGGTAATCGCGCTTGCGCTCGAATGTCTCGGCCGGTGCCTCGACGCGCGCCTTGGCCGGCGCCTCAACCGATGCCACTTCTTCCACTTCGATCTTCCGTTCTTCGTTCATCCGAAGATTCCTACCCAAAAATCCGCGTCACACGTTCGACAGCTTCACCCAGCGCCTCGACATCCGCCATCGACGAATAGACCCCGAAGCTCGCCCGTGCCGTCGCCGGCACGCCGAGCGCCTCCATCAACGGCTGCGCGCAATGGTGTCCGGCGCGGATCGCGACCCGGCTCTCGTCCAAGATGGTGGCGACATCGTGCGGATGCACCCCCTCGACCGCGAAGCTGACGATGCCGGCGGAATCCCCCGGCCCGAACAGCCGCACCGAATTGATCCGCGACAGCCGCTCGCGCGCTGCCGCCACGAGCGCCGTTTCGTGCGCGTGAATACGCTCCAAGCCGATACTCTCGACATAATCGATCGCTGCATGGAGCCCGATCACGCCGACGATATGCGGTGTGCCTGCCTCGAACCGGCCGGGCGCGGGGGCATAGGTCGTCTTGGCGAACGTGACGCGGTCGATCATCGACCCGCCGCCTTGGTATGGCGGCATGGCGTCGAGCAGATCGTAGCGGCCCCACAGCACGCCGATCCCGGTCGGGCCATAGAGCTTGTGCCCGGAGAAGACGTAGAAGTCGCAGCCGATCTCGGCGACATCGACAGGCATCCGCGGCACCGCCTGGCAGCCATCGAGCAGGATCTTGGCGCCGACCGAATGCGCGATCTCGGTCGCGCGCTTGGCGTCGAGCACCGAGCCCAACACGTTCGAAACGTGCGCCAGGGCGACCAATTTATGCGCCGGCGTGATCATCGCCGCCATCACGTCGAGATCGATTCGGCCGTCCTCGGTCAGCGGCACGACGTCGATCTCGACCCCGATCCGTTCGGCGACGAGCTGCCACGGCACGATGTTGGAATGGTGTTCGAGCGTGGACAGCAGGATGCGGTCGCCCGCCTTGAGGTGCTCGCCCACCCAGCTGTGCGCGACAAGATTGATCGCTTCGGTCGCGCCGCGGACGAAGACGATTTCCTCGGGCTTGCCGTTGATGATTTCGGCGACCCGCTTGCGCGCCGCCTCGTACGCCAGCGTCATGTCGGCCGAGCGCTGGTACACGCCGCGATGCACGGCGGCATAGTCGTGGGCGTAACCGCGCTCGATCGCGTCGATCACCATGCGGGGCTTCTGGGCTGAGACCGCGCTGTCGAGATAATGCCAACCCGCAGGGATCGCGGGGAAGTCCGCGATGACGTCGAGGGGAGCCAACTCCCCTCCCGCGTGCGGGAGGGGTCGGGGGAGGGCCTGTGGGGCGAGGTCAGCCATGAGACACGCCCTCCCCTAGCCCCTCCCGCACGCGGGAGGGGGACTCCAGCATCCGCTCCAGCGCGGCCTGCGCCGCCGCTTCGATCCGCGTCCGCTCGGCTTCGTCGGCGATATCGTCGAACACGCTGCCGACGAACGCCCGCAGCAACAGCTTCTTGGCCTCGGCCGGCGGAATCCCACGGCTTTCGAGATAGAATAGCGCTTGTCCGTCCAACTCGCCGACGGTCGCGCCATGCGCACATTTCACGTCGTCGGCGAAGATCTCCAGCTCGGGCTTGGCGTTGGCGGTCGCGGTACGCGTGAGCAGCATCGCCTTCACCGACTGGCTGGCATCGGTCTTCTGCGCGTCGCGCGCGACCGCGACCTTGCCGAGATAGCTGCCGGTCGCCTTGCCGCCCAATACCGAGCGCACGACCTGGTTGGAGGTCGCGTTGGGCTCGATATGGTTGAGCGTGGTGACGATCTCCAGCGTCTGCTCGCCGCCGCCGAGCATTGCCGCGCCAAGCTCGAAATGCGCGCCGTCGTGGAGCGTCACGTCGATCGATACGCGCCCTAGCTTGCCGCCGATATTGAGCACGTGGAACGTCGCCCGCGCGCCCTTTTCCAGCACGATCGCGATCTCCTTGATCGCCACCGATCCGGCCGGAGAATCCTGCACCACGACGCGCGCAATCTCCTCGCCGGCGGCGACACGGATCGTCTCGGGCGGATTGAGCGGCCACGCCTCGGCCAGCGCATCGAGGTCGCTATAGCGCCACGCCTCGTCGCGGCGGGTCGGGAGCGCGAGCAGGGTCATGGTTTAGACTCGCACGAAGACACAAAGGCGCGAAGCGCACTCACCTTCTTCGTGGCTTGGTGTCTTTGTGCGATCAAAAATGAGGCGCCCACGGCGCAGAGCTTAGTCACGCCGCCACCGCTCCATAACCTTCGCGCTCGAGCGCGATCGCCAGTTCCGCCCCACCTGTCCGCGTGATCCGCCCGGCCTCGAGCACATGGACGAAGTCGGGCTTCACATAATCGAGCAGGCGCTGATAATGCGTGATCAGCACCACCGCCTTGTCCGGCGCGCGCATGATGCGGTTGATGCCGTCGCCGACCACGCGCAGCGCGTCGATGTCGAGCCCGCTGTCGGTTTCGTCGAGGATCGCCAGCCTGGGCGCGATGATCCCCATCTGCACCATCTCGTTGCGCTTCTTCTCGCCGCCCGAAAAGCCGACATTGACCGGGCGCTTGAGCATCTCGGCATCCATCGACAGCGCCGCCGCCTCGGCCCGCGCCAGCTTGAGGAAATCACCGCCCGACAACGGTCCTTCACCCCGCGCCCGGCGCTGGCTGTTGAGCGCCTCGCGCAGGAACTGGACGTTCGACACACCGGGGATTTCGACCGGATATTGGAAGCCAAGGAACAGCCCGGCGGCGGCGCGCTCGTGCGGCGCCATTTCGAGCAGATCCTCGCCGTCGAAGCTGACTGACCCCTCGGTCACCTCATAACCGGGCCGCCCGCCGAGCACATAGCCCAGCGTCGACTTGCCCGCGCCGTTCGGCCCCATGATCGCGTGGACTTCGCCCGCATTTACGCTGAGGGAGAGACCTTTGAGGATCGGCTTGCCGTCAACTTCGGCGTGGAGGTTTTCAATTTTAAGCATTGGCGCTTTCTTTGAGTGCTTTGAGCTGTTCGAGGTCGCCGCCGTAGCGGCGATAAATGGCATTAAGTTCGCGGACGTCAGCGGCGGTCACGCTATCCAGGTCGATATCCAGAACCAGGCGATCGCCGATCCCTCGCACCTCGCGGATGCAGGGAATCCGAGCCAGCCAGCCGAAATGCTCTCGCTCGTCCCCCTCCGACCAGTAGGTCGTTGCTTGGAAGAAGAACGGGCTATCCAACCGATCCCTCCAGCGAAATCCCCAGCAGCTTCTGTGCCTCGACCGCGAACTCCATCGGCAATTGCTGCAACACCTCGCGCGCGAAGCCGTTAACGATCAGCGCGACCGCCGCTTCCTGGTCGAGCCCGCGCTGCATCGCGTAGAACAATTGGTCCTCGCTGATCTTCGAGGTCGTCGCTTCGTGCTCGATCTGCGCCGAGGGGTTGCGCACCTCGATATACGGCACGGTATGCGCGCCGCATTCGGAGCCGAGCAGCAGGCTGTCGCACTGGGTGAAGTTGCGAACCCCTTCCGCGGTCGGCGCCACACGCACCAGCCCGCGATAGGTATTGTCCGACCGCCCGGCCGAAATCCCCTTCGACACGATGGTCGAGCGGCTGCCCTTGCCGAGATGGATCATCTTGGTGCCCGTATCCGCCTGCTGGCGATTGTTGGTCACCGCGACCGAATAGAATTCGCCGACCGAATTCTCGCCCGCCAGCACGCAGCTCGGGTACTTCCAGGTGATCGCCGATCCGGTCTCGACCTGGGTCCACGACACCTTGCTGTTCTTGCCCTGGCACAGCGCGCGCTTGGTGACGAAATTATAGATCCCACCCAGCCCGTTCTCGTCGCCCGGGTACCAGTTCTGCACGGTCGAATATTTGATCTCGGCATCGTCCAGCGCGACCAGTTCGACCACCGCGGCGTGAAGCTGGTTCTCATCGCGCATCGGCGCGGTGCAACCTTCGAGGTAGGAGACGTAAGCGCCCTTGTCGGCAATGATCAGCGTGCGTTCGAACTGGCCGGTATTCTCGGCATTGATGCGGAAATAGGTCGACAATTCCATCGGGCAGCGCACGCCCTCGGGCACGTAGACGAACGTGCCGTCGGAAAAGACCGCGCAGTTGAGCGTCGCGAAGTAATTGTCGTGCTGGGGCACCACCTTGCCCAACCACTTCTTCACCAGCTCGGGATATTCGCGGATCGCCTCGCTGATCGACAGGAAGATGACGCCTGCCGCCTTCAGTTCCGCGCGGAACGTCGTCGCGACCGAGACGCTGTCGAACACCGCATCGACCGCGATCTTGCGCGCGCCCTCGACGCCGGCGAGCACTTTCTGCTCCTCGATCGGGATGCCGAGCTTCTCATAGGTCCGCCGAATCTCGGGATCGAGCTCGTCGAGGCTGGCGATGGTCTTCTTCGCCTTGGGCTCGGCGTAATAATAAGCGTCCTGATAATCGATCGGCGCGATATCGAGCTTGGCCCAATCGGGCGCTTCCATCGTTTGCCACAGCCGAAAGGCCTTCAGCCGCCAGTCGAGCATCCATTCGGGCTCGTTCTTCTTGGCCGAGATGTAGCGGACGGTGTCTTCGCTCAGCCCCTTGGGCGCGAATTCCTGCTCGACGTCGGAGGCGAAGCCCCATTCGTACTTCTTGTTCGCGGCGGCCAGCGCCTCTGCATTCTTGGTCGCCATTACAAACCCCAAGCCGCGAAGCGGCCATCAAAAAGCTTTGCGCCTTCGCGCCTTTGCGTGAGAAAAAATGATTCACGCGGAGGCGCGGAGGCGCGAAGAAGAAAAGAGTGCGCTGTGCGCGACATCACGCCTGGACCTCCAGCGCGGGAGCAACGGACAGGCTGGCGAGACTGACGCCAGCCAGCACACCGCGGACGGCACCGTTCACGGCATTCCAGTGCGGCTTCACGCGGCAACTCTCCTCGACACAGCAATCATGCGCCCCATGCTCGACGCAGGCGGTCATCGCGATCGGTCCTTCGATCGCTTCGACGATATCGGCCAGGCTGATCGCCGCGGGTGGGCGCGACAGGCGAAACCCGCCACCAGTGCCACGCTGGCTCTCGATCAGTCCCGCCGCCGAGAGCTTGCTCACCAGCTTCTGCACGGTGGGCAACGGCAATCCCGTCTCTTCCGCCAGGCTGGTCGCGTTGAGACGCCCCGCCCCGCCACAATGACGCGCGGCGGCGGACATCATCACCACGGCATAATCGGCCAGGCTGGACAGGCGCATTGTTGCGAACGACTCTCAAATCGGATCAAATCGATCCGATTGCCATGTGGGCGCGCGGGCTAGGAACGTCAACCCAAGAATCCTTCTCCCCTGGTGGGAGCGGGAATCAGGTGCTGGTGATCAGCGGCCGCACCAGCCCCGACATCGCCAGGCGCTGCTGCACGGTGATCTCCGCCAGCGCGGTTGGGCGATCGCGGATCTGCTTGGGAGTCAGGCCGGTGAATTGCTTCACTTCGCGGATCAGATGCGACTGGTCGTAGAAACCGCGACCGACCGCGTCATCGAAGCTGATGTCGCCGCGGCACATCGCGACCGCCGCGCGCAACGCGCGATATTTGCGCGCGAGCAGCTTGGGCGGGGCGCCATAGAGTGCGTTGCATTTGCGTTCGACCTGCCGGCGCGACAGCCCAGTGGCCGCGATCAGGTCGTCGATGTCAGGGGAAGTGCTGTCTTCCAGCCATTCATCCACCTGGTGCGCGAAACTGACAGATTCCCGCGTCGCTCTGCAGGTGAGTTCGCGGACGAACGCCTCCGCGATCAACACGCGTTCGTCCATATTCTCGGTGCCAGCGATCGCGCGAAAGGCGGCTTCGGCGCGCGGGCGCAGGCTTGGTCCGACCTCCATCGCGTCATCGAGCATGTCCGACGCATCGCCGCCGAGCATCGCCGCCCATCCGGCCGGGGTAATGCCGAACCCGAACAGCCGCACCGGTCCTTCCACCCGACATTTGGTCGCGCCGCTGGTCGGCCCGACAACGTGGATCGGTCCCGCATTTTTCTCCCCTGCTGGGAAGTAATAAGCGGCGAAGCCTGGACTCAGCCGGAAGCGGAACTGCGCATAGTCCGCGCGCTCCATATCTTCGAACCACGGCATATCGGCACGAAAATTATAGAATAATGTTACGTGATCCGCGAGGTCGGGTGAAGGAACCCGATAATCGAGTTGGATATCCGACACGAAAGTTGCGCCCCTGTGTTTTCTTTCGTAGCGCGGTTTTTATACCATTCCGGACGAAACCGCTACCCAAAATGAGTATATCGTCGGTTTCGCTTAACATAAGAAAGCGGCCCGATTTTCTTTCGAAAACCGGGCCGTCAAGGGAAAGAACCCCCTCCCAGGGGCCCTTCGGGTCGCATGCTTGTCCTAGGCCCTTCATCCCCGAGTCGTATTGGACGGATTCGCCGCGCGGCAAATTTTGACGGTTTCCGTAACGTAAGGGGCTTTGACCGTCGCGACGCGGCCTGCCATGGCGCCCGGCATGGCTTTCCTCGCCCGCCCGCTGCTGTTCGCGATCGATGCAGAAACCGCGCACGGCCTTACCATCGATATGCTTGCAGCCTGGGGGGCGGTCGGAACGCCGCTTGCCGCGCAACCAGCGTCGTTGCCGGTCACCGTGGCTGGACTGACCTTTCCTAATCCGCTCGGGCTAGCCGCTGGCGCCGACAAGGACGGCCGCGCGATCGCCGGCTTTTTCGGCCTCGGTTTCGGCGCGGTCGAGATCGGCACGCTGACGCCGCTGCCGCAAACGGGCAATCCGAAACCAAGGCTGTTTCGCCTCGTGCCCGATCGCGCGGTGATCAACCGGATGGGATTCAACAATGGCGGGCTGGCCGCCGCGCTGCCGCGCGCGCGATCCGCGAAGCGCACCGGCATGCTCGGCATCAATGTCGGCGCCAACAAGGACGCGGTCGACCGAATCGCCGATTACGAGCATGGGGTGGCCGCCGCTGCGCCCATCGCCGATTATGTCACGATCAACATCAGCTCGCCCAACACGCCAGGCCTGCGCGACCTCCAGCACGGTCCCGCCCTGACCGACTTGCTCACCCGCGCCGCCGCGGCGCGCGGGACGACGCCGCTGTTCCTCAAGGTCGCGCCCGACCAGGAGCCCGTACAGATCGATGAGATCGCCCGCGCCGCGATCCACGCCGGTATCGACGCGCTGATCGTCGGCAACACCACTGTCAGCCGTCCGCCGCTATCCTCCGCCAATGCCGGCGAAAGCGGCGGACTGTCGGGGGCGCCGCTCGCGACACTCGCCGCGCAGCGATTGCGCGACTTCAGAGCGGCGACCGGCGGCGCGCTGCCTCTCGTCGCGGTCGGCGGGATCGACAGCGGCGCCGAAGCCTATGCCCGCATCCGCGCGGGCGCGAGCCTGGTCCAGCTCTATACCGGTCTCGTCTATGGCGGGCCGGTCCTGCCGCGACGGATCCTGAGCGAGATGAACATGCTGATGCGCCGCGACGGGTTTGCGCGGATCGAGGATGCGATCGGGACGGCCTGATCGAGGCCGGTTAATCAAGGAAGTCACATGTCGATTGCCCACCTTTTTACCTATGCGATCATCCTGCTGGTACCGATCGCGGTGATCGTGGTGATGATCCTCGCGCTGCGCCGTAACCCGCGTCTATAGGTCGCGCGGCCGCAACGCCTTGTCTCCCATTTCCATGCCGTTAGGGTCGCCCTCATGAAGAAGCTGATCGTCGCCGCTGCCATCGTCCTCTCCACCATGGCGGCATCGGGATCCGCACGGCAGCCCGCACGGCTCGCCAAGGTCGTCCAGCCCGCCGCGACCGGCATGGTCAGCGCCGCCGACCCGCGCGCGGCGGCCGCCGGGGTAGAAATCCTCAACGCCGGCGGCAGCGCGACCGATGCGGCGATCGCGACGATGCTCGCGCTCAACGTCGTCGAGCCGCAAAGCTCCGGGATGGGCGGTGGCACCTTCTTCGTTCGCCATGACGCGACAAGCGGCAAGATCAACACGATCGATGGGCGAGAAGCGGCACCGATGGCCGCCGACGGCAAGTGGTTCTACGACGCGAACGGCAAGCCGCTGTCGCACTTCGCCGCAGTGCCTGGCGGGCGCAGCGTCGGCGTGCCCGGCCAGCTTCGCGTGATGGCGATGGCGCACGCGCAATCAGGCAAGCTGCCCTGGGCGCGGCTGTTCCAGCCGGCGATCAGGCTGGCGCGCGACGGTTTCCAGGCGTCGCCGCGGCTGGCCAATGCGCTGGTCCAATATGCCGGCCATATGGATTCGAATGCGCGCGCGATCTTCATGGATGCATCGGGCAAGCCGTGGCCGGTAGGCACGATCATCAAGAACCCCAAACAGGCCGAGTTGTTCGACCGCGTCGCCCGCCTCGGCCCTACGGCTTTCTATTCCGGCGGCACCGCCCAACGCCTGGTGACGACGGTCAATAACGCCCAGCGCAATCCGTCGAAGATGACGATCGGCGACATCGGCAGCTATCGCGCCAAGCCGCGCACGCCGCTCTGTGGCAGCTACCGCGCCTACCGCATCTGCGGCATGGGCCCGCCATCGTCGGGCGGCGTCACCGTGCTGATGATCCTGAAGCAGCTCGAGCGCTTCGACATGGCGAAGCTGGGCAAGGATTCGCCGGTCGCCTGGCATCTGTTCGCGGAAAGCTCGCGCCTCGCTTACGCCGACCGCGACATGTACGTCGGCGATCCCGATTTCGTCAGCGTGCCGCTCGCCGGCCTGCTGAGCCGCACGTACATCGCCTCGCGCTCGGCGTTGATCTCTCCCGACAAGTCGATCGCCGACGTGGCGCCGGGCACCCCGCCAGGCGCCCCGCCGCGCAAGCGCGTGCCGGCGAGCGAAACCCCCGGCACTACCGACCTCGTCGTCACCGACAAAGCGGGCAATGTCGTCGAGGTCACCACGACGATCGAAGGGCCATGGGGATCGGGCCTGTCGGTCGACGGCATCATGCTCAACAACGAACTGACCGATTTCGACATCGTCCCCGACAAGGATGGCTATCTCGTCGCCAACCGCGTCGCGCCGGGCAAGCGCCCGCGCAGCTCGATGGCGCCGACCATCGTCTATGGTCCCGACGGCAAGGTCCGGCTGGCGATCGGCGCGGCGGGCGGATCGACGATCATTGCTCAGGTGTCGAAGGCGATAGTCGCGGTGGTCGACTGGAAGATGAGCGCGCAGGACGCGATCGGCCTCGGGCTCGTCTATGCGCCAGGCCCGATGGCGGTCGCCGAATCGGGCACGCAGGCCGAAACGATGGTGCCGCAGCTGCGCGCGCTCGGCGAAAAGATCATGGTCTCTCCGCTCGGGCTCAAGGCCAATGCCATCGAGCGCGTCGGCGGCAAGTGGGTCGGCGCCGCCGATCCGCGCAGCGAAGGTGTCGCGATGGGACAGGACGGCAAGGTGACCGCAATCAGGCGTATGGGGATGGCGCCCAGCCGCCCGTCCGAATAACGTCGTCCTGATGGCGCAGCCGAACGCGGCGCGTCGTATGGGAGAGGACCGGATGCGGCAGATCGAGAAATTCCCCAACCTGGTCGCGATGTTCTTTACGCGCGCCCGGGCCGGGGGCGACCAGCCTTTCCTGTGGCACAAGCAAGGCGACAGCTGGGTCCCGCTCAGTTGGGCGGAGACGGCGCGACAAGTCGCCAGCCTGGCAATTGCGTTGAAGGCGATCGGGCTGCAGCCCGGCGACCGCGTCATGCTGGTCAGCGAGAACCGTCCCGAATGGTGCATCAGCGATCTCGCCATCATGGCTGCCGGCTGTGTGACGGTGCCGACCTACATCACCAATACCGAGCGCGACCACAGCCACATTATCGAGAATTCGGGCGCGCGCGCGATCATTGTCTCGACCGCCAAGCTCGCCCGCCCGCTCCTCCCTGCCGCCGCCCGCGCGAGCGAGGCCAAGATCGTCATCGGTTTGGAAGATCTGCGCGTTGGCCAGACCGACCTCGTCTATCATAATTGGTCGAAGCTGATCGCCGATCATCCGGCGCAGCCCGACGATTTGTCGATCACCGCAAACCGAGATGATCTCGCCTGCATCATCTACACCTCGGGCACCGGCGGCGCGCCGCGCGGGGTCCGGCAGCATCACGGCGCGATCCTGCACAATGTCGAGGCGTGCTGCACCCTGATCGCCGAGGATTTCGGCTGGGAAGACGAAGTGTTCCTCTCCTTCCTCCCGCTCTCCCATGCCTATGAGCATACCGGCGGGCAGCATTTCCCGATCGGGCTCGGCGCGCAGATTTACTATGCGGAAGGCTTGGACAAGCTCGCCAGCAATATCGAGGAAGTCCGCCCGACGATCATGGTCGTCGTCCCGCGCCTGTTCGAGGTGTTGAGGACGCGCATCGTCAAGGCGGTCGAGAAGCAGGGTGCGGTGTCCAATTACCTGCTCGGCCGCGCGGTCTCGATCGGCGGCAAAAAGGCCGCGGGCGGCGTACCCTTCTACGACCAGCCGATGAACCTGATCGTGAAGTCGCTGTTGATGCCCAAGATCGCCAAGCGCTTTGGCGGGCGGATCAAGGCGATGGTATCGGGCGGCGCGCCGCTCAATCCCGAGATCGGCATCTTCTTTCAGTCACTCGGCCTTACGTTCCTGCAAGGCTATGGCCAGACGGAGGCCGCCCCGGTCATTTCGTGCAACCGCCCGCGCGCCGGCCTCAAGATGGATACGGTCGGCCCGCCGCTCGACGGAGTCGAGGTTCGGATCGCCGAGGATGGCGAGATATTGGTCCGCGGCGAACTCGTCATGCACGGTTATTGGCGCAATCCCGAAGAGACCGCGCGCGTGCTCAAGGACGGCTGGCTGCACACCGGCGATATCGGGATGATCGACGACAAGGGCCGGATCAAGATCACCGACCGCAAGAAGGACCTGATCATCAACGACAAGGGCGACAATGTGTCGCCGCAAAAGGTCGAGGGCATGCTGACGCTGCAGCCCGAGATCGGCCAGGCGATGATCGCCGGCGACCGGCGGCCCTATATGGTCGCGGTACTGGTCCCCGATCCCGAATGGACCCAGGAATGGTGCGCCAGAACCGGGGCCGCGTGCAATTCGAAGGCACTCGCCGACGATCTCGACTATCGCGCCGCGCTGCTGGCCGCGGTCGAGCGGGTCAACAAGGATCTGTCGGTGGTCGAGCGCGTCCGCCGCTTCATCCTGGCCGACGAACCGTTCACGATCGAAAACCAGCAGATGACGCCGAGTCTGAAGATCCGGCGGCACGTGCTCAAGGAGGTCTACGGTCCGCGATTGGACGCACTCTATAAAGCGTGAATTCCCCTCCCGCTGGGCGGGAGGGGTTAGGGGAGGGCATGTCTCGCCAAGATGAAGGCCTGGTCCTTCAGAACGCGCGTTCAGCTCGACCCGTTCACCACCGGGATCAGCTCGTAGATGTCGAGCATCTGGTCGCCCTGCCCGTCATTCTTGACGAGCGCCATCCGCCAGCGGAACGGCGCGATGCGCTCGATCACCGCGGCGACGTCGCGTTGCCGTACCTGCCCGTAAGGCGGCGCCGACGCGGCCTGCTGCGGACGCAGCGTGCCCAGGAAGATCAGGCGCTTTCCTTTATCGTCGTCGAACAGCCAGCCGCCGGGCAATTGCGTACCGGTCTGCTTGGTGAAGCTCTGCTTTCCGTCGACCACGGCGATATAGCAGAAATCGGACTTGTAGCTGACCACGCCGCGCCGGCCGCCAACCCGGACCAGCCGGCACTGATAGGATCCCGGCGAGAGCGCCGGAGCGTCGAGCGCCGACTTGGGGTCGAGCAACGGCCTCTCCGCGGCGACGCGCGCCCGGGCACCGGCCGGCACCGCCGCCAACATGCGCTGCATGCGATCGCCCAGGCCCTCGATCCGCGCCTGATCGTCGGCCGTCGCGGTCGCCCGCCAGCCGGTCGGCTGTTCGACGGGGGCCCCGGCGGCTACGGTCACCACCGCCTTCGGACCCGTTGTGCATCCGGTCAGGACGACGCCCAGCGTCGCCACTCCGACCAAGAACCAGCGCATCTCTGCCCCTTCTCTTCGGCTAAATAACTTGTTTTCAGAATGTTGCCTAAAGGTGACCGGAGATGGTTAACAAAAGGTTAAAATCTGCGGTGGGACGCAGGCGTCCGCGCGACTGATCGCGCCCAGCGCACGATCTGGCGAACGCCGCCAAGGCAACGTCATTTTCAGGCCGCTCTGCTCGCGCAGAGACGCTATGGAGGACTGGTGGGCCGCCTATTGCGCCCCGCCGGCGACGCTCAGCCCTTCCTTGGCCGCGACCGCCTTGGGCACCACTTCCATCGTCCAGTCCCTGTCAGGGCGCAGATACTTGGCCGCTACCGCCTGGAGATCGGCGGCGGTCACGTTCTGATAGTCGAGCAGGATGCTGCGCGCCGAGGCGATCTTGCGCGGATCATAAGCGGCGCCCGACAGAAGATTGAGCCAGAACGTATTCCCGGTCGAGGCGCGCATGACATATTGCTGCATCGGGGTCTTCGCCCGCTGCAGTTCGTCGTCGCTGATCGGATTCTTGACCAGGTCGATCGCGATCTCGCGCGACAGGCGGAAGAACAGGTCGGTCTTGTCGGGCGGCACCTGGCCGATCGCCATGATCCGCCCGCCGCTCGAGGCTCCATCGGGCCAGCTCGACCCGACGCTGGGTGAATAGCTCGCGCCCGCTTCGGTGCGCAGCCGGTCGTACAGACGGTCGCTGAACACCTGCGCCAGAACATCGAGCTTGCGACTTTCGGGAATACCCTCGACGCCGCCGCCGGTCGGCCAGGCGATCAACGCGACCGCCTGGTTCTCCTGGCCCGAATGCGTCCGCACCACCGGCGTCGCATTATGCTCCGGGAATTTGATCGGCGGCGCGGCGGCGGCGGGCGCCGCGCGCGGCTTCAGCGCGCCGAAGGTCGCCGCGACGGCGGCGATCGCCTCGTCACCCTTGACGTCGCCGAACACTTCCACCTCGATCGGGCCCGAGGCCAGGATCGGCTGCCAGAAGGTGCGGAACTGCGCCGGGGTCAGCGCCGACACGGTCGTCGCCGGCGGAATCCCCCAGCGCGGATCCTTGTCGTGCAGGAACCATTCGAGGTCGCGGCTGAGCACGCCGTCGGGCGAGGAATCGAGTCCCGGATAGCCCGCCAACATCACCGCCTTGGCACGCGCCAGCGGCGCAGGATCCCAGCCGGGCGTGCTCAATTTGTCGGCGAACAGCCGCAGCTGATCCTTGTAATCCTGCGGCGAGGTGACGCCGGCGAGCGTGAAGGCATCGTCGTCGATCCCGAAGTCGAAGCCCAATCGCCGGCCGGTCGCGAGCTGATCCAACTGTTCCTGGCCCAATTTGCCGATTCCGCTCGGCACCAAGGCCATATCGCCTGCCCAGGCCGGCGTACGACGGTCGGACGGGATGGCGTTATACCCGCCGCCCCAGCGCACGCGGACATAGACGCGGTTGGTCTCGCTCGAATTGACGAACAGCAGCAAGCGTACGCCATTGGCGAACACGACTTTCTGCATTTCCAGATCCGGGATGCTCTCGGTGCTGACCACCTTGCCCGGCGCGCCCAGCGGCGGCAGCTTGGAGAAGTCGATCGCCGCCAGCGCGGTGCGCTTGGGCGCCAGTTTCGACACATCGGCGTCGAGCGCGGCGGCCAATTTGGTCGCCGCCGCCGGATCGGCCGTCGGCGTCGAGATGAAGGCTCGCGTCGCATCGCCCTGAAATACGCGCTTGGTCGATGCCAGGATCGATGCCGGCGTGAACATGCCCTTGGCGCGCGCGTCGGTCAGGATCTTGTACGACACGTCGGGCGCCGCAACCGTCTCGCGGATATCGAGCGCCTGGACCATGTTGTCGGCCTGCGCCGACCCCGCCTCGACCCGCGAGGTATCGACGCCATTCTTCATCGCGGCGTCATATTCGGCGAGCTCGCGGTCGAGTTCGGCCTGGCTCGGTGGGTTGGCCTGGGCATCGGCGATCACCGCGCGCACGTCCTTCAGCGCCTGTTCCCAATTGTTGCCGACCGGCACGATGTTGACGAACGTGCCGTTGACCGAGCGTGACACGTCGTCGAGGCTGACTTGCGCCTGGAGGAAGCTGCCCCCGGCGCGTGCGCGCGATTCCAGCCGGCGGTTGATGATCTGCACCGCGATCAGGTCGACCAGGCGCTTCTGGTTGAACAGGATCAGATCGTTGTTGAAGTGCCACGGCCGCAATGTCGCCATGGCGATCAGTGTCGGCAGCCCCGGCTCGACCAATGTTCCGGTGGTCGGCTGCTTGGTTGCCGGCGTGCCGAAATCGGGATCGGCCGGGTTGGGCCCCTTACCCTTCCAGCTCGAGAAATTCTTGTCGACCAACGTCTCGAACACCAGCGGATCGATATCGCCCGAGATGATCACGACGGCGCGCTCGGGCCGATACCATCTGTCGTGGAACGCGCGCAGACTGGCGGCGGTGGCCGCTTCCAACGTCTTGGTCGTCCCGATCGGCGAGCGGGTCGCGAACGGCTGGCCCGCGAAGATCGTCGCGCGCTGAGCGTCGCCGAATCGCACCTGCGGCCCCGGCGCCTCGCGCTGCTCGGCCATCACCACCGGCCGCTCCGAATTGACGACCTTGTCGTCGAAGCTCGGTGCTTCCATCATCCCCGACAGGATCTTCAGGCTCTCGTCGACCGAGGCGGGCGTGGCGGACGGCAAATCGAGCTTGAACACCGTCTGGGTAAAGGTGGTCTGGGCATTGGTGTCGCTGCCGAAGGTCGCCCCCAGCCGTTGCCAGGTGCGCTTGGCCTCATTGTCGGCGACATATTGGCTGCCACGGAACACCAGATGTTCCATGAAGTGCGCGTAACCCTGTTCGCTGTCATTCTCGTACAGCGAACCTGCGTCGATACGCACGCGGATCGACACCTGGCCCGGCGGCACGCCGTTCTTACGCACCGCGTAGCGCAGTCCGTTGGGCAAGGTCCCGAAATGCCATTCGGGATCTGGCGTAATGTCGCTGCCCTTGAACAGCCAGGGCGAGCGATCGACTTCCGGACGGACAGCAAGCGGCGCCGGCGCCGTCGGGGCTGTTTGCTGGGCGATCGCCGGAAGCGACATCCCGAGGGCAATGGTGACGAGGACGGCGAGACGCGGAACGCGGAACGTAATGGCCATATCGCCTGTGTAGGGCGTCGTCCGGCGAGCGGCAACCGCTCTCGCCTCAATACCAAAAGGTCATATCCTGCCCCTTGTGTCGCCACTTTTTCGACCCAGATCGGGGTTAGCGGCAATTGTGCGCTGCCGCATTAGCGTAGCGTATTCGACATTTTTTGGCTCGATCGGCCCTCGTGCGACAATTGGTGCCGGTCCCGTTGGACGATGAAGAGGCTTTGTGAGCGTCGAGCAACACCTGGAGCCGCCAGTATTGCGGCAGAAATCGGGCAACGTCGCCGAAGGCAGCGTCCCCAACATGACCGTAATATCGGGAACGCCCCAATCGGATGGCGCGCCGATTGGCGGCAAGGCCGAGAAGCGGCCGTTCATCATCCGATATGGCAAGCATTTGCGCGGGTTCTTCGACCGGATGATCGCGTCCTCGTCGCTGGTGCCGAACGATCCGGTGCTCGACGTCCGCGACTTCCCCTGGACGCAGCATCTGCGCGACAATTGGCAGGCAATTCGCGACGAGATGCTCGACGCGGCGATGGGCGACAAATCGCCCTCGCTGTCGAGCATTTCGCCTGACCATCGCGCGATCGCACCGGTCAACAAATGGCGCAGCTTTTTCCTGTGGGGCTATGGCTATTGCATCGAGGAGAATCTCGAGCGTTGCCCGGTCACGACCGCGGCGGTGGCCAGGATTCCCGACCTCAACAGCGCGTTCTTTTCGATCCTTGCGCCGGGCACGCACATCCCGGCCCATCGCGGCGTGACCAAGGGACTGATCACCTGCCATCTCGGCCTGATCGTCCCCAGGGACGGCGACGTCCGGATGCGCGTCGACAACCGTATCGTGCGCTGGGCCGAAGGCGAGACTTTGGTGTTCGACGATACCTATGACCACGAAGTGTGGAACGACACCGACAATATCCGCGTCGTCCTGCTCATCCAGATCAAGCGCCCGCTGCGCAATCCCGGCAAGTGGATCGCCGATACCTTCCTCAACGTCGTCCGCCGCTCGGCCTTCGTCCAGGAAGCGCGCGATAACGTGATGGCCTGGAATGACGCGGTGAAGCAGATGGACGTCTGACTAATCGCAGCGGAACAGCTCCGGCTATTCGGCCCCTTGCGAGCGGTCCGGCCGGCGGCGCTGCCGCAGTTTTTCTGGCGAGAATACCCCCGAAACCGAGCGCATGATGATTGCCGTGAAGGCATGGGGTGCAAAACCGCCAGCGCGGCCCTAAGCGAGTCGCGATGACCGATGCTCCGCAACGACGAGCGCAGGCCGCGCCCCTGCGCCGGGCAAGAGTTCTGCTGCGCCGCCACGGCCCCACCGCCGCGGTCTGGCGGCGGCGGGCTGCGATCGTTGGCGGTGCAACCTTGGTCGGTCTGGCGGCGATCGCATTCGCCCGGACGGCCGATCAGGCAAGCGGCCTGTTCGATGTCATGACGGCGCGATATTGGTGGCTCCCGCTGGTGTTGACGCCGGCAAGCTATGTCCTGATCGTGTGGCTCACCAATCGGCTGGCACCATCCGCGCGGGGATCGGGCATTCCGCAGATCATCGCCGCCAAGCGCGATCCCGAGGCCGCCATGTCCGATCTCGCCTCTGGTCGGACCGCGCTGCTGAAGACGGTGCTGACGGCGGGCGCGCTCGCCGCCGGTGCCTCGGTGGGGCGCGAGGGGCCGACCGTCCAGCTCGGCGCGACGATCATGGCCTATACCCACAAATGGTTGCGCGTGCCGATCAACGCATCAGTGTTGGTGGCGGGTGCGGGGGCCGGCGTCGCGGCGGCGTTCAACACTCCGTTGGCCGGTGTCGCCTTCGCAATCGAGGAGCTCGCCGCCGCCTATGAGCAGCGCATGACCTTGCTCGTCATGACCGCGGTCCTCATCGCCGGGATGATCGCGCAAGGCGTGGCGGGCGATTACGTCTATTTCGGAATCGTCGGGCAGACGCTGCCGCTCGGGACGGTGCTGATCGTGGCGCCAGCCGCCGGAATCCTCGGCGGCGCGAGCGGCGGCCTGTTCTCGCGCCTGACCTTATGGTTCGCCCGCGGCGGCGCGCGGCGGATCTCGGGCGGACGACCGTTGATGCTCGCCACCGTCTGCGGTCTCGTCGTCGCGGCGCTCGGCATTGCCACTGGCACGACATGGGGTACGGGATATGCCCCTGCCAGCGCGATGATACACGGTCATGCTACCTCGCTCTGGTTCGGCCCGGCTAAATTCGCGAGCACGTTATTGACGACCGCGGCGGGGTTGCCCGGCGGCATCTTCTCGCCCAGCCTCGCGACCGGCGCGGGTGTCGGCAATCTGCTCCATGCGCTGTTTCCGAGCGAACCGGCCGGGGCGATCATCCTGCTCGGCATGGTCGCTTATTTCACCGGAGTCGTCCGCGCACCGTTGACCGCGGTCATCATCATTTCGGAAACGACCGGCAGCCGCGGATTGATGCTGCCGCTGCTCGCCGCTGCGATCATCGCGGAGGGCGCCGCCGCGTTGGTTTGTCGCGAGCGGCTCTATCATGGTCTCGCGCAAGGCTTTCTGCCCAAGGCGAACCCGAGCTGACCGCCATGCCGATGAGGATGGGGATGCAACCGCGCTTCGCCGCCGGCAACAATCCGTTTCCGCTTGAGCGCTTGATCATGGACGCCTTCAGGCCCACATGACCCCCATGCTGATCGAGACCGAAGTCACGCCCAATCCGGCGACGCTCAAGTTCCTGCCGGGACGGGCCGTAATGGACGCCGGCACGCGCGACTTCGCGACGCCTGAAGAGGCTGACGCCTCGCCACTCGCCGAAGCGTTGTTCAACCTGGGCGACGTCACTGGCGTGTTCTTCGGCCGGGACTTCGTGTCGGTCACCGCGGCGCCTGGCGTCGACTGGCCGGGGCTTAAGCCCGACGTGCTGGCGATCCTGCTCGACCATTTCTCCGCCGGCATGCCGTTGTTCAAGCCGGCGTCGGCGGCCGGTATCAGTGTCCCCGGAGATGATGCGGGACTGAACGACGATCCAGCCGATGCCGATATCGTCGCGCAGATTCGCGAGCTCATCGACACCCGCGTCCGCCCGGCGGTGGCGAATGACGGCGGCGACATCATCTATCAGGGATTCGACAAGGGTAAGGTGTTCTTGCGCTTGCAGGGCGCGTGTTCGGGCTGTCCGTCATCGACCGCGACGTTGAAGAACGGCATCGAACAGCTGCTCAAATATTACGTTCCCGAAGTTACCGAGGTTCGCGCGGTCTGATCCGCGCCTGTCGACGTTTTTTTTCACGCATCAATATAGGAGAATGGCCATGAGCGAGAAGCTCACGGACAGCGCACTCGACACGATCTTCCGCACGGCGCGCACCTATAACGGCTACACCGACGCGCCGGTCACCCAGGACGATATCAAGGCGATCTACGAGCTGGTGAAGATGGGCCCGACCTCGGCCAACCAGCAGCCGGCGCGGTTCGTGTGGTTGCTGAGCCAGGATGCCAAGGACAAGCTCGCCGCCGCTGCCAGCGCGACCAATGCCGACAAGATCCGCAAGGCGCCGGCCAGCGTGATCATCGCCTATGACAAGGAATTCCACGAGCATCTGCCCGAATTCTTTCCGCACGTCGATGCACGGCCCTGGTTCGCCGAACCGGTATCGCGCGAGCGCCACGCCTTCCTCAACTCGACACTGCAGGCCGCCTATTTCATCATCGCCGCGCGCGCTTTGGGGTTCGACACCGGCCCGATGACCGGGTTCGACAACGCGGCGGTCGACGCCGCTTTCTTCGCCGATCAGCCCAATTACCGCTCGATCATCCTCTCGACGCTCGGCCATGGCGACCCGGCGAGCATCTTCGGCCGCTTGCCGCGCCCGGCGTTCGAGAAGTTCAACACTGTTCTGTGAGAAAATCGTCGCCCCAGCGAAAGCTGGGGCCTCAAGAGGCTTGAGATACCAGCTTACGCTGGCATGACGGTTGAATGCGCACGCTCGTCATCGAAACCGCCACCGCCGCCTGCTCGGTCGCTCTGATCGAAGGGACGGCGGTGATCGCGTCAGCGCACGAGGTCGTCGGGCGGGGTCATGCCGAGCGCCTGGTGCCGATGATCGCTGCATTACCGGATGGCGGCCGCGCCGACGCGATCCTGGTCGATTGCGGCCCGGGCAGCTTTACCGGCATTCGCGTCGGCATCGCCGCCGCCCGCGGACTCGGCCTGGGTTGGAGCGTGCCGATCGGCGGTTTCTCCTCGCTGCCACTGGTCGCCGCCGCCGCCTTTGCCGCCGATACCAAGCTCGACCGGCTTGCGGTGGTGCTGGAAGGAGGGCATGGCGAGGTCTTCATGCAGCCCTTCACCCGCGATCCGCTCGTCGCCACTGCCGATTTCGCCTCCCTTCCTCCCTCGGAAGCGATGGCGCGGCTCGACGCGACCGCGGTCGGCAATGGCGTCCGGTTCCTGTCGCAGGGCGGGCGCGATCTTCTGCCCGATGCGGCGGATGTCGTCCTGCTTCCCCCTGCCCTGATCGGCCTGCCGCCGCGGCCCATTTATGGCCGTGCACCCGACGCCAAGCCCATGGTGCCGGAAAAGCCAGGCGCATGAGCACCGCGGCGATCGATCTGCGCGAGGGCGATGTCCGCGATCTCGATCGGGTCGACCGGATCATGGCCGACGCCTTCGACGCGCGCTGGGGCGAGGCGTGGACGCGCAATCAGGTGATCGGGATATTGGCGGTCCCCGGCGTATGGCTGACGATCGCCGAACTCAACGGCCGCGCGGTCGGATTCGCGCTGACTCGCGGTGTGCTGGACGAAGCCGAGTTGCTGTTGCTCGCGGTCATGCCCGAAGCACGCCGTCGTGGCGTGGGTGCGGCGTTGCTTCGCGGGGTGATGGCAGATTGCGCCACGCGCAAGATTTCGCGCATCCATCTGGAAGTCCGCGCCGGTAACGACGCGATCAAATTGTACAGCAGTTCTGGCTTTTCCAAGATCGGTGAACGCCGCGACTATTATCGCGGAGTCGATGGCAGGACTTATTCGGCGCTAACGCTTCATCGCAAGATTGCGTGAATAATCTCATTTGCTTGGGGTTAATCCTTGCGCTTCTACCCAAAATGGATCAAAGCCCCGCGGCGTTGGGGGATCGCAAATCTTAGTAGGGTCGAAGGAATCACGATGGAAAACACCAACGATATGCAGGAAACCTTGGTCACGTTGACCGCCGATATTGCCGCCGAATATCTCGGTAACAACAACGTCGCCGTTTCGGATATCGAACTGGTCATCCAGAACATCTATCGCGGCCTGTCGCGCCTCACCCCGCAGGCGCCGGCCCCCGAACCCAAGCAGGAACCGGCGGTTTCGATCCGCGCCTCGATCAAGCCCGACTATATCGTCTGCCTTGAGGACGGGAAGAAGCTCAAGATGCTCAAGCGCCACCTGATGACGCATTATCAGATGACGCCGGAACAGTATCGCGCCAAGTGGAACCTGGCTGCCGACTATCCGATGGTCGCGCCGAACTATGCCGAACAGCGCCGCACCTTGGCGAAGAAGATTGGCCTGGGCACCAAGCGCCGCAAGACCAAGTAAGCGAACCGACGTGGATCGCCCTTCAGGGCGATCTCGACCGTGCGGGGCACGGTCGATCGGTTCGCTCCCGGCGAAGCCGGGCGGGATACGAAACAAAGGAAAAGGCCGGGATCGCTCCCGGCCTTTTTCGTTGGGCTTGGCGTGCGCGCCCTCGCTATCGTTGGAACTACGACAAGGATCATGCCCACATGATCCGGGCATGCCGCCGGCGCGTCGGCCTCTCCGCTAATTGCGAATGACTCTCTACTTTCGCAACAAGGGCGTTGCGCCTATATCAGCCGCATGGCGCGCAACATCGACCTCGAAGCCCTTTGCCACGAAAAAGGATTGCGCATTACCGATCAGCGGCGCGTGATCGCGCGCGTGCTGAGCGAGGCGGAGGATCATCCCGACGTCGAAAAGGTCTATGCCCGTGCGTCGGCGATCGATCCCGGCATCTCGATCGCGACCGTTTACCGCACCGTACGCCTGTTCGAGGAAGCCGGAATCCTCGACCGCCACGATTTCGGCGACGGGCGCGCCCGCTACGAACCCTCGCCAGAAGCGCATCACGACCATCTGATCGACGTCGAGACCGGCAGGGTCATCGAATTCGTCGACCCCGAGCTCGAACAGCTCCAGAAACAGATCGCGGAGAAGCTCGGCTTCCGCCTCGTCGATCACCGGATGGAGCTCTATGGAGTCAGCCTCTCCCGCAAGGATTGAGGCTCGCCTTCAGGCAGCCAGGGGGATTCCGCAGCCGATCCCGTTGCCCGGCCGGCTTCGCATCTGGCGCCGCGCCGTCGGCATGGTCGCCGGTCTCCTCCTGTTCGTTCCGCTCCATTATTGCTGGCGGCTGCTCCACCTGAGCTCGCCCTGGCCGCGATTGTTCCTCGCCTGGGCCGGCCATTGTTCTGGTGCGCGCGTCGAACGGATCGGCACACCGCTCAAGCGCGACGTCTTCTACATCTCCAACCATTGCAGCTGGATCGACATCCTGGCGATCGCCGGGGCGAGCGGCACGGCGTTCGTCGCCAAGGCGGAGTTGCGCAAGGCGCCGGTGGTCGGTTGGCTCTCGACCCTCAACCGGACCGTCTTCGTCTCGCGCGAGGACCGGTTGGGCGTCGCAGAGCAGATCAACCGGTTGCGCGACGCGCTCGCCGAAAACTGGTCGGTCACCGTCTTCCCCGAAGGCACCACCACTGACGGGCGATCGCTGCTGCCGTTCAAGTCGCCGCTGTTGAAGGTGCTGGAGCCGCCGCCCGCCGGCGTTCTCGTCCAGCCGGTACTACTCGATTATGGCGAGGTCGGGCCTGATATCGGCTGGATCGGCGACGAGCACGGCAAGGACAATGCGCTGCGTGTGCTCGCGCGCCCTGGCAATTTCCCGTTGCGCATCGCCTTCCTCGATCCGTTCGATCCGCGCGATTTTCCCGGCCGCAAGGCGATCGCCGCGGAAAGTATGCGCCGCATCCGTGAGGCGCTCGGCAAGGCGATGGGCCATGATGTCCCAACCTTCATCGGCCACGATGTCTGGGCGGGACGAACCCCTCCCCGTCCCGGAGAGGACCTGCTATAGGCGCCGCCCCATGACGAAGCCCACCAATCCCAAAACCTTTCACGTCAAGTCGTTCGGCTGCCAGATGAACGTCTATGATGGCGAGCGCATGACCGAGTTGATGGCGGCGCAAGGCCTGACCGCGACCGACGATGCCAACGCCGCCGATCTGGTCGTGCTCAACACGTGCCACATCCGCGAAAAGGCGACCGAGAAGGTCTATTCGGACATCGGGCGCCTGCGGAAGCACGGAAACGACCCGATGATCGCGGTCGCCGGCTGCGTCGCGCAGGCCGAGGGCGTGGAGATCGCGCATCGCGCCAAGGTGGATATCGTCGTCGGGCCGCAGGCCTATCACAATCTGCCCGAACTGGTCGCCAAGGCGTCGCGCGGCGAGCTCGGGCTGGACACCGATATGCCCGTCCTGTCGAAATTCGGCGCGTTGCCCGCGCGGCGCAAGGTCGGCCCGACGGCGTTCCTGACGGTGCAGGAAGGGTGCGACAAATTCTGCACCTATTGCGTCGTTCCCTATACGCGCGGCGCCGAGATCAGCCGAGCCTGGGACGCGCTGGTGGACGAAGCCAAGGCATTGGTCGATGCCGGCGCCAAGGAAATCACGCTGCTCGGCCAGAACGTCAACGCCTGGAGCGACGGAGACCGTGACCTTGGCGCGCTGATCCGCGAACTCGACCGCACCCCCGGCCTGGCGCGCATCCGTTATACGACCAGTCATCCCAACGACATGACCGACGGCTTGATCGCCGCGCATCGCGACGTCGAAAAGCTGATGCCGTTCCTCCATCTGCCGGTGCAGGCGGGCAGCGATCGCATCCTCAAGGCGATGAACCGCAGTCACAGCCGCGACTCGTACCTGCGCATCCTCGACCGCGTCCGTGCCGCGCGGCCCGATATCGCGCTGTCGGGCGACTTCATCGTTGGCTTCCCCGGCGAGACCGAGGCCGAGTTCGAAGACACGCTGACCCTGATCGACGAAGTCGGTTACGCCCAGGCGTTCAGTTTCAAATACAGTCCCCGCCCCGGCACGCCCGCCGCCGACATGGATGGCCAGATCGCGCCCGAGGTGATGGACGACCGCCTCCAGCGCCTGCAGGCCGCGCTCAACCGCGACCAGGCCGCGTTCAACGCCGCGAGCGTCGGCCGCAGCTGCCAGGTGCTGATCGAGCGCAAGGGCAAGCTTCCCGGCCAGATGCTCGGCAAGTCGCCCTGGCTGCAATCGATCCATCTGATCACCGATGCGCAGGTCGGTGATCTGGTCGAGGTGGAGATCGTCAGCGCCGGCCCCAATTCGCTGGCGGGCATTGAGCGGGTGAAACAGGCCGCGTGATTTTCATCGTCACCCCGGGCTCGTCCCGGGGTCCAACGCTCCTCAAGCGATATCGCCAGCAGCACCTTGGATGCCGGAACGAGTCCGGCATGACGGTTAGCTCGGTCCCACAGTGACCCTTCCGATGTTGCTCCGATCGCACACTTGTCGCCGACGCGACCGTTGGACTCGATTCCTGCTGTCATCGCAGCCGCCGATCTGCCATCGTCATCTGCGGATGCGCGACGCCCTTCCCGCCCTGACGCCTGACGGAATATCTTTCCGCTTGGCCTCGTTCGGCGGTGTCATGAAAGCCGGCTACGCGCTACCCCACCCATCCCTACTCTTCGAAAGGACCGCATGAGCCGCAAGCCTGTCCCCGCCCAATCCGGTGAACGCAGCCGGGTCGAGCTGACCTTCGACAAGCCGCAACTGCTCGCGCAACTTTTCGGGCAATATGACCAGAATCTGGTCGCACTCGAACACCGCCTGGGCATCTACATCACCGCGCGCGGCAACCGCGTCGGTCTGGAGGGATCGGCCGAGCAGGTCGCGATGGGCCGCGATGTGCTCTACGACCTCTACAAGCGCCTGCAACGCGGCGAGGATATCGATACCGGCCTGGTCGACGCCTCGATCGCGATGGCCTCGGAGCCGGTGCTCGACGGGATCATCAGCGCGGAAGCCAGCCCGGCGCCGTCGATCATGATCCGCACGCGCAAGAAGACGATCGTGCCGCGCACCCCCGCGCAGGCGCATTATATGCGCGAATTGACCAGCAACGACATGATCTTCGCGCTCGGGCCGGCGGGTACAGGCAAGACCTATCTCGCGGTCGCGCAGGCGGTGTCTCAGCTGATCACCGGCAGCGTGCAGCGGCTGATCCTGTCGCGTCCCGCGGTCGAGGCGGGCGAGAAGCTCGGCTTCCTGCCGGGCGATATGAAGGAGAAGGTCGATCCCTATCTCCGCCCCTTGTACGACGCCCTCAACGACTGCCTGCCCGCCGAACAGGTCGAGCGGCGGATCAGCTCGGGCGAGATCGAGATCGCGCCGATCGCCTTCATGCGCGGGCGTACGCTGGCCGACGCCTTCATCATCCTCGACGAAGCGCAGAACACGACGCCGGCACAGATGAAGATGTTCCTGACCCGCTTCGGCGAGCGCAGCCGCATGGTGATCTGCGGCGACCCCAATCAGGTCGATCTGCCCGGCGGTGTCGAGGCGTCGGGCATGCGCGATGCGGTCACCCGCCTGGAAGGAATCGAGGGTATCGCGATGAGCCGCTTCACCGCCGCCGACGTCGTCCGCCACCCGATCGTCGGCCGGATCGTCGAGGCCTATGAGGGGCCGCACGCGTGAGTGCCACCGCTACCGTGTTCCTGCGAAAGCAGGAACCCAGGGCCAAAAGCCGCGTCGCGTGTGGCCCTGGGCTCCTGCTTTCGCAGGAGTGCTGCAATGCTTGAGATCGCGCTCACTCGCGAAGATCCCTGGCCCGAGCACGATTGGAACGCGCTCGCCGACCGCGCCGCGCGCGCGGCGATCGACCGCACGCCGCATGGTGAGCTGCTGACGATCCCCGCCGCGGTCGAGATTTCGCTGCGCCTGACCTCGGACGACGAGGTGCACACGCTCAACCATCAATACCGCCACAAGGACAAGCCGACCAACGTTCTCAGCTTCCCGATGGTCCAGGCCGATCTGCTCGAGACGGTGACGCAGAATTCGGACGATGGCGAGGTGTTGCTGGGAGACATCGTGCTTGCGCATGGCGTGTGCGCGGCCGAGGCGGCGGAGCGCGGTATCGCGATTGAAACGCATGCGACTCATTTGATCGTGCACGGCGTGCTGCATCTGCTAGGTTATGACCACATGACCGACCGCGAGGCTGAAGCGATGGAGGCGATCGAAACCGACGCGCTCGCCTCGCTCGGCATCGACGACCCCTATCTGATCGAAGAGGACTGACCGACTACAATGCCCGAGGGCCCCAGTACCGACGCCGGCGACAGTATCTGGCGCAAGCTGAAGTCGCTGTTCGGAGAACACGAACCGACGCTGCGCGACCAGCTCGAGGACGTGATCGAACGCCACGAGGACGATCCGGCTCCCGATGCCGCCGGCGACCTGTCGCAGCTCGAGCGCCAGATGGTCCGCAACCTGCTCCATTTCGGCGAGCGGGACGCGGGCGATGTCGGCGTGCCGCGCGCGGACATTGTCGCGGTCGAGGAGAAGACCAGCTTCGCCGGCCTCGTTCAATTGTTCGCCGAGGCGGGACATAGCCGCCTGCCGGTGTATCGGGGCAGCCTCGACGAAGTGATCGGGATGATCCACGTCAAGGACGTGTTCGCGATCCTGGCAACCGGCGTGCCGCATCCCGAGGACATCGCTGACCTGATCCGTCAGCCGCTCTACGTCCCGATGTCGCGCGGGGCGCTCGACCTGCTCGCCGACATGCAATCGAAGCGCGTCCACCTGGCGATCGTGCTCGACGAATATTCGGGCACCGAAGGCCTGGTCACGATCGAAGACCTGATCGAGGAGATCGTCGGCGACATCGAAGACGAGCATGACGACGCACCCGAGGCGTTGCTCGTGCCGTTGGACGGCGGCGCCTGGGATGCCGATGCCCGCGTCGAACTCGAGGATGTCGGCGCGACGATCGATCCGCGGCTCGCCGAGCATGACGAGGATGTCGATACGCTGGGTGGTCTTGCCGCGGTGCTCGCCGGCCGCGTGCCGCTCAAGGGCGAATGCCTGGAGACGCCGTCGGGCTGGACACTCGAAGTGCTCGAAGCGGATTCGCGCCGGATCGAACGATTGCGCCTCCACCCCCCCAAGCCGATCCCCGAAGGCGCCGAGTCCTAACGCCCACCGTCACGAGACGGCAAGGTTCGTCAGGTCCGGACGAAAAAAGGCCGGGGATCAACCCCCGGCCTTCCATTCCCATCTTCTTCAAACAGCGTAACGCGTCGTCAGTTCGTGACGATGCACGCCTCGCCCGCCACTTTCAGCTTGCCGCACAATTCCTGCGCGGCGCCCGCGCTGCCGGCATTGACCTTGAGGCGGTAGAAAGTGCGGCCGTTGACCTCCGCCTTCTCGACCGACTTGCCGAGATTGGCGATGTAGTTGAACCGCTTCGATTCACGCGTCCACGCCGAATTGGCCGCGGCCTCGCTGGGGAAAGCCCCGAGCTGGACCAGCGCACCGCCACCACCGCCATTGGCGACGGCGATCGGCTTGCCCGGCGGCGGTGCCACCAGCTTGCCGCGCGAGCCCGCCACGCTGGTGGTCGCCACCGAACTGCCCGGCCCGGTTTTCGCGTTGGACGCCGCCCGGGTGCCGGCCACCGGCGCCTCGGGCAGCTTGGTCACCGCGATCTGGCTGTTGCCGCCGCCATTGCCGCCGCTCGCCGCAACCGAGGCATCGCCTTCGCCCTCGACCTTGAGGCCGCCGGGGTCCTCCGGCTTTACCTTGTAATCGCCCTCCTGCGCGGCGATCAGATCGCCATTGCCGGGCGCGGGCGCGCGATGTTTCCACCAATAGACGCCGCCGAGCACCGCCCCGAGCGCGACCAGCCCAAGCAGGACGAGCCCGACGAGACGGCCGAGCGATGGTCCCTCCTCCTCATCGTCCGCCGCGGTCTCGAGCCAGGGCAGTCGGTCCTCATCGCGTGCCGCGGGTTCGGGCACAGGCTCCGACGCCACATATTCGTCCTCTTCACCCGCCATCACTTCATCTCCTGGACAGCCTCGACCCCCATGATGGCGAGACCATTGCGGACAATCTGCCCGATCGCGTCGCCAAGGAAAAGCCGCGCGCAGGTGAGCTCGGGACGGTCCGGAATCAGGTAACGGCGCTCCGGACGGTCGTTACCGACATTCCATTGCGCGTGAAACTCTGCCGCCAAGTCGTAGAGATAAAAAGCAATCCGGTGCGGCTCACGCGCCGCCGCGGCAGTTTCGACCACGCGCGGGAACTGCGCCGCGAGCTTCACCAGCCGCAGGTCCTCCGTATCAAGCTGGGACAGGTCGACACTCTTACACTCGATCCCGGCCTCGGCCGCGCGCCGCTTGAGCGATGCGACTCGTGCATGCGCGTACTGGACATAGAAGACCGGATTGTCCTTCGACGCCTCGACCACCTTGGCGAAATCGAAGTCCATCTGGGCATCGGCCTTGCGCGTCAGCATGGTGAAGCGGACAACATCCTTGCCGACTTCGCGCACGACATCAGCCAGCGTCACGAAGTTACCGGAACGCTTCGACATCTTGACCGGCTCGCCGGCGCGCAACAGCCGCACCATCTGCACCAGCTTGACGTCGAACCGCGTCTTGCCGCCGGTCAGCGCCTGCACCGCGGCGACGATCCGCTTGACGGTGCCGGCATGGTCGGCGCCCCAGATGTCGATCAGCGCGTCAGCGGTCTGCGCCTTTTGCCAATGGTAAGCGAGGTCGGCGCCGAAATAGGTCCAGCTGCCGTCCGACTTCTTGATCGGCCGGTCCTGATCGTCGCCATATTGCGACGAGCGGAACAGCGGCAATTCGACCGGCTCCCAATCTTCCGGCGTCTCGCCTTTCGGCGCCTCGAGCACGCCGTCATAGATCAGGCCCCGCGCGCGCAATTCCTTCTCCGCCGCCTCGGGCTTCCTCGCCGCCTGGAGCTCGGCCTCGGACGAGAACAAATCGTGGTGGATGCCGAGCAGCGCCAGATCGTCCTTGATCAGCTGCAGCATCTGCGCGACCGCGACCTTGCGGAACAGCACAAGCCAGTCGCTCTCGGGCGCACCGACGAACTTGTCGCCATATTCGGTCGCCAGCGCTTGCCCGACCGGGACCAGATAGTCGCCCGGATAGAGCCCCTCGGGGATCTCGCCGATATCCTCGCCCAGCGCCTCGCGGTAGCGCAGGTGCGCTGAGCGCGCGAGCGTATCGACCTGGCCGCCGGCATCGTTGACATAATATTCGCGGATGACCTTGTAGCCGCCCCATTCGAGCAAGGCGGCAAGCGCATCGCCGACCACCGCGCCACGGCAGTGTCCCATATGCATCGGGCCCGTCGGGTTGGCCGAGACATATTCGACATTGACCGTCTGGCCGTGCCCCTTGGTCGAGCGGCCGTAATCGGCGCCCCCGTCGATGATCGCGGCGAGTTCGTTGCGCCAGGTGTCGTCGGTCAGCGTCATGTTGATGAAGCCCGGCCCCGCCACCGCGACGCTCGCCACTTCGTCGAGCTTGCCGAGTTCGGCGGCGATCTTCTCGGCCAGCACACGGGGATTGGTCCCGGCCGGCTTGGCCAGCACCATCGCGGCGTTGGTCGCCAGATCGCCATGGCTGGCATCGCGCGGCGGCTCGACCGTCACCGCACCTCGCGCCAGCCCGCTCGGCAAATCGCCATGCGCGGTCAGGGTATCGAGCGCCGCGTCGATATGCGCGGCAAAGCGGGAGTAGAGGGTCATTCCGGGGTCCAACGATAAGGAGAAGGCGCGCCCTTAGACCAAGCGCGCGCCACACTCAAATTTCGGGAATAGCTAGCGTCAAGCGGCCGAGCTTACTTTCCGATCGCGACGGCGGAAGCAGTCCAGTACGAAGGGCGCAATACGATCGGAGTGTCGAATGACTTCAATCATTCTCGTCGAGAAGGACGAAGAGAACGAACATCTGGTCCCGACGATCTGGCGGGGTTCGCTAACCGCGGCTGCGGACGCATTGGCTGCGGGCAACTACACGTTGACAAATGTGTCGTTAGTCCAGCCCCTGGACGACGAAACCGCGGCTTACATCAAAGATAATATCGCGGATTACGGATGCACGCTGACAGCCCTGCCCGAGCAGAGTTTGGATACATCGATTTCCAGCTGGCAACTCGATCATTGGGATGTTCTCGTCGACCTTTTCACTCAAGAGGAAGGGCGAAGTGACTTGGTAATGCAAGTTAGGGTCGTAGAAGACGGGCCGGGCTTTCTGTTCAATGTGCACCTCGTCTACGTGCCTTGACACCGACAATGCTGACTTCTCCTTCGAATCTTAGCCGATCGGCGGAATGTATAGATGAACTCAACCAGGTAGACGATAGTCCCGTTTCCCATGTGTCGCGACCTTGAACAGGTGAGCCCTGCAATCCAATTTCGCGATTGATCAATGACCAGTGAAGCTTGCGACCGGGTTACCTGACTGCAACCTAGTCATTTCCCGGCATCGAGGAAGTCGCGAACCAGCTTTACCGTCGCGTCGGGCTGTTCCTCCATCAGCCAATGGCCGGAATTGGCCACTACTGCGCCGGTGACATCGGTCGCGGTGAATCGCATGACGGCCGCCATCGTCGTACCGAAGGATTTGTCGCCGCCGATCGCCAGGATCGGCATGGTCAGCTTACCGGCGGCGAGAAAGGCCTGATCATCGATCGCATCCTGGTCGAACGCCGCGAATTGAGAGAAGCCGGCGTGCATCGCGCCCGGCAGTGCGTAGAGTTTGGCGTAATGCTCGCGCGACGTTTCGCTGAACTTGGCCGGCGTGGCGGAGAATTCATTCCAGAAACGGTCGAGATAGATGCGCTCGCGTCCAGCGACCAGGCGCTCCATGTCGGGCCCGCCGAAGCGGAAATGCCACAGCAGCGGGTTCTTCAATATCTCTTCCCACGGCCCGATGCCCGGGATCGGCGCGTCCATCAGCACGAACCGCTTGATGCGATCGCGATGCTCGGCGGCAAAGGCATAGCCGACCATATTGCCGATATCGTGGGTGACGAGGTCGACCTTGTCGATCTTCAGCGCATCGAGAACGCCGGCAATGTCCTGGCCTTGCGTCTTCTTGTCATAGCCGCCGGCCGGGCGCGCCGACAGGCCGAGCCCGCGCAGGTCGGGAACCACGACGGTATGATCGCGCATCAGATCGGCCGCCAGCGGCGCCCACATGTCGCCGGTTTCGCCATAACCGTGCAACAACACGACGGCGGGGCCCTTGCCGCCAACGCGAACATGCAGTGTCGTGCCGTTGGTGGCGATGTCGCGTTCGACGAAGGAGGCCGGGAAGGGCTGGACTTGGGCCGCCGCCGGTGCCGCGGCGAGCAGGCTTAACGCGAGAATGGCTGAGCGAAGCATGGCGATATTCCTGTTTGGCGCGTCACGTTGGACGCTATCGACAGGAAAGTGCGCGCGATGCATCGTCCGGACTAGTCGGACAATGCCGAATTCGGTTTTCGGAAGGATCGAACGATGATCAAGATGGACGGCATCGCCGCGTTCGTCGCCACTGCCGAATCCGGATCGATCAGCGAAGCCGCGCGGCAATTGGGACATGCCAAGTCGGTGATCAGCGAGCGGCTGGCCGAGCTCGAGCGGACATTGGGCGTCCGGCTGGTCCAGCGAACCACGCGCAAGCTATCGCTGACCGAGGACGGCGACAGCTTCCTGCCCCGCGCGCAACGGATCCTTTTCGAAGCGCGGGAGGCGCAGTCCGAAATCGCCGAGCGGCGCGACACGCTGTCGGGCACGCTGAAATTGTCGGCACCCGTCAGCTTCGGCGTGATGCATCTGGGACCGGCTTTATATGATTTTCTCGCCGAGCATCCCGGCCTGGACCTGACTCTCGACCTCGACGACCGTTTTGTCGACGCCGCGGCCGACGGGTTCGATGCGGTCATCCGCCATGGCCCGGTGGCGGACAACCGATTGGTCGCCAAGCGGCTGGCGATGACGCGCAGGATCCTGGTCGCGTCGCCAGATTATCTGGCGCGTAACGGGACCCCGCATTCACTGGCCTGCCTCAACGCGCACAACGGCATAGTCTATACCAATCGCGAGGCGGATTGGCGGTTCGATGGGCCGGAGGGATGGACCGTGATCAGACCGCGCAGCGTGATGCGCGTGAATAACGGACTGATCATGCGTGATGCGGCCTTGGCCGGGCTGGGTATCACCCTGCTCCCCGATTTCTTCGTCCATGCCGAGTTGGCCGACGGATCACTCGTCCATGTCGACGTCGGCGCGGCGGCCGAAGGCGCCGAGCTCTACATCTGCTACCCGCTGGCCCGCACCCAGTCTGCCAAGGTCGTCGCGCTGACCGACACCCTGCGGCGCGCCTTCGGCAACCCGCCTTATTGGGATTACTCTGCGCCGGCTGAGTCAGCTCGCGCCTCTGCCACAGCCGCGTAGATCATGCCCGCGACAGACCGCTGACTGGCGCCGCTCCTTTGGTTTCCGAAAGCACCATCGCGTGCCCAGCCCGGACCACACGCCAAGGGATTGATCGACCGCGCTGATCGATATGGCACGCACGTTCGTTTACGCCCCCCTTGCTGGCCCGCGTGTTATGGCGCCGAGGACGGGAGATATACGTTCGACGCGTGAAGATGGACGATCAACCAATGTTCGCCATGTCGCCGCAGAAGCACGGTCCGGCGGCCGAGATTGTCGGCGCCCTCGAGTTCGAACATGGCAATCGCAAGATCGTCATAACGTTCTACTGACAGATTGTCCGGCTGAAGGTGATGATAAGGCGGCCCTGGCTGCGCCGTGGGCAAGGTGAGCGCCAATTGTCGCATTCCGGCCGGCATGCCGCTCTTGCGGCGGTAGAGCGACAGGTCGCCTGGCACGGGCGGGGCGCGATCGAAACTGGTCGCCTCGGGCGCAAATGCTGCTTCCATCGCTGGCAGGTCGCAATTCTCGAACGCGCGGAGAAAGGCGCGCAACGCCTTCTCCGGACCGGCCGGGTCGGTAGTAGGGAGGGGCACGGCCGTTGCGCCTAAATCCACAATTGCCGCGCAACCCGCTGCTGCTGCTGCGATCGCCTTGCGCCTGGTCAGAAATTGGTCCCGCATGTCCGCGCCTCTCCGCCCAAGACCGGCCGGACGTGAAGTCCGGTCGCTCGTAAGGGTGACGCAATATTATACCCGGCTCAACCCGCCGACCGCATTCTGCCCCTTGGTGTCCGGAAACAAGGTCGCCATAACCTTGCCGGGGTCGACCTGATAATGCCCGGCCACCGCGCCAGCGACGAACTGGTCGAGGCCGAGCGTCGGCTTGAGGTCGCGGCCTTCGAACAAAGCCGCCTGCCCCAGCCCCGGCCAGTCGGCGACCACGCGCCCGCCCTTGACCGCGCCGCCGACCAGCATCGCCGCCGACCCGGTGCCATGGTCGGTGCCGCCGGTACCATTGACCGCGACGGTGCGGCCGAATTCGGTCGCGACCAGGATCATCGTGTCGTTCCACACCGGACCCATGCCGGTCTTCAGGCTGGCGAGCATCGCGTCGAGGCCCTTGAGCTGCGTCGCCAGTCGGCCGCGCTGGCCGGCATGCGTGTCCCAGCCGCCCGTCTCGATCATCGCGATCCTGGCGCCGTTCGCCGGCGTCAGCAATCGCGCCGCGAGTTGGCCGATTGCCGCCGCGTTCTTGACGCTGACATCGGCGAGGTCGCTGGTCAGTTGGCGCGTGTCCATCGCCTCGCTCCACAGGCCGTGGAGCTGGCTGTCGCCCTGATAGAGCGCGGCGACACGCGTCAGCAGATCGTCCGATGCCTGAGGGAGCGCGGACGGCGCGTAACTGGTCACTTCATGCGGTCCACGCATCGCGAGCGGGATCGTCGCAGAGATCGCGATCGCCTTGGCCTCGCCCGACGGGATGACGCCGAGCATGCGGTTCATCCAGCCGTCCTTGACCTGGTAGGCACCAAGGCCGCCGCTTTCGAGCACGTTCTGGCCGTCGAAATGCGAGCGATCGCGATAGGGCGAGGCTATGGCGTGCGCGAACAGCACCTCCTTGGCGTCGTACATGCCGGCAAGCGACGTCATGGCGGGGTGAAGCGCGAATGTCGTATCGAGTCTTTTGGCGGTAGCGAAATCCTCGGCGAGCTGGCCGCGCGCGCCGGCAAAGGCCGGATCGCCGACCGCGCCGATCGTGCCGAGGCCGTCGGCCGCGCCCCGCTGGATGATGAAGACGAAGCGGCGGTCGGTCTCCGCCTTGGCGAAGGCCATACGCGGCGCCATCGCGAGCGCGGCGGCGCCGGCCGAATGGATCAGGAAAGAGCGGCGATCGTACATGATTACCTTCGCAGCATTTCGGGAGAAACGAGGAGTAAGGCGAGCGCCTGGCCGGGACTTTCCGCGCGAGCCAGCGCCTGTCCGGTCGCCGGCGTCAGCGCCCTTGGGAAGAGCTTTGGGGCGAGCGCGCGGGCGTCGACCAGCGCCCCCGCACGCGTCGCGAAACGCTCCGACGCCTCGACCCGGCGGACCAAAGCGTCAGGTCCTGCCCAGCTCGCGGCGATATCGTCATAACCGGCGGGCGAGCCCGGCTTCCAGGTCGGCTGGCCGAGCTGGTTGAGCAGCCCGACCGCGGCAAGCGGCTGGACCTGTTTCATGCCGAGCGCGCGATAGGCCGACACCGTCCATTCCCAGGGCGACTTGAACTTGACCGGCTGCGGCACCCAGCATTCGGGGCTGTCGATCAGGACGTGATAGAGACTGGGCAAATCGCCGCTGGTCTTCACGAAGCTCGCCTGGAGCCGCTGGACGAGCGCGGGCGGCGGGGTGTCGCCAGCGAAATGGCGCGCCAGCTTGGTCGCGATATGCTGCGCGGTCGCCGGGCTGGTCGCCAGCGTGTCGAGCACCGCCTGGGCCTGCTTCTCGCCGTCCTGCCCGTATTTGCGCCCGATGATGGTGCGCTCACCCGGCTCATGCAGGCGCTCGGCGAACACGAAATCGCCCGGTGTGCCGTCGGTCCCCGCCATCCGCGCGCCGGGCCCGCGGCCGATCCCGGCCACCGACCAGCCGGTCAGCGCTCGGGCGAATTCGGTGACATCGGCCTGGGTGTAGCCGCTGCGCACGCCCAGCGTGTGCAATTCCATGATCTCACGCGCGAGATTCTCGTTGAGACCTAGCTTCTGGCCGTTCGGCCGTGGGCGCCGCGCGGCGAACCGGCCCGCCGTGGAATTGGGGCCGACCGACACCGCCTGGTCGAGATAGAGCAACATCGCCGGATGGCGCTCGACGGCGTTGAGCATGTCGCCAAACCTGCCCATCAAATTGGGCCGGATCGCCTCGAACTCGAGCAGGCCCGACAGGCCAATCACCTGAAGCTTGTCGGCCGACACCGCAAAATGGTTGGCCCAGAAATGCGTCAGGCGATCGGCGAACGGGGTGCTACTGCTCAGCGCGGCATTGGTTCGCGCGCCGACCGCAGCGGCATAATCGTCGCGGACCTGACGGCCAACGAACCGCCGCGCGTCCTTGAGTGGATCGTCAGCATCGGGCTTGGCGCCTGGCTCGGGCGTTCCCGGCGGCACCATGGCGGCGTTCGGCCGCATCGTCATATCTTGAGATGCACCGGATTGTGCCATGTCTGGCTGCCCCGGCGGCATGGGTGCAGTGGCGGCGCGCTGCTGCTGGCGACGACCCAGCCCCATCCGCCGCAACTGGCGCTGCTGTTCGTAGAAATCGGCGAGTTCACCCGCCACCTTGGTGCGCGGCGGCACCGCGGCGATCGCGGGGGGCTTTGGATCGAACGCCTCGATCTGGTGCTTCAGCCAGGCCTTGGGATTATCGGGAATGCTCTCATCGGGCCGAGCGCCAAGCCCGAAGCGATTGAGCGCAATGCTGGCATCGGTCGCCGCCATCGGCGCATCACTCCTGTTCGCACATGCGATCTAGCCCGCATGTGTCGCACAACTATCCCCGGCATAACGCGCCAACGCGCGCATTCCCTTCGCGCCGACGCAGCTGATAGCGCTTCAGAACCCTTCGGGCAGGTCGATCGATCCGACCACTTCCCGATAGCGCGCAATCGCATAGCGGTCGGTCATACCGGCGATGAAATCGGCAATGTGGCGGCTCAGGCCGGGCTCATCGGTGGGCAGGCGCGCCGCCCAATCGCTCGGCATCAGCGAGGGGTCGGCATGATAGGCGGCGAACAGCCCGGCGACGACGTCCCGCGCCGCCTCCGCCGCCGCCAATTGGCGCGGATGATGATACAGGTTGGCGTACATGAACCGTTTCAGATCGCGCTCGTCGTCGCGCATCCGCTCGGAGAATTTGATCAGCGCCCTGCCCGCGTCGCGCGCCTCGTCGGCCGACGCTACCCGCGCGTCAGTGATTGCCGCACGGCTAGTCTCGATCAGGTCCATGACCATCCCGCCGATCTGGCCGCGGATCAGTTCGCCGACCAGCCGCTCCGGGGGCACATCCGCGAACCGCGCGCGGCATTCGTCCCAGCGCGCGGCGATCATCGGCAGTTCGAGCAGCTGATCCAGGCTCAGCAGCCCGGCGCGCAGCCCGTCATCAATGTCGTGATTGTCATAGGCGATATCGTCAGCGATCGCCGCGACTTGCGCTTCCAGGCTCGGCCAGTTCGCGAGTTCGAGCGGAAATTGCTCATCGGCGCGTGCCAGCGCCCATTGCGGCTCGATGATCGGGCCGTTGTGCTTGGCGAGCCCCTCCAGCGTCTCCCAGGTCAGGTTGAGGCCCGGAAAACGCGGATAAGGGCTGTCGATCTCGGTCAGCGTGCGCAGCGTGTTGCCGTTATGATCGAACCCGCCACGCTTGTTGAGTGCCGCCTCCAGCGCGTCCTCGCCGGCATGACCAAAGGGCGGATGACCGATATCATGCGCTAGGCACAGCGCTTCGGTCAGGTCTTCGTTGAGGCCCAGCGTGCGCGCAACGGTGCGGCCGATCTGCGCGACTTCAAGGCTGTGCGTCAGCCGGACGCGGAAATGGTCGCCATCGGGAGCCAGAAAAACTTGGGTCTTATGCCGCAGGCGGCGGAAGCTGATCGAGTGGATGATGCGGTCGCGGTCACGCTGAAATGCGTCGCGCGGTCCCCGCGTGGTGGTTTCCGGTTCGGGATAAAGCCGTCCGCGGCTGTCTTCGGGATGCGAGGCATAAGGTGCGGGCGTCTTGCTCATCGCGCCCGCGTGTAGCGGCGGGCGTATGGGAAATCTAACCGATACTTGCTGTCAAGTCGTCGCCCCGGCGAAGGCCGGGGCCGCTGGCGAAGGCGCAATACGGCCGGCGATCCCGGCCTCCGCCGGGATGACGGAAAATGACTACTTGCCGCTGAGACGATCGACCTTCTGCCCCTTGGTGCTGGTGAAGACGAACCCCGACAAGCCGGCCTTGGCCATCTGATTGACGAACGCCTGTGCCTCTTCCTCGGACTTGAACGGTCCGGTCAGGACGCGGTTGGTGGCGCGCAGCGGCGTCGACCATCCCTGGCGGCTACGAAACAGATCGGGCGCCTTGGCCTTGAGCCCGTTCCAGGCCTTTTCCAGCGCCGCCTGATTGGCGCCGCCAGCGACCTGTACCCAGACGCGCGCGGGATCGCCTTTGGTCGCTACATCAGCCTTGGTGCCCTTGGCGTCGGCAGCTTCGCATTTGGCCGACGCTTTGCCTTTCGCGGCCGTTTTGCCGCGGGTGGTGGCTACCGGATCGGACCGGCCCCGCGTTCCCGTCTTGCCCTTGGTCGGGGGCAATGGGCAGCCATTCTTGTCGAGCGCGACCGCATCGTCCTTTGCGTCGCGCGCGCTCTTTGCATCCGCCGTCTCGCACTTGGCGACCGACTTCCCTCTCAGCGTCGCCTTGCCGCGCGTCGCCGTTCTGCCTTTGGCCGGTGGCGGGCAGCCATTATCGTCGAGCGCGGCGCCGTCCTGCTTGGCATCGCGGCTGCCCTTTGTGTCCGCGACCTCGCATTTGGCGGTCGATTTCCCCTTAGCCGTCGTCCGGCTCCGCGCCGCCGTTTTGCCTTTGGTCAGTGGCGGACACGCGACCTGGTCGGACGCGGTTGCCCCATCCTTCGATGCCTTCGGGTCGACTGACGGTTTGCCGTTGCGCCCCTTTGCGGACCTGCTGTCGCCGGCGTCAGCCACTTCCTCGTTCGCGGTCTTGCGGTTCGTCGACCTGGGTTCGGGCGCCTTGGCGGCGGGTTTGGGTTGCTCCACCTTCGCCCTGGGCTCCGGCGTGGGTTCAACCGGCTTTGGCGCGGGCGGCGGCGGAGGTGCGGCACGGGTCGGCAGCGGTGCGACGCCAAGCTCGGAACCCGGTACCGAGATGCCGGCGATGATCCTGGCGAGCACGGTATCTTCGCTGACACGCGAGGTCGCGGTCGGCGGGAGGTGCGGCACGGGTCGGCAGCGGTGCGACGCCAAGCTCGGAACCCGGTACCGAGATGCCGGCGATGATCCTGGCGAGCACGGTATCTTCGCTGACACGCGAGGTCGCGGTCGGCGCCGGGCTGATCCCCGCCTCGGCGGCGGTCGGGCGGTCGGCTACGCCGCTATCGGCGCTCGTCGCGCTAAAGCCGGGAGTCGGCGCTGGCGCTGCCGCCACCACGACCGGCGCCGGCAATGGCGCCGGAGAGGGAGCGACGATGGTCGCCGGTGGCGGTGGCGCGGCCGGTGTGGGAGCGGGAGTTGGTTTCGGAGCCTCGGCGACCTTGACCGGCGGCGGCAGGGGAATCGGCGCCGGGGTCAGCCCAGTCGCAGGCTTCGGCGTGGGAAGCGGCGCGGCATAGATGACGCGCGGCGACGGCTGAGGCGATGGCGACGGGGGCGATGGCGATGGCGGTGCAGTGCGCGGCGCGACGTAAGACGGCGGGTTCATCGCCACTTCGACGGGCGGCGCGGGCGTGGCCGCCGGCACCGCGGGCGCCAGATACTCGTATTTCTTGCGCTTCTTCTTCCTGGTGTCCTCTTGGACAATCGGGCGCGGCTTGGGTTGCTCCACCGCCGCGAGCACCTTCGGGGCGGTCGGATCGGGCCCGAGCCGCGGCAGCGCCGGGATCATCCGCGCATCGGCGAGGCGTTCGGGCGTCGCGCGCAACTCGCCGAAATTGATCGCGAAGGCGCGATCGGCGGCCGATAGCATCGGCAGCCGATCGAAGAACGGGGCCAGCCCAGCGCCCAGCCCCGGCGACATCATCGAATTGGCGATCTTCTGCGCACCGTCACGGTCGCCGCTCATCGCCAGGATGAACGCGCGGTCGCGCCATGCCGCGCGATCGCTCTTGCGAAGCAGCGCGTCGAGCAGATCGAGCGCTTCCTTCTTGCGGCCCGAAATCCCCATCGACAGCGCATAGCGCCGCGTTATCTCGTCATCGGGCCCTTTCCGCAGCGCCAGGCGGTAATCGCGTTGCGCGCGTTCCTGCTCACCGATCAGATCATAAGCTAGGCCACGATCGCCGGCATATTTGCTCGGGTCGAGTCCGCGCGTTTCGGCTTCCTGGAACCGGCGCAGCGCTTCGCCGGGGCGCTCGGCACGCACCAGCAGGCTGCCGAGCCCGGCCTTTACCCTCGGATTGAGCGGATCGAGCTTTTCGGCGCGACCGAAAAAACCCGCCGCCGCGGTGTTGTCGCCCATCCTGAGAGTCAGTTCACCGGCGGTGACCAAGGCTTCGATGTCGAGCGGATTGGCAGCGAGGATGCGCATGTCCGCGGCCAGCGCGTCGGCATCTCGATTTTCATCGGCGGTCTGAGCGAAAGCCTGTCCGCCGCTCATCGCCAAGACAACGGCCGCCAATCCAAAGGCGCGTCGGAATATCATATTGGATGTCAGCCTAGACCGGTCGGCGGCTGAACGGGAAATGACCTTGCGTTTCACGAGCGGCGAGGCGGGGCGCGACGACGATGAACGCCGCCGGCACCCCGCAAATCGGCTTACTGGTTGTTCTGGCGGTGCAGGAAGCGCGGGATATCAAGCGAATCCTTGCTCTCACCCTCATCCGCTTCGGAGCGCGAGCCGCCGCGCGCGACGCTCTGCATCCGCTCGAACAGGGTGCCGCCCAGCTTCATGCGCGGTGCTGGCGGCGCTTCCGCCTCGTCACCGGTCGAAATAGCCGGAGCCTCTTCGGCGCTATCGCCCGGCGACAGCCAGCCCGGCGTTTCCTCGGCCGTAGCCTCGGCAGCTGCCGGCGTTTCATACTCGGCGGGAACGGCTGCATCGTCGACCGCAACCTCGCTGCCGAGCACCAGTTCGTCGGCGTCAGCCTCCGGTGCGGCGGTGTCTGCCGGCGTATCGAGCGTCAACGGCTGTGTATCCGCTTCGGGCTCCGCCTTCGCTTCAGGTTCGGGCGCCGCTTCGACTGGCGCCGCCGGTATCACCGACTCCGCCCTGCGGCCGAAACTGAACGCGCGGGTCGCGGGCTCCGCCGCGGCGGCCGCCACGGCAGCGCTGTCGGCCTCGATCCCGGTGGCGACGACCGACACGCGGATCTTGCCCTCCAGGTCGGGATTGAACGCCGAACCCCAGATGATGTTGGCATCTTCGTCGACCAGTTCGCGGATATGGTTGGCCGCTTCGTCGACTTCGAGCAGACGCATGTCTTCGCCGCCGGTGATCGAGACGATCACGCCCTTGGCGCCCTTCATGCTGACGCCGTCGAGCAACGGGTTGGCGATCGCCTTCGACGCAGCTTCGATGGCGCGGTTGTCGCCCTCGGCCTCGCCAGTGCCCATCATAGCCTTGCCCATCTCCTGCATCACCGAACGGACGTCGGCGAAGTCGAGGTTGATCAGGCCCGGCATGACCATCAGGTCGGTGATCCCGCGCACGCCCTGCTGCAGCACTTCGTCGGCCATTTCAAAGGCCTGTTTGAACGTGGTGTTGGCGTTGGCGACCAGGAACAGATTCTGGTTCGGAATGACGATCAGCGTATCGACGTACTTCTGCAGTTCCTCGATACCGGCTTCGGCCGCCTTGGCGCGGCGATTGCCCTCGAACGCGAACGGCTTGGTGACGACGCCGACGGTCAGGATGCCCATGTCACGCGCCGCCTTGGCGATGACAGGAGCGGCGCCCGTACCGGTGCCGCCGCCCATGCCCGCGGCGATGAAGCACATGTGTGCGCCTTCCAGCGTCTTGGCGACGCTGTCGATCGCTTCCTCCGCCGCGGCACGCCCGATTTCCGGCCGCGCCCCCGCGCCAAGCCCTTGCGTGATCCGCACGCCCAGCTGGATCTTCTGTCCGGCCTGGCTTTGTTTGAGCGCCTGCGCATCGGTGTTCGCCACGAGGAAGTCGACGCCCTGGACGTCGTTCTTCATCATGTTCGCGATCGCGTTGCCGCCCGCGCCTCCGACGCCGATCACCGCGATGCGCGGAGTCAGTTCGTCCACATCCGGAGGAAGAAATTCAACCATTACGCGTTCTCCGACATGCTCCGGCCCCCGGAACACCTTATGCCCACAACTTCTTGCACCATCGCCCACTTACTATCCACTACAAATGGGGGTTGATGACGCATTTCTTTAATAATTCGCCCGAGCCGTTCTGATCAGGCGACGGAAGATCGACATTGTCGACGGACGGTGCACGAGCTGATGCTCGCCCGATGCCAATGACCTCAGATCAATCGGGTCGGTCGCGGCGTGGTGGACCAACCCGGCCAGGGTCGCGAACGCCGGTCCCGAATGCGCGTCCGGCAGGCCGGCGAGCCCGCGCGGCCGCCCGACCCGAACCGACCGGCCAAGCGCTGCCTGCGCATAATCGGCGATTCCCTTGAGCTCGGCACCGCCGCCGGTCAGCACGACCTGGCGCCCGACATTGCCGTCGAACTTCATCGCGGTCAGCGCCTTGCCGATCTCTCCCATCAGCAATTCGAGCCGCTGGCGGATCACCGCGATCAGCTGTGCCTTGGTGATACGCGGCCCCTCGCCCGCACCGTCGTCGCTGAGCGGCGCGATCTCGAGCATCTCGTGATTGTCACGCGGCGTCGCGTTGGCGCAGCCATGGAAACATTTCATCCGCTCGGCCTGGGCGCGGCTGGCGCCGAAGGTCGAGGCGATGTCGTCGGTGATGTCGCTGGCGCCCATCGGCACGGTGACCAGGCCGACCAGCATGCCGCCGGCGAACAAAGAGACGTTGGTGATCCCCGCCCCCATCTCGACCAGCGCGGTTCCCAGTTCGCGTTCCTCGGCGCTCAGGCATGCAAGCCCCGTCGCGACCGGCGCGGCGATGATCGACTTCACCTCCAGGTGCGACTTGGCAACGCACAGGCCGATATTGCGCACCGGCGATCCGTCGGCGGCGACGACATGAATGTGGACGCCCATCCGATCGGCATGCAAGCCGAGCGGGTTCTTGACCCCGGTAATACCGTCAAGCGTGTAGAGCGCCGGCTGGGCATGGAGCACCATGCGCCCGGCGGGATCGATCGATTCCCGCCCTGCGCGCAACAGCGCGTCGATATCGCTCTGTTCGATGCGGTGCCCGCCCATCTCGAACTCGATCGACGCGACGTCGCTGACCAACCCGCCGGCGGAAAAGCCGACCCAGACATTCTCGATATTGGTCTGGGCGATGCGCTCGGCCTGTTCGACCGCTTCGCGCACCGCGACTTCGGTTGCGGCCATGTCGGCGATGCAGCCGCGGCGCACGCCGCGGCTCTCGCGCTGGCCGGTGCCGAGCACGATCAACTCGCCCCCGCTGCCCTTCTGCGCGATCATCGCGGAGACCTTGGACGACCCGATATCGAGCGCCGTGATCAGCCCCTCCGGCGGTGTCTTGGCCATAACTCTATTCCCCCACTCATACCTGATCGTGCGACGCCGCGCGATCCGCCGATGCCGGCGCACTGCCCTTAGAACTCGTCGGAACCCCAATCCGGCTCGATCCGTCGGGCTTGCGCATCACCATCCGATCGGGATTGCGCATGTCGAACTTTAACCATCCTCTACCCAAAAGGCGAACCGTACCATCCCTCTCCGCAAACAACCGGAGCGCCTGGGCAGCCTCATCGGTTCCCTCGGGCAGCGATAAGGTTTCTCCGGTGTCGAACAACAGGTCCCAGCGCCGGTTCCCGACCCAGGTCGCGGCGCGCACCTTGGGCTTGAGCGCGGGGGCGGTGGTCATCAGCGTTTGATAGGCCGGCTCCTGGCGATCGGCGCCCGGACCGATCACCAGCGGTAAATCGGGCATCGCGTCGGCCGACACTGGTTCCAGATAGACTCCGTCACGATCGATCAGGCTCAACGTCCCCTCGTTTTGCCACACCGCGACCGGCGTGCGCTCGACGATGCGGATCAGCAAGGTGTCGGGCAGGCGCCGCGAGACATGGGCGTCCTGCACCCAGCCATATTGCAACAATTTGTCGCGGATCTGGTTGAGGTCGACCAGCGGCATCGCGCGCGATTTCTGTTCGAGCGCAACGGCATAGACCGTCATCTGGTCCATCCGCTTGACGCCGCGGATCTCGATCTGCTCGACGCGGAAACCGGCATTGCCGGCCTGTTCGGCTACCGCAGTACCGACCGCGCCGGGAATGCCGAAGATCTGGGCGACGACCAGCGCCGCCCCGACCGCAAACGCGAAGATCGACCAGGTCGCGATGCGCTGCAGCGTGTGCTGCGATATTGGCAGCCAGGTCAGGATGCGGTCGATGATCGACGGCTTCTGCTGCTTGCGCTTGGCCGATGGCCTGCGCGCAGTCGGCCTCCCGCTCTTGGTCGGGGCACGACTCATGCCAGCGCCTCATCGATGATCATCTGTACCAGCTCCGGATAGGAGATGCCGAGATGTCTCGCCTGTTCGGGAACGAGGCTCAAGGGAGTCATGCCGGGCTGGGTATTGACTTCGAGCAGGAACAGCCCGTCCTCGCCACGCTCATCGTCCCAGCGGAAATCCGAGCGCGATGCGCCCCTGCAGCCGAGCAGGTTATGCGCTTCGAGCGCGAGCCGCTTGCAGGCCGCGGCGATCGTATCGGGGATTTGCGCCGGGAAGACGTGCTCGGTCATGCCGTCGGTGTACTTGGCATCGTAATCGTACCAGCCCGATTTGGGCTTGAGTTCGGTGACGCCGAGCGCGCGGCCGCCGAGGATCGCGGTGGTCAGTTCGCGGCCACGGACATAGGGCTCCGCGAGCAATTCCTCGAATTCCTGCCAGGGGCCGGCAACGTCGCGACCAATCGGGTTACCGTAATTGCCGTCATCGGTGACGATCGCAACGCCGACCGACGAACCTTCGTTGACGGGCTTCAGCACATAGGGCCGCTTGAGCGGATCGCCCTCGAACACTTCGGCCGACTTGACGATGCGCCCGCCCGGCATCGGGATGCCGTGCGGCACCAGCGCCTGTTTGGTCAGCACCTTGTCGATCGCGATGACCGAGGTGACCATGCCGGAATGGGTATATTTGAGACCCATCAGGTCGAGCATGCCCTGGACCGAGCCATCCTCTCCCGGCGTGCCGTGGAGCGCGTTGAACACGATGTCGGGTTTCGCTTCGGTAAGCTTCGTCGCGATGTCGCGACCCATATCGATCCGCGTCACGCGATGGCCGAGCGATTCCAGCGCCTCGGCGATGCCCTTGCCCGACATGAGCGACACTTCGCGCTCGGCCGACCAGCCGCCCATCAGGACGGCAACGTGGAGGCTCTTCATCGCCCTCTCCCCTCTGGGGAGAGGGCAGACGAGCGGAGCGAAGTCGGGAGAGGGGCAGTCTGCTCACTCAGCGAGTCACACTGCCCCTCTCCCCGACCCTCTCCCCGGAGGGGAGAGGGAGAAGAACCGACCCCCACCCGCTGAATTTCCCATTCCAGCATCACGCCCGAATTCGCCTTCACCTTCTCGCGTACCTCTTCGCCCAGACCCTCGATATCCGCGCTGGTCGCGTCACCCAGGTTGAGCAGGAAATTACAATGCTTTTCCGACACTTGCGCGCCGCCCTTGCGAAGACCTCGGCACCCGGCCTCGTCGACCAATTGCCACGCTTTGTGGCCCTCGGGGTTCTTGAAGGTCGACCCCCCGGTGCGGCTGCGCAGCGGCTGCGACTCTTCCCGAGCGGCGGCGATGCGGTCCATTTCGGCCTGGATCGCGGATGGCTCGCCGGGATGGCCGCGGAAGGTCGCGCCGACCACGATCGCGCCCGCGGGCAAATCGCTGTGGCGATAGGTGTAGCCGAGATCGGCGAGCGCGAGTGTCCGGCGCTCGCCCGAGCGCAGGACAACGTCGGCCTCGACCAGGACGTCCTTGACCTCGCGGCCATAGGCGCCGCCGTTCATGCGAACGAAGCCGCCCACCGTGCCCGGGATCGAGCGCATGAATTCAAGGCCGGCGATCCCGGCATCGCGCGCGTTCGACGAGACGAGGATGCCGCTTGCGCCACCGCCGCAGCGGAGCGTGGTTTCGTCGAGCCGCTCGACCTTGGCGAAGGTCTTGCCCAGCCGCACTACCACGCCGGGTACGCCGCCATCGCGCACGATCAGGTTCGAGCCCAGGCCGAGCCCCATTACCGGCACCGACGGGTCGAGCGCGGAAAGAAAGCTGGCGAGGTCATCGATGTCCGCCGGTTCGAACAGATATTCGGCCGCGCCGCCGCTCTTGAACCATACGAGCGGCGCCAGCGGCGCGCCGTGGGTCAGTTTTCCGCGGACCGGAGGCATGGCGTAACAGACCGTCACCGCACCGCCTCGATTCCCTCGGCCAAGCCCGCCGCCCATTTGGTGATGTCGCCCGCGCCCAGGCACACGATCATGTCGCCCGGCTGGATGACACCCGCGAGTTCGCTCGCAAGTTCGTCCGCCGAACCAATCGTCGCCGCCGCGCGGTGACCACGGCGCTTCAAACCATCGACCAAAGCCTGCGCATCAACGCCCTCGATCGGTTGCTCGCCCGCAGCATAAACCGGCGTGACATAGACCATATCGGCATCGTTGAAGGCCTGCTGGAAGTCCTCCATCAGATTGGCGAGCCGCGTGTAGCGGTGTGGCTGGACCACAGCGATGACGCGGTTCGCCACGCCCTCGCGCGCCGCCGACAACACCGCGCGGATTTCGACCGGGTGGTGGCCGTAATCGTCGATCACGACCGCACCATTGACTTCACCGACCTTGGTGAAGCGGCGTTTGACGCCGCCGAATTTGGCGAAGCCCTGCTGAATCGTCGCGTCGTCGACGCCGAGCTCGAGCGCGACGCCGATCGCCGACAGCGCGTTCTGGACATTGTGGCGGCCGGGCATCGGCAATTCGATATGCTCGATCGAGCGGGTGGTGCCGTCACGGCCGCGAATGATCGCCTCGAATCGGTTGCCGCCGGGGATCGGGGTCACATTGACGCCGCGAATATCCGCCTGGGTAGAGAAGCCGTAGGTGACGATGCGACGGTCGCGCACGCGCGGCAGCACCGCCTGCACTTCGGGATGATCGAGACACAGGAACGCGGCGCCGTAGAACGGCACGTTCTCGATGAACTGGACGAACGCGTCCTTGATCGCGTCGAAACTGCCATAATGGTCGAGATGCTCGGGATCGATATTGGTGACGACCGCCAGCGTGCCGTCGAGCCGCAGGAAGCTGCCGTCACTCTCATCGGCCTCGACCACCATCCACTCGCTGTCGCCGAGCCGGGCGTTAGAACCGTAGCTGTTGATGATGCCGCCATTGATGACGGTCGGATCGATCCCGCCGGCATCGAGCAAGGCCGCGACCATCGAGGTCGTGGTGGTCTTTCCGTGCGTGCCCGCGACCGCGACGGTCGATTTGAGGCGCATCAGCTCGGCGAGCATCTCGGCGCGGCGGACTACCGGGATGCGGCGTTCGAGCGCACACTCGACCTCGGGGTTGGCCCGCTTGATCGCGGTCGAGACGACGACGACCGCGGCATCGCCGAGATTGTCGGCGGCGTGACCGATCTTCACCTCGATGCCCTTGTCGCGCAGCCCTTGCACGACATAGCCTTCCGACACGTCCGAGCCCTGCACCTTATAGCCGAGATTGTGCATCACCTCGGCAATGCCGGACATGCCGATCCCGCCGATGCCGACGAAATGGATGGCGCCGATATCGGTCTTCAACCCGGTCATGCGAACGCTGCTGCCTCTCCGCCCGGTGTGGCGGTCTGAACTTTGCCGACGGGAATGTCGGCGGGAGGATGATCGAGCCCCTCGACGAGATCGGCGAGGTCGCGCGCAGCGTCGGGATGACCGCACGATCTCGCGCGCGCCGCGGCATTCTGCAGCGCGGCGGGATCGAGGCCGAGCTTCTGCATCTGCTTGGCGAGCTCGACCGGGGTGAACTGGCTCTGCGCAATCGTCCGCGCGCCGCCGGCTTCCGAAATCTCGCGCGCATTCTCGGTCTGATGATCGTCGGTCGCGCTGGGCAGCGGCACCAGGATCGCGGGGCGCCCGGCGGCGGTCAGCTCGGCAATGGTCGACGCCCCCGCGCGCGCGATCACCAGATGCGCCCAAGCAAGATGCTCGGGCAGATCGGGCAGATAGGTGGCGAGGTCAGCGGCAATCGACAACTCGGCATATTTCGCCCGCGCCTTCTCGATGTCCTCGACCCGCGCCTGGTGCGTCACTTGCAGCCGGCGACGGAAATTGACCGGGAGCATTGACAATCCGTCAGGCACGACGCTGCTCAGGATGCTGGCGCCCTGGCTACCGCCGGTGACCAGGACACGGAAAATGCCGTCCTCTTCGAGCAGCGGATAAGGCTTGTCGCGCAGCGCCAGTACTTCCTCGCGTACCGGGTTGCCGGTCAAATGCGCCTTGTCACGATATTTGTCGGCCAGCCGATCGACCTTGGCATAGGAGGTAGCAATCGCGTCCACCCGCCCCGCCACCAGCCGGTTGACCCGACCAAGCACGGCATTCTGCTCGTGCACCGCGGTCGGTACCTTCTGATTGAACCCGGCGAGCAATGCCGGCAGCGCCGGATAGCCGCCAAAGCCGATCACCGCTGCTGGCCTGATCTTCTCGAACAGGTCGATCGCGAGCTTGCGCCCCTCGAGCATCGCGCGGCCCGCGCGATACCAGCCTAACGGTCCGCCCTGCATGCGGCCGGCGGGGAGCACGTGCGTTTCGATCCCGTCGAACAGTCCCGGAAAACGCACGCCGCGCTCGTCGCTGATCAGATCGACCTTGTGGCCGCGTTTCTTCAGCTCGGCGGCCAGCGCCGCGGCGGGCACCATGTGCCCGCCGGTCCCGCCTGCGGCCAGAACGAATTGCCGCACTCTCGTCATTCGCCGCTCCATTTCACGACATAAGGTGAGCGACTCACAAACGGGTTCCGGCGCGTAAACGCAAGCAGCAACCCCATGCCGATCGACAGGGCGATCATCGACGAGCCACCATAGCTGATGAACGGCATCGTCATGCCCTTGGAGGGCGCCAGACCGGTATTCACCGCCATCGAGATCAGCGCCTGCAATCCGAACTGGATGGCCAGACCTGACGCAGCGAGGACGCGGAATTCTTCCTGTTCATCCAACAGCTTGACGAATACGCGAACGACGATCGCGAGGAAGATCACCGCGACGATCGCACAGGAGATCAGCCCGAATTCCTCGCCGATCACCGAGAAGATATAATCGGTATGCGCTTCAGGCAGGCGGAACTTCATCTGTCCCCCGCCGGGACCGGTGCCGAACCAGCCGCCCGCCGTCAGCGTCGCGCGCGCGGCATTGACCTGGAAATGGTCGGCGGCGTCGGTCGAGTCCGGGAACAGGAAGGCGTCGATCCGCGTGCGTGCGGTCGAATAGAAAAGATAGGCCGAGATCACGCCGACAAAGGCCGCGCCGAACAGCGCCCCGATCACTCGCGCCGAAATCCCCGAGATCAGCAGCAAGGCGAGCCAAACCGCGCAGAACACCACCGTCTGGCCGAAATCAGGCTGCAGCATCAGCAGCGCGGCGACCAAAGCAGTCAGTCCGCCGGTCAGCGCCGCAAGCACGCCGCCCGACAATCCCTGCTCCTTGTTCTTGAGCGACAACAGCCACGCGACCGCGACGATGAAACATGGCTTTAGGAATTCGGACGGCTGGAATTGCGCGACGCCGACACCGAGCCAACGCCGCGCGCCATTCACCTGGACGCCGATCAGCGGCACCAGCATCAGCATGATCAGGAAGCCAGCGCAGCCGATCAGCGCCATGCGCCGCGCGCTTTCGGTCGGCAGCATCGAGACGATGAACAGCACCGGCAGCGACACTGCTACCCACATCACCTGGCGCCAGAAATAATAAAGCGCCGGCATGTGATGCGTGGCGTCCGAATAACGCTGTGCCGAGGCGGGCGACGCCGCCGCGACCGCGACCAGCCCGATCGCCATCAGGAACAGGGTCAGGATCAGCAGCACCCAGTCGATGTCCCAGAACCACGCGCCGAGCGGCGAGCGGTCCGACCGCCCGCCGCGTCGCGCGACCCGGGTGAGGAATCCTTCCTTGGCCGACCGCGAATTCATGCCAGCGACTCGACCAATCCGCGGAAGGTGTCGCCGCGGTCCTCGTAATCGCGAAACTGATCGAACGACGCGCAGGCCGGCGACAGCAAGACGGTCTCCCCCGGCTTGGCGGCGGCGCGGGATAACTCAACCGCATGCGCGAGCGTTTCGGCATAAACAGTCGGGATGTCGTTCTTGAGCAGATCGAGGAACATCGGCCCGGCTTCGCCGATCGTGTACGCGGCACGGACATGCCTAAACGACGGGCGGCAGGCGTCGAGGTCCTTGGTCTTGGCCTGCCCGCCGAGGATCCAGTGGATGCCGTCGAACGCCGCCAGCGCCGGCGCGGTCGAGTCCGGATTGGTCGCCTTGCTGTCGTTGATATAGGCGACGCCATCGACGGTGCCGACGCGCTCCATGCGATGCGGGAGCCCCTTGAAGCTTTCCAGCCCGGCATCGATCGCCGATTCCGCGACGCCGAGCGCCTGGCACGCGGTGATCGCGGCGAGCGCGTTCTGCGCATTATGCGGCCCCTGGAGCGAGGGCCAGCGCGACTGATCCATGCACACGCCGGGCGCGATCTTGAACAGATGCTCGCCGCGGGCCGACAGATTGCGCGCGATCTTCGCCGACGCGTTGTCGCCGATGCCGATCACCGCGTCGTGATCCTTCGACTGCATCGCGAACAGCCGCGCCTTCGCGGCGGCATAGGCATCGAACCCATCATAGCGGTCGAGATGGTCTGGCGTGATATTGAGCAGCACCGCGACGTCGCAATCGAGGCCGAAGGTCAGGTCGATCTGGTAGCTCGACAGTTCGAGCACATAGACCCCGCCCACCGGCAACGGCTCCTCGCCGAGGATCGGTAGCCCGATATTGCCGCCAAGCCGCGCCGGAATGCCCGCCGTCTCAAGGATGTGATGGATCAGCGCCGTAGTGGTCGACTTGCCGTTGGTCCCGGTGATGCCGACGACACGGTGCGATGGCAGATAGTCGCGAGCCTGCGCGAACAACTCGATGTCGCCAATCACCGGTACGCCCGCCTCGCGCGCCTTGGCCGCGATCGGATGCCGGTTGAGCGGCACGCCCGGCGACACGACGACGCCGGCAAATCCGGTCAGGTCGATCTCGACCGGATCGGCATAATCGGGGCCCTCGATCGTCCGCTTGCTCTCGTCCGTATCCCAGGCGACGACGTCCGCGCCCGACGCCAGCAACGCGCGCACGGTCGCCTGACCCGAGCGTGCAAGCCCGAGCACCGCATAGCGTTCGCCGCGCCAGGACGGACTGGTGATCACCGCAGCTTCAGCGTCGACAGACCGGCCAGCGCGAGGACCAACGCCACGATCCAGAAACGGATCACAACGGTCGATTCAGGCCAGCCGAGTTGTTCAAAATGATGGTGGATCGGTGCCATGCGGAACACGCGTTTGCCGGTGCGCTTATAGACGAACACCTGGATGATGACGCTCATCGCCTCGACCACGAACAGCCCGCCGATGATGCCCAGCACGATCTCATGGTGCGCGGTGACGGCGATCGCGCCGAGCGCGCCGCCGAGCGCCAGGCTGCCGGTATCGCCCATGAAGACCGCCGCCGGCGGCGCGTTGAACCACAGGAAAGCGAGCCCCGCCCCGATCATCGCCCCGCAGAAGATCGCGAGATCGCCGACGCGCGGGATGTGCGGGATGCCGAGATAATCGGCGAATTTGGCGTTACCCGCGAGATAGACGATCAGCATGAACGCCACGCTGGCGATGATCACCGGCATGGTCGCGAGCCCGTCCAACCCGTCGGTCAGATTCACCGCATTACCGAACGCGACGATCGTGAAGGCGGCGAACACGACGTAGAACCAGCCGAGATCGATCACCACCGAGTTGAAGAACGGCAGATAGAGGTGCGTGCCATTGGCGGTGTTGGTGTGGACGATGATCGCGCTGGCGATGCCCGCAATGGCGAATTCGCCGAGCAGGCGCACCTTGCCAGACACGCCCGCAGTGCTCGCTTTGCGCACCTTGTCGTAATCGTCGAGGAAACCGATCGTCCCGAACCCCAGGGTGACGAACAGGCACGCCCAGACATAAGGGTTGGTGAGATCCATCCAGATCAGGATCGAGACCGCCATGCTGGTCAGGATCATCAGTCCGCCCATGGTCGGCGTACCACGCTTGGCGAGGTGCGTTTGCGGACCGTCGGCGCGGATTGGCTGCCCCTTGCCCTGGCGGACGCGCAACCAGCCGATGAAGCGCGGCCCGATGATCAGCCCGATGAGCAGCGCGGTCGCCACCGCTGCGCCCGAACGGAAGGTCTGGTAGCGAACCAGATTAAGAATATGGGGGAAGCCCAGCGCCTGCGCGATCCAATAAAGCATTATATTTTCCCGCCGGCGAGCGCTGCGACCACCGCAGCCAACCCGACCCCGTTCGAACCCTTGATGAGAACCGCATCGCCCGCTTCGAGTGTCGCCATCAGGCGGTCGCGCGCGGCTGCGGCGTCGGGCACATGGACGATTTCGACTTGGCCCTCAAGCGCTTCGGCGAGCGGCCTCATCTGTTCGCCGACGAGAATGACCAGTTGGACGCCGGCGTCACGAACTGGGCCGGCCAGTGCAGCATGATACTCGTTCGACTTTTCGCCGAGTTCGCGCATTTCGCCCAACACCGCGATCTTGCGGGTTGCCGCTTCCTCGCCGAGCACCGCGAGCGTCACGCGCATCGATGCCGGATTGGCATTGTACGCCTCGTCGATCACCAGCGCGCGGCCGCCTTTCACCTCGACCCAGAAACGGGCACCGCGCCCGGCAAGCCCGCCGAGATCAGCAAGGGCCAGCCCGGCGAGGGCGAGATCGCCGCCAACCGCGTCGACCGCGGCCAGCACGGCCAGCGAATTGGACACCCAATGCTTTCCCGGTTGCGACACGGTGTAGCTGAGCTCTCGGTCACCGACCCGCGCGGTGATGAAGGTGCCGCCATTGGCCGCCTTGACCGCTTCGATCGCTCGGACGTCCGCGCCGTCATCGATCCCGAAGGTGACCGTGCGCGCGGCATGCGGCGCCGCAGCAGCGGCGAGACGCTCGCGATGCGGGCTGTCATAGGGAATGATCGCGACGCCGCCCGGCTCGAGGCCCTGGAAAATCTCACCCTTGGCGTCGGCGATCGCACTTTCGTCGGGGAAGAACGCCGCGTGCGCGGGCGCGATCGCGGTGACGATCGCGACATGCGGCCGCACCAGGGTCGTCAGATGCGCGAGTTCGCCGGGATGGTTCATCCCCATCTCGAATACGCCATAATCGACCTCGGCAGGCATGCGCGCCAGGCTGAGCGGCACGCCGGTATGGTTGTTGTAGCTCTTGACCGAGCGATGCGCCGATTTGGCCGGCGAGCGGTCGAGCGCGGCGAACAACGCTTCCTTGGTGCCGGTCTTTCCCGCCGACCCGGTGACCCCGACGATCCGGGCCGACGTCCTGACACGCGACGCCCGGGCCAGCGCCTCCAGCGCGGCGAACGTGTCCGGAACCCGGACATTGGGATGCGGCATATCCTGGCTGACGATCGCCCCCGCAGCGCCGCGATCGAACGCCTGGTCGAGGAATTTGTGGCCGTCGGTAGTCTCGCCGGTCAGCGCGACGAACAGGTCGCCGGCGCCGACTTCACGCGAATCGAACGTGACGCCAGAAACGTCGAACGCCGCCGAAGCGGCGCCGTTGGTGGCTGTCGCGATGTCGGCCGAGGTCCAGAGCGTCATCGCGCTCCTCCGGCCGAACGAGGTGATCGAGAGAGGACGATTGCGAGGAAAGTGGCAAGCATCCCCTCCTCTAACCGGGGAGGCCGGTTTTGGCCACGCGTCACGCCGCCGCCTCCTCGCGCGCTACACTCACGTCGTCGAACGGCAGCACCAGGTCGCCGACAATCTGGCCCTGTTCGTGCCCCTTGCCGGCGATCAGCACGATGTCCTCGGCGCCCGCTTGGCCGACGGCATAAGCGATGGCCGAGCGGCGGTCGCCGATCTCGATCGCCCCCGGCGCACCCTTGAGCACTTCGGCGCGGATCGCGGTGGGTTCTTCGCTACGGGGGTTGTCGTCGGTGACGACGACCAGGTCGCCGTAGCGCACGGCGATCTCTCCCATCAGTTCGCGCTTGCCATGGTCGCGGTCGCCGCCGGCGCCGAATACGACGATCAACCGCCCGGCAGTGTGCGGCTTGAGCGCGGCGATCGCCGCCTCCAGCGCGTCGGGCGTGTGTGCATAGTCGACATAGACCGGCGCCCCGGTTCGCGTGATCACCGCGCGTTCGAGCCGCCCACGGACTGGCTGCAACCGCGCGAGATTGGCGATGGTCTGGGCAACGTCACCGCCGGTCGCGATCACCAGCCCGGCCGCGGTCAGCGCGTTGGCGGCCTGGTAGGCACCGATCAGCGGCAGCGTGACCCTGAGCTCGCGATCCTCGGCTTCGATCACCAGCCCCTGGCCAAGCAAGGTCGGGTCGCGGCTGACCAGCCGGAGCGCGCCGCCGCGCTCGCCGACGGTGATGAGGCGCTGACGCCGCGCATGCGCCAGATCGACGACGCGCGCGGCTTGCGGATCGTCAGCCCAGACGACGGCGGTGCCGTCCGGATCGAGCACTTCCGAAAACAGCCTGAGCTTTGCCGTCATATAGGCGGCCATGTCGCCGTGATAGTCGAGATGGTCGCGGCTGAGATTGGTGAACGCCGCGGCGATAACCTTCAGCCCCTCGGTACGATATTGCGACAGGCCATGGCTCGACGCCTCGAACGCGACATGGGTGACGCCTTCACGGGCGAGACCGGCAACGTTCGACAGGAAAGTGACGACGTCGGGCGTCGTCAGGCCGGTCGAGACGCTGTCGTCCGACGTCGTCACGCCAAGCGTCCCGATCGATGCGGCATGGTGCCCCGCCATCCGCCACAATTGGCGAGTCATCTCGACCGTCGACGTCTTGCCATTGGTGCCGGTGACCGCGACCACCGTTTCCGGGAACGGCGCGAAAAACCGTGCCGCCAGATGCGCGAACGTCTGGCGCGGATTGTCCGATGCGATGTGCAGCGCCCCGTCGACGGCGACGTCCGGACGCGCGACGACGGCGATCGCGCCCGCCGCCACTGCCGCCGGGATGAAATCCTCGCCATTGACGCGCGTGCCTTCGAACGCGCCGAAGATCGTGCCGGGCGCGACCTTGCGATGGTCGATCGCGAAGCCGGTGACGCTGGCGTCGCCCCCGCCCGTCACCAGCCCGCCCAGTTTCATTCGGGATCCGCCATCGTTTGCGGCTTTTCGCCGGGGCGATGCCAGATCAGCGGCATCAGCTCGTCGACATTGATGTCGCGCGAGGGGTCGGGCATCACCCCGAGCATCGGCCCGGCGCGCAGGATGAAACGGTCGACCACCGGCGCGGCGGTATAGGCCGCGGTTCGGACGGCTCCCTGGGGCGAATCGAGCATCACGATCACCACATAGCGCGGCGCGTCCATTGGGAAAGCCGCCGCGAAGGTCGAGACGTTGGCTTTCTTCGAATAGCCGCCGCCCGTCGCGACCTCGGCGGTGCCGGTCTTGCCGCCAACGCGGAAGCCGGGCGCGTCGGCGGTCCGGCCGGTACCCTGGGTGACCACGAGGCGAAGCAGCTGGCGAATGCGGTAGCTGGTCTGTTCGCTGATCACCCGTCGCCCTGGAACGTCGGCACCGGGCTGCACCTTCATCAGCGTGACAGGCCGCCACACGCCGCCATTGACCAGAGCGGCATAGGCCGCGGCGAGGTGCAGCGGCGTCACCGCGATACCGTGCCCGAAGCCCGCGGTCATCGTCGTCACGCGACTGAACTTTTGCGGGAACATCGTACGGCCCCGGGCCGGCAACTCGAACGGCATCGGCTTGTCGAAACCCATCGACCGGAACATCGCCGACAATTTGTCGCCGCCCATTTCGTCGGCGATCCGCGCGGTGGCGATATTCGACGAATGGATCAGCGTCTCGGGGATGTCGAGCCAGCGCCCCTCGCCATCATGGTCATGGATCTTGAAGCCATCGATCTGCAGCGGCTGTGTCGCATCGAACTTCTTGCCCATCGAGGTGACGGTGCCGCTGTCGATCGCTGCTGCCACGGTGATCGGCTTGAAGGTCGAGCCAAGCTCGTACGCCGCACTGGTCACGCGGTTGAAGAACGGCCCAGGCAGTTGCTTGCCGTCCTCGGTCACCACCGGTTTCGGCGCTGCGCCGGGATTGTTGGGATTGAAGGTGGGGAAGGACGCCAGCGCCATGATCTCGCCGGTGCGAACGTCGAGCACCACGCCCGCCCCGCCCTTGGCCTTTAGATTGGTGACCTGCTGGCCGAGTTCGTTCTCGAGCGCCGATTGCGCGCGCGCGTCAATCGACAGCGCGACCGGCTTGCCGGCGGTGTCGGGCGAGGTCAGCCGCAGATCGAGCGCGCGCTCCATCCCGCTCGCGCCTTTGTTGTTGACGTCGAGGAAGCCGAGCACCTGCGCGCCGAGTTCCGACTGCGGATAGAGCCGCTGCTGCTGGCGCTCGAACACGATCGCCGGCTCGCCAATAGCGTTGACTTCGGTAACGAGCGACGCCGAGGCGTCGCGTTCGATATAAGTGAACCTGGTGCCCTGCAGCTTGGCGTAGATCTGGTTTTCGTCGAGACCCAGGATATTGGCCAGACGCTGCGCGATCTCACGGCGATCGCCGAGGATCTGGTCGGGATGGATGCCGATCGCCCAGGCGTCGATCGTGCGCGCCAGCGGCTCGCCATTGCGGTCGACGATATCGCCGCGGATCACGCGGTCGGCCATTGTCGACGCGGTCGCGGTTCCCGCGGAGAACGCGAAAAAGCTGAGCTTGGCGACGACGACCCCGATCGCCGCGCCGTAGAGCAGCATCATGATCATCAACCGCTTCTGCGCGGTCGCACGGACCAGCGCGCGTTCGTCGGCCAGACGACGCGGCGCAATCGGTCGTGCGAGCAGATTGCTCATCGCGCGCCATCCTCCCGACGCGCGCCGCGCGACAGCGAGCCCAAAGTCGTATCGCTGAGCAGCTTGCGATCAAGCAGCGCCACCGTCTGCGGCTTCGACTTGATCGCCGTTTTGGCCGCGGCGGGCTGGAGCTTCGCCCCGACTGGCGCCGAAACCATCGCGACCGCCGCCTTCATCTTGGCTGGAGCGGCGGCCACCGGTACCGCCGGTGCAGCAGCGTCCACCACGTCGGTCGGCATCGCCGGCGCGCTCGGGATGACCGCCGCCGCGGTCTGGACCTGCGGACCCGCGGCCGGCGCCGGCGCGTTGAAATCGACCTGAGCGAGTTCGGCATCGTTACGGATATATTGCCCGGCGGTCGGCGCCGACAGCTTGAGCGTGTCGCCGTTCCAGCGCTGCAGCTGCGCGAAGCTGGCGCGCGTGTCGAATTCGGTTTCGAGCGCGGTGATGTCGCGCTGCGTCCGCGCGATCGAGGATTCGATCGCCGCGAGCTTGTTGCGTTCCGCCGCCACACGCGATGACATGAGGTAACAGCCCAGGATCACGCTCACGCAGAGCACGAACCAGCCGAACCAACGAAATCGATGCGCCACAACCATCACATTTCTCCCGCAACCCAGGCCGCCGACGCGGTCCGCCTGGCCACACGCAAGGTCGCCGAACGAGCACGCGGGTTCCGCGCCAGCTCGGCGTCACTGGGGCGCACCGCGCGCCCGATCGTTTCGAACGTCGCCTCGGCCTGAGCGGCCTGAGGCGGCAGATGCCGCGAGCCGGACGGCATCGCGCCGCTCCGTTCGCGCAGGAAATGCTTCACCAGCCGATCCTCCAGGCTGTGGAAGGTCACCACAGCCAGCCGCCCACCGGGCTTGAGCACACGCTCCGCCGCGGCGAGACCATCGGCCAGCTCGCCGAGCTCCCGGTTGATATGAATCCGCACGGCCTGGAAGGTCCGCGTCGCGGGGTCCTTCTTGTCGTGCGGCTTATGGCCTAGCGCCTTCCGCACCACGGTCGCGAGTTCGGAAGTCCGCGTAAGGGGTCTTGCGGAGACGATCGCACGGGCCACGCGGCGCGAGCGCGGCTCTTCGCCGTACAGGTAGAGCACATCGGCGATGTCGCTCTCATCGGCGCTGTTGAGGAAATCGGCCGCGCTCTCGCCCGACTGGCTCATCCGCATGTCGAGCGGCCCGTCGCCCTGGAACGAAAAGCCGCGCTCGGCCTGGTCGAGCTGCATCGACGACACGCCGATATCCATCACCACGCCATCGACCGGGGAGAGGCCAAGAGCGTCGAGTTCGGACTCGAGCGCGGAAAACGGCGCCTCGACAAGCGTGAGCCGTCCATCCGACGCGGCGACCATCTCCTCACCGCCGGCGATCGCGTCGGGGTCGCGATCGAAGGCGACGACATCGGCGCCCGTGGCGAGGATCGCCCGGGTATAACCGCCGGCGCCGAAGGTCGCATCGACATGACGCTCGCCCGGGGTGGGGTGGAGAGCGTCGATCACCTCATCGATGAGCACCGGAATATGGGGGGTAGGCGTGCTCACAGGATGTTCTTTTCCTGCATGAGGTTGCGGCAGATGCGCTTGAGGACGGGGGCGGCCTGGTCGTCGGTCGCGGCGAGAAGGGTGTGGGGATCCCAGATCTCGAAATGCGTCAGCGACCCGTAGAAGAAGGCGTGCTTGGCGATGCCCGCCTCTTCCTTCATCCAGTTGATGATGACGGCGCGGCCGGTGCTGTCGAAGCCGACCTCTTCGGCGCCGCCGGCAATGACGCGAAGGACGTTGAAGGCGGGGTCGTTATCGCCCGCCGCGGCCTTGGCCAGCTTCGCGTCGACATAACCCTGGTCGTAGGCGATCAGGCACTTCGCCTCGGGGTGCTGACCCATGAGGACGAACGGGCCTTTCTTGAACCGCTCGGGCGGGGTGTTGTCGATGACGGCGTCGCGGAACTTGGCAGGTATGGAAACGCGGTTCTTGTCATCGACAAGCTGCAGTGCCGTACCCGTATAGATGCTGCTCCCAGCCACCGTTCGCCCCGAACCAGACATGCGTTTTCCCGTTCGCGGAACGAGCCTTCGCTCGCGCCGACGTGATCAGAATCAACGGGTAAAAACGCCCCACTTCCGATGACGGGCGTATCAAGCCACCGGATGGGATTCAATGGGAATTTTTGGTGTTTGATGGGTCAAAATTGACCGTGTTCAGCTAAGATATTACAAACACTATGAAAATTTCTTTAACCATAGCCTGCCCTTCTGACGCCTGAAGGCACCGGCAAGGGCTTGAAATGTTGGAATCGGCCCGACTCAGCCCAGCTTTGGGACGATTTCCCATCGCTTCCCGGCGGGGAGGCGGACATCAATGCTTGGTGGGGGTCGGCGACGCCGCCGGAGCGACGCCCATTTCGGCGAGCGGTTCGCTGGTCGCGGCATCGATTGGGGCGGTGCTGTTCGACGCGGCAAGGTTGGCGGCGACATCGACTTTGGGCGCGCCCACCGCATTGAGCGGACGTTCCCGGCTGACGATCGCGAACAGGGTGGCGGCGACGCCGATCATCAGCAATACGGCCGCGAGGCCGATCATGCCGACTTTCACCCGCTGCATCGTTTGAATGTTGTCGCGAACCAGTGTTTTCATACTTGTGTGGCATTTATGTAACGCATCGCGAGGCGTTTGTCGACCTTGCCGGTGCCACGGTCTACCGCATCAGGCGGGAACCAATCCCTTCGATGCCAACCAGTCGTTGTTGTAGAGCGTTGAAAGGTAGCGGAATCCCGTGTCGCACAGGATCGTCGCGACCCTGCTGCCCGCCCCTAATTGTTTCGCCAGCGCGACGGCACCGGCGACATTGATCCCCGACGACAGGCCTAGGCAAAGCCCCTCTTCGTCGAGCAGGCGCCTGACCCAATAATATCCTTCGGCGTCCGAGATGCGGAATTGGGTGTCGACCGGCGCGCCTTCGAGATTGGCGGTGATCCGCGCCTGCCCGATCCCTTCCGCCACCGACGATCCTTCGCTGTGGAGTTCGCCACACGCATAATAGGAATAAAGCGCGGCGCCGTGTGGGTCGCTGAGTGCGATCGTCACCTTCTCGTCGCGCGACTTGAGGCCCAGCCCCACGCCCGCCAGCGTGCCGCCCGTCCCCACCGCACAGGTAAAACCGTCGATCCGCCCATCCATCTGGTCCCAGATCTCCTCGGCCGTCCCGACGATATGCGCCTTGCGATTGGCGATATTGTCGAACTGATTGGCCCAGATCGCGTTCGGCGTCTCTTCGGCGATGCGGCGACTGGTGTGCACGAAATGACCCGGGTTCGAATACGGCGCGGCCGGCACCAGCACGAGTTCGGCGCCGAGCGCGTGCAGCGTGTCCATCTTCTCGCGGCTCTGCGTCTCGGGCATGACGATGATCGTCTTGTAGCCCTTGGCATTGGCGACCAGCGCCAGCCCGATACCGGTATTCCCCGCCGTTCCCTCGACGATCGTGCCGCCCGGCGCGATCAGCCCGCGCTCCTCCGCATCCTGGACGATGAACAAAGCGGCGCGATCCTTCACGCTCGCGCCGGGGTTGGCGAATTCGCATTTGCCGAAAATTTCGGCGCCAGCCGCTTCGCTTGGCCCCTTGAGGCGTACGAGAGGGGTATGACCGATGAGGGACAGCGTGTCGGGCGTGATGGGCATGAGGCCTAGATAAACCGCCGCGCGGCGCGGGCAAGCAATCGCTGCTGCGCGGGAGGCAATTCCTTGTTGTGTGGGTGTCGCTTCTTCTTCCCATGGGGGAGAAGGATCGCGCCGCCTGGCGGCTTGCCGCCTAGCGAAGCTTGGATGAGGGGTAGCGGCGCGAAGCGCCGCGCGGGCCTACGGCTCGCTCCCTCACCCTATTCGGGATTTACTCGCCGTGCGCGTCGCCACTCGCCGCGGCATCCGCCGATGTGTCGTTGGTGGTGGCGCTATCGTCAGGCGCCGCCACATTGTCGGGCGTCGCCGCAGCGGCAGCATCTTCTGTAGGCGTCGGCGTCGGGCTCGGCACCGTCGCGACGACATTGCCGACCGCCGTGGTGGTGATCGAATCGGCCGAATTCTGCCCGACCGCCGCCGGGCTGCCGCCGCATCCCGCCAGCATGGTCAGGATCACGCCCACCAACAGCACTCGCTTCATGCCCATCTCCCTGATTAGCAAAGATCGTCACCCGAACCGGCAGCGCGGTCAAGGCACGACGCGCTTGGTGGGCTGCGCTACAGTCCCGCCGTGACGCTCAAACGCTCCTTTTCCCCCGTGATCGACGCGCACACCAGAATATTGATCTGCGGCAGCCTGCCCGGCGACCGCAGCCTGGCGGCGCAGCGATACTACGCGCATCCGCAGAATCAGTTCTGGCGCCTGCTTTCCCCCGTCGTCGGGCGGGATCTGGCAGCCTTGGACTATGAGGACCGGCTCGCTGCGCTGCTCGACGCGCATATCGGCCTGTGGGACGTAGTCGCGACCGCCACTCGCACCGGCAGCAGCGACGCCGCGATCCGCGACCACGCGCCCAACGATCTCGTTCAACTCGCCGCCAAGCTGCCCCAGCTGCGCGCGATCGCCTTTAACGGCGGGACGGCGCACAAGATCGGCCTGCGGCTGATGGACAAGCATACTCAGCGATATGACCTGATCGCATTGCCGTCGAGCAGCCCGCTCCATACGATCGGCATTGCGGCGAAGCAGGGCGCATGGATGTTGCTGCGTAATTATCTCTGACCTGTTTCATGCATCGATGTTCTGATAATGTTCCGCGCCATGGCGCTGGCCGAATCGATCTCCTCTGTCGCGTCCGACGCGTATGGCGTGCCGGGCGACTTGACCTTGCCGCCACGCCCGCTGCGCTGGCTGTTCCTCGACCTGAACTCCTATTTTGCCAGCGTCGAACAGCAGCTCGACCCGGCCTTGCGTGGCAAGCCGGTGATCGTCGCGCCGGTCGGGTCCGACACCACCGTCGCGATCGCGGCGTCGGTCGAAGCCAAGCGCTTCGGCATCACCACCGGCACGCCGGTCTGGGAAGCCAAAAGGCTGTGCCGCGAATTGCTGATCGCACCGGCGCGCCACGACAAATATGTCGAGTTCCACGACGCCGTGATCGCGGAGATCTGGAAGCACATCCCCGTGACGCGCGTCTGTTCGATCGACGAAGTTGCGTGCCGCCTGCTCGATAACGAGAATTCGCCCGATCAGGCGATGGCATTGGCGCGGCGGATCAAGGCGGGGATCCGCGCCAATGTCGGCGAGTGCCTGACCTCGTCGGTCGGGATCGCGCCCAACCGGCTGCTCGCCAAGCTCGCCTCCGACATGCAGAAACCCGACGGACTGATCGTCCTGACCGCCGAGCAATTGCCGCACCGATTGTTCGGACTGGCATTGCGCGACATTTCGGGGATCGGCGCGAACATGGAGCGCCGGCTGGCGCGCGACGGCGTCAACGATATCCGTCAATATTGCGAGCGCCGCCCGCGCGATGCCGGCACCGCCTGGGGCGGCACCAATGGCGATCGCTTATGGTATCTGCTCCATGGCGTCGACTTGCCCGACAAGGCGACCCAGACGCGGTCGATCGGGCACAGCCATGTGTTGTCGCCTGGCAAGCGCGGGCTCGAACCAGTGCGGCTGACCGCGCGGCGGCTGGCGCTCAAGGCAGCGAGCCGCCTCAGGCGCAAGGGCTATGCGGCGCGCTTGCTGGTGCTTCATGTCCGCTTCGAGCAGGACAAAATCGTGTGGCAGACCAGCCACCGCCTGACTGCGACGCAAGACAGTTTCCAGGTGCTCGCCGCGCTCGACGCCTTGTTCCCCCGGCTGGCCGAAGAAGGGCGGCAGCGTCATGGCTCGCTGCGCGTGCGGATGATCGGCGTGACGCTCAACGAAATCGTCCCCGTCGCCGGCGAGCAAGGATCGCTGTTCGAGCATCTCGACCCCGACGACCCACTGGCCCGCGAAACGCGCGGGCTGGCGCTCAGCCGCGCGATGGACCGGCTCAACGAGAAATTCGGCCGCCACGCGGTCTCGCTCGGGCCGTTTTATGGAGGACGGATCGATCGCGTCGGTACGAAAATTGCGTTCGGCCGCATCCCGGATATGGACGAATTTCACGAATGACACTTTTGTTGCAACGCATCATGACCGGAACGGCCCAAAATGGTTACATCTTGACCTTGGCTGCTGCGTGAGCGAAGCGCGAAAGCCTATGAAGACCCCCCTTCTCCCCGCAACCGCCGTGGCGCTTCTGGCGCTGACGGCCTGTCAATCCAAGACCAACGCCACGACTGCCGAAAACTCGACCACCGTCGAGAACAAGACGGTCGCCGAAAAGCCGAAATTCGAGCTTCCGCCGGCGATCAAGGCAGAGGTCTCGATGCGCTGCCACGGTGACAACACGCTGGCGCACGTGACTTTTTTCGAAGGCGACAAGCAGCTGACCGTGTCCGCGCCGTCGGACGCCGCGCCGGTCGTGCTGAAGGCCCCCGAAGCGGGCAAACCCTATGTGGCCGATGGCGGCTGGGAAGTGTCCGGTACGCCCAAATCGATCAAGCTGACCGCGCCGGGCAAGCCTGCCCAGACCTGCGACGCCTGATTCCAACCCAGCGGTCCGCGTTTCGGCGCGGACCGCTGTTGCATCAACTGCCCAGATTGGGCACCTTGCCGATCATCGCCCAACGGGAGCGGGCATGGCAACGATCGCGATCTACAGCCTGAAAGGCGGCGTCGGCAAAACGACGCTGGCGGTCAATCTGGCCTGGGCCGCCGCTACGCTCTCGTCGCGCCGGACGCTGCTCTGGGATCTCGATCCGCAAGCGGCGAGCACTTTTCTGTTGCCGACCAAGAAGGGCAAGGCCGACGCGCAGTCGGTGTTCACCAAGGATATCGAGCCGAGCAAGCTCGCCCGCGCGACCTCGATCCCGCGACTCGATGTGATCGCCGCCGATACGTCACTGCGCGGGCTCGACCTGCTGTTCCACGAGCTCGACAAGAAAAAGCGGCTGCAGAAGCTGTTGGCATCGTTGGCCAAGGATTATGATCGGGTGATCCTCGATTGCCCGCCCGGCCTCACCGAAACCAGCGAACAGGTGATCCGCGCCGCCGACCTGATCGTCGTGCCGGTGATCCCCTCGCCGCTGTCGCAACGCGCGTTCGACGACATGGCGGCGTCGTTGGGCAAGGCCAAAGTGCTGCCGGTCCATGTCATGGTCGATCGCCGCCGCCGGTTACATGGCGAAGCGGTCGCGGCACACCCCGACTGGCCGATCATTCCGATGGCCAGCATCGTCGAACAGATGGGCGATCGCCGCGCGGCGCTGGGTCAGTTCGCCGGAAGCTCGGCGGCGGCGCAAGCATTCGCCACGCTCTGGCAGACGATCGAGAAGCGGCTGGCGCGATGAAGCCGCCTCCAGAGCCCTCCTATGAGGTTCTCGATCCCCATCTCGTTCTGGGAGCCTATGCGGTCGGCGTCTTTCCGATGGCCGATGCGCGCGACGCGGCCGGAGTCTATTGGGTCGAGCCGCGCAAGCGCGCGATCCTGCCGCTGGACGGTTTCCATCTGTCGAAATCGCTCAGAAAGGTAATCGCCGCGGACCGGTTCCGCGTCACTGCCGACGCGGCGTTCGAGGATATGATCGCCCTCTGCGCCGAAAGTGCCGCAGACCGGCCGGAGACCTGGATCAACACCACGATCGAAAGCGTGTTCACCACGCTTCATTATCAGGGCCGCGCCCACTCGATCGAATGCTGGGACGGCGATCAATTGGTCGGTGGTCTCTATGGCCTGGCGCTCGGCAAGGCGTTTTTCGGCGAATCGATGGTCAGCCGCGCGACCGACGCGTCAAAGGTCGCCCTCGCCTGGCTGGTGGCGCGCTTGCGCGTAGGCGGGTTCACCCTGCTCGACTGTCAATTCATGACGCCCCATCTTGCCTCGCTCGGCGCGATCGAGATCAGCCGGGGTGATTATGTCGCGTTGCTGGGCGCGGCGATCGACGGTTCGCTCGGCGCGGCGGTGGCCGGCGCAGCGGCGGGCGATTTCGGGGCGCTCGACCGGCTGCCCGATTTGGGCGATTCGGTTGGCGCCGTCACGGTGTCCGCGCCGCCTTTGGGGAAGGACATCGTGCAGCTCTTGACCCAGACGTCGTAGATCGGATCGATCACCACGTTCAGGTTCGGCCGCTCCTTGTACAGCCAGCCCGAAAATACCCGCTTCCACTGCTTGTCGGTCTGCTCGATGTCGAGCTGGACGAACGCGCCGGTATAATGTTCGGCTTCCCACGGCGCGGTTTCCTCGCACGCGCGCAAGCGAACGATGGCATTGCCGACGCGAATCGCCTCGCCCGGCTTCATCGTCAGGTCACGTGTCTGGCTGTTGCGTTTGTTGAGCAGGCCGAGCGTCGCGATACGCTGGTTCATCGGCGTCGCGCCCTGGGTCGGATTGGACGCGTCGCCCGACACGTCGATCGTCTCGACCCCGCCCGACTGGCCGCTATCGTCGAGCGCGGTCGGCGCGGCGGTCGCCACCGCGTCGGGCGGCGGCGCCGTCGGCGTCTCGTACCAATTATAGCCGGCCCAGCCGGCGGCGGCGATTCCGGCCGCCAGCGCGGTGATACCGCCGACGCGGCGCCAGTTCATCCTTCCGGCGTCCAGGCTTCGTAATCACCCGTGGCAGGCGCGCGATGCCCGCCCTTTTCGAGCGCGCCCGGCGGCCGATAGGCCAAGGCGGTCCCGGTCAGATTGGGCACGGCGGGCTTTTCCCAACGGCGCTGCACCGGCAGCGCGCGATCGGGCACGTCGTCGATCTGGTGGTGCAGCCAGCTGAACCATTCGGGCGGCACCCGGCTGGCGTCGTTCGCACCGTTATAGATCACCCAGCGCCGCGGGTTGCCGTTGGTGTCCTTGCCGCCGCGGTAATAGACGTTGCCGAGGTCATCCTCGCCGACGCGTTCCTTGCCGATCAGGCCGACCATCGTGCCCCAGGTCGCGCCGGTCCACCAGGTGAAGGGATTGAGATTGATGCCCATAGGCCGCGCTTAGCGGGTGACGGTCCGGCGTTCAACGCCTGCCATCGCCATCTCAGCGAAAGCTGGGATCTTTCGCGGTGGGACGATGCGGCCTGAGATCCCGGCTTTCGCTGGGATGACGAAACTTCACTTACCCGTCCAGGTCACCTTGTCGCCCTCGGCGATGCCCAGCTCGGAGCTCCGCCCGCCCTTGAGCTCGAGCACGGCACCGACCGGCTCGCCCGACTCGATGTGCGTCTCGTCTTCGGGAATCGCGTTTTCCGCGATGCGCGCGATCGTCCCGTTGGCGCGGATGAAGATGATGTCGAGCGGGCTCGGCGTGTTCTTCATCCAGAAGCTCGCTTCCTTCGGCGCGCCGCCACCGGCCGGATAGGGCCAGAACAGCATCCCGCCATTGTCGGGAATGTCGGTCCGGAACATCAGCCCCTTTTCCTGCTGGGTGGAGGTCGAGGCGACCTCCACCTGGAAGGCGTGAGTGCCGTTGCTGCTGGCGACGGTCAACGCGATTGTCTTGGCTGCGGAATCGCTGTTCGCGCTCGCGGGATCGCTTTGCGAGCAGGCTGTCGACAGGGCGCACAGCGCCAGCGGCAGCAACACAAATCGGAATTTCATGAAATCAGTCCTGTTCGACCATGACCGCCAACGGGCCTTTGCGGCCCTCAACGATCCTCGCCCTCAGGCGTTGCTCGGGTTCCACCTCATGCAGACCGGCTCGGCGCAGCGTTTCCATATGCACGAATATATCGGCCGAGTCCGCGTCGCGCACCAGGAAACCATAGCCTTTCAGGCGATTGAACCATTTGACCGCGACCGGTTCGAACGGGCCGGCCTGGTCGAGCATGGAGACCGGATCGACGCGATCGGCATCGGGGCGGACGCGCGGCGGCGGCTCGATCGCAGTCGACAAATCGATGGCCAGGATCGCGCTTGCCTGCAAGCCGCGGTCGCGGCGTACCGCCACGCAGTCGACCCGCGCTCCTTCGGGAAGGCTGCGCCGGCCATGCGGCTGCAGCACCGAAAAGTGGATGAGGATATCGCCGGCCTGATCGTCATCGACCAGGAAGCCGAAACCGCGCGTGACGTCGAACCATTTGACGACGCCACGATGGCGCGATTCGCCGTCCGCCAGCGCCCCGACGTCAACCTCTTCCAACGGCTCCAGCGGGCGGTCGCCCGTCTCCAGCTGCGATTCTACGCGCACAGTCACCCCCTGCGAACGGCCAGTGTAACACGATCATGATGAAAGCCAAAGGGTTAGCGCGGCTCGTTTCGGAGCCGTTCTATTCGAGCAATTCGGCGGGATCATCACCGGGATTCATGCTGGCCAGCGCGCGGGCCAGCTGGAACGAATGTCCCGCCCGCAGCAGCGCCGCGACGTGCTTCTCGCGGGTCGGACGATCGCCCGGCTGGTCGGCGAACGGGCCGATCCGCCGCCGGCGGGCATAAGCGATCGCAGCGTCGACCGACCGGTCAGCGACCGTCGGCGCGATGGCATCGGCGTCGTCGCCGACGATGCCCGCCTGGCGCAATACGCCGGCCACGCGCCTTGCCCCCAATCCGCGCCGCGCCATCGTGCTTGCCTTGGCCTCTCCCCAGGCGCGGTCGTCGATATAGCCGAGTTCGGCCATGCGATCGGCGATCGCCGCCGGGTCGGCTGCTTCCCCGTCCCAGCCCCGCTCGCGGATCTTGCGGCGGAGATAATCGGTCAGCCGCCCGCGCGTCGTCGCGAAGCGTTCGACATAGCGCAACGCCAGCCTTTCGAGGCCGGAGCGGTCGAGCGGTGGGGCGGATTGACGAGGAACTCGGGCCATGTCGCCATGTTTGTGCCACACTGACAACCGAATTTGAACGCGTGCGGGCGGCAGGGGGCCGTCGCTGGCATGAAGTGGCCGGTAAGAGCCGCAGGAACATGGGCGCGAAAGTGATGACATTAGACATGGCGACTGACGTGGTGGGCGAGCGAACGGAGAGCCTGGTGCCGACTCCGACCGACGACGCCTTGCCGCGGCGACTGGCCGATTTCGCGACATTGGGCGAAGCGCTGGATTATGCCGCGCAAGGCGTACGCGGGCTCAATTTCCATGACCCGCGCGGCGCGCTGGTGCGCGCTTATCCTTTTTCCGAAATGCGGCAGGACGCGCTGGCGATGGCCCGCCGGCTGATCGCGTCGGGCGTGAAGCCCGAGGACCGTATCGCGCTGATCGCGGAAACCGGCGTCGAGTTCGCCAGCCTGTTCTTCGGGGTGGTCTATGCCGGCGCCTGGCCGGTGCCGCTGCCGCTGCCGACCAGCTTTGGCGGCGCGCAAAGTTATATCGACCAGCTGTCGGTCCAGCTCAAAAGCTGTGACCCGTCGATGCTGATCTATCCGCCCGAGATCGGCGCGATGTGCGCCGAAGCGGCAAGACTCCAGAATGTCGAGGGAATCGACTGGGCGAGCTTCGCCGAACGCCCTGCCCCCGACACCGAGCTTCCGCAGGCCACGGGCGAGGACATCGCCTATCTGCAATATTCCAGCGGGTCGACGCGCTTCCCGCACGGCGTCGCGATCACGCATCATGCGCTGCTCAACAATCTCGCCGCGCACAGCCACGGCATGCATGTCGGCGAGGGCGATCGCTGCGTCTCGTGGCTGCCCTGGTACCATGACATGGGGCTGGTTGGTTGCTTCCTGTCGATCGTCGCCAACCAGGTATCGACCGATTACCTCAAGACCGAGGATTTCGCGCGCCGTCCGCTCGCCTGGCTCGACCTGATCAGCCGCAATCCAGGCACCACACTCTCTTATTCGCCCACCTTCGGCTACGACATCTGCGCGCGCCGCATGTCGAGCCAGACCAAGGCAAGGGATCGATTCGATTTGTCGCGCTGGCGTGTCGCGGGCAACGGCGCCGACATGATCCGCCCGGATGTGATGCAGTCGTTCGTCGACGCGTTCGGCGATGCCGGATTCAAGGCGACCGCCTTCCTGCCGAGCTACGGCCTGGCCGAGGCGACGTTGGCGGTATCGATCATGCCGCCCGGAGAAGGCATCCGCGTCGAGCTGGTCGAGGAAACCCAGCTGTCCGGCCAGGAAGGCCGCCACGACCGCCCGCAGCGTTATCGCGCGATCGTCAATTGCGGCAAACCGGCGCGCGACATGAAGATCGAGATTCGCGAGGAAGACGGCACGCCGCTGCCCGAACGCGCGATCGGCAAGGTGTGGTGCGCGGGCCCCTCGGTGATGGTCGGCTATTTCCGCGACCCCGAAGCGACCGCCGCCTGCATGCAGGACGGTTGGCTCGATACCGGCGATATGGGCTATATGTCGGACGGCTATATCTACATTGTCGGCCGCGCCAAGGACATGATCATCGTCAACGGCCGCAACCATTGGCCGCAGGATATCGAATGGGCGGTCGAACAGCTGCCCGGCTTCAAGGCGGGCGACATCGCTGCCTTTGCGATCACCACGCCGGGCGGTGAAGAGACGCCGGCCGTCCTGGTCCAGTGTCGGACGTCCGACGAAGCCGAACGGCTGCGCCTGCGCGACGAGATTCGCGAACGGGTGCGGTCCGTCACCGGCATGAATTGCGTGATCGAACTGATCCCGCCGCGCACGTTGCCGCGCACGAGTTCGGGCAAGTTGAGCCGGGCGAAGGCGCGCAACCTGTATCTCGCCGGCGAAATCAAGCCGTATGCGATCGCCGCTTGAAGGCGTAGCGGACGAGCAAAATACCGGGCCGTTCGATCAACCGGTCGGCGTTATCCACAGCTTTGACGGCTAAATCGCGATTGCCTTTCGCCATTTCGGGGCAAATTCGCGAAAAAATCCTGTGTCCGCCTAACCCTTCGCTAACCCTGCAGGCGCTATCCGCAGAGCGTGAGCACGGAGCCATCTTCCCAATTCGCCACCCCGCGGATCGACGTCCGTGCGCTGCTTGGCCTTTACGATCCAGCGGATACCACCGACTGGGGTCCGATCCGAGCCGCGCAATTGCACGCCGGGCGCCAGCTCGCCTTGTTCTTGCTCGGCGCCAACGTGATCGGCGCGGCGCTGGTCATCATGATGTTCGACCGTCAGGTTCCGCGCGAGATGTTGATCGGCTGGGCGGTCTTGACCGGACTGGTCGGTGTCGGCGTGACGATGAGGCGCCTCGCCTCGCGCCATCGCGACGCCAATTCGGCGACTTTAGGCGATGTGCGCGATACCGTGCTGGAGGGGGTCGCGCTCGCCTCGGTCTGGTCGATCCCGCCGCTGGCACTGGGATCGCGCGTCGACATCGGCACCGCAATGGGATTGTGGATCGTGCTGTCGGTCATGCTTACCGCATCGGCCGTGGCGATGGCGGCGCTGCCGCTGGCGACACTGAGTTTCCTCGGCATCCTCGGCACAGCCATCGCCGTCATGCTGGTATTGATCGGCAGCCCTTTGCTGGCCGCGGCGACGATGCTGTTCGTCGTCCTGCTGATGATCAGCTGCTTCCAGCGCGGAAAAGCGCTGGTGGTGATCCGCGCCAACGAAATCGGTCTGTCCGAACGCGACGAAACGGTCAGCCTGTTGCTTCGCGAATTCGAAGAGGAGGATGGCGACTGGCTGTGGGAAACCGACAGCGCGCGGCGCATCGTCCGCGCCAGCCCCCGCTTCGCGCGGTCGGTCCATCTCGATCCGGTGAAGATCAACGGCATGCCGCTGCTCCAGGCGCTGGCCGGTGCGCATTGGGAAAGCGGTGATTTCTCCTCCGGCCTGCGCATGCTCGCCGACAAACTCAAGAATCGCGAAGCGTTTCGCGACATCCTGCTGCCCGTGCAGGTCGGCGAGGCGGAGCGATGGTTCGCGCTCGCTGCCAGCCCGCGCCACGATGACGACGGCGCCTTTATCGGTTTCCGCGGCGTGGGGTCGGACGTCACCGCCCAGCGTGAATCGGCCGACAAGATCAATCGCATGGCGCGGTACGACATGCTCACCGGCCTGCCCAACCGCCTCCACCTCAACGAGCAGCTCGGCCGCGCGATGGCCGAGGCGGAGAAATGGGGCACGCGCTGCGCGTTCATGATGATCGATCTCGATCGCTTCAAGGCGGTCAACGACTCGCTCGGCCATCCGGTCGGCGACCGATTGCTCGGGCGCGTGTCGGAACGGCTGGGCCATCTGGTCAGCGACAATGAAGTTGTGGGCCGGCTCGGTGGCGACGAATTCGCGGTGGTGGTGCGCGACGCGTCCGACACGGTCCGTGTCGAGAAGCTGGCGCAGGCGATTATCGAGATGTTGTCGCGGCCGTACGAGGTCGACGCGCACACGCTCTATATCGGTGCGTCGGTCGGCGTCGCGATCGGGCCGCGTGACGGCCGCACCGCGGAAATGCTGATCCGCTCGGCTGACCTCGCCCTCTATCGCTCGAAAGATGCGGGTGGCGGCGTCTTCCACACCTACGAACCCCAGCTCCACGTCAAGGCGGAAGAGCGGCGCGTGCTCGAAATGGCGCTGCGCCAGGCGCTCGAAAAGGGCGAAATGCACCTCGAATACCAGCCGGTGGTGGTCGCGGGATCGGGCAGTCTCACCGGCTTCGAAGCCTTGCTGCGCTGGACGCATCCCGAACTGGGCGTCATTTCGCCGGCCAAGTTCGTGCCCTTGGCGGAAGATGCGCGGCTGATCGTCCCGATGGGCGAATGGGTGTTGCGCCAGGCGTGCGAGGAAGCGGCGCGCTGGCCATCGCCGACCCGGGTTGCCGTGAACGTATCGCCCGAACAGCTGCACAATCCCGCCTTCGTCTCGGTGGTCGCCTCGGCGCTCGCCAATAGCGGCCTGCCGCCGGAACGGCTCGAGCTCGAAGTGACCGAGGGCGTGTTCATGCGCGAAGGCACTGTCGCGGTGCAGGTGCTCGAACGCGTGCTCGATCTCGGTGTGCGCCTGAGTCTCGACGATTTCGGCACCGGCTATTCGTCGCTCGGCTATCTCGCGCGCACGCGCTTTTCGACCATCAAGATCGATCGCAGCTTCGTCCAGGGCGCGTCCAAGGGTCAGAAGGAGCCGGTCGCGATCATCCACGCCGTCGTCGCGCTTGCCCAGTCGCTGGGCATGGCGACGACCGCGGAAGGCGTCGAGACCGAGGAGGAGCACCGCCTGATCCAGGACCTCGGCTGCACCAAGGTCCAGGGCTATTATTTCGGCCGCCCGCTTCCGGTGAGCGAAGCGCGTGCGCTGGCGTCGCGCGATTGGAGCGGCGAAGCCGCTGCCGCCTGATAAAACCTGGGCGACTAACTATTGCCGCCCGCGCGCGGTGGCGCTACAGGCATCCGCCGCACAGGGGTGTAGCTCAGCTGGTTAGAGCGTCGGTCTCCAAAACCGAAGGCCCTCGGTTCGAATCCGAGCTCCCCTGCCACTCTTCCTCTTCCGCCGGATAGTCCCGCTCGCGTTCGATCGCGGCGAGGATGCGGATGAGCGCGTGATCGAGTTCCATGGGGCTTCCCTAATGATGCGGTCGCATATCGGACGCTCGCCCAACGACAATGGGGGGAGCGCGATCCCTGGGAAATTGGTTAATCGCGACGAACTGTTCATCGCCGCGTCGTCCCGATCCTCGCGCCAGCGCGAACGCTTGCGTTCCGAACGGGGCGGCGCTATTTCCGCCTCAATCCGAAATCGGGATTGATTGTCGTCCGTGCCCCTTGAGGGACCGGGCGGAGGTCCTATGTCCCCAAACTCGGCAACGATTACATAGGTTCAGGCACGTGGCGAAAACGTCCCCCATGGAATTCATCCGGCAGGTCCAGGCCGAGACGCGCAAGGTCGTATGGCCGACGCGTCGTGAGACGGTCATGACCGGGGTGATGGTGATGATCATGACGGTCATCCTGGCGGTGTTCTTCTTCGCCATCGACAAGGTGTTCGACACGGGCGTCGAGTACCTGCTGAGCCTCGCGAAATAAGGTTCCCCATGGCACGCTGGTACATCATCCACGCTTATTCGGGTTTCGAGGGCAAGGTTCGCGACGCGATCCTGTCGGAAGCGAACCGCATGGGTCTCGAGCAACTGGTCGAGCAGATCGAGGTTCCGACCGAGACGATCACCGAGGCGCGCCGCGGCAAGAAGATCCAGGTCGAGCGCAAGTTTATGCCCGGCTATGTGCTGGCCAAGCTCGCAATGAACGACGACGTCTATCACCTGGTCAAGAACACGCCCAAGGTGACCGGCTTCCTCGGTCCGAACGGCAAGCCCCAGGCGATCAGTGACGCCGAAGCCGCACGCATGCTCAACAGTAAGGAAGAGGCCGCGGCCTCCGCCCCGCGCCAGCAGGTCAAGGTCGATTACGAGATCGGCGATTCGGTCAAGGTCTTGGACGGCCCGTTCGCGTCGTTCAACGGCATCGTCGAAGAGCTCGATTTCGACAAGTCGAAGGTCAAGGTTTCGGTGTCGATCTTCGGTCGTGCCACGCCGGTCGAGCTGGATTTCGAGCAGGTCGAGCGGAGCAAGTAAGTCGGAGCTGCACGCGATTAGCGCGAGCTAATCGCGAGACAGCGCTCGACCGGCCGGCGGGTCGGCGCAGCCGAACCCGACCGACGACACGGGATTTACTCCCGCGTCGGTCTTCCGGGTCTGGTTTCAGGTTTCCCAGCCCACTAGCGTCCGACGCGGAAGTAAATTCCGCGTCGTCGGACCTCGCTTCGCGAGGCCGGCCGGACGGGCGCCGTCTCAGGATTAGCTGTCGCTAATCCTGTGCGGCTGCGACGCTGTTGCTTCCCCACGCACTTTGCGCTATCGGCCCCGCCTTCCTTAGCTACAGCTGCGGAATTGCGGGAGGGTTCGCGTCGCGGGCCCGTCTAACCGCTAAACTTGACCTGGACGACGGAGCCCCGGCCCCCTCGCCCACTACAGAGTGAGTACTATGGCAAAGAAAATCACAGGCTATATCAAGCTGCAGGTGCCTGCGGGCGCTGCCAATCCGTCGCCGCCGATCGGCCCGGCCCTGGGTCAGCGCGGCGTCAACATCATGGAATTCTGCAAGGCGTTCAACGCCGCGACCGGCGACCTCGAGAAGAGCACGCCGATCCCGACCATCATCACCGTCTATGCCGACCGGTCGTTCTCGTTCGAGACCAAGACCCCGCCGGCGACGTTCCTGATCAAGAAGGCGGCGAACCTGAAGTCGGGCTCGAAGGAGCCGGGCAAGGTCTCCGCGGGCAAGATCAAGCGCTCCGAGCTGTCGAAGATCGCCGAAGTGAAGATGAAGGACCTGAACGCCAACGATATCGACGCGGCGACCCGCATCATCGAAGGCTCCGCCCGCGCGATGGGCCTCGAAGTGGTGGAGGGCTGAACCGATGACTTTCGTGAGCAAGAAGCAAAAGGCAATCACGATCGACCGCGAGAAGCTGCACGGCGTTGACGAGGCGATCGGTCTCGCCAAGGCCAATGCGACCAGCAAGTTCGACGAGACGATCGAAGTCGCGATCAACCTGGGCGTCGATCCGCGCCACGCCGACCAGATGGTCCGCGGCGTCGTGACCCTGCCCAAGGGTACCGGCAAGGACGTCCGTGTCGGCGTGTTCGCCAAGGGCGCCAAGGCCGACGAAGCCAAGGCCGCTGGCGCCGACGTGGTCGGTGCCGAGGACCTGATGGAAATCGTCCAGGGCGGCACGATCGACTTCGATCGCTGCATCGCGACCCCGGACATGATGGGCATCGTCGGTCGCCTCGGTAAGGTGCTCGGCCCCAAGGGCCTGATGCCGAACCCGAAGCTGGGTACCGTGACGATGGACGTCGCCGCGGCGGTCAAGGCGGCCAAGGGTGGTCAGGTCGAATATCGCGTCGAAAAGGCCGGTATCATCCATTCGGGCATCGGCAAGGCGTCGTTCCCGGCGGAAGATCTGCGCGCGAACTTCGACGCGCTGGTCGACGCGATCGTCAAGGCCAAGCCGTCGGGCGCCAAGGGCAAGTATGTCCGCAAGCTCGCCGTCAGCTCGACGATGGGCCCGGGCATCAAGATCGATGTCGCCGAGGTTGCCGGCGCGTAAGCGACCAACCGAAGCTTGAACGATTGGACGGGGCCGGGAGAGCGATCTCCTGGCCCCTTTCATTTGCATTCTCTTGTGCCGGCCGCACGTCGTTCGTTCAGCGCACCGTCATCGCTGATATTTACGAGCTGCCGAAACCGGTCGAAGCGGCGCCGGCGAGGCAGCTTGGTCGAGGCCCCCGCCGGTGGCGAATAGGAGCTGAAAAGTGGAAGTCGAAGTCAGTGCCGAGGCAAAGGACAAGAGGCTCAATCGCGCCGTGGCGCTGACGGTCGTGGTTCTGTCGATCTTCACCGGCCTGTGCAACATCAAGGACGGCAATCTCGTCCAGACGATGCAGCAGGCCAAGGCGGATTCGGTCGACAGCTGGAACGAATATCAGGCGACGCGGACCAAATTGCACATCTCGGAAACCGCGCGCAGCGAGATCGCCGTGCTGGCAACCACGCCCGCGACCGTCGCATCGTCGAAAGCGACGCTCGCGCAGCTTGACGCGGACATCGCCAAATATCGCCGCGAGACGCCCAAGCTGAAGGCTCAGGCCCAGACGCAATCCGATAGCTACGACGCGCTCAACGTGCATGACGATCAGTTCGACGCCAGCGAGGCGGCGATTTCGACCGCGATCGCGATGGCGGCGGTCGCGGCACTGGCGGAAAGCCCGATGCTGCTGTTCGGATCGTGGTTCTTCGGCGCGTTCGGGATCTTCATGGGCATTTGCGGCTTCGCCAAATTCGGCTTCCACCCCGACATACTCAGCAACTTCCTGGGCTGACCCGCCGCCCCCGGAGACTTACTTCGGCAGCGTATCCAGCCACCGGATGATCTCGCTTTCGAGGCGAATGCGCGCATCGGACCAACTATGGTCGGTAGCGACATGCACTTCGCGGACCCGGTCGCCGCCCGACTTGCGGATCGCATCCATCAGCGCGACGGTCGGCGGCTGTAGGCCGTCGTCGGACGTCAGCAACAGCAAGGGCAATCCCTTGAGCCCCGGCGCGGCGCCGGCGAAATCATAGGCATCGCTTTTGGCGATCGCTTCATCGGCCTCCTTTGCCGCGTCGGTCGCGAGCGTCTCGAGTCCGGCCCCCTCCAGGCGCTTGATCACAGCATCGCGCGGCAGCTTGCCGATCAGACCGATATTGGCCGGCGAGATCGCCGCCGCCCCGATCAGCCCCCTGTCATGCGCCGCCGTCATCAGCGTCACCCAGCCGCCCAGGCTATGGCCGATCAACACCATCCGTTTGGTGTCGCTGCCGAGTGCCGCGACCGAGGCTGGCGTGCGCAGATAGGCCAGCACCGCGTCGGCATCCGCCAAATCGTTGCCGAAGCCATAGTGGCCGGGGCTACCCCATGATCCGCGATAATTGAACGTGACGACGGTCCAGCCCGCGCGTCGCAATGCCTGGGCCAGGTCGAGATTCTTCTCGTTGCCGGGCAATCCGTGGCAGATCACCACGACGGGATGCGGCCCCGCGCCGGCGGGGACATAGGCGACGCCATTGATCTCCACGCCGCCGCTCGGGATGTGCAGAACCTCCATCCGCGCGGGATGCTTCGGGTCGGGCGCCGGGTCGGTGTAGATCGCCGGCGGAACCGACTGTCCGGGCAATGCCGCCGCAGGGGCGGCAAGCGCGACCAATCCGATGGCGATCCGGCTCAACCTCATGTGCTTTCCCCCGCAAGTCGGTCTGTTCTTGCCTGATAGCGCCTTCACGCGCGATAGTCTTGATGTGAGGTGCGGCATCCCATGAGCGATCGGCTGGCAAACGTCACCGCCCTGCCCGACCGTGCGGTACCGACGCGCGTCGGCAATTGGGTGTTCGAGACCAAGGCCGCGTTGCTGCGCCTGCGCCGTGTCGGAGCCGATCTCGCGCTCGACGCACCCAGGCGCCATCGCCGCAGCGAGACGCTCGCGACTGCTCCTGTGCTGGTGACGATCCGCTCGCCGCTCTGGACCTCGCGCGGCGGCGCGAAGGATCGCGCGCTCAACGCCGGCAAGATCCAGAATTTGCGCGCGGCGATTTCGGGGCTCGACGGGATCGAGGTCGGCGCGGGCGAGGTGCTCAGCTTCTGGCGGCAGGTCGGCAAGCCGCTGCGTCGCCGCGGCTTCGTCGAAGGGCGCGAGTTGCGCGAAGGCTGCATGATCGCGACTGTCGGCGGTGGACTGTGCCAATTGTCCAACGCGCTCCACGAAGCGGCGCTCGATGCCGGACTGGACGTGGTCGAGCGCCATGCGCACACGCGCGTCGTGCCTGGATCGCGCGCCGAAGCGGGGCGCGACGCCACCGTATTCTGGAATTACCTTGATTTCCGCATCCGCTCGCCCCGGCCCTTCCGCATCGAAGCGCGCCTGACCGCCGACGAGCTCGAACTGACGATCCGCGGCGACATCGCCGGCGCCCCGGCGCCCGCTTCCGATTTCCTGGATGGCGCGATCGCGCACGATTGCCTGACCTGCGGCCAGACGACGTGCCACCGCCACAATCCCGACGACCTCGATGCCGGCGCACCCAGCGCCTGGCTGGTCGATGGCGCGAGCCCCGAATTCGCCGCGTTGCTGCATGACCGCGCGGGGCCTGACGACGTACTGATGCTGCCATCGCGACGGATCGGCAAAGCCGCTGCGGGCTGGCCCGTCATCGCGAGCGAACATAGCGCCGACCTCGTCGCGCTACGCCGCTCGCTGGAGTTGCGCGGCATGGGGCCGGGCACGCCGCGGGCGCGCGTGTTGCTCGACGCCGATGCGCGGTTGGCCGCCGCCTATGCCCGGAAGCTTGGCGCGACGCATACGCATCTCGTCATCGCGCAGCCGCTGCTGCCGCATCTCTGGCGGCTGGGGGCATTGCGTGGCCGTAGCTTCGAGGTTCTGCTCGACCGACTGCCGATCGACGCGATGCATCGCGTGCTCGATGCCGCGCGGGACCTTTATCCCGACAGCAGCACACTGGGCGATTTCCGCGCGCCCAACGCAATCGCCGCAGCCGAACGTGAAGCGCTGGGCGAAGCGGTCCGGCTGATCACGCCGCATCGCGCGATCGCCGCCCGCTTCCCGCCGACGCGCGTCGATCTGATCGACTGGATACCAGGAACGCCGCTGGCCGCACGGCGCGGCGGGCGCGCTATCCTGTTCGCCGGACCTGCGCTAGCCCGCAAGGGCGCGCATGCGATGCGCGAGGCGATGGACGGGCTCGACATGACATTGCTGATCGAGCGCCCCGGCGAGGAACGGCACGATTTCTGGGGCGATCTCGACGTCCGCCTTGCCGATGGTCCGCCTGAACAGCTCGCCGGCATAGCCCTGCCCGCGATCGTCGAGCACCGTCCCGCCACGCTGCTGCGCGCGCTCGCCGCCGGCTTGCCGGTGATCGCCACCGAAGCGTGTGGCCTGCCGCCGCAACTCGGGCTGACGCTTGTCGAACCGTGCGATCCGATCTCCTTGCGCGAGGCGATCCGCCCGCTGCTTTCCTGAGCCGACCTCATCATGCGCTTGCCTCAATTCGGGGGCGCACCGTAGCCGCCCGGCAATGAGTGCCCGCCTACCCCGACTGATCGCCGCCACCCGCTCGGTGTTCGGCGGAGCATTGGTATGGGATGGGGGCGATGCGCTCGACCCCTCGGCGATGGCGGTCACGGCGCTCGGCATGGGCGTCCCGATCCTGATCGGCGTACTGAGCGGACATCCTCGTGCCGGCCTCGCCGCCTCGCTCGGCGCGATGTGGGTCGGCAATACACCACGCGGCGCGAGTCTGGCCGAGCATATGCGGATGGTGCGCGACATCGTGCTGGCGGCGGTAGGCGCGGCGATCGCCGCGACCGCGATCGCCCAGCACGGCTTCTGCAGCGATGCCGGGTTGGTGTTGACCGCCGGCATCGCGGCATCGATCGGCGGATTCAGCCGCCCCGCCGCGGTCGCGAGCCAGCGGTTCATCGTGTTCGTCACGATCGCCCTGGGCGTTGCCACCCATGCGCACGACCGGGTGGCACTGGCGATTCTGATCGCCGAGGGAGCTTTGTGGGCCGCTTTGTGCGCGCTGGCGATCGGGGTCGCGGCGCGGCGCCTGGGGATCGGTCAGGCCGCGCCGACCGAACCGCCATCCACAGCGACGTTCGCGCACCTATATCGCCGCTGGCGCCGGATGCTGGCCACCGCTGCAGGGTGGACGTATCCGCTGCGGCTGATCGCCTGCCTCGGCTGCGCGCTGGCGATCCGCGAGACGGCCCCCGAGCATCATTATAGCTGGATCGCGGTCGCCGTGGCGCTGCTGACGCAGCGGCAGGGCGATGGCCTGATCGTCAAGGTCAGCCAGCGTGCGCTGGGCGTCGCGGCCGGCGTGATCGCGACCGAAGCGATCGCCGCGCGTCCGCTGCCCGGCTGGGCCCTGGTCGTCGTCATCGCCGGCCTTGCCGCGGCGAGCCCGTGGCTAAGGAAGCGCAGCTATGTCGCTTATACTGCGGCGACCACGCCGCTGATCATGCTGCTGACCAGCGGCGGGGAGACGATCGGTCAGGGATTGCTGCTCGACCGGCTGGTGGCGACATTGATTGCCGCAGTCCTGGTGATCGTCGCCTTCCTGACCGCGCGGCGGCTTATGCTTCCGCCATCTCCGGATAGTCCGCGCTCAGGCTGAGCGCACGGTCGCCCTCGATGATCGCCAGCCGCTCCTTGAGCTTCGCGACCGCCGTCTCGTACGCGAACCGGCCAAGCACCAGGTGGCGCGGCACATCGGCGCGCGACACCGCTTCGATGATCGCCTCGCCGGCGCGGACCGGATCGCCCGGCTGTTCGCCGCTATAGCCGCTGGTCGTCGCCATGCGCTTGCCCGCGGTCTCGGCATAGGCCTCGATCCGGTTCTTGGTCTGGCGCAGCGAACGGCCCGCCCAGTCGGTGCGGAACGGCCCCGGCTCGACGCACATCGCGGCGATGCCGAGCGGCCCGACTTCGGCGCGCAGGGAATCGGTGAAGCCCTCGACCGCATGCTTGGTCGCCGAATAATAGCCCGAGGCCGGGAACCCGAGCAGACCGCCCACCGAACTGATATTGACGATAGCGCCGCTGCCCTGCTCGCGCATCACCGGCAGGACCGCGCGGGTCATCGCGAACAGGCCGAAGACATTGGCCTCGAACTGATCGCGGATTTCCTGCTCCTCGCCTTCCTCGATCGCGCTCTGATAGCCATAGCCGGCATTGTTCACGAGTACGTCGATCCGGCCGAACCGATCCTTGGCCGCAGCCACCGCGGCATCGATCTGCGCCTTGTCGGTGACGTCGAGGTCGACCGCCAGCGCGCGATCGGGCGCGATCTCGACGATATCGGCGACGCGATCCTTGCCGCGCGCCGTCGCAACGACGCGCCAGCCGCGATCGAGCACGAGTTTGGCGAGCTCGCGGCCGAAACCGGTCGAGCAGCCAGTAATGAACCAGACGGGATCGGCAGGAAGCGTCATCGGGGCACCTCTCATTGGGGAAGATCGCGACAGGAGAGATGGGATCGGGAGCGCCCGGCGACAACCGCCAAGCGCCCGTCACCGGACGACAGGAACCAACGCCTCAGCGGCAGTCGACATAGACGGGGTTGCCGATCAGCAGCAGCCCGGCCTTGCCGCGCACATTGGCGCTGATCCAGCCACAGGCTTGCGCTCGATCGAGCGATACTGTCACGCGCGCATCGTCGCTGTCGATCGTCGAGCCCAGACCGGCGAGCGCCTTACCGTTGGCGATGACCTCGATCGCAGCACCGCGCACGGCGACCAGATGCAGCTCCATTGACAGCATCGCCTCGGGACGCAGCCGTTCGCCCATCACGGCCCGGCGCCCGCCGGATATGACCGCCATTTCGAGCAAGCGGTCGCGCGTCCCCTCGGTGTCGATAAACACGTTGCCGCGCTTGATCCCGGCGGTGATGCCGGGGACTGACAGACTGTCCGCATAGACCACCGTGGTCGGTCGCCCGATCCGCGACGGTCCGTCGGGGTCGTGCGTGTCGCTGCCACCGATCCCGGTCAGGCGCTTGCCTTCGTTGAGCCGCGCATACCAGAAGCCGAGCCCGGCATAGGGCCCCTCGACATTGACGCCGTTGACCGCCTCGACCGCGGTCACCAGCGACCAGTCGGTGTCAGGCCATAGCCAGCCGCAGCCCATGCAGATCTCTCCGCTCGGCGAGGCTGGGTGATTGACCGACATGATCGCACCGGCATTGGCGATGCTCCGCTGGAGTGCGGGAAGGTTGGGAACACCGGGCGTGCCGACGCGGAAATCGACGAAACGCGACGGCCCGAAAATGTTGGTATGGCCGCGAAAGGTGGTGACCTCGACGCCCGGGATCAGCAGCATCTTGTCGAACCAGGGCTGCAGTTCGCGCAGGTCATCGAAATGCGCGACAGTATTGTGGTCGGTCACCGCGATGAAGTCGAGCCCCGATGCGCTCGCCGCCTCGACTGTACGGAACAACGGACACGGCACCTTGCGCCCGAGCTGGCTCTTGCAACTGCCGTCGCTGTTGGCGTCATGCATGTGGAGGTCGCCGCGATACCAACCGGGTTTGTCGACGAGCGGCGGATTGGCGATCGCGGCGCTGGCATGGGCAAGGGCTCCGCGATCGAAATAGACCTTCACTGTATAGGCGGCGCTGCTGTTCGGGCGAGCATTGGGCACCCCGAACTGGACGTGCCAGCGGCCGGTCGGGATTGGTCCCGGCAGATAACCCGGCGTCGCGTCGCTCGGCGCGATCGTCACCTTGTCGTACGAGCCGCCGCTCCAACCGCGAAACTGCTTGGAATCCCATATGCCGAGGTCGATCACCGTCTTGTTCGACTTTTCGTAAGACAAAGCGACGGTGATCCGCTCGACACCCGCCGGGACGTCGAACGGCACCTCGCGATAGGTCATCGCATCCTTGCCGGTCACGACGCCCGACACGGTCACGTCGGGCTGCGCCTGGTCCTGGCCGGCCATCGCCGCCGGAGCGGCAAGGGCGGCCAGGATCAGCGCGACGAAAAGACGAAACCCGCGCATCAGAAGGCGAAGTCCACGGCGAAGCGGAAATTGCGCCCGAAGATCGGCCGGCCGATGAACAATTGATCGTTGGCCTGGCCGCTGGTCAGCTCACCCGCGCGCGGATTGCCTTCGGTCAGCCCGATCGCATTGGTCAGGTTGTCGCCATAGGCCCAGAACGAAATGCAGTCGGTCAGCTTGAACCGCACGCTGGCGTTGAGCACGGTATAGGCCGGCAGCTTCGAGATGTTGGCGGCGTCGGCATAGCGCTTCGAATAATGTTCGACATCCATCTGCGCGCGGAAGCGGCCGTCGAGCAAGGTCACCGCCGGCGTGGCGCGCAGCCCGAATTTGGGGACGCGGAGCAATTGGTGGCCCGAATAATCGCGCGGGATCAGCGTCGTGCCCGACAGTTCGTTGTATTTGAGGTTGCGGAAGGTCGGGTTCTGGATCGTCGCGTTGATCGTGAGGTCGAACCAGGCAACCGGTCGGATCGTGCCTTCGAGCTCGACGCCATAATCGCGCGTGTCGGTGTAAACGGTTTGGGTGATATAGCCCAACGTCTTCGGATCGAACTGGGTGTTGCCGATCGAATAGGCGTCAAAATCGGTCAGGAAGCCCGTCGCGTAGAAGCTGACCAACGGGGTCGAGAGCTTGAACCCCGCTTCCCACATCTTGATCCCCTGCGTCACCGGCTGCGCATTGGCCGAGGTGATGAAGCTGCCCACGCTCGGCATACGGAATGCCGAGGTGTAGCGCGCGAATATCCCCGCGCTGTGGCTGAACTGCCAGTCGGCGCCGATCGTGTAGCCGACATGGTCGAACGTGCGGTCATAGGGCGTGAACACGCCGTTGCCGGTCAGCACCTGATCATCCGCGAGCGTGGTCGGGTCGCCGAGATTGACCGTCTTCTGGCCTTCCTGCGCGCCCCTGGCGGTGACCTTTTCCCAACGGATGCCGCCGTCGAGGCGCAATTGCGGCGTGATCTGCCATTCGTCCGAGCCGTAGAGGGCGAAGACGTCCGATTTGCCATAGCCGTTGGCGAATTCGGAGCCGTAGCGGCTGACGCCGTTCTGGGTCAGCGCGCCGACCACTTGGCCCGATGCATTGAGCGCGACCAGATCAAGCAGCCGCGAATTGCCCGACACGTCCTGCACGGTCGACGCCGAGTAGCGTTTGAACGTCTCGCGGATATGCGCGTAATAGAAGCCGAGCGCGAAATCGTGCGTCATGCTGCCCATCTGGAAACGGTGCGCGAGATGCAGGTCGTCGACGAACTCGCTTTCGTCGACCGTGACCGGCCGCGCCGCGTTGATGAATACGTCGCCATTGCCGTTCTGGTTGGCCACGTCGAACGCTTGCCCGGTATCGACATAGCGTAGCTGGACAGTGGTCGCGCCGGGATAGGCCTTGAGCAGCGACGAGCCATATTGGGTCAGCAACGCCGCCGCGGTGCTGATCGAGGCGGGATAGACGCCGTTGCGCACCGTGTTGCTGTCGCGATAGCGCGCCTTGTTCGACAATTTCCAGCCGGGCGCGAACTCCCAATCCGCCATCGCGGAATATTGGTTGAGCCGGATGCGCGTGCCCTGGGTATTGTCGAAGAACACCGGACCGTTGGCGCTCTTCAAGGTCAGGAACGCGGTCTCGCGGCTGGCCGTGGTGTCGTAATTGGCGTTGAAGCCCGGCAGGCTGACGATGTTTCCGTCGGAATCCTTGGTCAGCGGAATGCCGGTGTAGAAGATCGCATCGTCGGCCAGATGCTTGTAGCTGAGCGCGATCTGCGCGTTGCCGAAATCCTTCGACAGATCGGCGCGGATCTGGCCGCCTTTGTTGCCGGTATAGCCGGGATCGCGAACCCCGCGCTCGTTGCGGTAGAAGCCGCCGACGTCGAACTTCCAGCCATCGACCAGCGGCGTCCCGATCCAGCCGTCGAACCGGAACAAGTCCGCGGTCGGGCCGTAGAGCACGCGGGCGCGGCCCGACAGCTCATCGCCCGGCTTGCGGGTGATGAAATTGACCACGCCGCCCGGCGCGTTCGAATAGAAGACCGAGGACGGACCGCCGCGCACCACTTCGACGCGGTCGATCGATTCATCCATGCGGAATGCCTGATCCGCATTGAGGTAACCCAGCGCGGGATCGTGCTGCACCGGCAGCCCGTCCTCGAGCAGGTTGATCGATCCGAACCCGTCGACCGGGATGCCGCGCGCGCGAACGTTGCCCGACCCCTCGCCACCCGACGCCTCGACCCAGAAGCCCGGGACCGACTTCAGCGTCTCGGTGACGCTCGACGCGGCGCGCGAGCGCAGCGCGTCATTGTTCAGCGTCGTGATCGCGTAGCTGGTATCGAGCTTGGTACGCTCGCCCGCGCCGGCACGACCGGTGACGACGATGTCCTGGTCGGTCTGCGCGTCCGCACCGGGTGCGGCATCCTTGTCGGCCACCGGCAATGGTGCGCTCTGGGCAAGCGCCGCGGGACTTGCGGTCAGGAGGAACGCTACGATTCCGCAGCGCACGGTAAGTGCTCGGTTGGCCACCCTTTTATCCCTTTTGCTGGTGCAGCGATTCTGCTGTCGCGCCGCGCCTAGGGATGGCCTTTTGCAGATGGGTGACATGCCGGCGTCAGCACGATGACGTCACCGGGTCAGTTCGGTTGCAACGAGGGCGTAGGCGCTCTTTTCATGCACCCGCCATAACCGGAGTCTATGCCTCCACTCCCGCTTTTGCCAAATCACCAAAAAGCGCGTAGAGGGCCGGACCAATCCACATCCGTACCGCGTTACCTGCCCGGCGCCAGTCGCTCCGGGCCGACGCCGTTTTTGCCATCGAGACAGAATGCCCTTTTCCCACCTCCCTCCCCTGCTCGCCGAGGCGCTGACCGCGCGCGGCTATGAAGCGCTCACCCCGGTCCAGGCCGAAGTCAGCAAGCCCGAGTCCAATGGCCGCGACCTGCTCGTTTCTGCCCAGACCGGATCGGGCAAGACCGTCGCGTTCGGCCTCGCCATGGCCGAGGAGCTGCTTCACAAGGGCCAGACCCCGCCCGCCGGTGCCCCGCTGGCGCTGGTGATCGCGCCGACCCGCGAACTCGCGCTCCAGGTCGCCAAGGAATTGTCGTGGCTCTACGCCAAGACTGGCGCGCGTATCGCCACGTGCGTCGGCGGCATGGATCCGTCGCGCGAGCGCCGTGTGCTCGCGCAGGGCGTGCATGTCGTCGTCGGCACACCGGGCCGCTTGCGCGATCATGGCGAGCGTGGCGCGCTCGACCTATCGAGCCTGCGCGTCGCGGTGCTCGACGAGGCCGACGAGATGCTCGACATGGGCTTCCGCGAGGACCTCGAGACATTGCTGGACGCCGCTCCCGCCGAACGCCGCACCTTGCTGTTCTCCGCCACCTTGCCGCGTCAGATCGTCGCGCTCGCCAAGAAGTATCAACGCGATGCGCTGCGCATCTCGACCGTCGGCGAAGAGCGCGGGCATGGCGACATTTCGTACCAGGCGGTGGCCGTCGCCCCGGCCGATATCGAACATGCCGTGATCAACCTGCTCCGCTTCTACGAGGCAGAGACCGCAATGCTGTTTTGCGCGACGCGCGACAATGTCCGGCATCTCCACGCTAGCCTGGCCGAGCGCGGCTTCGCGGCGGTCGCCTTGTCGGGCGAGCATTCGCAGAACGAACGTAACCATGCGCTCCAGGCGCTACGCGATCGCCGCGCACGCGTTTGCGTCGCAACGGACGTCGCCGCGCGCGGCATCGACTTGCCCACGCTCAGCCTGGTCGTGCATGTCGAGATGCCGCGCGATGCCGAGGTGCTTCAGCACCGTTCGGGTCGTACGGGTCGCGCGGGCAAGAAGGGCACCGCGGTGTTGATCGTGCCGTATCCGCGCCGCCGGCGTGTCGAGATGATGCTGCGTTCGGCCCGCATAGCCGCTGAATGGGTGCCGGTGCCGACCGTCGACGACATTCGCGCGAAGGATCGCGACCGCCTGATCGAGGCGCTGAGCGCGCCGGTCGAGCCCGATCCCGACGATTGGGTGATCGGCGAGGAATTGCTCAAGAACAAGTCGCCGCAGGAGATCGCGGCGGCCCTTGTCCACGCCCATCGCGCCTCGATGCCCGCGCCCGAGGAAATGATCGACCGCGTGCCGGAAGGGCCCAAGGCGCATCATCGCGACGGCTTCGACGATACCGTGTGGTTCCGCATGAATATCGGCCGCCGCCAGAATGCCGATCCGCGCTGGATCCTGCCGCTGATCTGCCGCCGCGGCGGGATCACCAAGAACGAGGTCGGCGCGATCCGTATCCAGGCCAACGAAACCGGCTTCCAGATCCCGCGCGGGATCGCGGCACGCTTCGCCGCCGCCGTGCTCAAGAGCGCGGGCGCCGATGGCGAGGACGATAGCGGCGTGCGGATCGAGCCGGTCGAGGGTTCGGGTCCTGCTCCGGCGCCCGCTCCGGCGCGCAAGATGCTGCATCGTGCCGCGCCGACCGGCGAGCAGCGCAATCCTGCGCATCGCCAGGGTCCACCTCCCGGCCGCAATCGCGCCGGGCCGCCGCATCGCAAGGGACCGCGTCCGAACAAGGGCCCGCGTCCGCAATCATAAAGTCGTGGCGGTCGGACAGAGGCGCGCCGGTTACGGTCAATAACGACACGTCACCCCGGACTCGTTCCGGGGTCCAACCCTCCACAACGGAATCCCGCCATTGTCGCACGTTGGATGCCGGAACAAGTCCGGCATGACGGCCCTTCGACAAGCTCGGGGCTAACGGGCTAGGAGGACGCAGTGAACATTCCGCCCACTCGCCGCATCCTGGTCGATGCCGATGCCTGCCCGGTCAAGGACGAGATCTACAAGGTCGCCTGGCGGCTGGAAGTGCCTGTCTGGGTGGTCAGTAACAGCCACCTACGCGTCCCGGCGCATCCGCTGATCACGCGCGTCGTCGTGAGCGACGGGTTCGACGCCGCCGACGACTGGATCGCCGAGGCATCCGGCCCGGGCGCGGTGGTGATCACTGCCGACATCCTGCTCGCCGACCGTGCGCTCAAGGCGGGTGCGCAAGTGCTGTCCCCCACCGGCAAGCCGTTCACGACGAGCTCGATCGGCGCGGCGATCGCGACGCGCGCGATCATGGCGGACCTGCGCGCCGGCGGCGATCAGATCGGCGGGCCTTCCGCTTTCTCCAAGGCCGACCGCTCGCGCTTTCTGCAGGCGCTTGACGCCGCACTGGTCCGGGCGCGTTAGTCGAACCATGGATCTCGACGACCGCCTGCGCCATTATTTCGGCACCGCCGACATGGCCACGCTGACTCCTGCTGCGTTCGAGGCCGGGACCGAGCGGATGCGCGTCGATCTCGGCCTGGAAAAGGACCGCCCGCGCCGCTTCGCCTTGTGGACGCTGATGTTCATGCTGGGTGTCGCGCCGGACCTGGATGTCGCGTTCAAGGACGAAGCAGATCGCAACGCCGCGCGGAATTTCATGGATATGGCGGACAAGGCCGAAGGCTGAACCCTCTCCCCTCCCGCTCGCGGGAGGGGCTGGGGGAGGGCATGTCGCGGATCGTGTTCAAACACACGCCCTCCCCTAACCCCTCCCGCAAAGCGGGAGGGGAATTCTGGCCCCGCGCCCCATCCCCCGCTACAGCACCGTCAATGATCCGCCTGACCGACCTCGCTCTCCCGCTCGACCACGCCCCCGAAGCCTTACCCGCCGCGATCTGCGCACGGCTGGAGATCGCCGCGGATGACCTGCTGACCTACGAGGTGGCGCGGCGCGGCAACGATGCGCGGCGCAAGAACGCGATCATGCTGATCTATGCGATCGACCTGACCGTGCGTGACGAAGCGGACGTGCTCGCGCGCTTCGCCGACGACCGCAATGTCAGGCCGAGCCCCGACACCGGCTATCGCCCCATCGCGCGCGCTACCGGCAAGGGCCTGCGTCCGGTCGTCATCGGCACCGGACCGTGCGGCCTGTTCGCCGCGCTCATCCTCGCCCAGATGGGCTTTCGTCCGATCATCCTCGAACGCGGCAAGGTCGTGCGCGAGCGGACCAAGGACACCTGGGGCTTGTGGCGCCGGAGCGTGCTCAACCCCGAAAGCAATGTTCAGTTCGGCGAAGGCGGCGCCGGCACCTTTTCCGACGGCAAGCTCTACAGCCGGATCAAGGACCGCCGCCACCTCGACCGCAAGGTGCTGACCGAGTTCGTCACGGCCGGAGCACCCGAGGAGATCCTGACCGAGGCGCACCCGCATATCGGCACGTTCCGCCTCGTGACGATGGTCGAGAGCATCCGCGCGACGATCGGGCAGCTGGGCGGCGAGTATCGCTTCGGCACCCGCGTCGACGGCGTCGACATCGCGACCGACGCGGCCGGACAACGCCATATCCGCGGGCTCCACCTCCATAACGGCGAGTATCTCGAGGCCGACCGCGTCGTCCTGGCGATCGGCCACAGCGCGCGCGACACGTTCGAGATGCTGCAGGCGGCGGGAGTGTTCGTCGAACCCAAGCCCTTCTCGATCGGCGTGCGGATCGAGCATCCACAATCCTGGATCGACCAGGCGCGGTTCGGCAAGAGCGCGGGCAACCCGATCCTGGGTGCCGCCGAATACCATATCTCGCATCACTGCTCGAACGGGCGCACGGTCTACAGCTTCTGCATGTGCCCGGGCGGCACCGTGGTGGCCGCCACGTCCGAAAAGGGGCGCGTCGCGACCAACGGCATGAGCCAATATTCACGCAACGAGCGCAACGCCAATTCCGGCTTCGTCGTCGCGATCGACCCCGAGCGCGACTATCCGGGCGACCCGCTCGCCGGAATCGCGCTGCAGCGGCATTGGGAGGAACGCGCGTTCGTCGCGGGCGGCTCCAACTACAAGGCACCGGCACAGAAACTCGGCGATTTCCTGGAAGGCAGGCCCTCGGCCGAATTCGGCGAGGTCCTTCCCTCCTATCGCCCTGGCGTGCAACTCACCGATCTCAGCCAATGCCTGCCCGATTTCGCGGTGGAGGCGATGCGCGAGGCGATCCCGGTATTCGGTCGCCAGATCCCCGGTTACGACCATCCCGACGTGATCATGACCGGGGTCGAGACGCGCACCTCCTCCCCCGTCCGCTTCACTCGCGGCAAGGATTTTCAGAGCCTCAACACCGCCGGCCTGTTCCCGGCGGGCGAAGGGGCGGGCTATGCTGGCGGCATTTTGTCGGCGGCGGTCGACGGCATCAAGGTCGCCGAGGCGGTGGCGCTGAGTCTGGGTAGCGAGCGGGCTGATGTCGTGGAAGTGGTCGCCGCCTAGGTCCGATTGACGTTCGCCATCTCCAATTCGTCACCCCGGGCTTGTCCCGGGGTCCAACGAGAGGCAGGCGTAGAGCAAGAGATTCGGGAGCCTGGACTGGAGGCACCTTGGACCCCGGCACAAGGCCGGGGTGACGGTGGGAATTGAGCGAAAGCTCAGCTTCCCTACTCAACTCACCCATCCAGAATATTGTAAATCGGACCGCTCTGGACCAAAGGCGCGGCATGGCGCGCCTGATCCTGTTCAACAAACCCTATGGCGTGTTGTGCCAGTTCACCGACCGCGGCACCGAAGGGTCGACGCGCCCTACCCTGTCGGGGTTTATCGACGTGGCGGGCGTTTATCCCGCTGGTCGGCTCGACCTCGACAGCGAGGGGCTGTTGCTGCTGACCGATGATGGCCGGCTGCAATCGCGCATCGCCGACCCCAAGTTCAAGACGGCCAAGACCTATCTCGCTCAGCTCGAAGGCGAGGTGACCGACGACGCGCTGACCGCCTTGCGCAGCGGCGTGCGGCTCAAGGACGGCGTCACCCGCCCGGCGGAGGCCGAGCGCATCCCGCCCCCCGATCTGTGGCCGCGTGACCCGCCGATCCGGTTCCGCAAGAATATACCCGACGGCTGGATCCGGCTGACGATCCGCGAGGGCCGCAATCGCCAGGTCCGCCGCATGACCGCGGCGGTCGGGCACCCGACGCTCCGGCTGGTGCGCTGGAGCATCGGCGACTGGTCGCTCGACGGTGTCGCGCCGGGGGAATGGCGATCGCTGGACGTGTGAAGATATTCTTCGACGGCGGCTGGCGGCCGGCGACGGGAATGGAAACCGCGGTGGTCGTGCACGGGCGGGACTATGTGCGGCAGGGACTGGGTCCGGGCTCGGCGATGGACGCGGAATGGCTGGCGTTGCTGCACGCGGTGGAGCTGGCCGCAGACCTTGGGCTGCACGACGCGGTGTTTCTGGGCGATTCGCTGGCGGTCGTCGGTCAGGCCAGCGGCACGGTCAGATGCCCGAGCGATCACATGCATCACTGCCGGGCCCTCGCCGCATTGCAACCGGGTTCCGGCACGTTGCACATCCGTCACGTGAAGCGGTCGCAAAACCTGGCCGGCGTCGCGCTTGCCCGACTGCACGAGAGGTGATCGGCGGCCAAAGCTCTTTATTTAAGTAAATTAGTTACGAGAAACGCCGCCGCCCTATTTTCTTGTTGCAAATGTTCGATCGCTTGCGCAGCTTACGAATCGACAGCGCGGCGACAAGCACTGTTTGCAGGAGAGGCCTCTCACACAGGGGGTTGCTCTTGGCTGCTTCGCAAGGCGTTTGGCTGATTCCGTTGATCGCGCTGTTGTGCGCCGGACTGGTCGCCGGGTTTGCCGCCGGCATTTTCGGCATCGGTGGGGGGTTCGTCGTCGTACCGGCGCTGATGCTCGTCCTGCCGCTATTGGGCGGCGACAAGCATCAATATGCGCATGTCGCCATCGGCACCTCGGCCGCGACGATCATTCTGACATCGCTGCGATCGCTGCGATCGCATGCCAAGCGCGGTGCGGTCGAATTCGAGATTTTGCGAGCCTGGGCACCGTGGCTGATCTTCGGCGATGCGGTCGGCGTCATCCTTGCCGGGCATGTCGACGGGCATATCCTGTTGCTGATCTTTGCCGTCGGCGTGCTGCTCATGTCGCTCAACTTCCTGGTGCCGCGCTTCAGCGATCACGTCATCTCTGACTCGATGCCGGGCCTGGCGCCGCGCGTCGCGATTGCCGGCGGGCTCGGCACCTTTTCCTCGCTGCTGGGGATCGGCGGCGGCACGATCGCGATCATGGTGATGACCCTGCATGGCCGATCGATCCATCGGGCGATCGCGACCGCATCGGGCATCGGCGCGCTGATCGCGATCCCCAGCGCGATCGGCTTCGCGATTATCGGGTTTCGCCAGCCGGGCCTGCCCTGGGGATCGCTCGGCTATGTCAACTTGCCGGCGACAATCGTCATCGCCTCGATGTCGGTGCTGACGGCGCCGCTCGGCGTGGCCGCAGCGCACAGCTTGCCGGCCGGACCGCTCAAGCGCGTGTTCGGCCTCTACCTCATCGTCATTTCGCTCGTGATGCTGAGGAACGCGATGAAATTCTAGGGCCAGCGACTGGTCGATGGGACCGACCAAAGCGAACAGGGAGACAGACAGAATGATCGACCGTGAAAGCGTCATCGACACCGTTTTGGACGAGGAGTCGGCGGACGACCTGCTCAGCCGCGGCTATGCCCGCCGCGACCTCGCCCGCATCGCCGCGATCTTCGGCGTCGGTGCGATGGCGGCGGCGAGCGGCCGGCCCGCCTGGGCTTCCGCCGGCGTGCCCGACCCCGCCCCCAGCGCCAAGACACGGATCGGCGCCAACGAATGCTGGACCGGACCGCTCGCGCCCGGCCAGGCGGCGGCGGCGAAGATGATCTCGCAAGGCAATCGCTATTCCCCGCACGACGAACGCAGCGATTTCATCAAGGCGGTGATGTCGGTGGAAGGCGTGCCGTTCGACCATGTCGCCCCCTGGCCCGGATCGAGCGATCCGTTGTCGCGCGCGGTGGTGACCTATTGCTCGCCGACCAAGGGCCTGGTCACCGCCGATCCGACCTTCGAACTCGCCGGGCGCACCGCGACCTGGCTCGGCGCGCCGGTCAAGGCGGTGCCGCTCACCCCCGATTTCCGCCACGACGTGAAGGCGATGCTGGCGGCCGATCCCAATGCCGGGCTTTACTATATCTGCACCCCCAACAACCCGACCGGGACGATCACGCCGCTGGCCGACATCGAATGGCTGATCCAGAACAAGCCGGCCGGATCGATGGTGTTGATCGACGAGGCCTATACCCATTTCGCGGGCGTGCCGGTGGCGTCGCCCTTCGCGGTCAAATATCCCGACGTCATCGTCATGCGGACCTTTTCGAAAATCTTCGGGATGGCCGGGATGCGGATGGGCTATATCATGACCCAGCCCGCCAATATCACCAAGATGATGCGCTATGACGGCGGCATGCAGTCGGGCGCGCTGCCGCTCCCGTCGCTGGTCTGCGCCACCGCCAGCCTGACCGCCGCGCCGCTGATCGCGCAACGCCGCGCCCAGATGCAGGCAGCGCGCGCCTTCGCGATCGATCATGTCAAGAAACGCGGGCTGAAGGTCGCACCGACCGAGGCGAACATGTTCATGATCGACTGGAAGACCAAGCCGGCCAAGGACATGCAGGCCGCGTTCCGCACCCAGAGCGTGGAGATCGGCCGCTCCTGGCCGATCTGGCCGACCGTGTCGCGGGTCACCGTCGGGTCGATGGCCGACATGGCGGCTTTCTGCACCGCGCTGGACAAGGTCTGGACCGCCTGACGATGCGGCTCACGCCGTTCCCTACACTGATTGAACGACAGGGCCGCGGCTCCCCCGCGTCCAACGCGGCCGCGCGCCCTGTCGCATTTTCCACATCACCCGCTGCCGCGCCCCTGGGGGCAAGGCAGCCAATCCGTTCGCGTTGCGGCGAGCCAGGACAAGCAATGTCCGCCGCGGCTCCGCGAACGGCACTGAGCGGGAGGGGTGTCTGAAGGCTTTCTGTTGAAAGGGGCCTTCACGATGAAAAGAACGGTATCGATTGCGGCACTTGCGCTGGGCACTCTGTGGGCGGCCGGAGCACATGCCAAAACGACTGACGGCGCCGCCGACAAAGCGGCCGACAAGGCAACGAGCGCGCCGCCCGCGGCCGCACCCGACGATCCCCAGGCATCCACGCTCCCCGCGGCGACGGTGGCGGGCGCCCAAGCGAGCGACGAGATCATCGTCACCGGCACCCGCGTCGTCGGCACCACCGCGGCGGAAAGCTCCGCCCCGATCAAGGTCCTGGACGCGGCAACGCTCAGCCGCGTCGGCCAGCCCAACCTCAACCAGGTGCTGACCCAGCTCGTCCCCTCGTTCAACGCCCAGGCGTTCGGCGGCGACACCGCCAACCTCACGCTGTCGGCGCGGCTTCGCGGGCTCAGCCCGAACCACACATTGGTCCTGGTCAACGGCAAGCGGCGGCATGGCACCGCCAACCTCGCCGTCCTCGGCGGACCCTATCAGGGAGCGGCAGCGCCCGATCTCGACCTCATCACCCCCGCGTCGGTCAAGCGCATCGAAGTGCTCGAACAGGGCGCAGCCGCGCAATATGGGTCGGATGCGATCGCCGGCGTCATCAACATCATCCTGAAAGACGATACGAGCGGCGGCGAGGCGATCGCCACCGGCGGGTCCTATTACGATACCGGCGGCGAGACCTGGGCCGGCAGTTTCACCATGGGCACCAAGCTCGGTGAGAATGGTTTCCTCGACCTCACCTTCTTCCACCGCTTCCATGCCTTCAGCCAGGTCGGCGGTCTCGACCGCCGCGTGACCGACTCCAATGGCGTCCTGCGCACCAACCTCTCGGCGGCACAACAAGCGCTTTATGCCGGCATTCCCGGCTTTCCCTATGTCAACCGGATCAACGGCGACGCGCGCTCGCATTTGACCAATCTGCAATACAATGCCGGCTACGATTTCGGCGACGTCCAGGTCTATAGCTTCGGCAGCTATTCGAAGCGCATCGCGTCGGCCTACGAGAATCTGCGCGTGCCCGATCGCATCATCGCCTCGCCGGTGCTTGGCGTCGGCGGCACGCTCGGCGCGCCGGGCTCGATCGTCTACGATCCCGATGGTGACACGCCGCCCAACGGCTTCAACCCGCGCGAGGGCATTCGCGAGGACGATTATTCGGTGACCGGCGGCATCAAGGGCGATCTCAACGGCTTCCGCTGGGATCTCAGCGCGACCTATGGGCAGGACAAGAACCTGATCTACACGCTCGATTCGGCCAATCGCTCGCTGTTCATCGACACCCATTTCACGCCGACCGACTTTTACGACGGCCTGTTCAAGGCGACCGAATGGACGGTCAACGCCGACTTCTCCAAGGACGTGAATCTCGGCCTGGCGCAGCCGCTCAACATCGCGTTCGGCGGCGAATATCGCAAGAACATCTACGAGATCGGATCGGGCGATCCCGGGTCGATCTACAAGGAAGGCGGGCAATCCTATCCCGGCTTCCGGCCATCCGACGCGGGCAGCCATAGCCGGCACAATTGGGCGGGCTATCTCGATCTGTCGGTCGAGCCGGTCGACGGGCTGAAGCTCGATGGCGCGCTGCGCTACGAGAATTATTCGGACTTCGGATCGACCTGGACCTGGAAAGCGACGGGGCGGTACGATTTCAGCCCGGCGGTGGCGATCCGCGGCACGGTGTCGACCGGCTTCCGCGCGCCGACCCTGGCCGAAAGCTATTATTCGGCGACCAACGTCTCGCCGTCCTCGGCCTTCGTCCAGCTTCCCGCCAACTCGGCCGCGGCCAAATTGCTCGGGTTCAGCAACCTCCGTCCGGAGAAATCGACCAATTACAGCCTGGGCTTCGTGTTCAGGCCGGCGCCGAAGCTGGTCGTCACGCTCGACGCCTATCAAGTGAAGATCCGCGACCGCATTCTCGGCACTGGGTCGATCTTTGGCGATGGCGGCGCGACCAACTTTCATGATTTGGTGCAAGCCGCGATCACCGCCAATGGTAACGTCCTCGATCCGACGGTGAGCCAGACCGGCATCAATATCTTCACCAACGGCGCCGACACCAGGACGCGCGGCGTCGACCTGGTGCTGACCTACCTCACCGACTTCGGCGATGCCGGCAAGGTCGATTGGACGATTTCGGGGACCTATAACGAGACCAAGGCCACCCGGATCAGCCTCGCGCCGGCCGTGCTCACGCCCGCCGGCAAGACGGTGCCGATCCCTCTGTTCGACAAATCGGCGATCGCCAACCTGGAAACCGCATCGCCCAAGGTGAAGATCGTGGGGTCGGCCAATTACAGCCTCGGCGCCTTCTCATCGACCTTGCGTGGGACCCTCTTCGGTAAGAGCATGGGCCAAGCGTCGCCTGACGGCGGCATATATTACAAGCAAGTGATCGGCACCGCGTTTATCGTCGATCTCGATGCCAGTTATACGATCGCCCATACGGTCACGCTGACGATCGGCGCCAACAATGTGTTCAACAAGAAGCCGCCGACCGTCGCCCTGGTGCCGGGGACGACCAACTTCACGCTGGTGAATGGCGGCAACGTCATCGACGCCCCGCTGACCTTCTCGCCTTACGGGATCAACGGCGGGTATTATTACGGCAAGGTGTCGGTGAAGTTCTGAGGAGAGGATGAGCCGTCCGGGGGACCGGACGGCTCACTGGATTCCGCGGCGCAACTGCCAAACCCCCTCCCCCGTTCTCACGCCTTCAGGGAGGCGGATGCCCAATGCGGGAGAAACGGAGTCGCAATTCGGCCCGGCCGGACTAACTCAAGGCCATGCAGATCACCGAAGACGACATCGCGAAACTCGTCCCCGCTTTCTATGCGCGCATCCGCGAGGATGCGGTGCTCGGCCCGATTTTCAACGGCGCGATCGAGGACTGGCCGCATCACCTCGCCAAGCTCCAGGCGTTCTGGTCGTCGGTGCTGCTGACCAGCGCCGCTACAAGGGCCAGCCGATGGTCGCCCATGTCCGCCACGAGCCCCATATGACGCCGGAAAATTTCGCGCGTTGGCTCGATTTGTGGCGCCAGACCAGCGCCGACCTGCTCGCGCCCGAGGCGGCCGCCGCGTTCCAGGAAAAGGCGGACCGCATTGCCGAAAGCCTGCAACTGGGAGTCCAGTTCTACCGGGACCGGAACGCCGCGTGATCGAAGCCCCCTATTCTCCAACCACTTCGCTGATCTGCACGATCGGCGCGATGTCCGTATAATTGGCGACGTCCGCGACGATCTCCGCGCGGTGGGGACCGAACGCCGCCTGGAATGCCACCAGGGTCGGCGAGTAGATGTGGCACGCCGCGACGAACTTCGGCGCGCTTCCAGGGTCGCCACCCGCAAGACCCTTCTCGATCTCGTAGCGCAGGCAGGCATCGCCGAGCCGTTCCTGGATCAGAGGCATGTGGCGGGTGCGGTAATAATCGTGATCGAACTTCGAGCCGCCATCGGCCGGATAATAGACGCTCATCTTGATCATGGTCGGGCTCCTGCCTGAACGCCTCTCCGAGCGCTCGTGGGGCCTGTTTAACGCGCCAGCCCGTAAAGCGCATCCAGACTTTGGCTGAAGCGGGTGGCGGCGGCATGCGCGGGAGTATCCACCCATGGCGAGCTGGTCCCTTGTAGCTACCGCCAGCAGCTTATGTGTAGGTGTCCTAGCGTCCGCGGCGCTCAGCCCGTCGCGCACGCAGCGCGCGGCCAAGCTCGGCAACGCGGCTCACCAGCAAGCGAGCGCGGCGAAAGACCTTTCGGTCTACTGAGTGAAAATCCGGATCGGACGCGACGAACCTGAAGCCGCCAGGCACGCGAATAGCGATGCCGACGACCCGTCTTTCTGCCTCGACCACAAAACGGTCCATGATGCACCTCCTCGATGCGCGCGCGCTCGCGGCCCGTGGGCCGTCGGAAACGCCGCTTCTGTTCAGGGAGCCGGCACAGTCGCCGGCGCGAGGGGGCCCTAGGTCAGGCGCCTAAAAGGCTGCGCGCCCGCCTTTGGCTCGCCGCGAGCGTGTAGCGTACAGCACGGCGGGTTGAGCGCGCCAGATTAGGCGCTGGGGAAGCGATAAAACTGCCTCAACCGCTAGCCTCATCCTCCTCTTCTTCCGCCCGCGTGTACACGGTCACCATTCGGTAGATCTCGGCGCCGTTTGCCTCTCCCACTACAAGCAGGTCTTCTTCGCTCTCCACTTGACCCCAAGCGTCGCCAATGAGCGATTCGATCACGTCAAGGGCTGTTGAGCCGCTGCCTTGTGTGACGGCGGTGATCCAATCAGCGCCGCGTAGCCGACCATAGCGACCATCTGCAGTCCGAGCGACCTGGGCGTCGGCTTTAAACGACGATTCGAACTCGCGTTTAGTGACATCATCATCATCATCGTGACTGATTGATCCTTCGTGGACCACCAGACGGTCGAACGAATCCAATGCCGCCGCGAATTGCGATGCGGTCATCCATTCTTCTTGCCACCAAACGACCGGCAGATCCGATACATCACCGCCGCACGCCATTACAATGACCGCCGCTCGCGCCTTTTCAGCGTCGGGAATTTCCGCGGCCGCGAGGGCAAGTGCCTGCTCGGATGACCAAGACGCCAGAACTGGTGCCGGCACGATGGGGCTTGCGGAATTTCGCGATGCAGTGGTCTCAACGCCGATCAGGATGCCTGCAACCATTCCGATTTTACTCGCGGCCAGCCCATCAACGGTCAGCAATCCCGAAGACGACCACTCGTTAGCCACATCGATACGCGCCCTTCCATAGAGCTTCCCTTCTTCATCTCTAAGCTCAGTAAGCTCTTCCCATGACTTCGCGGACGTCAAAGGCGTGTCACTATCGACGGCAATGTCTTCTTTCCCAGTGATCCGACCCAATAGCGAGCCAGAGCTGATCTCAAGCCAATCGCCAGCAGCAGTGCTACCGGAGGGTTCGTCGACTTGTTGAACCGTGATCGCTACGTCGCACGCGGGTGCGATGGCAGCGATCACGCTATTCAATCTCACCACTTGTTTTTCGTCAAAGATGGTTTTGCGGTAGAGGAGCCCTTCGGGTTCGAATGGGTTGGTTTTAAGCTTGACCTCGACTCGTGTGCCGCCATCAATTGGCGCTTCTTCAGGATTAGCATCCCGCAGATTTGGGCGTGATCCAAGGCCGTGGCGGAACTCCAGCACTTTGGCGGATTGAGTGTCGCGATCGAAGCGGCGTGTGATCACTCGCACCTGATCGCCCAGCATAAAGATGGAGAAAAACCCAATTCCATACTTGCCGCGGGACTTCATGCCCGCCGCGGCTAGGCCAGGAAACTCCTGTATAGCGAGCGACGATTTCCAGAAGGAGTTGCCGAAGTCGATGAGCGGGCCGGTCAGCACCGTTTGGGACATGCCAACCCCATTGTCTTCAAAACAGAGCCAGAAGCCATCCTTTCGCTTCTGGAGCATAACCTGGAGTTCGCCCCATTTGGGAGGACGGCCTTGCAGTCGACGCCGGGCAGTTACCGCGTCGAGGCCATTTTGGATCATCTCTCGGAGGGGCGCGGCAGCGCCGTCACCATAGAGTTTGCTGCCGCCTAGAGTCGCGACAATCTTGGGTACATCACTGACCCGGACGGTGCTGTCGACCGGTTTCCATCCGACGGTCTCCACAGTCCGGGCAAGATCGCTCGGAGAATGCGCACCCTCAACTCTCCGAACAACGAGCGGCTTTTTCTGGCGATCGCGTAACACGCGGTCCACGTCGCGTAGCTCGCGGTCGACCATATGCAGAGCATCGAACGCGGTCCACCAAGTATCGGCGTCATCGGCCTCGAAGGGCGGCTGCGCTGTATAAACGAGCGCATCGTCCTTAACGAAAGGCTTCGCCATGCGCTCCTGGAATTTCCAGTGGTCCGCCGAGACGCCACTTGGTTGAACGAGCGCAAATTCGAACGCTGGTGCGCGGCGTTGATCAAGGTGCATCGCGTCGGCTACGCGGAGAAGGCAAGCGACTTTCAACAGATCAACCGTGCAACTGGTAACGTCCGGCAGGGCCCCCAACGTTCCCGACAGTTCCTCTTCGACCTTCGCGATGCTCCACCAATGGCTGTAGGAGATTTTCCCAATCTTCTGGCCATAGAAGTTTCGGACCTGTTGGTCTTCGATAAGGAACATCGGCTGCTTCTGTGGACCCATCCAGGAAATCATGGGTAGGTTTTCGGCCTGCTTGGCGTGCAGCAAGCGGAGTGCATCCGCAGTCGCGCGGTTCTCAGCTTCCTTCGTCGCGGCGGCATCGCCGGGAGTCACCGATGTCATATAACGCGCATATAGGTCGCGCCATTCGGTTTGTTGGCGCAATTCCGCTATGCCACCCGGGAAGGCCGCCAGAGTCATCGCTGCATCGTGCAGGAGGATTGCGCCGCCGAACACAAAAGCCTCAGCCGGATTGATCTTGAAACTATCTCCAGTCGCGATGGAGGCCATGTCCCACAAGGCATCGAGATGTGTGATGTTGTGAATCGTCATGTGCGGCAGATCGCCCGCAATTTTCGCAACGAGTGCGCCGGCTCGCGTGCGCATTGCCTCGTAACAGGCGGCAAGACGCCCCTGCTCTTCTTGGGTGGCGTCGGAGCGACTATCTTCGAATGCCGCTTTCCAGAGTTCTGATTGTTTGAATGACATGGCGATGCCTTGAACAGCAGCTCACTCGTTGTCGCAACGGATAATCGTCATTAATCGATTAGCCGTTCCCTAAGACCGCACATTCGCCACAAGAAGCAGTGTGAATGTTTATAACTTCGTCCTTGAAAATCGCGATAGGTCGAATAAACCCTCCTACGCTCCGATCTATCCGAAGATATTCGATTGGGCGCGGTGAACTTGTACCGAAATGGATCTTTCGGGCTTGAAGGTTTGGTCGGCACTGCATTCACTGGAAAGGGCATGTTAGCGCGACTTCAATTTCTAGATTTTACAAGCATGCCACGAGTGGCGAAGTTTGGGACACAGGGCCAGCGATCGACGACGGATCCGTGGCAAGCCCCCCCCCAACATTGACTTCCCCCCAAATCCCCGTATAGGCGCGCCCTCGCAGGCGGGCTTCGGCCCTCCCCTGCGTTACCGTCCGAGACAGCAGGTGCGGGTTTCCCGCTTAATGTCCTGCCTAGACGGGGAATGGAATTTTGCCCGCTCGCGGTTCGCCGTGCCCGGGACTGCCGCTCTCCATGAAGACAGCGGCCGGCGCCATGCCCCATCGACGGAGAATTGGCCATGCGGGTCCGCCCGCAGGGTCGCTTTGAACCGGGCCGTTCGCCGTCAGGCGTGCGGCTCAAAACGTGGAGAATGGCATGGATCGTGGTCAAAAGGCCGCAGCCGTCGCCGAGCTCAAGCAGACCTTCTCCGAGGTCGGCGTGGTGGTCGTCACCCGCAACCTCGGCCTGACCGTCGCCCAGTCGACGCAGCTCAGGACGAAGATGCGTGAGGCCGGTGCCAGCTATAAGGTCTCGAAGAACAAGCTTGCCAAGATCGCGCTGGATGGCACCGACTATCTCTCGCTGGGCGATATGCTCACGGGTCCGGTCGGTCTCGCCAGTTCCATCGATCCGGTCGCCGCCGCCAAGGTGGTGGTCGACTTCGCCAAGACGACCGACAAGCTCGAGATCGTTGGTGGCGCGATGGGCGCGACGGCTCTCAACGTCGAAGGCGTGAAGGCTCTGGCCACACTGCCGTCGCTGGATGAACTGCGTGCGAAGATCGTCGGCCTGGTCCAGGCTCCGGCGCAAAAGCTCGCCAGCATCACCCAGGCGCCGGCCGGCCAGCTGGCTCGCGTGTTTGGCGCCTATGGGGCCAAGGAAGCCGCTTAAGCTTTTCGATTTGAACTGAAACTTGGGCCCGACGTGGCCAACATGGAGAATACAAATGGCAGACCTGAACGCGCTGGTTGACCAGCTGAGCGAACTGACCGTCCTCGAGGCCGCTGAGCTCTCGAAGCTGCTCGAAGAGAAGTGGGGCGTTTCCGCCGCCGCCGCGGTTGCGGTTGCGGGCCCGGCCGCCGGCGGCGCCGGTGGCGGCGCTCCGGCCGAAGAAGCCAAGACCGAATTCGACGTCATCCTGACCGGCGACGGCGGCAAGAAGATCAACGTCATCAAGGAGGTCCGCGCGATCACCGGTCTCGGCCTGACCGAGGCGAAGACGCTGGTCGAGTCGGCTCCGAAGGCCGTCAAGGAAGGCGTGAGCAAGGACGAGGCCGAGAAGGTCAAGAAGCAGCTTGAAGAAGCCGGCGCGACCGTCGAGCTGAAGTAAGCCGCAGCGGGGAAGACGGGCCGTCCCGGCCCGCATCCCCGCAAGGCCGGCCGGCGCGAGCCCAGGCTCGCGTCCGACGTCACGAGATTTACTCTCGTGACGGCCAGCAGAAAAGAAAGGGCGACCCCAGCGATGGGGCCGCCCTTTTCTTTTGAGCAGTCCTTATGATCAACGCGGCAGTCGATTTTGGCCCGCCTTGCAGCGCCTGTCAGAAGATGATGATCGCGAGTAGGATCATCACCACGAACAGCCCAATTCCGATCCAGGTCGATCGCTGATCGCCGCCCATCGCCGCCACCGCGGCGGTTACGCACGTGGCAATGCATAGCGACAGCACCATGACAACGAACATCCAGGTTTGCACATCGAGATCGTCAGCGACGCGACCGAACGCGCCGTAGACGCCGTCGAGCATGAAGATCGCCATCGCGAAGGTCGCCGGGACCAGCGAGACGAGCGCGATTGCTACCATCAGCAGGCGCAACGCGATGCCGGTTTTCGGGGCACTAGCGATGTCCAGTTCTTCCGTCATCGGTTCGCATGATTGCGCCACCGGAAACCGCCCCGCAAGCGCGGATGCCATCGCAAGGTTATCGAAACTGGGCCCCGGCCTTCGCCGGGGAAGCGTATTAACTTTGGATTGCCCGTCGGGTTACGCCACCCGGCGCTCAGCCACCTTCGGGTGCATGCGCGGTTCGCCGTCGAGGCGGAACGGGGCGAGCTTGGCCCCTTCCCCGCGGTTGATGCCGATCATGTGCGCGGCGGTGGCGGTGCCGGGGGCGCCGACATTCTCTCCCCAGCGATATTCGGCCTTCATCGCCAGTACGGGCACGAACCACGGCTTGCCGTCGATCGTCATGACGTTGAGGTTGGCGCGCGGCAACATCGCGGTGCCGGACAGCTCGATCTGGCTGCCGGCGTGGATCTCGAACGGCGCAACCACCGGTTGCTCGACCGGATTGGCGAAGATCGTCTGCAGGTCGGCGGCCTGACGCGCGCTGGCGCTGGTCATATAGATGCCGAAGCGGACGTCGCGCGCATCGCCACCGCCGGTATTGCGGATGACGATGCGATATTCGATCGCCGCGCTCATCGACGGGTCGGTGCCGGCGCGCTGCGGGATCAGGACGATTTCGAGCTCGGGCTGCAAAGCCTCGAGCGAACGCGCCGGCGATTGCGGTGCACGCACGGTGACCAGGCCGGCGGGGAGCGGCGGCGCGGGCGGCTGCGGCGGCTGGAGCCCCTCGGCGATACGCCGCAGCGGGACGGTGAGCAGGCCGGACGGCGCCGCGGGTGCGGGTTCGGGGATCGGCGCCGGGACTGGCGCTGGAGTCGGGGCCGGGACCGGCGCGCGGGCAGCTGGTGGACGCGGCGGTGCGACGGGCGGCGCCACCGGGGCGGCGACCTCTTCCTCGTAATACTCCTCCTCGCGGCGACGGCGGCCGAACAGGAACCAGCCGCCGGCAAGCAAGGCCAGGACCGCCACGCCGATCGCGATCAGCGTGCTGCTCGACCAGCCGCTCGAGGGTTGTTCGGTAACCGGGGCGACGGGTGCCGCGCTCGCGGTGGGTGTCGGTAACGGCTCCGGGGTCGCGCTCGCCACCGGCGCCTGGGTTGTCCCCGCGACCGGCGCGGGCGCGGGTGTCGACGTCGCTTGCGGCGCCGTCGTCGGCCCGCGCGGGGTCGATCTCGCCGCCGGGGTCGGGGTGGCTGTCGCTGTCGGCCGCGTCGTCGTGACCGGCGGCGGCGTCACGGTCGCGCTGGGCGTCGGCGCCGGAGTAGACGTCGGCGCGAAGGTCGGGATCGGCGTCGGCCGGCTGAACGGCGCGACGATCGGCCCCGATGGCGGCGGAGTGGGAGTCGGCTTGGGTTTGGGCGGGAGGCTGAAGCCGCCGAGATCGGGGATGGATTGCGGCGCGCTATCCGTCGATTGCGCAGCCGCCACCCCCGGAAGCACTGCCACCCCCGCGAGCAACATGCTCGCGCGCTTCACTACTCCAAAACCCCTCATCGACCCCACGTAGTACACAACCTAGCTGAACCTGCGCCGAATATGCGGCGAAGAGCCCGCCCTAGCGCATCAACTGGGAAGGTGCGAGCGGCACGACCGGCAGCCACACCGCGCTCGGCGTCTTTCCGCCACGCATGATCGTCACCGTCGCCTTCTGATAGTCCGACTTCTTCGCATAGAAGATGTTGGGGACGTATTTCTGCGGGTTGCGATCGTAGAGCGGGAACAGCGTCGACTGCACCTGGATCATGATGCGGTGGCCGGGCTGGAAGACATGGTTCACGGCCGGCAGGCGGAACTTGTATTCCTGCACCTTGCCGGCCGGGATCGGCGACGGATTGGCGAAGCTGTCGCGATAACGGCCGCGGAAGATGTCCAGGCTGATCGCCAGCTGATAGCCGCCCATCTTGGGGTCGGCCGGGTTCTCGCTCGGGAAGACGTCGATCACCTTGACCACGAAATCGCCATCGGTGCCGGTGGTCTTGGCGAACAGGTCGGCCATCGGCACGCCCGACACGCGCACCGCCTGATCGAGCACCGGGCTCTCATAGCTCAATACGTCGGGGCGGCCGTCATAGGAGCGCTGATCCTGGACCAGCCAGTCGCCCCAGCGGCCGTCGTTGAAATTGACCGGGCGCGGCAGATGCGGGACCGGCTTGGCGGGATCGGAGACATAGCTGTCGCCACCGTCCCCGCTCTTGTCGAAGCCGAGGCCGTCATCGCCCTGCATGTAGATCGGCTTGAGCGGCGACGGGCAGCCGGTTTCGCACGCCAGCGGCCAGGCGTTGAAGCGGTCCCAATGGTTCTCGCCGGTATTGTAGATCGTCGCCGCGGGCACGCTGACCGCGGGGCCGTCCTTCAGATACTGATTGAAGAACGGCAGGATCATGTCCTCGCGATATTGCGCGGCGGTGTCGCCGTTCCACTTGAACGGCCCGAGTTCGGAGCCGACGCGGTTGATCTGGCTGTGCCGCCACGGCCCCATCACGATGAAGTTGTTGCCGGCCTTGCCCGCCTTCACCAGCGATTCGTAGCTGTGGATCGCCCCCCACATATCTTCCTGGTCCCACAGACCCTGTTCCCAGATCGTCGGCACGTCGGACGGGTTCTTGGCGAGCAATGTGTCGAGCGCCTGGCCCGACCAGAAAGCGTCATAGGCCGGGTGCATCGACATGCGGTTCCAATAGGGCAATTGGTCATAGCCCGATTTCTTCGCCCATTCGCCGGCCGAGCCGACCTCGCGGAAATTGTCGTAATCGTCATAGCCCCCGGTCGGCGGCGCCTTGCCTTCGCCGCGATAGCCGGTCTGCGCGCCGAGCCAGGCGATATTGGCGAGGCGGAAGGCGCCGTAATGGAACCAGTCGTCACCCATCCAGCCGTCGATCATCGGGCTTTGCGGCGCGGCGACCTTGAGCGCGGGGTGCGGATGGAGCAGCGCCATGACGACGGTGAAGCCTTCATAGGACGATCCGATCATCCCGACCTTGCCGTTGGATTCGGGCAGGTTCGCCTTGTTCACCAGCCAGTCGATCGTGTCATAGGCGTCGGTCGTGTGATCGACCTTGGTATCGTTGAGCGGACCGATCACCGGGCGCGTCACGACATAGCCGCCTTCCGACCCGTATTTGCCGCGAATGTCCTGATAGACGCGGATATAGCCGTTCTTGACGAAGATCTCATCGGCCAGCGGCAAGGTCGCCAGCATCGACGCGCTGTCCGCGCGCTTCGCCCTGCCCTTGGCATTGTACGGCGTGCGGGTCAGCACGATCGGCGCGTTGGTCGCGCCCTTGGGAATGACGATGACGGTGTAGAGCTTGGTCCCGTCGCGCATCGGCACCATGACTTCGCGCTTGATGTAATCGGCGTTGGCGGCGACCGGCGGCGTGAACTTGGCCGGGACATCGTCCCCCTTGGGCGGCCATATCGGCGCCTGCTGCGCGAGCGCGGGAGTGAATGCGAGAGCGACCAGAGGCAGCAACGCCAGCTTCTTCATCATGCGACCGAGTCTCCTTGGGAGGGTTGCAGCGTCCTAGGACGCTACGGCACTGGGATGCAATCGAATCCGTCGTGGATCCATTTACGTCATGCCGGACTTGTTCCGGCACCCAACGCACCTCAGGCTGCAGTCATGAGAGAGCGCGATCCCTGCGTTTACATTATGGCGAGTAAGCGATTGGGAACGCTGTACGTTGGCGTCACGTCGAACCTCATTGGACGCGTGATGCAACATCGCGATGGTACCTTCGAGGGCTTCACCAAACGATACGGAATCAAGCGGTTGGTCTGGTACGATGTCGCCGACACGATGGAGGCCGTCATTGCGCGCGAAAAGACGATCAAGAAATGGCCGTGCGATTGGAAATGCAATTTGATCGAGCGCCGGAACCCCGAATGGCATGACCTGGCGGTGGGGTTGGGACTTGATCCGCTAGTCTAAACCGGTGCGGCACGTTGGGCCCCGGAACAAGTCCGGGGTGACGGCTTTCACCCGAAGCACACAAAAACGCCCGCCCCGGATGTCCGGGACGGGCGCCATTGTTCCTAAGGGAGCGTCAGGCGTGTTGCGGCTCTCCGCGCAGTTCCGCGCCGACATTTTCGTGCATCGACGAGCGGCTCAGTTCGAGCGGATCGAGGCCCGGGCCGCCTTCTTCGGGCGTGACGCCGATCGTGAACGACGCCGAGGTGCGACCTTCGCTGCCGTCTTCGAGCGTGTAGCGGGCATCGGCGACGATGATCGGGCGGATCGTGTCGGGCGGGTTCTCGCCCATGTCCGACTTGAGCAACGCGAGCGTGGCGTCGATCCTCTTGCCCTCGCCGGGCTTGATCGTGACCGGGTCGGTCGTCGCATCGGCCGGCGGACTCAGCAGCAGGCGCTCCATCTCGGTTCCGTTGGGATCGCTCGACAGCAGGAAGGTCGAGATACGCACGTCGCGGGCGGAAACGGTTCCGGAATTACCCACGGTTAGTTCGATTTCGACCAGGGCTTCGTCGACATTGGTGCCGGCGCGCACCGGGCGCATCGCGAATTCGAGCCAGGGGCGCTCGGCGACGGGCGCAGTGCCGGCGGTGAGCTCGGCCACTTCGTCGACCGGGGGCGTCGACATCTCGACCGCATCCGGCGCCGCGACGACCGGTTCCATCGCGGCGGCAACGGCCCCGACGGGCACCGCACGACGCAGATATTCGGGTTCCTTGCGCGGTTCGGCCTTGGCGACCGCGACGGGCGCGATCACCGGAGCAACGGCGACCGGCTCGGGCTGCGGCTCGACATGGGTATCTTCGACATAGACCGGCTCTTCATAGTCATACTCGCGACGACGGCCGCGCATCGCCAGCGCCGCGCCGAGAATGACCGCGAGCAGCGCGATGCCACCGGCGACCCAGGCCCAGAACGGAACCTCCGTGGTCGTGGTATTTGACTGGGTCGAGGCAGTATCGGCGACCGGCACCGCCGGCTCATTGGCCGGAGCAGCAGCAGGCGCCGGGGCCGGCGCTGCCGCGGTCGTATCAGCGGGCGGCGTCACCAGCGCGGGGGCCGCGGCCTGCGGCGCCGGGGCGGGCGCCGCCTCGGGAGCCGGTGCCGGCGCCGATCGCTCCGCCGAGGCGGTACGGGTATGCGTCACCGTTCGCGTGGTCCGCGTCGCGGTACGGGTCGCAGTCGTCGCACGCGCCGGCTTGGCGGCGGGTTCGTCGGCGGTCGTCGACGTCGTGGATGGTGCTGAGTCCGGCACGGTACGCACTACCGGCGGGATCGGCACCGTCGCGGTGGCCGGCGGGGTCACGATTGCCGGTTGCGCGGGCGCGGTCTGCGGCGTCGTATCCTGCGCGAAGACAGGGGTGGAGACGAGCGCGGTGGCGACGAGAAGGGGCGCCAGTGCGCGGGCTTTGCGGGGGGCAAAATGCTGTTTCATGACGCTGTCACAATGAGTGGAACCTGCCCGCGGTTCCTCGTTTCGTCGCCGTCCGGCCGAGCGGTTTTTCGCGACGAGGCGAGCAACCCATTGAATCTCATTCGTAAAATAAGGGCAATTTTGTACTTACTTTTTTCGAGCGTACAGCCCCGGAGATGACCATCAGCCTGATCATGAGCGCCATCATGGCCGCCACGGCCACTACCCCACAGACCGTGTTCACTTGTCGCGCCGGCGGCAAGCGCATTGCCGTCACCCTGCGCGACGATCGCCTGACCTACAGTTTCGGTCCGCCGGGTCGGCCCGAGATCAGCCTGACCGGCGGCCCGCAAGGCGGCGTCTTCTATCACCGCACGATGTATAATCGTGGCGAGGACCAGACGCTGCGCTTCGTCAGCGGGCAGTGGAATTACGTCCTGTTCAACCGCTGGCAGGCGCCGCAGCGACTGAGCAATGACCGGGTCTCGCCCGAATATAATGTATCAGGCGTGCTGGTGATGAAGGACGGCAAGCTCGTGCGGCGGATCGATTGCAACAAGGGCAGCGGCAATCTGACCGAATGGCCGATCTTCAAACTGCTCAAGCAGGATGCGGAGAACCTGACCCCGGACGACGCCTGACATTTATCCTCGGGCCGCAGGCACCAATGGCGGCCAGGCGACCAGTGACACATCTCGCTTGCTGTCGCTTTCTGCCCAGGGTCCGCGCGCCCAGCCGCTGAAGGTCGTCCGCGGGCCGCCAGCCGTCAGTCGCGTCACACTATGCTGCAAGTCATCGCCGATCCGGAACACCGCGAGCGAGCCTGGCGCGGTGGCGCGATAGGCGAACATCGGTTCCTGCGTCGACTTGCGCCGCAAGAGGAACCGCGCGCCCTCATAGGCCGAGTTCGTCAGGTTGATGACCATGGCGAGACGGCGGATGCCCAGCCCGGCATCGCGATGCCAACCTACGACGTGGTCGGGACGCATCTGCGAGACATGCCCCTCTATGGCCGCGATGCTCGCACACCCGGTGATCGCCTCCAGCCAGCGCATGAAGGGCGCGCGCGCCAGCACCAGGCAAAAAGGTAAGGCCGTCGACGGCGACAGGTCGTTGCTACGGACGCCGAACTGGCGCATGTCGACCTCGTTCCAGGCAGCCCCATAGGCGACCCGCGTCCAGGATTCGAGCAAGGCGGGCTCAAGCACGTCCTCGAAGATCGCGCCACCCATCGTCGCGATCGTGTGGGCGATGTCGGCGTTACCCGATGCGTCGGCGAGCAGGTGCGTTTCGTTAAAGCCGATACGGATCGGCGCCAGAAACACCCGCCCCTCCGGATAGGCCCGGTCCTCCAGCGGCTCGACAAATTCGTCCGACATTGGCCGCCCCTCGCGCTCTCATCATCTCCAGGAATCGATAGAAGACCCTCCGTCGCAGGTAAACTGTGGCCAACCCTTTGACAGTTTCCAACACGCTCCCTATATCGCGCTCCTCACCACAGCTTTCGGGAAATGACACGGAGTCGCGCACCGGGTCGATCGAATTGGAAGCTGTCGGTTCACACGACGCTGGAAGCTGCCCGTCCACGGCCGGAAACGGAAGTAGGATGAGCGGCTTTTTTGCGTCGTGATGCGTGCCCGCCTCGGGGATCCGGGGCACGAATTTTAAGCTGACGAGGCAAAAAATCCACATGGCGACCAAAGCGATCGAAGGCACCGCAAAGCGGCGCATCCGCAAGGTTTTCGGCAACATTCACGAAGTCGTGCAGATGCCGAACCTGATCGAGGTTCAGCGCGAATCCTACGAACAGTTCCTGCGCAGCGATCCGTCGATCGGCTACGTGTCGGGCCTGGAGAAGACCCTGCGCTCGGTCTTCCCGATCCGCGACTTCGCCGGCACCGCCGAGCTCGATTTCGTCAATTACGAGCTCGAACCGCCCAAGTTCGACACCGACGAATGCCGCCAGCGCGGCATCACCTATGCGGCGCCGATGCGCGTTACGTTGCGCCTGATCGTGTTCGAGGTGGATCCGGATACGGAAGCCCGCTCGGTGCTCGATATCAAGGAGCAGGACGTCTACATGGGCGACATGCCGCTCATGACCGAGAACGGCACCTTCATCGTCAATGGTACCGAGCGCGTCATCGTCAGCCAGATGCACCGGTCGCCGGGCGTGCTGTTCGACCATGACCGCGGCAAGACCCACGCCTCGGGCAAGTACCTGTTCGCCGCGCGCGTGATCCCGTATCGCGGCTCGTGGCTCGATTTCGAGTTCGACGCCAAGGACATCGTCAACGTCCGTATCGACCGTAAGCGCAAGCTTCCGGTCACCGCGCTGCTCTATGCGCTGGGCCTGACGTCCGAGGACATCCTCAACTATTTCTACAACCGCGTGACCTTCGTCCGCGGCCCCAATGGCTGGCAGATTCCGTTCCAGCCGGAGAATTGGCGCGGCGCCAAGCCGATGTTCGACATCGTCGACGCCAAGTCGGGTGAGGTCATCTTCCCGGCCGGCCAGAAGGTCAGCCCGCGCGCCGCCAACAAGGCGCAGAAGGACGGCCTCGAGACGCTGTTGATCCCGACCGAGGAGATCTACGGTCGCTATTCGGCGTACGATCTGATCAACGAGAGCACCGGCGAGATCTATATCGAGGCGGGCGACGAGTTCGGCATCGAGAATCTCGAAAAGCTCGACGCTGCCGGGATCGACCGCGTCGAACTGCTCGACATCGATCATGTGTCGACGGGGCCGTGGATCCGCAACACGCTCAAGGCCGACAAGGCCGAAGAGCGCGAGCAGGCGCTGTCGGACATCTATCGCGTGATGCGCCCCGGCGAACCGCCGACGCTCGAGACCGCGGAATCCTTGTTCGCCGGCCTGTTCTTCGACCCCGAGCGCTACGATCTGTCGGCCGTCGGCCGCGTCAAGCTCAACATGCGCCTCGACCTCGACGCCGAGGACACGGTCACCACGCTCCGCACTGAGGACATCCTCGCGGTGGTCAAGACGCTGGTCGACCTGAAGGACGGCAAGGGCGAGATCGACGATATCGACAATCTCGGCAATCGCCGCGTGCGGTCGGTCGGCGAGCTGCTCGAGAACCAGTATCGCGTCGGACTGCTGCGCATGGAGCGTGCGGTCAAGGAGCGGATGAGCTCGGTCGACGTGTCGACCGTCATGCCCAACGACCTGATCAACGCCAAGCCCGCGGTCGCCGCGGTGCGCGAGTTCTTCGGCTCGTCGCAGCTGTCGCAGTTCATGGACCAGACCAACCCGCTCTCCGAAGTGACGCACAAGCGTCGCGTTTCGGCGCTCGGGCCGGGCGGCCTTACCCGCGAGCGCGCGGGCTTCGAGGTTCGCGACGTCCATCCGACCCACTATGGCCGTATCTGCCCGATCGAGACGCCGGAAGGCCCGAACATCGGTCTGATCAACAGCCTGGCCTCGTTCAGCCGCGTCAACAAATACGGCTTCATCGAGACGCCGTACCGCAAGGTCATCGACAACAAGGTGACCACCGACGTCGTCTATCTGTCGGCGATGGAAGAGGCCAAGCACACGATCGCGCAGGCCAACGCCGAAACCGATGCCGACGGCAAGCTGACCGAGGAGCTGGTCTCCGCGCGTCAGGCCGGCGAATTCCTGATGGCGCTGCCTGAGAACATCACGCTGATGGACGTGAGCCCCAAGCAGCTCGTGTCGGTCGCGGCGTCGCTCATTCCATTCCTGGAAAACGACGACGCCAACCGCGCGCTGATGGGATCGAACATGCAGCGCCAGGCGGTGCCGCTGGTCCGTGCCGAGGCGCCGTTCGTCGGCACTGGCATGGAAGAGACAGTCGCGCGGGACTCGGGTGCGGCGATCGCCGCCAAGCGTGCGGGCATCGTCGACCAGGTCGACGCCACCCGTATCGTGATCCGGGCGACCGGAGAGGTCGAGGCCGGCAAGTCGGGCGTCGACATCTACACGTTGATGAAGTTCCAGCGCTCGAACCAGAATACCTGCATCAACCAGCGTCCGCTGGTGAAGGTGGGTGACGTGGTCAACACCGGCGACGTGATCGCCGACGGCCCGTCGACCGAGTTCGGCGAGCTGGCGCTCGGCCGCAACGCGCTCGTCGCGTTCATGCCGTGGAACGGCTACAACTACGAGGATTCGATCCTCATCAGCGAGCGTATCGTCAAGGACGACGTCTTCACCTCGATCCATATCGAGGAATTCGAAGTCATGGCCCGCGACACCAAGCTCGGGCCGGAAGACATCACCCGCGACATCCCGAACGTCGGCGAGGAAGCGCTGCGCAACCTCGACGAGGCGGGCATCGTCTATATCGGTGCCGAGGTCGAGCCGGGCGACATCCTGGTCGGCAAGATCACGCCGAAGGGCGAAAGCCCGATGACGCCGGAAGAAAAGCTCCTCCGCGCGATCTTCGGTGAGAAGGCGTCGGACGTTCGTGACACCTCGCTGCGTCTGCCCCCGGGCGTCGCCGGCACGGTGGTCGAGGTCCGCGTGTTCAATCGCCACGGCATCGACAAGGACGAGCGCGCGATGGCGATCGAGCGCGAGGAGATCGAGCGCCTGAAGAAGGACTCGGACGACGAGCGCACGATCCTCAACCGCGCGACTTGGTCGCGCCTGCGGGAAATGCTGATCGGTCAGGTCGCCACGGCGACGCCGAAGGGCCTGAAGAAGGGCTCGGAGATCGATCAGGACCTGCTCGACAGCGTCGACCGCCACGAATGGTGGAAGTTCGCGGTCGCCGACGACAAGGTCCAGTCGGACCTCGAAGCGGTCAAGGGTCAGTATGATGACGCGGTGAAGCTCATCAAGGACAAGTTCGAGGATCGCCGCGAGAAGCTCGAGCGGGGCGACGAACTGCCGCCTGGCGTGCTCAAGATGGTCAAGGTCTTCGTCGCGGTGAAGCGCAAGCTGCAGCCGGGCGACAAGATGGCCGGCCGTCACGGCAACAAGGGCGTCATCAGCCGCATCCTGCCGGCCGAGGACATGCCGTTCCTGGCGGACGGTACCCCGGTCGACCTGGTGCTCAACCCGCTGGGCGTGCCGTCGCGCATGAACGTCGGTCAGATCTTCGAGACGCATCTCGGCTGGGCCGCGCGCGGCCTGGGCCAGCAGATCACCCAGGCGCTGGAGGATTGGCGCGACGCCAATCCCGACGCCAAGGCGGGTGCGATGCCGGAAGCGGTCAAGGAGCGTCTGAAGACGATCTATGGGGAGCATTACGTGGCCGATATCGACGCCCGTAGCGGCGCCGAGATCGTCGAGCTGGCGCAGAACCTGAAGGCCGGCGTCCCGATGGGCACCCCGGTGTTCGACGGCGCGCACGAAGGCGACGTGACGGCGATGCTCGAACTGGCGGGTCTCGACCCGTCGGGTCAGTCGGACCTGTTCGACGGCCGCACCGGCGATCAGTTCGATCGCAAGGTGACGGTGGGCATCATCTACATGCTGAAGCTCCACCATCTGGTCGACGACAAGATCCACGCTCGCTCGATCGGGCCGTACTCGCTCGTCACCCAGCAGCCGCTGGGCGGCAAGGCGCAGTTCGGCGGCCAGCGCTTCGGCGAAATGGAGGTCTGGGCACTGCAAGCGTACGGCGCCGCCTACACGCTGCAGGAAATGCTGACGGTGAAGTCGGACGACGTCGTCGGACGCACCAAGGTCTATGAGGCGATCGTCAAGGGTGACGACACGTTCGAGGCCGGCATCCCGGAGAGCTTCAACGTGCTCGTCAAGGAAATGCGCTCGCTGGGCCTCAACGTCGAACTCAAGAACGACGAACCCGGCGTGGATTCGGACGGCGTGGTGATCGCGGCCGAGTAAACCATTGGCTCTCTCCCGCTTGCGGGAGAGGGTTGGGTGAGGGTCTTCTTTCTTCTTCTTTCCCGTCGCTTCGATCGAAGAAGGAAGAAGGCCCTCACCCTCCCACCGCCTGACGGCGGCGGGCCCCTCCCTCTCCCGCCCGCGGGAGAGGGGAAAGAATTTCAAGGAAGGGTTCATTCCCATGAACGAACTGACCAATTTCGCGAACCCGGTCGCCAAGCCGGAAACCTTCGACCAGATCCAGATCGGCATCGCGTCGCCAGACCGTATCCGCTCCTGGTCGTTCGGCGAGATCAAGAAGCCCGAGACGATCAATTACCGCACGTTCAAGCCCGAGCGTGACGGCCTGTTCTGTGCACGCATCTTCGGTCCGATCAAGGATTACGAATGCTTGTGCGGCAAGTACAAGCGCATGAAGTACAAGGGCATCGTCTGCGAGAAGTGCGGCGTCGAGGTCACCGTCTCGAAGGTCCGCCGCGAGCGCATGGGCCATATCGAGCTGGCCGCCCCGGTCGCGCACATCTGGTTCCTGAAGTCGCTGCCGTCGCGCATCGGCCTGCTGCTCGACATGCAGCTCAAGCAGCTCGAGCGCGTGCTGTATTTCGAAGCCTATATCGTGATCGAGCCCGGCGTGACCCCGCTCGAGCGCTTCCAGCTGCTGACCGAGGACGAGCTCCTCGAGGCGCAGGACGAATATGGTGAAGACGCCTTCACTGCCGGCATCGGCGCCGAAGCGGTCCGCATCATGCTCGAGCAGCTCGACCTGGTCGGCGAGCGCGAGCAGCTGCTCCAGGAACTGGCGACGACCAAGTCGGAGCTGAAGCCCAAGAAGATCATCAAGCGCCTGAAGGTCGTCGAGAGCTTCATCGATTCGGGCAACCGCCCCGAATGGATGATCCTCGAGGTCGTGCCGGTCATCCCGCCCGAACTGCGCCCGCTGGTGCCGCTCGACGGTGGCCGCTTCGCGACGTCGGATCTCAACGATTTGTACCGCCGCGTGATCAACCGCAACAACCGCCTCAAGCGGCTGATGGAGCTGCGCGCGCCGGACATCATCGTCCGCAACGAAAAGCGCATGCTGCAGGAAGCCGTCGACGCCTTGTTCGACAATGGCCGTCGCGGCCGCACGATCACCGGCGCCAACAAGCGTCCGCTGAAGTCGCTGTCCGACATGCTCAAGGGCAAGCAGGGCCGCTTCCGTCAGAACCTGCTCGGCAAGCGCGTCGACTATTCGGGCCGTTCGGTCATCGTGACCGGTCCGGAGCTCAAGCTGCACCAATGCGGCCTGCCCAAGAAGATGGCGCTCGAGCTGTTCAAGCCGTTCATCTATGCGCGCCTAGACGCCAAGGGTCTGTCGATGACCCTGAAGCAGGCCAAGAAGTGGGTCGAGAAGGAGCGCAAGGAAGTCTGGGATATCCTGGACGAGGTGATCCGCGAGCACCCCGTGCTGCTCAACCGCGCGCCGACGCTCCACCGCCTGGGCATCCAGGCGTTCGAGCCGGTGCTGATCGAGGGCAAGGCGATCCAGCTTCACCCGCTGGTCTGCTCGGCGTTCAACGCCGACTTCGACGGCGACCAGATGGCCGTGCACGTCCCGCTGAGCCTCGAGGCCCAGCTGGAAGCGCGCGTCCTGATGATGTCGACCAACAACATCCTGTCGCCCGCCAACGGCAAGCCGATCATCGTGCCGTCGCAGGACATGGTGCTGGGTCTCTATTACCTGTCGATGCTCAAGGAAAACGAGCCCGGCGAAGGTATGTTGATGTCCGACATGGCCGAAGTGCACCAGGCGCTCGAAGCCGGCGCGGTGACTTTGCACACCAAGGTCATCAGCCGCGTCCCGCAGACCGATGAGGACGGCAAGACGTACCTCAAGCGGTTCGAGACCACGCCGGGCCGCATGCTGCTCGGCGAGTGCCTGCCCAAGTCGCACAAGGTGCCGTTCGACACCGTCAATCGCCTGCTGACCAAGAAGGATGTCGGCGACGTGATCGACGAGGTCTATCGTCACACCGGCCAGAAGGAGACCGTGCTGTTCGCCGACGCGATCATGGCGCTGGGCTTCAAGCACGCGTTCAAGGCGGGCATCTCGTTCGGCAAGGACGACATGATCATCGCGCCGGACAAGGACAAACTGGTCGACGAGACGCGCGATCAGGTGAAGGACTTCGAGCAGCAGTATCAGGACGGCCTGATCACGCAGCAGGAGAAGTACAACAAGGTGATCGACGCCTGGTCGCGTTGCGGTGACCAGGTCGCCAACTCGATGATGAACGAGATCAAGGCGGTGAAGAAGGATCCGGTGTCGGGTCGTGAAATGCCGATCAACTCGATCTACATGATGGCGCACTCGGGTGCCCGCGGTTCGCAGGCGCAGATCAAGCAGCTCGCCGGCATGCGCGGCCTGATGGCCAAGCCGTCGGGCGAGATCATCGAGACCCCGATCATCTCGAACTTCAAGGAAGGCCTGACCGTCCTCGAGTACTTCAATTCGACCCACGGCGCCCGCAAGGGCCTCGCGGACACCGCGTTGAAGACCGCCAATTCGGGCTACCTCACCCGCCGCCTGGTCGACGTGTCGCAAGACTGCGTCGTCATGGAGGAGGATTGCGGTACCGAGCGGGCGCTCGAGATGCGCGCGATCCTGCAGGGCGGGTCGACCATCGCCTCGCTCGGCGAGCGCATCCTGGGCCGCACCACGGCCGAGGACGTGGTCGATGCCAAGACTGGCGAAGTCGTCATCCCATCGGGCACGCTGCTCGACGAGGCGGCGGTGGCGAAGATCGAGGCCACCGGCATCCAGGGGATGAAGATCCGCTCGCCGCTGGTCTGCGAAGCCAAGATCGGCGTCTGCGGCAAGTGCTACGGGCGTGACCTCGCCCGCGGTACCCCGGTGAACATCGGCGAAGCGGTCGGCGTCATCGCGGCGCAGTCGATCGGCGAGCCGGGCACGCAGCTGACCATGCGTACGTTCCACATCGGTGGCGCGGCGCAGCTCAACGAAACGTCCAACCTGGAGGCGCATGCCGACGGTACGGTCGAGTTCCGCGACCTGCGTCTGATCGTCGACCAGCGTGGCCGCCGCGTGGTGCTGAGCCGCTCGGGCGAGATCGCGATCAAGGACATGGACGGCCGCGAGCTGTCGGTCGATCGCATCCCGTACGGTGCGTACGTCATGTTCGACGATGGTCACATCGTCAGCAAGGGCGACCGGATGGCCGAGTGGGATCCGTTCACCATGCCGCTGATCACCGAGACCGGCGGTACGGTGAAGTATCAGGACCTCATCGAAGGCAAGACGCTCACCGAACAGGCCGACGAAGCGACGGGCATCACCCAGCGCGTCGTCACCGAGTATCGCGCCGCCACCAAGTCGAAGGAGGATCTCCGTCCGCGCATGACGCTGACGGGCGCCGATACCAACGAAGCCGCGCGCTACATGCTGGCGCCGGGTGCGGTGCTGTCGGTCGAGGACAATGCCACCGTCCAGGCCGGTGACGTGCTTGCCCGTGTCGCTCGCGAGTCCGCCAAGACCCGCGACATCACCGGCGGTCTGCCGCGCGTCGCCGAGCTGTTCGAAGCGCGCAAGCCCAAGGAAAACGCGATCATCGCGAAGGTCTCGGGCCGCGTCGTGTTCGGCAAGGACTACAAGGCCAAGCGCAAGATCGGCATCCAGCCCGAGGACGGCGGCGAGGTCGTGGAGTATCTGATCCCGAAGTCGAAGGTGATCGACGTTCAGGAAGGCGACTACGTCAAGCGTGGCGACAATCTGATCGGCGGCTCGCCCGATCCGCACGACATTCTCGAGGTGCTCGGCATCGAGCCGCTCGCGGAATATCTCGTGTCGGAAATCCAGGAAGTCTATCGACTCCAGGGCGTGAAGATCAACGACAAGCACATCGAGGTGATCGTTCGCCAGATGCTGCAGAAGGTCGAGATCACCGACGGCGGCGACACCACCCTGCTCGCCGGCGAGCAGGTCGATCGCACCGAGATGGACGAGACCAACGAGAAGCTCGCCCCCGGCCAGCAGCCCGCCCAGGGCAAGCCGGTCCTGCTCGGCATCACCAAGGCGTCGCTGCAGACCCGCAGCTTCATCTCGGCGGCGTCGTTCCAGGAGACCACCCGCGTCCTCACCGAGGCGGCGGTCCAGGGCAAGCAGGACACGCTGATCGGCCTCAAGGAGAACGTCATCGTCGGCCGTCTCATCCCCGCCGGTACCGGTGCGGGCATGAACCGCCTGCGCGTGGCGGCCTCCAGCCGCGACGCCGCGCTCCGCGTCCAGCAGCGTGCGCTGCAGGAAGTGCTGATCGCGCCGAACTCGGCGGCGGAAGAGCGTGCGGCCGAAAAGCTGCGTGACGTCGCCGACGATACGGGCAGCGATGCCCTGGCGAGCGTCACGCCGAGCGGCCACGGCACCGACGCCGATGCCGGCGAGTATCTGAACGAGAGCGAGTGATCGCGATCGTCAGCGCTCACCGCTGACCAGAAAGACCGCCGTCCGGAACGATCCGGGCGGCGGTTTTTTGTTGATCCGATATAATTCGATTTCCGTCACTTAGGACCGAATCAGCCGTAAAAAAGCACTGCGTCGCCCTACCCCCACCGTGCTAGCCATGACAGCGAATCCACCGATTCGTTTTAGGGGGGCAAATGGTAGATTATAGCAATGGCGCGACCGCACAGGTCTCGTTCAATGGCGGCCCGGGTGACGATACTTATACCGGGACCCCGGGCGCCGACACGATCAATGGCAATGGCGGTAACGACATACTCGCTGGTGGTGCGGGCGGAGATACGATCGACGGGGGCGATGGCAGCGACGTCCTCTATTCCGGGGACGTCTCACCGCCGTGGCAGCACTCCTATTTCTATATCGCCCCCATCGTGCCGGCGCTCGATACCGGCCGCGAGGTCGACACGCTACGCGGTGGTGCAGGCTATGACACGATCTTCGCCGGCTATGGTGACAACGTCGATGGCGGGGCCGACGGCGCCGGGCTGCTGATAAGTTTTCAGGGTGCGATCTCGGGCGTCAATGCCGACTTCACCTTGCTGTCGACCACGGGGTCGGTGACGATCGGGGGCGGCACGATCACAAACATCACCAATCTGATCTGGATTGATGGTAGCAACTATGACGACGTCATCAACGGCGGCACCTTATACAATAGCGCGCCGGACATTCGCGGCCTGGGTGGCAATGACAAGCTGACTGCCGCCGCGGGCTCCTATAGCAATCTTTATGGTGGTGACGGCAACGACATTCTCATCGGCGGCAATGGCGCCTCTGGTTATTATTACGGCGAGGCCGGCGACGACACCATCACCTCGTCACGATATGCAGACGGGGGTGACGGCAACGACACGTTCTTTGGCGTCGGTTCGATGCACGGCGGTACCGGCAACGATACCTTCAATCTTAATTATACCATGTACCAGAACAACGTAGCTTACGGAAATACCGGCAACGATACAGAGAACGGAGGCGGTTCGAATGACGCGCTGCTTGGCAACGAAGGCGCGGATGTCCTGCGTGGCGGGGACGGTAACGACCGTTTGTTCTCAGCTGGCGTCGACGACGGCAACGACAGCTTCTGGGCCTACGGGTCCAATTATGGGAACCCGCTAGATGAGCTCGATAACGGCACCGAACACGACCAACTATTCGGCGGCACTGGAGACGACCGGTTGTCGATCGGCTACGGCGACACCGCGGACGGGGGCAGCGGTATCAACACCTTGCTTCTGGCGCTCGGTGGCGCGCCTGTCGGTATCACATTAGATGGCGCAAGCATTCTGGGAGGTACCACCTCGCTAGGTGGGGGGACCATCACCAACATCCAGAATGTCGAGGCTATCTGGGGCACGAACTTCGCTGACACGCTGTCGCTGCCAACCCAGGCCTTTACGGGAACGCTTCATGGCGGCGGCGGCGACGACCACCTGAGCGCTGGTGGCAGCGCGACGAGTTTATATGGCGACGCGGGCAACGACACGCTGACGGGCGGCGGCGCTGCCGATCAATTGTATGGGGGCGGTGGTGCCGACACGATCGACGGCGGCGGCGGGGATGATACGATCTATCTGACCGCGGCGTCCGACCTGCAGCCGGGTGAGACGATCAATGGCGGTACAGGAACGGATACGCTCCTGATCCAGGCAAGCGGGAGCTTCGACATTTCGAACGGCGTCACGAACGTCGAAAAGATCGATCGTGGTGACTATACGAACATTAATCTGCTCCTGACCCCGGCACAATTGAGCGCGTTTTCAGTGATCCATGTCGACGCGATCACTTTCACGACCGGGGGTACCGTGTCGCTGACCAGCCAGGACGTTTCTGCATATATATTCAATTTGGCGGCCGCGGGTAACACCCTGGATTTGACCGGCCGCACGACAAACCTCACCAACGGCATCGCCGTGAACGGCGGTGCCGGCGACGACATCATAAGGATGTGGAGCGGCAACGACTGGAACACGCTGAATGGTGGCGACGGCAACGATCAAATCTACGCTGGCGGGGGCAACGACACGGTCGATGGCGGCGCCGGAAATGATCTGCTCGATGGTGGGACTGGGCAGGATCAGCTGACCGGTGGCGCAGGCGACGACACCTATATTCTCGACGATATGGGCGATCTTGTTATCGAACAGTCGAACGGCGGCAATGATACTGTCAAGAGCTCGGTCACCATCGCAGCGAACAGGGCCCTCAACGTCGAGACGTTGATGCTCACGGGGAGCGCGTCAATCGACGCAACAGGCGACGACTTCGCCAACACGATCATTGGCAATTCAGGCGCCAACCACCTGTATGGTAATGGCGGCAGCGACCGCCTGATCGGTGGTGACGGCGCAGATTTCCTTGATGGAGGCGCCGGGATCGACTTGGCCGATTACCACACCGCGACCGCGGGCGTGACCGTCCGGCTGGGTTTGACCGACACCGCGATCGGTACGGCCACGGGTGGCGATCAGCTACGCGGGATCGAGAATGTCACCGGTACCGACTTTGCCGATGTGCTGATCGGCGGCAATGGCGATAACGTGCTGGCCGGCGGCGGCGGGGACGACCGGCTGGAAGGCGGCCTGGGCAACGATCAGCTCATCGGTGGTACCGGAGCGGATGTCATGGTCGGCGGCCTGGGCGATGACCTGTACCGTGTCGACCAGCAGGGCGACTGGGCGTTCGAGAATGCCGGTGAAGGCACCGACGGGGTGATCTCGACGGCGAGCTATTACCTTTACCCAGACATCGAGAACCTGACCCTGGCGTCGGGTGCGGGCAACATCTTCGGCGTCGGTAACGAACTGGCCAACATCATCACCGGAAATGAGGGCGACAATCTCCTCGTGGCGCATGCGGGTGACGACACGGTCCATGGCGGCGCGGGCGCTGACACCATCTATGGCGAGGACGGCAACGACCGGCTCTACGGCGATGCCGCCCACGACTTGGTCGTCGGCGGCGCCGGCGACGACGTGATCGACGGCGGCACGGGTGCCGACGACCTCTTTGGCGGCACTGGCAACGACGTCTTCTATGTCGACCAGCAAGGCGACTGGGTGTACGAGAATGCCGGCGAAGGCACCGACACGGTGATCTCGACCTCCAATTTCTACCTCTCCGCCAATATCGAAAACCTGACCCTGGCATCGGGTGCGGGCAACATCTTGGGCGTCGGAAACGAACTGGCCAACACCATCACCGGCAATGAGGGCGACAATTTCCTCGTGGCGCATGCAGGTGACGACACGGTCCATGGCGGCGCGGGCGCTGACACCATCTATGGCGAGGACGGCAACGACCGACTCTACGGCGATGCCGCCCACGACTTGGTCGTCGGCGGCGCCGGCGACGACGTGATCGACGGCGGCACGGGTGCCGACGACCTCTTTGGCGGCACTGGCAACGACGTCTTCTATGTCGACCAGCAAAACGACTGGGTGTACGAGAATGCCGGCGAAGGCACCGACACGGTGATCTCGACGGCGAGCTACTCCCTTTACGCCAATATCGAGAACCTGACCCTGGCATCGGGTGCCGGCAACATCTTCGGCGTCGGTAACGAACTGGCCAACATCATCACCGGCAATGAATCGGCCAACCTGATCCAGGGAGGCGGCGGCAACGACATCTTGAACGGCAAGGCAGGTAATGACACGCTCAACGGCCAGGCGGGTGCCGATACGTTCGTGTTCGAGCATGGCACCGGGGTCGATACGGTCGGCGACTTCGTCGCCGGCACCGACAAGATCGACCTCACCGCCATCGGCTATAGCTGGCAGCAGGTGCAGAACGCGTTCCACCAGAACGGCGCCGACCTGGCGATCGACCTCGGCAATGGCGACTCCGTCATCCTCCAGGGCGTGACCGCCTCGCAGCTCCAGCAGTCGGACTTCGTCCTCGCCGGCGGCTCGGCCGCGGTCACCACCCTCACCGCTCGCGCCGCGGCTCCGGCAACCTCCGACCTTCAAGCGATCGACCACGGCGCCATGCTCTCCGGGCTGTGGCATGATGGTGGCCATGGACCAGCTCTGATGGCGGCGTTCTAAGCCGCTCCGCACCGCATCAGCCGAAACCACAACCGCCGCCCAGAGCGATCCGGGCGGCGGTTTTACGCTGTAGCGATCGTATGGCAGCTGACAGCGACGCGGCGGTCCTACTTCAATCCTCCCCCGCTAGGGGAGGATCGGACAGCTGCAACCGAGCCTGTTGCCGGTTCGCATCACCGCGCGGCTTTTCGTCGCGTCGCCTGAGACCTGGCAATCGCTCGGCCTTTTGGGCCCATGACGGTCATGTTACGACTTTGCGCAAGATCCGGGACACACGGAGTCGTCAACGGCGGGGATGCCGATCTTCGATTCAGGGGGATTCATGAACTCGTTGTCCAACCGCTCGCTGGCGCACCGTCTGCTTCTGGGCGCCTCACCCGCCTTGCTCATCCTTGCCGCATCACCCGCCATGGCGCGGGCCGACGAGCCCAAAGCGACGCCGGCAGCCGACGCCCCTGCCCCGCAGGACGATGCCGCCAATACTGCGGACAAAGGCCTGGGCGACATCGTCGTCACCGCCACGCGCGTGTCTGAATCGTCGAAGAACGTGCCGGTGGCGGTCACCGCGATCAGCGGCGAAAAGCTTGCCGTGATCAACTCCGGCGGGCTCGACATCCGCTTCCTGTCGTCACGCACGCCGAGCCTCCAGGCGGAATCATCGTTCGGCCGCACCTTTCCGCGCTTCTACATTCGCGGCCTCGGCAACACCGATTTCGACCCCAATGCCGCGCAGCCGGTGTCGGTGGTCTATGACGGCGTCGCGCTCGAAAATGCGATGCTCAAGTCATTCCCGGTGTTCGATCTCAAATCGGTCGAAGTGCTGCGCGGACCGCAGGGCACATTGTTCGGCCGCAACACGCCCGCCGGCGTGATCAAGCTCGATTCAGCCAAGCCGACCGACGACAAGGTCAGCGGCTATGGCAGCGCGAGCTGGGGCACGTTCAACACCGTCAATGCCGAAGCCGCGCTGAACCTGCCGCTCGGCAGCGGCTTCGCTTTCCGCGCATCGGGTCTGCTCCAGCGGCGCGACAATTGGGTGACCAACACCTCGACCACGGGCTTTGCCGACAAGAAGCTGGAGGGGTATCGCGACCTCGCCGGCCGGTTCCAGCTCGGCTATTCGAGCGGCGATTTCAACGCGCTGATCAATTTCCACATCCGCGATCTCGATGGCACGCCGCGCGTGTTCCGCGCCGGCCTGTTCCAGCAGGGCAGCAACGATTTCTCGCCCGGCTTCGACCCGAGCAAGGTCGCGCTCGACGGCTATACCAGCCAGAGCATGACGCAATGGGGCACCAATTTGCGCCTCGACTATCATTTCGAGGGCGCCGGCACGCTCTACTCGGTCACCGCGTACGAGAAGGCCAAGGTCGAGAGCACCGGCGATATCGATGGCGGTAACAATTACGTCTTCCCCGCGCTCGGGCTGAACAACGCGCTGTTCCCGTCGAATACCGGCGGGATCACGCGGCCGGCGGAATTCAGCCAGGAGCTCCGCTTCGTCAGCGACCGTTTCGACGGCTTCCAATTGCAAGGCGGACTCTATTATTTCCATCAGACGCTCAAGTACCACGAATACGACTATAAATTCCCGGCCACCGGCAACCGCGCGGCGGACCTCGACCAGGATCTGTTCCACGACAACAAGAACGAGAATTGGGGCGCGTTCGCCTCGGTCGAATACAAGCCGGTCGACAAGCTGACGTTGCGCGCGGGCGGGCGCTATTCGCACGATCATAAGGAAGACCTGATCACCGGCTATTCGCCCAATCTGTTCGGCGCCGTGCTGCCGAGCCTCGCCAAGGTGAGCGGCGGCGATTTCACCTGGGACGTCAGCGCGACCTATGCCGTGTCGCCGCAGGTCAACCTCTATGCGCGCGCCGCGACCGGCTATCTCGGTCCGGCGATCCAGGACCGCGTGACGTTCGGCAGCCGGCAGACCACTGCGGGCAAGCAGACCACGCTGTCAGGCGAAGCGGGCCTCAAGGGCGAGACCGCGGATCGTACCATCCGTTTCTCGTTCGACGGCTATTGGTGGCGCACCAACGACCTGCAGATCACCGCGGTCGGCGGCTTGTCCAACTCGGCGCACCTGCTCAACGCCAAGCGCGCGATCGGCTATGGCGTCGAGGCCGAGCTCGATATGCGTCCGATCCCGCAGCTGACGCTGACCGCGAGCGGCAGCTACAATTTCACCGAGATCCAGGACCCGAGCATCACCGTGGGCGTGTGCGGCTCGCTGTGCACCGTGACCGATCCGCTGGCGAGCCCGGGCCAGGCGATCATCGACGGCAACCGCCTGCCCCAAGCGCCGCGCTGGGTGGCGAACTGGACCGCGCGCTATTCGATCCCGCTCGGTGATGGCCGCGAAATCTATGCCTATACCGACTGGGCCTATCGCAGCAGCATCAACTACTTCCTCTACGAAGCGAAGGAGTTCCGCGGGCGGCCGATGCTCGAAGGCGGCCTGAAGATCGCCTATTCGACGCCGCGCTACGAAGTGAGCGCGTTCGCACGCAACATCACCAACCAGTTTCGCGCGATCAGCGCGATCGACTTCAACAATCTGACCGGCATGATCAGCGAGCCGCGGATCATCGGCGGCGCCTTCCGCGTGAAGTTCTGACGCGCCCAGGATTGGATCCAATATCCAATATCCAATCGCTGTTTCCGGGGGCGGGCGCTCACAGCTCGCCACCGGTCGGCCAAGGAATCACCGAACGTCGTCCGGAATTTTTCCGGGCGGCGTTCTTTTTTCGGGAATAACCCGCGACATCCCTCCGTCCTGATCCTCGAACCGTAATGGAGCGAGGAAATGGGACACGAAATCGAGCGCCGCGAGGCGTTGAAATGCATGGCCTGGGCGGGCACCGGCGCGCTCTACGCCCTGAGCGGCGGGATCGCCCGCAGCGCGATCCTGGACGGCGCGGGCACCGGCGCCGCACCGGTGGCCGGCTTCACCTTCCTTCAGTTGAGCGACAGCCATATCGGCTTCGACAAGGCGGCCAATCCCGACGCACGCGCGACCTATCGCGAGGCGATCGCCAAGGTGAAGGCGCTGGCGGTCAAGCCCGACTTCATCATCCACACCGGCGACATCACGCAACTGTCCCGCGATAACGAATTCGACGACGCCGACCAGATTCTGCGCGAGACCGGGATTCCGGCTTTCTTCGTGCCGGGCGAGCACGACATGGTCGACGAAGGCGGCGGCAAGGCGTTCCTGACTCGCCACGGCAAGGGCAGCAAGGGCGCCGGCTGGTTCAGCTTCGACCATCAAGGTGTGCATTTCGTCGGGCTGGTCAACGTCGCCGACCTCAAGTCGGGCGGCATGGGCAATCTCGGCACCGCGCAGCTCGCCTGGCTCAAGGCGGACCTGGCCGGCCGCAGCGCGTCGACCCCGATCGTGGTGTTCGCGCATATCCCGCTCTGGACGGTCTATGAACAATGGGGCTGGGGCACGGGTGACGCACAGGCGGCGCTGACGCTGCTCAAGCGCTTCGGCTCGGTGACCATTCTCAACGGCCATATCCACCAGATCGTGCAGAAGGTCGAAGGTCGAATGACCTTCCACACCGCGCGTTCGACCGCTTTCCCGCAGCCGGCGCCCGGCACCGCCCCCTCGCCCGGCCCGCAAGTAGTGCCGCCGGGCCAACTCCGCTCGATGCTCGGCATCACCGACGTGACCTTCCGCCGCGGTGATCAGCGGATCGCGCTGATCGATTCAACTCTCGTCTGAACCTTTGGAGATCCCAGATGCACTCCCGTTTGATGATTGCCGTGCTCATTCCTGTTGCGGCGGTCATGACCTCACTTGCCTCGGGCCGCGCCCATCCCCCTGTCACGGCATCGGCCCGGGGCAAGACCTTGTCTGCCCGTCCCGCGGCACCGACAGCTGCCGCCGGTCCGGTCGCGGTCCATATCTCCAACTTCACGTTCGGCCCGAAAATGGTGACGGTGAAGGTCGGTCAGACCGTCACCTGGACCAATGACGACGACATTCCGCACACCGTGGTCGCGACCGACAAGAGCTTCCGCTCGAAGGTGCTCGACACCGGCCAGTCGTTCAGCTTCACCTTCACCAGGCCGGGCCAGGTCGCCTATTTCTGCTCGCTCCATCCGATGATGACGGGCAAAGTGACCGTCGCGGCGCGCTGAGGCGGAGGACGTAGAGGTGATCGGCGGCTTTCGCCCAAGACTGGTCGGCGGTCGGGATGCGAAACCCGGTCCCGAGCCGCGCTTTCGCGAGTTGATGCTGCCGCACCTCGACGCCGCCTATAATCTGGCCCGCTATCTGACCAGCGACGCCAACCTCGCCGAGGATGTCGTGCAGGAAGCTTTCCTGCGCGCGTTCCGCTCGTTCGAGACCTATCGCGGCGGGCCGCCCCGCGCCTGGCTGTTCGCGATCCTCAGGAATTGCTGGCGCGACCGCGTCGGCGAGCAAATCCGGCGCGAGCGTGTCCTGGTGCCCGACGCGAGCTTGTCCGAGGCGCAGTCCGAGGCGGTTGCCGGAATTCCGGCGGATGGCGATACGCCGGAAGAATCGCTCGCCCGCGCGCGTGAGGTCGATACGGTGCGCGGAGTGATCGCCGCCCTTCCCGAACCGTTTCGCGAAACCCTGATACTGCGCGAGATGGAAGACATGTCGTATCGCGAAATCGCATCGGTGACCGGCGTACCGATCGGCACGGTGATGTCGCGGCTGGCGCGCGCCCGCGAGATGCTGGCGAAGCTGTTGCTTCCAGCGCGCGCCGCCGGGCAACAGGAGCGTCAGGCATGAGCTGTCCCGACCCGATGCTGCTCCACGCGTTGCTCGACGACGAGCTCGACGCCGCCAATGTCGCGGCGGTCGAGGCGCATCTGCGCGCCTGCCCCGATTGCGCTGCCGAGTTCGAGCAATTGAAGCACCTCCATCAGATCGTCGCCGATCCGGCGCTGCGCCACGCCGCGCCCGACGGTCTGCGCGATCGCATCGACGCCGCGCTGCCCGCCACTCACCGCACTGCCAATCCCTGGCCCGCGCGGCTCGGCTGGGGCGCCGGCGGGGCGATCGCCGCAGGCCTGGCTCTGACGCTCGGCATTCCGCAACAATCGGCCACGAATGGGCTCGAGCAGCAGATGGTCGCGAGCCATGTCCGTTCGCTACTCGCCGACCATCTGGTCGATATCCCGACCTCCGACCGTCACGTCGTCAAGCCATGGTTCAACGGCAAGATCGACTTCTCGCCGCCCACCCCTGATCTCAAGGCCGCCGGTTTCCCGCTGGTCGGCGGACGGCTCGATTATATCGGCGGGCGCGTCGTCCCGGCGATCGTCTATCGCCGCAATCTCCACACGATCAACGTCTTCGCCTGGCCGGCGGGCAAGGCGCCGGCTGGCGAGACGATGGCGACCGACGGCTATACGCTCGTCCATTGGCGCCAGGGCGATCTCGATTTCTGGGCGGTGTCGGACGTCGCAGCCGGCGATCTCGACCAGTTTCGCACAGCGTTCGTCGCCGCCACGCGCTGAATTTTTGGCGAAACGGTAAAAAACCAGCCGAGACGGGTTTTCATTCGCAACCCAAGTCCTATCTCCTGCTCGCGGGCGCCGATCGGCAGTCCGTTTCTCTAGGGGAGAATCCAGTGGCTACCGAACTTTACGCTCTTACCGCGCCTGTTTTCGTGCGCGCGCTGACCAATCTCGACAAGATCATCGACAAGGCCCGCGCCTTCGCCGCCGACAAGGGAATCGACGAGCAGGACCTGCTCGATGCCCGGCTGATCGAGGACATGGGCAATTTCATTTCGCAGATCCAGCGCGCGAGCGATTCGGCCAAGGGCTGCATGGTGCGCCTGGGCGGGGTCGAGAACGTCGCGATGGAAGACAATGAGGCGAGCTTCGACGACGTCAAGGCGCGCATCGCGAAGACGATCGACTTCGTGAAGTCGGTGCCCGCCGACGCGATCAACGGCAAGGAAGATGCCGAGGTCGTGCTCAAATTTCCCAATGGCGAGTTCAAGTTCGCCGGGCGCGATTACCTGCTCGGCTTCGTCCATCCGAATTTCTATTTCCACGTCACCACCGCTTATGCGCTGTTGCGCATGAAAGGCGTGCCGATCGGGAAGATGGACTTCCTGGGCGGCGTCTGACCGCCGCGTGAGACGGCTGGCGCCCGCTTGGCGCCGGCCGTCAGTGCCCGAACAACAGCCGGTCGCGTTCGTCCTGGCTGCCCGCTTTGTAAAACCGCTCAAACCAGGCCGGCTTGCCGCTCAGCGCGGTCGGTTTGGCGAGCGCGAGCGGCGCGTGCGCGGCTGGCGACGATCCGCTCGGCGCGATCGCCGCCTCGCTCATCTTGGTGCGGAAATGCAAATGGTCAAACAGTCGCACCGCCTCGATCGCATAGGCGGTCGCGACCGCCGCATCCTCGATCATCACCAGATGATCGCCATTGTCGCTTTCCCCGCTGGGCGACAGGTTGGATGAGCCGGTGAATACCTTGGCGGTGGGTAGGCCGAAATCAGTGACGACGAATTTGTTGTGCAGGTTGATGCCTTTCCCGCCCTGCCATTCGGCACCGAACGGCGGCGGCGCGTTGGCCGCGAGATAGGCGAAGTCGACCACGCCGATCGACCCGTCCGGCTTGTAGACATTGAGCGCGCCGGGCTTGGTCCCGTCGCCTGCCTGGTCGACCACGCCGTAGCTAAATACCGGCCGGCCCGCGAGCCGATCGAGCGCCTTCCTGACTGCCCCGCTCTTGGTCTGGTTGAGGAAGGCGATCGAAAAGAACACCGATGACGTCGCCTGGTCGATCGCCGCGCCCACCGGCGACAGGCCAAGATCATTATGCGGATGCGGCGAGAGTGCGACCTGTATGGTGGGCTTTCCGGGAGTCGCAAAGGCATGCCATTTCTGCGCCATCGGCGATCCGGTGAACGTCTCGGGATCGTGGAACGCCGCCGCGAAATAATCGGCAAACAGTCCGGCAATGCCGGGATCGGTGAACAGCAACGCATTGTTCGCCTGGATGTAGAAGCCGCGATAGCTGAAATTGGTCGAGCCCAGCAGCACACGCTCGGGCGCGCCGTTGCGGTGGATGACGATCACCTTGTTGTGCTGCAGCTTGCCGAAATGCATCCGCCGTACTTGGCCGCCCGAACTGGCCGATAACCGGACGGACGCCTTGCCCTCCGCGCCGTTGGCCTTGTTGTGTTCCTTGGGGCTGTTGTCGATCACCGCACGGAGCCGCGGGCCGAGTTTTTCCAGCCGGTCGACCAGCCAGCCGAGATTGAGGTCGTAGGCGAAGAAGTCGACGGTCAGCGACGGATCGCCCACCGCTTCGTCGACCAGCGACTGCACGATCGCCGCTGCCTCGAACCCCAGCCAGGTATAGGGATTGCCGACCGGATCGGCGGCCGCCGGATCGACCGGCGGGACGAAATCGAGCCCCGCGGCGTTGCTCGCCGGCAGAATGTCGGTGCGGTTGTGGAACTTGTCGCGATAGGCCTGGGACGAGGCGAAATTGCGCGTGAAACCGATGTCGAGAAAGCCGGGATGCGTGATCGGATTGAGGTTGATGTCGGCAACCAATTGCGTGCCGGCGACGAGTTGGCCATCGGCCGGCATGTGCATCTTGGTGACGCGGTAGGTGTAGAGCCCGTCGATCGGGTCGTAGGGAAAATGGACCCAGCGGAATTTCTGGAACGGCGCCTTGGTCGATTCGAACTGGACATCGCCGTCGACCGTGCTGCCCGCCGGATAGGAAAAGGCCAAGCGATTGCGTAGCGGCGAGAATTTGTTGCCGCCGGGATGCTTCACTTCGATCGCGAAACCGACGAAATCGGGTTCCGGCGCGTCGACGTCCATGCCGATCAGGCACATGCGTTCGCCGCGCCACAATTTCAGGTGGAATCCATCCTTGCTGGCGCTGTCCATCGCGTCGCCCCCTGCCAGGTGAGATACGAGCCGTTTTATAGCATCGGACGATGACAGACCCGCGAATTCACGTCCGCATCGGGTCAATCTCCACCATCGTCGTCGCCAGCCGCTCGGCCTGGAGACGATCGTGCGTTACCATCAGGATCGGCAGCTTGAGGCGATCGCGGATATCGAGAATCGCGCGCTCCACCTCAGCGGCTCGCGCGCGGTCGAGTGAGGCGGTCGGTTCGTCGAGCAGCAGGAAGGCGGGATCGCTGAGCAAGGCGCGGCCGATCGCGACACGTTTCGCCTCTCCACCCGACAGCGTCCGCGGCCAGCGGTCGAGCAAATGCGCGATGTCGAGCAACTGGACGACGTCTTCGATCGCCGCCGTCCGTCCCGCGCCGTAGCGCAGGTTCGCCGCCACGCGAAGGTGCGGGAACAACCGCGATTCCTGGAAAACATAGCCTGCGCGGCGGCGTTCTGGCCGCACGTCGATACCCTCGCCGAACAGCTCAACGCCGTCGACGCGGATATGGCCACGATCGGGCCGCAGCAGCCCTGCCACCATGTGGAGCACGCTCGTCTTGCCCGCGCCCGATGGCCCGAACAGCACGGTCAGGCCCTCGCCTGCCTCCAGCCGCAATGCGATCTCGGCATCGCCGAGCCGCTTCGAAACATCGAGATCAAACGCCATGGACCATCGCCGCGCGCATCCGCCGCGCGAGCAGTTCCGAGGCGACCAATGCCGCCAGCGCCACCGCGACCGACAGCGCCGATAGCCTGAGCGCGATCGCGTCGCCGTCGGGACGTTGCAGCGCGGCGTAGATCGCCAGCGGCAAGGTCTGGGTCTGGCCCGGCACGTTCGAGACGAAAGTGATCGTCGCGCCGAATTCGCCGAGCGATCGCGCGAAACCGAGCACGGTGCCGGCCAACAGGCCCGGCAGGCTCAACGGCAGGGTGATCGTCCAGAAGACGCGCCACGGACCCGCGCCCAGCGTCCGCGCTGCGCCTTCGAGTCGGCGATCGACCGCCTCGATCGACAGCCGGATCGCGCGCACCATCAGCGGCAGCGCCATGACCCCGGCGGCGATCGCCGCGCCGGTCCAGCGGAACAGCACGCCATCGCTCAAGAAACCGAGCGGTCCGCCCGGTGCGAAGGCCAGCAGGAGGAACCAGCCGGTGACCACCGGTGGCACAACCAGCGGCAGATAGACGATCGCCTCGATCAGGATCTTGCCCGGGATGCGGCCCCGCGCGAGCAGCCAGGCGATCGCGAAGGCAATCGGCAGCGCCACCAGGGTGGCGGCGAGCCCGACGCGCAACGACAGCGCGACAATCCCCCATTCCTCGGGAGTCAGCGCGGCCTCCCCGGCGCGGCGAAACCGAACCGCGCGAAGATCGCGCGGCCGCGCGGCGACAACAGGAAGCGGCGGAACCCCTCGGCCTCCGGATTGGTCGACCGCGCCAATCGGGCGATCGGATACAGGATCGGCGGATGGCTGGTTGGTGGAAACACGCCGGCCACGCGGACTTTGGACGATGCCTTGGCGTCGGTCAGGTAGACGATCCCGAACGGCGCCGCGCCGCGCTCGACCAGCGCCAATGCGGCTCGAACATTCTCCGCGCGCACCACCTTCGGGGCGACCACGGACCACGCACCGAGCTTCTCTAGCGCCGTCTTGCCATATTTGCCCGCGGGCACGCTGTCGGGGTCGGCCATCGCCAGCCGCCCCGCGCTCAATATCCGCGCAAGCCGGACACCGCCGGTCGGAATCGACGAATGCCGTCCGACGGGCTCGACGATCACCAGTCGATTGCCGACCAGATCGGCGCGCGTCCCCGCAGCGAGCAGGGCCTTGCCCGCGAGCGCGTCCATCCACTCCTCATCGGCCGAGACGAACAAATCGCCCGGCGCGCCGGCTTCGGCCTGGCGCGCCAGGGTCGACGACGCGGCGAACGAGATTACCGGCCGAGGGTGCCCCGCCTTTGTCCAGACATCCGCCGCAGCGGTCAGCGATTCCTGCAGGCTCGCAGCGGCCAGCACGATCGGCGCTCGGGCAGCGGGCGCGGCGCCGATCGACCACGCGGCCAATCCGGCCAGGACGAGACGGCGCGTGAACGACTGCATCATGCCGCCGCGCATACACCGCGCGGCGGACGCCTCAAAGCACGCGATAGGTGGCGATGTCGGCGCGAATACCGTGCGCGGCGAAAAAGGCGTTGCGATCGAACCGCCGCGTCGCCTGGTGGCGCGCGATGGCGGCGGCGACGATGGGGATCACGTCATCGCTTTCCCATTCGGCGACAGTGACGAAATTATATTCGCCCGGTCCACCGACTTGTTCGAGCAAATCGTGACGGACGAAGCCGGGCTGCGTGCGCATCACGGCGTCGGTTTCGTCGACCGCGTCGATGAACGCCTGGCGGGCCGCATCGGGCACGATGAACTTGTCGACGCGATAGAAGGGAGCGGTAGCCATGGATAATGTCTCCTGATGGTCGTGAACTCGGCGCCGAAGCGATTGCCCGCGCCGCGAGACGGGCTTATGCAACCTCAAGCTTGGTTCAGGTCAAGGGACTTTTCGCATGCAGGACATTCCCGCGATGCTGTCGGTCGGCGAGGTCGCTAAGCGGAGCGGCGTCGCGGTATCGACGCTCCATTTCTACGAAGCGAAGGGTCTGATCAGCGCGGAACGTTCGGGCGGCAACCAGCGCCGGTTCCGCCGCGGCGTGCTGCGCCGGGTCGCGGTGATCAAGATCGCGCAACGCACCGGCATTCCGCTCGGCGAGATCAAGGCGGCGCTCGACACGCTCCCAGCCGACCGCCCGGTCTCGGGCGAGGATTGGCGGCGCATGTCGGCGGCATGGCGCGACGATCTCGACCATCGCATCGCGCAGCTCACCGCGTTGCGCGATCAGCTCGGCAGCTGCATCGGCTGCGGCTGTCTGTCGATGGAGGATTGCCCCTTGCGCAACCCGGCGGACCGGCTCGGCAAGGATGCGAGCGGCGCGCGGCTGATCGAACAGGGATCCTAACCCGCCGCTTGCACCCGGCCGGTGCGCTGCAGCTTGCCCCAGCCGACCAGCGGACCGCGCAGCGCCTGGGTGATCGCTTTCAGCACGACGTAATACATCACCTGGCGGTACCCGATCCGCTGTGGGATCAGCAGCCACAGCAACGACCATTTCTCACGGCGTTCGAGCGCGAAGGCGACGATCGCCGACAGCAGGTCGATCGCGGTGAAGATCAGCCAATAGGCCAGCATCTTCTCGATACTGTGCTGCGTCTGATCCCAGCCATGCTGTTCGACGGCGAGCCAGGTCAGCGCGAAGCTGACGATCAGCGCGAGGTCGATGATCGGGCTGATCGCGGCGAGCACGATCTGGAACACGATCGCCTGGGGCAAACCAATCCAGGCGAGGCCACGCGGCTTGCCACGGCCGATGATCGTGCCATGCTTCCACAAACATTGCAGCGTGCCATAGGCCCAGCGGAACCGCTGTTTGGCGAGGCCCTTGAAATTCTCCGGGCTTTCGGTCCAGGCGACGGCAAATTGGTCGTAATGGACTTTCCACCCGGCGCGCTGGATCGCGATCGTCAGATCCTGATCCTCGGCCAGCGTATCGTCGGGATAGCCGCCGACCGATCGGATCGCCTCGAGCCGCCACGCCCCGACCGCGCCCGGCACCACGGTCATGGCGTTGAGGCTGGCAAGCGCGCGACGCTCCAGATTCTGCGCGGTGATGTATTCGAGCGCCTGCCATCTGGTGACCAGATTGACCCGGTTGCCGACCTTGGCATTGCCCGCCACTGCGCCCAGTTTCGGATCGCCGAACCAGCGCGCCAGCCGCGCGATCGTGGTCGGCTCGAACTGGGTGTCGGCGTCAAGCGCGATGACGATCTCGCCGGTCGCGAGTTCGAGGCCCTGGTTGAGCGCGCGCGCCTTGCCGCCATTTTCGAGCGTCAGCAATCGGACGCGGGGATCGCCGGCAAAAGCGTCGCGCACGATCTCGCTGGTGCGGTCCTTCGATCCGTCGTCGATCACGATCACTTCGATCCTGACGTCGGTCGAGGCGAGCACCGTCCGGATCGACCGCTCGATCACCGCTTCCTCGTTATAGGCCGGGATCATCACCGTCACGAAGCGGTCGGGATCGATCGCCGGGAACACCGTCCGCCCCTCGCGCCGCGCCTGGATCAGCGCGAGCGCCGACAGGACCACCGCGCGCAGGATGCCGATCGAGATCGCGAAGAGGAAGATCCAGCCCAACGCGGTGACCACCGCGCCGATCGTGCCGAACAGGAAGAGATCGACCTCCGCCGCGGCACGATCGCCAGGCGAGATCGGCGGCATCGCCTGATCGCGCGACAGGCCGGCGAGCGCCGAGACGGGGACCAAAGTGAACCCCATGGCGCGCAGCTTTTCGATGATGGTCGGCAGTGCCTCGACCGTCTGCTGACGATTGCCGCCCGCGTCGTGGAGCAGCACGATATTGTGGCTGCACTGCGAATCGTCACCCGACGCGCAGCCAGTGCCGCGCTTCGCGACCCCATCGACGACATTGTCGATGATCGCCTGGACGCCCGGCCGCTGCCAGTCCTCGGCGTCGACATGCAGACCGACCGAAATATAGCCGCGCTCCTGCGCGCGATATACCGGCCCGAGTTCGTCCGCCGTGGTCGGCTCCGCATCGCCGAAATAGGGCGCGCGGAACAAGCGCAGCGAGCGCCCGGTAAAGGCCTGGAACAGCCGCTGATTGGCGTTGAGTTCGATATCGGTGTCGGTCGCCGAGGCGCCGGCGAGATTGGGGTGCGTATAGGTGTGGCTGCCCACCTCATGCCCCTCGCGCACGATTCGTTCGAGCAGCCCGCGTTCGGTCAGGCCGTTCTCCCCGACCATGAAGAAGGTCGCCGGCACGTTGTACCGCTTCAGGATGTCGAGAATCTGCGGTGTCCATTGCGGATCGGGGCCGTCGTCGAAGGTCAGCGCAATCTTGTTCGGACTATAGCCGGTCCGCTGGACCTGATATTGGCTGGGCAGCTTCAGGAAATCGACGGCGGTGATGTAGCCGTCGCGCAGGGTCTTTACCTTGCGCTGTCCGGCGGCGGGCGTCGCGCCGACCTTGAGGATTTCGCCGCGGCCCTCGATGTCGACATCGGTACCGTTCGGGATCGATTCGATCACGTTGGCCGGCGGCAGAGTCGGATGCGATCGACCGAAGATCGACCAGATGCCGGGATCTTCGGAGCCCAGCCGCCACAAGGCAATGCCGCCCAGGCCGGCGCGCCGCAAAAAACCGATCTGGTTGTAGGCCGATGCCGCATCGAGGAACCAGACGACGTGCTTCTTGCCGTCTTCCTCATACGAGAAGCCGGAATTGCCACTGGCCGGGTCGAAGCTCGGCATGGCGTCCGAATCGCGCGCGATCTGCCACGCTTCTTCAACCGTGACCGGGTCGGCACCACCAGGATACCAGTTATAACCGTAACTGCCGATCGTCACGACCAGTTTCGACGCCGAGACGCCGCGTGCCGCATCGGCGACGGCGCGCGCGAACCAGGTCTGAGACGCGACCGGCCCGGGATCGCCCGAATTTTCGTGCTCGTCATACGACATCAGGAAGATGCGATCGACGATCTTGGCGTAGGCCGGCAGGTTCCACGACCTGTCCCCGACAGGCACCGCGATCGTTATCAGCCAGCCGTGCCGGTCGAATCGGGTATTCGCCTCGTCGAGGAACGCGAGGTAGTCGCGTTGCGCCGAGGGTGGCAGCTGCTCGAAATCGAACATCGCGCCCGCCGCGCGGTTGGCGAGCAGCCAGGGTTCGAGCTTGTCGAGGAACGCCTTGCGCAGCTTCGGATCGTGAAGCATCGCCGCCATACCCGGACCGTCGAACTGCCCCTGGATCGCGTTCTGGATCATCGGCAGCACCAGCGGACGGCGCGCGGCGCCATTGATCACGGCGCGTCCGGCGGTATCGCTGAACACGGTGATCGTATGCTTCGGCCCAGTGACCGAAACCCAGCCCGGAATCACCCAGTCGAGATCGTTGATATGCCGACGCAGCGATTCGGCGCTCTGCGCATCCCACGGCACGTGGAAGGCGATCGCCAGCGGTACGTTGCCGACGGTCTTGGCTTCCTTCGAACGGGTCTCACCGGTCAGCTTACGCCCATACCAGTCGATCGTGCGGCCGGTGCGTTTGAGCAGGGTGTCGTGCGGCGGCGCCAACCGGTGCAGCGGCCGCTCGGTGTTGATCGGCAGCAACGGTTGCGACGGCACGATCCCGATCGACGCGCCGAACACCACCCCGGACAGTAGCAGCAGCACGATGAACGCCGCGACGCCGAGCGCAAAGCGACGCCGTCGCCGGCCCGAGGGATCATAGAAAATGGGGGCGCCAGCTGCGGTCATCGGATGCGCGTCGTGGCACTCCCCGCGCCCGCCTTCAAGTGGGTGCGTTCGAGCGGCGCGATCGGCCGCTCATTACGCCGCCGCACGCGCGACCGATCGCTCGTACACCGCAAAAAGATCGCGGAAATGCGCGTCCATCAATCGCACTTGCGGTGCCAGCGCCGCGGCACGCCGGCGTTCCTCCTCGAGATCTTCGCCCAGATAGGCCGTCAACCGCTCGCCCAGATCGCGCGCGTCGCACGCGGCATAGCGGATGCCGCATCCCGGCCGATGGTGGTCGGCGGCGCCTCCGCGATCCGGCAGAATCAGCGGCAGGCCGCTTGCCGCGCCCTCTGCCGCGACCATGCAGAACGTCTCTGCCTCGCAACCGTGGATCAGCGCGTCGGCACTGGCCAGCATGCGCGCCAGCCGGGCACGATCGGTGATCGCCGGCGCGACGATGATATGCGGCGACCCGCGCGTCGCGCGAATCACCCGCGCCCGGTCGCGTCCGGCCCCGAACAGGACCAACCCGACGGCATGGTGCGATCCCGCCGCCAGCACCGCCTCACAGATCATCGGCCAGCGCTTCTCGGGCGCCATGCGGCCGAGCCCGACCAGCAGGGTCGCCTCGGGCGGCAGGCCGCATTGTTCGAGCATTTCGCGGCGCAGATCCTCGTCGCGCAGATCGGGCGAAAAGACGTCCGGCTGCACGCCCATCGGGATGGTCTGGGCCTTGGCCACGCCGCCGGCACGCAATCGCTGCGTCAGATCGTCGCTGGCGCTCACCACGAAATCGAACTGGCGATCGAGCCGGCGCAAATGCCGCCAATACCATTCGAGCCGGCGATCGATCGTCGAGATCGAGAACATCCCCTGCAGCCAGCGATAGGGATAGGCCGACAGGAAGTCGCAATGCATGATCAGCGCGCGCGGGGCATCGCCGCGCCACCGCCCGACCATCGCCGCGCTGGTCCAGGGCGAGGCGACCTCGACCAGATCGGGCCGCCACTGGTCGAGCGCGGCATGCAGCCGGTCCTGATCGTCGAAATAATGATAATTGCGATCGAGCGGAAACGGCGCCGCGGCGATCGTCGCGATGATCGCGCCCGGCGCGACTTCCTCGATCCGATCCTCCTCGCCCGGCGCCAGGATGATCATTTCGTGCCCCGCCGCGGGTGCCGCCTGCAGCTTGCGCTCGACATAGGTCTTCACGCCGCCGCCGGCGGGCGTGTAAAAGGCGCAGACATCGACGATGCGCATCAGCGTGCTCCGACGTTCAGGGCTTCGCGCGCCAGGTCAGTGACGGCGAGCGCCGCGCCGATCACGACCTGGCCGGCAAAAAGCACGCCCGCGACCAGGGCGACCGTATCGGCGACGTTGGGAACATCGTGCAGCATGCCGGCGGCAAGGCCGGCGAACACCAGGTCCTTGTTGGGCAGGAACGGCAAACGGGTGACGAACTGGCGCGCCGCCGACAGCAGCAGCCACCAGCCGAGCGACACGCCCGGCATGACCATTGCCCACAGCAATCCGAACATCAGTGTCACCGCGATCGACCGCGCCGTGTGGATCGCCGCGATCCGCCAGAATTGCGCGCGCGACACCGCGAACAAACGGTGGCGGAACAGCATCACCACCATCGAGGAGGCAACCAGGATCACCCCCGACCACAGAACCGGCGCGTTCATCGCGCCAAATTCGAGCGGCCCGGGTACCGCGATCGCTGCCAGCAGCAGAGCCAGGGTGACGATATTGCCGGTCAGCGCCGACAGCACCGCGACGTCGCGCACTGCCCCGAATGGCGAGCCGGGGATCGACGCATTGCGGCGTGCCCAGAGGTAGAATTGCAACTCGCCCGAATAGCCGAACAGCAATTCGTTCGACGCCGACTTGCGGAGCAAGGCGGTGAGCCCACCGATCAGCGGCAACGGCCACAATCCGCGGAAGATGATATAGTCGGCGATCGGCTGGATCGAGAGCAGCAACGCCATGCCCACCCAGAAGCCGGGCGATACCGGCAGCAGCTGGCCGAGCGCGATCAGGTCGGCTCGACCCAAGAAGCGTGCAACGACGAAAATGATCGCGATCGAGAGGATGGGCCCCGTCCAACGAAGCCAGGGGGCAGCGGCGCGATCCCCCGCGCTTCGTGCCCAATCGGCAACCGTGGCGGCCTCCATTCCGCGTACGGCCCGTGACATGTCGTTCATTCGATCGCTACCTTACCCGTCCCTTTCCCGTGTTGGTCTCTGGCCGCTCACGCCCCCATGGCCGGCAAAAGTTCGCTGTACCGGGCAAAACGCGCCCCGCGCGACAAACTGGCAACCGTGCGCGCGATACTGTCCGTCAGTGCCGGTATGTTGGTGTCTCCAGGATGAACGGCAAGGCGCATCCAGGGCCGGCGCGGCAAAGCGGCGCGCGCCACAGCCGCGACCGCCAGCGATGAAGCGATGCGCCAGCGGCTGCGGCTGGCCCAGGTGATCACCGGTCCCTTGGCGACGACCTCACCGGTGGCGGGGCGCCACACCTTCATGTGATCCTCGGCAAGCGCGAACCCTTCCTCGCCCAGCGCGCGCATCGCGCCCTCGCCGTAAAGCCAGGCGGGCGCGATGAATCCGGTCGCCGGCCGGCCGATAATGTCCTCGATGAGCTTCCGCCCCTCGGCCATCCGCGTGCGCGCGGTATCGTGATCGAGGCCGAGGAACTCACCCTCACCCGCGGTCATCCGCTTCGCCTTGAACTTGGCCAGCGCGCCGTCATGCTCACTACGGTCGAGGTGGAACCAGCCATGGACGAACATGTCGACCCCGGCGTCCGACCAGGCACGCAGCCGCGAGGCGAACGGCGTGCCCGCGCGGACGGGGGAATCGCCCCAGTGATCGGGCACGACCAGCATCGCATAGCGTGGCCCGGGCATGTCGCGCGATACGAGGTCGGCAAGCCGATCGACCTTCCCCTCGAACTTGGGGGAGACGTCGTGGATCGAAACCAGCAGGGAGGGTTCTGGGCGGGGCATAGCGGAATGGGTCGCAGCGTCACATCGGGTTGCGCGCCGCTAGGCCCGTTCCGGGCAGACCGCAAGTGCAGGAATGTCGCAGTCTGCCGCCATCATTTGCACGCGGAAAAGCTAAGCGGCGCTGCGCGTCCCGAACCAGAGCACGTGCCGCGGGCCCTTGCCGTTGCTGCGGGCACGGGTCACGACCTCGTCCACGGCGAACCCACATGAGCCGAACTTGCGGGCGAAGCGCGGGTCGGGCGCCGCCGACCAGATCGCCAGGATGCCGCCTGGACGCAGCGCGCGCCATGCCGCTTCCAGCCCGCGTTCCGAATACAGTCGACCGTTGCTCGGGCGGGTCAGCCCGTCGGGGCCATTGTCGACGTCGAGCAGGATGGCGTCGTACTGTCCTTGCCCGTTGTCGATCAGCGCCGCCACGTCGTCGCCGACGACGCTGACGCGCGGATCGTCGAGGCAGCCCGCGGCGAGTTCGGCCATCGGGCCGCGCGCCCAGTCGATGATCTCCGGCACCAGTTCGGCCACCGTCAGCCTGGCATCGGTGCCCAGCGAGCGAAGCGCGGCGCGCAAGGTGAATCCCATGCCATAGCCGCCGATCAGCAGATGCGGCGCCTTGCGGGCACCGAGACGTTCGCACGTCGCGGTCGCCAGCACTTCCTCCGACCCGCTCATCCGGCTGTTCATCAACTCGTTGCGGTCGAGCACGATCATGAAGTCGGCGCCTCGGCGGAACAGGCGCAGTTCGTCGTTAGTGCCCGGGATGCGCGCGACGTCGATCAGTTCGCGGGGGATCATATGGTGTTTTCCTCGTCACCCCGGGCTTGACGGCCGGGATGGATGCACAACCAGCCTCAGCTCTCGTCGCCCATCCTGAGCGCTGCGATGAAGGCTTCCTGCGGAATCTGGACGCTGCCATATTCGCGCATCCGCTTCTTGCCTTCCTTCTGCTTTTCCAGCAGCTTGCGCTTGCGGGTGATGTCGCCGCCATAGCATTTCGCGGTAACGTCCTTGCGCATCGCGGCAATCGTCTCGCGCGCGATGACCTTGCCGCCGATTGCCGCCTGGATCGGAATCTTGAACAAATGGCGCGGGATCAGGTCCTTGAGGCGCTCGCACATGCCGCGTCCGCGGCTTTCGGCGGTCCCGCGATGGACGATCATGCTGAGCGCATCGACCGGCTCGTTATTGACCAGGATCGACATCTTGACGAGGTCGCCCTCGCGATAGCCGATCTGGTGATAGTCGAAGCTGGCATAGCCGCGGCTGATCGATTTCAGGCGATCGTAGAAATCGAACACGACTTCGTTAAGCGGCAGTTCGTAAGTCACCTGCGCGCGGCCGCCGACATAGGTCAGGTTTTTCTGGATGCCGCGGCGATCCTGGCAGAGCTTGAGGATCGAGCCGAGATATTCGTCGGGGCAATAGATCGTCGCCTCGATCCACGGCTCGCTGATCAGCGCGATCTTGTTGGGATCGGGCATGTCGGCCGGGTTGTGCAGCTCGATATGCCCCTGCCCGTGCGTCAGCTCGATCTGGTAGACGACCGACGGCGCGGTGGTGATCAGGTCGAGATCATATTCGCGCGTCAGCCGCTCCTGGATGATCTCCAGATGGAGCAGCCCCAAGAAGCCGCAACGGAAGCCGAAGCCAAGCGCGGCCGAAGTCTCCATCTCGAACGAGAAGCTGGCGTCGTTGAGGCGCAACCTCGAAATGCTCTCACGAAGCTTCTCGAAGTCGTTGGCGTCAACCGGAAACAGTCCGCAGAACACCACCGGCTGGACTTCCTTGAAGCCCGGCAGCGGCGCGGCGGCGGGCCGCTTGGTATCGGTCAGCGTGTCGCCGACGCGCGCCTGGGCGACATCCTTGATCTGCGCGGTGATGAAGCCGATTTCGCCCGGACCGAGATCGGTCAATTGCTCGATCTTGGGCCGGAAACAGCCGACGCGGTCGACCAGATGCTGGGTGCCGGCCTGCATGAACGTGACCTGCTGGCCCTTCTTGAGCACGCCGTCGATCACGCGCACCAGAATGACCACGCCGAGATACGGATCGTACCAGCTGTCGACCAGCATCGCCTTGAGCGGCGCCGAAGCGTCGCCCTTGGGATGCGGGATACGCTGGACCACCGCCTCGAGCACCTCGGCGATGCCGATTCCCGATTTGGCCGAGGTCAGCACCGCGTTCGACGCGTCGAGCCCGATGACCTCCTCGATTTCGAGCTTGACCTTCTCCGGCTCGGCGGCGGGCAAGTCGATCTTGTTGATGACCGGCACGATCTCATGGTCGTGCTCGATCGACTGATAGACGTTGGCGAGCGTCTGCGCCTCGACCCCCTGCGCGGCGTCGACCACCAGCAGCGCGCCTTCGCACGCGGCCAGGCTACGCGAGACCTCGTACGCGAAGTCGACATGGCCGGGCGTGTCCATCAGGTTGAGCGTATAGGTCTCGCCGTCCTGCGCCTTGTAGGACAGACGCACGGTCTGCGCCTTGATGGTGATGCCGCGCTCGCGCTCGATATCCATATTGTCGAGCACCTGCTCGGACATTTCGCGCTCCGACAGCCCGCCGGTCGCCTGGATCAGGCGGTCGGCAAGCGTCGACTTGCCATGGTCGATGTGAGCGATGATCGAGAAGTTGCGGATTTTGTCGAGCGGCGTGGACACGATGATCTTTGCAATGAAGAGGGAGTTGCGGCGCCGATAGCAGGCATGCGGCCAAACGCCAAAGGGCAAGGCCCCCTAAGCGCCCGAGAGCGACTTCTCGGTGCCGAGGATCGCCCGAAGCGCGGTCAGATAGCGTTGCTCCCCCTCTCCGCTGACCATCGTCCAGCGCACGCCGCGACGTTCGAGCACTTCCATCGACAGATCGTAGAAGCGGCGGCGCTTTTCCGGCGTGCCGAACATCCGCGTGCCATCGTCGACCCAGGGAAGGTCGATGTCGAACAGCAGATAGAGATCGGCGAAGCCGTTCCACGAATCGAACCATTGGTCGTGCCGTCCGAACAGCATCTCCGCCCATACCTCGGTCATCAGCGGATCGGTATCGAGGATGACCGGAGTCCGCCCGCTGGCGATCGCCTGGCGCGTCTGGGCGTCGTGCGCCTGCGCGATCGCGACCAGATCGGCCATCGTCCAGTTGGTGCCGAACGCCTCGGTATAGGTGCGGCCATATTCGACCACGCAGGCCGAGCCGAAATGGCGCGCCAATTCGGGCGCCATCGTGGACTTGCCGGTGCTTTCGGGACCGTGGAGACAGATCGAGCGTATCTTCATGCCGCGGCCCCTTGCCGCGCCATCCGCCAGCGCGCCAGCCCCCAGATCGAAATGCCCAGCAACAGGACATAGAGCGCCGTGGTGATCCACAGCCCCTTGGCCGCGTAGAGCCCGATCGAGAGGATATTGGCGGCGATCCACAGCCACCAATTTTCCAGCTTGCGCACCGACATCAGGATCTGCGCGGCGACGCTGGTCATCGCGACCGACGCATCCCACCAAGGCAGCGCGGCGTCGGTGAAGCGGTGCATCAGCCAGCCCCAGCCCGCGATCGCGGTCAGGATGCCGGCGAGCCAACCGAGCCGCGCGCTCGCCGTCAGCCGCTCGACCACCACATCGCCAGCGTCGATCTGCGAGCGGCGCCATTGCCGCCAGCCATAGAGCTGAACGATCAGGAAAAAGACCTGAAGCAGCGTGTCGCTGTACAGCTTGGCGCGAAAGAACACCGCGCCGTAAATCACGACTCCGGCGATCCCGAACGCGTAGTTCCAGATGTTGCGACGCGCGACCAGCCAGACATTGGCGAGGATCAACAGCGCGGCGACGCCCTCGATCGGCGACATCTCGCTCAGGAATTCGCGGACGATACCGAGCGATGCCATCGCCCCGACGATAACGCGACCCACGCCGTCGGCAAGGATTTCCGCACCGTTCGGGCCGTCCGTCCACGCAGGCGTGTGGCGAAAAACACCTATTTCAGATCCTTACGCTCTGCTAGATATCATCCAGGATGCAGGGCGGGTCGCATCTCCCGCATCGACACGTACGCGCTACGGCAATGGCCGGACGCGCACGAACTGGGTCATCCGCGCCGGACCGCTCGAGGAGCACCGGCGCTTGGGGAGGTTTAGATGCGTAAGTTGATGATAGCGGCCGCTGCCGCCGCGATGGCGTTTTCCATTTCGCCGGCATTCGCCGGACCCGACAAATCGTCGGGCCGCAAGGACCAGGATCGCGGCATGCGCGAAATGCCGCATTGCGCCAAGCCGCTCGGCACGATCGCGATGGTCGAGCCGGAAAATCAATGGTGGCGCCAGTACAGCCTGGGCAGCCCCGAGGCGATCATCAAGGTGTTCGTCCAGGAATCGAACTGCTTCACCTTGGTCAATCGCGGCCGATCGATGCAGAGCCGCGCGATGGAGCGCGCCCTGGCCGATAATGGCGAACTTCAGCGCGGATCGAACATGGGCAAGGGCCAAGTCCGCGCGGCCGATTTCCTGCTCGAGCCCAATATCGTCACGACGAACGACAATTCGGGCGGCAGCAATGTCGGCGGCGCGATCGGTGGCGTGCTGAGCCGCTTCGGCGGCGGCGGCGCTAACGTGATCGGCTCGCTCGCCGGCGGCATCAACATCAAGAAGGGTGAAGCCAACGTCACCCTGTCGGTGGTCGATTCGCGCACTACCGAAGAGCGTGTCGTCGAAGGCTATTACCGCAAGACCGATGTCGGCTTCAGCGCGTCGACCAGCGCGAGCTGGTGGGGCGGCTTCGCCGGGGCCGGCGGCGGCGGCTATCAGAACACGCAGATCGGGCAGGTCATCGTGCTCGCCTATCTCGACGCCTACATCAAGATGGTCGACCAACTCGGCGGCCGATAACCGCGACACGATGGATCTATTGTCCCTCTCCCGCTTGCGGGAGAGGGAGGGGCCCGCGAAGCGGGAGGGTGAGGGTCTCCTTGCTTCTTCTGTTTCGACAAACGCCTGTAAGAAGAAAGAAGACCCTCACCCAACCCTCTCCCGCAAGCGGGAGAGGGCTAGTGCAACTTCAGCCCTCCGAGCGCGACCAAGGCGTTGCCGATGGCGGACACACGCCCTAAGCATCCCCTCCTGACCTATCAGGAGGGGACATGCGTCACGTTGCGATCGTCGGATCGGGTCCCGCCGGCTATTACACCGCCGAAGCGTGCCAGAAGCAGTTCGGCGACCAGGTCCGCGTCGATATCATCGACCGCCTCCCCGTCCCCTATGGCCTGATCCGCACCGGCGTCGCGCCCGACCATCAATCGATCAAGGGCGTGTCGCGTCGCTACGAAGCGACCGCGCTGTCGGACAATGTCCGCTTCGTCGGCAATGTGACCGTGGGCACGGACGTCACGATCGCCGAGCTCGTCAACCTCTACGATGCCGTCGTCCTTGCCACCGGCGCGCCGGCTGACCGTGCGCTCGGCATTCCCGGCGACGATTTGCCCGGCGTGGTCGGATCGGCGGCATTCGTCGGCTGGTATAACGGCCATCCCGATTTCGCCGATTTGGCGCCCGTTCTCAGCGGCCCCGGCGCGGTGATCGTCGGCGCGGGCAATGTCGCGCTCGACGTCGCGCGCGTGCTGGCCAAGACCGGCGCCGAGTTCACGGGATCGGATATCGTCGGCCATGCGCTCGATTTGCTCGACGGCGCTACGCACGAGCGGATCACTATCCTGGCGCGGCGCGGTCCGCACCAGATCGCGATGACGCCAAAGGAGCTGGGCGAGCTCGGTCATCTCGAGCGCGCCGTGCCGCATGTCGATCCGGCCGACCTGCCGCCTGAGGCGGACGATGCCCCGCTCGACCCGGGGCTGCGCAAGTCGGTCAGCCATTTGCGCAATTTCGCGATGCTCGACGTGGCGAAGCCGATCACCATCGAATTCGACTTCTACGCAATGCCAGTCGCGATCGAGGGCGATGGCAAAGTCGAACGCGTGATCGTCGAACGCACCGCGATCGATGCCGAGGGCCGCGCCAATGGCACCGGCGAGACCTATGTGATCCCTGCCGCTTTGGTGGTGAGTTGCATCGGCTATCGCACTCCGCCGATCGAGGGCGTGCCGTATGACGCCAAGCTCGGCCGCTTCGCCAATGACGAAGGACGGATCGCGCCGGGTCTATACGCAGTCGGCTGGGCGCGGCGCGGGCCGACCGGGACGATCGGCACCAACCGCCCCGACGGGTTCATGATCGCCGAACAGATCGCCGCCGACACGCCCGACGATTACGGCAAGGAAGGCCGCGCCGGGCTCGACCTGCTGTTGCGTGACCGCAACGTCGACGTCGTGACCTTCCGCGACTGGCAGAAGATCGAGGCGGCCGAGATCGCCGCGGCGCGCGACGGGTCGCCACGCGAGAAGTTCACCAGCATCGACGCGATGCTCGCGGCGCGCGGGGTCTGATCCGCTCGTCATCCCGGCCCTGTGCCGGGATCCAACGGGCCGCAAGCGCCGGACAAGAAGCTTTCGCGTCGCGCTCGCGGCACGGTGGATGCCGGAACGAGCCCGGCATGACGATCGAGAGTTACGATGCCCGCGCAACCCAGCCAACGCAGGCTTGCGCGACTCCCCCGGCATGGTTATAGGCGCCCCCTCGCACGGCCGGGCTCGCCCGGAATTGCGCCGGTCGGGGAATAGCTCAGCCTGGTAGAGCACTGCCTTCGGGAGGCAGGGGCCGGAGGTTCGAATCCTCTTTCCCCGACCATTTTCCCGGTAAGAGCGAACGTCCGGGGGACGTCCGCCCGGGAAAATCCCGAGCGACAGCGAGGGCAGGAAGCCCGTCCTCCTCGACTTTCTGATACCAGCACAAAGAAAACGCCGGGACGTCTCCGCCCCGGCGTCGCAGTTTTCAGGCCCTCCCCTGAACCTTATTCATAACGCAACGCCTTGATCGGACTTGCCTGGGCGACACGCACGGCATGCCCCGCGATCGTCCCCGCAGCGATGATTACCGCCAGCAACCCCGCCTCGACGAACGGCAGCGGCGTCAGCGTCACTCGCGTATCGAATCCGTTGAGCCAGCCGCGCATCAGCCACCAGGCGATCGGCCAGGCGACGAGGTTGGCGATCAGCACCGGCCGGCTGAATTGCCAGACCAGCAACCGCACGATGTCACGGGTGCGCGCGCCGAGCACCTTGCGGATGCCGATCTCCTTGGTGCGCCGTTCTGCGGTGAATGCCGCGAGGCCGAACAGGCCGAGACAGCCGATCGCCACCGCCAGGATCGCGAACATCCCGAACAATTGCGCGCTCTTCTCGTCGATATTGTAGAGGTCGTGGACGATATCCTCGACGTACCTGGCGCTGAGCGGCACGTTGGGCACCGACCGTTTCCAGACGCGCTCGACCGTCGCCCGCGCGGCCTGCGGATCGCCGGTGAAGCGCACCATCATCTGATTGAACGCGCCGCCGGTGACATAATAATAGAGGATCGGCTGGACCGGATCGCGCGCCGATCGATAGCGCACGTCGGAGACCACCCCGACGATCGTCGCCATGACCAGGCCTGCCTCATTGCTGACCATCGGCGCCTGGATCTGTTTGCCCAGCGCCGCTGCTGGTGAGGCGAAACCCAGCCGTGCCACTGCCGATTCCGACAGGATGATATTGGTGCCGCGCGCGACGAGCGCTCGTTCGGCATTGAGGTCGGGCGGGTTGGGTGTGGTCGAATCGTCAAGCGCGACCGCTTCGGAGAAATTGCGGCCGGCGATCACCCGCATTCCCAGCGTGTCGAAGGCATGCGTGTCGACGCCATAGATGCCGAGCGTCACCGGCTTGCCGCCGGGCAGATTGACGTCGGTGGTGGAATTGTTGCCCGACGCGATGCCCAGAGACACGCGCGCGGCATCGACAATCCCGGGCTGCTTGCGCAATTCCTGAAGCAAGGTGGGCGCCACCGCCTCGACTTGCGCACGCTGGATGCCGTTGAGCTGGAGCAGCCCCTGGCGCTTGTAGCCGGCGTCCACGTTTCGCGCATATTGGGTCTGCGCATAGATCACCGACGTGCAGATGATCAGCCCGATCGACACCGCGAACTGCGCGATCACCAGCAAGCTGCGCAGCCGCCCACTACCCTCCGCATCGGCGGCCGACTTGTTGGCCTTGAGGATGCGCGCGGGCTCGAAACGCGACAGATAGAAAGCGGGGTAGAGTCCGCCCGCCAACCCGACCAGCAAGGTCAGCGCGATCACCGGCAACAACAGGCCCGACATCCCGAAATAGCGGAAAGTCATGTCGGCATCGAGGAAGGCGTTGAGCGGCCGGATGGCGAGTTCGGCCAGCGCCAGCGCGATCAGCATGGCGATTGCCGACACCAGCATCGATTCGCCGACGAACTGGACGATCAACTGGCGCCGGCTGGCGCCCAGCACCTTGCGCAGCGCCACTTCGCGAGCGCGCTGCGAGGCGCGCGCGGTCGCCAGGTTGGTGAAGTTCATGCACGCCATCGCCAGGATCAGCAGCGCGACGACACCGAAAGTCAGCACCGATTGGCGATTGCCGTTGGGCCGACCCTGCCCCTGCCCCTTGCTGAGGTGCAGGTCGCGGACATTGATCAGGTGGAAATTCTCGAACTGGCCCTGATTGGTCACCGGATTGCTGCCGACGTCATCGGGGATGTTGCGCTTTTCCCAGGCCGGGAACTGCGCCTCGATCGTTTTGGGGTCGGTGCCGGGTTTCAGCCGGACATAGATTTCGCCGTTCGACCAACTCCAGAAATTCACCACACCCGGTGTCTTGCGGAAATAGTCGGTCGGATCGACCCGGACGACGGCAGTCATGTCGAAATGGCTGTTCTTGGGCAGGTCCTTGAACACGCCCGTCACACGGTAGTCGGCTGTCATGTCGCCGCTGGCGACCGTGATCGTCTTGCCCAGCGGGTCGCTGTCGCCGAACCGGGCCTCGGCCTCGCTTTCGCTCAGCACGATCGAGTGCGGATCGTCGAGCGCGGTCGCGGCGCTGCCGCGGACGAACGGCGCGCGGACGATGTCGAATAACGGGCCGTCGGTGATGAACGACTTCTTGGCTGCGGTCGGCGTGCCGTCCTGCAGGAAGGTGACGTTCTGCGACGACGCCCACACTACCCGCTCGACCTGCGGAAAATCCTTCTTGAGCGCGCCGCCAGCGACATAAGCGGTCGTCAGCGACAAGCCCGGCTGCTGCCCTTGGGGCGATGGCAGATATTCGGTCGCCAGCTCATAGGTGTTCTCGGCTTCGGGTAGCCAATTGTCATAGCTGAATTCGTACCGGACATAGGTCAGGATCAGCAGGCACGCGGCCAGGCCGATCGCCAGCCCGACGATGTTGATGACGGCATAGACGCGGCTCTTGAGCAAAGCGCGGACGCCGACGGTGAGGTAATTACGCCACATCGGGGCTCTCCTATTCGTACCGCAAAGCGTTGATCGGGTTGGTGCGGGCGACACGGATCGCGTGCCCCGCGACGGTTGCCAGCGCGATGCCGAGCGTCAGCGCGCCGGCGACGGCGAACGGCGTCGGGCCAAGCGCGATCCGTGTATCGAAGCTGTTGAGCCAATCGCGCATCAGCCACCAGGCGACCGGCCAGGCGATCAGATTGGCGATCAGCACCGGCCGGCTGAACTGCCAGACCAGCAGTCGCACGATGTCGAGCGTCCGCGCGCCCAGCACCTTGCGGATGCCGATCTCCTTGGTGCGGCGCGCGGCGGTGAACACGGCGAGCCCGAACAGGCCCAGACAACCGATCACCACTGCGAGGATCGCGAAGGCGGCGAACAGCTGGCCGCGCGCCGCCTCTCGCTCATATTGCTGGCGCACCAGGTCGTCGGCGAAGCTCGCCTTGAACGGCACGTCGGGAATCTGGCGGCGCCACACCTGTTCGATCGCGTCGCGCATCGTCGCCGGCGCCACGCCGGCATAGCGCACCGCGATCTGGCTGAACCCGTTGCGCTGCATGACATAGGCGATCGGTTGCAGCGGCTCGCGCAACGACCGGAAGCGCGCGTCCGACACCACGCCGACGATCGTGCAGGGCACCTGGCCGAATTGGGGAAGCGTGAGATTTGCCGACATCTGCTTGCCGATGGCGGATTTGACGTCGGCGAAACCCAGCCGATGCGCGGCGCTTTCGCTGACGACGACATTGAGGCCACGAGCGACCAGCGCACGTTCGGCATCCGGATTGACCGGATGCGGCGTCGTCGCGTCGTCACGGCCGTAGTTCAGCGAGAAGTCGCGACCCGCCAGGATCCGCATCCCCATCGCCTGGAAAAAGCCTTCCTGAACGCCATAGGTGCCGAGATCGATCGCGGTCGAGCTACCGGCCAGGAAGAACGAGGTGATCGAATTGTTGCCGGGTGCCACCGCGATCTGCGTTCCCGCCGCCGCGCGTACGCCCGGCAGCTTGCGGATCTGTGCCACCAGCGACCAGGCCTGGTCGTCCGTCACGCCACGGAAGGACAAATTCTCGACCTGGAGCAGGCCGTCGCGGCGATAGCCGGCATCGATCGTGCGGGCATAGACCGTCTGGGCGTAGATCACGCTGGTACACACGATCAACGCGATCGACACCGCGAATTGCCCGATCACCAGCACGTTGCGCAGCCGGCCCGAACCCTGCGAGTCCGCGGCCGACTTATTGGCCTTGAGGATCTTCGCCGGCTCGAAGCGCGACAGATAAACCGCGGGGTAGAGCCCACCGATCACCCCGACCAGCAGCACCAGCGCGATGCCCGGCAGCAGGACGCCGCCCAGCCCGAAATAGTGCAACTGGATGTCGGCATCGAGGAAGCGATTGAAGAAGGGCAGGATCAGCTCGACCGCGGTGAACGCGACCAGCAGCGAGATCAGCGAGACCAGTACCGATTCACCGACGAACTGAACGATCAGCTGGCGCCGACTGGCACCGAGCACCTTGCGCAACGCCACTTCGCGGGCGCGCTGCGACGCGCGCGCCGTGGCGAGGTTGACGAAGTTGACGCAGGCCATGCCGAGCACGAGCATCGCGATGATGGCGAAGGTCGTGACCGTGGCAGTGTCGTTGCCCGGCGTCATCGCGCCGTTCTGCGCCTTGCCGAGGTGGATATCGCGCAGGTTGACGAGCTTGTAGTCCTGCCCGTCGCCGGGATTGTAGCGCTGGCCGTTGGTCACCGTATCGGGGATGTTGCGCTTTTTCCACGCCGGGATCTGCGCCCTGATCCCGTCGATATCGGCGCCCGGCCGCAACTTGAAATAATGATAGCCTTCCTGGTCGTCCCAATTGGTCAACGACTGCGTCCGATCGGCGAACTGGACGTCCATGTCGAACCGGGCGACCATTGCGGCGCTGAAGCTGCTGTTCTTGGGGATGTCCTTGAACACGCCGGTGACGCGGTAATCGACGTTGCCCGCATTATCGACGACGGTCAGCGTCTTGCCGATCGGATCGGCAGTGCCGAACCGCCGCCGCGCCTCGCTTTCGCTCAGCACCATCGAATGCGTATCGTTGAGCGCGTTGTGCGCATCACCCTTCACGAACGGCACCTGGATGATGTCGAAAATGTTGCCGTCGACCATCCTGAGCAGGCCCTGCGACGGTTCGCCGTCCTGGATCACGATCGGCGAAAAACCGCGGACGAAAACGACCTTCTCGATCTGCGGGAAATCCTTCGCCAGCGCACGTCCCGCGGCGAGCGAACTCATCTGCAGATACATCTCTTCCCCGCCTTGCGGCGTGGGATGGTAATAGGTCTGCAGCTGGTAGGCCTGATCAGTGCCTTTCAGCCAACCGTCATAGCTCTCCTCGTAGCGGACGTAGAGCAGGATCAGCACGCACGCCGCCAACCCGATGGCGAGGCCGAGGACGTTGATCGCCGCATAGACCCGGCTCTTGAGCAGCGAGCGGATGCCGACAGTGAGGTAGTTGCGCCACATCTGACGTCTCCTATTCGTATCGCAAAGCGTGGATGGGATTGCGGCGCGCGACGCGGATCGCCTGCCCGGCGACCGTCGCGACCGCGATGACGAGGGCCAGGCCGCCGGCAATGAGGAACGGTGTCGGGGTGAGCGCAATGCGCGCATCGAATCCGTTGAGCCAATCGCGCATCACCCACCACGCGGCGGGCCAGGCGATGAGATTGGCGATCAGAACGGGCCGGCTGAACTGCGTGACGAGCAGGCGAACGATGTCGCGGCTTCGTGCGCCCAGAACCTTGCGGATCCCGATCTCCTTCGTGCGGCGCTCGGTGGCGAAGGCGGCGAGGCTGTAGAGGCCGAGACAGGAAATCACGATCGCCAGCAGCGAGAAGCTCGCGAACAATATGGTGCGGGCGCGTTCGGCGGCATAAAGTTCGCGGACGACGTCATCTGTGAAGCGCGCCTCGAACGGGATTTCGGGCTCGAACCGTCGCCATATTTTGGCGAGCGCAGCCATCACCTCGCCGGGACGCGCAGCGGCGTAGCGGACCAGTACCTGATTGGTGAGGCCAGGGTTATAGGCGTAGACGATCGGGTCGACCGCATCGCGGGCGGTACCAAACCGCGTGTCCTCGACCACGCCGGCGATCGTCGCGGGCACCTTAGCCGCTCCGTTGAACCAGACGTCGACGACTTGGCCGATTGCGGCTTGTGGGGCGCGATATCCAAGCTTGGTCGCGGCCGCACGATTGATCACGACGTTGATCCCGCGGGCGGCGAGTTGGGCCGGCGTCTCGTCCGTGATGCGATCGGCGGCCTGGCGGTCGCCGAACATTCGCCCGGCAAGCAGCTTGACGTCCATGGTCGGCAGAAAATCCGCGTCGATATTGTAGACCGCCAGCGAGGCATATTGCGACGCGCCAGGCGTGCGGGCGAGCCAAACCATTTTCTGGGTCTCGCCGGGTACGAGCGCGGTCCGCCCTATCTTGGTCACGCCGGGGATGGCGAGCATCGCCCGTCGCGCGGCGTTATATTCACCGCCCTGGGTATAGCGCCAGGCGTTGGCGATCTGGATCAACCCGTCGCGGCGAAAGCCGGGATCGACCCGCTCTACGAAGCGGGTCTGCGACCTGATCACCACGGTACTGGTCACCAAGCCGATGGCGATGGCGAACTGGACGACGACGAGAGCCATACGCAGCCGTCCACTGCCGGCGGTTTCGGTCGAACCACGATTGCCGTTGAGCACGGTCGCCGGTTTGAACCTGCTCAGATAGAGTGCCGGATATAGCCCGCCGGCTAGGCCGGTAATCGCGAACAATGCCAGTACCGGAAGCAACATGCCGTCCTTGCCCAGATAGCGGAGCTGCATATCGGCCCCCATCGTCTGCGCGACCCACGGCATCGCGAGCTCCGCGATCGCCGTCGCGATCAGGACCGCTACCGCGGCAATCAATACGTTCTCGGCCATGAATTGGGCGATCAGCTCGCGCCGCCGCGCGCCGAGCACCTTGCGCAGCGCCACTTCGCGCGTCCGCTGGAGCGCGCGCGCAGTCGTCAGATTGACGAAGTTCATCACCGCCATGCCGAGCGTCAGCAGCGCGACGACAGCGAACGTGACCAGCGCGCGCGGATCGCCCGCCGGCGTAAGCGCTGCTTCCTGTGCCATACCCAGATGGACGCCGGTGACCGGCTCCAATCGCAGGTCGAACACATCGGCCATGGAAAACTGTTTGCCGTCGATCGTGCCGGTCGGCACGACACGTTTCTCCCAGCCCGGGAGTGCCGCGTTCACCATCGCCGCGTCGGCGCCGGCCCGCAGCTTGACGTAATGAATCTGGTCGAAATTACCCCAGCCGCGGCGCTCGACGGGAATGTCGGCTATATCGCCGCGATACATGACGCCGATACGCAGGCTGGTGTTGCGCGGGAGATCGCGCAGCACGCCGCTCACCTTATAGTCGCGCTTGCCCGGCCCCGCGCCGAGCGTGAAGCGCCTGCCCAGCACGTCGGTGATGCCGAACTGGCGGATCGCCTCCTTCTCGGTCAACACGATCGAATTGGTGTCGGGCAAGGCAGTCGCCGCCGATCCGTAAGCGAACGGCAGACCGAAGACCTTGAAGAAATTGCCATCGACGGTCGTCGCGTCGATGAACACAGGCTGCCCATCGCGTTCGGTCACGGTCTTGCCCGCCGACAGCGAGGTGACCGCTTCGACTTGCGGGAATCCGGCGGTAAGCTGCTCCCCGACCGGGAACGGGCTCCCCTGCGTCCGCACATCGGGCTGGCCGGGCGGACGGATCGTCGTCTGGACCTGGAACAAGCGACCGCTGTCCTTTAGCCAGCCGTCATAGCTCTGCTCGTACCGGATATAGCCGAGGATCAGCACGCAGCCGGCGAGCGCAAGCGCCAAGCCACCGATATTGATCGCGGCATAGACGCGGTTGCGCATCAGGATGCGTATCGCAATCAGCAGATAATGGCCCAGCATCGGTGCCGATCCTCTCCCGCCCCGTTGCCGTTCAGGCCGCGCGGCGGCGTTCCTGGAGGATGCGGCCGTCGAGCATGTTGACGACGCGGCTGGCGTAATCGGCATGCGAGGGCGAGTGCGTGACCATGACGATGGTCGAGCCCTGGGCATTCAGCGTCTGGAGCATCTTCATCACTTCCTCGCCGTGATTGGTGTCGAGGTTGCCGGTCGGTTCGTCGGCCAGGATCAACTTCGGCTCGGCGACGAGGGCGCGGGCGACCGCGACACGCTGTTGCTGACCGCCCGACAATTGGCTGGGGAAATGCCGCGCGCGGTGCGCGATGCCGACGCGGTCCATCACTTCCTCGGTGCGGCGGCGGCGCTCGGCGGCGGGGACCGAGTGATAGAGAAGCGCCAGTTCGACATTCTCGCGCACCGACAATTCGTCGACCAGGTTGAAGCTCTGGAAGATGAAACCGATCGATGCCTTGCGGACGTCGGCGAGCTTCGATTCGGACAGGCCGGCGACTTCCTTGCCGTCGAACACATAGCTGCCGCTGGTCGGGCTATCGAGCATGCCCATCAGGTTGAGCAGGGTCGACTTGCCGCAACCCGACGGGCCCATGATGGCGACGAACTCGCCGGGCATGATGTCGAGGTCGATCGCGTCGAGTGCGGTCGTCTCCACGGTATCGGTACGGTAGGTCCGCGACAGCGCGCGCATGTGCAGCATAGTCTTCACTCCTTCGCGTTCGAAAGGTCGAGCCGATCCTTGTCGGCGAAACCGGTATAGGGGCTGGTGATGACGCGCTCGCCGGCGTCCAGGCCGTCGAGCACTTCGATGAAATCGGGATTGCGGCGACCGAGCCGGACCTGGCGCTTCACTGCGGTGTTGCCGTCGGGCGCGACAACGAAGACATAGGCGCCGCCGCTCTCGTTATAGAAGGCGCCGTTGGGGATCAGCTTGGCCGGCGCCGGATCGCCCAGGGTCAGCTTCGCCTGCAGCGTCTGGCCGCGTTGCACGCCTTGCGGCTCGTCGCCGAGGAATTGCAGATCGACCTGGAATTGGCCGTTCTGCACCTGCGGATAGATTTTCATCACCCGCGCGCGGAACGTCTTGCCGTTCCAGTCGACGCTGGCGGACTGATTGACCTGGACGCGCCCGAGATAGAATTCGTCGACGCCGGCCTGGAGCTTGTTCTTGCCCGGCGAGTCGATCTGGCCGATCCGCTCGCCGCGCTGGAGCGACTGGCCGATCTGGATCGAAAAGCCTGACAGCTTGCCGGTCACCGGCGCCTTGAGATTGAGCGCATCGAGATTGGTGCGGGCGATGCCCAGACCCGCCGACATCGACTTCATCGATGCCTTTTGCTGATCGAGCTGACCCGACTGCAGCCGTTCGTCGCTTGCCTGGCTGCGCTGAAGCACGGCGAGGCGGCGCTGCTGATATTGGTAATTGTCGGTCGTGTCGTTGAATTGCTTGCCCGACACATAACCCTTCGCCGCGAGCGGCGCCTCGCGCTCATATTGGCGGCGCGCGGTGGTGAGCGCGAGCTGGGCATCCAGGATCGCGCGTTCGTTGGCCAATCGGGTCTGCGACAGCGCCAGTTCCTGGCTGCGCATATTGTTGATCTGCTGTTCCACTTCGGTCTGGCGCGCGAGCGTCGAGAGCTGAAGTTCCGCGTTGGACAGCATCGCTATCGGCTGGCCGGCGACGACGTCGGTGCCGTCCTCGACCAGGACCTTGTCGACCCGCCCGCCCTCGATCGAATCGATATAGACGGTGAGCAGTGGCGTGACCTTGGCGCGCAACGGGATGAAATCCTCGAACCGCCCGGTCTGCACGGTAGAGATGGTCAGCCGGTTCTTGGTCACCGTCTGCGATCCCGCGCCGGGCATGAACCACCAGAAGAGCAGGGCCAGCACCAGCAATGCACCGGCGCCGATCGCGATCTTGACGTTGCGCGACAGCCCGCGGCGCTCGACCACCTTGTCCATCTGGCTGCCGCTGACCGCCCGGTCAGTGGTGGCGGACGCCGCCGCCTTCAACGACGCGATATTCACGAACGCTCGCTCCCGATTTGCAGCAGGAATAAAGAGTGTCCGTTTCCGGACACGGGTGTCCGGAAACGGACAGTGTCACTCTGGAGCGAGAAGGCGATCCGGACCGAGGAAATCTGGATCGCGGCGCTCCAGTGCGACGCCGGCTGAAAGAACAGCACCCAGCTCGCGCCGAGTAACACGAGCACCGTGAGGAGTTTGCGGTTGGCTGCCGTGTCTTTCATCGGATCTGTCCACCTTGTTGGTCTGATCCCAGCTCAGCAGGATGCGTGCCAAATGCCTTTTCGCCTCCGAACCCACCTATTGCTCGACGCTGGCACGGAAATTGATTGTCCGTATTCGGACAGTGGCTGTACGGAAGCGGGCAATGGCGACACCGGAATTCGATCTCTGCATCATCGTCGATGACGACGAGGATATCCTGGTGGCGGCGCGGCTTGCGCTGCGTGGGCTGTTTCGCGAACTGATCACTGTGTCGTCGCCCGAGCGCGCGATCGCCGCCACGGCCGGGCGCCAGCCCGACGTCATCCTGCTCGACGCCAATTTCGCCCGCGGCGCGACCGATGCGCGTGAGGGGCTGGCATTGCTCGACCGGCTGCTGACCAACGATCCCGAGGCGATCGTGGTGATGATCACCGCGCACGCCGGGGTGAATGTCGCGGTCGAGGCGATGAAGCGCGGCGCGACCGATTTCGTGTCCAAGCCGTGGGAGAATGAGCGGCTGGTCCAGACGGTGCGGACCGCCGCCGCTTTGCGCCGATCGCGCGGCGCCGCCGACGCGCCGGCGCCAATGCCGGCATCGTCGAGCGCGGCGCGCGGACCGTCGCCATTGATCGGCAGCGCACCATCGATGGCGCGTGTCCATTCGCTGATCGCACGCGCGGCGCCGACCGAAGCGAATGTCCTGGTGCTCGGCGAAAACGGCACCGGCAAGGAACTGGTCGCGCGCGCGCTGCACCAGCAATCGCATCGCGCCGATCGCGAGATGGTGACGGTCGACCTGGGCGCGATCGCGACCGAGTTGATCGATTCCGAACTGTTCGGCCATGTGAAGGGCGCGTTCACCGACGCGCGCACCGATCGCATCGGCCGCATCCAGGCGGCCGATGGCGGCACCCTGTTCCTCGACGAGATCGGCAATCTGCCGCTTCACCTGCAGCCCAAATTGCTGACCGTGCTCGAACAGCGCAAGGTCACCCCGGTCGGTGCGAACCAGCCGGTCCCGGTCGATATCCGGGTGATCGCGGCGACCAACATGACCCCGGCGATGCTGCGCGACGAGCGCCAGTTTCGCCAGGATCTGCTGTTCCGGCTCAACACGGTGGAGATCGACCTGCCCCCGCTGCGCGATCGCCGCGAGGACGTGCCGGCGCTGATCGACCATTATCTCAGCCATTATGCCGAGCGCTACAAACGACCGCGCCCGGACCTGTCTCCGGAAGCGTTGGGCGCGCTGGTCGCGCATGACTGGCCGGGCAATGTCCGCGCGCTGCGCCACGCGGTCGAACGCGCAGTGATCCTGGCGGGCGATGGGCCGCTCGAGGCGGACGCTTTCGCTCTCGCTCCCGCAAGCATGCCGCGGGTCACCGCCGAACCGGTGGTGTCGGACCTCAATCTCGATCGCGTCGAGCGGCGGCTGGTCGAGGAAGCGTTGAAGAAGCACGGCTACAACATCTCGTCTGCCGCGCATGAGCTCGGCCTGTCGCGCGCCGCGCTCTACCGTCGAATGGAGAAGCATGGGCTTTGACCGCCGCTTCGCGCTGACCCTGGTCGGCTGGCTGGTCGCCTGCCTGCTCGCGCTGATCGCGCTGACAGTGGCGATCGCGACGCCCGGTCTCGCCGCGGTCAGGATCGTCGCCGGCTTGCTCGTGCTCGGCATGGTGGGCGGCCTGCTCCACCATATCGACCGCACCAACCGCACCGTCGCGCGCTTCGTCGAAGCCTTGCGTTATGGCGATTTCTCGACCCGGTTCGACGGGCGCGGCGGCGCCGGGTTCGACACGTTGGGCGGTGCGCTCGACGCGGCGATGCGCGGGCTGCAAGCGCAGCGCGATCGCACGGTCGAGGAGTTGCGCTTCCTCGAAGCCTTGACCGACGACGTCCCGGTGGCGCTGCTGACGGTCGATGCCGATCATGGCGTGACATTGGTCAACAAGGCCGCGCGGCGCCTGTTCGCGGCGCATCAGGGCACCCGACCGGAGGATTTCACCATTTATGGTGAAACCTTCGCGTCGCGCCTGGCCGATGGCGCCGCTCCCGCCGCCGAACTGCTGTTACTGCGATCGGCGACCGGGCCGCAGCGCGCGATCGTGCGCAATGCCTCGCTCGAGCGGTTGGGGCTGACGACGCGCGCGATCACGGTCGAGCCCGTGCAGGGCACGCTCGATGCGATCGAGATGGCGGCACAAACCGACCTGGTCCGCGTCCTGACTCACGAAATCCTCAATTCGCTGACGCCGGTGACCTCGCTGGCATCGAGCACCGCGGAGGTCCTGGCCGAGCCGGAGCCCGATCTCGACCTAGCACGCACCGCCGCCGGGACGCTGGCGCGACGGGCCGAGGGGCTCGAATATTTCATCCGCTCCTACCGTGCGGTGGCGCATGTTCCCGACCCGCGCCGCCAGCGGTTCAAGGCGGCGTCCTTCGTGCGCGACCTCGAACGCCTGTTCGCCGCCGAATGGCCCGATATCATGCTCGAGACCGAAGTGACGCCCGACCTCGAACTCGACGCCGATCCCGATCTGCTCGCCCAGGCGCTGATCAACCTGTTGCGCAACGCCGCCCAGGCGACGCGTGAGCGCGACGAGCATCTGCTGGTCGAATTGCGGTTGCTCGGCGACGGCGCGGGGACGCGTATCCTGGTGTCGGACCGCGGTCCGGGTGTGCCGGAGGCGATGCGCAACGATATCTTCCTGCCGTTCTTCACGACGCGGGCCAAAGGAACGGGCGTCGGCCTCAACCTGGTGCGCCAGATCGTGATCGCGCATGGCTGGACGATCGAGGTCGGTGAGGGACCCGAGCAAGGCGCGGAGTTCAGAGTGTTCGTGCGCTGATAGGTTCCGCTAGGAAATGATGTCGGGAAGGAGATTCAGCTCCGGCTCCCCTGCCCCCTCTTCCTCCAGCGTCGCCAAAGTCACCCCCACCAGCCTGATCCCCTCGCGCAGCGGGAACAACGTTGCCACGAGTCGCTCGGCCACCGCGATCAGATCGGCATGATTGGCGATCGCGCCGCTCAACGTCTTGCTCCGCGTGACGATGCGGAAATCGGCGTAGCGGACCTTCACCACCACGGTCTTGCCCGTTGTGCGGGTGCGCTCACACCAGGCCCAGACCTGGTCGGCCATCCGTCGGACCTGTTCAATCACCTGGTCCGGCGTGGTCAGATCCTGTTCGAACGTGGTTTCCGATCCCGAGGATTTGCGCGGCCGGTCGGGTGTGACCTCGCGATCGTCCTCGCCATGCGCGATCTTGTGATACCACAGCCCCGATTTGCCGAAATGCGCCTGGAGGAACGCCGGGTCGCGCTCGCGCAGATCGGCACCGGTGACGATCCCCAGCCGGTTGAGCTTTTCCGCGGTGCGCGGCCCAATGCCGTGGAAGCGCCCGACCTCCAGCCCGGCGACGAAATCCGCCCCGGTTCCGGGCGGGATGACGAATTGACCGTTGGGCTTGTTGTGATCCGAGGCGAGCTTGGCGAGGAACTTATTGTACGAAATGCCCGCAGAGGCAGTCAGCTCTGTCGCCTCGAAGATGCGCGTGCGAATCTCGCGCGCGGTGGCGGTCGCCGAAGGCAGCTCGCGCAGATTGGCGGTGACGTCGAGATAGGCTTCGTCGAGCGACAGCGGCTCGACCAGCGGGGTGTACTCCTCAAAGATGTCGCGGATTTGCCGCGAGACGCTGCGATAGACGTCGAACCGGTGCGGCACGAAGATCAGATCGGGGCATCGGCGCAAGGCGACGACCGAGGGCATCGCCGATCGCACGCCGAACGTGCGCGCCTCATAGCTCGCCGCCGCCACGACGCCTCGCCCGGTCGCCGATCCCACCGCCACCGGCCGCCCGCGCAGCGCCGGATCGTCGCGCTGTTCGACCGAGGCGAAAAAGGCATCCATGTCGATATGGATGATCTTACGTACCACAATGGACGAAATGACGCAGGGTCAGGCCCTTGGCAACTGTTCCCGACCGGCGCAGGATGGTGCCGGCGCTCGCAAAGGGCGCCGTGTCTAGAGGGGGTCGTATGAGGAATAGTCGCTTTGGCAGGGGCTTGAGTGCGATTGCCGCGCTCGCGATGGTTTCGAGTTGTGGTGGCGGTGGCGGTGGATCAGCGAGCGGAACCGGCGGAACCCCGACGCCCACCCCCAGTCCGACACCGACCGCGACTCCAACACCGACCGCCGCTGGCTGCACGTTGCGCGAGCGCCAGGATTGGGCCTTCGCGCAGCTCAAGGAATGGTATCTGTTCCCAGACACGCTGCCCGCCAGCCTCGACCCCACGCCCTATACGTCGGTCGAGGACTATATCGACGCGCTGACCGCGACCGCGCGCGCGCAGCACAAGGATCGATATTTTACCTATCTGACCTCGATCGCGCAGGAAGACGCTTATTACAATTCGGGATCGAGCGCCGGTCTCGGCATCCGTCTGGGCCTGACCAGCAGCAACCGCCTGTTCGTGACCGAAGCGTTCGAGGGCGGAGCCGCGCTCAACGCCGGAATCGATCGCGGTACCGAGATCGTCGCGATCGGCACGAGCAGCGCGAACCTGCGCAACGTCAGCGACATCATGGCGGCGTCCGGCTCCGCGGGGCTGGTCGACGCGCTCGGCCCTGACACCGCCGGCACCTCGCGTGTGCTTCGGATAACGTCGCTGACCGGCACGACCAGCACCGTCACCGTGACCAAGACCGCTTTCGCGCTCGATCCGGTGTCGAGCCGCTATGGCGTCAAGATCATTTCCGATGGCGGACAGCAATTCGGCTATATCAACCTCAGGACCTTCATCAATCCGGCCGAGCAGCCGTTGAAGGACGCTTTCCTGCGGTTCAGGGCGAACGGCATCACCAACATCATCATCGACCTGCGCTACAATGGCGGCGGATTGATTTCGGTCGCCGATCTGATGGGCGATCTGATGGGCGCCAATCGCGCACCGACCGACGTCTGGGAATATATGACCTTCCGTCCTGAGAAATCGGCGCAGAACAGCAACCATACGTTCACGCCGATGTCGCAGTCGATCGCGCCGACCAAGATCGCGTTCATCGGTGGCGGCGGCACCGCGTCGGCGAGCGAACTCGTGATCAATGGCATGGTGCCCTATCTCCACGCCAATGCCGGGCTGATCGGGTCAAACACCTATGGCAAGCCGGTCGGCCAGATCGCGATCGACAAGACCGCGTGCGACGATCGTTTCCGCGTCATCGCCTTCGCGATCCAGAACGCGGCGCATAACGGCGCTTATTATGATGGCCTGGCCAGCTTCATGGAGGCGAGTTGCCAGGCGAGTGACGACATTTCGTATCAGCTGGGCGACCCGAACGAGCAATCGACCCGTCGCGCGCTCGATTATCTGGAAGGCAAGAGCTGTACTGCAATCACCGCGAGTGCCAGCACCAGCACGGCCGGCGGGCCGCCGCATGCAGCCAGGGCCCAGCTGTCGGTGACCGAACAGGCGCGCGAATTGCTGACGCCCGATCGACCGTCGACGCCGCAGCGCGAGGTGCCGGGACTGTTTTAGGATCTGATGGGGACAGGAGGCCCTCGGCGAGCGATCGGGTGGGAGAGGTCGGCAAAAGGTTGCGACGGGCTCGCTACGGCCTAAGTTGGCCGCAATGCCCGAAAGCCAGCCCCCTATCCCCGCCGCGACCCTGATTCTCCTGCGCGATCGCGGCGGCATGCCGCCCGAAATCCTGATGGTCGAACGCGCCAAGGCGATGGTGTTCGCCGGCGGGGCCCTGGTCTTTCCGGGCGGGCGGGTCGATCCGGGCGATCTGGCGCTGGCGGCCGAACTTGGCCGGGACGCCGAGGATGCGCCGGCCCGGATCGCGGCGATCCGCGAAACGATCGAGGAAGCGGGCGTGCCGGTGGGGCTCAGCCCGGTGCCCGACGCCGCGACGCTGATCGCGCTACGCCAGGGCCTCCATGCCGGCGAGGCGTTCGGACTGCTGCTCGATCGCCATGGCCTGTCCATCGATCTCGACGCCCTGACCTGGTTCGCCCGCTGGCTGCCCGCGCACGCCCATATGCGAATCTTCGACACGCGCTTCTATCTCGCCCGCGCACCCGAGAACGCCGCGGCGGCGACGGTGGATGCAACAGAGAATGTGCGTCTGTTCTGGGCGAGCGCGGCGCAAGTGCTCGCCGAGTGCGATGCTGGCCGCGCGACGGTGATCTTCCCGACGCGCCGCAACCTCGAACGGCTGGCGCAATATCACAGCTTCGACGATGCGGTCGCCGCCGCGCACGCCTTTCCGCCGCGTACGATCACGCCGTGGAGCGAAGAGCGGGCGGGCGTGCCGCATCTCTGCATCCCCGACGATCTCGGCTACCCAGTGACGAGCGAAATCCTGCATTCGGCAATGCGGGGATGACACGCCGCCGCAGGCGTCGCGCGCGCCGGGCTCAACGGCGCGGTTGGACCGCGCTCGCCCTTTTCGCCGCATTGTTCGTGCTGGTGCTCGGCGTGCTTCATTTCCGTAATCGGCCGCAGGACCTGCCCTGGACGGCGCTCGATCTTGGGCAACCGGTCGGGCTGTTTACCGGGAGCAAACTCGCCGCGCTCGACGATGACTACCCGCAATGCCGAATGTTGCTGGAGCGTGCTGGCGTGCACTTCGCGGAACTCGAGCCGATCGAGAAAGGGCAATGCGGCTATGCCGATGCGGTGCGGCTTGACCCCGGCGGCGCGCGCGCGATCGGATTCGATCCGGCCAAGCCCGGCATGGCGTGCTCGGTCGCCGCGGCGCTATCGATGTGGGAATGGAATGTCGTCCAGCCGGCCGCGTTGCGCCATTTCGGCAGCCGCGTCGCGAGGTTCGAGCATTTCGGGACATATAATTGCCGCCCGATCGCGGGCAGCACGCATTTGAGCCAGCATTCCTATGCGCGGGCGATCGATATCGCAGGGTTCGTGCTGGCGGACGGGCGGCGGATCACGGTCGCGCGCGATTGGCGGGGAGAGGACGAGAAAGCGGGGTTCCTGCGCGAGGTTCGCGATGGCGCGTGCGGGCTGTTCTCGACCACGCTCTCGCCCGACTATAACGCCGCGCATCACGACCATCTGCATCTCGACGAGCAGCCGCGCGGCGGGTGGCGGGCCTGTCGCTGAGGAGCGTCAGACCCGCCTGGAGGAAGTTCAGTTCGGCAAGGCTGCCGAGGTGTCGACCTTTTCGACCCAGGCCGGGAAGAAGCTCGGCTGGCGGTTCGACCAGCCGGACGCGGTCGCCGCGGCCTCGCTGATCGACTGCAGCAGCTTGCGGCGCAGATCGGGGTGAAGGTGCGGCAATGCCGCCGCCGCGCAGAACGCGCCGGGCAGCCACGGCCGGACCTCGGCACCGATCAGGCGCTCGTAGAGGAAGCGATAGGCCGAAAAGCTGGTCAGCCGCCCCTGCCCCAGGTCGAACGCGCTGACCGTGATCAGCGGCGCCATGAAAATCTCGACCGAGTCGAGCCCGCTATCGTCGGGAACGATCGTGCGAATCTCGTCGAGCCGGTCATAGACCCGCGCCTGGGCGCGAATCGATGCCGCCTCCACCGTATCGCGCGACCAGCGCGACAGCGCGTCCTCACGCTCGAGCCCGACATCCAGGCTGCGGCGCACATAACGCTGCGTCGCTGCTGAAAAGCCCGCGAATTCTTTAATCTCGGCCAATGTCATCGCGCCGTCGGCCGGTCTCTTGCTGGCACTCATCTCGAACACCCCACCCGCTTACCAATGGAAGGGCATCATGCGCTCAGATGGTTAACGCCATGCTTAACGCGTCGTCGCCCTGCGTTAAGCATGGAATCATAGACTGTGTTGCGGCGCAACAAAGTTTGCGACGAAGCGAGCCTGACGCGCAGATCGGTAGGAAAGTGAGGGTTTTGGGCAACGCTTTGTTACGCGACCGGCGTTGGGATCGCCGGTCGCGGAGTTGGCGGATCAGCTGTCCTGCTGCCGCTCCGCCTCTGCGGCTTCGTCGAATCCCGACGATTTGGGTGGCTCACCCTTGTCGCCCGGCTGCGTCGCGGAGGGCGGATCGGAAGCGTCCATCGATTCGTCGAGCCCGCGATCGAGCTGGGCATCTTCGTTCCCGGGATCCTTCTTCAGGCGCTTTTCGATCGATGTGTCCTGGCCGGCGTCCTGGCGCGGGTCCTGTGCGACATGCTCGACGCTGTCGGTCTTGCCGTCGCGCTCGATTGCTTGATTGTCGGTCACGTCACCCTCCTGAAAAAACATTGGCCTGAAAAACATGGGCCTGATGTTACGCAACCAAAACGTATGGGCGACGGGTGATGTTCCAACGAAAAGGCCCGGCAGATCGCTCTGCCGGGCCCGTTTCGTGTGGCTGTCGCCTGCCGATTAGTTGCGGCTCGAACCGAACAACCGGAGGATGAACAGGAACATGTTGACGAAGTCGAGATACAGGCTGGTCGCCGCCATGATCTTGGCGCGGCCTTCTTCCTGCGTCCCGGCGACATAGCTGTACATCGCCTTGGTCCGCTGGGTATCCCACGCCGTCAGGCCGGCGAAGATCAGCACGCCGACAGCGCTAATCACCATGCCGAGCGGCCCGGACTGCACGAACAGGTTGACCAGGCTGGCGACGATCAGGCCGACCAGGCCGACGATCAGGAACGAGCCCATCGCCGTCAGATCACGCTTGGTGGTGTAGCCCCACAGGCTGAGCGCCGCGAAGCCGGCCGCGCTGGCGAAGAACGCCTGCCCGATCGCCAGCGGCGAATAGGCCAGGAAGACCGTCGACAGGCTGAGGCCCATCACGACCGCGAAGCCCCAGAAGGTCGCCTGCAGCGCGCTGTTGCTCATCTGCTTGAAGTTCATGAACAGGATGAAGCCCAGCGGCGCCAGCGTGATCACCCATTTCAGGATACCACCGCCGACGAACACCTGTGCCGCCAACCCGCTCATCGCGAAAGCCATCGCGACGACGCCGGAAAGCAACACAGCCGAGGCCATGTAATTGTACACAGACAGCATGAACGATCGCAGCCCCGCGTCATACGCGGCGCCGCGCGCATCGACCGCCGCACCGAAGGGCGCCATGCCGGAACGGGGATCAGACCAATTGGCCATCGAAAACTCCTTTGCCCGGCCACAACGGCCGGATGGGGCCAATATCGTTGGTCCTGGTGCGCTATTCAAGCGAAACACGACACGCAGCAACATTCGGAAACAATCGGCGAATGGGTTAAGGACGTTTGGCCATGCACCGCCTGTTCGTAGCTCTCCGTCCGCCGCCCGATATTCGCCGCCGCCTGACCGAGCCGATGGGCGGCGTGCCGCAGGCGCGCTGGCAGGATGACGAGCAACTCCATGTGACGATCCGCTATATCGGCGAGGTCGACCGGCCGATGGCCGAGGACGTCGCGCTGGCGCTGGGCCAGGTCCATGCCGCCTCGCCGCGCGTGGCGATCCATGGTGTCGGCGCGTTCGACAAGAAAGGGCGGGTCGATGCTCTGTGGGCGGGCATCGCGCCGCACGACGACTTGGCGCGATTGCACAAGAAAGTCGACCAGGCGCTGGTCCGGCTGGGCCTGGCGCCAGAAGGACGCGCCTATCTGCCGCACGTCACGCTCGCCCGCATTCCGCGCACCGCCGGCGTCGGGCCGGCGATCGAGCGCTGGATCGCCGATCATGCCGCGTTTTCGAGCGATCCGTTCGAGTTCGGGCATTTGACGCTCTACGAAAGCCATCTGACCGGCGAAGGCGCGCGGTACGAGCCGGTAGCGCGCTGGGCATTGGATTGATCCTAGCCCCTCCCCTTCAGGGGAGGGGTTGGGGTGGGGCAGTGCGGCAAGCGACGTTCTCTGCGAGGCATCCCCCACCCCCAACCCCTCCCCTGAAGGGGAGGGGCTTGTATGAACTACCCCTTCGCCAGCACCCCGCAGGCGACCCGCGCGCCGCTATTGCCCGACGGATCGGTCTTGAGGTCGTCGGCCGCCGCGTGAATGACCATCGCCGCGCCATCGGCGTCCATCAGCGCGTCGAAGCTGCCGCCCGCCAGGCGCGTGGTCAGCGTGCCGCGCCCGTCGGCTCCGACCATCAGATTGGGCATGTCGCCTTCGTGCGGCCCCTGCGGGTTCATCGATCCGTGCTTCATGTTGGTCGGGTTCCAATGCCCGCCGGCGCTGGCGAAATCGGGCGCTTCGCATTTGCCGACCGTATGCAGATGCGCGCCATGCATGCCGGGCGGCAGATCGAGCACATCGACCGAGACACTGAGGCCGCCATCGACTTCGCGCACCGTCACCTTGCCGACGTCCTTGCCCGCCGCGGTCATCAGGGTCGCGGTCGCGATCCGCCCCGCCGCCGCGGGCGGAGGCTCGGTGCTCGTCCCGTTTGCCGTGCACCCCGCCAGCATCATCGGTGCAAGCGCCATCATCGCCGCCAGTCCGCGCATCCCGTTTCTCCCTGTGGTCCGATCGCGACAAGTATCGGCGCGGCGCGATTGTTCCGCAAGCGGTGCACGGCGGCGATTTTGCTCGCGGCCGGGCCGCCCCATGCTATCGGAGCAGCGAACAGGGAGGACGAGCTATGCGCGGCAAGTGGTTGCTGTTGCTCACGATCGCGCTGGCGGCATGCGGCCGCGACCAGAACGATCCGCGGCCGCCACGGGTCGATTCGGCGCCGGTGATGCCAAAGCTCGCCTCCACTTTGGTGGTGCCGGTCGACGTGCGGCTCGCCGACCTGGAGAGCGAGCTCAACCGCGCCACGCCGCAGACGCTGTGGTCGATCAACCAGCGCGAGGAGAAATGCGTGCCGGCGCAGCGCCTGACCGCCTGCGCGATCAAGCGCAAGGACGGCAGCTGCCGGATCGGCATCAAGAAGCTGAAGGTCACGCCCGATCTGTCGTGCCGCATCGTCGGCCAGGTCACGCGCGGCCGCATCGCGCTGGGCGGCAGCGGCGGCGATATCGTCATCACCTTGCCGGTTCGCGCCACGGTCAGCGCGCAGGATGTCGGCGGGATCATCAAGCGCGAGACCGCGACCGGCGCCGCCAGCGTCCGCGCGGTGGCCAAGCTCGGCATGACTCGCGCCTGGCAGCCGACCGCGACGGTGCGCATCGCCTATGACTGGACCAACCCGCCCGGGGTCACGATCCTGGGCAAGCGCATCACCTTCGTCAGCAAGGCCGATGCCAAGTTGGCGAGCGTGATCGCCGGGCTGGAACGCAGCCTGCCACAGCAACTCGCCAAGGTTCAGGTGCGCGACAAGGTGGCGGCGGCCTGGCGCGGGGCGTTCAGCACCCTGCTGCTCAATCGCGACAAGCCGCCGGTGTGGATGCGCGTCACCCCGCAGCGGCTGGGCGTGCAGGGCTATAGCGTCCAGGGCCGCAACCTGCTGCTGACCATCGCGGCGGAAGCGAATGCGGAGACCTTTGTCGGGATCAAGCCCGACGCGCCGCCACCCGCGCCGCTACCGCCCGCCTCTCCCCGGATCGGGCAGCGCGGGCTCAGGTTCAACATCCCCGTGCTCGCCGATTATGGCGAGCTGGAGCCGGTGGTCGAACGCGCGCTCGCCAAGCGCGCCGCGCGCGGCATCACCTTGCCCAAGCTCGGCGCGGTCGACGTCAAGTTCGGCGACGTGACGATCTACGCGACCGACAATGGCCGGCTGGCGGTCGGCGTGCCGGTCCGCGCGAAGCTGAAAAGCGGCTATCTGGGCGAGCGGCGCGGCGAGGTCTGGCTGACCGGCCTGCCGTTCAACGAGCCCGATTCCGAAGTGATCCGGGTCGATGCCCTGCAGATCAAGACGCGCAGCGACAGCAAGGCGGTCGACCTGCTGGTCGCGCTATTCACCGACCCCGAGACGATCGGCTCGATCCAGGCCGCGCTGACCGAGAATTTCGCCAAGGATTACGACCATGTCCTGACCGCGGCGCGGCGCGCGCTGGCCGAGCGGCGCCGCCAAGATCGACGAGGTCCATCATGGGCGGATCATGGTGACCGGAGCGGGCCTGTTCCTGGCGGTCGAGGCGCGCGGGGCGGCGAGCGTCCTGTATCGCCCGCGGCGGTGAGTGGGGGCCCAACGGGAGGCAGGCCGAGAAGCTGGAGCCTCAATCCGATGCGGTAGTCCGCCACGGAGTTTGACCGTCATATTATCGGACCGCCACTGACCCTTCCCCGCCGGCCTCGCCGCTAGCCGAAAGCTGCGCGGCCGCCGCCCGGCGCTCCTCCCCGCGGCGCCTAGCGCGCTGGCCGTAGAGGAAGGTCCACAGCGTCAGCGCGCCCATCGTGGCGTAGCCGACGATCGGTCCGACGATCAGATACGTGCGGATGGTCAGCGCGAAGACCAGCGCCACCGACACCGCGACATTGGCGAGCAGGCCCAGGCCCCACACCAACGTCATCACCGTCATCGTCCGGCGGAAACCGGCATGGACCTGGAGCGCCTCGAACTCCTGCGCCTCCCCTTCCGACTTGCGCCGCATGCTCGCCCGCGCGAGTTGGTAGATCAGCGGCTTGCCGATCAGCGCCGAGCCGAGAAAGGCCAGCCCGATGATCCCGGTGACGAGGTTCTCGCGCAGCTGCAGAAACTTGGCCCCGCCGCCGCCGATCATCGCCAGCAGCGACAGCACGATGCCGGCCACCACCAGCACCGACAGCGCATCGACCCGGCGATGGCGCGCGAACTCGATCAGGCTCCACGCGATCGGCGGCGCCGACGAGAGCAGCAATGCGCGCACGTCGCCGAGCGACGCTTCGGCGTAAGAATAGATCACGAACGGCAGGATGAAATTGACTAGCGCCTCGACCAAGACATGGCCGCCGCTGTTGCGGAGATAGGCCAGGATACGCGCGCCCAACCCCATAGTCTCGTCCACTCGCGGCTTCCCTCGCTGTCGGCCGCCAAGGATAGTGCGGCGGGCGGAAGCTGCAAGATCGCGTGCTCCCGGCCGCATGGGCTCGGGCCCAGGGATCGGGTGTGAGGGTTGCGCGGCGCACCTTGCGGCGGGCGGACCGATGCGCTTAGTAACGGTCGTAGAAATCGGGGGATTTGGGAAAATGCGGCGTCTTATCCTGTGCTTGCCAGCGGCTATGTTGCTACTTGCGGCGGACAAGACGCCCGCACCCGACCCAGGGCCCGATCCGACTTGGGAACGCGCGGTCCCGCTCGCCGAGGCGGCGATCAAGAGCGACCTGATCGACCCGTCCTCGGCCCAGTTCGAATGGCCCTATAATTTCAGCAGCGGTTCGCTGAAGGGCCTGCTGACCAAAAGGCGCGCGGGCTGGATAACCTGCGGCTGGGTCAACGCCAAAAATCGCATGGGCGGCTATACCGGCAGGGTTTGGTTTATCGTGGTGATCAATAATGGCGTGGTTACCGACAGTTCGGTCGGCACATCGGACGGCATCGACTATGCAAGTGTGACATGCCCGAACCTGCTCAAGCAGGGTTTCCTGAAGCCGGCGCCGGGGCCAGTGCCGATGGCCGGAGCAACGCCGGCGCCCAGCCCCGAAGCCTTTGCCGCCGCCGCCGATGCGAGTGCGCGCGGCGCGGCGGCGCGCGGTGGGGTCGGCATTTCCTTCGTCCCGACCCCTTATGGGGCGATGATTGCCGCCGTCGCGCCCGGATCGCCCGCGGAAACCGCGCAGCTGAAAGCCGGTGAAATGATCGAGAGCATCAACGGCATTTCGATCAAGGGTTTCGACAGCAGCACGATCATGAAGATGCTGTCCGGCTCGTCGGGCGACGTGGTGTTCGGCGTCGTGGGTGTCGGCCCCGTTACCATAAAGCGGCCCGCGAAATAGCGCTACGTCGTGCGAGCGTGAGGAAAACGGACGGCAGCAGCCGCATGGCGCCGCGATTGAGCCACCGGAGCTCCGGTTGATCAAGGGCGCCCTGTGAGCCTCGGCTGGAGAGCCAATTAGGGCAACTGGCGGGTGCCACCGCAACGAGCGCGGCATCTGGGCACGGGCTTGCAAGCTTCCGCAAACACGGTCAGCCTGCCTGCGGGGAGGACCATCCAATGATCGGCAAATATAGCCTGTTGCAAGTCGCGTTGTTCGGGTTCGGGCTCGTGTCGTGCCTGCTCTATCCGCTGTCGATCGTCTGGCCGTCGGGCTGGTCGTGGCATGAAGGGCCGCCAATGGCATCGCATTATTTCATGATGATCGTCGGCGTGTACGTGACGCTCGGCGTGTTCCTGATGCTCGCGGCGCGCAATCCCGCCGCCAATGCCTCGCTGATCTGGTTCGCCGTGGTGTCGAGCGTGGTGCACGCGCTGATCATGGCGGTGCAGGCGGCCGGCGATCCGATGCAGCACGGCCATCTGGCCGGCGATGTGCCGGCGTTGTTGGTGGGGGCGGTGGTACTTGGGGTGCTGATGGCGGCGCAGCGGCGGCAGCGAAGCGCTTAGCTGCAAGGGAGAGCGGCGCGCTCGCACGGAATTGGTGCATTTAGTAAACTGTCACCGTAATTCAACACTACTATTGCCTACAAGTTTACTAGGCCTAAGTATCAGTCAATATGGTTCCACCGAGGAATGAAGGGACCGGCCTCGCCAAGAGGCTATTAGGGGGGCGCATTGGACAAAATCAAGGAAACCGCCGTCATTCAGGAGGCACGGATATGCCTTTTGGCGGGGGCGCGTGTGGCGAACAGTGCTGACCCATCAGACGCGGTCCTCGTTCTCTTGTCTGCGCCACTGAGCGAGCTTCACGGTTCCATTTTCGAAGTGGGAAGATTGGCCGAATTAGTCGAGCAACAGTTTGGCTGGCAAATACCTCCTGAAACCATCGATTTCTTCGTTCCCAAAATGCGAGGGCTCGGCTGGCTGGAATCCCGTTCCGATTTTCCTTCGCAGGGTCCATTCTATGTCAACCTTCCCGAACCGGCGATCGATGACGACGCGGTCGATACGAAGGCTGCGCTCGCGGAAATGGGGCATAATTTTCAGCAGTTTGCGAAAGACCTATCGCCGCTTACTGTTCTGCCAGGCGACCCGAGCGAGGCTGGCGCTATCCTCCTTAGGTATGTAGTTGACGCCAATCTGCCATTTGCAGACGCAAATGCTAAGGTTCGTACAGATGAAGATTTTATCGCTGCTCGCTACGTCGAGCACGTCAATAAAAACAAACTACCTGCAAAAGAAGCAATGGCCAGTCTCTCTGCTGTAGGATATTTATTCAGAGTTGCAGAAGAAATAGGCCATCCAACACACAAACGGAAGGCAGATCTCAAGCTGATCGTCGACGGCCCTATTCTTCTGGATTACCTCGGATGCTCAGGACCGGTGCGCAGCGACGCGTCTAGAGACATGTTTAACCGACTACGTAAACTTGACGTCTCCACGGTAACTTTTCGACATTGTGTTAATGAAGCACGAGATGCCTTGAGATCAGTTCTGAAGACTAGTCCGAGAGATCGATACGGGCCAACGGGTGAAGCCCTCCGTAAAGGATGGGTGAACGAAAACGCACTACTGAACTTATCGCAGGCGTTCGATATCGCCGTCCGTAATAATGGTGTCGAGATACTTCCAGACGATATTGAATTCATGCCAAATACACATAAGTTTTTTGATACGGAAGAGGCCAAGGAAATTGAACAAATTGTAAATTGGCACGATGGAGAGAATGAGAGCGCAAGATATGCCGACAGCGATACAACTGTATTAACAATACGTAGACGTGCGGGATACAGGACATCGGATATATTTACTTCTAAATACGTCTGCGTAACGACGAATGAGATTTTTGCTGGCGCAATTCGACGCCATTTAATAAATAGTCATTACTATAATTCTAGGCAGGTTTCAGCAATCGTTTCGTTAAAAGAACTTTCTGCGAAACTCTGGCTCGAAATTGGGGAAGCTGACAGAGAGGCGAGGCTATCTCTCCCGAACAGCCAACTGCTTCTGACCTGCGACAGAGCACTTCGCTTCAATCGTAAGGTTGTAGAGAAAGCGCGCGAAGAGCTTAAGAAGGTCAATCCCGATCAGCTCCAACAGTTCGAGCTGCTTCTTGAGGTACCTCGATCGGCGCGAGCGGTGATGGATTTCACGCTTAACAATGAGAAATACGTCACCGGCGGCAACGTCGATAAACTTGTCGAAGCTGCAATCGAAGCGGCTGGCGCGGAAGTTGGCGCTAAAGCTCTTGAGCAGCGCACCAAAGATCGCGAAAAATTTCGCAGGGATTTAGCTGCTGCCGAACTGGCTATCGAGAGAGAGAAACTCATCGCTGAGCAGCATAAGCAGGCCGCTGACGCCGCCCAAGCCGAGAAGCGAGCCTTTGAATTGAGGGCGCAACAAGCGGACCTGTCAATGTTGGAAGCGTTGGGGACAAGAGCTTCAGAGCGATTCGGCACTTCACGAATGTGGATTAGAAGCGCGAGCATTTTTGTCGCCTTGGTACCGCTAGGCATCGCGGTGTGGTCGGTGCTGAGCGATCGCAGCAACACGTTAACCTTAATATTTGCCATACTGGTGGCGGGACTGGGCGCCGCAACCGCGATGGACCGGCCAGGGGCTTGGCTCTCGAAGATTATTCAGCATCGGATTGATATTTGGGCCGAGCGAAAACTTCGCGACATCGGTAGGGATGACCTCGCATCAGTGACTACTCTGGTTTGGACAAATGGCGTGGCTGTCGCCGTTCAGGTCGAAGATCACTGAAGCGAACAGCCGCGAAGGTTATCGCGCTCTTGTTTGCACAGCTACCCACCGGCAAGCCCCGTTGACCGATTGGTCGCATTAAATATTGATGTGATTGCCAAAGACCCGCCGCCTTCGGGCGCAAGCGCGCCTTCTCCACACCCCCACCCCTCCCCCCCCCCCCCCCCCCTGCTATCGGCCCTCGCGACTCACGCATTCGCCCGTCCGGGCGCGCTCGCGCGGGACGCCGGCCTTCTTGGCCTCAGGCGCCCGCCTCCCCGCCGCGCCCATGACCGGCCACACAGGGAAAGGACCCTTTGAATGACCGCCATCGGCCAGGACACGCTCGGTACTCGCGACACGCTCACCGCGGGCGGCAAGAGCTACGATTATTTCTCCCTGGCCAAGGCGAGCGCCAAGCTCGGCGACATTTCCCGCCTGCCCTTTTCGATGAAGGTGCTGCTCGAGAATCTGCTGCGCTTCGAGGACGGCGTCACCGTCACCCCGGAGGATTGCCAGGCGATCGTCGACTGGCAGAAGAACCCGGTCGCTCCCGATCGCGAGATCCAGTACCGCCCGGCGCGCGTGCTGATGCAGGACTTCACCGGCGTGCCCTGCGTGGTCGATCTGGCCGCGATGCGCGACGCGATCACCAAGCTGGGCGGCGACGCGGCCAAGATCAATCCGCAGGTCCCCGTCCATCTGGTCATCGACCATTCGGTCATGGTCGACGAGTTCGGCACGCCCAAGGCGTTCGGCGATAACGTCGACCTGGAATATGCGCGCAATTTCGAGCGCTACGAATTCCTGAAATGGGGATCGAAGGCGCTCGACAATTTCTCGGTGGTGCCGCCGGGCACCGGCATCTGCCACCAGGTGAATTTGGAATATGTCGCGCAGGCGGTGTGGTCGTCCAAGGAAAGCGGCGAGCGCGCCACGGCCGGCGCGACCATCGCCTATCCCGACACCTTGGTCGGCACCGACAGCCACACGACGATGGTCAACGGCCTTGGCGTGCTCGGCTGGGGCGTCGGCGGGATCGAGGCGGAAGCGGCGATGCTCGGCCAGCCGGTGTCGATGCTGATCCCCGAAGTGGTCGGCTTCAAGCTGACCGGCGCGCTCAACGAAGGCATCACCGCGACCGACCTGGTGCTGACGGTCACCCAGATGCTGCGGCAAAAGGGCGTGGTCGGACGGTTCGTCGAATTCTATGGCCCCGGCCTCGACAGCATGACGCTGGCCGACCGCGCGACGATCGCCAACATGGCGCCCGAGTACGGCGCGACCTGCGGCTTCTTCCCGATCGACGACAAGACGCTCGATTACATGCGCCTGACCGGCCGCCCGGACGAGACGATCGCGCTGACCGAGGCCTATGCCAAGGCGCAGGGCATGTGGCGCGACGCGGGCGCCGCCGATCCGATCTTCACCGACTCGCTCGAGCTCGACATGAGCGAAGTCGTCGCCAGCCTGGCCGGGCCGAAGCGCCCGCAGGACCGCGTCAGCCTGAACAAGGTCGACGAAGTGTTCAACGGCGACCTGATCAAGCTCTACAAGAAGGAACGCCCGGCACGCGTCGCGGTCGAGGGCAAGGACCATGATATCGGCGACGGCGACGTCGTCATCGCCGCGATCACCAGTTGCACCAATACCTCCAACCCGTCGGTGCTGGTCGCCGCGGGTCTCGTCGCCCGCAAGGCGCACGCCAAGGGCCTGAAGCCCAAGCCGTGGGTCAAGACCAGCCTGGCGCCCGGGTCGCAGGTGGTGACCGACTATCTGGTCAAGGCGGGACTGCAGGCCGATCTCGACGCGATCGGGTTCAACCTGGTCGGCTATGGCTGCACGACTTGTATCGGCAATTCCGGGCCGCTGGCCGCGCCGATTTCGGCTGCGATCAACGAGAACGACCTGGTCGCCGCCTCTGTCCTGTCGGGCAACCGCAATTTCGAAGGCCGCGTCAGCCCCGACGTGCGCGCCAACTTCCTGGCCTCGCCGCCGCTGGTGGTCGCTTATGCGCTCAAGGGCACGGTGACCGAGGATATGGTCGAAACCCCGATCGGGCAGGACCAGCAGGGCGTCGACGTCTATCTGAAGGACATCTGGCCGACCAATCTGGAAATCGCCGACCTGATGGCGGCGAACATCGACTCCGGCATGTTCAAGCATCGCTATGGCGCGGTCTATGAAGGCGATGCCAAGTGGCGTGAGATCGACGTGCTGGGGTCGGACACCTACACCTGGCGCGCCGGGTCGACCTATATCCACAACCCGCCCTATTTCGACGGCATCACGATGACCCCGGCGCCGGTCGCCGACATCATCGAGGCGCGGCCGCTGGCGATCCTGGGCGATTCGATCACTACCGACCACATCTCCCCGGCCGGATCGATCAAGGCCGACAGCCCGGCGGGCAGCTTCCTGCAGGAGCATCAGGTCAGCCGCAGCGACTTCAACTCGTACGGCGCTCGCCGCGGCAACGACGAAGTGATGGTGCGCGGCACCTTCGCCAATATCCGCATCAAGAACGAGATGGTCCCGGGCGTCGAGGGCGGCATGTCGCGCTATGACGGCCAGGTCCTGCCGATCTATGACGTGGCGATGAAGTTCAAGGCCGATGGCGTGCCGATGGTGATCGTCGCCGGCAAGGAATATGGCACCGGATCGTCGCGCGACTGGGCGGCGAAGGGCACCAATTTGCTCGGCGTGCGCGCGGTCATCACCGAGAGCTTCGAGCGCATCCACCGCTCGAACCTGGTCGGCATGGGCGTGCTGCCGCTGCAATTCGCCGAGGGCGTGACGCGGCAGACTTTGGGCCTGACCGGTGACGAGACCTTCACCATCCGCAACGTCGCCGGCCTGCGCCCGCGCCAGGATGTCGAGGTCGAACTGACCCGCGCGGATGGCACGCAGACGACCTTCACGACGCGGTGCCGGATCGATACGGTCAACGAGCTGGAATATTTCCTCAACGGCGGGATCCTGCAGTACGTGCTGCGCAAGCTGGCGGCGTAAGCCTCTGTTCCCCTCCCGCTCGCGGGAGGGAGCATCAGGTCGCTCGTCCCCCGGACGAGCTGAAACAGCCGGGGGCTGTTTCACCTGATGCTGGGAGGGCATGTGCGGAAGCACCCTCCCAGGCCTACACTTCGTCATGCCGGACTTGGTCCGGCATCCAAGGAGCCGCGAAGGCTTCAGCCTGTGGCGCGTTGGACCCCGGCACAAGGCCGGGGTGACGATGGAATTTGAGGCTGACATTGGAGTGCTCGCTAGCCGCGACACGCCCTCCCCTAGCCCCTCCCGCGAGCGGGAGGGGAATTTCGGCCACCGCACCAACACGTTGCCACACCCCGATCGCCGATTGACGGCGCGCAAGCCCTCCGGCCATAGGCTCGGCTTCCTACCCCTGGAACGGAGACGACGCGGATGGGTGCGATATCGGCGGTCTTCTATTTCCTCAGCCAGCATCCCTTTCTGGCGATGCCGCTCTATCCCCTGGCCGCCTGGGGGATCGGCGCGTTGCTGGCGCGGTTGACGCGACGGGGCGGATGGATGTTCCTGGGCGTGATCGGGCTGATCCTGGCGGCGCTCAGCCCCTTCTTCGGCTCTGCGGTGAACGCGATGTTCCTCAATGCGGTCGGCACCACCGGCACGGCGGTGATCGTCCGTTCGGAGGAAACCAGCTCGACGCTGAACGACAACAATATCTGGTATTACGAGGCCGTCCTGAAGACGGCGGACGGGCGCAACGTCGAAACCAGCTTCGACACCATGTCGGCATCGCTCTATCCCTGGCGCAACGAGATCGCGATTCCGCCGGAAGGCGAGCGGTTCGTCGTCAAATACGTCCCCGGCTTCCCCCGCAATATCGCGATCATGGTCGACCAGTCGCCTTATGGACGCCAGCGCCTGATCGCGGGCGACAGGGAACCGGTAGAGACTGCCGCGGCGAAACTGGCGGCGGCGCCGGACGACCCCAAGTTCCGCGACGACCTAAGGCAGGCGCTCCGGGAGTTCATCGCCCGCCACGCGACCGACGCCGATCCGGCGCTGATCGCGACCTATCGCGCGCGGCTGGCGGCGTTGGATGCGGGATCGGCGACCCAACGGCCGAATTAGCCTGCCAGCGCTTCGCCCTTGCCCCGCTCGCTCGCCTCGCGGCGCGCCCAGGCGATGAACGCTTCCTCATCCATCGGCTGGGCGATGACATAGCCCTGGATGACGTCGCAGCCGATCACGCGCAGCACATCGGCCTGGTCGTCCTGTTCGATCCCTTCGGCGACCGCTTCGCAGCCCAGGCCGTGGATCAGACCGATCACCGATTGCGCGATCAGTCGCGTCTCGCGGCGGGTAGTGACATGTTCGATCAGGCTGCGATCGAGCTTGATGCGATCGATCGGCAATTGGCGCAGGCGCGACAGGCTGGAATGGCCAGTGCCGTAATCGTCGATCGCGATCGTCGCGCCATCGGTGCGCAGCGCGGCGATCGCCTCGATGACGTCTTCCGAACAATGCATTGCCAGCGTCTCGGTAATCTCGAGCTCGAGCAACCGCGCCGGCGCGTTGCTCGCCAGCATGGCTTCGCGCAGGCGGCGGAAGAACATCGCATGGTCGAGCTGGCGCTGGCTGATATTGATCGCCAGCCGCTGTTCGACGCCCAGGTCCGCCCAATGGCGGATCGTCGCGGTGACGCGGCCGATTACCCATTCGCCGATCTCGACGATCAGCCCGGTCTCTTCGGCGCGGGGCAGGAAGCTGCCGGGCAGCTTGACGCCTTCGACCGGGTGCTGCCAGCGCAACAGCGCTTCGGCGGCGACGATGCGGCCGTCGGTCAGCGACACCTGGGGTTGATAGACCAGGGTGAATTGGTCGCGATCGATCGCGGCGCGCAGATCGACTTCGAGCTGGGCGCGGTCGGCGAGTTCGGCGGCCAATTCCTCGGAGAAATTCTCGGCGCGGCCGCGGCCGGTCGCCTTGGCATGGTACATCGCGGCGTCGGCGGCGCGCATCAGGTCGTGCAACGTGGTGCCGTGATCGGGGCGGATCGCGATGCCGATCGACGCGCCGATCTCGATCTCTGCGCCGGCGATGTCGAACGCCTCGGTCAGGGCATACAGCACGCCGCGACCGATCCGCGACGCTTCGCGCGCATCGTCGAGCCGGGGGAAGAACATGGTGAATTCGTCACCCGCCAGACGGCCGATCAGCGGCTTGTCGGTAACCTCACCGATCGAGACGCTGTCGGCGACCGCACGCAGGCGATTGGCGACCATGCCGAGCAGCATGTCGCCGGTGGCATGGCCCATCGTGTCGTTGACCGCCTTGAAACGATCGAGGTCGATGAACAGCAAGGCGGCGATCTGGCCGATCGGCATCTCGGCGAGCTGGCGCTCGGCCGACCGGCGGAAATGGGTGCGGTTGGGCAAGGCGGTGACGGGATCGAACATCGCCAAGCGGTGGACGCTGTCCAGGTTCGCCGCGACTTGCTGGAACAGGCCATGCATCGCCTCCGCCAGATGCGGAACGGAAGCGCCGATATCCTCGGGAATGGGGCTGTCGAGGTCGCCATGCGCGGCCTTGGCAAGGCGGGAGATGGCGGAATCGATCGCTGCCGCGGTCGATGCGATCGCGCGTTCGGCGGCCGCCCAGGACAGCACCGAACAGACGATCGCCGGGATCAGCGCGCGGCTCATCGTATCGGCGCTGAGCTCGCCATGCGACGTCGCCAGCAACGCGAGGATGAACACCACCGCGCCGGCGCACAGTGCGAATACGATCGCCCGGCCTTTCAGCGATGCTGATTCCATTGCGCCCGAACAGTCCCCGTCTGGTGGGCTGTCGAAGCGCCCCCGATGAAGACAACAATGTGACGGGAAAGGGTTAAGAAATTCGTGCCCCGCGGGGTCTGCGCAGCACAATATATAGTGCTCCCGACCCGCCATGGCGCGGGTTGGCGCCTCTCACCGCGGCGATCGAGTCGGCGTGGCGCGAGGCATGCAGCCAGTCGCCCACCGCCGCGCGGATCGCGCCGCGCGCATGCGGCCGCTCGCTGTCGGGCCGCGGCGGTTTTCCGGTGATCAGCAGGATGACGCGGTCGCCGCGCGCGATCGAGCGGCCGAGCGCATCGTCGAGCATGGCATAGGCCGAATTGAGCGTATGGCCATGCAGGTCGACTGTCGCATCGGGCTGGACCATGCCGCGCGACAGCCGCTTGTCCCAGCTGCCGTCGAGCGTGGTGCCCGGGGTAGGTGCAGGTGCGACCTTCTTAAGCCCCTCCCCTTCAGGGGAGGGGTTGGGGTGGGGCCTAGCCACCGGGGAAAGAGCTTGCGGCACCGCCCCACCCCCAACCCCTCCCCTGAAGGGGAGGGGCTTTTCAGGCTTTACCGGCTCGCGGCCCGGCATCGGCTTCACCGTCGCCATCACGCGCGCCCATAGAGCGCGCTCCTCAGCGCTGAGGCGTCGTTCCACCCCCGCCTCCCTGCAGGCGTGCGAGCGTGCCGACCGGCACGAGCACGAACGCGGTACCGCGTCCCGACATGCCGCCGGCGATCGCCTCGGCCTCCTTACCCGCGCCCCAGAAGGTATCGACGCGATTGGCGCCCTTGATCGCGCCGCCGGTATCCTGGGCAATCCACAAACCGGTCGCGTCGGTGCGGTCCATCGACAGGAAGACGGGGGCGCCCATCGGAATGAACTTCGGATCGCTCGCGACCGTCACGCCGCCGGTCACCGGCAAGCCCATCGCGCCAAGTGGCGGGCCGTCGAGCAGGCGGAAGAACACATAACTCTTGTTGGCGCGCATCACCTCGCGCCCTTCGTCTGGATGCGCGCGCAGCCAGGCGACGATGTCCTGCATCGTGGCATGCCCCGGCTGGAGCATGCCGCGGTCACGCATCAGCGCGCCGATCCCGGTATAATCGCGGCCATTCTGGCTGTCGTAACCGATGCGGAAAGTCGAACCGTCAGGCTGGCGCAACTCGCCCGATCCCTGGACCTGGAGGAAGAACAAGGCGACCGGATCGGCCGCCCAGGCAATGATCGGCGCCTGGGTCATCGCGCCGTTCTCGATCTGGGTGCGGTCGTAATAGGGAACGAAATTCTTGCCCTCGACGCGGCCGCGGATCGACTTGCCCTTGAGCGCATCGGAGAATTTGCCGAGGTCGACGTCGATCAGATCGGCCGGGCGGCCGTAGATCGGCACGTCATACCCCTTGCGACGATCGCGCGATCCGGCGATTTCGGGAATGTAATAGCCGGTCGCGAACGCTTTACCGTCGCCGACCTGGATCGCCTCGAAATTGGTCGCGAAGAAATCCATGGCATCGCGGTCGCTGACCGATTGCGCGGCATTGCAGGCGGGTGCCCAGTCGGCGCCACGGGTCAGCCCGGATTGATCGGTACGACGGACCAATTCGCGGCAACTCAGGCGGAACGCGGCGAGCGCGCGGGCGGCGCGTGACTGGCCGATCCCCAGGCTCGACACCGACGGTCCCGCGACGACGCCGGCGCCCGCCGCATTCGCGCCGGCCGGCACGATGGTCGGATTGGCGACCGGCGGCAGCGGCTTGGCGGGAGTCGGTTTGCGGACCGGTGCGGGTACCGACGACGTGGTAGTCGATGGCGGCACAATCCGGCCCCCGCACGCCGCCAAGAGCAACGCGAGGCCCGTCATTACGATCAGCTTGCGCGCGACGGCCATTGCGAAAAACCCCTTTACTCGATTTGGGTATCGCTAATGGCCGGTCGTTCCGCACGAGACAAGCTCGGACGGCGATCGGTCCGGCGAATGCGCTTGAACCCCTCAGGCCTCGTCGGTGTCGGCGAGCTTCCAGTCGGGATCGCCGCTGCGCAGCGGGCGCGTGAAGGTCCAGACGTCATGCGTCTCGACCGCGTCGGTCAGCGACCCGGCGACGACATTGCCGTCGGCATCGCGCGTCACCGCGGCGATATCGGCATCGAACGCGACGGTCACGCGCGCGATCTTGTTGTCGACCGAGGCGTCGGTGATGATCGCGCGTTCGATCGTGACCAGCCGGTTGTCGAGCACGTGCCCGGCCTCCTTGCGCGCCTGGATCGCTTCGACAAAGGCGTCGCGGACATGATCCTCGGTCAGCCAGCCGAGCGTTTCCTCATCGCCCTTCCAGAACGCTTCGAGCACCATGCGATAGGCGTTCTTGGCGCCGTCGAGGAAACCGGCGACATCGAACGAGGGGTCGGCGTGGATCAGCGCGCGCAATCCGCTCTGCGCCGCGCTCTCGATCGTGCGCGGGCCGGCATCGCGGAAGTCGGGACGCGGCTCGGCATTGCGCGCCAAGGTCAGCGGCGGGCCGGGGCGTTCCTCGGCGGGATTGCGCAGCACCGGCTCATGCCCGGTCCGCTTGCCGAGCACGGCATACAGACGCAGGCCCAGGAACAGGGCAACCATGGCAAGGATAACGATATAAACCACCGGGCCTCCAGTTTGACCGCTATGCAACATAGGCACAAGAAACGCGCTATTCAAATGTTCCCGTATGCGACCTGCCGTTGAACTGCCACGATCCCCCTGCTAGTCGCCGCTCACTTCGCGCGAGCCCACGGGCCTGACCCACGCGAAATACCCATTCAAGACGAGAAAGCTACTCATCATGGACGATCAGGACACCTCCGGCGCGACCGACGCCACGCTCCCGAATGGCGCCGACAACGGCCCGGCCATCGGCATGATTTCGCAATATGTGAAGGACCTGTCGTTCGAGAGCCCGACCGCGCCGGCGGTCTTCAGCTCGGAGAATCAGCAGCAGGCGCCGCAGATGGACGTCGAATTCGGCATCGGCACCAGCCAGGTCGGCGACGAATTCCACGAAGTCACGCTGAAGATCGAGGTTCGCGCCAAGATGGGCGACCAGACCGCGTTCATTGTCGATCTGACCTATGCCGGCCTGTTCGGCGCGCGCAACGTGCCCGAGGAGCATCTGCGTCCGTTCCTGCTCGCCCAGGCCCCGACCCTGCTGTTCCCGTTCGCGCGCCGCATCGTCGCCGACGTGACTCGCGACGGCAATTTCACGCCCCTGCTACTCGACCCGATCGACTTCGGTACCTTGTACCAGCAGCAGCTCGAGGCGCAGGAACAGCAGGCCGAGGGCGTCGTAGGCAACGCCTGACGCTCGCCGGCCCGGCGGGGACTCCGGCGGAGACAGGGCCATGAACCTGGCGAAATCACTGGGATCGGTCGGCGGGCTGACGCTCGTCAGCCGCATCCTGGCGCTCGTCCGCGACACGTTGCAGGCGACCTATGTCGGCGCGAGCTTCGCGTCCGACGCCTTCTTCGTCGCGTTCCGCCTGCCCAACATGTTCCGCGCCTTGTTCGCGGAAGGCGCCTTCTCGGCCGCGTTCATTCCGATGTTCAACCGCAAGGTCGGGGAGAAAGGCGAGCTGGCGGCCGGGCTTGCCTTTGCCGAAGCGGCATTGGCGGTCCTCCTTCCTTTGCTCTCCATCTTCACGATCGTGATGCTGGTGGCCGCATGGCCAGTGACCTGGGGCCTGTCGGGCGGGTTCAAGAACCCGACGCATGACCAGTTCGCGTTCGCGGTCGAGCTGTCGCGCTACACCATCCCCTATCTGATGCTGATCTCGCTGGCGTCGCTGCTCGGCGGAATCCTCAATTCGCTCAACCGCTTCTGGGTCAACGCCGCGGCGCCGATCCTGCTCAACATCTCGATGGTCGCCGCCTTGTGGTTCTTCCACGGCTCGGGCCCGGACGCCGCCTACGAAACCGCGCGTGCGCAGGCGATCTCGGTGTCGGTCGGCGGCGTGCTCCAGCTCGCCTGGCTGTTGTTCGCTTGTCGCCAGGCCGGCGTCAGCCTCAAGTTCCGCAAGCCGGTGATCGACGACGACATGCGTCAGCTGCTCAAGCTGATCCTGCCGGCGGCGATGGGCGCGGGCGCGGTGCAGATCAACCTGGCGATCTCGACCGCGCTGGCGGGCGGGCTGCTCGACCAGGGATCGATCTCGTACATCTATTATGCCGATCGGCTGAACCAGCTCCCGCTCGGCATGATCGGGATCGGGCTCGGCACGATCCTACTCCCCACCATCTCGCGACTGCTGTCGACCGGCAAATATGACGAGGCGATGGAGACGCAGAATCGCGGCATCGAGCTCGCGCTGTTCCTGACGCTGCCGGCGACGGTCGCGTTCATGGTCAGCGCCGAGCCGATCATCCGCGGGCTGTTCCAGCACGGTGCCTTCACCGCCCAGGCAACCAGCGCCAGCGCCTGGGCACTCGCCGCCTTCTCGGTCGGCCTTCCTTCCTACGTGCTGGTCAAGGTCCTGACCCCCGGCTTCTACGCGCGCGAAGACACCAAGACGCCGGTGCGCTACGCGATGATTTCGGTTGCGGTGAACCTGGTCGGCAATCTGATCCTGATCCCGACGATCCATCATATCGGACCGCCGCTGGCGACCGCGATCTCGTCCTCGGTCAATGTCGGCATGCTCTATTGGACGCTCAGGAAACGTGGGCACTTCGTCACCGATGCTCGGCTGCGCCGCCGCGTCCCGCGCCTGCTGCTGGCCGCGATCCTGATGGGCTTGGCGCTCTGGCTGGCGGAACGCTTCGTCGACCCGTACCTGACCGGCAGCCTGATCCGGCGCGGGCTTGGCCTGACCGCGCTGGTATCGGCGGGCGGCGCGGTGTACGCGGTCGCCTGCTTCGTCACCGGGGCCTATCGCATCAGCGACATCAAGGCATTGCTCGGTCGCCGCCGTCCGGCCAAGGCGACCGGCCAGGAACAACTCTAAGGAACTGTCATGCGCGTCGTTTCCGGCATCCAGACCACCGGTCGCCTTCACCTCGGCAATTACCTGGGGGCGATCAAACAGTGGGTCGTGATGCAGGATGAGGTCGCGGCGGCCGGCGGCGAGTCGATGTACTTCATGGCCGACCTCCACGCGCTGACCGACCGCGTCGCGCCCAAGGAACTGGCCGACAACACGATCGAGATGACCGCGACGATCCTCGCCGCCGGGCTCGATCCGGAGAAGTCGATCATCTGGAACCAGGCGCGCGTGCCGGCGCATAGCGAGCTGACCTGGTTGCTCAACAATGTCGCGCGCGTCGGCTGGCTCAACCGCATGACCCAGTTCAAGGACAAGGCCGGCAAGGACCGCGAAGGCGCCAGCGTCGGGCTGTACGATTATCCGGTGCTGATGGCGGCCGACGTCCTGCTCTACAAGGCGACGCACGTGCCCGTCGGCGACGACCAACGGCAGCATCTCGAGCTCGCCCGCGACATCGCGACCAAGTTCAACAACGATTACGGCGTCGAGCTCTTCCCGCTGCCCGACCCGATGATCAGTGTCGCCGCGCCGCGCATCATGAGCCTGCGCGACGCGACCGCCAAGATGTCCAAGTCCAACCCGTCGGACATGACGCGCGTCAACCTCCGCGATTCTGACGACGAGATGGCCCAGAAATTCCGCAAGGCGAAGACGGACGCGGAACCGCTTCCCGATACGGTCGACGGGCTGGAGGAGCGGCCAGAAGCGCGCAACCTGGTGACGATCTACGCCGCGTTGGCGGACATCGCGCCGGCCGACGTGCTTGCGCAATATGGCGGACAGGGCTTCGGCCAGTTCAAGCCGGCGCTCGCCGATTTGGCGGTGGCGAAGCTGGGGCCGATCCGCGATCGTCTGGTGCGCTTGCTCGACGATCGCGGTGAGGTAGTGCGGGTGCTGGAGCGCGGCGCCGAACGTGCGCGGGCGATTGCAGGGCCGGTGCTGCGCGAAACGCAGGATGCGATGGGGCTGCAGCTATAACTTGCTACTCTCCCTCTCCCCTTGTGGGCGCATCAGGTCGGTCATGCCCCCGGCATGACCTAAACAGCGCGGGGCGCTGTTTACCTGATGCGGGAGGGAGCCGCGAAGCGGCGGAAGGGTGAGGGGGAGTCATAGGCGACATCGCTCGTGACTCCCCCTCACCCTTCCCACGCCTTCGGCGCGGGCCCCTTCCCTCTCCCACAAGGGGAGAGGGAGATTTGACTAAACCGTGCTCTTGTCGCCCTGATATTTGATCTCGAGATATCGCCCGCGCGTCGACAGTGCGTCGAGATCGCCTTGCGCCAGCTGTGCGGCCATCTCGTCGATCTCGCGGCCGATCACGCTCAATCCCTCGACCAGTTGCTGATCCGGACTCTTGCCGTTGCGCTCGACGCCGCGCAGCGCCGAGGGCACGCGCTCATATCCCTTGATGAATTCGGGCAATTGCTCGCCGACCAGCTTGCGGATTTCGGCTGCGGCAGGCTCGTTCTCGTCGAGCGTGGCCAATTGCGGGGTCAGCGCGTCGAGCTTGAGGCCGATCTGGTCGACCAGGTTGATCGCCGGCGCGGGCAGCGCGGGGCGCTGCGAATCGAGCCAGCGCCCGGTCTGCGCAGGCAGTGCCTTCAGATCGACCTGGCGCAATTTCTCGAAGGTCGGTGCGCGCTGCGCCGGGGTCGCTAGCAGCACCATCGTCGCCACCACCATCGCGACGATCATCAGCAGGAAGCCGAACATGCCGATCGGTCCGACGACCAGGCCGAACACCACGGCCAGCCCGACGATCGCCGCGTCGGCGATCGCCGCCCGCGTTACGCGCTGGCCGACATCGTTGACCCGCACGCTCCGACCCGGCCCCGCGCGATAGCGTTCGGAGGTGCGGTCGAGCGTCTCGCGCGCCCGTGCGATCACATCGTCGGTAGAGGACATTTACACCGCCTCGAGCTTGAAACTGTCGGCCTGCGGGCCCTGCAACGCGGCCTGCGACTGACCTTCGGCGCGGGCGATATAGCCCTTCGACTTCTCGACCTCGGTCGACAGCGTGTTGACCGTCGTCTTCATCGAATCGAGCGCCTTCATCTTGAAGGCGTCGATCGCGTCCATCGTGTCATAGATATTCTGGAACGCACGCTGCAGCGTCTCGACCGGGATAGTCGAGGCGGCGGCCTGTTCGTGGATCTGCGCGGTCTGCGACTTCAACAGCTGACCAGTGGAATCGATGATGTTGGCGGTCGTCGTGTTGAGCTGGGTGATCTGCTCCAGCACCAGTTTCTGGCTCGTCAGCGCCTGCGCGACAGTCACCGCGGTGCGCAACGCCGAGACCGTCGTGGTCGACGCACGGTCGACGCCCTTGATCAGCTCGACATTGTTCTTCTTGACCAGATCGAGCGCCAGATAACCCTGCACCGTCACCGCCATCTGGGTGAGCAAATCCTGGGTCCGCTGGCGCGCGTAGAACAACGCGCTTTCGCGCAGCGCCTTGGCCTTGGCCGGGTCGGTCGCATCGAGGTCGTTGGCCTTGTCCTCGAGCTTCGCGTCCATCGTCTTGGCAAGGTGGATCATCTGTTCGAGCCGGCCCATCGCCGCCCACAGATTGGCGCGCTCGGTCTCGATCGCGGCATTGTCCATCAGCAGCTCGTCCTTGCCCGAGCCGAGGCTCTTGAGGATCGACGAGATGTGCGTCTGCGACGATTTGTACTTGTCGAAATAGGTGTTGAGCCCGCCGCCGAAAATCTTGTCGAGCAAGCCGCGACCGCCCGAGATCAACTTGCCGTTCTTGCCGGGATCGAGCTTTTCGATCGTCTGGCGCAACTGGATCAGGTCGGCACCGACGCCGGTGTCCTTGTCCATCGCGCGCACCGGCCGGTCGAGGAAACGGTTCGATTGCGATGCCGCCTCGCGGATCTCCTTCTGCCCCATGCTGGTGATGGCATCGACGCGCTTGCCGAATTCGGGCGAGTCGACGTCCTGTGCAACCAGATCATCGACGAACGCATCGACCCGGCGTTCGAGTTCGGTCCGCTTGGCGTCGTCGACAGGCACCAGCCCTGCCGCCTTGGCCGTCGTCACCGCGGCAACGGGCTCGGGCGGCGTCAGTACCAGATCGGGTTCGGCCGTGACGGTTTCGGTCGGGGTCGTCGCCATTCTCAGTCCCTTTTCGCGGTGGTTCGTGGAGTCTGGCCACGAATGGCCGCGCGTTCAAGTGTGTTGCTTATGTAACACGCATACGCTGAAAGACAAGAGACGCTTGGTACCCGGGCTCCGGCGCTATTTGGCGGCAGGGACGGTCGGCGCGGCGCCGGTTGCCAACCAATAGACCACGTTCCGGATGAAACGCTTGTTGCCGAGCGCGCCGGGCGCGTCGAAGCCCATGAAGCGCTTTTTGGCACCCGATAGCTGGGCGGACCAGGCGCCGGCCTCGGCGAGCAGTACGACGCGTCCTTTCCCCACCGGCAGCGTGGCACCGCGCAGGTCGTTGGGAGTCATCGGCCGGGGCGGCTTGTCGGTAACCAGCATCTTCCAGGTCGAATCGAACCGCAGCAACGGGGTCGCGGCGGCGGGTGCGGTGAAGGCGGTTCCATAAAAGGTCTGGATCTGCGGCAGGCCATGCGTCAGCGGGCCGTCGACCAGGCCGCCGTTTGCGAAGCTGAACAATTCGGCCTTGGCGTCGGTCTGCGCGGCATACATCTCGATATCGAAACCGAACGACGACGCCAGGGCGCGGAGGCTGCCGGCATAAGGCGGATGGTCGGCGATCATCAACAAGGCGCCGCCATCCTTCACCCAATCGGTGATCGTCGCGATTTCCTGTGGCGTGAAAGCCGAGGTCGATTGGTATTTGGGCTGGCCGGGGGGATCGTCTGGATTGACCGGATCCACGATCACCAGCATTCCCGCCCCGGCCAAATTGGCGGCCGAGATCGGCTTGTCGAAATCCCGCACGACATACCCGTCATGCGTCAGCACTGCCCCGAATGGCGCATAGTTCTTCGCCAGGGTCTGGAATTCGTCATGGCCCGAATCGACCAGCACCACGGGACCCTTGCCCGGCGCGAAGGCCGGATCGGTGACGTTGGTATCGGCATTGGGATCGACCACCTGCTGCGCAAATGTCGGTGCGGCGACGGCGACCAGCAGTGTGAGCGCTGCAATGGCGATCTTCGGCATCAATTTCCCCCACGGGCGGCGTCGAGCGCTCCACCCCACCATAGCAATTCATCGAACAATGCCGAGAGGCGCCGGTCCTCTATTTCACCCGCATTGAACCGATCGCCCTCGCGCAGCTTTGCCGCGCCCTGAAGATGCACCGCGCCGCTGAGCGGTGCCATCGCCAATGCGGCGGTGACCTGGCGGAGCTGCTCGACCGATCGCGCACCGCCCATCCCGCCATGCGCGACGAAAGCGACGGGCTTGCGGCCCCATTCGGCATAGACGGTGTCGAGCGCGTTTTTCAGCGCCCCGCTCATGCCGTGATTATATTCGGGCGCGACCAGGATATAGCCGTCCGCCGCGCCGATCTTTTCGGCCCAAGCGCGCTGCTTCTCGCCCGTATAGCGCCCGGTCGCGGGCGGATTGGGCTCCGCGAACATCGGCAGGTCCCATTGGGCGAGGTCGAGCAGTTCGGCATCGAACTCGGCGCGCGCGGCGATCCGGTCCATCACCCAATTGGCAATCGGCAGCGATATCCGTCCTTCGCGAACGCTGCCGACAATCACCGAAATCCTGAGCTGCGCCATGACTGCCTTTCATTTGATAGCCCGTCATCGCCGCGCCTCGCGAAAGGATCAAGCGTCAGCCCTTGTCAGGCGTAGGGCCGGTCGTCGCCGAGGCGCTGTTCGCGCAACAAGCGATCGATCGTGCGGCCGGGCGTTCCGGTCGCGCGTTGCCAGGGGGCAAAGGGTAGCAATAGCCCTGCCAGTGTTTCAGCATCGGCGAGCAAGCCGGTGGCATCGTAATCGGGCTTGGCGATCGCCGCCTTCAGCCACGCCCCCAGTGATTCCTTGGCGACACATGTTTCCGCGGTGAAGACGCGCAGGCAGACGCCATAGCCGCCCTGAATCCACGATGCCCATTCATCCTTCGCGGCATCCCGGGCAGCGTCGGGATCGATCACGTCGCCCGAGAAACAGGCGGCAAAGGCCAGGCGCGCATATCGCTGTTGACCGAGTGCCACCACGAACCGGTCCGCGAAATGTTCGCGCAACATAGCCGCCACCTCCACCGGGGAGGTCCCGCCGCGCGTCGCCAATTCCGCCTGGCGCAGGCCCCAGGCGGCGCCAGGGCTGTACCAATGCTCGCCCGCGGGCGGGTCTCCTTCCGCACCGAGAGCGCTCCACCAGCCGCCGGTACCCCAAGCATAGATCGGCCCTGGCGCACATCTCGCCGCGATCAATTCCTCGACCCGCGCCGGCGCTACGCCTACCGCCTCGGCGAGATCGTCGAGCGTCCAGAACCAGCGCTCGACATAGCGACGGGCATCGTCATCAGCGTGCATGGGCATCTTCCTTTGCTACACCCGACGGATAGCGAGAGCGGGCTGCTGAATGCTTTGGCGGTCACCGAATGATGGCGTAGTGTCCACGCCCCTTCCCGCACCGCACAAATTAAGCTATGCGCGCCCCCGAACCCGCCTTCGGGCGCTCCAATCAGGATATCTCATGAGCCTCCGCAACGTGGCGATCATCGCCCACGTCGACCATGGTAAGACCACGCTCGTCGATCAGCTTTTCCGTCAGTCCGGCACTTTCCGCGACAACCAGCGCGTCGAAGAGCGCGCGATGGATTCGAACGATCTCGAAAAAGAGCGCGGCATCACGATCCTCGCCAAGTGCACCAGCGTCGAGTGGGACGATCACGCCGGGCACAAGACCCGCATCAACATCGTCGACACGCCTGGCCACGCCGATTTCGGCGGTGAGGTCGAGCGCATTCTGTCGATGGTCGACGGCGTCATCCTGCTGGTCGATGCGTCGGAAGGCGCGATGCCGCAGACCAAGTTCGTCACCGGCAAGGCGCTCGCGCTGGGTCTCCGCCCGATCGTCGTCGTCAACAAGGTCGATCGCCCCGACGAGCGCATCCAGGAAGTGCTCGACGAAGTGTTCGACCTGTTCGTCAGCCTCGAAGCGACCGACGAACAGCTTGATTTTCCGGTCCTCTATGCCTCGGGCCGCAACGGTTACGCGAACGAGGATCCGAGCTTGCGCGAAGGCACGCTCGCTCCGTTGTTCGAAAAGATCGTCGAGCATGTCCCCGCCCCCTCGGCGGATCCGGATGGGCCGTTCAAGTTCCTCGTCACCCTGCTCGACCGCGACAATTTCCTTGGCCGCATCCTGACCGGCCTGATCTTCTCGGGCTCGGTCAAGACCAACCAGCAAATCCACGCGCTCGACAATGACGGCAACGTCGTCGAGACAGGCCGCGCGTCGAAGATCCTGACCTTCCGCGGGCTCGAGCGCGTGCCGACCGACGAGGCGCAGGCAGGCGACATCATCTCGATCGCGGGCCTGACGCACACCACGGTGTCCAACACGATCTGCGACCCCGAAGTGACCGAGCCATTGCACGCGCAGCCGATCGACCCGCCCACCTTGTCGATGCGCTTCGCCGTCAACGACAGCCCGATGGCGGGCCGCGAGGGCACCAAGGTGACCAGCCGCATGATCCGCGACCGCCTGTTCCGCGAGGCCGAGAGCAACGTCGCGATCAAGGTGACCGAAGCCGCCGACCGCGACAGCTACGAAGTCGCCGGCCGTGGCGAGCTCCAGCTCGGCGTGCTGATCGAGACGATGCGCCGCGAGGGCTTCGAGCTCGGCATCAGCCGTCCGCGCGTGCTGTTCGGCGAGGATGAGAGCGGCAAGAAGACCGAGCCCTACGAAACCGTCATCATCGACGTGGACGAGGAATATTCGGGCACGGTCGTCGAGAAGATGAACCTGCGCAAGGCCGAGATGACCGACATGCGTCCGTCGGGCGGCGGCAAGACCCGCATCACCTTCTCGGCGCCCAGCCGCGGCATGATCGGCTATCACGGCGAGTTCCTGTCGGACACGCGCGGCACCGGTATCATGAACCGGCTGTTCGAGAAATACGGCCCGCACAAGGGCAATATCGAGGGCCGCAAGAACGGCGTGCTCATCTCAAACGGATCGGGCGAGGCCAACAGCTACGCGCTCGGCCCGCTGGAAGAGCGCGGCATCCTGTTCGTCGGACATGGCGAGGCGCTGTACGAAGGCATGATCGTCGGCGAGAACGCCAAGCCGGATGACCTCGAGGTCAATCCGATGAAGGCGAAGCAGCTGACCAACTTCCGCGCCTCGGGCGGCAAGGACGACGCGATCCGCCTGACCCCGCCGAAGAAGATGACGCTGGAACAGGCGATTGCCTATATCGACGATGACGAGATGGTCGAAGTGACGCCCAAGTCGATCCGGTTGCGGAAGCGCTATCTCGATCCGCACGAGCGGAAGCGGGCCAGCCGGGCGAAGCAGGCAGCGTAAGGCTAACCCTTCGATCCGACCTGTCGGTCAGCAAGGCCCCGCGCGGTTCGCATCGCGCGGGGCTTTCGCGTTTCACTTCATCCCGGCGAACAATTCCCACACTTTCGGGCGTCCGCTGGGTTTGGGCGTGCCGTCGAGCCGTTGCACGCGGATGATCGTGACCGGGCGGATCAGCATCTGGCCCTTCATCGCGCCTTCGCCGCCGGGGCTGGTGGGCATCGCCAGGATCCGCTTCACGACATCCATGCCGCCGACGATGCGCCCGAACACGGCATAGCCGGGCGACCCCGGCCGGGCGTCCATGTTCGGGCTGGCGCCGACCATCAGCGAAAAGTTCGCTGTCCCCGAATTGGGGCTGTCATAGCGCGCCATCGAGATCGCGCCGTCGACATGATGCAGCCCGGTCTTGCTGGTCGGTTCTAGCGGCACGGGCTCGAGCCGACGCCGCGCATCGGTATCGATCCCGCCCTGGACGAAACCGAGATTGGGCGCGCCCTTGCGCCGCGCCGCACGATAGAAGCGCGTGCCGTCGAGCCGGCCGTCATCGACATAAGCGAGGAAATTGGCCCCCGTCTTCGGCGCGTGCCGGACATCGATCGCGAGCGTGATCACGCCGGCCGACGTGGTCATCCGGACGCGGACGATCGGCGGGTCCTTGGGAGCAGCCGCCTTTTGCGGCGCCGCCGCGGACACGGTCGCGCCAAAGGCCAAAGCTAGAACCGTCAGCTTCGCGAACCGCACGTCATGTCTCCTAAATACGCAGGAGCCGCCGATAGCCGATCGGCCGCCGGGGGGAACCCCCGTTTGCCGCTAAACCAGCGCGTTGCGCCTGATCAGCTCGCGATACCAGGCAGCGCTCAGCTTGGGGATGCGCGTCTGCGTCTTGAAGTCGACATAGTGCAGCCCGAACCTCTTGCCGTAGCCATCGGCCCATTCGAAATTGTCCATCAGGCTCCACAGGAAATAGCCTTTGAGCGGCAGCCCTTCCGCGGTGGCACGCTGCGCCTGTCCGATATAATTGCGCAGGTACATCACGCGGTCGGCATCGTCGATCCGCCCGTCGGTCACCGGATCGTCCGCCGAACAGCCGTTTTCGGTGATGTAGATCGCCTTCGGCTTCCACAAATCGGTCGCGTTGCGCACTGCCCAATAAGCGGATTCGGGTCCAACGCGCAGCCAGGGCGACGCCATACGCGGCGACGACGCCAGCATCGGCAGGACCGTATAGCCCTGCGCATTGGTATCTGCCCGGACGAATTGCGGCGCGTAGACATTGATCCCGATAAAATCGAGCGGGCTGCCGATCGCCTTCATGTCGCCGTCCTCGACCTTTGGCGCGGCCGCGCCCTGCGCCGTCAGATAGCTGTCGATATAGCGCCCCTCCATCACCGCGGTCAGCGCCGCGGCATTGACCTCGCGCATCGCCTTGCGTGCCGCGTTGATATGCTCGGGGGTCTCGATCACCGGTACGGTGATGGAGGGATTGTCGGCGAGCCCGACCTTCGTCCCCGCCTTGGCGCTCGCCCGGATCGCCTGGACGCCGAGGCCATGCGCCAGGACGCCGTGATGGCGGACCTGATTGACCCCGGCCGGATCGAGCTTGAGGCCGGGCGCGTGGATGCCCTCTCTGTGGCCGAGATCGGTGAAGCAGGCGAATTCGTTGGTCGTCATGAAATGCTTCACGCGATCGCTGAGTTTGCCCGCCATGAACCCGGCATAGTCGGCAAACGCCTTGGCGGTGTCGCGCGACTGCCATCCACCGGGCAGCGCCGCGGGCAGATCCCAGTGGAACAAGGTGACGTACGGCGTGATGCCGTTTGCCAACAGGTCGTCGACCACGCGGTTATAATGGTCGATCCCGGCCTGGTTGGGCTGGCCCCGCCCTTCCGGGAAGATGCGCGACCAGGCGAGCGACATCCGGTAGGTCGAGACACCGAGGTTCTTGAGCAGTTGGTGATCGTCGCGATAGCGATGATAGCTGTCGCAGGCGACGTCGCCGGTGTCGCCATTCGCAACCTTGCCCGGCGTGTGCGAGAAGATGTCCCAGTTCGTTTCGCCGCGGCCGTCTTCCTTGACGGCGCCCTCGACCTGATAGGCGGCGGTCGCGCATCCCCATTTGAATCCCTTGGGAAACCGACGCTCGGCAGCCGCTCCGGCCGCCAATGCGGGGCTTGCCGCCGCCATCGTTGAGAACGTTCCCAAAATCGCGCCGACCTCACGCCGGGAAAACTCTGCCATGCGCCTCTCCTGTTCCTGGAATGGCGCGCAGCCTAACCATGGCTCGCGGCAAATGCCAGCGTCGGCGGGGCGCCCGACAAGCGGGCGCCCCCCGTCTGGTTCAGGCCAATGCGGTCTCGCGATAGCGGTCCGCGACCGCGCGGTTGCTGAGCTTGCCGCCCAGGGCCACGCGCGAGGCCTGCATTGCTTCCCATTGCGGCAAATCGGCATCGGCGAGCGGCGGGATCGTAACGGTCTCGCGACGATCGAACCCGGTCAGCGCCGCATCGACCAGATCATCGACATCCATCACCCATTCAGGCGGAAAGGCGTTGACATCCTTGCCCGACCGTTCCCAGATTTCAGTCCGCGTCGCGCCCGGCAGTACCGCCTGCACATAGAGCCCCTTGGCGCCATATTGCGCCGCCAGGCTCTGGCTCAGATTGAGCAGATAGGCCTTCGACCCCGAATAGACGCCGTCGAACATTTCCGCGACCAGCGCCAGCACCGAAGCGAGATTGATGATCGCTCCCTCGCCGCGCGCGACGAATGCCTTGCCCGCGGCGCCAGCCAGCACGGTCGGCGCGGTGATGTTCAGCGCGACCAGCCGCTCGATCTCGGCGGGCTCGACCGAAATCACGTCGCCAGTCATCGACAGGCCGGCATTGTTGACCAGCAACGTGATCGTCGGATCGCTGGCGAACCGTCCCGCCACGCGCGCCAGGTCGGCGCGATCGGTGAGGTCGGCACGAACCACCTCGATCGTGCGGCCGGTCTCGCCGCGCAGGCGCTCGGCGAGCACCTCCATCCTGGCTTGGTCGCGGGCCACCAGGATCAAATCGTAGCCGCGATGGGCAAGGCGATCGGCATAGACCGCGCCGATGCCGGTCGACCCGCCGGTGATGAGCGCGGTCTGGTTGAGAGCTTGAGTCATTGAATTTCTCCTTCACGCCCGGCACCGAGTCGAGCGACTTGCATTTTGATAGTTATGTGACTATCATTTTGCAATGGACACTGAGAAATTATCCTGGGGCGTCTGCCCGGTCGGCCGCGGACTGGCGCGCGCGGGCGATGCGTGGAGCATGCTGATCCTGCGCGATGCGGGACTCGGCCGAACGCGGTTCGACGATTTTCAGAAAAGCCTGGGGATCGCGCCCAATATCCTGACCAGGCGGCTGGCCGCCTTGGTCGAGGCGGGAATGCTCGAGCGTCGACGCTATAGCGAACGCCCGCCGAGGGACGAATATGTGCTGACTGAGGCGGGACAGGATTATCTGCCGGTACTGCAGGCGCTGGGTGGCTGGGCGCGCAAGCATTTCGGCGAAGGCGCGATGAGCGATCTGGTCGAGACGAGCAGCGGGCGGGCGATCACGCCGCTGGTGGTCGACGCCGAAACCGGCGTGCCGCTGTCCGAGATCGCCGTGACGCTGCGCCAGCCCGGGGATGCCTGAACAGGCGGGCGACGGAGCTGCCGAAATTGGAGGAAGGCAGCCCCGTCTTCGCTTTCAACGGTCGGGCCCGCTCTGCCCTTCGTCGAGCCCGTTCCCCGGCAACGGCTGACCCGATTGCAATCGCATCGCGCGCCGCTGCATCCACCATTGGCGCCGCGCCTGACGCCGTTCGAAGCGTTCCTGCGGTGTGAGGGACCGGGCGAACGCGCCGTCGGGCCGCGTCGCGCCGCCAGGAAGCGCGGCGCTCGGCTTGATCGGATCACCCGCGGAGGCGGCCAGCGCGGATCTCGCCTCCAGCCGCCTTTCCACCTGCACCGCGACGCGCGGGTGGGTCGCGAGATAATCGGCTTTGAGCCTGGCGATCTCTGCCTTGCGTTCGGGCGGCGGCAGCGCCTTGATCCGCCGCCATTCGGCAATCGCCGCCTGACGCTGCGTCGCGGGCATGGCGCGGAACCGGGCCATCAGCGCCCGGCGCACCAGCGGCCGGTTTATCGGCAGCCCCGCCGCGATGCGCGCCTGGCGCTGCACCCGCCATTGCGGGAGCGGCGCCGATTCCAATGGTAAAACCGGCGCGGCCTCGGGCACCGCGGTCGCTACCTCCGCTTGCCCGACCGGCGCCTTGGGCTTTTCCCTGCGCACCACGTGCTTCGGCTTCTTCACCTCGGGCACCACGACGGTCCGGGTGATGCCCGGGATCGCGATCGGCAGCTTGCCGAACCAGCCGGTCGCCGCCGCGGTTGCGCTCGCCAGCACGAGCGCGCCGGCGCCGATCAGCAAGCGGCCATGCGCGCGCCAGCCGCTGCGCGCGGTCCGCCGCGGCGGCACACGGACCCCGGCGGTTGCCGCCGAGACGATATCGGCGGCGAAACCGGGCCGCATCGCGGGCACCGAAACGCGGTCGAGCGCGGCGCGTTCGGCGGCGGTGAAATCCATCCCGTTCGCGTTCATGACGCGATCTCCCCGGTCAACGAGGTAAGCCCCCGCGCCATCAGCGCGGCCCGCATCGCGCCGCGCGCGCGCAGCAACAGCGACTCGAACGCTTTCAGGTTCAGCTCCAGCGCGTCCGCGGCCATCGAATTGGGTAACTCCTCGTAATATGTCAGCACGATCGCGGCGCGATGCCGCTCGCTGAGATCGCCCAGCGCTGCTCGCGCCGCGTGGCGCAATTGGTCTTCTTCGACCTGAGCCTCCGCCCCTGGCGCGTCATCCGCGCGTTCGGGCGGCTCCTCGTCGCTGACGAAACGCCGTCGTCTGAGGCGATCGAGGCATTGGTTGACCGCGACCCGCGTCAGCCACGCCGCAATCCCCGCCTGGCCCGGCCGCCAGCGTTCGGCCGACGCCCACAAGCGCAGCAACGCCTCTTGCGCGACGTCCTCGGCCTCCGCCGCATCACCGATCATGCGATAGGCGATGCGGTGAAGCATCGCGACATGGGCGTCGACCACACGGCCGAACGCCACGGCGTCGCGCCCAGCGATACGCGCCATCACCGCATCGTCGTTGTCAGCCGCCGCGGCCTCCCGCGCAGCGCTGGTGAACCTCATCAGCACGTCATCCAGTCTGGTCCTCGCCAGCTTAACGCGCGATGGCGCGAAACCCTTCGCGGACCGTGCCGTCAGTGAAGCTGGGCCAGGAAGCTAGTCGGTGTCAGCGCTACATGGGCCTCAAGTGGAGGCCGGATCGCGAATGCTCGCGGTTCGCGGGCGAAGTTCCACAATCGTATCAAATGCCAACGGTCACGCATCTCATCGGCGACGGCGAGCTCGTTACGCGTGATGTGGAAGGGTGTCCGCTCCCAACCATTAGTCGTCTTTACTTCGATCAATCGCGGAGCACCGTCCGGTTCGAAACTCGAAATATCGTACCCAGCCCCATCACCGTCTTCGTCGGCAATCCACCGCACGAGCTTTGCCAAGTCACCCCTCCCCGCAGCGCCGAGCGCCCGGCGTTCGTGAAGCAAGACGAATTCTTCTCCTCGCCTTCCGAGATCACGATTTCTCGCATCCCGCTCGGCTACGTCGAACTTGCGTGCGATCGCATCTGCCGTGGCGAGATCAACAGGCGGCGGTTCGTTCTGGAACGTGGGCGGTGGGCCGATCCACAGCGAAGGAGGTTCTTTCACCGCAGAAGTCCGAACGCCTCTTTCTCTGCCCAGCGCTTCGAACCAGTCAGGATGCTGATGGAGGTATTCGACCACGACATCGACCAAGGACAGTTGGAAGTTCCTCGCCGGCTTGTATCCAGTGATCCAGGGATGACCAAGGCCGAGCAGAACCGCACTTACATTTTGATGTTTGAACTCAATAGCTTTTTCGGGTCGATTTACGCGCCGCATCAATGAACGCCGATATTCGGCCTTGTTGTAAGGCGTCCCGAGCAAATCGTTCGCAAGCATCGCAAAATAGGCCTGCACCGTCTCCCGATTTTCGTCAGGAGACCAAATCCCGATATCGAAGGGTTCATCAGCGCTCAATGCTTAGGCCCCGCCCGTCGTCGTGTACCGCACGATCATGAAGCCTTCATCGGCATGCGGCGGCACGAAGTGTGCCGTGAACTGGTCAAACTCGGCATCGCTCGCCTGATAAGCGTGCGTCCCCGCCGCGTTTCGCGCATGGAGACGGGCGCGGCAAATATCGTCGGGCAGATCGAGGAAGTGCAGCGTCGCGGCGATTCCCGCCGTATCGGCGAGCCCGCGCATCCACGTCCTGCTGGCGACTGTGTTGGCCGGAAAATCGAGGATGATCGTCAGGCCGCGCCGCAACAGATCGACGATCAATGGCGCGATCGCTGTCCGCAACCGCCCGCTCTCGCGTCGATAATCGTCGAGCGAGGTGATCTGGGCCGGATAGAGCGTCGCCAGCCACTGGTCCTCGGCCAACACCAGCCCGCCCGTCTCCGCCGCCAGCTTCGCGGCGAGCGTCGATTTGCCCGCGGCGATCTTCCCGGTGATCAGATGGAGAGCGCCGACGCTCATCCCTCCGCCATTTCCATCAGCACTGCCCATTCGTCGTCGCGCACCGGCGTCACCGACAGGCGCGACTGACGCAGCACCTCGATCTTGGCGAGGCGCGGTTCGGCCTTCATTTCGGCAAGCGTGACGTGATGCTTCAACGGCCGGACCGGCTTGACCGCGACCGACGCCCAATCGCCTTTCTCACCATCGGGTTTCCAGGTGCGGGTAATCTCCATGATCCCGGCACAGGCCTTTTCGGTGTTCGAATGATAGAGGATCGCCTGATCGCCGACCTGCATCTCCTTCAGGAAATTGCGCGCGGTATAGTTGCGGATGCCGTCCCATTCGGTGCCGCCGTCGCGGACCAGGTGATCCCAGCCATAGACTTCGGGCTCCGACCGCAGGAACCAATACGCCATCCGATATCTCCCTACCTAAATCCCAAGTGAACGCCCGCCTCAGCGGCCATTCAGACCGACTCGCATAGAAGGATGCAACAGGCTCGGACAGTCTGCGTTTAGTGTATGGTATCCGAGTGCTTGACGATGGAGTTTCACATGAACAAGTTCCTGACCAAGGCGGTGCTGGGCACCACGCTCGCAGCCACCGCACTGACCGCCGCCGCTCCGGCCGATGCGCAGCGTTATCGCCGCTGGCATCACGACAACGACGCCGGCGTCGCGATCGCGGGCGGCATCGTCGGTCTGGCACTGGGCGCGGCGATCGCTTCGTCGGCCAATGACCGCTACGACCGCGATTATTATTATCGCAGCCGCGGCTATCGCGCTGATTACGATGACTATTATTATCGCGAGCGCGGCTATTATCCGCCCGACGGCTATTACGCCTACCGCTATCGCGACTATCGCCATTGCTGGGTCGAGCGCCGCTATGACCCCTATTGGGATCGCAGCGTACGGGTCCGCGTCTGCAACTAAGCAGCCGCCGAACTGAGCGGAACGGCGCGGGAAGCTTCGGCTCTCCCGCGCCATTTGCATTTTGGGCGCGGTCGCGGCAATAGCCCGCGCCATGACCGATACGCCCCCCGATCATTTGTCGAGCAATCCGCGCAGCCCGTTCTTCAACCAGGACGCGTTGCAGCGCGGCGTCGGCATCCGCTTCAAGGGTGCCGAGCGCACCGATGTCGAGGAATATTCGATCTCGGAAGGCTGGGTGCGGGTCGCGCTCGGCAAGAAGGTCGATCGCCACGGCAACCCGCTGACGATCAAGCTGTCGGGCCCGGTCGAGGCCTATTTCCATACCAGTGCGGACTCGGACGAGGGGTCGGGCGAGGCCGAATAGGGCCCTCGTCATCGAAGCGTAGCAACCGCGTCCTATCCGCCCCGGATGAAGGGGAGACGTGAATGAGGGTGCGCGCGCTAATCGGACTGGTCGCCGGGCTTGGAGCTGCGGCGTCAGCCCAGCAATTGCCGACCGGCCAATCGCTCACCCCGCTCGCGGCGCCCGGTGCGGTGTTTCGTCCGCTGGTGTCGCGGGTAGGCCCGCATCCCGATTATGTCGCCGACGGTGCCGCGGCGATCGCGGTCAGCCCCGATCGCCGCGAGATGCTGGTGCTGACCAGCGGGTTCAATCGCTTCAACGGGCCCGACGGCAAGGTCATCGCCGCGCAATCGGGTCAATATGTCTTCGCCTATCGCATCGACCGTGCCGGGGCGCGGCTCGAGCAGACATTGGTCGTGCCCAACGCCTATTCTGGCGTTGCCTGGACGCCCGACGGACGCGGCTTCGCGGTCGGTGGCGGGGTGGATGACGTCGTCCATCTGTTCCGTCGCGGCAAGACGGGCTTCGCGCCCGCCGGAAGCCCGATCAAGCTCGGCCACCAGGCCGGCAACGGCGTCGACGTCAAGCCGCAAGCGGCCGGCGTCGCGGTCAGCCCCGACGGCAAGCGATTGCTGGTCGCCAATTATTATAACGATTCGGTCACGCTGATCGATCTGGCCACGCGCGCGATCATCGCCGAACAGGATCTGCGGCCGGGCAAGATCGACCCCGCCGACGCCGGCAAGCCCGGCGGTGAATTCCCCTTCGCGATCGTGTGGCGCGACAATGAACGCGCCTATGTCTCGGCACCGCGCGATCGCCAGATCGTCGCCCTCGACATTGCCGGCCGCGCGATCCGCGTCGCCAAGCGCATCGCGACGACCGGCGAGCCGACCGCGATGCTGATCGCGTCCCGCACGCACCGCCTCTACGCCACCGAGGACAATGCCGATCGCCTGGCGATGGTCGATCTGGCGAGCGATACGCTCGCCGGCGAGCCCAGGCTTGGCCTGCCCGACAGCCTGTCGGCGGGACCGCTTGGCAAGGGGATCAATCCCAATGGCCTCGCGCTGACGCCCGCGGGCACGTTGCTGGTCACCTATGGTGGAATCAACGCGGTAGCGATGGTCACGCCGGGCGCGACGACGGCCGAGGTGGTCGGCGTGGTGCCCACCGGCTGGTATCCCAGCGCAGTCGCGACCAGCGCCGACGGTGGGCGCGTCTTCGTCGTCAACCGCAAGAGCCCGCCCGGCCCCAATCCCCAGGGCTGCGCGCCCAAAATCTCGGTGCAGAAAGCCCAACCCAGCGCGTGCGGCGCGGCCAATCAATATATCTTCCAGCTCGAAAAAGCCGGCCTGCTCCACTTCGCGATGCCCGACGGCCGCGCGCTGGCAAAGACGACGTTGCAGGTCGCCGACAATATCGGCCTGTCGAACGCCACGGCGCGCCGAGCGGCCGAAGCGCGGATGGCCGAGGTCGCCAAGCGCATCAAACACGTCGTCTTCATCGTGAAGGAAAACCGCACTTATGATCAGGTGCTCGGCGACCTCGAGATCGGCAATGGCGACCCCAGGCTGGCGATCCTGGGCGAGGCGTTGAGCCCCAACCATCATGATATGGCGCGTGATTTCGTCACGCTCGACAATTTCTACGATTCGGGCGAGCAATCGAGCACCGGCTGGACCTGGACCACCGCCGCGCGCGTCCCCGATCTGCTCGAAAAGACCGCCCCGGTGAATTATGCGGCGCGCGGCCTGGCCTATGAATCCGAGGAAGCGGATCGCAACGTCGCGACCAGTCTCAGCCTCGCGGAGCGCCGCAAGGCCGATCCACGCCATCCCGACGATCCCGACCTGATGCCGGGCCCCGCTTTGCTCAACGCGCCGGATGCCGATGACGACAAGCTGCCGGGCCAGGGCTATTTATGGAACGCCGCGATCCGCGCCGGACTGACCGTGCGCAATTACGGGTTCGCCGACGCCTCGGTGTACGACAACGAGTCGCCGGGGTTTGTCCCGCTGCTGCGCGAGCCGTTCAAGGACAAGCGGACGATCTGGACGCCAGCCGATCGCGACCTCGCCAGCCGCAGCGATCCCTATTTCCGCGGCTTCGACCAGAAGCTGCCCGATTATTGGCGCATGCTCGAATGGCAGCGCGAATTCGACCAGCAGGACAAGGCTGGGACGATGCCCGCGCTCACCCTGCTCCGCCTGAGCCACGACCATTTCGGCGACTTCAAGGAAGCGGTCGACGGCGTGAACACGGTCGAAACCGAGATGGCCGACAACGATTATTCGGTCGGTATGGTGCTGGAACGCATTGCCAACAGTTCGTTCCGCGATTCGACCCTGGTGTTCGTGATCGAGGACGATGCCCAGAATGGCGGCGACCATGTCGATGCGCGGCGCAGCATCGCCTTCGTCGTCGGGCCGTATGTCAAACAGCACGCTTTGGTCACGACCCGCTACACCACCGTCAGCATGCTGCGCACGATCGAAGCGGTGCTCGGCCTGCCGCCGCTCGGGCTCAACGACGCGCTCGCGGCGCCGATGGCGGATGTGTTCGACCTGAACCAGAAGGACTGGAGCTTCCGCGCGAAGGCAGCCGACGTCCTGCGCGGCACCAAGCTGCCGATCCCGGCGGACCGCTTCGTTGCCAGGACGACGGCGGCCAATAGCTGCCCGCCGCGCGATGCCGGATGGTGGGCAGCGGCGATGCAGGGCCAGGATTTCACCAGCGAGGACCGGCTCGACACGCCGCGCTTCAACGCCGCACTGTGGCGCGGGCTCGCCGATGGTCCCGAGCCGCAGGCGCGCAGTGGCGCCGATCTGCGGGCGAACCGGGCGAGCTTGCTGCAAAGAGCAGCGACTGGGCGAGTGTGCCCGGCTTCTTAAGACAAGCCTCTCCCCTTCAGGGGAGGGGTTGGGGTGGGGGAGTGCCACAGACAATGCGCTCTGCGAGACATCCCCCACCCCTAACCCCTCCCCTGAAGGGGAGGGGCTAAAAAAGCCCAAAGCGCTTAATCCGGATTCCGCAGGAACGTCACATATCCTCGGAACCACGGATTGGCCTCCAGCCCAGGCGTCGGCTGCCACTCGCCCCCTTGCAGCAGCCCAATCCGGAACGGCAGCCTGAGCCGATCGAGCTTCGCCAGATACGCCCGATAACCCGGAATGACGTGGCGTCCCTGATAGATTTGCAGCACCGCCTCATCGACCACGCCGGCCAGCGCATCAAGCCCCTTGGGGTCGCCGTTCGCGCTCCAGTCGAGCAGCCCGGTGATCCCGAGCCGGCAGTCACCCGGCAGCCGCGCACGCAATCCGCGCAGGAACGCAGCATAATCCTCCAGATGCCGCGTCCGCGCGTCGAAATCGATCTGCACGCCGACGACGCGATTGCCCGCCGCACGCCAGCGCTCCAGCGCCGCGAGCATCTGGTCGTAGATAGCGGGCGACCAGGCGAGCGTCTCGACCCGCACCACCATCCAGACCTCGCGATTGCCCAGCCGCGGAACGGCCGCGCGTTGCGCCGCATAGCGTACCGGATCGGTCGCCTCGACTTGCCCCTGCAGCAGATACAATCGCTTGGCCGTCGCCAGCGCCGGCTGCGCCCTCACCCCCGCCCATAGCCACACCGCGTCATAGACCGGCGCGACCGTCCGTTCGCGCGCGATCGGGGCGGGCAGCAGCGCGATCCCCAAGGCCGCAACGGCGATGACGGCGCGGATCACCGCCTACCAATAATAACGCAGGCCCGTCGCCCAGCTCGATTTGGCATAGTCGCCCTTGAGCCGCGTGAACCACGACTTGCGCACATTCTTGTCGACATCGGTCCCGCCGCACGAATTGTTGCCCGACGGCGCATAGCAATTGATCGCGCGATACAAAGCATAGGCCTTGCTGTCGGCGCCGGCCTTGGGGTCGGCGATGATCGATTTGTAGACTTCCAGCCGCGAATAATGGCCGCCGGGGAACAGGCTTTTGGTCCCGCCCAGATCCTCGCTGGCCGGCGGGGTGTCGAGCACGAACCCGTCGAACCCGTTGGCGCGGAAGAAGTCGGCGAGGCAGAGTCGGCCATGCGCGTCACCCGGCGCCGCGACGAGATCGGCAACGGTGCGCTTGAACGCCGGGCAGTCGAAGTCGCCCAATTGCGTCGGCTTGGTGAACAATCCGAACGGCAATTGCTCGGACGTCAGCAGGTCATAGTAACTGCCGTCGGTAGTCGCGTTCGCCGGCACCAAAGCGAGGTCGGTGGTGAAGTCGCGATAGGCGCCCCGGCTCAGTTCCTTGTAGAGCAGGGTGAACAGCGCGAGCCGGCGTTCTTGCGCCGCCTTCGCCCCCGTCGCCTGTTTGCGCAGCAGCCCGGCATCGGCGACATTCATCAACAGGATGCCGCGCATCGTCGGATCGTCGACCGGGGAATCGGCGGCGAACACCCGCGCCAGCCCGCCGGTCCGCTCGTCATGCCAGGCAAGCGCGAGCTCGATCGCCGAATGCTGCGCATCGACCTTCGCGCCCGGCAGCATCTCCAGCCAGAAGCCGCGCGCATTGCGGTCGCCGACCGCGTCCAGCGCCATGCCGCGCAGCATCTGGCGGCTGAACTGCACTTCGCTGAAGCTCGGCTGGCGTGCCGCGTCGGGGATCAGCTTGAGCACCTCGGCCGGCTTCTTGCCGATATAGAATTGGTGCGCCGCGACCAGATAATCGAACAGCGGCTGGTTGCCCGCGAACGCCGCGCGCTGGCCATTGATCTCGGCGAGCGTGATCGGATTGGTGCAGCATCCCGCGCTGACCTCGTCATCGGCCATCCGCATCCGCCGCAGATCGAGCACCGCGAGCAGGGTGGGATCGCTGGTATCGCCGATCGTCAACTCGGGCAGCAGCTTGGTGTCCATCTCCTCGGCGAGATCGACGTCATTCAGCCCGCGCACCGCCGGCGGCTGGACGAACAGCGCGACATATTGCTGCGCGAGCAGATCGCGCTTGCCGCCGAACCAATAGACCCGCCGCAGCAATCCGCGCGCCGACGCCACGTAGAGCCCCTTGGGATAGTCCTTCAAATAGCCGCGCAAGCCGGCATCGGCCGCGGCGACGACCTTCTGATCGACCGTCTTGAAGTCCTTGGGAATGCCATATTCGTCGAACAGGCCGACCTGGATGCGGTTCACCTCGACCCGCGCCGCCATGTAGCGCGCGGTTTCGCGCAGCCACGCATCGCGTACGCCACCCAGGCTGGCAAACCGCGTCCCCGACGCATCGAAATCGCCGTCATAAAAAGCCTGCGCGCCGGCGAGATAGGTGGCGAACGCCTTCCCCATGGGCGACTTCACTTGCCCGTCGAGCGCCGCGGTCACGCTCGTGCCAGGCTTGGCGCAATCGGGGCTGAGCGCCCGACGCGCCGCGATCAGCGCCGCACCCTCGCCGCCCGGCAATTTGGCCGCGTTGACCGCCGCCTCGAACGCCGCCGCGCCGCTGCCATTGGTCCGACAGCGCGACCCTTCGCCAGAAGAATAATCGCTGTCGCTATTGTCGGGGCGCACCGCCAGCCAACCCGACAAGGTACGCCAGTCGAACAGCGCGCCAAGCGGTTGCGGCGGCGCGCCCTCGCCTGGCTTGGGTAACGAGCCGCGGCGATCGAACAGCAACATCGTGAGATTGGTCCGCGTGTCGTTGCCCGGCCCGAGCATCGCCATGTCGTCACAGCCGGTCAGATTGGCGTGGCTCAGCCGCCAACTCGGCGAGCACCCGAAATCGCCGCTGGCGTCGGCGGGAAGCGGGATGGCGAAAGCAAGCGGAGAAAGGGCAAGCGTGGCGGTGGCAAGGATACGGCGCATCGGTCGGGTCCCGGCGGTTGATGATGCGTGCGTACGTGGCATCGGGGGGGGCCGATGGCTAGGAAGATTGCGACGCGGAAGCGCGCTTCATCCGAAGCGGTGCTAAATCCCTGCTTCCAACCACTTGCCGACCGGGATAGCGTCGCCCAGACGGGGGTGGCATGCGGTTAGTTTGGACGAGATCGAGCAGCGCACCCGCGGGTTCAGCCGCGACTGGAAGCCGGAAATTGAGATTGACCAAATCCGAGGCGATTTGCCGTGAATCGTGATCCCTTCACCCTGCGCGTCTTCGTCCCTTCGGGCGATCCCGAGGGCGCACGCATCGTCGATCGCATGAACTGGACGGGGCGAGGCTATTTCGTCTCGCGCGATCACTGGCCCGAAATCCGCCTGCGTCCGGAATTGCAGGCTGGCGGCATCTACGTCCTGATCGGCTATGAAGAGGACGAAGTCGGTGCCGAGCAGCCGGTGGGCTATGTCGGCCAGACCGACAATCTGCGGAACCGCATCGATAACCACGAGAGCAACAAGGATTTCTGGTCTACCGCGGTGTTGTTCCTGTCGACGGCGGGCGGTCTCAATCGAGCACACACGACCTGGCTCGAATGGGCGCTGCTGGCGCAGGGAGCGGCGGCTGGGCGCTGCAAGTTCCAGAACGTAATCAGCCCTTCCGAGCCACAGCTGATCGAGAGCGAGAAAGCCGATACGCGCGCTTTTCTGCAAGAAATGCTGCGCATGATGCCGTCGATGAACGTGCACATTTTCGAACCAGCGAAAGTGATCAAGCCGACTGCCGTCGTCGCGGTGGCCGGGGCTGCCGCGGTGAAGGACACGATCGTCGTGCCGGCACAGAAGGACGGCTTCGAGACGGCCTTCCTGGGCGCGCATGCATGGTGGGCTATCCGCATCGCCGCCAAGCACCGCGATCATCTGAAGTGGATCGCCGCGTATCAAGTCACGCCGATCAGCGCGGTTACGCACATCGCCCAGATCGATCATCTCGAACCGTTCGGTGATGAGGGCAAGTTCAAGGTGGTATTCGCCGGCCCACCGATCGCATTGAGCAAGCCCATTCCATTCGGGCAGGCGCCGTTAGGGGCAATGCAAGGTCCACGTTACACGACCCGCACTATTCTCGATCAGGCCGCAACAGTTGCGGACTTAGTCTAAGTCCGCACGCTGTGGCATTCGCCCGTTTACATCCCCGCGACCACTCCCCATATCCGAGATGTCGCCGTTGCCCCAAACCGGCAGCGCAGCTTCCCTTTTCGTTCCCCATCCGCTAAGGGCGCGCGTCACGCGGCGCGGCCCGCATACTCATGAGGCATTGTTTGGCTAAAGAAGAACTTCTCGAAATGCGTGGCCAGGTAGTCGAACTGCTGCCCAACGCCATGTTCCGCGTCCGGCTGGAAAACGACCATGAGATCCTGGGTCACACCGCCGGCAAGATGCGCAAGAACCGCATCCGCGTGCTGGTCGGCGACGAGGTTCTCGTCGAGCTCACGCCTTACGACCTGACCAAGGGTCGCATCACCTATCGCTTCATGCCGGGCCGCGGCGGACCGGGGCCGCAATAATGCCCCGTCACCCCAGCGAAAGCTGGGGTCTCTTGCCGCAGGGCTCGCCCCGATGAAGCTCGTTCTAGCCTCGACCAGTCCCCGCCGCCGCGAATTGCTCGCACGGATCGGGATCGTGCCCGCGCGCCTGGCCGCGCCTGATATCGACGAAACGCCGCTCAAGGCCGAGGCACCGCGCGCTTATGTCGCGCGCCTGGCCGAGAACAAGGCGCTGGCGGTCGAGCGCGCCGCCGACGAGATCGTATTGGCCGGCGACACCACTGTCGCGGTCGGGCGCCGGATCCTGGAAAAGCCGGTCGACGAGGCCGATCTGCGCCGCATGCTGGCATTGCTCTCGGGACGGCGGCATCATGTCTATTCGGGTGTCTGCGTGGTCGGCGCCGACGGCAAACCGCGCGTCCGCGTCGCCGATACGATCGTCGCGTTCAAGGCGCTCTCTCCCGCCGAGATCGACTGGTACGTCGCCAGCGGCGAAGGCATGGGCAAGGCCGGCGGCTATGCCATCCAGGGCAAGGCCGAAGCGTTCGTCCGGTATCTCGCGGGCAGCCATTCCAACGTCGTCGGCTTGCCGATCTTCGAGACGCGCGCCTTGTTGACCTCGGCGGGCCTTCCGCTTGGCTGAGTGGCTCTATGAGGCCGGGATCGGCGAAGCACGCGCCGCCTTGGTCGAGGACGACCGGATCGTCGAGGCGCGGATCGAGCGGCCTGGTGGGCTGAAACTGGGTGCGGTGCTCGAAGGCCAGCTTATCGAACGCGTTGCCGCCGGGCTGAGCAGGATCGAAACGCCGCACGGTGCTGCGGTGATCGAGCGTGTTCCGCCAGGCATCACCCAGGGCGCGCGATTGACGGTTGAGGTCGTGCGGGAGGCTATCCCGGAGCCCGGTCGCCCCAAGCTCGCCAAAGTAGCGGCAAGCGAGGCCGAGCCGCGCGACGCCGACGACCTGCTGGCGCGGTGCCGGGCAAGCAGCTTTCCGGTTCGCCTGCTGCGCGCGCACGAACCGGACGTGCTGGAGGCGGCGGGCTGGTCCGAAGTGTTCGACGAAGCGGAGACTGGCGAGATCGCCTTTGCCGGCGGTGCGCTGCGGATGTCGCCGACGCCCGCAATGACCCTGTTCGACGTCGATGGTCCCGGCTCCCCTGCCCCGCTCGCGCTCGCGGCAGCGCGTGCCGTTGCGATGGCGATCGTCCGGCTCGATATCGGCGGATCGATCGGGATCGACTTCCCGACCCTGGGCAACAAGACCGAGCGCCAGGCGGCTGCCGAAGCGATCGACACCGTATTACCGCAACCGTTCGAGCGCACCGCGATCAACGGCTTCGGGTTCCTCCAGATCGTCCGCCCGCGCCGCCGCGCCTCGCTTCCCGAGTTGCTCCGCGCCGACCCTGTCGCAGCCGCGGCTTTGGCCCTGCTGCGCGCGATCGAGCGAACGCCCCCGCCGGTGCCGCCGGTACAGGTCGCCGGACCGCGCGTCGCCGCTTGGCTGGCCGCGCATCCCGATTTGCTCGACGAGTTGTCGCGACGGACCGGCGCCCCCATCTCATTCGCGTCATGACCAAGGCCAATAGCTGCCCGCTCTGCGGCAATATCACCGACCCGGCGCACAAGCCGTTCTGCAGCCGCCGCTGCAAGGACCGCGACCTGCTGCAATGGCTGGGCGAAGGATATCGCATCCCGGCGGGGCCTGCCGATCCGGAAGCACTGGACAGCGAGGTTTCGAGCGATTAGAGCGCGCGCTTCCGCGCTTCGCCGGATATGCCCAAGTAGCTCAGTTGGTAGAGCATGCGACTGAAAATCGCAGTGTCGGTGGTTCGATTCCGCCCTTGGGCACCATTCCTTAACAGCTTCCAGGCCATGCTGCCGCTCCCATCTAGCGGAACCTAGGTGAAATTCCGGAGCCGCCAAGGCGCGCCAGCGGTACGAATATTAACCGCGTCCGTGGAACATGCCGCTCCGTAAAGGAGCGTCGCGCGTGGACGGAAGCAGGGCAAGGTTGCCGGACGGTACCTATATCGAGTTGGTCGCGAGCCTGTTCTCGACATTGTTGCCGACGGCCATCATGGCGATGTCGTTTCTGGGTGTCGCGATGCTCGTCACCAGCCAGACGCCGGATACTGCGCTGACCGTTTTGATGGTTGCCGGTTCGGTCGCCGCCGGCGCGCGGCTAACGGTCCTGCTGCGCTACCGCCAGCGCGCCAGGGACGCCGCGCTCAGCGCCGAGACCGCCCGCTATCTCCAGCGGCGCTTCGCTGCGGCCTATCTCGCCTTCGCGCTGATCTTCGGTCTGTTTGAAGCGCGCGCCTTCGTGGTCGCGGCCCCGGAGACCCGCATGGCGATCATCGGATTGTTGTTCGGTTATGGAGCTGGCGTCGCCGCAGGCCTGTCGATGCGACCCTGGATCAGCGTGCCGAGCATGTTGATCGCGATCGTGCCGACCATCATCCTCGCCTGGTCGTACCCGGACATCACCTTTCGCGTGACAGGGACTTTGCTTGCGATCTTCCTCGCCGGGGGCATTCAGAGCGTGCTTGCCCGTTACCGTCAGGCCGCGGCGGAGATCACCAGGCGCCAGTTGTTCGCGACGCTGGCGCGGTCCGATCATCTCACCAATCTGCCCAACCGCCTGAGCTTGCGCGAGCGGTTCGACGCCTGTGTTGCCAGAAGCGGCTCGCATGCGACGATCGCCGTCCACTGTCTGGATCTCGACCGGTTCAAGCCCGTCAATGACCGTTACGGCCATCCGACCGGCGACGCATTGCTGAAGGCGGTGTCGGGTCGATTGCAGGGACTATTGCGCCACAGCGATTTCGCCTCGCGGATCGGCGGAGACGAATTCGTCGTGGTGCAAACCGAGATGGCGCATGCCGGAGAGGCACAGCTCCTGGCGCGCCGGATCGCCCGGGCGATCGCGCAGCCTTATTCGATCGATGGCCATGACATCTCGATCGGCACGAGCATCGGCTATTCCGAGGCGGCGGCGGCCGGCGCGGACCTCGATCGCCTGATCGCCCAGGCCGATGAGGCGCTTTGCGGCATCAAGAGCAAGGGCGGTGGCATTGCGCGGTTCGAGCCGTCCGTCGTCGAACCGGATCTTCGTCTCAGCGCCTGAGCGTCCGGAGGTGAGTCCGGTGCTTCGGGACATGATCATCACGCCAGCGCGCATGGCTGAAAGATTGGCGCGGGGGTTCCCGAACAAGGGCGCCCCCGCGCCCGAAGAGCCGGCTGAAGACGCACCGGATCTCCCCTTCATGACCCCCCTCCACGGCACGATCGATCGATCGATTTGCCGCGGCCCGCGTCATGATTTTGACTCCGATAGTATCGTTCACATCGGAAGACCGCTGATTGGACCTTTTCGCAATCGTTCGGCAGCGCGGAAAAATACCTAATGCGTTGGAAGCGTGCGGTAACCGGGGTGGCGTACCAAGGGTGCAGATAAACGCCGCTACGTAGGTTTACCGAGCCGACTCACCGATAACGGCAAGTTAGCCTGTGGCTGCCCCATTCTATTCTGGATGCCCGCCTTGTCCCTGGATCTCGTCGTCCTGCTGATCTCCGAAAGCGACCTGCGAAGCGCACTGACAGCGCGGTTGACCATGGTCGGTATCAATGTCGTCACGATCGGGGCGGATCAGTTGGTACAGGGCCTGCCCGGCACGGCGATCAAAACCGCCGTGCTCGTCACCGACGACGGTTCGATCGGGCATGTTGCCAGTGAAGCATCCCCGGCCTGGTTGCAGGTCGTTATTCTCAATGGATCGTCCGGCGGCCTCGACGATCGCCCGGTCCGACTGTCACGGCGCGGCGCCACACGCCGCCTCGTCGAGATACTGGACGGCTGGCGCGCGCCTTAGAATCTGCCCTAACCCGTCGCAATGAGGCCGGCGGCGAACGCAACGCGGAGCGCCTCGGACAAACTGCGCACACCCATCTTGGTCATCAGATTGGCGCGATAGATTTCGACCGTGCGGGGACTGATCGCGAGGTCATAGGCGATGATCTTGTTCGATCTACCTTCGATCAATCCCGTCAGGACGTCGCGTTCCCTGGGCGACAGCACGGCCACCTTGGCGCGCGCGGTTTCGATCTGCGCCGATCCCGCGCTGTCATGCTCCATTCGGTCGAACGCCTTGTCGATCGCCTCCATCAAGGCGTCGGCCTTGTAGGGCTTTTCGAGAAAGTCGAACGCGCCCGCCTTCATCGCCTGGACGGCGATATCGATATTGCCTTCCCCGGTCAGGATGATGGTCAGGAAATGCACATGCGAAAACGAGTCGAGCTGCTGCAGCACCTCGAGCCCGTTCTTCCCGGGCATGTGATAATCGAGCAGCAGCACGCCCGATTCGAGGTCGGCAATCCGCTCCAGAAACTGATCGCCCGAGCGAAAATTGCGCACGACGAGATCGGAACGCAGCGACAGCAGGCCGTGCAGCGACGCTCGCACGGCATCATCGTCGTCAATCAGGTAGATGTTCCGGATCATCTTCCATCTCCTTGAACACCGGCAGGGTGAAGCAGAACGCCGCCCCTCCCTCCGGTGGGTTCTCCGCCGTCAAGGTGCCCCCATGCGCCTCGACGATACGCCTCGAAATCGACAGGCCGATTCCCATCGCCGTGCCCGCTTTCGTGGTCGAGAAGCGGGCATAAAGTTGTTCGCTCAGTGCATCGGGTATGCCGGGTCCGGAGTCCCGGATCGACAGTTCGACCAGATCGTCGTCCCTCGATCGCGACCGGATCACGATCCGGCGCGGACGGCCGGCGTCCACCGATCGCAATACCTCGACGGCATTGCGCAACAGATTGACCAGGACCTGCTGGATTTGCACGCGGTCGGCGAAGATCGTGTCGTTCGCCGGATCCAGCTCGTAGCTGAGCTCGATCTCCTCGCGCCCGCTGCCGAAAAACACCAACGCGACCGCGTCGCCGATCACATCTGCTAACGACTCGGGGCGCATTTCGATATCGCGCTTGGCCAGGAAGTCGCGCAACCGCCGGATGATGTCACCCGACCGTTGGGTCTGCTCTTCGGCCATGTGGAGCAGGTCGGCGACGCGCTCGCCGCTCCCGCCCTGTTCGATCAGCATGCGCGCCGCGGCGATGAAATTGGCCGTCGCGCTGAGCGGCTGATTGAGTTCGTGCGCGAGATCGGCCGCCAGTTCGCTCATGGCGCGTTGGCGCGAGATGTGGGCCAGTTCGGCGCTGAGCTCGGATAATCGCTGCTCCTCGAACAGCCGCTTGGAGACGTCGCGGACGATTCCGGTAAAGATCCGCTCGTCGCCGATGCGTGCCTCGCCGACATTGAGCTCGATCGGAAACTGGGTGTCGTCGGCGCGGCGAGCGGTCAGTTGGCGAGTCATGCCGATCACCTTGCGCTCCCCGGTGCGGAGATAATCGGCGATCGCCGCGTCGTGGCGCGACGCGAGCATGTCGGGCATCAGGATCTTGACGTTGCACCCGATCATCGACGCGGCGGAATAGCCGAACATCGCTTCGGCAGCCGGGCTGAAGCTCTTGATGATGCCATGGTCGTCGATGACGATGGTCGCATCGGGCACCGTCCTGATGATCGATTCGAGCCGCATTTCGGCGTCGCGCCGGCTACGCTGCGTCACATCGACGATCGAGCCGATCGATCGCACGAGATTGCCTCGCTCGTCATACAGGCAGCGCGCCGTTCCTTCGAGTAGGCGCGGCGATCCCGAGTCGGGAAGGAAGTGAAATTGAAAGGCGAAACGATCGCGCCGATCGGCGACCGCGCTGTCGATCGATGCCATCACATCGAAAACATCCGCGGGCTCGACATGATCGCGCCACATATCGAAGGTGTCGATCGCACCGGCGGGCAGACCGAGCCGCTGTTCCGATCCGGGCGACCAGCTGATCCGCCCACTCACGACGTCCCAATCGAACACGCCGATCTCATTGACCTCAGCTGCGATCGCCAGGCGGTTCTCGCTGACGCGCAGTTCCTCCTCGGCCTTTACCCGCGTGGTGATGTCGAGCATCTTCAGGACGACGACATCGTCCAGCCCGGCGCGATGCACCGAACGGCGGCGCTCGACCACATGCAATTCGGTACCGTCGCGGCGACGTTCGACGAACTCGGCCTCCAATTGATCGGGTAACGGCCCTTCGCCTTGCGGGACGGCGATATTACGACCCTCGACTTCGCGCGATTGGAGCAAATCATGCTTGTTGCGTCCAACCGCTTCGTCCGCCGACCAGCCGTAGAGTTCGGTGCATCCCCGCGTCCAGTGAAGGATCGTGCCGTCGGGTCCGACTAGGGCGATAGCCGCGCTGTCCAGTGCATCGCTGAGATCGCTGAGCGCGACGCGCTGACGAGTCAGCCGATCGGAAACCAGCAACAGGATCGTGCCGATGATCAGCATATTGGCCAGAATGGCAATCAGGGCCGCGCCTTCCAGAGGGGCATAGCCTGTTCTGATCGACCAATGTTCGAGGACGACGGGAACGGCCGGCAGGACGAACAGAATAGGCAGGATCAACCATTGCAACGGTTGACCCATCCGGTCTCCCGACAGGAGGCCGGTCCACCCCGTTTCATGCTTCCACCACAGGAAGGAGCAGGCAATCGCCAGGGATCCCAGACCGGCCGGCAATGGCGCGACGAAAAACTGGTTGAGCGACGTCGCATGGTCGATCCACATCAGCGCGACCGTCGAATATAGACCAAGGCAAAGCGCCAACGCGGCAAGCACGTTGCCGACCCGGTCGAGCAGAGACGATTGCCGTTGCGCGAGCAATATTGCCGCCGCGAGCAAGGCGAAAGACAGGAGCGAATTGGATCCCGGACGGCCTGGATTGGGGGCGACCGAGCGCGCAAGCTGTTCGGAAAAGAGCAATCGATCGATGCCCGGCCGGATCCCCGATACGGATTCGGCAACCACTACCGCCACGAGGATCAGGACGATGATCGCCGCCACCGTCGCGGCTCGCCGGCCAAGGACCGCCATCATCATCGCTAAGGACAGAATAAAATGACCCGCAGTCGTGAGGGGCCATGCCGGCGCATAATTTGCCCCGAATGAGGCGAGCGCAGGAACCCCTAACTGCCAGCCCAATAATGACAGAGATGCAACCAGCGCGGCAATTCCGGCCAACGCCAGTGCAACTTTGTCATGTCTCGATGCGCCGTCCCCGCGACGCATTCGACCAAGCATCTGTTCCCATCCTTATGCCACCCGCCGTGCGGGGCGGCCGGTATTATTTGGCCGCTATTCAGCATCCGGGAATGCTGATGGGATTTCAATAAGCTCGTCGCGATATTTCAAACATAATAGTTCATTATGGGCCGATCACGCCGGCAGCGGCGCCCGACCGCCGCGATAGGTGATCATCGAGTGGCGCCCGAATCCCAGCCGCAAGCTCATAGAGCGGAATAAGTGCTTCACCGCGCCGGCGATCTGTTCGACCAGACTGGCGCGCCTGGGATCTTCCAGCTCGAAGTCGCCGAGCCAGAGTTCGTCCATCGTACAGGCCTTGAGGTTGACCGTTATGGGCGCCTCGTCGTGCGACTTAGCCGGTGTGGGCTCTGGGGCTGCCCGCGGTAGCCGATCGATTAGGTCGAGCAACGGAGCGTCGCCCGCCGCTGTTTCGATGAGCGCCGGGGTAAGATCGCCCGGGCTGCTCACCCGCGCCGCGCCGAGCGGCGCCGGGGCCGCGACAAAGGGGTCAGAGATGTCGGGCGGCGGCGACGTGACGACCACGGGTTCCGCCAGTGCGACCGCCGCCGCGACCACCTGCGGTGCAGGCACCGGCGGCTCGGCTGCAATGATCATGCTCGGTGCGATGCTGGCCAGTACCGGCGCGGCAACCGGCACGCAGATGGGCGCCGGTGCGGTTCGAACGGGTGCCGTCTGCGGGCGCACCTGGGGCCGATGCCCTTGCGCGATCAGCGCGACGCGAACGATGCCGTCGAGCGCTTCCGACACCGACGCGCCCCAGGCGAGTTCGACATCCGGCGACGCCTGGTCGGCGATCGTTGCGACGATCGCGTCGAGTTCCATCAGCGACATATCCGTACCGCCGCTGATCGAGATCATCAGCTTGCCCGCACCCGCAATCTCATCGTCGATCAGCGGGCAGGCCATCGCCCGTTCCGCCGCGAGCACGGCGCGATCCGTGCGCTCGGTCGCTTCGCCGAACCCGATCACCGCCCGGCCCATCTCGGCAATCACGTTGCGCATCTCGGCGAAGCCGATCTGCTTGAGCCCGGGCGTCACCAAGAGATGTGCGATCCCGCCAACCGCATCGGCCAGCACTGCATTGGACTCGAGCATCGCGGATTTGAAGGTCATCTCGAGATCGCCGATGCCGAGCAGCCGCTGGTTGGGAACGACGATCATGGCGTCGACCAGCGGCTCAAGCGTGGCGATGCCCTGATCCGCCCTGCCGGCCCGCCGCAATCCTTCGAACTCGAATGGACGGGTCACCACCGCGACGGTCGGAATGCCGCGCAGCCGGGCGCGCTCGGCAAAGATCGGCGCTGCGCCGGTCCCGGTCCCGCCGCCCATCCCGGCGGCGATGAAGCAGAAATCGACATCCTCGAGCGCCGCGTCGATCTCGTCGACGACTTCCTGCGCGGCGGCGCGACCGACCTCCGGCCAGGCGCCGGCGCCCAGCCCTCGCGTCGCCATCCGCCCGAGTTGCAGCTGCTGGCGCACTCCCAACATACGCAGCGCTTGGGCATCGGTATTGGCGACGATCAATTCGACGTTCGGCAGATTCTCCTCAACCAGCCCGGCGACACCGTTGCCGCCAGCACCGCCGACGCCGAAAACGGCGATCCGTGGCATCACCGCCTCGATAGTGTCCATAAAGCTCATGATCGTTTCCCCCGACTCGCTGCAATGTCGGGGAGTCGTATCGGGGCATTGATGGTTAACGCGCCACGCTGGGAATCTACTATCGTAGAATCACGCACAGCATCGGCATGCCCCGATGCGCCGGCGCATTGCCGGGAGGAATCCGCCACCCTAAGTTGGGCACGGGGCCGAAAGGATCGCATGCGCAAAAGCTGGATCATCGCCATCGGCATCGCGGCCGCATTGTTGGTGCTGGCCTATGGCGCCTCGCCTTACCTCGCGGTGCGCGGCTTCGTCGCCGCGGCGAAACAAGGCGACGCGGAGAAGCTGCGCGGCTCAGTCGATTTTCCGGCGGTGCGCGCCGACCTGAAACCGCAACTGGCCGCGGCGGTGACGACGCGAATGGAGCGCGATCCGCAGATGCGGGACAATCCGCTCGCCGGGCTTGGCGCGATGCTGATGCCTTCGATCCTCGACAGGATGATCGATAGCCTCGTCACTCCCGAGGGGATCGCGGCCCTGGTCCGCGCGGGCAAGGTCGGCCGCGCCGACACGGATTCGGCGGCGCCCCGACGGGTCGACTACGGCTTTCATTATGTCGCGCTCAATCGCTTCGACGTCACCTTGCGACGCCAGGGCGCGGCCAGCGACCCTGTAAACCTCGTCTTCGAACGGCGCGGCCTGTTCGCTTGGAAACTCATACGCATCGCGCTGCCACAGAGCAGCCTGACCGGTCCCGCTGGCCCGACACAGGGCGAGTCGCCGCCGTCCTGACCCTATTCGCCCGGACGGTAGCGCCGTTCGACATGGCCCTTGAGCTCTTCCGGATAGAAATAGACCGGACGCAGCCGTCCCTCGGCATAGCGGCCGATCTGGTCGGCGAAGTGGATCGAGGCGGGATCGCCGCTTTGCCCCCCGGCCATCACCGCCATCGCCTTCACCCGCGGCCCGAATTCGACCACCGCGACGAAGCTGTTACCGCTGGTGCCGTAATAGCGCTTGGTTCCCGGCCAGGTCCTGGCGCCGAACGACGCGAGGCTGCCCCATTGCGCCGAGGTGAAGGACACGGGGGTCGAATCCCCGGCGTCGTCGAAATGCGGGGCGATGGCGTCGTCGAGCCGTTGGAAACGGTTGATCTGTCGCCACGGCACGCGCCAGTCGCCGAAGTCGCGCTTGAGCCGATCGGCGGCGGCCGTCAGCGCGTCGAGCTTGTCCGACGCCTTGACGCGGGTTGCGATATAATCGGGCACGTTCATCCGCTCGGCCTGGGCGAAACCGCCCACCTCGCGCCACAATTGATCGCCCCAGAACACCGCGAGGCTGGTCGCGGTCGACTCATAGCCCCAGCGGCGATCCCAGCCGCGCAGCGAGGCGATCGGTTCGGCCAGCTTTGCGCGGCGCGGGTCGTCGGCCGGTAGCGCGTCCCATGCCTTGACCAGTCCGGGGATCAGCTCGGCGAAGGCAGGCAAATAGCTGTCGAACGCCGCGACGCGCAGCTTCTCCGGCGTCCAGCCGCTCTTGCCCTTGAGCAGCAGGTCGGCATGCGCACCGCGCGCATTGGGGCCCGTCTGATCCATATAGCGTGGGTAATCTTTAGCCCTGGGGCTGTCCGGCCCCGCCGCATCCCATGGCCAGTCATTGGTGTTGTGCACCCAGCCGACCCGCGGGTTGAGCACGCTCGGCAAGCTGGGCAGCGTGTGCAGCCCTTTCCAGTCGGTCGCCGGATCGCTGCCGTCGACCGGCCGAGTATAGTCGAAGCGATTGTCGCGCAGCGGCATGAATTGCGGCATCAGGAACGCGATCTCGCCCTTGCTGTCGGCGAACAAGGTGTCGTTCGACGAATTCGCCCGGCGCGAGGCGACAGCGAGGAAACTCTTGAGGTCGCTGGTCTTGGTGCGCAGCCAACTCTGTTCGAGCGCGGGCACCGGTTTCCACATCAGCGCCTCGGCGATCCAGCGCCCGTTCTTCGTGGCGACGATCGGGCCATGATGCGTGCGCCAGGTGGTGAAGCGGCGCTCGCCCAGCGATCCGTCGGGCTTGCGATAGCGCAAGGTCACCGTCGCGCTCGCCACCGGCCGCTCGGCAGTGCCGTAGCGATAGACATAGCCGTCGCCGCGCTTCGTCACGCGTTCGGCGAACTCGTCGACATTGTCGACGGTGGACGAAGTGTGCATCCAACCGGCCTTGGCGTTGAACCCCTGGTAGATGAAGAACTGTCCCCAGGTCGACGCGCCGTAAGCATCCAGGCCCTGCGCGCTCGACATCTGCGCTTCGGAGCGGAAGTAGAAACTGGTGTGCGGGTTGATCAGCAGCAACGCCTTGCCGCCCGAGGTCAGCTTGGGCGCGATCGCGATGCCGTTCGATCCCGATGGTTCGCGCGGCACCATGCCGAGTTCCTCGGGCGTCGGCGGCGTCGGCTTGCCGTAGAAGGTCTTGAGGTCGCTGAGCGAGATCCGCTCGATATCGCCGCCGATACTGCCTTCGGTGAAACTGAGTGCCATCCATGGCTCGAAGCGGGTCAGCACCCTGGGCTTCGTTCCGGGATGCGTCGCCAGGTAGTAATTGAGCCCGTCCGCCCAGGCGTTCATCAGCGACTTCAGCCACGGCGCGCTCGCGGCATATTGCGCCTTCAATTCGGCGGGATCGACATAGAGCCGCTGGCGCAGATCGCCCCAGAGCGCGTCCTCGCCCTCCGCCTCGGCGGTGCGCCCGAGCGCGGTCAGGTAATTCGCCTCGACGCGCGAGAAATCATCCTCGGCCTGGGCATAGATCATCCCGAACACCGCGTCGGCGTCGCTCTGCCCGCGGACGTGCGGGATACCCCAATCGTCGCGCGTGATCGTCACCCGCGCGGCCTCGGCTCGCCAGCGCGCCATGTCGGCAGCAGCGGGGTCCGGCGCGGTTGGCGCCATGGTCAGCACCGCGAGGGCTAGGAGCGGGAGGCGGAGGGCTCTATCCATGCCGGGAGCGTAACGCGACGACGGAGAGAAAACCATGCGCCGGCTGGCTCTTATATTGGCGATGTTGCTCGGGCCGGCGACCACCCTCCCCGCCACCGAACCGCCCAGGCAGACCGTGCTGATCAAGCCTGCGCGCGTGTTCGACGGGCTGGACGGCAAAGTGCATGCCGGCTGGCAAGTGCTGGTCGAGGGCGACCGTATCGCCGCGGTCGGCCCGAACCTGTCGGCGCCCGCCGACGCGAAGATCATCGACTTGCCCGGCGAGACGCTGATGCCGGGAATGATCGAGGGGCACGGCCATCTGTTCCTCCACCCCTATAACGAGACGAGCTGGGACGATCAGGTACTGCACGAGCCGCTCGCGCTGAGGACCGCGCGCGCGGTGGCGAGCGCCAAGGCGACCCTGCTCGCCGGCTTCACCAGCGAGCGCGACCTCGGCACCGAAGGCGCTGGCTATGCCGATGTCGGGCTGAAAGCGGCGATCGATCAGGGGATCGTGCCGGGTCCCCGGCTCAACGTCGCGACCCGCGCGATCGTCGCGCTGGGCGCCTATGGCCCCAAGGGGTTCGAGCCCGGCGTCGCCATCCCGCAAGGCGCCGAGGAAGTGTCGGGAGTCGAGTCGATCGTCGCCGCGGTCCGCCGCCAGATTGCGGGCGGCGCCGATTGGGTGAAGCTCTATGCCGATTATCGCTGGCGCCCCGGCGAGGACAGCCGCCCCACGCTCAGCCTGGAGGAAATGAAGGCCGCGGTCGCCGCCGCGCACGACGCCGGCCGCCCGGTCGCGGTCCATTCCGCCACCGCCGAAGGCATGCGCCGCGCCATCGCCGCCGGGGTCGACACGATCGAGCATGGCTATGGCGGCACGCCGGAGATCTTCGCCGAGATGGCGAAGAAGGGCATCGCGCTCTGTCCGACGCTCGCCGCATCGGACGCGACGTCGCGCTATCGTGGCTGGAGCGGGGCCGAGCCGGCACCCGACGCCGTCCAGATCAACCGCAAAAGCTTCCAGATGGCGCTGAAGGCCGGCGTCCATCTCTGCATGGGCGGCGATGTCGGCGTGTTCGCGCACGGCCAGAACGCGCGGGAAATGGAGTTGATGGTCGCCGGTGGAATGAGCCCCACCGACGTGCTGATCGCCGCGACTTGGGGCAATGCGCGCTGGTTCCACCTCGACGGCAAGCTCGGCGCGGTCAAACCGGGCCTGCTCGCCGACCTGATCGCGGTCGATGGCGATCCCACCGTCGACATCGCCGCGGTCCGCCATGTGCGGATGGTGATGAAGGGTGGCACGGTGATCGCGGGCTGATTAGGGACAGGGTCAATGGATATGTCGAAACCGGTCCGCGTCCGCGACGAAGCGCTCGATGCGCTGCGCGGGATCGCCATCTTCGGGATGGTGCTCGCCAATCTTCAGGGGTCGGAGGAGCACGCTTTCTGGTGGATCAATCATGCGCCGTGGAACGGGCTGACCTTCGCCGATCTGGTGTTTCCGATGTTCCTGCTCGCGGTCGGGCTCGCCTTGCCGTTGACGATGGACGGGCGGATGCCGCGGCCGTCGATCGCGAAGATCGTGCGGCGATCGGCGTTATTGTGGTTCATCGGTTTCGCGATCGGTTTCATCGTCCAGTTCAGCTTCAAGCTGGAGGATATCCGCTTCACCGGCGTGCTCGAGCGGATCGGCATCGTCTATCTGGTCTGCGCGATCACCTGCCGCCAGACGACGACCTGGAAAGCGCCCGCCATCGCCGCCGGCGTGCTGATGCTGGTCCATGGCGTCCTGCTCCATCTGCCCGCGCCGGGCGACCTGATCGCCAGCATGGCGCCGGGCGAAGGCATGAGCGGCTGGCTCGACCGCGCGATCCTGGGCGGCACGCGCCTTTACGGCCATCCCGATAACGCCCCGCCCTTCGATCCGGAGGGCCCGCTATCGACGCTGTCGGCGATCGCCACGACGATGATCGGGATCGCGGTCCAGCGCATGTCGGTGCGCCGCAAGAAGCCGGTGATCATGATCGCCGCCGTCGCCATATTGTGCCTCGGCCTGACGCTCGGCGCCGCCTGGTTCTGGCCGATCAACAAGAATTTGTGGACGCCGACCTTCACCCTGATCAACGCGGCGATCGGGCTCGGCCTGTTGGCGTTGCTCAAGATCGTCTGGCCGCGGATCGGCGCGTCGCGGATCGCGCAGACCGTCGCCGCGCTCGGCGCGGTGTCGCTGACGCTCTATGTCGTCCACGATGCGGTGGCGATCGTGCTGATGATGGTGCCGATCGGTGGCGTGCATCTCGGCGAAAAGCTGCTGGCGGCGATCGCGGCGACGGGCCTGCCGCTCGATTGGGTGTCGATGCTGTATGCGGTGATCGCTGGTGGGATTTCGATCGTGATCACGCTGTTGCTGCGGCGGCGGGGATGGGTGTTGAAGGTTTAGGGTGGCTAAAGCCCCTCCCGCTTGCGGGAGGGGTTAGGGGAGGGCGTGTTTACCACCACGACGGCCACATGCCCTCCCCCAGCCCCTCCCGCGAGCGGGAGGGGAGTTTATGCCACCCGCTCGACCGTCACCGTCTGCGACAGGCACTCCGCCTCGCCGAAAATGGTCATGAAGCTGATATCGGTGGCGTCGCGCCCGACGCCGATCCGCACCAGTCCCTCAACCGGCGCCAGCCCGGTGGGGTCGATCAGCCGCCACGCGCCGTCCAGCCACACCTCCACCACCGCATGGAAATCGGGCGGATCGAGCCGCCAGGCATAGGCCGCGACCATCCGCGCGGGGATGTCGGCGGCGCGGACGAAGGCGATCAACAGGTGCGCGAAATCGCGGCACACGCCGCGGTGCGCGACATAAGTGTCGGCGGCAGTCGTCTTCACGTCGCTCGACCCGACGACATAATCGAGATGCCCGCGGATCCATTCCGCCATCGCTTCGACCCGGTCGCCGCCCGACAGCGCGCCGAATTCGCGCCGGACGAGCGCATCGAACCGGTCGGCTTCGCAATAGCGGCTGGGGAACAGGAACGGCACCACTTCCGCCGGCAGCAGCTTGATGTCGTCGGCGGCGAGGCCGTGGAGAGTCGCCCCCGCGCGATCGACCTCCACCGTCGCGGTGTAATGCGCGGTCACGCGCCCCTCCCCCCGCGTCCAGGTGCGCCGCCCCAGCCCGTTATCCGCCGCGATCGGGCGCAACGCCTCCACCCCGCCGATCCGCAACAGGTCGGTGACCAGATGCTGATCGGGCGTCTGAGCGACCTCTAGCGCGAACAGCAGGTCGGCCGGCGCGGCGAGCCAATAGTCGAGCCGGGCGTCGATGGAGAGGCGCATGGAATCTTTCTGGAAGAGGAGTCGCTTCGTTCCTATCCGATAACCCCCCTGCCCGGCTATGCTCGGGATCAGGCGAAGGAGAGGAGGCGGACATGCCGTCCGACGACCCGACGGCGGCCCCAATGGCGGCGCCGATGACGGCGGATGCGCGGTTCAGTTACCGCTGCACGCGCTGCAACAGCTGCTGTGTCGACAAGCGCATCCAGGTCAATCCGTATGAGATCGCGCGGCTGGCCCGCAACCGCGGCGTCTCCACTGCCCAGGCGCGCGACGAGTTCACCATCGACAGCGCGCTACGCCAGCAGGAGGACGGGCGCTGCATCTTCCTGGGCGATCAGGGTTGCACCGTCCATGCCGACCGGCCGCTGGTCTGCCGATTGTTCCCGCTCGGCCGCGTGATCGATGCAGCTGGCAAGGTGCATTTCGTGCCCTATCCCGATCCACTGGCCGCGCGCGGCGAGTTCGGAAGGGCGGGCGTGGTCGCCGATTATCTGGAGGCGCAGGGCGCGACGGCGTTCATTGCCGCGGCCGACGCTTATTTCGCCTTTTTCTGCCGCGCCAACGAGCGCCTGGAGGCGGGCACACCGATCGCCGCCGACCCCGACCGCGACCTGCTCGACATCGACAGCGAACTCGCCGCCGCCTGTGCCGCGAGCGGGATCGACGAGCCCGACGATCTGCTCGACCGGATGTGGCTGCACATCAGCCTGCTCGACGCGATGCTCGATCGTTAGAGCATCGCGCGGAAAAGTGGGGACCGGTTTTCCGCAAAAGCGATGCGACCACAAACAACTTCCGGCGACCACGCGTCGGCGGGCACCAGATAAAACGAAGGCCGCGCGATCCCATCGGACCGCGCGGCCTGTTGTTCCGGTGGCGGGTCGCCCCGCCGCCGCACCGATTACTCGGAAACGTTGCTGGCGTTGCCCGCGACGTCGCTGACGTTCTCGTCGGTGATGTTGGTGGTGTCGGTCAGGTTCACGTCGTCGGTGTTGGTGACGACGACGGCGTTGTCGGCCGTCTTGGTGCCGCCGCAAGCCGCGAGGCCGAGCACGACAGGAGCAATCACCGAAAGAACTACAAGCTTCTTCATGGACAAATCTCCGTAAAATCCAGGCCGCGCCCCCGCTCGGCACAGCGCCTCGCGAATTGAACCTGGGTCAGTCCGGCGGTGCCTATGAAGCAATTCCCACCGGATTGGTAGGGGAAAATGCACCGTTTGTCGCAAGGAGGGGGGTGTTATGACGCACTGTGGCGGTGGGCGCGAGGCGTCTTGCCTCACTCGTCATGGCTGAATTTAGTGCATTCATTAAACTGGTACCGTGATCCCACGGCCGAAAAATGAAGCTCTCGCTTAAATGCGTGTGAGCTTAGAACGATGAGAGTAAAAGGCACAGCCACCACCGCCCTTCCAGCCGACCACAGGGCTGATGCCGCCCGCTTCGCCGCTGTAGACCGCCCTCAGTCGGTTTACGCAGTGAGTAGCGATATGTGGACCTTGCTCGATCCCTAGAAAGTCACGTCCCATCTTCATGGCTACAGAACCTGTGGTACCCGAACCCAGATACGCGTCTAAGATCAGGTCGCCGGGGTTGCTGGCGATATGGAGAATGCGTTGCACCAGCCCTTCAGGCTTTGGTGTGTCGAACACGGCTTCCTTCGTAAGCAGCGCCATTAGGTGCTTCTTCGCGGAATCCGTAGTACCAACCTCATCGGCCATCCACAGTGTCGAAGGGGCGACCCCCATCTTGGCCTCGCTGAGGTACTTTTTGATGCGCGGCACGGCGTTCCCGTCGCGACCAAAATAAATCCGTCCTGCCCGAATCTCGGCTTCCATCTTAGGCTTATTATAAATCCAGCAACGGCCCTTCGGCGCGTGGTGCTGCCGCCCGTTCGGTGCGGTTAGTGTGTAAAACTGCGACTTAGTGGCGTGACCATCCTGGACGTTTGCAGACACGGATTGCCACGCCCCTCTAGGGTCTCTGTCAGGGTTCTTATAGCGGGCGAGTATCTCCGGCGGCGCGGCCAGCAGATTCCTCGAACGCTTAAACGCCTCCGCGCTCTTTGCAAAACATAGGATATATTCATGGTTCGTGGAGAAGGGCCTGCGGTTTTCGCGGGTCTTACGGTGGTTCCAAACCACAGATGCGATAAAGTTTTCGGGACCAAACACATCGTCGCCGATCTGCCTCAGGTTATGCAATTCGCTATCGTCGATCGAGACCCAGAGAGAGCCATCTACTGTAAGCGTCTCCTTGAGCGCTTTCATGCGGTGGGTCATGCGATCCAGCCAGACGCGACGGCTAAGCCGGTCATCGTAATGCCTGTACACCTCGGCATTATTGTAGGGCGGGTCGATGTAAACGCACTTCACGCGCCCGTTGATCGCGTCGCCCAAAGAGTCGAGAACTGCCAGGTTTTCGCCGTGCACGATGGCGCTGCCAGTCTGAGCATCTCCGACGCACAGATGCGGCTCGCGAGTGAAGTCGTTGCCCCCGTCCAACAAGCGCGTTAGCGGGGTGTTCGCCGCTGAGGTTATTGGCTTGGTTCTCATGAGCCCCACGGGTTTTGTCGTTGCGCTGGCCGTCGGCCGATTCAAGTCTGCTGTTAAGGGATATCAAGAATCTTGCCGAAAAGCGCGGTAAAAGCTCACGGGGCGGAGCGACAAGGGGCGGCCCGAGTGGATCCCGGCTTCGTCTTCCGGCCAATCCACTACCTCGGCAGCAAGCTTCGGGTCCTTACGGACATAGAGAGTGCCATCGACCGCGTTGATCCCTCGCGCGGCCCAGTCTGTGACCTTTTCTCAGGATCCGCCACCGTTTCACGCTATCTCTCGCGGCACCGTCGCGTCATGGCGGTGGACATTCAAGAATATGCGCGGGTGCTCGCAGAGGCGGTCCTGAACGGAGACCCGAACTGGTCCGCATTTGCCCTCGAGAATGTGATCGACGACGATCATCGCAGGGCCGCGCTCTACCGAGCAGTCGATCCGCTCATCATGTTGGAGAACGAGGTTGCGCTTCGCGCGATGCGCGACGACATCGAGCCACTTTGCGAGCTGCTTGACATGGGCAACCTCGCGAGCCTTGTTGGCAATAAGCCGCCCCAAAGTCCGCGGCTTCGTAACGCCGTGAGAGAATCCCTGCGCAGGATTGACGCGCTTGGGTTGCCCTGCGCCGATACCGTGTGCATCCGGCACTTTGGCGGACAATATTTCAGCTACGCTCAGGCTGCCGAGCTAGACGCCATGGCTGACTTGGCACGTGACAATCGCAGTTCGGTACTGCTGGCCGCCGCACTGAGTACCGCCAGCCAGCTGGTAAACTCGATCGGCAAGCAGTTTGCGCAACCTTTGCGCCCAAGGGACAAATCAGGCGAACCCAAGCGCCACGTCGTCAAGAAAATCATCGCTGAACGCGGACTATCGCCACGGGCGATTTTCATGGATTATGTGCGACGCTACGAAGCGCTTCCGATCGTCAGGCGCGACCATGTCGCTATCCGAGCGGACTTCCGGGAAGTGCTGGCCAACCCGCCGTTCAAGCCATCGGTCGTCTATGCGGACCCACCATATACACGCGACCACTACAGTCGCTTTTACCACAGCCTGGAAACCATTGCGCTAGGGGACGCCCCAAGCATCACGCGGAGCAACCTTGGCGGCGGCGGGGTACAGAGCCGTGGTGGTTACAGAGCGGGGCGCCATCAGTCGCCCTTCTGCATCAAATCCGAAGCGCCTGCGGCGTTCTCGGCGCTTTTTGCAGGCATCGCCGCCCTCAATGTGCCACTCGTTCTATCCTATTCCGGATACGACCCCAGCATGGAGGCCCGACCAAGGGTGATGGCGCTGGACGCTGTCGTCGGCCTTGCACGGCAGCATTTCGATGATGTCCAAGTGGAGCAGCTGGCGACCCTGGAGCATATGAAGCTCAACAGGACTTCGCTGAACAAGGCCACCAAGGGCACGACCGAAGTGTTGCTGCTCTGCCGTTAGTGGAGGAGGAGGGGGTTGTCAGCCCAAGCGGCTTGAACGTCGCTTCGCGTAACGACGCGCCTGCGCTTTGAGTTTCCTGAAACGAAGTAATTATCGTCCAAGAATTTCTGCACGCTCGCATGTCCTACCTCCCCAGGTCTCAGAAGCACGTATCTATATTCTGACTTACCAATGCGTTCGAATACCAGGATAAAGTGGCCGTTAGCCGGATGCTGTAGTCCGCGAAGCGCCTCGACCTCAAAGCGATAGTTGCTGCTTTTCACTGCCACTGCATTCGGGTGCTCCGGCGGCGCAAGAGAACCATCCGGCAGGACCTGATAGAAGGTGACTTTCCGGGGCTTGCCGATCGTTACGCCAAAGAAGCCCTGATAGGTTTCGATCCCGAAGTCGGCTTGGCCCGGCCGGTTCTTCGGCACCTCGGCGATCAAGAACGGATTCAGCGAGATCGCCTCGGCCGCGTCCTCTTCCAGCGCTGCAAGTGCCTCTGCGTCGGTCTCCTTTACCGCCTTCTGAATCTTTGCTCTCGTCTTTGCGTTGAGCGCCGCCTGCGCAGTGACTCGAAGGTCGTCTGGCAGGAGAAGATTGTCCTTGTGATCGGCGACCCACTTAGCCCACTGTGCCTCAAGCGCCGCAGCATCGGCATTGGAGACGTCTGCTTCCCAGAAAGCCTCCCAGTTGTTGCGAAGGCCGCCGAGTGTCAAATTGCCCGAGCCAGTAAGGCTCCGTCCACCAGCTGGTCGCTTGAAAAACATTGCCTTTGGATGATAAATGACGCCGCCCTTCGGATTATAGAACAGCGAAACGGAGGCGTTTGGAAGCGTGGCCTTAGCGGTCTTAAGCGCTGTAATCGCTGCGGTATCGGTAATCGCGTCTAGCCCGATCACGAGATGAAACTGTCCAGTACCCAAGAGAGCTCGAACGGCGGGCTCAGCGAGAGCCGTGTCGATCCCAGTGGATGTCGCGAACGCAAAGGCGGCGAAACCGCCGGTAGCCCCCGTCGCAGCAGCAACAAGTGCGGCATGAAGCGTATTGCCTTCTCCAGGCACTTGAAGGGTAAGGGTCACGCGACAATCTCGAGGCTGGGACCCGTCCGCATCGACACCTCAGGACGGCGCGCGTCAACCATGAGCTCGTCCAATTTAGTTCGCCCCTATCACGATTCGGTGTGAGGCTAGAGGTGCGGAGAGCGCCGATCAAGAATAGAGCATACGATGCCTAGAAGATTCATCCCGATGAGCAGTTGAAACGCCTCTCGCTAAGGAAGCGGCGCCAGAGTTGCCCAATGGGCTTGGCGTGGGTCGATCCGATTTCCCTATCCAGAACGCCCCAAGCAGGACCCAGACAAACACCCGGCTAAAAGGCACTTCCACCGCACGTTTCTGAAATGTCATGCTGAAATAAATGGTGCGCCTGCATGACTCGACCTGTGACCCCCGCACTACGAATGCGATGCTCTACGCAGCTGAGCTAAGGCGGCCCCGCCGCGCCAAATTGGGGTGCGGCAAGGGGACGGCGCTTAACAGTTCTCCTCGGCCTGGCAAACGCCGCCGCGCGTTTTCGCGGGAGCAAATTCGGCCGGTTCGACTCGCTCTGACTGCTTGTCACCGCGATTTCCTGGCCCCGGGCGGGTCCGTCAGCGTGAAAACGCTCCGGTCGCGTTTACCTTTACGCTTCGTTTACCACGCCCGGGGCAAAACACGCTCTGTGCAGGGCGATGTGCGCCCAGGGGACGTTTATGGATTCGCAGCGCGGCTACGAAGAGGACCGGTCGGATGCCGATCGCGTCGTCGCGGATGATGGGATCGACGATACGGCGACGGCGGCGGCGGCGATCGGCACCGACGAGCGGCGCATGCACGTGCGCGCGTACAATCATTGGGTGTCGTTGCTGCGCGGGCGCGCTTATCCGTCGATCGAGGATCTCGACCCCGCCAACATCGCCGATTTCGGCCCGCATTCGGTGCTGCTCGATTTCACCGCCGGGATCGAGGATCCGGCGATCGCCTATCTCGGCCGCGCGCTGCGCGACGAGACCGCGCTCGACCATTCGATCACGCATATCTCGCAAGTGCCCAGCCGGTCGCTGCTGTCGCGGCTGACCGACCATTATCTTCAGATCATCGCCAACCGCGCCCCGATCGGGTTCGAGGCCGAGTTCGTCGGCACGCGCGGCTACAACACCATGTATCGCGGCATCCTGATGCCCTTCTCGTCGAACGACGACACGATCGATTTCATCTATGGCGTGATCAACTGGAAGGAACTGGTCGACGCCGAGACGCAAAAGAAGCTCGACGCCGAGGTCGATACCGCGCTGCGCGCCGCGCCCAAGCCCCAAGCCGCTGCCCCGGTCTGGGCCGACGGTCCCGCCGCCGACGTGTCGCCGGTCGCCGAGCCCGACGATCTGGCCGGCAAGCTGGAACAGGCGCGCCAGACCGCGCAGGCCGCGACCAATGCCGATACGCGCAGCCGCGCCGCGCTCTATCGCGCGCTGGGCCGCGCGCACGATTTCGGGCTCGCCGCCGAACAGGACAGCGACACCTACGAACGCCTGCTCGCCGATGCCGGTGTGACCGTGCAGGACCGCGCGCCGATGACCGCGGTGGCGAAACTGGTGTTCGGTGCCGATTACGACAAAGCGCGGCTGACCGAATTCGCCGCGGTGCTGGCGCACGCCCGCCGCCACGCCATCCCCGCCGGCCAGCTGACGCCGTTGCTCGAAACCGTCGATGGCGGGATCAAGGCAGTGGTCGCGGCCGAACGCGCCGCGCGTAATCCGGCGAAGGACGATGCGCGCGATCCGCTGGCCGACATTGCCGAGCGGCTGGTGCTGGCGAGTATTGAATTCGCTACCGGGCTGGAGCCGGGGGAGCTGGTTGTATTGCTTGGGCGGGCGACGGGTGAAGGGACGGTGGATATCGTTGCATCGGTTGCCAATGACCGGTCGCTGGCGGCTCGGACGTTGAAGGCGGCGCAGTAGGACTCCACACTCCCCTCCCCTTCAGGGGAAGGGTTGGGGGTGGGGCAGTGCCGCGGGCGGTTCGCTTGAGGACAGGCCCCACCCCAACCCCTCCCCTGAAGGGGAGGGGCTAAGCTCCTCCTATTCTCCTTCCCAAAACCCCCACAAACCAAGTTACACCCGAAACTATCCTTGAGCCCGCCGATCCACGGGGGCATAGGACGGCGATGGCCAAGACCACGCTGAAATCGCTGTCGGACGCGCTTGCGGACCGGCTGACCAAGGGCGCCTTGCCGGGAGAGCTGCAGGGATTTGGAAAGGCGGAGCGCGCGGAAGCCGCGAACTTCGTCGCCACCGCCGCCTATAGCCGCCCGCCGGGCGGGCCGACCATGGTGATCGAGCCGATCGCGGCCAACGATCCGCGCCGGCGCATGCGCGTGGCGATCGTCAATGACGACATGCCGTTCCTGGTCGATTCGGTCGCGGCGACGATCGCGGCGCAGGGCATTGCGGTGGACCGCATCATCCACCCGGTCATTCCGGTCACGCGCGACCCGTCGGGCGGGCTGATGGGCGTCGGCGACGGCAATCCCGAATCGATGATCTATATCGAGATGGAGCGTGCCGATGCGCGCGAGCGCCGCGCGCTGGTCACCGCGCTCGAAGACAATCTGAAGGACGTGCGCGCCGCGGTCTACGACTGGGTACCGTTGCAGGAAGCGATGGCGGCCGATGCCGCGACCCTGACCGGCACGGGCGCGGAATTGCTCCTTTGGTTCCTCGACCGCCATTTCACGCTGCTCGGCCACGGCAAGTTCGGCCGCGAAGGCGGCGCCCGCGATCCGCTCGGCATCTGCCGCAACAAGCACGAGACCCCGATCCTGGCCGAAGCGTCACGCGCGCTGGCGATCGAATGGTTCGAAAAGGGCAATGAGGCGCCCTTGCTGCTCAAATCGAACTTCATTTCCAGCGTGCATCGCCATATTCCGCTCGATCTGGTCGTGGTGCCGATCCGCGACGGCAAGAAAGTCTCCGGCCTGTCGATCCATGCCGGGTTGTGGACCTCGTCCGCGCTCAACTCGCCGCCCGACGACGTGCCCGGGCTGCGCACGCGCCTGGCCGGCCTGCAGAAGAAATTCGGGTTCGATCCCAAGGGCCATGCGGGCAAGGCGCTCGAACATGCTTTGACCACCCTGCCCCACGATCTGCTGATCGCCTTCACGCCCGAGGCGCTGGAGGAAGTCGCGCTGACGGCGATGAGCCTGGCCGATCGGCCGCGGCCCAAATTGGTCTTGGCGCGGTCGATCCTCGGCCGCCACCTATTCTGTTTCGTGTGGCTGCCGCGCGACGAATTCACCACCGCGCGCCGCATCGCGATCGGCGACATGCTGGCCGAGGCGGCCGGCGGCGGCCTGCTCAACTGGGCGATCGCGATGGACGATCTGGTCGCGCTGATCCGCTATACGGTCGACTTGCGCGGCGAGGGCCGTATGCCCGACGTCGCCGCGCTCGACACCCGCCTGGCACGGATGATGCGCGGCTGGGCGCCGGCGGTCGAAGCGGCGCTGGCGGAAAGCGACGTGGCGCGCTCGACCCGATTGGCGCTGCGCTGGGCGAATTGCTTCCCGCAAGGCTATCGTACGGTCAACAGCGCCGACGAAGCGGCGCGCGACATCTTCAGCCTCGCGACGCTGGAGACGCCCGATCAGCGCGCGGTACGCCTCTATCGCGACGCGCGCGGCGAGGCGCGGCTGAAACTCTATCGCCTCGGCGGCTCGATCGCGCTGTCGGATGCGGTGCCGGTGCTGGAGAATTTCGGCTTCCGCGTGATCGAGGAAGTGCCCACCGCGCTGACCGATGAGGGCCGGGGCTTCATCCACGAATTCCTGATCGAGTCGGCGGGCGGCGTCGCCGCCGTGTTCGACGGCAATACCAGCGTGCTGGAAAATGCGGTCGCCGCGGTGCTGGAAGGCAATGCGGAGAATGACGCGTTCAACCGCCTGATCGTCGACCTCAACATGGCGCCGAGTTCGGCGGTGCTGTTCCGCGCCTGGTTCCGCTATCTGCGCCAGGGCGGGCTGACCTATGGCCTGACCACGGTGGTCGACGCGCTGCGCCGCGCGCCGGCGGTTACCGCCGCGCTGATCGAGCGCTTCAACGCCGCCCACGCGCCCGGCGGCAAGAGCGAGGCCGGGGTGCTGGCCGCCGACGAGGCGATCAAGGCGGGGCTCAACAATGTCTCGGCGATCGACGACGACCGCATCCTGCGCGCGATCCACGGCGTCATCGCCGCGACCCTGCGCACCAACGCCTTCACGCCCGCGGCCGACGAGGCGCTGGCGTTCAAGCTGGACAGCCACAAGGTGCCCGGCCTGCCCGCGCCGCTGCCCTGGCGTGAGATCTGGGTGTACAGCCCGCGGGTCGAGGGCATCCACCTGCGCGCCGGCCCGGTTGCGCGCGGTGGGCTGCGCTGGTCCGACCGGCGCGACGACTTCCGCACCGAGATCCTCGGGCTCATGAAGGCGCAGCGCGTCAAGAATGCGGTGATCGTGCCGACCGGCGCCAAAGGCGGCTTCTACCCCAAACAGCTCCCCAGCCCCGCGCTCGATCGCGACGCCTGGTTCGCCGAAGGGACCGAGAGCTACCGCATCTTCATCCGCACCCTGTTGTCGGTCACCGACAATATCGTCGAAGGCAAAGTCGTCCATCCCAAGGGCGTGACGATCCTGGACGGCGACGATCCCTATTTCGTCGTCGCCGCCGACAAGGGCACCGCGACCTTCTCCGACGTGGCCAACGCGATCGCGATCGAGCGCGGCTTCTGGCTGGGCGACGCCTTCGCCTCGGGCGGCAGCTATGGCTATGACCACAAGGCGATGGCGATCACCGCCAAGGGCGCCTGGGTCTCGGTCCAGCGCCATTTCGCCGAGCGCGGGGTCGACGTGCAGACGCAATCGATCCGCGTCGTCGGCTGCGGCGACATGTCGGGCGACGTGTTCGGCAACGGCATGTTGCTGAGCCGGGCGATCAAATTGGTCGCGGCGTTCGACCATCGCCACATCTTCCTCGACCCCGATCCCGATCCGGCGGCGAGCTGGGCCGAGCGCGACCGCATGTTCAACCTGCCGCGGTCGAGCTGGGCGGATTATGATCCCAAGCTGATCTCCAAGGGCGGCGGCGTCTTCCCGCGCACCGCCAAGACGATCCCGCTGTCGAAGCAGGTCAAGGCCGCGCTCGACATCCAGGCCGACGAGCTCGAGCCTGCCGCGCTGATCTCGGCGATCCTCAAGTCGCCCGCCGATTTGATCTGGTTCGGCGGCATCGGCACCTATGTGAAGGCAGCGAGCGAGAATCATATCGAGGTCGGCGACCCGGCCAATGACCGCTTGCGCGTCAATGCCGAGGATATCCGCGCGACCGCGATCGGCGAAGGCGCCAATCTTGGCGTGACCCAGGCCGGGCGCATCGCCTTCGCGTCGAAGGGCGGCCGGATCAACACCGACTTCATCGACAATTCGGCCGGCGTCGATTGCTCGGACAATGAGGTCAACATCAAGATCGCGCTCAACCGGGAGATGATCGAAGGCCGGCTGCAATTCGAGGCGCGCAACAAGTTGCTCGTCCAGATGACCGACGACGTCGCGCATCTGGTGCTCGAGGACAACCGGCTGCAGACGCTGGCGCTGTCGATCATGGAACAGGACGGCGCCCAGGCGTTGCCGAGCTTCGTCCGCCTGATCGAAATCTTCGAGAGCGCCGGCCGGCTCGACCGCGTGGTCGAGGGGCTGGCCGATAACGGCACCCTGCTCCGCCGTGCGCCCGAGGGCCGCGGCCTGACGCGTCCCGAGCTTGCGGTGCTGCTCGCCACCGCCAAGCTCGCGCTACAGGATGCGATCGAGCATTCCAACCTTGGCAGCGATGATGAGTTGCTCGCCGATCTCCATGCCGCCTTCCCGCCGGCGATGCGCAAGAAGTTCGGCGAGGCGATCGACCATCACCGCCTGCGCGGCGAAATCATCGCGACAAAGCTCGCCAATCGTGTCGTCAATCGCCTGGGCGTGCTCCATCCGTTCGAGCTCGCCGAGGAAGAAGGCGCGGCGATGGCCGATATCGCGGCGATGTTCGTCGTGGTCGAGCGGCTCTACGATCTCGACAAATTATGGGCGGAGATCGAGCGCGCGCCGATGCCCGAAACGGGCCGCCTGGCGCTGTTCGACGAAGTGGCGGCCGCGGTGCGCAGCCAGATCGCCGATCTGTTGCGCGTGACCGCTCCCGGCACCACGCCCTCGGTCGTGATCGCGCGGCTGGCCAAGGGCGTCGCAGCGCTCGACCGCAAGACCAAGGAATTGCTGCTCGAGGAAGCGAGCGCGCAATCGGTGCGCATTTCGACCAGCCTGGAAGCGGCGGGCGCACCGGCGGCGCTGGCGAAGAAGGTCGTGCGGCTGTTCGAGCTCGACGGCGCGGTCGGCCTCGCCGATCTCGGCGCCGAGCTGGGCATGGACGAGACCGTGCTGACCCGCGCGTTCACCCATCTCGGCCAGGCGCTCGGGCTCGACTGGGCACAGGCGACCGCCGCGCGCATCCTGTCGAGCGATCCGTGGGAACGCCTGCTGATCGCCGGCCTCGCGCGCGACTTCCAGCAGCTCCGCCTCGAATTCCTCGAACGGCATGCCGGCAAGGATCCCGAGGCGGCAGTAGATGTCTGGCTGGGCGCCAATGCCGGCCGCGTCGCCCAGTTCAAGGGCGTGGTCGACCGCGCGCGGACCGCGGCGACGCCGAATGCGGCAATGCTGGCGCAGATTGCGGGTCAGGCGCGGGTATTGTTGGGGCGGTAAGCGACAACCCCGGACACGATCCGCTCGTCATTAGCCCCTCTCCCGCTTGCGGGAGAGGGAGGGGCCCGCCGCGAAAGCGGTGGGAAGGTGAGGGTCTTCTTTCTTCCTTTTCGGCGCCACCTGCCCAGAAGAAGAAAGAAGACCCTCACCCAAACCCTCTCCCGCACGCGGGAGAGGGCTTTTGGCGCAGCTGTCTTCTATCAAACCTTGACCGGCCGAGCGGACTTCTGCCGCGCCCTCAACTCCCCCTTCCACCCCCGCGCCCGCCACCACATGATCACCCCGGTGATCGCCAGCACCGCCGGCAACAACCCGCCCAGGAAAATCACCACCTGCCACAACAGGCCCATCCGCGTGCCGTCATGGATGCGGCGCATCAGACGCGCAGTATCTTCCCTGGGCGCCGGCGAGGCCTTCGCTTTTCCGGTCAAGTCGTCGACCTTGACCTGACGCCCGGGACCTTCCCCGATCGTCACTGTCCATTCCGGCTTGAGGTCGGTGGGCCAGGCAACCGTCACGACATCGCCAGGCAATGCCGCCCGCGCGCTCGTGATCGCGGTATCGAGGCCGGTCTTCGGTGCCTCCAGCGGCTTGGCGCGCGCCATCGCCGCACGGTCCGGCCCCTTTTGCGGCTGCGCCCCCGACATCGCGCCGAAGAATTGCGGGAAGCTGATCCACGCGCCGGTCAGCGACAGCACGAATAGCGGCAAGGCGATCCAGAAGCCGAACAGATGGTGCAAATTCGTGTCGAGATTGCGATGCCGCCGCCACCTGAGCCCGCGCACCCATTTGCCGACGGTCGGCCACCACAGCCAGAGGCCGGTAAAGCACGAAAACAGCATCGCGACGCCCAGCCAGCCGACGATCGAGCGTCCCCAGATCGGGACCATCAAGCTGCCGTGGATCATGTGCATCGCGCGGATCAGCCCCGAATTGTTGCTCGCGCGATCGAGCACGCGCGCGGTCGGCGGATCGAGCCAGACGTTGGTGCGCGTCGGCGGCCCCGCTTGCGGCCTGGCGCCTCCCGGCACGGCCGCGACGATTACCGGGCCGTCGCCATCGGGCAAAGTGATCGACTGGATGCGATCGCCCGGTTTGAGCACCGCGCGCGCCGCCTGGACGTAGCGCTGCGGATCGAGCGTCTGCGCGCCGCTGACCGCATAACGCTGCGGATTGAGGCCATGGTCGAGCGCTTCGTCCCACACCAAGGCGGCACCGGTCACGCAGAGCGGAATGATCAGGATCGCCAGGATCAGCCCGATCCATTTGTGCACCTGGAACCAGAAATTGCGCAGCCCGATCTTGGTCATCTTTGCCCTTACGCTTCGGCCCAGCGCCGGAGGAGATTGTGATAAGTGCCGGTGAGGCGGACCGCAGCCGGATCGTCCTGCCCCAGGCGTGCCGCGACGTCCTGCACTGCCTGGTCGAGCTCGAACAGGATGCGGCGCGCGCCGTCGTCGCGGATCATCGACTGGATCCAGAAGAAAGAAGCGACGCGCTCGCCGCGCGTGACGGGTTCGACGCGGTGCACGCTCGACGCGGGATAGAGCACCATGTGCCCGGCGGGCAGCTTGACGCGCTGTTCACCGAACTGGTCCTCGATCACCAGTTCGCCGCCGTCATAGCTGTCGGGATCGGACAGGAAGAGCGTTGCCGACAAATCACTGCGCACGCGAAAGTCGCTGCCGCGCCGGATGCGGATCGCGCTGTCGACATGCGCGCCGAACGTGTCGCCACCGGCATAACGATTGAACAGCGGCGGATAGACTTTGAGCGGCAAAGCGGCGGCGACGAACAAGGCCGTCCCAGACAAGGCATCGAGCACCATCGTCCCCGCCTCGCGCGCTGCCGCCGACTCCTCGGGCAATTGCGCGTTCTTCTTGGCGAGCGCCGATTGATGCCCCGAGGTGGCATTGCCGTCGATCCACTCGCCCGCATCGATGATCGCGCGCATCCTGGCGACGCCCGGCGCGTCAAGTACATCGGGGATCGCGATCAGCATCGCGCCGCTCCGCGCTCGATGGCGGCGCGGCCGCGCGCGCGAAAGGCGGGCACAGGCGAGGCATCGAGAAAGGCGGCGGCCTTGGCGACAAAGGCCGGCGTTGCCCGCTCCCCTGCCCGCTCGATCCAGCGAAGCGCTTCCTCGCCGCGTCCCTTGGCGCCGAGCATGCGCGCATGGTTGAACATGCCGCGGAAATCGCCGCCCTCGGCCGCGCGTTCATAGAGCCGCGCGGCTTTGGTCAGGTTGCGCGCAACCACCCAGCCGTCCTCGTGAAAGCTGCCGACGAAGTTGATCGCCTTGGCATTGCCCAGCTTGGCGCCCTTCTCGAACCAGGCCAGTGCCGCCGCCTTGTCCTCGGCAACGCCGTGACCGAGCGCGAGCAAGGTCGCGTAATTGTACATCGCCCAGTCGAGCCCGCGCTCGGCGGCGATGCGATAGCAGTCCGCTGCGCGCGCCTTGTCGATCGCCACGCCCCAGCCGAGATCGTAGCATCGCCCGACCATGTTGAGCGCCATCAGATGCCCTTGCGCCGCGGCGCGATTAAACCAGGCGAACGCCGCCGCTTCGTCCCTGGCGACACCGTTCCCGTCGAGCAGTAATTGGCCATAGAGCGCCTGCGTCTCGGCCTCGCCGCTCTCGGCGAGTTGACGAAGAAACGCCGCGCGCTCGCCCGGATCATCGGGCAAACGCGCGGCACTGACGACGGCGGAGGGGGGTGTCGTCGTCAGAACTTGAACTCCACCGATCCGAACACCGTTCGCCCGGTCGCGATCGAGGCATAGTGGCTGGTATAGACCTGGTTGAAATACACCTTGTCGGTCAGATTCTGCGCATTGATGCTGAGCAGAATGTTCCTGGTCAGCTTGTACGAGGCGCGCGCGTCGAACCGCCAATAAGACGGGATCATGCGATAGAGCACCTTGGTCGCCGGCGTGACCGTCACGACACCGGCGGCGGTCTGGGTCGCCGCCCGGTTGTCGGCATAGCCGCCGAACTGCCGGTCCATGTAAAGCGCCCCACCACTGACCGAGAAGCGCTTGGTGACGTCGACCGTTGTCCACGCAGTCAGCGAATGCTTCGCGGTTTGCGGTACTTGCTTGCCGTTGTTGACCGACGGGACGAGCACGGTGGTCGCCTTAGCCCCGCCAACCGCCGCCACCGCCAGCGAGGTGAACCCGCCATCGATGATCTTGGGGTCGAGATAGGTATAGCCGCCGAACACCGTCCAGCCTGGCAGGATCGTACCGTTGACAGTCAGTTCCAGCCCGCGGATGCGCGTCTTGCCCAGGAACGAGGGCAGGCCGTCATCGCCCGTCACGCGCGCATTGGCGATATCGGTCTGGAAGATCGCGAGGCCCAACCCCAGCCGTTCCTTGAACAGGCTCGCCTTGGCGCCGACCTCGTAGGACTTGGTCTTCTGCACCTTGAGCGCGTCGAGGATCGCAAGGTTCGACCCACTGGTCGAGGTGGGGAGCGCATTGTCCTCGCGCCCCTCGCCCAGCAAGGTATTGGGCGGAGTCGCGGCAGTCGCGTAGCTCGCATAGAGGCTGGTCTCGGGGGTCGGCTTGAACACCAGGCCGGCTTGCCAGTTGAACAATTCGTCGGTGCGGCTGAGCCGGAACGCCTGGGTCGCGGTGTATCCCTGACCCGGCGTGGTCACCGATTTGAAGCGGTCGAACCGAGCGCCGAGATTCAGGATCAGCTGCGGCGTCAAAGTGATCGAGTCGAAGCCATAGACGCTCACCGTGTTGGCGTCGTTCTGGGTTTCCTCGAGCGGCAAGGATTTCACGATCGGCGACGGCGTGGTCGACGTGTCGCTCGCGTAATTGACCCAGGGATCATAGGGATTCGGGTTGAACAGGCTGGTGCAATAATAACGCGACACCGTCGCCGTATTGCAGCGCGGGCTGATCGTTGAGCCCGTCGATAGCGTTTCGACGCCGGAAGAATTGAGAAGGCCGCGCGTGACGAAGGTGCCGCGCCGCGCCTTTTCCCACGAAAATTCCGCGCCCACGGCGATGCTGTGCTTTATGCCGCCGGTATCGAACGTCCCGTACAGATCGATCTGATCGGTCAGCGCGTCCGAATAGCTGTAGCGCGTATTGGCGCGACGCCAGACATAGCCGCCGCTGACGAGGTCGCCGCGCGTGCCCGCCGCTCCGGTCGTCGGATTGGTCGGCGCGGTGCCGTAGACGTTCCCGGTGCTGTCGTCGGGCAGCAGGAAGATATAGGCCTGCGTGGAATGCGACCAGCGCGCGGTGTTGCGGATGGTGAGCGTTGGCGACAGATCGTGCTCGAACCGGATCGTCGCCTGATCGGTGGTCGCGTCGCGGAAGTCGCGGTCGACCAGCCCGTAATAAGTGCTGCGATCGACATAGCCGGTCTGGCCGCCCGCTGTAGTGATCCGGCCGAGCGCGGGTTGGGTATAGATGTTGCCCGTGCCCGGCGCGTTGGCGATCGTGTAGAGATAGGGAATGCCGCTATCGGGCAGTTCGTGGCTCTCCAGCCGGTAATAGCTCGCGGTCAACCGGGTCGCCGTACCTAGGCCGATCGTCAGCGACGGCGCAAAGCCCCAGCGCCTGGCCCAGATCGCATCGCGGCCGGCGAAATCCTGATCGTGCCATAACCCCTGGATGCGGAAGGCGACGGTCGGCGTGATCGCGATGTTGAGGTCGGCGGTGACGCGCTTGTAATCCGCCTCGCCATAGCTTGCCGTGACGCTGCCGAACGTGCCGGCCTTGGGCAATTTGGAGATGATGTTGATCGTCCCGCCCGCCGAGCCGCGCCCGCCCAAGGTCGAGTCCGAGCCGCGGACGATCTGCACCGAGTCGATCGCGAACGTCTCGCGGGTCTGCGACGACAGATCGCGCACGCCGTCGACATAGATCGATCCCTGGCTGTCGAAGCCGCGAATGAACGGACGGTCGCCGATCGGATTGCCGCCCTCGGCCGCGCCGAAGGTGATGCCCGGCACGGTGCGCAACGCATCCTGGAGCGAGGCCGATCCGGTTTCCTCGATCACCTTGCTCGGAATGACGACGATCGACTTGGGCGTATCGACCACGCGCGCCACATCCTTGGGGCCGCTGGGTTCGGCCTCGGCCTTGATGAGCTGACCGTTGATGATGATGTCGTGGCGGCGATCCTGATCATCGCCATCGTCATTGGCGGGCGTCGGATCGGGCCCGTCGGCGGCAAGCGCCGGGTGCGTGGCGAAGGCGCCGACGCAAGACAAGGCCAGGAAAGCAGGCTGCGCGACACGGCGCGCGGGATTGTTGCGATTCACTCTTATCTCCCTTGTTGGGAGATCCGCTATTGAGAGTCGTTCGCAGTGTCAACGCTATTGAGAAATATTCTCAACTACCCTTGTCCTGCGCCTCGCTTAACGCCCATGTCCGCAGCGCGCTGGCGAGGTTGGGCGGGTCGTCGGCGAGAATCCGCAATGCGTCGATCTCGGCGACCAGCGCGGAGAGCGGCAGGTTACGGCTCCGTGCCGCGGTTTCGAGCGCTTGCCAAAAAATGGGTTCGAGCGTGATCGAGGTTTCGTGCCCGGCGATGGTGATGGAGCGTTTGACGGGACCGCGGAAGCCATCGGGCGGCGGCGAGATACTTCCACCCGTCATGCCGGGCTTGTCCCGGCATCCAACGTGCAACAACGACTGCATTCCATTGTGGAAGCTTGGACCCCGGAACGAGTCCGGGGTGACGACTGTCGAAGCTTGAGCCCCTCGCTCAAGGTTTGTCGAACAAAGCCGCGAGCTGCTCGATAATCGCGCCGCCCAATTGCTCGGCGTCCATGATCGTCACCGCGCGCTCATAGTAACGCGTCACGTCGTGGCCGATGCCGATCGCGACGAGTTCGACCGGCGAGCGGTTCTCGATCCAGTGGATCACCTGGCGCAGATGGCGTTCGAGATAGGAGCCGCTGTTCACCGACAGAGTCGAATCGTCGACCGGGGCGCCGTCGGAGATCACCATCAGGATCTTGCGCTCCTCGGGCCGGCCGATCAGCCGCGCATGCGCCCAGAGTAGCGCCTCTCCGTCGATATTCTCCTTGAGCAGCCCTTCGCGCATCATCAGGCCCAGGCTGGGCTTGGCGCGGCGCCATGGCTCGTCGGCCTGTTTGTAGACGATGTGACGGATGTCGTTGAGGCGCCCGGGCTGCGGCGGCCGTCCGGCGGCGAGCCAGCTCTCGCGCGCCTGCCCGCCTTTCCAGGCGCGCGTGGTGAAGCCGAGAATCTCCGTCTTCACCCCGCAGCGTTCGAGCGTGCGCGCCAGAATGTCGGCGCTGATCGCCGCGATCGAGATCGGCCGCCCGCGCATCGACCCCGAATTGTCGATCAGCAAGGTGACGACGGTGTCCTTGAATTCGGTGTCGCGCTCGATCTTGTAGCTCAACGACTGCATCGGATTGATCACCACGCGCGCCAGCCGCGCGGCGTCGAGCAATCCCTCTTCCTGGTCGAAATCCCACGACCGGTTCTGTTGCGCCATCAAGCGACGCTGCAGCCGGTTGGCGAGTTTGGTCACTGCACCTTGCAGATGGACGAGCTGTTGATCGAGATACGAACGCAGCCGCGCCAATTCCTCGGCGTCGCACAATTCGGTCGCGGCGATCACCTCGTCGAATTGGGTGGTCCACGCCTTGTAATCGAATTGCGAGGAAGGATCGGCGAACGGGCGATTGGGCCGGACGGGGAGCATCCCCTCCTCGCCCTCGTCGCCGGCTTCGCCATCGGCATCCTCGAACGATTCGTCGCCGGCCTCCGAGCCCTCGCCATCGTCACTGTCCGCCTCGGACTGTTCGCCCCGCGCCTCGACTTCGCCCTGGCCCTGCTCGCCCTGGTCGTCGCCTTCGTCGCCCTGATCCTGTTCCTCGTCGGTGCCTTCGTCGTCCGAGCCGCCGTCGTCGCTGTCCTCGGGGATCTGGTCGCCCTCGACCAGCTCGAGATCCTCGAGCAATTTGGTCGCCAGGCTGGCGAACGCACGCTGATCGTCGAGCGCGAGGCGGAGCGCATCGAGGTCGCCGCCGGCCTTCTCCTCGATCCACTCGCGGACCAGATCGAGCCCCTGCCGCGCCACCTCAGGCGCCGCCTGGCCGGTCAGCCGCTCGCGCACCAGCAACTGAATTGCGGTCGACAGCGGCACTTCATCGCGGCTGCGCGCGCGGGTGATCGGGTCCGAGCGCAGGCGCATGTCGAGCGCATGGTTGAGATTGGCCGAGATGCCGGCATAGCCGCGCGATCCCAGCGCCTCGACTCGCGCGGTCTCCGCCGCGTCGAATACCGCGCGCGCCACCGCATCGTGCGGCGCGTTCTTGAGGTGGAGCGACGGATTGTGAAGTTTCAGCCGCAGCGAGAATGAATCGGCAAAGCCCCGCGCCTCGGCAACCTGATCGGCCGGCAAGGTGCGCGCCGGCATCGGCACCTTGATATGCTTGCCCGACTGCGCCGGCGCGTCGGCGGTGAACGCGAGTTCGACCTCGGCTTCGTCGGCAAGCGCGCGCGACGCGCCGCCGAGCACGGCCTTGAAGCGATCGAGGGGGGTATCCTGCGCCACGCGCCTGCTGTTACGCCTTTCCGACCACGCTCTCGGGCAGGTCCGCGCCGAACACGCGCTGGTAATATTCGGCCACCAATGCGCGTTCCGCCTCGTCGCACTTGTTCAGGAACGACAAGCGGAAAGCGAAACCGACATCGTTGAAGATCAGCGCATTCTGCGCCCAGGTGATCACCGTGCGCGGGCTCATCACGGTCGAAATGTCGCCGTTGATGAAGCCCTTGCGGGTCAGATCGGCGACGCGGACCATGTTGTCGACCACCTGCTTGCCGTCGGGCTTGTCATATTCGCCCGATTTGGCGAGCACGATCTGCGCCTCGACCGCGGCGGGCAGATAGTTAAGCGTGACGACGATGTTCCAGCGGTCCATCTGACCCTGGTTGATCTGCTGCGTGCCGTGATAGAGGCCGCTCGTATCGCCCAGCCCGACCGTGTTCGCGGTCGCGAACAGCCGGAAATAGGGGTTCGGGCGGATCACGCGATTCTGGTCGAGCAGGGTCAGCTTGCCCTCGGTCTCCAGCACGCGCTGGATCACGAACATCACGTCGGGGCGGCCGGCATCATATTCGTCGAACACCAGAGCCGTCGGCGTCTGCAACGCCCAGGGCAGCAGGCCTTCGCGGAATTCGGTGACCTGCTGGCCGTCCTTGAGCACGATCGCGTCGCGGCCGATCAGGTCGATGCGGCTGATATGCGCGTCGAGATTGATGCGAATGCACGGCCAGTTGAGGCGCGCCGCGACCTGTTCGATATGCGTCGACTTGCCGGTGCCGTGATAGCCCTGAACCATCACGCGGCGATTGTGCGCAAAGCCCGCCAGGATCGCCAGCGTGGTGTCGGGATCGAACACATAGGCAGGATCGAGATCCGGCACGCGCTCGTCGGCCTCGCTGAACGCGGGCACTTCCATGTCGCTGTCGATGCCGAACAGGTCGCGGACCTTCTTCATCTGGTCGGGCGCGGCGAGCAGCGTCGTTTCACGGCTATCGGGCTGGATGTTGGGGATATCGGTCATCAGCTATTCCTTCGCGCGCCCTCCCTAGACGCGGGGATGTGGCCAAGTCGAGACGCGAATTGCAGACCCGATGTTCGAAAACTCGACGCTATCGATCGCCTTCGCGCTGTCTATTCGACGAAAGCAGCAAGGTTGGAGAGGGTTGAGGCAAGCCCCTGCGCGTGGTCCTCTGCGGAAATGCCATAAGGAACGTCGGAAGCGATGATCGTCACCTCGGTCCCGTCACCAACCGGGCGAAGCGACCAGGTCATCGTCATCGTGCCGGCAAAGGCCGGATCGTCCGAGTCGAAATCGGCGGTCTGGACGATGCGTTCGCCGGGGATCAGCTCGACCAGCCGCCCCTCCACCGTGTCGGCATCCGCGGACGTCTTGCCGGGGTTCGCATGCTCGCCGGTAAAAGTCAGCGTTAGGCGATACTGTCCGTCCGGCCACGGCTCGAACAGGTCGAATTTCCCGGCCATGCCGGCGGGCGGGAGCCAGCGCGCCTGCGCTTCGGGATCAACAAAGGCGTCATAAATCGCCGCGGGCGTGGCGCGGATGATCCGGCTGGCGATGTCGGTCCGCCCGGGCATGATCAATCCTCGGTCCATTTGGGTGGCAGTGGAAACAGGGTGACGAACCGTTCGGCCAACGAACGATCCCCTTCGACCGCGACCAGCCCCAATTTCTCGCCTTCCGCAATAGGTACGCCGCCATAGGTCAGCGCGGCAAATCCGCGCGGTGTCGAGGTGAAGACGATATCGGCGTCCACCGGCTCGGTCCGCGTTACCTGAAAGCTGCTATTGGCGAGTTCGGTGGTGAACACCTCATCGCCCAGCCGGAATCCGATCCTGGCGACCATTCCCGCCGAGCGTTCCGCCGACAGCATGGTACGAAACGACAACATCAGCGACGCTGCCGACAAGGGCAGCGAGGGATCGTGCGCGGGCGATCGCGTTGCCCAGCGGCCGAGCTCCTGGATCGCCGTCTCGCTTTCATAACCCCAGCGAGTCAGTTCGTAGATCTGGACCGAGGCGGGCGGCGGCAGCTTGCGCTTCTTGAGGATGCCGGCGGCCTCCATCCCTTCGAGCCGCTGCGTCAGCACATTGGCGCTGATTCCGTTGAGCGCACCCTTGAGCTCGCCGAAGCGCCGACCGCCGAACATCAGCTCGCGAACGATCAGCAACGACCAGCGTTCGCCGACCAATTCTAGCGCCATGGCGGTACCACAGGCATCGTCATACCACCGTTTTTCCGTGACTTTTTCTTCTTTAGTCATTTTTTCTAACTTCATGGTTGTTTTTTGTAACTGAGTCGCTCATAAAAGTCAAGTCAGCCGATTCGCCAGCCCCCTTGGTGGTCCCGGCTCTAGGGAGAGAACAGATGACCAAGATGATTTTCGTGAACCTGCCCGTGGCCAACGTCGCCAAGGCGACCGCCTTTTATGAAGCGATCGGGTTCGGGAAGAATCCGCAGTTCAGCAACGAACAGGCGTCGTGCATGGTCTGGTCGGACGCGATCCACGTGATGCTGCTCGACCACGGTTTCTACCGGACCTTCACGACCAAGGAGATCGCCGACACGCACAAGACCAGCGCCGCGCTGATCGCTGTGTCGCGCGACAGCCGCGCCGAGGTCGATGCGATCACCGACGCCGCGATCGCCGCCGGCGGACGCCAGACGCGCGACACCGAGGACGGGGGCTTCATGTACAGTCGCCCGTTCGAGGACCTCGACGGCCATACGTTCGAGCCGATCTACATGGATATGGAAGCGTTCCCCGCCGCGATGACCGATCAGCATGAGGGCGTCGCGGCCTGAGCGCCGCGCCCCTCCCCCCAAAGGAGATTTCCGATGCCCGAACGTTTCCGCCCCTGGATTGCCGGCCTTTTCTGGTTCGCCGTGACCGGCATCGTCATCCTCGACTATCCGGCGCTCGCCGGCATGCCGATCGTCGCGTGAGCCACCGCCTGCTTTAGGAGAAGTGACATGGCTACCACCTATCAGGCCGCTTCGGCGGCGCCGACCCCGCGCGCCCTCCAGCTATGGACCGGCCGCATCCTGACCGCCCTGATCATCCTGTTCCTCGGTGCCGACGCCGCGGGCAAGCTGATTGCCCCGATGACGATGATCGCGCACAGCCCGCCGCTCGGGCTGCCCGCCACGTCGGGCTTTTACCGGCTGCTGGGGGCCATCCTGGGCCTTGCTACTGCGCTCTACGCTTGGCAGCGCACCGCATTCCTGGGCGCGCTCCTGCTAACCGGCTATCTGGGCGGCGCCGTGGCGACCCATTTGCGGGTCGGAAGCCCCCTGTTCGGTTACACGCTGTTCGGCGTCTATCTCGGGATCATGCTATGGGGTGGATTGTGGCTGCGCGACTCCCGCATCCGCGCATTGCTGCCCCTGAACCGTTGACCAAAACAACAAGAGGAGAGGCATCATGACCTATGTGCAAGGCTTCATCATTCCCGTGAAGGAAGGTGACAAGCAGAGCTATTTCGACCTGGCGAAAAAGGCAGCGCCGGTGTTCGCCGAATATGGCGCGACGGCGACCGTCGAATGCTGGGGCGACGACGTTCCCGACGGCAAGCGCACCGACATGAAACGCGCGGTCCAGGCCGAGCCGGGCGAACATATCGTGTTCTCCTGGGTCTGGTGGCCCGACAAGGCGACGTGCGACACTGCCGCCGAGAAACTGATGGCCGATGAGCGCATGCAGCCGGACGGCGCGCTGCCGTTCAATCCGCAGCGCATGATCTATGGCGGCTATGAGGCAGTATATGATGGCGGCGATGGCGGCAGCTTCGGCTATGTCGACGGCGTTGTCGCACCGACATCGGTCGATAGACAGGCCTTCGCCGACCACGCCGCAAGCATTTCCGCCTATTTCCTGAAGAGCGGCGCGACTCGCATCGTCGATGGCTGGGGGACCGACGTTCCCGACGGCAAGGTCACCGACTTCAAGCGCGCCGTCGCGGCCAAGGATGGCGAGACGGTGATCTTCGGCTGGGTCGAATGGCCCGACAAGCCGACCCGCGATGCTGCCTTCGCCGGAATGATGGATGATCCCGACGTCCAGGCCGCGCCGCCCGCATTCGACATGCAGCGCGCGATCTTTGGCGGCTTCGTGCCGATGCTGGATACCGATCACCCATAACGATCATCGACAGGAGAGAGATGATGGCCAATCCCATCGGAATGCCGATCTGGTACGAATTGCTCACCAGCGATATCGACGGCGCGAAGCGCTTCTACGGCGACATCGTCGGCTGGACGACGACCGCTTTCCCATCACCCGACGGCGGCATGGACTATACCATCCTGAATGTCGGTGAGACCGGCGTCGGGGGCCTTGCCGGACTGCCCGACGGCGCGCCGGCCGGCCCCGGCTGGTTCGCCTATTTCCACGTCGCCGACGTCGACGCCAAGGTGGCGGAGAACGAGGCGGCGGGCGGCAAAACGCACATGCCGGCGACCGACCTGCCCGGCGTCGGACGGATCGCGATGATCGCCGATCCGCAGGGCATCGTCTTCTACCTGATGGCGCCCGATCCCTCGATGGGCGACCAGCAGAGCACCAGCTTTGCCGCCAACCTGCCGGGCCGCTGCAGCTGGAACGAGCTGGTGACGACCGACCAGAAGACCGCGCTGCCGTATTATTCGGCGCTGCTCGGCTGGACCTCGAAGGAGGCGATGCCGATGGGCGAGATGGGCGACTACACCTTCCTCGACTGCGGCGACGTCCGGATCGGCGCGATGATGGATCGCGCGAGCCCCGACCAGCCGCTCAAATGGACCTTCTACTTCGCCATCCCCAACGTCGATGCCGCGGTCGACAAGGTGAAGGCCGGCGGCGGCAATGTCATCATGGGACCGATGGACGTCCCCGGCGGCCAGCGCATCATCCTGGTGGTCGATCCCCAGGGCGCGTCGGTTGGTTTCGTTTCAGGAGAACGGCAATGAGCAAAATCACGACCTGCCTGTGGTTCGACCACGGCAAAGCCCGCGACGCGGCTGAATTCTATGCCGCGACATTTCCCGACAGCCATGTTGGAAGCCCGCATGCAGCAGCAACCGATTTCCCCGGCGGCAAGCAAGGCGACGAGTTGACCGTCGAGTTCACTGTCCTCGGCCAATCGTTCGTCGGGCTGAACGGCGGCCCGATGTTCGCGCCCAATGAGGCGGTCAGCTTCCAGGTGTTTACCGACGACCAGGAAGAAACCGACCGCTATTGGAACGCGATCGTCGACAATGGTGGCGCCGAGAGCATGTGCGGCTGGTGCAAGGACCGCTGGGGCTTCTCCTGGCAGATCGTACCCCGCGCACTGATGGAAGGGATGAGCGATCCCGACCGCGCCGCCGCCAAGCGCGTGATGGACGCGATGATGCAGATGAAGAAGATCGACATCGCGAAAATCGAGCGCGCGCGCACCGGGGAGCCGGTGGCATGAGCGGCGCCGAATACGAACTGTCGATCGAACGCCTGATCGACGCGCCGGTCGAGGCGGTGTGGAAGGCCTATACCGATCACCTGCCCGAATGGTTCTGCCCCAAGCCTTGGCGCGCCGAGGTGGTGGCGATGGACCTGCGCGCCGGCGGTCGGGCGTCGACCATCATGCACGGCCCCAATGGCGAGACGATGCCCAACGAAGGCATCTATCTCGAGGTCGAGCCGATGCGGAAGATCGTCTTCACCGACGCCTTCCGCGAAGGCTGGATACCACAGGGCCCATTCATGGTCGGGTTCTTCGAATATACCCCCGAAGGCGACAAGACCCGCTTTCGCGCCGGGGCGCGCCACTGGACCAAGGAAGCGTTCGAGCAGCACCAGGCGATGGGGTTCGAGCAAGGCTGGTCGGTCATGGCCAAGCAGCTCGAGGAGGTCGCCAAGCGACTGACGGAGACGGCCGATGCGTAAGATCGTCGGCACTGTCTTCGTCTCGCTCGACGGTGTGATGCAGGCGCCCGGCGGGGTGAACGAGGATAGTACCGGCGGCTTCGCGCATGGCGGTTGGCAGTTCAAATTCCCCGACCCTGCGGCCGACGCGACGCTGGGCGCCACGTTCGACGGCTATGACCTGCTGCTCGGGCGGAGAACCTACGACATCTTCGCCGCTTACTGGCCCTATGTCGAAGGCGAGGAAGCCCAGCTGGGCGAGACCTTCACCAACGCCGGCAAATATGTCCTGACGCGCGGCGATCAGCCGCTCGAATGGGAAAACAGCCACCGGTTGAAGGGCATGGACGACGTCGCCGCCTTGAAGCAGGGCGGCGGCCCCGATCTGATGATCTGGGGGTCGAGCGAAATCTATCCCGGCCTGTTGTCGGCCGGACTGCTCGATCGCCTGACGGTGATGATCTACCCCCTGATCCTGGGCGACGGCAAAAGGCTGTTTGGCGACGGCACGCCCGCGGGCGCATTGAAGATGGTCGATCACCAGGTCACGCCTTCCGGCACCATCATCGCGACCTACGAACCCGCTGGCCCGATCCCCGATGGCGGCTCGGTGCCGCCGATCGCTACCGCGCGCGAGGCGGAGCGGCAGCGCCGGATGCAGGAAGGGACATGGTGATATCCGCACCTGATCGGACGTAAATTGCCGTCGCCGAAGCGCGAACGGCACGCTAAGCGGGCGGGGATGCATGGTCGTCCCCGCCCGTTTCTCGTCGCGATCCTGATCGGGCTGGCCGCGGAGGCGCTGTTCCTGTGGGGCGTCACGATCCCCAGCAAAATCGTGTTCGACGAAATCCACTACGTGCCCGCGGCGCGCGCGCTGCTGGCGCTGTCGGGTCCAGTCAACACCGAACACCCGTTACTCGCCAAGGAGTTCATCGCCGCGGGGATCGCGCTGTTCGGCGACAACAGCCTGGGTTGGCGCTTCTTCTCGACGATCGCCGGCGCGGCGACGGTGATGGGCGTATTCGCCATTCTGTGGCTGCTCTATCGCCGCATGCGCCCGGCGGTGATGGGCGCGATCTTCGCGCTGCTCAACTTCACCATCTATGTCGAAGCGCGGATCGCGATGATCGATCCGTTCCTGGCCGCGTTCACGATCTGGGGAATCGCGGCGATGCTGTGGGCGATGCGCGCGCCGCCGGGCAAGGCATGGCCGCGCTGGATCTTTTCCGCGATCCTGTTCGGGCTGGCGGTCGCCGCGAAATGGGCAGCGATACCGTATGTCGCCTGGGCCGGGATCGGCTTCCTTGTCGTTCGTTGGCGCGACGCCGCAAGAATGAAGCGCCCGCTGTCCTGGGCATTATCGGGCAAGGATCAACCGCACTGGCCGGGCCTGCCCGCCATCCCGGCGCTGCTCGTGTTCGGGCTGGTGTCGATCGCGGTCTATTTCGCCACCTTCGCGCCCGCCTTCTTCTATCACGACCAACCGCTGACGCTCGCCGATCTGCTCGCTTTCCAGGGCACGATGTACGGCGAGCAGACCCAGGTCCTGCCGCACCATACGTATCAATCGGCCTGGTGGAGCTGGCCGCTGATCATCCGCCCGATCTGGTATTTCTACGAGCCATCGGACGGAGCGATGCGCGGCATCCTCATGATCGGCAACCCGGTAATCCTATGGGGTGGCTTGGTGGCGATACTTGCCTGCCTGGGGGGTTGGCTCCGCGCGCGGGATCCCAAGCTGCTATTCGCCGCAGGCCTTTGGATGGCGAGCTATCTGATCTGGGCGATCATCCCAAAATCGCTGGGATTCTTCTATTATTACTATTTGCCCTCGATCTTCCTGTGCATCGCGTTGGCCGCCGCGTTCGACCATTTCGGCCAGGGCAAGTTCGAACATTGGGACGAGGGCTTCGTGATTCTGGCGTTCGGGATGGCGGTCTATTTCCTCCCGATCATCTCCGCTGCGCCGCTATCTGGCGAGCAGGCGTTCCTCCACTGGATGTGGTTCTCGAGCTGGCCGTAGCGGAATCGCTACCGCTATTTCGGGCGCAGTGAGGTCTATGCAAGACGAATAAAGACGTTCGTCGTCAGTCGTTCCTGGCACCCCAGATTGGTGAAGTGATCTGGAGGAATCATTCCCGAATGAAGAGCGTTGCTCGGGTAAACGGCAATTCTGCCACAATGTCCGGTGATGGCGGCGGTCATTTCATATTCGTCATTTGAGCCGCATACATAACTTTCGCGAGCCCCAAGATGCTCTATCGATTTTAAATAATAGTCGAGCCTGTCTTCGGTTATTCGCTCTAACCCGGTGGCGCGATGGCGGTAGAGGGCCGTGCCCATGGTGGGGGTCAAATAGTGCAAGATGGCGATCATCTTGCCACTGGTGTCATCGAAATGCGGGTGGCTCTGAAACCTCGTGAGCCTTTCAGGGCGCGTGGTGACCTTTGAAAGGCTTGCCGATGTCGCCCCCAAAATGTCCGCGTCGAATGCATCGCTGATAATGGGCGCCAAGGTATTCAGCATGGGACCGATGTAATCGGTCATCAGGCTATCACCTGGCGCGATGAAATGGCGCTCGCCTGGATATGGGCCTGTAGCTTGCGGGTAAGGGGCCAGCGCCCGCGCGCGACCGACAATCGAGTCAAGGTCGGCGACATAGTTGTCGACGATCAAGACCGGCACTTTTTCGTGTCCAACAAGGAGCAACTGTGGGTCGATTATCGTTCGCCTTTCGAGCCCGTCCGCACTGCCGTTCTACGTCGGCTTCCGGATTAGTCCGCTGCCCACGGAGCATCACCGAGTCAAGGAACTCGAGCAGCAGGCTGGGCGCGGCTTTTAAAATCGCGTCAGATGGTTGGAAGCAGTTCGATGGCATCGAACCCTAAGCCCCCCGCTTGCGAGGGGACCTTACTTCACCTCATTCGCCTGAGTGAACACCACTCGCCACCGCCCATCCCGCTTGGCCCAGACGTCGACGAACCGCGCGTGCACCGCGATCGGTTTGCCGCGGTCGAGGCCCTTGGCATCGACCATCCCGCCGAGCACGGCACCGTCCGACCACACGCGGCGGACATTCAATGAGAGCGCGACATAGGTGGTCCTGCTGCCCGGCGCGGTCGCCTCGACGATATATTGCGCCTTGGTCTGGTTCTTCCCGTTCGACCCCGCCAGGATATAATCGTCAGCGAGCAGCCGATCGAGTTCGGCGCGATTGGCTTTGAATTGTGCAAGATCGTAGGCGGTCGCCGCGGCGGCAAGGTCCGGCGGCAACCCGCGATAATCGGCGCCTTCGGGACCCGTCTGCGCCGGTGCCGCAGTCGCAGCCAGTGTCATAGACACGCCGATGATCCAAATTGCCGACCGCATGATGTCACTCCCGAGCAATGTACGTGCAAGGGTAGTCCGATGGCGCCCCGCGGCAATGACCCGCGAGGTCATGGTCGACGGTGTGCGCTAGACCTCCATCGCGCTCGCCGGACGAGTCAGCACCTGAAGGAAATTGGTGCACGGCAGCGTCAGGTCGGCGGCGTGATGGACCAGCCAGAGCATCATCGTCACGCCGGTCAGCGGGCGATAGGCCAATGCCGCAGATTGCAGATTGCATAGGGATTCCGCCAGCACCATCACGCCAATCCCGGCTGCGGTCAGCCCGAACAGGGTCGACACGTCGCTCACCACCTGCGCGACATTGGGCTCGACGCCGCGTTCACGCATCAATGCCATCACTTCTCCGGTGAACAGGCTGCGTTCGGTCGAGTAGAAGACCATCGGCTCGCCGGTCAGGTCGACGAGATCGACCGTTTCCTCCGCCGCCAGCCGATGATCGGGCGGCACACCGACGAACAGGCGTTCACGCAGGAAAGGTAGCGCGATCAGGCCGCGCGGCAGAACGGGTTTCTCGCGGCTGCGCATGAAGCCGATGTCGAGCAGCCGGTCGTCGATATCCTCCACCTGAGCGCTGCCCGATGCCTCGCGCAGGACGAGCTTCACTTCGGGATAGAGGCCGCGGAACTCGGCGATCGCGCGCGCGATCTCGGGAATGAAGGGCGCCGAGGCGTTGAACCCGATCGCCAACTCGCCGAGCTCGCCGCGCGCCGCGCCGCGTGCGACCGCCATGGCATGCTCGGCCTGGCGCAACGTCGCGCGCGCGGCATCGAGGAACAGCTTGCCGGCGGGAGTCAGCGTGACGCTGCGGCTGGTGCGATCGAGCAAGCGCACTTGCAGTTCGTCTTCCAATGCCCGGATTTGCTGGCTGAGCGGCGGCTGCGAAATGCCGAGGTGCTTCGCCGCACGTGCGAAGTGTAGATCCTCCGCAACGCGAACGAAGTAGCGCAGGTGACGTAACTCCATGATCGATATCTAATAAATATCAATCATGCCGTAAACAATATTGGACAGTCGCGATTGTCGCGCCCACTTCGCCGCAACGCAGCACCGGCTTGTCACCGGTGCCATCACAAGATCGCCGAACGGTGCTTCCCCCGCCCCGCTACCGGCAATCGAGCACGGGAATCGCCGATGATCGGAATCGTCCGCATAGCGCTGACGCGACCGCTGACCTTCGTGGTCATGGCCATTCTGATCGCGCTGATCGGCGTGCTGACGGCGATCCGGACCCCGGTCGACATCTTCCCCAATATCCGCGTGCCGGTGATCGCGGTCGCCTGGCAATATAGCGGCCTGCCGCCCGACCAGATGTCGGGACGCATCATCACGCCATTCGAACGCGTGCTGACGACGACGGTCAACGATATCGACCATATCGAGAGTCAGTCGATGCCGGGCATCGGCGTGACCAAGATCTATTTCCAGCCGGGCGCCGATATCCGCACCGCCACCGCACAGGTGACCAGCGTGTCGCAAACCGTGCTCAAGCAGTTGCCGCCGGGGGTCACCCCGCCGCTGATCCTGAACTACAACGCCTCGACCGTGCCGATCCTGCAGCTCGCTTTGTCGGGCAAGGGTCTGTCCGAGGGCAAGATGTTCGACCTGGCGCAGAATCAGGTCCGCCCAGGCCTGGTGACGGTGCCGGGCGCGGCGATCCCCTATCCCTCGGGCGGGCGCCAACGCCAAATCCAGGTCGATCTCGATCCCGCCGCGCTGCAATCCAAGGGGCTGTCGGCGCAGGATGTCGGCAACGCCATCGCCGCGCAGAACCAGATCAATCCGGTCGGTTTCGCCAAGATCGGCAGTTTCCAATACAGCGTCGCGCTAAACAACGCGCCGGGTTCGGTCGAGGAACTCAACAACCTGCCGGTCAAGGTGGTGAACGGCGCCACCATCTATATGCGCGATGTCGCGCATGTCCGCGACGGATCGGCCCCGCAGACCAATGTCGTCCATGTCGACGGATCGCGATCGGTGCTGATCACCGTGCTCAAGAACGGTGCCACCTCGACCTTGGCAATCGTCCAGGGGATCAAGGATGCCCTGCCCAACATTCAGGCGACATTGCCAGGCGCACTCAAGATCGTGCCGATCGGAGACCAGTCGTTGTTCGTCAAGGCGGCGGTCGAAGGCGTCATCAAGGAAGGCGCGATTGCCGCCGCCCTCACCTCGGTGATGATCCTGCTGTTCCTGGGCTCGTGGCGATCGACGGTGATCATCGCCATCTCGATTCCACTCGCGATTCTGGGCGCGATTATCGCGTTGGCGGCGACCGGCAATACGCTCAACATCATGACGCTGGGCGGCCTGAGCCTGGCTGTCGGCATCCTGGTCGATGACGCCACGGTGACGATCGAGAACATCAACTGGCACCTCGAACAGGGCAAGCCGGTGTTCACGTCGATCATGGACGGCGCGGCGCAGATCGTGACCCCGGCCTTCGTCTCGTTGCTGTGCATCTGCATCGTGTTCGTGCCGATGTTCTTCCTGCCCGGCGTCGCCGGCTTCCTGTTCGTGCCGATGGCGCTTGCCGTGGTGTTCGCGATGATCATGTCGTTCATCCTGTCGCGCACCCTGGTGCCGACGATGGCGAATTATCTGCTGAAGCCCCATGCCGGCGACATGCACGCGGCCGGGACGCCGACCTCGCGCAATCCACTGGTCCGCTTCCAGCGCGGGTTCGAGCAACGCTTCGAACGGTTTCGCAAAAGCTATGGCGCCATGCTCGAACGCGCGCTCGCGACGCCGCGGCCGTTCATCATCGGCTTCCTGGCGTGCGTCGCGCTGTCTTTCCTGCTGGTGCCGTTCCTGGGCGAGAATTTCTTCCCCTCGGTCGATGCCGGACAGATGGCGCTCCATGTCCGCGCGCCGGTCGGATCGCGGATCGAGGATACGTCGGCGCAGTTCGACCGGATCGAGCAGCGCATCCGTCAGATCATCCCGGCGGACGAGTTGGTCTCGGTAGTCGACAATATCGGCCTGCCGGTCAGCGCGATCAACACGACCTATAACAATTCGGGCACGGTCGGGCCGCAGGATGGCGACATCCTGATCCAGCTGACCAAGGATCACCGGCCGACCGACGAGTATGTCCGGATGCTGCGCGAGCAATTGCCGCACGATTTCCCCGGCTCGACCTTCTCGTTCCTGCCAGCCGACATCACCAGCCAGATCCTGAACTTCGGCGCCCCCGCCCCGATCGACGTCGCGATTTCCGGCAAGGACGACGACGGCAATGCCGCTTTCGCGCGCGAGGTGCTGCGCCGGATCACCGCGATCCCTGGTGTCGCGGACGCGCGCATCCAGCAATCGGCGCGCTATCCGCAGCTCGACGTCGACGTCGACCGCAGCCGGATCGGGCAATACGGCCTGACCGAGCGCGATGTGACCAACAGCCTGGGCAGTTCGCTCGCCGGCACCTCGCAGACCGCCCCGGTCTATTTCCTCGATCCGGCAAGCGGCGTGTCCTACCCGGTGGTGGCGCAGACCCCCGAATATCAGGTCGGGTCGATCAGCGACCTCGCCAATGTGCCGGTATCGGCCGCGGGTGCGAGCAGCCAGATCGTCGGCGGCATCGCCACGATCGGCCGCTCCTACGCACCGACGGTCGTCTCGCACTACAATATCGCACCGGTGGTCAATGTGTTCGCCACGACCAACGGGCGCGATCTCGGCGCGGTCGCCGGCGACATCAACCGCGTGCTCAAGGACATGAAGGCGAAGGCACCGAAGGGCACCACCGTCACGCTGCGCGGCCAATATGCGACAATGAATGCCGCTTTCTCGGGCCTGGGCTTCGGCCTGCTCGGCGCGATCGTGCTGATCTATCTGCTGATCGTGGTGAACTTCCAGTCGTGGCTCGACCCGTTCGTGATCGTCACCGCTTTGCCCGGCGCGTTGGCCGGAATCGTCTGGATGCTGTTCGCAACCGGTACCACCTTGTCGGTCCCGGCGCTGACCGGCGCGATCATGTGCATGGGCGTCGCCACCGCCAACTCGATCCTGGTCGTCAGCTTCGCGCGCGAGCGGCTGGCCGAACTGGGCGACGCGACCGCGGCCGCGCTGGAGGCCGGGCTGGTCCGCTTCCGCCCCGTGCTGATGACCGCGCTGGCGATGATCATCGGCATGTTGCCGATGGCGCTCGGTCTCGGCGAAGGCGGCGAGCAGAATGCCCCGCTCGGCCGCGCGGTGATTGGCGGCCTGATGGTCGCGACCTTCGCTACCCTGATGTTCGTCCCCGTAATCTTCAGCCTCGTCCATCGGCGCCGCGCCGAAAAGACGGACGCGGCCCCCAAGCTGGAGGAAGCCTATGCCTGACGGCGACGGCCCCAATCTGAAACGTACCGGCATCATCGCAGCGGTCGCCGCGATCGCGGTGGTCGGCATCGGGATCGGTACGCGCGTCCATTCGCAAGCCCAACTCGCGACCTGGACGCACGATCAGTCGACCCCGACGGTCACGGTGATCCATGCCAAACTGAGCGCCGCAACGACCGCGCTGACGCTGCCCGCGACGCTTCAGGCGCTGCAGAGCGCGCCGATCTATGCGCGGACCAGCGGCTATGTCCGCAAATGGTATGTCGATATCGGCGATCCGGTGCGCCCGGGTCAGTTGCTCGCGGTGATCGACGCGCCCGAGGTGGACCAGCAACTTGCTGCCGCCCGCGCCGACCTGCAGACCGCGCGCGCCAATCAGCAATTGGCGGCGACCACCGCGACGCGCTGGCAGACGATGCTGGGCAAGGACGCGGTGTCGAAGCAGGAAACCGACGAGAAAGTCGGCGATCTCGCCGCCAAATCGGCAGTCGCCAACGCGGCGCGCGCGAATGTCGGCCGGCTGCAATATCAGCAGGGCTTCACCCGGTTGACCGCGCCGTTCGCGGGCGTGGTGACGACGCGCTCGACCGATATCGGCGCGCTCGTCACCGCGGGCAGCGCCGCCAGCGCGCCGCTATTCACCGTATCGGACGTCAGCAAGATCCGCGCCTTCGTGAAAGTGCCCCAGGCCTATTCGGCGCAGGTGCATCCGGGCATGGAAATCCAGTTGAGCCTGCCGGAATATCCGGGCCGCGCGTTCAAGGCGGTGATGACCCGCTCGGCCGGTGCGGTCGACACTAGTTCGGGCACCGTCCTGGTCGAATTGCTCGCCGATAATGGCGACCGCGCGCTCAAGCCCGGCGCTTATTCGCAGGCGACCTTCCCGATCGGCGGCGCGGGCAATGCCGTCGAGCTTCCCGCCAGCGCGATGATCATCGGCAAGAACGGCACCCAGGTCGCGGTCCTCGACTCCGGTGGCAAAGTGCAGCTCAAGACCGTGACCATCGGCCGCGATTTGGGCGACCGCGTCCAGATCAGCGCCGGCCTGACGCCCGCCGACCAGGTAATCGACAACCCGCCCGATTCGATCCAATCGGGTGACAAGGTGCAGGTCGCGCGCGGTGGCAAGTAAGCGCGCCCTTCCCCTTGTCGCACTGCTGCTCGCCGGGTGCTCGATGGCGCCCGCCTACCAGCGGCCCGCGATCACCGCGCCGGCCGCGTTCAAGGAAGCGCCGTGGCAGCCCGCCGGTAGCGATGTCGCTCCCTCGGGCAAATGGTGGGAAGCGTTCGGCGACCCCGCGCTGAACGGGCTCGAAGACCGGATCGACAAGGGCAATTTCACTCTCGCCGCCGCCTCGGCGCGCTATCAGCAGGCGTTGGGCGCGGTCCGCCAGGCGCGCGGCGATCTGTTCCCGCAGGTCGGCGCCTCGGCCGGTGTCGTGCGCGACCGCCAGTCGGCCAACCGCCCGAACAGCCCCGGCTCCGCGAGCGTCTTCACCGACAAGACGATCGGCGCCTCGCTCGCCTATGAGCTCGACCTGTTCGGCCAGGTCCGCAATCGCGTCGCCGCCGGCGAGGCATCGGCCAAGGCCGCCGCGTTCGACGTCGACGGCATCCGCCTCGGCCTCCAGACCCAGTTGGCCTCGACCTATTTCGACCTGCGCGGGCTCGACGCGCGGATCGTACTGCTGCGCCAGACGGTGGACTCGTACCAACGTGCGTTCGATCTCACCGATACGCGCCATTCGGGCGGGATCGCCTCGGGCATCGACGTCAGCCGCGCGCAGACCCAGCTGTCGAGCGCCAAGTCCGAACTGTCGGCGGTCGAGATCGATCGCGCGCAGGACGAACACGCCATCGCGGTGCTGGTCGGCGAAACCCCCGAGACCTTCTCGATCCCCGTTGCCGACCAGCAGATCGCACCGCCGTCGGTCGCCGCCGGCGTGCCGTCGGCGCTGCTCGAACGCCGGCCCGACATCGCCGCCGCCGAACGTCGCGTATTCGCCGCCAATGCCGAGATCGGCGTGGCGCGCGCGGCGCTGTTCCCCAACATCACGCTGGGCGGCGGCATCGGCTATGAATCGACCAACGCGAGCTGGCTGAGCGCGCCGAGCACCTTCTGGGCGCTGGGACCGCTCCAGGCGGTGCTGTCGATCTTCGACGGGGGCAAACGCCGTGCGGGTGTGAAGATCGCCCGCGCGCAATATGACGAGGCCGCGGCCGATTACCGCCAGACGGTGCTGACCGCGTTCCGCGAGGTCGAGGACGATTTGTCAGCACAGCGCCTGCTCGTCGCCGGAGAAGCCGACCAGGCGCAGGCGACGCGCGCGGCCGAGAAGACCCGCGACCTCGCGTTGATCCGCTATCGCGACGGGGCGTCGGATTATCTCGACGTGGTGACCGCGCAGACCGCGGCACTCGATGCTGAACGCAGTTTGCTGCAGATTCGCGCGCGGCAATTGCAGGTCGCGAGCGATACGTTTCGGGCGCTGGGCGGCGGGCTGGGCAAGTAAGGGCAGACCGCCCTTGCCTGGCCTCGATCACCACCAAGCTGCCCCTCCCCGGCCTTCCGCCCCCACCCCCGATGAAGGCCGGGGCCAGTTTCGACGGGAGGGATGCTCGAGCAGCGCCCGGCGCGAAGGGAATTCGCGCCGTCGGTCGGAGTTGCGCTCCGCTGGCCGGGCTCGCCATCGGGCGCGGAATAGCTGCCGCTATTCCGCTATGACGAGCTTAGTACCTTCCCCACACAAACTTTGACGACAGCGCGTAATTCCACACCGCGCCGATCAGCACGCCGACCATCGCCGATGCCGCCCAGCCGCTGTCGCGAAAATCGTGCAGGAACCCGGCAACGCCGACATTGGCGACCAGCCCCACCGCGCACACTGCGCAGAACGATATCCAGCCATCGACCAGCTGACGCACTCCCTTCAGCCGACGATCGCGATAAGTCAGCGCATTGTTGAGGAAGAAGTTGCCCGTCATCGCGGCAACGGCGGCGATGATCTGGCTGGTCAGGAAATGGATGTTCATTACGAACATCGCGAAGCTCAGCACCGCCATGTGCACGCCGACGCCGATGGCGCCGATCGCCGAGAACATCGCGAAGCGCACCGGAATGACGCGCCCGAACATACGGTCGTAGAGCGCGATCAGATATTCCATCGCGACGACGTGATCGAGCTTGCTCTCGCCTTCGGTGCGGACGCGGAAGGTATAAGGCAGTTCGCGGAAATGGAGCGGGCGCGGCGACCCGGTCATGATGTCGAGCAGGATCTTGAAGCCGATCGCGGCGAGGCGCGGCGCGAGATTGCGCACGATCTCGGTGCGGATCATGAAGAAGCCGCTCATCGGATCGCTGAGATCGGCCTCGAGCACATGCCGCGCGAGCCTGGTCGCCAGCGCCGATTTGGCGACGCGATCCTTGTCCCACTCGCCCGTCCCGCCGCCATCAACGAAGCGTGACCCGATCACCACGTCGAGCGTCGAGTCGTCGTGCAACGCCTCGACCATGGCCGGCAGGATCGTCTCATCATGCTGCAGATCGCCGTCGATCACCGCGACCAACGGCGCGGCGGTCGCCAGCATCCCCTCGATACAGGCCGAGGACAGGCCGCGCCGCCCGATCCGCTGGATCACGCGCACGCGGCGATCGACCCGCGCCAGTTCGCGCGCCGCATCCGCGGTGCCGTCGGGACTGTCGTCGTCGACGAAGATCGCTTCCCAGGCGACGTGCTTCAGCGCCTCGTCGAGCTTCGCGACCAGCACGGGCACGTTGCGACGCTCGTTGAACGTCGGAATGACGACCGCGAGGTCGAGCAGGTCGCTCACAGGCCGGCGAGGATCGCGTCGCCCATCGCCGAGGTCGACAGCGTGCCGCCCAAATCCGCGGTGCGCGCGCCGCCCGCAATCGCCTTGCCCACAGCCGCCTCGATCCGGTCCGCCGGTGCCGCCATGTCGAGCGAATGCCGCAGCATCATTGCCGCGGACAGGATCGTCGCGCACGGATTGGCCTTACCCTGCCCGGCAATGTCGGGCGCCGAGCCGTGGATCGGCTCGTACATCCCCAGGCTCGACCGCCAACTCGACAGCGAGGCCGACGGCAGCATGCCAATCGACCCGGCGCACATGCTCGCCTGGTCCGACAGGATGTCGCCGAACAGATTGCCGGTGACGATGACGTCGAACTGCCCGGGATTGCGCACCAACTGCATCGCGGCATTGTCGACATACATGTGGGTCAGCTCGATATCGTCATAATCCTCGGAGACTTCGTTGACGATGTCGCGCCACAGCTGCGACGTTTCGAGGACATTGGCCTTGTCGACTGAGCAAAGCTTGCCGCGGCGGCGGCGCGCGGTCTCGAATCCGACGCGCGCGATGCGTTCGACCTCGGTCTCGTCATAGCGCATCAAGTCGTGCCCTTCGCGCACGCCACCGAGCCCGACGCGACGGCCCTTCTCGCCGAAATAGACGTCGCCGGTCAGTTCGCGCACGATCACCAAGTCGATCGCGCCGGCGATCTCGGGCTTGAGCGGCGAGGCGTCCTCCAACCCCGGCGTCAGCTTGGCCGGGCGCAGATTGGCGAACAGGCCGAGTTCGCGGCGCAGTCCCAGGATCGCGGCTTCAGGGCGCAATCGGCGTTCGAGCCCGTCGAATTGCGGATCGCCGACCGCGCCGAACAGGATCGCATCGGCGCGCTTGGCGAGGTCGAGCGTGGTGGCGGGAAGCGGGTTGCCTACCCGCAGATAGGCCTGGCCGCCAACCGGCGCTTCCTCGAATGTCAGATCGAGCGCCAGCGCGTCGAGCACGCGGCGCGCTTCGGCAACGACTTCGGGCCCGATTCCATCTCCGGGCAGCAAGGCGATCAACGGCACGCGGCTTCCTTTCTCTCGTCCCGCCGCCTTTGCCGGGACGAACGCCGTCACGCAACCGCGCGCTTGAGCCTTTCGATCAGGCGCGCGCGCGCGGCCAGCGCCTCGGCCCGGCGATCGGTCAACAGATGCGCCTCGATCTCTCGCCCGGTGAACGCCAGGGCGCCGATGATTTCGGGCCAGTCGGACTCGCGGCTCACCGCTGGCGACTGGCCCAGGCCATAGCCAAGCTCGGCCAGCAGCAGATCCTCATACCGCACCAATGCCACTGCCCAGCCGCGCGCGGCGGGCGCCGCCTCGATCGCGCCGATCATCCCGTCGAGCGCCCCGTAGAGCCGCGGATAGGCCTGGCTTTCAGGCAGCGCGATCGCGGTCAAGGCGGTCACCCATTCGAGCGCGGCGCTCGCCAGCGGTTCGGAATAAAGCGGGGCGCGGCTGTGGGTCAGTTCGACGGTCAGCCCGGCGAGTTGGTCCTCGGTCCGCGCCCGCCACTCCCCCACAATCAGATTAGCGGGTTGCAGCACCGGTCGCAGCGCGCGCGACCGCCCACCACGGACATAGCCCGCAATCATCCCCGCCTCGCGTGTCAGGCACCGCACCACGGCATTGTGCTCACCATGCTGGCGGACCGACAGGACCAGGGCTTGCGCGCGGAGATGCATGACTTGGGCGTAGAGACCCGCGTGACGAGACGCCACCCTGGTCGAACGCCGCACCGTTCGCCAGGAACGAGTATCTCAGCGGTTCCGCATCCTCAGACGTCCACAGAAGTGTCCTCGCCATTGCCGTCGACAGTGGCAAAGCACTGCACCTCAGGAAGCGTTCAAGTCGGCGACGATGTTCGAGAAGGTGACAGACAGCTGATTGCCGAGTCCCAGCATGACAACAATGGCTGCAACGGCGATCAAGGCAGCGACGGGCCCGTACTCAATCGCTGCAGCACAGCGCTTGCTCCCAACAAATGCTAGCACGATCTTCATCCATATTGTCTAGACTGATGAATATATCGCACTTTCCCGCCAAACAATTATGAGCACCTACCTACGTATCACTACATAAACACAAAATGCGATAGCCCCTTTACTCGCCCCTCCCGCAACTCGGGCGGAGCGCGTTCGTGCCGCAACCAGCATCGCCCATGCTTAATCCTTCGCCGGGCGCAGTACCGGACCCGTCGCCCGCCTACCGATTTCGTTCACGTCGTCGAGCGCCTGGACCAGATCGCGATAGCGCGGCTTGCTGCGGCTCTGCTGCATCAGGGTCACGGTGTGGACGCGGCCGTTTACGCGCCGCGTCAGCGCGCAGTCGATGCCGTCCATGACATAGGGTTTTTCCGGCGGCACGACGCGCTGTTCGAACCGCGCGAAATCGAGCTCGCGCCAGATCTTGGTCACCTCGACTTTGGTTGCCCGCGCGCGTAGCACGCCCCCCGACCGGCGAGTCACTTTCATCACCTGGCCATTGGCCAGGATCCGCGTCTGTTCATAGCGTCCGTCAAACCCGCCGGTGCAGACGCTTTCGACATAATCGACGCCACGTGGCGCGAACGGCAGAACGGGTTGCACGCGCTGCGCCGTCGCGGGGACGGCAATTGGGACGATCAGGGCGGCAATCAACAAACGGCGCATCACTATCTCCTTCGAGTCCCTTGCAGCTGCGCTGAGACGGTGCCGGCCCGCTCCCCCACCCGGCCACCCATAGAATACCCTGTTGGGTGGCCGGGTGGGGGAGCGGGCCGGTGCCGCAACCGTTTCAGCCCTGCTGAAACTGAGCCGTCGCGGTTAATCGCGACTCCCTGAACCGAAGCTTGCGACAAAACGAATCAGAGCGGCGACGAGCCGCCTTGCACCCGCGACTCGCGAGGTCGTATTCTGCTGTCGCAAGGCGTTTCGTCGCATTTCTGGTGAATCGTTAACTACCTTTCTTGGTAAAGCCGCTTTTCATCACGCCCGGTACGATTCATAGTGCGTTCCCAGAGGCCGGATGGACCGGCGTCTGAGGGGATCTATTCGTCGGTGACCGCGCCATTTCGTTTTCCGCGCTTTTTCGTGACGTCGCCGTCGCCGTGCCCCTATCTGCCGGGCCGGCAGGAGCGGAAAGTCTTCACCGAACTTAACGGCCCGCACGCCAGCGAGCTCAACGACGCGCTGGGCCGGATCGGCTTCCGTCGCAGCCAGTCGGTCGCCTATCGTCCCAGCTGTGCGGGATGCTCGGCCTGCGTCTCGGTCCGCGTCGTGGCGCCCGAATTCAAACCCAATGCGAGCCAGCGCAAATTGCTGCGGCGTCATGCCGATCTCGAGATCACCGCCTGCAATCCCTGGGCGACCGACGAGCAGTTCCAATTGCTCCGCCGGTATCTCAGTGCGCGCCATCCGGGCGGCGGGATGACGATGATGGACGACAGCGATTATGCCGACATGGTCGAGCAATCGCCGGTCAATTCGGTGGTCGTCGAATATCGCGAACCAAGCCTGCACGGCGAGCGCGGCCGGCTGATCGGCGCGTGCCTGACCGACCAACAGGCCGATGGCCTGTCGATGATCTACAGCTTCTTCCTGGCCGATGAGGAAAGCCGCCCGGGCCTCGGCAATTTCATCATCATGGACCATATCCTGCGCGCGCGCGCCGCGGGCCTGCCTTATGTCTATCTCGGCTATTGGGTGAAGGGATCGGCGCGGATGGCGTACAAGACGCGCTACCGCCCGATCGAAGTGCTCGGCCCGTCGGGCTGGTCGCTGCTCGAGGACGAAGAGGCGAATTACGCTCCGCCGACGCACCCGGCCGAACAGGCGCTGGCGATTACCGGCGAGTTTGCCTGAAAACCCTCCGCTCGGAGGAAAAGCTAAAGCCTGATACGGCCCCCAATCACCGTCGCCACGCCGCTGGGATCGATCGCGCTGGCAACCCGCGCATGATCCTCGCCCGCGGACAGTCCGATCGCGGGGTCGAAACCGACCCAGCCGACATCGGCGACATAAGCCTCGGCCCAGAAATGCGGTGTCGCGCCGCCATCGCGGGCGAAATAACCCGACACGCATCGCGCCGGATAGTTCAAGCGCCGCGCCGCGGCGACGAACATCGCGGCCAGCACATCCGCACCCGAATCCTCCGCGCGGCGATGGAGCGCGACGTTGAGCAGATGCAGGCGATCGATATCGCCGTCCGCTTCCTCGATCGCGTCGATCGCGAGCGCAGCGAGGTCGGGCGCGTCCGCAGTACCGGACGATTGTCGCAGGAACAGCGACGGCGGCAGCGGTTCGGGGTGCGCTGCGCTGAGAATGCCGCTCGATGGGCCGGTGAACACCTCGCCGCCGACATGGATTTCGATCCGGTCGAGCGGACCGTCCGCATAGAGCATCGTCAGGACGTTGCCGTAACCGTCGCGGCCGACGTTGAGGCGGGCATCGCGATCGGGGCCGATCCGCCAACCGGCGACCGTCTGGTCGTGATTATCCTCCGGGGTGACGCGCAGCGCCAAGGTTACGCGCGGCAACGAAACGGGGAAGTCGACGACGATCGTGTGATCGACCTCGATCCGCATCAGGCGAACTTGAACTGCCGCCCGATCGCGAAGTGCAGATCGGCATTCTCGGCGAGGAAGGTCTCGAGATATTGGTGCAGGCCGCCGACGATCACGTCCGCCGACCGCGTCTTCATCATCCTCGCGTGACGACCGCGCGCCATGCGGTCGGCCTCGCCATGATGCCCGGTGCGCTTGGCGAGGAGCGACAGCAATTCGACCGATTCCTCGACCGAGGCTGCCAGGCTGCGCGGCAGTTCGTGGCGCGCGATCAGCAGATCGATGACGTTGGCCGGCGAGAGGCCGTCCGAATAGAGCCAGCGATAGGCGGTCACCGCCGACACCGTCTGCAGGATGGTGGTCCATTGGTCGCGATCGACCACGCCGCCGACCGTTTCGTCCTCGGGCAGCAGGATATGGTATTTGACGTCGAGCAGGCGCGCGGTGTTGTCGGCGCGCTCGATCGCCTGGCCCAGCCGGATGAACCAGGTCGTCTGGTTGCGCAGCATGCGGTGGATCGCGCCTTCGAACCCGCGCGTCTCTGCCTTGACCGCCTCGGCCAGGTTGAGGGTGGCGGTGGCACCACCGGGCGACGAGCGGCTGTCGAACAACAGCCAGGCGCGATTGATCCCGGTCCAGGCGTCACGCGTCAGCGCGGTGCGCACCGCGCGTGCATTGGTCCGCGCCTTGTCGAGGCAGCGGACGATCGATCCGGGATGGCTGCTATCCAAGGTCAGGAAACGCGCCACCGCCTGCTGCCCGATCGTCGCACCCGAGGCTTCGAACGCTTCCTGTGCGTCGATCACCGCCAGCGCGCTGGCCCAAGCGACTTCGCCGGCTGGGCGTGGGGAGAGGACGTCGAGACGCACGGTCGCCTCGACAAGGCGCGCGATGAAGTCCGCGCGTTCGACGTAGCGACCGAGCCAATAGAGCGAGGAAGCGGTACGAGAGAGCATCAGCTCTGTCCCTGCACCTGAAAATGCGCTGGACCGTTATCCAGCAGCACGAAACTATCCTTGGTCCCGCCGCCCTGCGACGAATTGACCACCAGCGACCCCTCCCGCAACGCCACCCGGGTCAGACCACCGGGCACGACCTGTATCCCCTTCGACCCAGTCAACACGAACGGGCGGAAATCGACATGCCGCGGGGCAAGCCCCTGCTCGACCAGCGTCGGTACGGTGGACAGAGCGAGCGTCGGCTGCGCGATGTAACGCTGTGGCTCGGCGATCAGGGCAGCGCGAAACCGTTCGATCTCATCCCGCGACGCGGTCGGCCCGACCAGCATCCCGTAACCGCCCGATCCGTCGACCAATTTCACTACCAGCTCGTCGAGATGCTCGAGAACATATTTCAACGCCTCGGGCTCGCGGCAGCGGAAGGTCTGGACGTTAGGCAACTTGGCCTCGGCGCCGGTATAATAGCGCACGATTTCGGGCATGTAGGAATAGATCGCCTTGTCGTCGGCGATGCCGTTGCCCGGCGCATTGAGCAAAGCGACATTGCCTGCCGCATAGGCCGCGATCAGCCCGGGCACGCCGAGCATCGAATCCGGGCGGAACACCAGTGGATCGAGATAATCGTCGTCGATCCGGCGATAGATCACGTCGACCTTCACCCGGCCGGCGATCGTCCGCATCCAGACGATGTCGTCGTCGACCACCAGATCCGCCGCCTCGACCAGTTCGACCCCCATCGAATCCGCGAGGAAACTGTGTTCGTAATAAGCCGAATTGAAATGGCCGGGCGTGAGGACAACGCAGACCGGATTGCTCCCCGTCCCTTGCGGCGCGACCGACTTCATCGTCTGGAGCAGGCGATCGGGATAGGAATCAACCGCGGCGACGCGGAACTGGCGGAACAATTCGGGGCACAGCCGCAACATCGCCTCGCGGTTTTCGAGCATGTAACTGACACCCGAGGGCGTCCGCGCATTATCCTCGAGCACGAAGAAATCGTCAGGCCCGGTCCGCACTAGGTCGATCCCACAGATATGCGCCCAGATGCCGTGCGGCGGGCGCATGCCGGCGATTTCGGGCCGGAATTGCGGATTGCCGAAGATGAGATCCTCGGGAAGCACGCCGTCCTTCATGATCCGGCGCGCGCCGTAGATATCGTCGAGAAAGGCGTTGATCGCCTCGACCCGCTGCACCAGCCCCGCGGACAGCCGCGACCATTCGTCGGCGAGGAACACGCGCGGCACGATGTCGAACGGGATGATCCGCTCGCTGGCGTCCTCGTCGCCATAGACTGCGAAAGTGATGCCGAGCTGGCGAAAGGTCACTTCGGCCGATTGCTGGCGGCGCTTGAGTTCGGCGGCGTCGGTGGTGTCGAGCCACTCACCGAGCGCCGTCAATTCGGGGCGAACGAGCGCAGCACCCGAAGTGCCCATGATCTCGTCAAACGCCGGCCCGATTCCCACCAAATGCCAAAGCCCCGCCAGATGTCAGAGTTCCATGCTGCAATGGAATGCTGCGGCGCACAAGCACCGCCGAAAAGAAATGCGTGCGGGGCACGCATTTCCGGCGGTGCTCGGCGAGCTAGCGAGCCGCAGGGGAGCTACCTCACTTCGCGATCGCCTGCTGCTTGAGCAGTTCCTTGTCGAACGCCGCCTTGGACTCCGCGACCATCTTCGGCAGCAAGTCCGGCGTCAGCCACTTCCCGCTCGTCTTGCGCGCCATCACGTCCGACAATTCGGGATGCGCCGTCAGCACGATGTCCGCTTTCATCGCGCCAAGCCGTTTGAAGCTCGCGCGGTAATCGGCGACGATGCCGGGATAGGTCTTGTTGCCGTAGAGCTTGTTGCCGGCGACCGACAGGCTGCAGGGAAACACCACGCTCTTCACCCCGCTTTTCAGCCTCACCGTCGTCGTCCAGGTCGTGCAGCCGTGCGTGTGTCCGGCGGTCAGCAATGCGGTCATCGTCACCCCGCCCAAGCTCACCTTGTCGCCGTCCTTGAGGTGGCGGTCGACCTTTACGGGCGGGAAGGTGCCGACATAATTCTGGTCGCCGAAATGCTTGCCATTCTCGAGCGCCCAGACGTCTTCTTCCATCGCGTCGAGCTTGGCACCGGTATCGCGCTTCATCGCGGCGAGGCCGCCGGCATGATCGAAATGCGCGTGGCTGTTGAGCAGGATCTTGATATCGGACAGCTTGAACCCGAGTGCCTTGATATTCGCCTCGATCGCCGGGACATTCTCTTCCATCGTGGGGTCGAGGAGGATCAGCCCCTTGGGGGTGACGATCAGATAGGATGCCAGGCCGGCGGTCCCGACATAATAGATGTTGCCGGCGATGCGGAACGGCTTGGTCGGCTGGGTCCAGGCCGGCGGATCGTCGGCGGGGGCAGCCGGTGCGGCAACGACCAGCATGAGCCCCGCGGCGGCCATTCCCAGCATCCTGGCGATCATTGCAATTCCTCCAACAACGACGGCGTCAACACCTGCGGCAATATGCGCGGTTCGCCGCCGCCCGCCGGATAATAGAGGTAAAGCGGCACGCCCGCACGATTATGCGCTTCGATGAAGCGGCCGAGCACCGGATCGCCATTGGTCCAGTCGCCAACCAGCACTGCGACGTTCTTCGCCCTGAACGACGCGCGGACGGCATCGGTGTCGATCGCGACGCGCTCGTTGACCTTGCAGGTCAGACACCAGTCCGCGGTGAAATAGGTGAACACCGGGCGGCCCTGCGCGCGGAGTTGTGTGAGCCGGGCCTCGCTGAATTTCTCTTCGCCCGCGGCGGCCACGCTTGCCTCCGCCGGCTGCACACGGATCAGCCACGCGCCCGCACCTGCCATGATGACCAGCAGCACCACCGCGACGGCGCCGAAGCCCAATCCCCGCGCCTGACGTCGTCCGGCCATCCAAAAGACGATTGCCGCGCCAAGCGAGACGAGCAGCCCCAATGCCATGCCGTTGACGCCGGCTTCCCTGCCGAGCACCCAGGCAAGCGCCACCGCAGTCAGCCACATCGGGATCGACAGGATACGCCGCAACGTGTCCATCCAGGCACCCGGCCGAGGCAATCGCTTGCGCAACGCTGGTGCATAACCGAGCAACAGGAACGGCAGGGCCAGACCCAGGCCGAGCCCGACGAAAATCGCCAGCGCCGCCGGCCAGGGAAGGATCAACGCCGCGCCGAGCGACGTCGCCATGAATGGGCCGGCGCACGGCGTCGCCACGAAGGCGGCAAGCGCACCGGTGGCGAACGCGCCACTAGCGCCGCCCGTACGATTGACGAAACCAGGGACGGGCACTTCGAACACCCCGGCGAGGTTGAGAGCGATGGCAACGGTCAGCATCAACAGCAAAATTACGACATGCGGATCCTGAAGCTGGAACGCCCAGCCGACGGCACTGCCGCCCGCCCGCAACGCCAGGATGACGACGCCGAGCGCAAAGCAGACGGCAATCGCTCCAGCCGCATAGGCCAGCGCATCGTGTCTGGCGGCACGCTCGTCGCCGCCGGCGCGTGCCAGGCTCAACGCCTTGAGACTCAGGATCGGGAACACGCAGGGCATGACGTTGAGGATCAGTCCGCCGAGCACTGCGCTGAGAAAGGCGAGCAACACGGTCGACCGATCGCTCCCGCTGGCTGTCGCGGCAGGCGCCGGCACCACGCCGCGATCGGCAGTCAGCGCCAAAGCATGGCCGTCGACATTCAGCACGCCCTCGACCGGCCCGGACACGCCCTTACCTTTGGTCGTGACGATCAGCCTATCGCCATCGCGCACCACTTTCTGCGGTTCGGCATAGTCGATCGCATCAGTGGTGATCGGGTAGAAATAGGCCCCCGCCCCTGCCGCGTTGGCCGGATAGGGAATCGCGATCCGTACCGCGCCGCCTTGGGCCTGATAGGTCGCGCGCGACCCGAGCGGCTGCGGGAGCGCGCGCCTCCATTGCGCGAACTGCGCCGCCAGCGCCGGGTCGGGCTGACCGTCGCCGACGGTCAGATCGGTCGAGAGATCAGCCTGCTCGGGAACGCACAAAGTCTTGGTGCAGACGAGATATTGCAAGTGCAGCTTGATCGGCAGCTTGCTGCCCGCCGCCAGCCCCTGGGGCACGGTCAGCGGCACGATCACCGCATAAGGCTGCTCGAACACATAGTTCATCAGCCCCGCGACGATCAGTTGCTGCGGCGCCGGATAGCGCGGGTCGCCCGCGGTCACCTTGCTTGGGAGCGTCCAGGCGAATTTCGCCGGAAATCCGGCGTCACCCGGATTCTGCCAGTAGCCATGCCAGCCCGGCTGCGGCCGCGAGTCGAGCGCAAGATTGATCGTGCTGCCCGCTTTGGGCGTGCTGGTCTCTGCGACGAGTTGGATCTTCAGATGCGGAGGCGGATCGTTGGCCGGATCGCCTTGTGCGGACGCGGGCACGGCCCAGGCGATGATCGCCAGCATCATCGTCAGTATCATTGTCACGGAGACGAAACCGAACGCGCGCATGCGACCTCTTGTACCTGACACGTCCGCCCCTTAGCGGTCCTTCATCGCCTCGCCCAGCCCGCCAGCGGAGTTTCCCCCGATGCGCCTTGCCAAGTTCGTCCCGCTCGCCCTCATGCTCACCGCGGCGCCGCTCGCCGCGCAGGATGCGCCGCCGGCCCCTGCCCCAGCCAAAGCACCGCCGCCGAAGCTGGTCGTGGTGGTTTCAGTCGATCAGTTCTCCGCGGATTTGTTCGCCGAATATCGCAACCGGTTCACCGGGGGGTTCAAGCGCCTACTCGACGGCGCGGTGTTCCCCGCCGGGTTCCAGAGCCACGCCGCGACCGAAACCTGCCCCGGCCATTCGACGATCATGACCGGCGACCGCCCGACGCGGACCGGGATCATCGCCAACGATTGGTATGAGTGGACCGGCCCGCGGCCCGGATCGGTCTATTGCGCCGAGGACCCGTCGAAAGGCCCCGCTAAGGATTATGTCGCGTCCGACATTCACCTCCGTGTGCCGACCCTGGGCGAGCGGATGAAGGACGCCGATCCCGACGTCCGCACCGTGTCGATCGCGGGCAAGGATCGCGCGGCGATCATGATGGGCGGGCACAAGGTCGATCAGCTCTGGTTCTGGCGCGACGGCAAGGGCTTCATATCCTATGCCGGGCGTACCGAGCCCGCCGCGGTGACTGCCGCCAACGCCGCCGCCAAGGCGGAGATCGCCAAGCCCGGCGCCGCCTTCGCCGAGCCCGATTGGTGCAAACCGGTCGATCGCGCCATCCTCGCCAATGGTCAGACGGTGGGCGCGGGCCGCTTCGCGCGACCCGCCAAGAACGAGCCGCAATGGAAGGCCTCTCCCGCCTTCGACAGCGCGATCGTCGGGCTCGCCACCACCATGGTTCGCGACATGAAACTCGGCCACGGCAAGTCGACCGACATTTTGACGATCGGCGCGTCGGCGACCGATTATGTCGGCCATACCTACGGCACCGAGGGGTCGGAGATGTGCATCCAGCTCGCCACTCTCGACCAGACGCTCGGCAAATTGTTCGCCGCGCTGGACAAGACGGGCGTCGACTATGTCGTCGCGCTGACCGCCGACCATGGCGGCAACGACATTCCCGAGCGCGAGCGCGAGCGCGCCATGCCGATGGCCGATCGCGTCGCCCTCGCTTTGACGCCCAAGGTCGTGGGCGATGCGATCGCCAAGGATATGGGGCTGACCGGGCGCGTCCTCTACGGCGTCACCAATGGCGACGTCTGGATCGATCCCAAGCTGACCGGCGATCAACGGGAAAAGGTGCTCGCCGCCGCGGTCGCGCATTACCGTGCCGATCCCCAAGTCGCGGCGGTCTATACCCAGGCGGAGATCGCCGCCGCGCCGCTGCCCGAAGGTCCGCCCGAGGGCTGGACATTGCTGCAGCGCGAGCGCGCGTCGTTCGACCCTGCTCGGTCGGGCGATTTCGTGGTGTTCCTCAAACCCCGCATCACGGCGATCCCGCCCGGCGACTATCCCGGCGCGGTGGCGACGCATGGATCGCCCTGGGATTATGATCGCCGCGTGCCGATCCTGTTCTGGCGCAAAGGAATGAGGGGGTTCGAGCAGCCTTTGTCGATCGAGACGGTCGATATCATGCCTAGTCTCGCGGGCGTGCTCGGCTTCGCGCTCAAGCCGGGCGATGTCGATGGCCGCTGCCTCGACCTCGACGGCGGCACGGCGAGCACCTGCCCATGAGCTACGCGATGCGCCGCGTGATTATCTTCACGCACAATTTCGCCGCGATGCGCGACTTCTATCGCGACATGCTCGGCCTGGAAGTGGTCGAGGAGGATGACGGCTGGGCCGATCTGGCGGCAGGTGGCTGCAACATCGCGATCCATGCGGCGGGCAAGGGCGTGAAGATCGGCCCCGATTTCGAGGGGCCGCACAAGATCGTCTTCCACGCTGACGACGTCGCCGCGGCACGCGAAGACCTGGTGTCGCGCGGCGCCAGGATGGGACCGGTCAAGGTCTTCGGCGACCTCCATCTGTGCGACGGCGACGATCCCGATGGGAATCGGTTCCAGCTGTCCAATCGGCCGTAGAACTTAGCCAAACGCTGGTGATCAATACCCCTCCCCGGCGAAGGCCGGGGCCCAGTCGCGATATAATCTCGACGGCGGGATACCACCTGGAATTCGCCGAAGCTGGGCCCCGGCCTTCGCCGGGGACGCGTGAAGGAGGTGGGAGCGTTTTCCCGCCCGCTCAGCGCTCTTCGTATTTCCGGATGCCCTGGGCGAGTTGATTCTCGCCCACGTCCAGCCGATCGCGCCCGACATTGGCGACGAACGCCGGGCTCTTGGCGAAATTGGGCGCGAGCGTCGCGATGTTGCCGACCACCTTCAGCCCGGTCGACGGATAGGTTCGCCCTTCCGCCGCGACGACGATGAAGCCGGTCCAATTCTCCTTGTTCGGGCCGTCGGCGAAGGTGTTGCGGGCGATCAGGCCGGTGCCGCCTTCCGACAGGTCGATCATGTAATTGGTCTTGCGGCCCTGGCTGTCGTCGAAGCTATTGTCGGTGATCGACAGATTGGGCACGCGCAATTTGACGTAATGCCCGCCGGTGCCGCGCTCGAAGCGTGATCGCGTGATCGTCACCGATCCCTTGTTGGCGAGGTAGATCGAATGCGAGCAATCGACCGTCTCGTCGCACTGGCCGAGCCCGGCGAAGGTCGAGCGGTCGATCACGATCTTCTGATCGGTCGGCTGGCCGCCGAGAATGCCTTCCTGGCTGTCGAGGAACATCGAGTTGCGGACGGTCAGATTGCCCATCTCGGTGCGGATGCCGGCCCCGTTGCCATCCGACACGCGCATGTTGCGGAACACGATGCCGTCGACCACCGACGACAACCCGCGCAGCACGAACGCCGCTTTCCCTTCGCAGGTCTCGCCATCGAAGATCGCGGTGCCGGGCTGCGCCGCCTTGAAGGTGATGTTGCCGCCCGCCTGGACGGTGCATTGGTGATAGACACCCGGCGCGATCACGATCGTCGCGGTGCCCATACGGATCGACTGCACCGCATCGTCGAGATTGGCGAAGCCTTGCCCGGTTTCCTGCACGGTGAACGGCGCCACACCCGGCTCGGCCTGGAGGGGTGCTGCGGCGAGTAACGGGAGCAGGGCGAATAGGGCACGGCGCATTGAGAGACTCCTTCGCGCGTGGCTATTCTCCCTCCGCTGCACACCGTTAAGTGCGAATGACGGTTAATGCCGTGGTTGTGCCGCACACTGCCGTCTCCGGTTATGAACGGCCCGTAGAGTTGCCCCATTGGGGGACAAAATCTCCTTCTCCCCTTGTGGGAGAAGGAGGGAGCGGCGCAGCCGCGGAAGGATGAGGGGGACACGACGAACCCTCGGAGTTCCCCTCACCCTTCCCATAAGGGGAGAGCGGATAAATCGCTCAACCCGCCGCCATGGCACTCGCGGCCATTCGCGCCATCGTCGCGGTGTCGGCGAATTCGACCAGCGACACCGTCTTCAAGTCGTCGTCCAGCGTCCAGATGTCGCATAATTCGGTGACGTCTCGCTCGCCGCCCCGCGCCGAGACCTCGATACGCAGATGGATGAACGCGGTGTGATCGCTCACCGCGGCATGTAGCCGCTCCATCTCGTGGAAAGTGAAGAGGTCGATCAACTCGTTGATCGCGTCCAGCGCGTCGACCGGACCGACGTCGAATCCCATGACATCGCTTCGGCCCACCAGCCGGAACGTGGCGCCCGGCGCAAAATGCGTGGCGAGCGCTTCCTTGTCGCCCCGTTTGCGCGCGGCATAAGCGGCGTCGATTGCTGCGAGCACGGCATCACGATCGGCCATCAGTCCCTCCCCATGTCCATCAGGGAAGGTTACCAGTCGAAGACCTCCGCATCCACGCGAGATGCCCCCGTTTCGGACGCGATCTCAGTCGAGATTAGGCCGCAGCCAGCGCTCGGTCGTCGGCAAATCCGTCCCGCGCCGCACGGCATAATCCTCGACCTGGTCCCGGCCGATCCGCGCAACGCCGAAATACTCCGCTTGCGGGTGCCCGAAATAGAAGCCGCTAACCGCCGCGGTCGGCAGCATCGCGAAGCTTTCGGTTAGGCTGATGCCGGTCGCGTGATGCGCGTCGAGCAGCTTGAACAGGATCGGCTTCAGGCTGTGATCCGGGCACGCGGGATAGCCCGGGGCCGGGCGGATGCCGCGATATTGCTCGCGGATCAGCGCCTCGTTGGTCAGCTGCTCGCCCTCCGCATAGCCCCACAAGGTCGTACGGACATGCTGGTGGAGCCGCTCGGCCAGCGCCTCGGCGAAACGGTCGGCGAGCGCCTTCAACAGGATGTCCGAATAATCGTCGATCGCCGCCTTGAACCGCGCAAGGTGCGGCTCGATACCGTGGATCGACACCGCGAAACCGCCGAGCCAGTCGCCGGCGGGATCGATGAAATCGGCCAGGCACATATTGGGCCGTCCCTCGCGCTTGGCGATCTGCTGGCGCAGGAACGCCAGCCGGACATGGCTCTCGTCATCGGCCATGTTGAGATAGTCGAAACTGCGCAATTGCTCGGCGGTCCAGTCGCCCTCGGGCGCGACCACGACGTCGTCCTCGTAGCGCGCGCACGGCCACAGCCCGACCACGCCGCGCGCGGTCAGCCATTTTTCTGCGATGATCCGGTCGAGCATCTTGTTGGCGTCGGCGAACAGCGACCGCGCGCTTTCGCCGACGATCTCGTCGTCGAGGATCTTGGGATAGGTGCCGGCGAGTTCCCAGGCGCGGAAGAACGGCGTCCAGTCGATACACTCGCGCAGGTCGGTCAAATCCCAGTCGGCGAAGACGTGGCGGCCCGGCTGCTTGGGCGCGGGCGGTTTCAGCGCCATGTCGGCCTTGAAGCCATTGGCACGCGCCTGCGCCAGCGGCAGCAACTCGTTCTGCCCCTTGTTCTCGCGCGCCTTGCGCACCGCGGCATATTCATCCGCGATCTTGATCACATAGTCGTCGCACTGCGTGTCCGAGACGAGCGTGGTCGCGACCCCGACCGCGCGGCTGGCGTCGAGCACATGGACGACCGGGCCGTCATAGGCCGGCGCGATACGGAGCGCGGTGTGGACCTTCGACGTCGTCGCGCCGCCGATCAGCAGCGGCATGGTCATCTTGGCGCGCTTCATCTCTTCGGCGACGGTGACCATCTCGTCGAGGCTCGGCGTGATCAGGCCCGACAGGCCGATCATGTCGGCGTCGTTCTCGTTCGCCGCTTCGAGGATTTTCGACCACGGCACCATCACGCCCAGATCGACCACGTCGAAGCCGTTGCACTGGAGCACCACCCCGACGATGTTCTTGCCGATATCATGGACGTCGCCCTTGACGGTCGCCATGATGATCTTGCCCTTGCCCTTGGCACCCGGCTCCTTCTGCGCCTCGATGAAGGGCAGCAGATGCGCCACCGCTTTCTTCATCACACGCGCCGACTTCACCACCTGGGGCAGGAACATCTTGCCCGATCCGAACAGGTCGCCGACGACGTTCATCCCGTCCATCAACGGACCTTCGATCACTTCGATCGGGCGCGCGGTCTGCAGGCGCGCTTCCTCGGTATCCTCGACGACATATTGGTCGAGGCCCTTGACCAAGGCATGCTCGAGCCGCTTGTCGACGGTCCAGCTGCGCCATTCCTCGGCCGCCTTTTCGGCCGCCACATCGGTACCGCGGAATTTCTCGGCGAGCGCGACCAGCCGTTCGCCGGCATCGGGATCCTTGTTGAGGATGACGTCCTCGCACGCCTGGCGCAGCTCGGGATCGATCGTATCGTAGACGTCGAGCTGACCGGCATTGACGATCGCCATGTCCATGCCCGCGGGGATCGCATAATAGAGGAACACCGAGTGCATCGCGCGGCGCACCGGCTCGTTGCCGCGGAACGAGAAGCTCAGGTTCGACAGCCCGCCCGAGATATGGACGTGCGGGCAGCGCTGCTTGATCTCACGCGTCGCCTCGATGAAATCGACGCCGTAATTGTTATGCTCCTCGATGCCCGTCGCGATCGCGAAGACGTTGGGGTCGAAGATGATGTCCTCGGGCGGGAAGCCGATCCCGGTGAGCAATTTGTACGCGCGCTCGCAGATCTCGACTTTGCGCTCGCGGGTGTCGGCCTGGCCGACCTCGTCGAACGCCATGACGACGGCGGCCGCGCCATAGGCCATGCACTTGCGGGCATGCTCGAGGAATTGCTCCTCGCCTTCCTTCATGCTGATCGAATTGACGATCGGCTTGCCCGACACGCACTTCAGCCCCGCCTCGATCACCGACCATTTCGAGC